>VFQR01000016.1_pt1 | contig 608192 bp, 568 predicted proteins | sample 3512321 | NCBI WGS metagenome assembly VFQR01 (sample SAMN10412374, study PRJNA504923) | tailings metagenome | isolation source: Relicate 3 Philex TSF1 revegetated site | place: Philippines: Tuba, Benguet | collected 2017-08-29
CCTTCCCGAACTTCGGACGCGGGGCGCGCGCCCCGCGTCCGAAGTTCGGGAAGGAGCGTCGAGGGAGCATCCGGGGGTTGGGTTGGGCCGATCTTTCGGCTATCTGCAGTTACTGCATAGAAAACTGCAGTTACTGTAATTCTTGTTCCGAGACCCATCCGGTGCTCGCACCGATCCACGAACAAGGAGACCCATGACCCCCACTACCGTGGTCGACGACCCGGCGCCTCCGGCGCTGCAGGCCGTCGCCCTCTCGAAGCACTACGGCTCGGGAGCGAACCGCTTCGACGCCCTCACCGACGTGACCGTCAGCATCGCCGCCGGCGAGTGCGTCGCCATCGTCGGCAAGAGCGGCTCGGGCAAGAGCACCCTCATGCACCTGCTCGCCGTGCTCGACACCCCCTCGAGCGGCGAGGTGCGCATCCACGGAACGAACGCGCAGTCGCTCTCGGCGCGCGCCCTCAACCGGATGCGCAACCGCGAGTTCGGCTTCGTCTTCCAGCAGTTCTTCCTCAACGCGCAGCAGTCGGTCATCGACAACGTGACCCTGCCGCTCACGATCGCCGGCCAGCGCCGAGCCGCTCGCCGCGAACGGGCCCGCGAGGTGCTCGCCGCGCTCGGCCTCGCCGAGAAGGCCGACGCCCGCGCCGTGACCCTCTCGGGAGGGCAGAAGCAGCGCACCGTCATCGCTCGCGCGCTGGCCGGCAGCCCGTCGGTGATCTTCGCCGACGAGCCCACCGGCAACCTCGACTCGGCCACCGGTGCCGTCGTCGAGGACCTGCTGTTCAGCCTTCACCGCGACCAGGGCATCACGCTCGTCATCGTCACGCACGACGACGAGCTCGCCGCGCGGTGCGATCGGCAGATCGTGCTGCGCGACGGCCGCATCGTGAGCGACAGCGCCGCGCCCGTCGCGGTCGGCGCCGCGAGCGAGGAGGTGGCCCGATGAGAGCCGTCGACCTGGCCCGCACCGCGGTCGCCAACACCTTCCGCGCCAAGCTGCGCACGACCCTCACCGTGCTCGCACTCTTCGTCGGCGCCTTCACGCTCACCATCACGACGGCGCTCGGCGCCGGCGTCTCGAACTACATCGAGACCCAGGTGAACGCGTTCGCCGCCGACGACGTGCTGCTCGTGCAGGCGCAGACCGACGCGACCATCGCCGCCGAGAGCGAGGGCCCCGCGGAGTGGGACCCCGAGACCTCGACGTCGTCGAGCTCGCAGGCCGGCGGTGCTCCGCTCGCCGGTGCGCAGGCCGAGCCGCTCACCGACGATGACCTCGACACCATCGCGGGCATCGACGGCATCACGGGCATCGACCCCGTGCGCTCGGTCTCGACCGACTGGGTGAGCCACGACGACGGCACGAAGTTCGAGTTCTCGGTGAACCCGCAGTCGGCCGTCACGGTGGCTGACCTCGACGCCGGAGACCAGCTCGACCACAACGCCGACGACTTCCAGGTCGTGCTGCCGAACGACTACCTCGACGCGCTCGGGTTCGACACGGCCGCCGACGCGGTCGGCGCCGACATCGTCATCGGGATGACCGACATCACCGGCGCCGCCCACGAGGTCGAAGCCGAGGTCGTCGGGGTCAGCCGCTCGAGCCTGTTCGCGAGCGGGGCGGGGGCGAACAACGCGCTCGTCACCGAGCTGGCGAGCCTGCGCACCGCGGGCATCGAGGGCGCCGACGAGAACTCGGTCATCGCGATCGCCTACCTAGAGAGCGGCCTCACGGTCGACGAGCTCGACGCCGTCACCGCGGCGCTCGATGACGCGGGCTTCAGCGCGCAGACGATCGAGGATCAGCTCGGCATCGTGACGACGATCATCGCGGGCATCACGGGGGTGCTCAACGCCTTCGCGGTCGTCGCGCTCATCGCCGCCGCGTTCGGCATCGTCAACACGCTGCTCATGAGCGTGCAGGAGCGCACGCGCGAGATCGGCCTCATGAAGGCGATGGGCATGAGCAGCGCCCGCATCTTCGCGCTGTTCAGCCTCGAGGCCGTCACGATCGGCGTCATCGGCAGCCTGATCGGCGTCGGCGCGGCGATGCTCGTCGGCTCGGGTCTCGGCGGGGCGCTCGCGGCGGGCCCGCTCGCCGACCTCGAGGGGCTGTCGCTCTTCCTGTTCGAGCCTGCCAGCCTGGTCGGCGTGGTGCTGCTCATCAGCGCCATCGCGTTCGTCTCGGGCGCCCTGCCGGCGAGCCGTGCGGCGCGCCAGCGCCCGATCGAGTCGCTGCGGTACGAGTGATGCACGCCGTGCCGCGAGAGGATGGAGCCATGAGCGAATCCGTCGCACCCCGTGCGCGGGCGAGCGAGCCCTCCTCTCGCGGCGCGGCCACCGCCCGCCGCATCTCGGCGGCGGCCGTCGACCTCGTGCTCGAGCACGGCTACGACGCGACGACGGTCGACATGATCTGCGCTGCGGCGGGGGTCTCGCAGCGCACCTTCTTCAACCACTTCCCGACCAAGGAGGCTTCGGTCATCGGCGTCGACGGGCCCCGGCTCGATGAGTCGCGGGTGCGGGCGTTCATCGCGGGCACGAGCCCGAGCATCCTCGGCGACGCGATCGAGCTGATCGCGCAGTCGGTGCTCGCCGCCGCCCCCGACATCGACGGGATGCGCCGGCGCATGCAGGCGATCACCTCCAGCCCGACGCTCATGCAGCGGCAGATCGACCAATTCGCGGTCATCGAGCGCGAGCTCGCCGAGATCGTGCAGTACCGGCTGGCACGCGTGTCGAGCCCCGACGAGCCGGAGGGCGACCTGCAGGCGCAATCGAGGCTGACCGCCCATCTGCTCGCCGGGGTGATGCGCTACGTCGCCGGAGCCGTCATGACCGGCGATCGTGCCGCGGCCGGCGACGCGATCGCCGAGACGCGGCGCCAGCTCGCCGCCCTGCTGCCGAAGCTCGCCGGCGGCTGAACCTGGCGGCGGCTGAGCGCGCCGGCGCGCGGGCGCCAGCTAGCCCTGAACGAGCGGAGCCGACCAGCCGTCGTAGTCACCCTGGTGCGCGGCCACGACAGCAAAGACCTCTTCGACCATCCGGTCGGCGGTCTCGACATCGACCGTCGCTTGCCGCAGCGCCCGCAGGGTGCCGCGCGTCAGAAACCGCCGGGTCACCGTCACGGTGTAGCCGAGCCGCTCGAGGGCGGCGCCGGCGGCGCGGGCATCCTTGATGCGTCGAAAATTCGCGAAGTGCTCCACCTCTCGCGCGATGTCGACATCGTCACGCATCTTGATGCGCTGGGAGTACTGCTCGACGTTGCAGGTGAGGTGCGTCTGAAGATCAGCCACTCGCGCGATGGTAGACCTCTTCGCCGAGGAATGCACATTGCGCACAAGGCCTCGGCGCGTCGTGCTCAGCCATCGAGCAGCGGGGTCGTGCGGTAGGCGATGAGCTCCTTGAGCACGATTGAGGTCGCCGTGCGCCGAATTCCCGGGCAACGCAGAATGCGCTGGCCGACGGCGTAGAGGTCATCGGTGTCGCGCGCGACCACCTGGCACAGCAGGTCGTTCTGGCCGGAGGTCGCAACGCACTCGATGATCGTCGGAATCTCGCGGAGCGCGACCATGGCCTCGTCGAAGCGGTCCTGATCGACCTCCGCCGTGACGACGGCGCGGATGCTGTACCCCAGTGCCTCGGGCGGCACGGTCGTACTGGTCGGGCGCAGGGTTCGCCCGTCGAAGAGCTGCCCGATGCGGCTCTGCACGGTTCCCCGCGCCAGGCCAAGAGTCTCGGCGAGCCCGCCGACGGTGGCGCGCGGGTCGCGATCGAGAGCGCGCACGATCCGGCGGCTCGTGGCGTCGAGAACTCTGGTTGATCTGACCATCGTGCGGGTCACTCTACGCCGCAATGTGGGCGATTCGACCAGTTCCTCTCGCTCTTCTTGTCGTGAGCACCTCCCGCGGGCCAAGGTTCTGGTCATGGCGACCAACGATGCGACCATCAGTGTCGGCCAATATTTGGCCGCCCGACTCGTGCAGTGCGGCGCCGCTCACGCATTCGGAGTTCCGGGCGACTTCACCCTCGCGCTCCTCGACGAGATGCTGCGTGAGCCCGCCCTCACCTGGGTGGGGTCGAGCAACGAACTCAATGCCGCCTACGCCGCCGACGGCTACGCCCGTGTCGGCCGCACCATGGGAGCCGTCGTGACCACCTACGGCGTCGGCGAGCTCAGCGCCATCAACGGCATCGCCGGTGCGTTTGCCGAAGACGTCCCCGTCGCGTGCGTCGTCGGCATGCCCGCCACGGGCGCGCTCGGCAGCGGAGCCCTGCTGCACCACAGCCTGCTCGACGGCGACCACGAGCATTTCGTCCGCGCCTTTCGCGAGGTCACCGCGGCGCAGGCCGTGCTCACAGGGCAGACGGCGCTCGACGAGATCGACCGTGTGCTGACCGTCGCGCTCACGACGAGCAAGCCCGTCTACCTCGGGGTTCCCGCCGACGTCGCGGTCGCACCCGTGGCCACCGCGCTCACCGCGGCCCGACTAGCCGAGCCGCTGCGGCCGCGCGCGAGCGACCTCGGCGCCCTCGCAGCGTTCGAGCGGGCGGTCGCCCAGGCGCTCGCCGCCCCACCGACCCGCGACGGAGGCGAGCAACCGGCCGTGACGGTGCTGGCGGGCCCGCGCATCCACCGCCGCGGCGTTGAGGCGGCTGTTGCTGCGCTTGCCGCCCTTCCCGGTGTGTGCATTGCGAGCCAGGTCGGGTCGAAGGCCGTCATCGATGAAGACCATCCGGCAAGCCTCGGTACCTACATGGGCGCGATCACGCAGCACGAGGCCACCCGCCGCGCCGTCGATGACGCCGCGCTGCTCGTCATGATCGGCACCGTCGTCAGCGACTTCACCACCGGATTCTTCACCCAAGCGTTCGACCCCACCGCAGCCGTCGAACTAGCCCTCGACCACGCACGCGTCGGCTACGCGGTCTTTCCCGACGTGCGACTCGACGACGCGATCGAAGCGCTCGATCGGGTGATCGCGGCCGCTCGGCTCGTCGAGCCCGATGCTGGCACCCGCCCCACGGTCACCGCCAACACGCCGGGCGACGATGCCGCACCGCTTGACCACGCCGCCCTCTGGGCCGAAGTGCAGGCCTGGCTCCCGCCCGACACGACCCTCATCGCCGAAGCCGGCACCGCGTTCTACGGCGCCCTCGACCTCACTCTTCCCGACCGCTGTGATCTGCTCGGCCAGCCCGTCTGGTCGTCGATCGGCTATACGATCCCGGCAACGCTCGGCGCCGGGCTCGCCCGCCCGCAGCGACGGCCCGTGCTGATTGTCGGCGACGGAGCCGCCCAGCTGACCGTGCAGGAGCTCGGGCAGGTGTTTCACCACGGGCTCGCGCCGGTCATCCTGCTTCTCGACAACGCCGGGTATACCGTCGAACGCATGATCCGCAGCCCGGAGGCCGTCTACCAAGACATCGTGCCGTGGAACTGGCGGCTCATTCCCGCGGCGCTTGGCGGGTCGGGGGTGCTCGTGCGCGAGGCGACGACTGTCGGTGAGTTGCGATTGGCGCTCGATGAGGCGACCGCCGCCCCGAACGGAGCGGTTTTTGTTCGGGTGCAGTTGCCGCGCGACGACGCTCCACGACTGCTCATCGAACTGACCCAGCGGCTCGGAAGTCGCCCCGCACCAGCCGCCCCCGCCTTCGAAAAGGAGCCTGCATGACCGCCGCCGCGGCACCCGCGACCTCCCTGCCCGACTTCGACCACGAGCGCGTAACCATCGTCACGGGCACCCGGTCGGGCCTGCGCATCACGGTCGCCTTGCACTCGAGCGCCCTCGGGCCCGCCCTCGGCGGGTGCCGGCTATGGAGCTACCCGCACTGGTCAGACGGCCTCGGCGACGCGATGCGCCTCGCCCGCGCCATGACGATGAAGAACGCGCTCGCTGACGTGGGCGCGGGCGGCGGCAAAGCGGTCATCGCGCTGCCTCTCGGGCACCACCTCGACGAGTCCCAGCGGCGGGATGCTCTGCTCGACCTCGGCGACCTCGTCGAGTCGTTCGGCGGCAGCTACATCACGACCGAAGACGTCGGCGTGACCGAGCACGACATGGCCGTGGTGCGCGAGCGGACGGCGCACGTCGTCGGCCTTCCCGCCGCGTCGGGCGGTTCGGGCGAGCCCGGCGCCGCGACCGCCGTCGGTGTGCGCGCGTCGATCGGCGAAGTGCTGCGCGCGCTCGATGGCGACTCGGCTGTGGCCGGGCGGTCGTTCGTCATCGCCGGGCTCGGGCAGGTCGGCTCGCGCCTCGCGCGCCTCCTCGCCGCCGACGGCGCGGTGCTGACCGTGACTGACATCAACCCGGCCGCCCGCGCCCTCGCGGACGAGCTCGGGGCCACCTGGATCGACGCGGCCGACGCCGTCACGACCCCCGCCGACGTGTTCGTGCCGGCGGGGCTCGGCGGAATCCTGACCGCACCCGTGATCGAGCGGCTGCCGGTGCCCGCCGTCTGCGGGCCGGCCAACAACCCGCTGGCCGAGCGCAGTGGGGCCGACGGGCTCGCGGCCCGGGGCATCCTGTATGCCCCCGACTACGTCGTGAACGCGGGCGGCGTCATCCACCTCGCCCTCACCGAGCGGGGCGAGACCCCCGACACGGTCGAGGCCCGCCTGCACGCGATCGGCGACACGCTCGCCGAGGTGTTTGCGACGGCCGCGGCCGAGGGCATCACGCCCCTCGATGCGGCCGACCGCATCGCGCTGGCCCGCGTCGCCGCCGCCCGCTGAGCGACCGCCGGGGCATGATGGGCGCGTGACCGAAAACAGTGTCGCCCGCGCCGTCATCCTCGACGGCACTGATTCGCGCGCGGCCACTGATGAACTGCTGGCAGGCTTGCGCCGGGGGCGGTTCAGCGGTCGCGCCATCGGGGCGTTCCTCGCCGACGCGACCGTGCGCAGTGTGCGCGAGGCGCGCAAGCGCCCTATTGCCCTCGCTGAGGCGACCGCCGTGCACGCGGGCATGGCCGCGCTCGCGCATCCCCGCGGCCGCGCGTGGGTGCTCACAAGCTGGCTCATGACGGTCACGCATCTCGGGATGCTCGAAGAGCGCCGCACGATGGGCCTGCCCAATCTGCTCACGATCGCGCGAGCCACCCTTCCGGCGGCCGCGGCGCGACTCGGGTCGGCCGTACCGGTTCTCGCGCTGGCCACGGATTTCGTCGACGGTAAGCTCGCCCGCCGCACGGGCACGGTGACCCGTTTCGGCACGCAGGGCGACTACCTCGCCGACGCCGCGCTCTGGACCTGGTTCACTCTGACGCACGAGCGCAGCCGGGGTTGGCAGCTCGCGACGTTTGCCGCTTGGGCGATTCCGGTCGCCGGGCTGACCGTCGCGAGTTTCGCGAAGGGCGGCATGGTCGACCTGCCCCGCTCACGCTGGCTGCGTCCGGCCGCCGCGGTCGAAGTGCTCATCGGAGCGCGTGTTCTGGCCCGCGCCCTCGCGCGAGCTGGCGGCCGCGACTAGAGCGACGCGAGGATCAGCGCGGCCGACGCCACGACGAGCCCGAGGATCTGCCAGCGTGTCATGCGCTCGCCGAGGAAGACCCGCCCGATGATCGCGGTGAAGATGGGAGCGGCCGGGGCCAGGATGGCCAACAGCACGAGGTCGCCGGTCTGCAGCGCGAGTACGAGGAACAGGTTGCCGAGGATGTCGGTGACGCCGGCGGCGACCGGGAAGATGAGCAGGCGCCCCGTCAGCCGGCCGGGCAGGAGGCGGCCGCGGGTGCGGATGAGCATCCCGATCAGGAAGATAAACGCGACCGCCGTGACGCCGAATCGAGCGCCGACGATGGGCCACAGCCCGTCGGCGGAGGGGGCGGTGTTGATGGTCAGGATGAAGCCCGAGAACAGGGTGGCGGCGATGATCGCCAACAGCGGCCCGCGAATACTCGGCCGGACGCCGTCGACCGGGGCGCGGTAGGTCACGAGCAAGATCGCCAGCAGGCACAATACGAGACCCGCCAGCCGGAGCGGTGTCATCGGCTCGCCGACCAGCACGCCCCCGACCGTGAGCCACACGGTGCCGACGACCGCGAGCACCGCACCGACGATGCCCACCGGCCCGTGCGCGAAGGCGCGGTAGGCGACCGGGAGGCCGGAACCGCCGAAGAGACCGGCTAGGAACCCGATCCAGAACCCGGGCTGGCTGGGAGCCCCGGGGAAGGCCAGGGCGATCACGAACGCCAGCACGATCGTCGTCGGCCCGGTGATTGCCACGACCACGGCGAGCGGCAGCCGCTTGGCCGCTTCGCCGCCCAGCACGTTGCTCATCGAAATGAACAGGGCGTTGACGAGGGTGTAGACGACGGCCATGGGTGACTTTCGCTGGTGGTGGATGGCCGCCGAACCTGCTCGGGAGTCGCCACGTTCAGCGTACCGAGCGCGCGGGGCCGCCCGGGCCGCCGTCGCGCCGCTGAGCAACCGGTACCGTTGCCCAGGTGACCACCCTTGACGCAGCCCTCGCCATTCTGCAGTGCCCGAGCTGCGGGGGCGTGCTCGTCGCCGCCGACGGGGGAGCGAGCTGCCCTCAGCACCATCACTTCGACCGCGCTCGTCAGGGGTACCTCAGCCTGCGCGCTGCGCACAAGGGCAAGGGTGCGCCGGCGAGTGGGGACACCGTCGAGATGCTCGAGGCGCGCGAGCGGTTCCAGGGGCAGGGGTTCCACGATGATATCCGAGCGGCGGTGCTCGCGGCCGTGCCCGCCGATGCGCGCGGGTGGCTCGCCGACCTCGGCGGTGGCACCGGCTGGTACGCCTCCGCGGTGCTGGATGCCCGCCCCGAGCTGCGCGGCGTCGTGCTCGACGCCTCCGTTCCGGCGGTGCGCGTCGCGGCTCGCGCCCACGAGCGGTTGGCTGCGGTGAGCGCCGACGTGTGGACGGGCATCCCCCTGCGTGACGCGAGCGTCGACGTCGCCCTGCGCATCTTCGCGCCCGGTAGCGCGAGCGAGGTACGCCGCATCCTCGCGCCGGGCGGCATGGCCGTGGTCGTCGTGCCCGACGCCGACCACATGCGCGAGCTCGGGCACGGCCTCAAGCTGCTGAAGGTGCCGGCGGGCAAGGCAGACGAGGTGGCGGTGAGCATCCCGGATGCGCAGCTCGTGTCGCGAGAGGAGGTGCGCAGCCGCGTCGAGCTCACCGTCGAGCAGGCGCTCGACGCCGTGTTCATGGGGCCGAACGCGTTTCACCAGGATCGTGCGAAGGTTGCCGCCGTGCTCGACGGCTGGCGCGCTCCGATCTCGGTGACCCTTGCCGTGACCGTGCTCGCCCTGCAGCTTCCCTGACCCGACTTCGGGGGTTAGCCCTACCGCAGTTCGGGGGTGGGCCGCATTCTGCCGCGGGCCCCCGCTGACAAGGGTGGAGGTACCGCGCCACAGCCGTGACGTGCCACCCTCAGACCAGGAGATTTCATGACCACCGCACCCGCCGACACCTGGAGCTACGGCACCCTCTGGCGCCGCGTGCCCCGCGCGCTTGGCTACCTCGTACCCACGTTCATCATTGCGATCGCCGTGAGCGCGATCCTCAACACCTTCGTCTCGGGGGCGGTGAGCCTGCTGGTCTTCGTGGTCGGCATCTTCGCGTTCTCGCTGACACTGCTGCTCGCCCGCTACTTCGGAGCATTCGAGGTGGCCCGCCTGCGGCTCTCCGGTGAGACGCCGATCAGCGAGCCTGACTGGCGGCCCGACCCGACCATGGTCTGGTGGAAGCGCTGGCTGCGCCCCCTCGCCAACGGCCGCTACTGGTTGAGCCTGCTGCACGGCGCGATCATCGCGCCGATCATCGCGACGGTCAGCTTCGTGGTGCTCGTGCTGTGGTTCACGCTCATCGCGGTGGCGGTCGGGCTGCCGATCCGGTTCGCGATCGTCGGAGACGAGTGGGCTCTCGTCGGTAGCCCGACGTCGTCCGGTCCGCGCATCCTCGGCGAAGCGCTGCCGGTGCTCGCCGGTCTCGTGATCGTGCTCGGCGTCATCGCCCTGCTGACCCTGCCCTACATGCTGCGCGGCCTCACCTGGCTGCACGCCGCCATCGCTCGCCCGTTCCTCGGCCGCTTTACGAACGAGCAGCTCGAGCAGCAGGTGTCGAGCCTGTTCACCTCCCGTCAGGCGGCCGTCGCCGCCGAGGGTTCGGCTCTGCGCCGCATCGAGCGTGACATCCACGACGGGCCGCAGCAGCGGCTGATCCGCCTGCAGATGGACCTCGCCGCCGCCGAACGCCGTCTCACTGACGATCCCGAGGCTGCCGCTGGCCTGATGCAGGATGCTCGCCGCCAGGCGCAAGACGCGCTCGACGAGCTGCGCAACCTGTCGCGCGGCTTCGCGCCGCCGCTGCTGCTCGACCGCGGACTGTTCGCCGCCCTCGAGTCGCTGGCGACCCGGTCGAGCATCCCCGTGACGCTCGAAACGGAGCTCGGCGCCACGACGAACCTGCCCGACGAGGTCTCTCGCACCGCCTACTTCGTGGCGAGCGAGCTCATCGCCAACGCGGCGAAGCACTCGCAGGCCGCCGCCATCACCCTGAGCGTTACCACCGTCGATGGGCTGCTCACCATCTCGGTGACCGACGACGGTGTCGGTGGCGCGGCTGAGAAAGTCGGGCACGGTTTGGCAGGGCTGCGCGACCGCGCGGCCGGGCTCGGCGGAACCTTTGAGCTCGTCAGCCCCGCGGGGGGTCCGACCCGCATCGCTGTGACGGTGCCGGTGGCAGGCGTTGGCTCAGCATCCACCGCCACGGACTCGACCGCAGACGCCGAGCCGGGTGCCTAGGCTGAACCCCATGCCAGCCCTTCGCGTTGCGGTCGCCGATGATTCGGTGCTGCTGCGCGAAGGGCTGGTGCGCGTGCTGCAGGAGGCGGGGGTCGAGGTGGTCGGGGCGTTCGGCGATGCTGATGCTCTGCTCGCCGCGGTGCCCGCCCTCGCGCCCGATGCGGTCGTGCTCGACGTGCGCATGCCGCCGACGTTCCGCGACGAGGGGGTGCGGGCAGCGATCACCCTGCGCGCCGCGCACCCCGCGGTGGCGATCCTGCTGTTGTCGCAGTACGTCGAGGTCGCCTACGCGCAGGAGCTGCTCGCGGCGGGCACGGGCGGTGTCGGCTACCTGCTCAAGGATCGCGTTGTGTCGCTCGACGAGGTGCGGGATGCTCTCGAGCGGGTCGCCGCCGGGGGCACGGTTCTCGACCCGGAGGTCGTGACGCAGCTCATGGCCCGCCGCGTCGACCCGCTACAGTCGCTGACGGCCCGCGAGCGCGAGGTGCTCGAACTCATGGCGCAGGGTCGCACGAACGCGGCAATCGCGGGCGCGCTGTTTATCGGGGTCGGCGCTGTCGAGAAGCACATCTCGTCGATCTTCGGCAAGCTCGGGCTCGACGACGCGGCCGGAGACCACCGTCGCGTGCTCGCCGTGCTGGCCTGGCTGCAGGCCCGGTGACCCTCCCGTCGTCGGAGCAACGACGGAGACGGAACCGTTCCAGACCCGGAATCCGCATGAGTTCGGTGTGGAACACCGCTGTCTCCGTCGTTGCTCCGAGAGCGACGGGTCAGTAGCGGGCGAGCACTTCGGCGTCGCGGGCGTGGGTGAGCGCGCGGCGAACCGCATCGAGCGCGCCCACCGGGTCGGTCTCGAGCAGGCTGCGGGATGCTCGCAGCTCGTCGACCGCTTCCTCAAGTCGTGCCCGCGCGCCGGCCGAGCCGCCCGACCCGAGAGCGTCGCGCGCGGCGAGAATCTGTGCCTCGGTCTGCACCCGCGCGGCGTGGTAGGCCTCGCGGGCGTGCGCGAGCCGCTGTGCTTGGGTGCGCGAGGAGGCGAGCGCGAGCTCGACCGCGTCCATCGCGCGCTGCAGCTCGTCGAGTTGTTCGAGCGGATCGGTCGGCCGGTCGGCCGCGCGGCCCGCGCCGCGAGGCCCGCCCGAGCCCACACCGCGCTCACCGCCCTGGCCCGCGAGCGCCGCATCCAGGTCGGCCACCGCGGCGGTGATCGCCGCGCCGGTGTCGCCGTCGGGTGCTGTGTCGGCCGCCTCGAGCGCTTCACTACGGGCGTCGCGAGCGTCGGCTCGCAGCCCGTCGAGCGCGGCGACCGCGTCGGCCAGCCGCGCGGCCGCCGCGTCGACCTGCTCGAGCGCCTCCTCGGCCGAGTACAGCAGCCGCTCGGCCTCGGCGATGGTCGCCATGACGCTGCTGGCGGCGGCGGTCGACCCGGGGGCGGCATCCGCCGCCAGGCTCTCGGCACGGTCGAGAGCTCGGGCGGCGCGCTCGGGGGCGTCGGCGGCGGGGCCGAGCGCTGCGCGAGCGTGCAGCTCGAGGAGGGCATCCCGTTTGCTGATAACAGCAGTAAGGCGGGAACGTGCCTCGCCGACGCGCGTGCGTAGCCGGGCCAGCCGGTCGGGCGCGGTCGATTCGAGCGACCGCCGCTCGCGGAATGCGCTCGATTGCTCGTCGAGCAGTCGCTCGATGCGATCGGCGACCATCACGATGCGGTCGGCCCGCTCGCGGTTGGCAAGGCCGGCTCCGGGTTCGTCGTCGATCATCCGGTGCAGGCGGAAGATCTCGTCGCGGTCGGTCTGCGCCCGGCGGAGGGCGGCCCGGTAGTCCTGCGCGGCCCGCTCGCCGAATTGGGCGATCGCGAACTCGACGTCGGCCTCGCCCTCGGTGAGTCGGTCGTCGGCGCGAACGAGCGCCGAGCCAGCGCGGCGCCGAATGCCCGCCTCGACCTGCGCGGGCCGCGTACGTCTGCGCGCGACGACGACGATGCCGCCGACGAGCACTGCTGCGGTGACGACCAGCAGGGTGCCGCCCGCCGCGATGATGCCCGAGAACACGCTGCCGATGAGCTCCACGCCCGAAGTCTAGGTCGGCGACCCTGTTCGGGGGCAGACCGGCCGAAATCCCCGGAAATCCGGCCTGTTCACCGTAAGGTGACGCCGTGTGGCGTGCCGACCGATACGACGATCATGACGACGTCGACCCCGCGGCGACTCCGGTGGGCGGAACAAACCCCCTGTCGCCCGCCTCGGTGCGTTTTGACGACCCGCGGGTGGCGCCGATGAATATCGCGGAGCCGATCTGGCAGCGCTGGCGTGATGAGCTTGCGCGGGTCGGTGGGGTCAGTACGTTGCTGCATTTCGACGACGACCCGCGGGGTCGCATCGAGCTCGGCACGAGCCACCCCGGTGGCCTCGCTCGCTTCATTGCCGGGAGCCCGACTCTGCTCAGCAACCTGGTGCGCGACGACCTCGCACTGCGCCAGGCGCGGGTCGCCGCCGAGCGTATTGCCGATGCCGGTGTTGAGCTGGCGAGCGTCCGCGGCATCGACGCGGTGCACCTGGGCATCGGTTTGGTGTCGTGGCACTGGTCGGGGCTCGACTACTGCGCACCGCTCCTCCTGCGCCCGCTGCGCCTGCGGCGTCGGGGGCGGGATGTCGAGCTCACGCTCACCGGAACTGTACGGGTGAACCCCGCGCTGGTCCGCACGCTCGCCGAGCAGTTTCAGTTGCATCTCGACGAGACCGCGTTCGTTGCCCTCGCGCACGACGGTGAGGCGTTTAAGCCGAACCCGCCACTCGATCGACTGCGCGGGCTCACGGCCCACCTCGAGGGCTTCTCGATCTCGGCGCGGCTCGTGGTGAGCTGTTTTGCCGAGGTCGGCCCCGCCTTGGTCGCCGACGCGCACGACCTCGCACACCCCGTGCTCGACGCGCTCGCCGGCAACACGAGCGCCCGTTGGGCCGTCACTGAGGGCGCGACGGTGGTGGCACCCGTGCCCGCCGATCAGCGACCGCCGGAGACCGACCAGTTGTTGCTCGATGCTGATGCCGAGCAGGAGGCCGTCATTGCGAGTATTGCGGCGGGCAACTCTTTCGTCGTGAAGACGCTACCGGGCACCGGGGCCACACAGACGGTGGTCAACGCTCTGGGTGCTTTGATCGCGCAGAACAAGCGCGTGCTCGTGGTGAGTCCGCGTCGCGCGACGCTGCGCACGATTGCGCGGCGATTCGCCGACATCGGCTTGCCCGGTGTGGCGGTGTCACCGGCGACGTTGCGGCGCGACGTGATTCGCGCGATTGGCCGCAACGAGAAGGCTGAACGCCCGCGCGTGGCCGACGTCAACGACGCGCTCGTGCGCCTTCGCACTGTGCTCATCGATTACCGGGATGCCCTCACCACGCCCGATCCCGAACTGGGCATCAGCGTGCTCGACTGCATCGCCGAGCTGAGCCGCCTCCAGTTGTTGCCGACCCCTCCGTTGACGCGCGCGCGATTGAGCCGTGCGGCGGTCGAACTGCTCGCGACGGACAGGCGTGCGGTGGCCGAGGCGATGGTGCAGGCCGCCGAACTCGGCCAGTTCAGCTATGGCCCCGGCGATTCGCCCTGGTACGGCGCGCGCTTCCGCACGGCCGAGGAGGCCGCGAATGCCCAGCTGCTCGCCCGCCGCCTGCACCACGAGCTCGTGCCGCGGCTGGTCGAGCGGGGGCGCGCGCTCATCGCGGCGACGCCCATGCGGCCGTTCGAAAGCATCGCCGAGTTGAGCGTCGCCGTTCGACTGCTTGCCGACGTGCGCGACACACTCGACAAGTTCCAGCCAGCGGTGTTCGACCGCTCACTGAGCGAGTTGATCGCGGCAACGGCGCCGCGCCGCGAGTCGAGCACTATGCCGGCGGCGACGCGTCGCCGCCTCAAGGGTCTCGCTAAGGAGTACCTCCGGCCCGGGGTGAGCGTGCCCGACCTGCATGAGGCTCTGGTGCGCATCCAACAGCAGAGGGTGCTGTGGCAGCGATTCGCGCCCAGCGGCCTCACGCCGTCGGTGCCGGTCGGTATCGCTGACGTCGCCGTGGGCCTGCAGCAGGTCGAGCAGGATCTCGCCGCACTTGATGGTCCACTTGGCCACCACAGTCGTGAACAGCAGTTGGTGCATCGCCCGCTCAGTGAGTTGCACGCCCTGCTCGAAGGCTTGGCCGCCGAAAGTGACGTGCTCGCCAATCTTCAAGAGCGCACGGCCCTCATGCAGCGCCTCGAACAGTGGGATGTCGGGCCGCTGCTCAGTGATCTCGCAGCGCGTCATGTGCCGCAGGAACACGTCGCCGCAGAGCTCGAGTTGGCCTGGTGGCGTTCGGCGCTCGACAGCCTGTTGCAGCAGGATCGCGGCCTACTGGCCGCTGCGCCCGACGTGCTCGAGCGTCTCGAGGCTGACTTCCGGCTCGTCGACGAAGCACACGCTGCCGGCAGTGCGCAGCTGCTCGCGTGGCAGCTGGCCGAGAACTGGTCTATCGGCATTACCGACTGGCCCGACGAGGCGGCGGCGCTGAAGGAGATGCTGCGCGCGGGATCTCTCTCGAGTGCTGCCTTGCACCACCGGGCTCCGCACCTCAGCCGACCGCTCGCGCCGATCTGGCTCGCGTCACCCTACGACGTGCACGAGGTGAGCGACCGCCTCACTTTCGATACGGTGCTGCTTCTCGATGCGGGCGCCGTTACGGTCGCCGAGGCAGCGGGAGCGATTCGGCGCGCCCGCCAGGTGGTTGCCGTGGGTGACCCGGTCACGCAGGCTCCGGCACCGTTCGCGGTCGCTGTCGGCGAGCGGGTCGACGACGGCGACGTGGATGCCCGCCACGCCTCCAGCGCGCTCTTCCAGCTCAGCGAGCTCTTGCCGGCGATGTCGCTCACCCGCTCGTATCGCGCTGGCGGCGAAGACCTGGCTGAGCTCGTCAACCGGCGGTTCTACGCCGGACGCATCGAGTCGCTGCCGTGGGCCGGGTCCTTCCTCGGGCATCCGTCGATCGCGGTCGACTACCTGGCCGACGGCCACGGCATGCCCGATGACGATTCGGGTGCGATCGAGAGCGTCGACGTCGAGGTGCAGCGCGCCGTCGAGCTCGTCATCGAGCACGCCACGGCTCGCCCGCAGGAGTCGCTCATGGTCGTGACCGCGAGCGCCAAGCACGCCGCGCGCGTTCACACCGCCGTACTCGAGGCGCTCGTGCACCGGCCCGACCTGCACGACGTGCTGCTCGGCGACCGGCCCGAACCCTTCGCCGTGCTCACTATCGAGCAGTCGGTGGCGCAGTCGCGCGACCGCGTGATTTTCTCGATCGGTTTCGGCCGTACGCCACACGGCCGCGTGCTCAGCGAACTGGGCTCGCTCGGCCGGCCTGGCGGCGACCGCCTGCTCGCCGTCGCGATGACCCGGGCGCGCCGCTCGCTGCGCATTGTCAGTTGCTTGCGGCCCGCCGACTTCGACGACGACCGCCTTACTCATGGTGCCCGCGCCCTCGCCGACCTGCTCGCCGACATCGAGGCGCGGCGCACCGCGGTTGAGCTCCCAGACGACAGTGACCCGATGCTCATCGACTTGGCCCGTCGCCTCGAGGCTCGCGGGCTCACCGTGGCCCTCGGGCACCGCGGCAAGCTACCTCTCGTCGCCAGCCGCGGCGGTTACTGCGTCGCCGTCGAGACGGATGCCGCCCTCGGCCAACTCAGCCTGCGCGAGTCGCTGCGGCTGCGGCCCGATCTGCTGCGCCGCCTCGGCTGGCATTACGCCCGGGTGCACGTGTTCGAGTTGTTCAGCGACCCCGAGGCCGTGGCCGACCGAATTCTCGCGCTCGTCGGAGGAACCCCGGGTGGGCATCCTGCCGCCCCGTCACCTGGCCACCCACCGGCCGCGCCGCGCCCGGCTGCTGCTCGCCCCGGCACCGCTCTCTCTGGAGGCGACCAGGCCACCGACGAGCTGGCCATCACCCGCTGAGCGCACCACTCGCCCTGCTTCGCGTCACGAAGCACGGAGTTTGGACGACCCGTGGGCAGTGAATCTGTGCAGACGCCGACGTCTGCTCTCCAGAGTCCGTGAGGTGTCACACGCAGGGGGCGGGTCGGTACGGTGGTGCCGTGACTGATCAGGATGCGGAGCCGCGGCCGCCCGCGCGCCGACGTGTGCCGCGCCGGGTCACCACGCCGCCCCCGCCCGGCTCACATGCCGCCCCCGTTCCGGAGCCCACCCGACACCGGCCCGACGAGAACGACGAGCGCCTGCACGCCGAGAAGCCGCCGCACTACTGAGTCGACGAGAACCGCGGCGCTCGTGGCGTGCGTCGAGCGCGCGGCAGCCGATCGCTACGGTGCGGCGTCGCGCTTCGCGAGCAGGTCGCGGATCTCGGCGAGCAGCTCGAGCTCGGTCGGAGGCGTCGGCTCGGCATCCGTCTCGCCAGCCTGACGCTTCTTCTCGGCCACGCGACGCAGGTGATTCATCGGAGCGACAAGAGCGAAATAGACGACGGCCGCCACGATGAGGAAGTTCAGCACCGCGCCGAGCACCGCACCCAGTAGCAATGTGGTTTCTCCGCCCGACACGGTCGGAATCACCACCGGGAACGCCTCCGCAAGCGTCGCGGCGTCAAAGAGTGCGCCGATCGCCGGGTTGATGATGCCGTTGACGATGGCCGTCACGACCGCCGTGAAGGCGGTACCGATGACGACGGCGACGGCGAGGTCGATGACGTTGCCGCGCAGAATGAATTCACGAAATCCCTTGAGCATGCGTCGATGCTAGGCCCGGCGCGCAGCACAAGCCAGGGTGCGGTGTGTGCCGCGGCGGCCCGTCAGGCTCCGGTTGTGGCCGGCGTTGCGGTGGATGCGGGGCTCGCGCTGCCCGAGGCACCCGAGCTTGACGCCCCCGCGCCCGACGAGTCCGCTCCGGCAGAGCTACCCGCGCCCGTCGAGCTCGCACCCGACGAAGCCGACCGGCTGTCGGTGCGGTAGAAGCCCGACCCGTTGAAGGTCACGCCCACAGCCGAGAACAGCTTCCGCAGTCGACCCTGGCACGTCGGGCACTCGGTGAGCGCGTCGTCGGTGAAGGCCTGCTGAATGTCGAATGCCGTCGAGCATTCGGTGCAGCGGTACGAGTACGTGGGCATCGATGAAACCTCCACCTTCCAGAATACGGTGGGTGGAGCATCCGAATTGTCAGTCGGCGAAACGGTGGATGGCAGAGGGGGTGACCACGCCGTCGACCCCCTGGTCGTGCGCCTCGCGGGGCAGTTCGTCGAGCACCTCCGCGTCGTAGACGACGGCGAAGACGGGGGGGCGGCGGTCCATCGAGCCGAGGGTCTTGTCGAAGTAGCCTCGCCCCCAGCCGAGCCGCATGCCCGTACGATCGACAGCCGCTGCCGGTACGAGCAAGAGACCGACATCGTTGACGGCGATCGGGCCCAGGAGCTCGGTCGTCGGCACCGGCATGCCGATGATGTCGAGCCCTTCATCGGTGCTGTCGTAGGCTGCCCAATCGAGCAGGCCGTCGGCGCGCGACACGGGGAGGAGCACACGAATTCCCTGATCGGCGGCCCAGGTCAGAAACGGCCGGGTTTCCGGCTCGTCGCGGGTTGCGAGATAGCACGAGATCGCGCGAGGGCCCAGAGCCGAGGTGAGGGCGATGAGCTGTCGCGTGAGACCCTCGGTGGCGGTGTCGCGTTCGTGCTGCGACCGAATCCGGCGGCGCTCGCGCAGCTCGGCCCGCAGAGCACGTTTGGCGGTCGTGGGTTCGCCATCACGCTCGAGGGACATACCGCCATGCTACGGCCACCCCGATACGCTGGGGCCATGACCCAGCGTTTGACAAAGGCTGTCATCCCGGCGGCGGGGCTCGGCACTCGCTTCCTTCCGGCAACAAAGGCGATGCCGAAAGAGATGCTCCCGGTGGTCGACAAGCCCGCCATTCAGTATGTGGTCGAGGAGGCCGTGAGCGCCGGGCTCACCGACGTGCTCATGATCACAGGCCGCAACAAGACCGCGCTCGAAAACCACTTCGACCGGGTCGGCGAGCTCGAGGCGACACTGCAGAAGAAAGGCGACACCGAGAAGCTCGCGAAGGTCGAGTATTCGACAGACCTTGCCGACATGCACTACGTGCGGCAGGGCGACCCGCTGGGCCTCGGCCACGCGGTGCTGCGCGCCCACATGCACGTGGGTCGTGAGCCGTTCGCCGTGCTCCTGGGCGACGACATCATCGACCCGCGCGACCCGTTGCTCGGGCGCATGATCGAGGTGCATGAGAGTCGACAGGCGAGCGTCATCGCCCTGCTCGAGGTCGATCCCGCGCAGGCCCACCTCTACGGTGTGGCGACAGTCGAACCGACTGACGACGCCGACGTCGTGCGCGTGACAGGCCTGGTCGAGAAGCCCGCCCCAGGTACCGCGCCGTCGAACCTCGCCGTCATCGGTCGCTACGTGCTCCGGCCCGAGATCTTCGACGTTCTTGAGCACACCGCGCCGGGCAAGGGCGGCGAGATCCAATTGACGGATGCCCTCCTGGAGCTTGCCCGCGACCCTGAGCACGGCGGCGTGTACGGAGTCGTCTTCCGCGGCCGCCGCTACGACACGGGTGACCGGCTCGACTACATCAAGGCGATCGTGCAGCTCGCCGTCGAGCGCGACGACCTCGGGCCCGAGCTACGCCCGTGGTTGCGGCAGTTCTCCTCGGGCCTGGAGTAACGCGTGGCGAGCATCCCGACCCTGCGTGATGGGGTCACGGTGCTCCGGCCGATTCGGGTGCGCGATGCGCGCCCGCTCGAGGCCGAGCTGATCACTTCGCGGGCGTGGTTGCGGCCCTGGGAGGCCACGAGCCCGAACGCTCCCCTGTCGTGGGACACGAAGGCGAGCATCCGGAGCCTGCTCACGGCCGCGCGCGCCGGAACCGGTCTGCCGTTCATCATCGAGACGGAGGGGCGACTCGCCGGTCAACTGAACGTCAGCGGCATGACGTACGGGTCGCTCGCGTCGGCGACGATCGGCTACTGGGTCGGAGCGGAGTTTGCGGGTCGGGGGCTCACGCCGACGGCGGTGGCACTCGCGACCGATCACGTCTTCTTCACCGCCGGCCTGCACCGCATGGAGATCTGCATCCGACCCGAGAATGCGCCCTCGCTGCGGGTGGTCGAGAAGCTCGGCTTTCGGTACGAGGGGCTACGGCGGCGGTACATTCACATCAACGGTGACTGGCGCGACCATTTCTGTTTCGCGCTGACCGTCGAAGAGGTGCCGCAGGGTGTGCTGCAGCGCTGGAAGGCGGGGCGGGTGCCACCCGGCGCGGCGGCAGTTCCGGAGATCGACCAGATCGCCGCGCGCCGGGGGCTCAGTCTTCCGCCCGCGCGTTAGACCCAGGTGACGGGAATCGTCACTGTGATCGCGACGGCGAAGAGGAAGATCGCCGAGCCGATGACGATCAGGCTGTACTGCACGCGCTGGCTGCGCACGACGGCGGCGACACCGAGCAGGAACAGCGAGATCGCCATGAGCACTGTGGTGAGCGTCAGCCAGTCACCGCGGGCGTCGAGCTCGTCGGCCTGGGCGGTGAGCGCCAACGCCTCGTCGCTCTTCTCGGCATACGCCCCGAACAGCACCGCCTGGTAGTCCTCGTCGTCGAGCGGGCTGGTGTAGAACTCGGCGTCGGTGGCGTTGACCGCGGCAGCTCGGTCGAGGGCGGCACCGAAGTGTTCGCTCACGGCGACGAAGTACAGCGCGTCGTACGTTTCAGCGGCCAGGGTCGAGGTTGCGGCGTCGCCGAAGTCGATCTGCGCCTGGAGTTCGGTGAGGCGCGCGAGAGTCTGTGCGTCTTGCACGTACTCCTGGTTGCCTTCGAGGTAGAGCGACTCGGCTTCGGCGGTGGCGCTCTGCGATTGCGAGAGGGCTTTCGCCGTTTGGCCGTCGTACAGCGCGGCCTGGAAGGACACCCACGCGGTCGCCACGGAGACGATGCCCAGCAGGATCACGATGAGCAGTTCGGTGTTGCCGAACAGTCGCTTCAGCGGGGTGGAGGGGGAAGGAGAAGTGGTTTCAGAAGAGGTCACAATTCACGGAGTGTACAGACACTCCGCAGTCTTCCCTGACGCCGCGCTCGACGCCTCGTACGGTTGGCGCCATGGAGACCACGGGTGGCGGCACGACGGTGCTCATCGCCGTGGCTGCCGTGCTGTGGTTGGTCTATCTGGTGCCGATGTGGCGGCGCCGTCGGGAGTACCTAGCAACCGAACGCAACGCGATTCGGTTGCAGCAGACGCTGCGCATCATGGCGCACGCGGCGGAGGTACCGGAGGCCGTTCGCGCTGAGTTGACGGCGCGTGACGTGGCCGCGCAGCAACGCTCGCTCGCCGCGCAGCAACGCGAGTTGGCCGCGATCGAGCGGGCGCGGGTCGCCGCGGCCCAGCGCGCTCTGCGCACGCGCCTCACCGAGTCGGCGCCGGGTCTCATGGCCGAGATGGATGCCGCGCGCCGCGGTCAGCGTCGCCTCCGTCGCACGCGTGCTTTCACCTCCTTGATGACGCTGCTCGCCTTCGTCGGCGCGTCTGTAGCGGGTGCGAGCGGCGCCTGGGCGTGGGTTGGTCTCGCCGCTTTCGTGGCGGCCAGCGGCGGGATGCTGCTCTCCGGCCTCGCGCGCGCGCAACGCCGTCGCGCGCAGGTCGTCACCCGCGCAACGTCTCCGTCGTTCGTCGACCTCGCGCCGGCGGCACCGCGCGTTCCGACCGCCGCGCGTCGCGAGTGGACCCCCGTGCCGCTGCCAAAGCCGACCTACCTCAGTGCGCCCGTTGTGCCGGCCGGCGCCGTGGCCCCCGCGCTCGACCACGCGGCGGCGCTCGCCGCGGCGGCGGCCGAGGCCGAGCGGGCTCAGCGCGCGGCGGCGGCTTCGGTCGCCTCGCCTTCCAGAACTTCGGACGGGAAGGGGCGAGAGGTCGAGCGACCGGCGGCGAGCCGCTTCGCTCGGATGGGCGTCATCGAAGGGCTGCCCGGGCGCGCTCCCGACCTGGACGAGGTGCTGCAGCGGCGGCGTGCCGCGGGCTGAGCATCCACCTCGCGGCGGCATCGGACGCGATCGTCGTCGTTTCAAGGCACCCCGGCCGCGGTGGTACTGTGGTCGAGCCGTACGGGCCTGTGGCGCAGTTGGTAGCGCGCTTCGTTCGCAATGAAGAGGTCAGGGGTTCGAATCCCCTCAGGTCCACCCCTATGGAAACGTGACGTCCGACCCTTAGGTGGTCGTGTGACGCGGAGATATCTCGTTCGCGACGTAGTCTCTGGTCGCTCGGCTCACAGCCCGGAGGTAGGCGATCACGGTCGCGCGTTGTTCGGCGGTCAGGTCAGCGGAGATCGCGTCGAGCGCGGCGAAGAGCGGCTGCAGTTCTCTGATGATCATGCCGACCGAGTCGGCGTCGGCGTGCAACTCGACGCGGCGCCGGTCGACGGCTGAGCGCTCCCGCCGCACGTGTCCGGCCGACTCGAGGCGATCGACGAGCTCGGTCGCGGATGCGGGGGTGATGCCGAGGCGGCGCGCCAGCTCGTTGGGCCCGAGCGGGGCAGGAGCCGACATCAGGTAGCCCATCGCGTCGTAGTCGGTCTGCTTCATGTGCAGATGTCGGGCGAGTGCCGTATCGAGCTCGCTGGTGAGTCTCGTCGCTTCGCGGAACGCCCACGAGACGTCATCCGCCTCTGTCAACGCACGCTCGGCGATTTCTTCGGGGTCAGGGGTCCACGTTTCGGCCACCTTGACAGTCTAGTCGGCAGATAATACGTTTTCCGAATGAAACGGAAATCTAATGAAAGGACTCCCGATGTCTGAACTGTCTGCCGCTCGACTCCGGCTGCTGCTCATCGCCCTGTGCGTCGCGCTCGCGTTGGTAGTGGCAGGAAACTCCGCACTCGCCATCGCCCTCCCCGACATCGCTGCCGACCTTGAGGCGACCCAAAGCGACCTGACCTGGATCATCGACGCCTACGCCCTTGCCTTCGCCGCGCTGTTACTTCCAGCGGGCATCGCGGCCGACCGCTTCGGTCGCCGCACGACCTTGACGGTGGGCCTGGTCGTCTTCGCGATCGCCAATGTTGCGTCGGCCTTCGCTGCCGACCCCGAGACCTTCATCGCCTGGCGAGCTATTGCCGGCGCGGGGGCCGCCGCCGTCTTCCCGGTCACGCTCTCCGCCCTCGTCGACGCCTACCCCGCCGAGCGCCGAGCGTTCGCCGTGGCCGTGTGGTCGGCGGTGAGCGCCGCGGGCGCGGTGCTCGGAACCCTTGTGGCGGGTGGCCTGCTGGAGGTGCTGGAGTGGCCGAGTATCCAGTTGACCTTCGGCATCATGGGCGCCGCGCTCATTATTCCCACGCTGTGGCTCGTCGCCGAGAACCGCCGCCCCGGCCTCTCGCTCGACCCGTGGGGAGCGCTCTGGTCGGCCGTCGGTCTCGCCGCGCTGGTGTGGGCGATCATCGAGACCCCGAAGCTCGGATTCGCCGACCCGCTCGTGATCGGTGCCTACCTGGTGGCGGTCGCGGCGCTGACGGCGTTCGTGGTGCACGAGCTTCGCACGCGCGAGCCGGCCCTCGACGTGCGGCTCTTCCGGTCGCGCGGACTCAGCACGGGATCGCTGATCGTCTCGCTGCAGTTCTTCGCCTCTCTCGGGTTCTTCGTGATCTCGCCGCAGTACCTGCAGATCGTTCTCGAGTTGACCCCGCTCGGGGCGGCCGTCGCCCTGCTCGCCGTCGCCGTCGGAGTCGGGCCGGGCACGGGCGTGTCGACCGCGCTCATCAGGCGGTTCGGCCCGACGGTGCCGGGAACACTCGGGCTCGCGGTCATGGCGGCGGGCTTCGCCCTCATGGCCGGGATGCTCGCCACGGGCGACCCGAATCTCTGGCTCGCCGGCCTCGGGGTCTTCGTGTTCGGCTTCGGGTTCGGCCTGGCCGTCACCCCGGGAACGGTGCTCATCATCGACGGCCTGCCCGCCGAGCGCCGCTCGGTCGCGAGCGCCGTCAACGACATCACGCGCGAGGTCGGCGGCGTCATCGGCATCGCGATTCTCGGCACGGTGCTCGCCGCGGTCTACACGGCGAGCCTCACGGTGCCCGACGGTCTGCCCGACGACCTGGTCGAGGTGGTCGAGGAGAGCGCCGGCGCGGGCCTCGCGATCGCGGAGGAGGCACCATTCGGCGGCGACGAGCTGGCGGAGGAGGTGCGCTCGGCGTTCGAGCAGGGCACGGCGTCGACTCTGTGGGTGGCGGCCGGCGTCACCCTTGCCGGAGCCGCGCTCGTCTCCGTGCTCGGTCCGCGCGGGCGGCGGTCTGATGATGCCGAGCTCTCGGTTCACTGACCAGCAGGTCGTGCTTGCGGTACCTGGTCGGCTCTGGACTCAGGGCCGGCCGGGTGCTGCGATGCGGCCGTGCGCTTCTCCGACGGGCTGAGCCACGCATGCAGACCCGGTCGACGGCGCGGCAGCCCTCGAACTCGTGCCCAAGGGCGCACCGCACCCACCGGCGTGGCTCACGGTCGAGCAGTTCTTGCTGACAGACCGGCAACGGTCGACTGCCTGAAGTCTTGTGGGAACAGCAACGCACTTCTATCCTGCGAATTGAAGAACTCTTGTTTCTTCAGCCCAGCACGAAAGGCAGGCGGTGATGGCCAGCCCCTCTCCTCGCGTCCAAACGTCGGCCTGGGGAGCCGCCGTCGTCTCGGCGGCAATGATGGCCGCGTGTGCCGGCCCGCTTGACGTCGCACCGTCGATGCCCGCGTCGACGTCCGACACACAGTCGACTTCTCTCGCTGATGGAGCGATCAGCACTGACGAATACGAGGCGGCGTTCTCCCGCTATCGCAGTTGCCTGGAAAGCGCAGGATACGCATTCGTCATGCAGGGCACAGAGAATCAGAGCTACCAGTTCGGAATTCCCGCTGAAGCCGTGGAGAGCGGAGTCGACGCACGGTGCTACGAGCAGGAGTTCCGGCAGGTCGACGTTCTCTGGCAGTTGTCGCATCAGGACACCTCCGACGCGACCGAGGCCATGAGGGAGTGCTTGCGGGCGGTGGGGATCGAGCCGGAGCGAGATACCGAGGAGGTAGCTCGACAACTGGCCGAGGCCGGGATCTCCATCGAGAACTGCGTTCCCTAACAGTCACGACCGTGCTGCTCGCGGCATGAGCACCCCGCCGGCGTCCGACGCCGTGCTGCAGTGGATGCTCGGCACCGACCCGGCGCTGCGCTGGTAGGTCGAGCGCGACCTGCTCGATGAGCCGCCCGCGGTGTGGGAGGCGACGCGCGCCCGCGTTGCGGCCCAAGCGACTGATGGCGCGGGCTCGCCGTGGACGGCCACAACCTGGTCGCTGAACTCCCTGCGCGCGGTGCGGCACACGGCGCAGGAGTACTCACTCAGCCGACGGACGCTGTACCGCGCCTCGACGGGCATCCCTGCCCGACTGTGTGCCGCCCGGCGACCCGTCACCGTGGCTGACGTTCCACGCGCTGCGGGTGCTGCGCTGGTGGGACGGCGTGTCAGCCTGAAGTCGGGGCCGGTTCCGCCGGAGGCGCGGCGGACTCGCGCCTCCCGCCGCGCTGCGCTGCGGCGCCCGCGGCGACGACGAGCGCGATGCCGACCAGCTGCCACACCCCCGGTGCCTGGCTCAGCACGAGGAGGCCGATGACGAGCCCGAAGGCGGGCTCGACGGCGAGCAGCGTGCCGAAGGCGGTGTGCGTCATGCGGCGCAGGGCGAGCATCTCGAGGCCGAACGAGATGACGGGCGTGATGAGCGCGATGCCCGCCGCCAGCAGGATGATCGGCAGCGGTGGAGCGCCCGCAGCGACGCCGGGCAGCCCGATGACGGTCGTCACGAGCGCCGCGATCGGGATCGTGTAGGCGAGTCCGCTGATGCCGCGGAAGCGGTCGCCGACCCGCTGGGTGAGCAGGTTGTAGAGCGCCCAGCAGGTGCCGGCGAGCACAGCGAAGACGACGCCGAGCGGGTCGGTCGCGCCCCGCCACGGTTCGGTCAGCAGCACGATTCCGACGAGTGCGAGCGCGGGCCAGGCCAGCGCCTGCCGACGGCGGCTCGTGACCGCGGCGACCGTCAGCGGGCCGAGGAACTCGATGGCGACCGCGGTGCCGAGTGGGATGCGCTCGAGCGCCGCGAGGAAGAACGTCGTCATGAGCCCGGTGATCGTGCCGAGCGCCAGCAGCAGCGGCAGGTCGGCCCGCCGCAGGGTGCGCAGGCTCGGCCGCACGATGAGCAGCAGGAAGAGCGCGCCGAAGCACATGCGCAGCCAGGAGGTCCCGGCCGCGCCGACCACCTCGACGACCGTGACCGACAGCGCGTTCGACACCTGGATCAGCAGCATCGCGACGATCGCGAGCGACCACGGCGGCACGGCGTCGCCCCGCGCGGAGTGCGCGGCGGCGGTCGGTGAGGTCACCGGATGATCCTCCCACCCCGCGCGCACGCCACCGCCGCGCGCTACCGCAGCCGGGCGAGTGCCGCGCCCGCGGCGTTCCAGCCGCTCATGCCGTGCACCCCGCCGCCGGGCAGCGTCGACGACGAGCACAGGTACAGCCCCGGCACGCTCGTCACCCAGGGTGCGAGCGACAGGCGTGGCCGCGCGGCGAGCTGCCGCAGGTCGGTGGCTCCGCCGCCGATGTCGCCGCCAACGAGGTTCGCGTTCCACGCCTCGAGCGCGGCCGGACCCATCGGATGCACCGCGAGCACGCGGTCGCGGAACCCCGGCGCGACGCGCTCGAGCTGGCGCTCGAGGTGCGGCAGGGCATCCACCGGGCTGCCGCTCGGAACTCGGCAGTAGGCCCACAGCGTGTGCTTGCCGGCGGGCGCCCGCGAGGGGTCGGCGACCGAGGCCTGCACCGCGAGCACCCACGGGTCGTCGACGTGACGACCGCGCGCGGCGTCGCGCTCGGTGCGGGCGATCTGCGCGCTCGTGCCGATGTGGACGGTTCCGGCGCCCGCGAGGGCGGGGTCGGCCCACGGCATTGGACCATCGAGGGCCCAGTGCGCGGCGAAGACGCCGGCGCCGTAGCGCCAGCGCGCGAGGCGTCGCGTCTCTCGCGGCGATAGGGTGCCGCCCGCGATCGCGAGCAACTGGCGCGGTGTGAGGTCGAGCATCGTCACGCGCGCCGAGGGCAGCTCGGCGAGCGACGTCACCCGGTGCCCCGTGCGCAACTCGCCGCCCGCCGCTCGCAGCCGCGCGACGAGAGCTTCGGCGACCCGCTGCGATCCACCCCGCGCGACGGGCCAGCCGACGCCGTGCGCGAGCCCCCCGAGTAAGAGCCCGATGCCCGTCGTCAGGGGCTGCGAGAGCGGCACGGCGGCGTGCGCGGCGAGCCCCGCGAGCATTGCGCGCGCCGGCTCCTCGCGGAGCACAGTGCCGGCGACGAATGATGCCGGCCAGACTCCGCGTACGCCGAAGCCGAGCAGCGCGCCCAGGTCGTGCGGCGGCAGCCGGGTAGCGTCGAGCACCGAGGCGGCGAGGCCCGGCCAATTCGCCGCGAGGCGGGCGAGCATCCCGCGCCAGGCGCGCCCGTCGCGCCCCAGCCCGGCGGCCGTCTGGTCCACCGAGCGGTGCAGCAGCGCCGAGCGGCCCGCATCGATCGCGTGGCCGAGCGGCACGGGCGGATGCACGAGCTCGAGCGCGGCGCGCCCGTCGGGCCCGGGTTCCGTCAGCGCGAGCGCCCGCATCGCCGGCGACGCGAGGCCGAGCGCGTGCACGGTCGCGCCGAGGTCGTGCACGAACCCGGGCAGGGTCACCTCGGCGCTGCGCAGCCCGCCGCCCGCCTGGTCGGCGGCCTCGAGCACGAGCACCCGCAGGCCGGCCTCGGCGAGGCGCACGGCCGCAACCAGCCCGTTCGGGCCCGCGCCGACGACGACCGCGTCGACCTCGGGTGAACGGGAATCGCGCATGGCACGATCCTGCTCCATGATTGCCGAAAGGCTGCTTCTTTCCCACGAGAGAACCCGGGTTTACTCTGGGCCCATGTCCGCCGCGGCGGGTGGAGCCTCCGTGACCGATGGGTCGTCCGACGACAAATCGGTCACCCGACCGCGTGATCGAGCACTCGACCGATTTCGGGGCTTGCTCGTGATGCTCATGGTTGCAGGTAACTTCCTCGCCGGTGTGACAGCAACACCTGACTGGTTGCGGCACGCGCCCGACATCGGGTTCACGGTCGCCGACGCCGTCGCACCCGCGTTTGTCGTCGTCATGGGGCAAACCGTAGGCGCCTCTTTTGCACGCCGTCGACGCGACAGCGCGCTCCGAGAGCTAGGGGCTATTCGCCACTTCGTGATGCGGGCATTCGCTCTCATCGGAATCGGCGCGGTCATCAGCGCGGGCTCTGTGACGATCGCCGGCGAGCCGAGCGGCTGGGGTGTGTTGCAGGCCCTCGGGGTTGCCACCCTGTTGTGTCTCTCGGTGATCGGTCTGCCGACCGCCGCCCGAGCGGGAGTGGGTGTCGCCCTTCTCGTCGCCTATCAGGTGCTCGTGGATACCGTCGCGCTTAACACCGTTCTGATGTCGAACCATGGTGGGCTCGTCGGCACCCTCGGTTGGGGTGCGCTCCTGATCATCGCAACCGCGGTTGCCGACCTCCGCGGGCGGGGCATGCGTGCGTTCACTCTGACCTGCGGCGTGCTCGTCCTGATCGCCGCTCTCGCGATGCTCCTCGTGCCGGTCAGCAAGAACAGAGTGTCGGCGAGCTATGTGCTCCTCACCCTTGCACTTGCCGCGCTGGCTCTTCTGGTCACTGACACGATCACGCGCGCCGGGCCCAGTGGAGAAGGCCTGCTGTGCTGGTGGGGCCGGAATGCCATTGGCCTATACCTCATGCACCTCGCACTCCTCGGCGTCTTCATGATCCCCGTTCTTGAGCCTTGGTATCGGGGCGCGCCCTTTGCTGGTGCCGTCATCCAGCTGCTGGTTGTGCTCGGCGTGCTCTCCCTTGCCGCCGCGGCCCTGCATCGCCGCCGATGGTATTGGCGGCTCTAATCCGTAGGTGCGGGTTCCCTCCGGTAGGTCTAGCCTGGGCCGCAACAACCACAGGAGGTTCCCATGGCGGGTAAGGCAGTGCAGCAGGGCGCGACGTGGGGCTTCGCCGGCCTCCTCGCCTACATCGGTGCCGCGATCTACTTCATCGGGCAGAGCGACGGAAGCTTCTGGGGGGTCATCCTCGGGCTGCTGCAGGCGATCGTGTGGCCGGCCTACGCCGTCTACGGCGGGCTCACCGCCCTCGGCGTGTGACGACCACCTTCGGCACGCTCGTCCTCGCGCCTGCATCCGCCCACCCTGAGTTGCTCGCCGGGCCCGTGCGCGACTTCCTCGCCGCACATCCCGACGATCGCGTACTCGTCGGCGCGATCGACGCTGACCTCGCCGATACGGCCGCGTTCTGCGACGCGTACAGCATCGATCCTTCCGCTGGCGCGAACTGCGTCGTTGTCGAGGCGAAGCGCGGCGAGGTGCGCACCATTGCGGCGTGCCTCATTCGCGGCAGTGACCGCATCGATGTGAACGGGGCGGTGCGGCGGATGCTCGACGCACGCCGCGCATCCTTCGCGCCCCTCGACCTCGTGATCGAGGCGACCGGCATGGAGTACGGCGGCGTCACCCCGCTCGGCCTCCCGGCAGAGTGGCCGGTCCTCGTCGACGAAGCGGTGGCGGCGAGCGGCCCGCTCATCGTCGGTGCGGGCATCCGCGGGGCGAAGCTGCTCGTGACGGGCGCGTACCTCGCCAGTCTGCCGGGCGCGCGCGTGGTGCCCATCGCCCAGACCTGAACGTGACGAGGCGCAGAGGCGAGAACCGCCTCAGATTGAGTAGTCGACGACTGCGCGGTCGCTGATGACCGTTGCGATGAACGCGGCGGCTTCCTTGTGAGCGGGGTGCACCTGGTACGCCTCGAGGGCCGCGTTATCGTCGTGTTCCGACACGAGGGCGACATCCCAGTGGTCGGCGATGAGGCCCAGGTCGCGGTCAACGCGAATGGAGCGGATGCCCGGAACCTGTGTCTCGAGCGCTGTCAAGCGCGCGGCAATCTCGTGGGCGTCGTCACGACGCTGTGCGTCGTCGTCGGAGGCGAGTCGAAACAGCACGATGTGACGGATCATGCCTTCACTATAGGGATGCGCCGCGCGGGGCGAGTCTGCGCCGCGGGCGAACACGGGAGGAGCATCCCGTGCCCGCGACTACCCTGGAGAGGTGACCGCCGCGCCCTTAACCGATGCCGAGATCGCGGCCATTCGCGCGCAGTTTCCGATTCTTGACCGCGAGGTCAACGGGCACCCGCTTGTCTATCTCGACTCGGCGGCGACCGCGCAGAAGCCGCGGCGCGTGCTCGACGCCGAGCGCGCCTTCTACGAGAACGAGAACGCGGCCGTGCACCGCGGCGCCCACACGCTGGCCGCCGAGGCGACCGAGCTGTACGAGGATGCCCGCCGCACGATCGCTGCCTTCCTCGCCGTCGACGAGAACGAGATCGTCTTCACCGGCAACGCGACCGAAGGCATCAACCTCATCGCGACGGCGGTCGGCATCGCGAGCTCGGGTCGTGGGGCGGGCGCGGACTTCCCGACCTACGCCCTCGCGCCCGGCGACGAAATCCTGACCACCGAGCTTGAGCACCACGCGAACCTCATCCCCTGGCAGGAGCTCGCCGCGCGCACGGGTGCGACCCTGCGGCACATCCCCGTCGACGACGACGGGATGCTCGATCTCGACGCCGTTCCGTCACTCATTACTGCCCGAACCCGGGTCGTCGCGGTGACCGCTGTGAGCAATGTCACGGGCTTCGTCACCCCGCTCGAACGCATCGTGCCGCTCGCGCGCGCCGTCGGCGCGCTCGTCGTGCTCGACGCTTGTCAGGCCGCGCCGCACTTCGCGCTGCACCCGCGCGAGCTCGACGTTGACATTGCCGTGTTCAGCGGCCATAAGCTTTACGGCCCCACCGGAATCGGCGTGCTCTACGGCAGGGCCGCGGTGCTCGATGCGCTGCCCCCCCACCTGTTCGGTGGTTCTGCGATCACCACGGTCACCCTCGAGAAGGCGCGCTTCTTGCCGGCGCCGCAGCGCTTCGAGCCGGGCACGCCGCGCATCGCCGAAGCGATCGGGCTCGCCGAGGCGGTGCGCTTCGTCACCGAGATCGGGCTTGACCGCATCGCGGCGACCGAGCACGAGCTCGCCGAGCGGCTGCACGCGGCGCTCGCAACGGTGCCCGGCATCCGCGTGCTCGGGGGTTCCGCGGTTGCTGCCGGGGCGCGTGTCGCGCTCGCGAGCGTCGTCGTCGAGGGCGTGCACGCCCACGACGCAGGGCAAGTGCTCGACGACCAGGGCATCGCGGTGCGGGTCGGGCACCACTGCGCTCAGCCGTTGCACCGCCGACTCGGTGTCACCGCGAGCGTGCGCCTCAGCGCCGGGGTGCACACGACCGCGGAGGAAGTCGATCGGGCGGTGGAGGCCGTGGCGGGCATCCGCGCGTTTTTCGGCCTGGATGCCGATGCGGGCGATGCCGGAAAGGACGCGTCGTGAGTGGTCTCGAGTCGCTCTACCAGCAGATCATTGTCGACCATTCGAAGCACCCGCATGGGGTCGGCCTGGTCGAGGGCGAGGAGACCAGCCACCAGCTGAACCCCACGTGCGGTGATGAGATCACACTCGCCCTGCGCTGGAGCGACGACGGCACCCGCATCGAGTCGGTCGGGTGGGAGGGCGCCGGCTGCTCGATTTCGCAGGCCAGCGCGTCCCTCCTCGCGACGCTTGCTGATGAGGATGCGCAGGCCGGGGCCGCGTGGACGCCCGAGCAGTTGCAGGCTCTGATCGACGAGTTCCGTGAGGCACTGCGCTCGCGCGGCGCAACCCCGCTCGACGAGGAGCGCTTTGGCGACGCGGCCGCGCTCAGCGGTGTCTCAAAGTTCGTTGCACGCGTGAAGTGCGCAATGCTCGCCTGGGTTGCCGCGGAGGATCTGCTGCAGCGTCGCGCGAGCTAAGCCTGCTCGACCCGCTCGAGTACCCATAGCGGGATGAGTCGCTGCGTCTTCTCCTGGTAGCTCGCGTAGTCGGGCCAGACCTCGCACGCCCGCTGCCACCAGAGCTCACGTTCGTCGCCTTCGACCAACCGAGCGCGGTAGTCGTGCTTCTGCGCCATGTCGTGCAATTCGCACAGCGGGTGCGCCCGCAGGTTGTGGTGCCACACCGGGTTGTCAGGGGCACCGCCTTTCGAGGCGACCACGCAGTAGCGGCCGTCGTGCTCGACGCGCATGAGGGCGGTCTTGCGCAGCATCCCTGTCTTCGCGCCCAGGGTGGTGAGCACGATGATCGGCCGCCCGCGTAGGTCGTTGCCCTCGGCGCCGTTCGTGCGCTCGTAGAGCTCGGCCTGCTCACGGGCCCAAGCAGATGTGCTCGGTGCGTACTCTCCGGTCAGCGGCATGCTACGACGGTAGCAACCGGTCGACGACGCGGTCGACTTGTGTGTCGACATCGCCCCAGGGAAAGCCAGTCTGCGTGCTGCGGAGCGAAACGATGCCATGGAGGGCCGCCCACAGGTCAGCGGCGTGCGCGAGTGGATCGTCGTCGTGCAGCATGACGAGCTCGGCGACGGGGTCAAGCAGGAGTGCGAAGACCCGCTCGCCCGGCGAACCCGCGTAGGCGAGCCCCAGATGGTCGACAGCGGGGCCAAACAGAACCGCGTACAGGCCGGGATGCTCCAGGCCGAACCGCACGTACGCTCGTGCCCGCGCGCGCACGAGATTGCGCTGCACCTCAGCGGTGTCGGCCGCTGCGCCGGGCAACGCGCCCTCAAGCGCGGTGGCCAACCCTGCGAAGCGCCGCTCAATGACCGCGGCAAGGAGCGCTTGTTTTGTGGCGAAGTGTGCGTAGATTGCGGGCGCCGTGATGCCGACCGCGCGCGCGATGCCGCGAAGGCTGAGTCGCTCGACGGCGCCAGCGTCGGAAAGCAAAGCGTCGGCGGCTTCGATGATGTCGGCGCGCAGTCGATCGCCCTCGCCGTGGCGGTTTCGAGCACGTCGGGTCGACGTGGGGGGCGGGGATGAGTTCACCCTTGACACTCTACTAAACATCTGTAAACCTAGATATTGTTTACAGTCGTTTAGTTGAAAGGCCGACCCATGAACTCGAGTCCAACCGCCGCGCGTGTGCTGAGCGAGAACCGCATCCCTACAGCTGTCGGCGAGATGGCCGTGCTCGACAGCGGTGCTGCCCACCTGCCCGCCGTCGTCTTCCGGCACGGCATTTTCCTCGATCGAACACTCTGGCTGCCGATTGCCGAACGCTTTATGGAGACGCACCGGGTGATCGTTGTCGAGGCGCCGGGTCACGGTGCCAGCACCGACCCTGGCCACCCGTACACCCTTGGCGACGATGCCCGAGCGGGAATCGAACTACTCGACGCGCTCCACATTGACAGGGCCGTCTTCGTCGGCCACTCCTGGGGCGGAATGTGGGCGTTGCGCATCGCACTCGCCGCCCCCGATCGGGTCGCCGGGCTCGCACTGATCAACACCCCACTGACGCGCCGCCCGGGGGCGGCGCGACGGAAATACCGCGCGCTCGTTACCCTCCTCCGCCTGATCGGGGCACCGCGGTGGTATGGCCGGCAGATTGTCACCGCGCTGTTCGACCCGGCAGCACGTGACAGTGCTGTTGCCCGGCGCCTCGTCGAGCACGTGCGTGCCGCTGACCGCGAGGTGATGGCGCGAGCCATGCGCGCCATCCTGATCAACCCCGACGACGTCAGCGACCGCCTCGGCGAACTGAGAATGCCCGTGCTCGCGATGGCCGGCGCCGACGATTACGTGCTCGCGCCGGAGGCTGCGGCGCTCCTGGCCGCACGGGTCGCCGACGCGCGCATCGTTCACGTGCCTGGCGATCACGTCACCCCAGTTGAGCAACCCGACGCGCTCGAGGTCGAGCTTCGTCGGTTGCTCGCGCGTGTCTGAGGGCGCATCCCGAATCGGTTCTGCAATGGCCCACTGTTCCGTCGCTTGGCGTGTCGCGCGCCCGCGGCGTACTGTCGGTCTTCGAACGTATGTTCCAATCCTCCCCGTCAAACCAGCGCCGGGCCGGAGCGCGCGCGACCAGAAGGCGAGACTGCCGTGCCGGCCTCTTCTCACTTCGCCTCCGAAGACCCTGCCGACCCCGTCGCGATCGTGTGGGCCGACCCCGACGGTCGCCCTATGCGGCTCGTCTGGGCTGGAGCACGGTGGCGCGTCACCGATCGTCCGACGGTCATCACCGAACCGGTCTCGTGGTGGCGCCGCCTCGACCCGGATGCCCGCTCTGCGCACCTCGCCCCGCGCACCTGCACCGGCTGGAGGTTTCAGGCCACTGCCGACGATGGCCGCACGTGCATACTCGACGTGCGCGACGACGGTGATGCTGCCCGCTGGTTCGTCGTGAAGGTGTACAACTGAGGCTCGCGAGCGCTCAGGAGAGCCCGCGCCGAGCAAGGCGGGCGTACGCGCCGTCGGCGGTGAGGAGCTCGGCGTGCGAACCTACTTCGACGATGCGGCCCCGGTCGAGCACGACGATGCGGTCGGCCGACTGCACCGTGCTAAGCCGATGGGCGACGATGAGCGTGGTGCGTGTGGCGACAAGTCGATCGAGAGCTTGTTGCACAGCGTGCTCGGCGTCGCCGTCGAGCGCTGAGGTCGCTTCGTCGAGCAAGAGGATGCGCGGGTCGCGGATGAGGGCCCGGGCGATCGAGAGTCTCTGGCGCTGGCCGCCGGAAAGGCGGGCTCCGCGTTCGCCGACGACGGTGTTCCAACCGTCGGGCAATTCGGCGACGAATTGGTCGGCGTTGGCATCACGCAGGGCGCGTGCGATGCGGTCGTCATCAACCTCGGGGAGACCGAAGGTCACATTGTCGCGGATCGTGCCGGCGAAGAGCACGGATTCTTGGGGCACGACCGACACGAACCGGCGCACGCTACGCAGGTCCAGTCGTTCCATATCAATCCCGTCGATGCGCACAATTCCTTCGGTCGGCCGCACAAAGCCGAGCGCGAGGTTGAGCATCGTCGACTTGCCCGAGCCAGAGGGACCGACAAAAGCGACTGTCTCACCGGCCTCAATGTGCAACGTGACCCCGTCGATGGCGGGGGCTTCTGCCCCCGGATACACCAGGCCGACCGTGTCGAACCGCAACTGTCCCGAGATCGTTTCGACCTGCGGCTTACCCGCGTTGCGTTCGATGTCGGGTTCGTCGAGCACTTCGGCGATCGACCGGAGCGACTCACGACCACGCGCGATGAGGGGAGCGAGGCCCATGAGCACCACGAGCGCGTTCGTCATCATGACGAAATAGGTGCTCAACAGGACGACCTGGCCCGGTGTGATCGAGACCAGCTGGGTGAGCGAGAGCACAGCAGCACCCACCAAGCAGCAGACGGTGATGATCTGGAAGGTCATCCAGGCGAGAGCGCCGAAGCGGCCGTTCATGAGGTCGAGCGAGAATCCCGATTCGCGCACAGCCCACGCGCTCCGTGCGACGCGTTCGGTGGCCGTGGTCTCGAGCGCGTGCGCGCGGGTGATCGGCAGCAAGACCGCCATTTCGTTCACGTGTGTCGAGAGCGCTTCGACGTCGCGGCGGAAGCGTTCGTTGCGCCGGTCCGCTCGCACCCTGATCCACCGCAGCAGGGCGGCGCTCGCCGGCACGAGCACGATGAATGCGAGAAGGGATATCGGTACCTGAACCGCGAGAACGATCGTTGCACCGGTCACGATGCCGATGGCGCTCAGCAACGGGCCTGCACCCTGCAGCATCATCAGCTCGATGTTTTCGACATCACGCACCACCTTGGTCTGCATGACAGCCGAGCTCGATCGGGTGTGAAATCCGATCGAGAGTTCGTGCAACCGGTGCGTGAGTGCGTTGCGCAAGCGCACCCCGAGGTCACGCACGGTGCCGAAGTACAGTCGCACCCAGCCGAGGTTGGCCGGGTAGTTTGCCAGGATGAGGGTGATCGCTCCGCCTCCGAGGCCGAGAAGCTCGGCAGTCGAGCCGCCCGATACAAGCGTGTCGACGACGGCACCGGTGATGATTGGCAGGACCCAAATCGGGCTGTCCTTGATGAAGAACAGCACCACGGCGAGCCCAAGGCGCGGGCGGGCGGGAGCGAGTGCTCGCGCAAGCCCGGCGAAGGGTTCCTCGGCCGACATGTCGAGCGAATGGTCGGCCGCTGTCACCCTCTCATTCTGAGGGCTGGGAGAGGCTCTCGTGTTCCTGCGCCGCAGCGCGGCGACGTGTCACGACCCCCCGAACGATGACGACCACGGTGAGTGCGATGATGCCGAGCACCACAAGCCACGGCAACAACACGCCAGCGATGACGAGCAGCACCGAACCGAACCCGACGAGCGCCTCCCACCCGGCGACGAGCCCGGTGAGGAAGGTGTCGGGCTCGTCCGGCGGTGCGACCTCGGGTGAACCGAGCACGAGCGTGATCGTCGACAAACTGACTTGGTCAGCGAGCAGTCGCTGTTGCGCTTCGTAGCTCTCCAGTTGCGCCTGCCGGTCGCTGATTGCTGTCTCGAGGGCGATCAGATCTTCCACCGTTGCCGCCTGCCCCTGCAGGGCAAGCAGTCGCGTGATCGACGCGCGCAGGGCCTCGACGCGCGCGTCGATGTCTTGCACCTCGCGGCTGATGTCGGTCGAGCTCAGCTGCAGCTCCTCCACCTCGCCGAGCGCCTTGAGTTCGTCGAGGGTTGCAGTGAGACGAGAAGACGGGATGCGCAACACCAGCTCGGCCCCGCCCGCGTCGCTCGAATAGCTCGTTTCGCGCGGTGCATACTCTTGCCGCCCATCCACTCGCCCGCCGGCTTGCTCGACGATGCTGATCGCCTCAGCCGCGGCTTCCAAGGGCGCCTCGACCGTCAGATAGAGGTAGCCAGTGGTCACGATCGACCGGTCGCCCGCATCCGGATCGGTGCTGCCGTCGCCGCTCAGGTCACCGCCGATCGCGCCGCTTTCCTCGGAGATCGGGGCCTCCTCGACGCCGGGGGCGCCAACGCCGGGCATGCCGCCGGAATCACTGGACTCGGTGGCGGCGGCGCAGCCGCTTAGCAGCAGGGCCGTGAGGGCCAGCGCGGGCCCGGCCACTAGGGCCCGGGCGGTGAAGCCACATGCGCGTCGAGTGCTCATGCCGCACACGGTAGACCCGAGCCCGAGCACCGCACCACCCAACGTTTTGCGGCGATACACGATCGTGACCGCCTCGCGACCTCGTCGTAATGCGCCCGGGATCGCGCACCCAACCTGTGGCGCACCCGTGAGAACCCAGAGCGAAGGGGGAGAAATACTCCACGCGCCTGACGGGGCGGCTACTTTCTCAGTATTCCTGCGCGACTAGGGGTGGACGCGAAGGACGAGGGGGCCGGCTTAGCCGGCCCCCTTCTCTCTTTTGCGCATCCGCCATAATCGGCGCATGGCTGGCTGGCGATGGTGGCGACGGGATGCCCCCCTCTTGTCGATCACGGGTGACACCGGTTCCGGCCCCGTCGTCGTCATGATCCACGGCATCGCCTCCTCGTCGGTGACTTTCGTGCACCTCGTGCCGCTGCTGGAAACCGACCATCGAGTGATCACGATCGACATCCTCGGGTTCGGAGCGTCTCCGAGCCCCGAGGGCGCCACCTACACGCTCGATGAGCATGCCGCCGCGCTCGACCGCACCATCCGCACCTTAGAGCTACGGCAACCGTTCACGCTCGTTGGCCACTCCCTCGGCAGTCTCATCGCCGCGCGCTACGCAGCCACTCACCGTCGTGAGCTCAACCGGCTCGTCCTCGTCAGTTCCCCCATCTACCTGCCGCCCACCCTGCTCGGCGACCCCCGCGATCGCGCCAGCATGGGTGCCTACTTCACGGTGTACGAGTTTCTGCGCAGCAACCCCGATTTCACCAAGCGCGCAGCCGCCGCCCTCGCGGCGATCGCGCCCATCAAGAACGTGCTCGAGCTCAACGAGTTCACCTGGCAGCCATTCATGCTCTCGCTGCAAAATGCCATCGAATCGCAGACGACGCTTGCCGACCTGTCGCGCGTCACCGTGCCAGTCGACCTCGTCTACGGCACACTCGACCCGTTCCTCGCGCCGGGCGGGCTGGCGATCGTGCAGCAGTTACGTCACGTGCGCACGCACCGCGTGCCGGGAGTCGCGCACATTGTGCGACCGAAGCTCGCGCAGGCTGTAGCGCGCGTGCTGCGCGAGGTGCCCGCCTAGGCTGGAGGGCATGAAGACCTCCGTTCTCGGGCGCACCGGCGCTACCGTCTCCTCCATCGGCCTCGGCACATGGCAGCTGGGTGCCGACTGGGGCGATGTCTCCGAGAAGGATGCCCACGCCGTGCTCGACGCGGCCGTCGAGTCGGGCGTCACGATGTTCGACACGGCCGACGTCTACGGTGATGGCCGCAGCGAGTCGATCATCGGGGCCTACCTGCGCCAGCATCCCGATGCGAACGTGTTCGTGGCCACCAAGATGGGCCGCCGCCTGCCGCAGGTGCCCGAAAACTATTCGACCGCAAACTTCCGGGCGTGGAATGAGCGCAGCCGGAAGAATCTCGGCGTCGACACTCTCGACCTCGTGCAGCTGCACTGCCCGCCCACGCCCGTCTACTCGATCGACCGTGTCTACGACGACCTCGACCAGCTGGTCGAGGCGGGCACGATTCGGCACTACGGCGTGAGCGTCGAGACGGTCGAGGAGGCGCTAACGGCGATAGCCCGGCCGAACGTCGCGAGCGTGCAGATCATCGTCAACGCCTTCCGCCTGAAGCCGCTCGACGCCGTGTTGCCCGCCGCGATCAACGCCGGCGTCGGCATCATCGCGCGCGTGCCGCTCGCCTCGGGTCTGCTGAGCGGCCGCTACACCGCCGAGACCGTCTTCCCCGCGAACGACCACCGCACCTACAACCGCGACGGTTCGCACTTCGACGTCGGCGAGACCTTCGCGGGTGTCGACTACGCGACGGGCGTCGAGGCGGCGCAAGAGTTCGCGGCGCTCGCTGCCGAGCACGGCCTCGCCCCGGCGACGGCCGCGCTCGCCTGGCTGACCGAGGTGCCCGGCGTCAGCACGGTGATCCCCGGTGCGCGCAACCCCGAGCAGGCGCGCTCCAACGCCGCCGCCGGCTCGGTGGCCGCGCTCGGCCCGGAGTTCCACGCTCGCGTCGTCGAGCTGTACGACCGTCGCATCCGCCCTCTCGTGCACGAGCGCTGGTAGTCGGGCTATGACGGCGCGCTCCACCCCCGGCGCGGACTCCGCCCCCGAGGGCGGCGCCGCGTCGAGCGCTCAGCGGCGCGGCCTCGGCCGCACATTCGCGAACGTCTTCACGGCCAACCTCGCGTCGAGCCTCGGCGACGGCATCGCCCGCACGGTGTCGCCGCTGCTCGCCGCGCGCCTCACCGACGACCCCGTGCTGATCGCGGGCATCGGTGCCGTGGCGATGCTGCCGTGGCTGTTCTTCGCCCTGCCCGCGGGCATCCTCGTCGACCGCATGGACCGCCGCCAGGCCCTCGCCCTCGCGGCTGGCGTGCGCACGCTACTCGCCGTCGCCCTCGTCGTGCTCGTCGCCATGAACGCTCTGACCATCTGGTGGCTCTACCTGGTGATCTTCGTCTATGGGGTGTGCGAGACCCTTTATGACGGCGCGATCCGCGCGGTTGTTCCGGGCGTGGTGTCGAAGAAGAACCTGCCACGGGCAAATGCGCGCATCGAAGGCGCCGAACTCGTGGTGCAGAACTTCGCGGCCGCCCCGCTCACCTCGGCACTGTTCGCGGTCGCGGTGCTCATCCCCATCGGCGGGCTCGTGGCTGCGTTCGGCCTCGCGGCGCTACTCGCCGCGTTGCTGCCCGCGGTCGCGTCGGGCAAGCAGTTCCACGCGGCCGTGGCGACGGGCGAGATCGCCGAGGTCGTCCCGTTCCGGCGTCAGCTCGCCGACGGCTGGCTCTTCATCATGAGCAATCGCATGCTGCGCACGCTGTGGTTCGTCAGCATTCCCGTCGCAATCCTCTTCTCGGCGGCAGGCGCCACTCTCGTGCTGTTCGTGCTCGAGACTCTGGCCATTCCGGAGGCGGCGTTTGGCTTGTTCCTGCTCTCCGGTGCGATCGGCGGTCTGATCGGCTCGGTTCTCGCCTCACGGTTGGCCGCTCGCTTTGGCCTAGGGCCCGTGATGGCGGCGGCGAATCTGTTGGCGGGCATCCTGACCCTGCTCACCGGGTTGCTGCCCCTTCCGCTCGCCGCGGTGGTGTTGTTCGGGCTGGGGGGTGCCCTGACCACCGTCTGGAACGTTCTGATGATGTCGTTCCGGCAGGCGATCATCCCGGGACGGCTGCTCGGCCGCGTGCACGGAACCTGGCGCACGCTGCTGTGGGGCACGATGCCGATCGGCTCGCTGCTGGGCGGGGCGCTCGCGCTCATCGACCTCACCGTTCCGTGGATCGTCGGCGGGGCCGGTATCACCGTGCTGGGGCTCATCTTCTACCGGTTCTTGATGACGCTCCCCAACCCCGAAGACATCGACAACGGGGATGCTCCGCCGCCCTTGACCGGAGCCATTCCGGTCCTCCCTGCCGCGTGAGCGACGGTCACTCGTGCCCTACCACCTCACCCGCCACCCTTTCCCTCCCGCCGCGCGACGGCTCGCCCTCGGTGCGCGCACGGTGCTCGCCACCGCCGAGTCCGACTCGTTCATGCGCGTGCGGCTCGTCGAGCAGCAGCCGGCAGAGCTCGTGGGGTTCATCGCACCCGGTGGCGGCGACCACGTGCGTATCGAGGTCGTCGACGGCCTCGATCGCACGGAGACGGTCGTTGCGCACTCCGTCGAGGAGGGCTGGATTGACCTCGACATCCTCGTGCATGGCCGCGAGCGCTCGGGTGTCATCGGCCCCTGGGCCGCGGAAGCCCCGCTCGGGGCGCCGGCCATCATGCACGGCCCGAAAGGCTCGGTCGTGCTGACCGGGGCGCCGGGCGAGGTCGTGCTCGCCGGCGACGACAGCGCCCTTCCTGCTGTCCGTCGCTATCTCCGGATGCTCGGCCCGAGCATCACGGGCCACCTGCTGCTCGAGACCGGGTTCGACCTGTCGGCGCTCGGTATCACGCCGCCCGCGGGGCTGCGCGTGAGCATCCTGACCACCGACCCTCAGCGGCCGAGCGCGGCACTCGCCGATGCCCTTGCCGCGCTGCCCGCCCCGGCCGACCCGCTCGAGCGCTTCGTGTTCGCGTGCGGCGAGCAGTCGCTCGTCGCCCCCGCGCGGGCGACGCTCGCCAACTGGGGCATCGACGTCGAGCGCGCGGTCGTCAAGGGCTACTGGCGCCGCTGACTCGCGCGTTGCACTCAGTCATCAGCAAACGCGAGCAGGTGCCGCAACGTCGCGGCGGGGTCGTCGCGGTGCACGCTGTGCCCAGCGCCGGTAATGACGACCGCCGACACGCGCGGGTTGCCCGTGAGCACCTCGTCAGCGAGGGCTCCGGCGAACATCGCGCCGTGCGCCGGGTCGGCCGCGATCACCAGAGTCGGCATCGCGAGGCGGGCAACGTGGGCGCGAACATCCCAGTCATCGTTGTCGCGAACCATGCGCTCAAGGGCGAACCGAGATGCGTCTTTCGCCGCCCGCACCCGAAACTCCACGTCGAGAGGGTGCCAGTGCGGAAAGTCGGCGGCGATGCCCGCAACCGTCGCTCCGTCGTGGTTGGCAAGCTGCCCGGCGAGCACCGTCTCGCGCCCCGCCTCGTCCAGCACGATCGCAGGGTCGAGCAGCACGAGCCGCCGCGCCCAGCCGACGTCGAGCGCGCCCGCCTGCGCGACTGCGGCCCCGCCGATCGAGTGCCCAATCACGAGATCCCACACCGCGACCCCCGAGACTGTCGCCGCATCAGGGCGCGTCGCGAGCAGGTCGTCGGCGAGGTCGTCGATGCGGTAGCGGGATGCCCGAGGCGCGTCACCATGCCCCCGCAGGTCGACGGCCGTCGCCGACCACCCACGCTCGGCGAGCGCCTCGCCGAGCCGCCACTGCGTGTGAGCGGATGAGCCCAGGCCGTGTACGAGTAACGCGCGTCGAGCGGCATCAGCAGGGCCCCACCGCAAGCGGGGCAACGTGACCGTGCTCATGCGCTCGACCTTACTCGCCGCGAAAGTACCGAGAGTGGGAATCCCGACGCTCTCCACGGGGTTGCGCCCACCATGACGCGCATCATGATCATCATCGGTTCCGTCCGCCCCGGCCGCATCGGCCTGCCCGTCGCCCACTGGGTGCGAGACCGGGTCGAGGCCGCCGGCCATGAAGTCGACTTCGTCGACCTCGTCGAGTTGAACCTGCCGTTCATGGACGAGCCCGAGCACCCGGCGAAGCGCGCCTACACGAAGCCGCACACGCTCGCCTGGAGCGCTCGCGTCGAGCAGGCTGAGGCCGTACTGCTGGTGAGCCCGGAGTACAACCACAGCTACAGCCCGGCGCTCAAGAACGCCCTCGACTTTCTCATGCACGAATGGCAGGGCAAGCCCGTTGGTGTCGTGAGCTACGGCGGAGCATCCGGCGGTCTGCGCGGCGCCGCGGCGTTGGATGCGGTTCTCACCACTCTCGGACTCGTGAGGGTACCCATCGACGTCGCCATCAATGGTCCGCACGCGCACGTCACCGACGGTGTCTTCACCCCTGACCCGAAGCACGACGCCATGCTGGCCAAGCAACTCGACGCCCTCGTGCGCTACGCCGAGACACTGAAGCCCCTCCGCGCCTAGGTTCTCCCCCCGCCCCCCGCGCCCCACCCCCGCCCCACCCGCAAGAGTGCTTTCCGGCGACAAGAGTGCTCGTCACCGGCAGCACTCTTGTCTCTGAGGAGCACTCTTGTGGGCAAGAGGCGCTAGCTGACGACCTCGACCGGCTCGGTGTCGGGCAGCGGGGAGGCGTCGCGCCCGCGCAGGTCGGGGTGCCAGCCGCGGAACAGGCCGGCCACGAGCATCCCGATCACGGCGAAGGCGATTGCCGCCCAGAAGCCGCCGATCGGGCCGAATTCGTCGATGAGGAAGCCAGCGATGGCTGAGCCCAGTGCGGCTCCGATGAGCTGTCCCGTGCCGAGCCAGCCGTAGGCCTCTGCTGTCTCGCTGAACTTCACGCTCGCCGAGACGATCGCGAACATGACGGCGAGCACGGGTGCGATGCCGATGCCGGCGACGAGCAAGGCGAGTGCAAGCCACCAGAACTCCAGCGCGAACGGTGCCATTGCCATGCCGACGACGACGATCGCGAAGCGCCGTGCCATCGCCCAGGGTCCGATCGGCAGGTGGCCCATCGACAGGCCGCCGATGAGCGACGCGATCGCCCACAGGCCGAACAGGATGCCCGCCTCGGTGCCGCCCTCACCGAACACCGCCACGACTCCGACCTCGATCGAGGCGGCGGAGCCAATGAGCAGGAAGCCGCCGATGGTCGACAGCAGCACCGCGCGGTTCTTCAGCACCACGCCTAGCTTGCGGCGGCTCGGCGGGATGCGCACTTTGCCGACCTCGGGGCTGGCAATGAACCAGATGCCGCCGCCGACGAGGAACGCCCCGGCCACGGCGATCGCGACGACGGGGGAGACCTGGGTGGCCAGGATGACCGTGATGAACGGTCCGGTGACCCAGATAATCTCTTGCGCCGAGGCATCGAGCGAGAACAGGGGCGTCAGCTGCTTGCCGGTGACCATCTTGGGGTAGATGGTGCGCACGGCCGGCTGCACGGGCGGGGTGGAGAGCCCGACAACGAGGCCGGTGAGCATGTAGGCCCACAGCGGCAGCAGCGCGAACCCGATGGTGAAGATCCCCGACGCGCAGATGACGAGCGTCACGATGAGCACGGTGCGCATGCCGAAGCGGCCCATCCAGCGGCTGGTGAGCGGGCCCGCAACGGCTTGCCCGACGCTCGTGGCGGCGAGCACGAGCCCGGCGGCGCCGTACGAGTCGAAGATGCGCTCGATGTGGATGAGGAATGCCAGCGAGAGCATCCCGGAGGGGATGCGTGCCGTCAATTGGGCAGCGATGATGCGCGCCACACCGGGCGTTCTCAACAGGTCTCGATAGCCGCTCACAAGGTCTCCAGCCTACGGCCCGCAGAGTGTCGGAGGTTGCCCACAGGCTGGGGAGAACTCGGCGAACTTGTCCACAATTGGGGACGACACGCCCACTACATCTTGGGTGGGAACTTTGTCAGACCCCCGATATATAGTGATGGCACCGCGTGAGGGGAACAACGCGTTAAGCCCGGTTTTCCGGGCTTTTTCCGACAGCAGGCGGCTGAGCAGCGGCCGCGAGAAGACCAGGGCCAACCAGGCCCCGAGAGGGAGAGTGGGCACGTGAGCAGCATCACCGTGGTGAAGCGCGATGGAAGCCGTGAGCCGTACGACGCCAACAAGATCAATCTGGCGATCGAGCGCGCGGCTGAGGGTCTGCCCGACCAGGTCGCGTGGGTCACCCAGATCGCGAGCGAGCTCGAGCTCACCCTGTTCGACGGCATCACCACGCAGCAGCTCGACGAGGCGGTCATCCAGGTCGCCCTGCAGAACGTCAAAGACGACCCCGCCTTCGACGTCGTCGCGGCCCGCCTGCTGCTCAAGACCATCTACAAGCGCGTGCTCGGCGACTACGAGAACGCGGCCGAGCTGCGCGAACTGCACCGCGCGCACTTCGCCGACTACATCCGGCAGGGTGTCGACGAGGTGCTGCTCGACTCCCGCTTCCCCGAGCTCTTCGACCTCGACGCCCTCGCCGACGTGCTCGACCCCCAGAACGACGAGTTGCTCAAGTACATCGGTGTTGTCACTCTCAACAACCGCTATGGCATCAAGGCGCGCAACGGCGAACCCCTCGAGACCCCACAGTACTTCTGGATGCGCGTTGCCATGGGCCTCTCGCTCAACGAGGCCGACCCCACCGCACATGCCATCGCCTTCTACTCGAAGATGTCGAAGCTCGAATACCTCGCCGCGGGTTCGACGCTCGTCAACGCGGGCACGAGCTACCCCCAGCTCTCGAACTGCTTCGTCATGGAGATGCAGGACGACATCGAGCACATCGCCAAGAGTGTGCGCGACGTCATGTGGCTGACCAAGGGCACGGGCGGCATCGGCCTCGCGGTCACCAAGCTGCGCGCCCAGGGCTCGCCCATTCGCTCGAACAACACAACTTCGACCGGGCCGATCCCGTTCATGCACACGATCGACTCGGTGCTGCGCGCGGTCAGCCGCGGCGGCAAGAAGTTCGGTGCCCTGTGCTTCTACATGGAGAACTGGCACATGGACTTCCCCGAGTTCCTCGACCTGCGTCAGAACTCGGGCGACCCCTACCGCCGCACTCGCACCGCCAACACCGCGGTGTGGATCAGCGACGAGTTCATGAAGCGCGTGCAGAACGACGACGACTGGTACCTCTTTGACCCGCTGGAGGTCGCCGACCTCAACGAGCTGTACGGCAAAGAGTTCTCGAAGCGCTACGCCGAGTACGTGGCGATGGCCGAGCGCGGCGAACTCAACATGTTCAAGAAGATCGGCGCGCGCGAGCAGTTCAAGCAGATCCTCATTTCGCTGCAGTCGACGAGCCACCCGTGGCTGACGTGGAAAGACACGATCAACAACCGCGCCATCAACAACAACACCGGCACGATCCACCTGTCGAACCTCTGCACCGAGATCTGCTTGCCCCAAGACCGCGACAACATCTCGGTCTGCAACCTTGCCTCGATCAACCTCTCGCAGCACCTGATTCAGGACGAACAGGGCGGTCGCATCGACTGGGTCAAGATCGACGAGAGTGCTCGCCAGGCCGTGCGTCAGCTCGACAACCTCATCGACATCACGGTGTCGAGCGTCGACGAGGCCGACCACGCCAACCAGACCAACCGTGCCATCGGTCTCGGCGTCATGGGCTTCACCGATGTCGTCGAGAAGCTCGGCTACTCGTACGACTCGGAGGAGGCGTTCGAGCTCATCGACGAGATCATGGAGCACGTCTCGTACGCCGCGATCGACGAGTCGGCCGACCTCGCGCGCGAGCGCGGCTCGTACCAGAACTTCCCGGGCAGCCGGTGGTCGAAGGGTCTCGTGCCGATCGACACGATCGACCTCACCGAGGCCGACCGCGGCGTTGAGGTGCAAGTCAACCGCACCACGCGCCTCGACTGGGATGCTCTCCGCGAGAAGGTCAAGGGTGGCATGCGCAACGCCACCCTGATGGCGATCGCCCCCACGGCGTCGATCGGTCTCGTGGCCGGCACGACCCCGGGTCTCGACCCGCAGTTCTCGCAGATCTTCAGCCGGTCGACCAGTTCGGGCAAGTTCCTCGAGGTCAACCGCAACCTTGTGGAGGCGCTGCGCGAGCGTGGGCTGTGGGAGCGCGTGCGGGAGGACATCCTGCGCAGCCAGGGTGACATCCAGGGCATCACGGCGATCCCGGAGGAGATCCGCGCTGCCTACAAGACGAGCTTCCAGCTCTCGCCCTACGCCTTCCTCGAGGTCGCGGCGCGGGCGCAGAAGTGGATCGACCAGGCCATCAGCCGCAACATGTACCTCGAGACGCGCGACATCGACGACATGGTCGACATCTACACCGCCGCCTGGAAGAAGGGCGTCAAGACGACCTACTACCTGCACATGAAGCCGCGCCACACCGCCGAGCAGTCGACGGTCAAGGTCAACAAGGCCGAGGCCATCGCCGGCACGTCGGGCGCGCCCAAGAAGGGCTTCGGCGCGGCCGCCGGCACCTCGGCGGGCGATGCCGCGGCCGAGCCCGCCGCGGCGCCCGCACGCAAGGGCTTCGGCTTCGGCGGCGCGGTGAAGGCGGCCGAGTGATGCACGACTTCGTCGACGGCGCGGCCCCGGCCGCTCCGACCAGCACCCTCACAACCACAGAGCTTCTCGGCTACCAGGTTCCGATCGACCCGATGGACGAGCTGCAGTGCGAGAGCTGCCAGTAGGCAGATCTCGCACCATCCACCCCACACACCTATCAATCCGCTCCAGAAGCAGAAAGACGCGAACACATCATGGGAATCCTCGGAACCGGAATCCAGGAAGGCCTGCTGCTCAAGCCGGTCACCTACAAGTGGGCTATGGACCTCTACGACCAGGCGGTTGCGAACACCTGGTTCCCCAACGAGGTGCAGCTCGGCGAGGACATCGCCGACTTCAAGAAGATGACCGATGAGGAGCGTCACGCGATCACGTTCCTCATGTCGTACTTCAACCCCAACGAGCTGCTCGTCAACAAGGCACTCGCGTTCGGCGTGTACCCCTACGTCAAGGCTCCCGAGGCGCACCTGTACCTCGCGAAGCAGATGTGGGAGGAAGCGAATCACTGCATGAGCTTCGAGTACGTGCTCGAGACCTTCCCGATCGACCGTGCTGCCGCCTACGACAGCCACGTCGACGTGCCGTCGATGGCGCGCAAGGAGGAGTTCGAGGTCAAGTTCATTAAGCGCATGACCGAGGACACCCTCGACATCACGACGACCGAGGGCAAGCAGGACTTCATCCGCAACCTCGTTGCGTACAACGTGATCCTCGAGGGCATCTGGTTCTACAGCGGCTTCATGGTGGCGCTGTCGTTCCGCCAGCGGAACCTGCTGCGCAACTTCGGCTCGCTCGTCGACTGGATCGTGCGCGACGAGTCGCTGCACCTGAAGTTCGGCATCAACCTCATCCTCACCGTGCTGGAGGAGAACCCCGACCTGCAGACGCCGGAGTTCGCGAACGAGATCCGCCAGATGATCCTCGACGCGGTCGAGATGGAGGAGGCGTACAACCACGACCTCCTGCCGAACGGCATCCTCGGCCTCAACGCCAACTACATCAACCAGTACGTCAAGTACCTGGCCGACCGCCGCCTGGAGGAGCTCGGCTTCGAGCCCGCCTACAACGTGTCGAACCCGGCCAAGTGGATGGCGACCGCCAACGACACCCTGCAGCTGGTCAACTTCTTCGAGTCGACCAACACCTCGTACGAGGTCAACGCCAAGCAGGGCTGATGAGCGACCCCACGGCCCCGGCCGACCTCCTGTTCACGAACGGTGTGGTCTACCGGGGCCGTGGTGCGCCCGAGCCCCTCCAGGTCGCCGTGCGCGACGGCGTCATCGTCGCGGTCGACGCTGACCTCTCCGCCTGGCGTGGGCCCGACACCGAGGTGGTCGATCTGGCGGGCGGGATGCTGCACCCGGGTTTCGTCGACGCCCACATCCACCCCATCCAGGGTGGCCTCGAGCGGCTCAGCTGCGACTTGAGCGAGGGCGCGAGCCTCGACGACTACGCCCGCATCATCACCGACTACGCCCGCGCGAACCCGCCGCGCGGTTGTGACGCCGCGCGCGCCTGGATCACCGGCGGCGGCTGGGCGATGAGCGTCTTCGCCGGTGGCACCCCGAGTGCCGCCGAGCTCGACGCGATCGAGGCGATTCGCCCCGTCTTCCTCTACAACCGCGACCACCACGGCGCCTGGGCCAACTCGGCCGCCCTCGCCCTCGCCGGCATCACCGCCGAGACACCCGACCCCGCTGACGGCCGCATCGAGCGGCTCGCTGACGGCACCCCCCAGGGCACGCTGCACGAGGGCGCCGCGGCGCTTGTGGCCGCGGTCGCCCCGACGCCGAGCCCCGATGACGAGTATGCCGCCCTGCTCGAGGCGCAGCGCTACGCGCACAGCCTCGGCATCACGGGGTGGCACGACGCCATCGTCGGCGACTACTTCGGGGCGAGCGACACCGCACTCGTCTACCGTCGCGCGCTCGCGGACGGGCGACTGACCGTCGACGTGGTGGGCGCGCTGTGGTGGGACCGCGCTCGCGGCACCGAGCAGGTGGCCGACCTCGTGGCGAAGCGCGAGGCGCACGCGCGCGACCTGGGCCCCGCATCCCGCTTTCGTCTGTCGGCCGTCAAGATCATGGCCGACGGCGTCGTCGAGAACGGCACCGCCTCGATGCTCGAGCCCTACCTCGGGGATTTCGGTGACGGCGAGCACCCGCGGGGCATCGCCTTCGTCGGCGGGCAGGCCCTCACCGACGCGGTCATTGCGCTCGACGCGGCGGGCTTCAGCGCGCACATCCACGTCATCGGCGACCGCGCGGTGCGCGATGCGCTCGACGCGTTCGAGGCGGCATCGGTCGCGAATGGCTGGTTCTCTAACGGCGCCGGGTCGCGCCCGGCGACGGATGCCCGCCGCCACCACCTCGCCCACCTGCAGTTCGTGCATCCCGACGATGTGGCCCGGTTCGCCGTGCTCGGCGTGACCGCCAACATGCAGGCGCTCTGGGCCTGCTACGAGCCGCAGATGCGCGAGCTGACCGTGCCCGTCGTCGGGCCGTCCCGCGCGGCGACGCAGTACCCCTTCGCGAGCATTCTGCGCACTAGCATGCTTCCAGATTCGGCGATGGATGCTCGCCCGCGGCTGTGCGCCGGCAGCGACTGGCCCGTCTCGACCCCCGACCCGTGGCAGGCCATCCACGTCGCGGTCAACCGCACCCTCCCCGCCGACGACACCGAGCACGACCCCGAACCGCTGCTCGCCCACGAGGCGCTCACCCTCGCCGAGGCGCTTGACGCCTGCACGGCCGGCTCAGCGTTCATCAACGGGCGCGGGCCGGGCGACGTCGAGGCGACGGGCGTCATCGCGGTCGGGGCGGTTGCCGACCTCGCCGCGACCGATCGCGACCCGTTCGCGGGGCCCGCGGCGAGCATCCATGCGACGCGCAACGTGGGCACGTGGGTGGCGGGCCGTCGCGTCTTCGGCTGATCTGCCGGATTGCGCCCCTCCTCCACGGCTAAGTGCTACCGTGTAGCACATGGACCGGATCGGGGTGCGCGAACTGAGGCAGAACGCGAGCACCTACCTTGACCGCGTGAAGCGTGGTGAGTCGATCGAGGTGACCGAGCGCGGAGTGCCGATCGCGATTCTCGGGCCGCTGCCCGCAACCCCGCGGTCGCGTGTGCAGGAGCTCGTCGACCAGGGGAGAATGACACCAGGGCGCGGAGATCTCGCCGCTTGGCTCGCTGAGAATCCACCCACGCTGATCACGCCCGAGTACAACGGTCCGTCCTTCGCTCAGGCGCTCGATGAGCAGCGCGAAGAGCGGCTCTAGGTGCTCTACCTCGATACCTCGGCGGTGGTGAAGCTGCTGCTCGTCGAGAAAGAGTCCCGGGCGCTGCGCGCCTCCCTCGCCGATCATGACTGGGCCGCCAGCGCGCTCCTGCGCACCGAATTGGTTCGCGCCCTCCGTCGCGTCGACCCAACTGTTGTGCCGCGGGCGCTCGATCTGCTCGCGCTGGGAAGTCTGCTGGTCATCGACACCCACGTGCTCGACACGGCGGCGCGACTGTCGCCGCCCTCACTGCGCAGTCTCGACGCGATTCACCTCGCTAGTGCGCTGCAGCTTGGCGACGAGCTGACCGCCTTCGTTGCGTACGACGAGCGACTGCTGAGTGCGGCGTCGGCACTCGGGATGCCCATCTCATCACCAGTCGACTAGCTGGGGCCAGACTGCTCTGCGCGGCTCGTCGTTGCCGTCGAACTCGCTGACGAGACCGATCATGCCCGATGTGCTCGGGGCAGCGGTCGCTGTCAACTCAGAGCTTGATGCGATCAGCACCGCCTCCAGGCCTCGGACCGCGACGCTCGAGCCGCGACCGACTGCGACCCCTACGTGCCGTCTCCGCTCACGATCAGCTCCGCCTCGGCGGGGCCGTTTCGGTGCTCGCCGTACGATGCCACCATGGGCAGTGAATCGTTGATCGCCACCACGCCATCCGTGCGGGCGACGCTGCTGACGGTGCTCGCCTGGGCGACCGTGATCGCGGCCCCGCTGCTGCCGGGCATACTCGGCAGCGCATCGGCGTCAGCGGCACGGCTTCCCGTGGAGACGATCCTCCTGCTTCTTCTGAGCCTCCTTCTGCCGCACCGCACGCTCCGACTCGTCGTGGCTTCAGCGTTTGCGATGATCACCGTCGTCGCCATCGCGATCGCTGTGCTCGATCGGTCGTTCGTTGCAACGATCGACCGCGGCTTCGCGCTTGCGGAAGACTGGCGTGCCGTCGCCAACGCCTACCGCGTCGTGGATGGCGTCGTGGGCCCGACCCTTGCGGCCCTCGCCGCAACTCTCGCCGTCGCCATCGCAATCGCCCTGATGGTGGTGCTCGTGTGGTGCGCCCAACGATGCGCGCGTACCCTCCACTACACCGGCAACCACGGACGCATTGCGGTCACCACGGCGGCTGTCACCTGGAGCGCGCTCGCGATCGCCGGGGTGCAGTACCCCACCGGTGCGGCTGTCGCCGCGGCCGATTCGCTGAGATCGCTGTCCACGACAGTGGAATATGCGACACAGAGCGCCCGCGAACGGGACGCGTTCGCCGCAGAGCTCCGGGTTGATCCGCTGGCTGCGCAGGCTTCGGGGCAGCTGCTCGGATCACTGCGTGGCAAGGATGTCGTCATCGTTTTCATCGAAAGCTTCGGCGAGGTCGCGCTGTCGGGCATCGGGCCGATGTCGAGCATCAGCCGCACCATCGACGAGTACGCGGCGCGGTTGAGCCGTGACGGGTACCACGCCGAAAGCGCATTCCTGAGCTCACCGACTTTCGGCGGCGTGAGTTGGCTCGCCCACAGCACCCTGCAAAGCGGCATGTGGGTTGACTCGCAGCAGAAGTACGACACGCTCCTCGAGAGCGACCGTCTGACGATCAGCCGCCTCTTTAGCGACGCGGGCTGGCGCACCGTCATAGTCAGTCCGGCCGTCACGGAGCCCTGGCCCGAGGGCGCCGCCTTCTACGGCTTCGACCGGCTGCTCGACAAGGGTGCTCTGGCGTACGAGGGGCCGGCCTTCGGCTTCGCGAGCGTGCCCGACCAGTTCACGTGGCACCGCTTCGCCGAGGAGGAGCTGTCGCGGCCCGCCCCGATCATGGCCCAGCTGAGTCTCATCTCGTCGCACTCGCCCTGGACACCGACCCCACAGTTTGTCCCGTGGGCACACGTCGGCAAGCCCGGCCCCTTCTCCGCTCAACCGCGCGACTCCGCCGACGTCTGGCCGGATGCCCAGCGCGTGCGTGCCGCGTACGCCGAGTCGATCCGATACTCGCTTCGCTCGACGCTCTCGTTTCTCGAGACGTACGACCCGTCGAACCTCGTGGTGGTTCTCGTCGGCGACCATCAGCCCTCGCGCATTGTGAGCGGTGAGACGGCCGACACCGACGTGCCGATCACGATCGTGTCGAAGGATTCCGCCGTGTTCGAGCACATCGAGGAGTGGGGGTGGGACGCCGGATTCCGTCCGTCGTCCGACGCGCCGGTGTGGCGCATGGACGCTTTCCGCGACCGTTTCGTCGCCGCGTTCAGCGCCCCGGAGTGAGCCGGGTACGCCGCTCCTGGTAGGCGATCACGGTGGCGACCGCCAGCACGACGACCCCGATCGACTCGATGATGGCCGTCTCTCGAATGAGCGGGTAGTCCCAGTCGGGCTGCACGCCGAGGAGGCCCACGGTGATCGAGACGATGATCGCCCCGAGACTCGCCGCCATGAACGCCAGCCCGAGCGCGGTGACGCCGAGAAGGAGCCGCCGCGAGACCACGAGCATCCCGACCCCGAGCACCAGGCCAGCGACGAAGTTGAGGGCGAACGCGACCCCCAGCAGTCCGCCGGCGCCGTTGATGACCAAGAACAGATGGATGCCGCCCGCCGCCAGCAGCATCACGGCGCTGACGATCCGCGAGATCGTCAGGGCGCGGTCGTGGGCGTGAGTCGTCGACATGGGCTCTGATCCTACGCGCCGCTCAGCTGTTCTATGCGGGCCTATCGGTCATCTCACGATCTGGGCGACTCTCCATCAGACCGAGAGGGCCTTGCGGATGCGCTGCACCGAGATCGGGCCTTGCGCGCCGAGCGGCTGCGCGAAGAGCGAGAGACGCAGCTCTTCGAGCATCCAGCGGGCTTCGCGGATGCGGGGCTCAGGGTCGGCGCTGAGCGGCAGCGTGCCGCCCGCCGCGGTGTAGAGCTCCTCCCCTTGCCGCACTTCGAGCATCCACGTGCGGTCGCGGCCGAGGTTGTCGGCGAGCCGCTCAACCCGGTACGCGATGCCGCGCAGGTAGACGACCAGCCGGGGGAGGCGGGCGAGGCCGGTGCGCGCGATGAATCCGTCGTGCACGAGTGTGGTGAGCTGCTCGCGCGCGTCGGCGAGCGGCGCCATCAGTTGCAGGCTCGAGCTGCGCGTGATGAGCACGTCGACCTCGCGCGCCGCCGCCAGCACGGCCGCCGCCGTCGCCACGATGCCGAACAGGCGGTCGGGCAGGCCGGCGTTGACGCGGTCGCGCAGAGACTCGAAGGCGGCGCGCGACCACGGCAGGGCATCCCGCGGATTGTCGCCCGCGTCGGATGCCGACAGCTCGGCGTCGATCACGGCCCGCAGGGCGTCGTCGATGAGCGCGGCGGTCGAGCGGTAGGGCGAGGCGCCCAGGCTCAGCTTCTCGGCACTCGTGAGGTGCTCTTGGATGTACGCGAGCGGTGACGGAACCCCCAGCTGCACGAGCCGGCGAACCCCCGCCCGGTGCGCGGCCACCTGGTCGGCGACCGCGGTCTGCAGCCGGATCGCCACCGAGCCGCCCTCATCGACGAGCGCGGGGTAGGCGCGAATCGTGGTCTCGCCGCGGCGCATGTCGAGCTGGCGGGGGAGCGACCCGGGCGCGGCACCAGACCCAGCCCCGAGCGTGTCGTCCCACGCCGTGATGCCGCCGCGCTCGATCGGCGCGCGGGCCGCCGCCGTCGCGACATTCACCACCGAGTCGCGCGTGCGCGTCTTCAGCTTGTGCTGCAGTGCGGGCAGGTCGGTTCCGCGCGCCAGCCGGTTGCCGCGCTCGTCGACGACGGCGTAGCCCATGCGCAGGTGCGGGGGCAGGCGATCGACGTCGAAGTCGCTCGGGTCGACGGGCGTGAAGGTCTGGCGGCGGATCTCCTCGGCGAGGAAGGCCGTGAGCGGCAGCTGACGCAGGTCGGCGCCCGCGGGCACGGCGGCGAGCAGCCGGGTCGCCCAGTCGGCGGCGGGCACCACGGTGCGGCGGATCGCCTTCGGCAGCGTCTTGAGCAGCGCGGTGACGAGCTCGTGCCGCAGTCCCGGAACGAGCCAGTCGAAGCCGGCGGTCTCGAGCCGGGGCAGCAGCGGCAGCGGCACGGTGACGGTGACGCCGTCGTCGGCGGCACCGGGCTCGAAGCGGTAGCCGACCGCGAGCGTCTGATCGCCGAGGGTGAGCCGGGTCGGGTAGGCGTCGTCGTCGATCTGCGGCTCGTCGGCCTCGATGAGGTCGGCCCGTTGCAGCGTGAGCAATTCGGGATGCTCGCGGCGAGCATCCCGCCACCACCGCTCGAAGCGGCGCACGTCGGTGACGTTGTCGGGGATGCGCTGCTCGAAGAACTCGACGAGCCGCTCGTCGTCGAGCAGGATGTCGCGCCGACGCTGGCGCTCCTCCAGTTGTTCGAGCTCGCGCCGCAGCCGCGCGTTGTCGCGCACGAACTGGGTGAGGCGCTTGTCGAGTCGGGAGACATCCCACTCGCCCTCGACGAGCGCGTGGCGGATGAACAGCTCGCGCGCGAGCGGGGCGTCGATGCGGGCCAGCTGCACGCGTCGGCGCGGCACGATCGGCACCCCGTAGAGCGTCACCTTCTCGTCGACGACCGCGGAGCCCTGGCTCTTCTGCCAGCGCGGCTCGCTGTACTGCTTCTTGGCGAGGTCGCCCGCGAGGGCTTCGGCCCACGTCGGGTCGATCGCGGCTACCGTGCGGGCGAACAGCCGGCTGGTCTCGACGAGCTCGGCGGCCATGACGGCGGCGGGCGGCTTCTTCGCGAGTCCCGAGCCGGGGTAGACGACGAAGCGGCGGCCGCGGGCTCCGAGAAACTCGCGGCCACGAGCGGGGCGGGCGTCGCCTTTCGCGTCCTTGCCGCGCGCGCCCTTCTGGTTCGTGCCGGTCGCGGCGTCGCGGTCGTCGCGCAGGCCGATGTGGCTGAGCAGGCCCGAGAGCAGGGCGCGGTGGATCGCGTCGGCGTCACTCGACTCGGGCATCGGGCCCTTGGGCCGCGCGTTCTTCGGCAGCAAGCGCAGCACCTGCCGCTCGACGTCGGCCCACTCGCGCACGCGTAGGTAGTTGAGAAACTCGGCGCGCACCTCTTTGCGGAACTGGTTGCCGCTGAGCTCGGCCTGCCGCTTCTGCAGGTGCCGCCACAGATTCAGCAGCGTGATGAAGTCGCTCGTCCGGTCGCGGAAGCGGGTGTGCAGCTGGTCGGCCGTCTCGCGCCGGTCGGCGGGCCGCTCGCGCGGGTCTTGGATGCTCAGGCCCGCGACGATCGCGACGACCTCCCGCACGACCCCGAGCTTCTGGGCCTCGACGACCATGCGCGCGTACCGCGGGTCGAGCGGCAGCTGCGCGATGGCGCGGCCGGTCTTCGTGATGCGCAGGTCGCCGCGCCCCGGCTCGATCGCGCCGAGCTCGCGCAGGAGCTCGAGCCCGTCGGCGACTCCGCGCTTGTCGGGCGGCTGCAGGAAGGGGAAGCGCTCGATGTCGCCGAGCCCGAGCGCGATCATCTGCAGGATCACCGCGGCGAGGTTGGTGCGCAGAATTTCGGGCTCGGTGTAGGCGGGCCGCCGCTCGTAGTCGGCCTCGGAGTACAGCCGGATGGCGATGCCGTCGCTCGTGCGCCCCGAGCGGCCCGAGCGTTGGTTCGCGCTTGCCTGCGAAATGGGTTCGATCGGCAGCTGCTGCACCTTCGACCGCGTCGAGTAGCGGCTGATGCGCGCCGTGCCGGTGTCGACGACGTAGCGGATGCCGGGCACGGTGAGGCTCGTCTCGGCGACGTTGGTGGCGAGCACGATGCGGCGACGGATGCCCGCACCGGGCCGCTCGAAGACCCGGTGCTGCTCGGCCGCGCTGAGGCGGCCGTACAGCGGCAGTACTTCGGTGGCGGAGCCGCGCGGCCCCTGGCGGGCGAGGTGCCCGCGGAGGGCATCCGCCGCGTCACGGATCTCGTTCTCGCCGCTGAAGAACACCAACACATCGCCGTCGCCCTCGCGGCCGAGCTCGTCGACCGCGGCGATGACGCCGTCGACCATGTCGAGTTCCTCCGACTCCTCCTCCGAGTCGGGCGCGAGCGGCCGGTACCGGATCTCGACCGGGTACGTGCGCCCGCTGACCTCGATGACGGGCGCGGGCGTGCCGTCGGCCGCGGCGAAGTGCCGCGCGAAGCTCTCGGGGTCGATGGTCGCCGAGGTGATGACGACCTTCAGCTCGGGTCGGCGGGGGAGAAGCTGCTTGAGGTAGCCGAGCAGGAAGTCGATGGTGAGGCTGCGCTCGTGGGCCTCGTCGATGATGATGGCGTCGTAGGCCCGCAGTTCGCGGTCGCCGCGGAGGGCGGCGAGCAGGATTCCGTCGGTCATGAGCGTGACCCGCGTGCCGGCACTGACCTGGTCGGTGAACCGCACCTTATAGCCGACGAGTCCGCCGAGCTCGGAGCCGAGCTCCTCGGCGACGCGTTCGGCGATGGTGCGGGCGGCGATACGGCGCGGCTGCGTGTGGGCGATGCTCGCGCGCCCCAGCTCGAGCAGGATCTTCGGCAACTGCGTCGTCTTGCCCGACCCGGTCTCGCCCGCGACGATGACGACCTGGTTGTCGCGAATGGCGGCCGCGATGTCGTCGCGTCGCTGCGACACCGGCAGGTCGGGCGGGTAGGTGATCGCCGGCCCCGGGATGCGGGGCTCGGGTCGATCGTCGGGCGCAGTCATGAGCCCTCCAGTCTAGAGTTCCGCGCCCCCAGCAGTCTGCGGGCGTGTCCTCAAGGCTCAGCCCCCCGCCGCCCGTTGCCCCCGCCCCTTGCCCCCGCCGCCCGTTGCCCCCGCCCGTTGCCCCCGTCCTCCCGCCTCCCCCTCCCGCCGCCCACCCGTCGGCATTGCCCTCCCCACCGGTTCTTCGCGGAGTGCCCATCCCCGGTTTCCTTGTGTGAAGCCGGTTTGACGTCAATACGGCTTCACACTCGCGAGATGCATCTCCTGTACCTGTTGGGGCATCCGATTCGGTGGCGCATCGTCGAGATTCTGGCGAGCGGCGAACACACAGCCGGCGAGCTGTGCGAGGCGATCGTCGCCGAGCGCCGCGTCGAGAGAACGGCGGTCTCGTACCACTTGCGGATCCTCACCGAGGCGGACGTGATCACAGCACGGCCGTCATGGTCGTCGATCGTCTACCGGATGCATCCCCGGCTGATCGGCGCGCTCTCACTGATCACGCAGGGCCTCACCGAGAAGAGGGATGGCGCCTGGTACGACGACATCGTGCTCCGGGACGATGTCGACACCATCCACGAGAGCTTGCTGCGGCCGGACGCGCGACTCGCAGAGTGTTGGTGTATACGAAAGATCTCCGTTGTGCGCAACATTTAGCTCTAGAGGCGCTCAATGTATACATTGAGAGCATGCGCACTGCCACCGATCGCGCGTTCGACGCCCTTCGGGCGGAAATCGTGGACGGCGAGCTCGCGCCGGGTGCCCCGCTCACCGAGGTTGAGCAGGCCGCCCGGCTCGGGGTGAGTCGCACCCCCGTGCGCGAGGCCTTCGCGCGACTCATCGCCGCCGGGCTCGTCACCGAGCGCGGCCCCCGCACGCTCGTCGTCAGCGAGATCGAACCTGATGACGTCACCGCGCTGTTCGAGCTGCGCACCGCGCTCGACGAGCAGGCCGCCCGGCTCGTGGCGCGGCGGGTCGGAGAGCGAGCCCGCGGGGCAGGGTCGGTCGGAGGGGCCGCCGATCGCACCGGCGCGCGCTTCGCCGCGCTCGCCGAGCGGTTCGCTGCTGTCGACCGGACGGTGCTCGCGGCCGACGACCCCCACCGCCACGGCTACTACGCCCTCGTCGCCGAGTTCGACGTCGCACTCGACGAGAGCCTGAGCAGCAGTCCGTACCTGGCGGCGGCGATCCAGAGCACGCGCGTGCACCTCGCCCGCGTGCGCCGCCTGGCTCGCGACGATGACGACCGTCTCGCCCGCAGCGCCGCCGAGCACGCCGCCATCGCCCGCGCCATCGCCGACGGAGACCCCGAACGCGCGGCCGCCGCGACCCGGCTGCACCTGCACGAAGCCCTCACGAGCATCCACCGCCACTTGAAGGAGAGCACCGCATGACGACCACCCACACCGTGCGCACCCACAAGAGCAGCGAGCACCTGCCCCCAGCCGAGCAGCTCGCTGGCAAGCTCGCCGCGCTCGCCGCAGAGCAGAACCGCCCACTCGACGACCGGGCCGTCGACATGGTCATCAATCGCGTCATCGACAACGCCGCCGTCGCCGTCGCGAGCCTCGACCGGGCCCCCGTCGTGAGCGCGCGCGGGCAGGCGGAAGCACATCCGTACACGCCCGGTGCGACCGTGTTCGGCACCCCCGCCGACACCCGCTACAGCCCCGAGTGGGCCGCCTGGGCCAACGGCGTCGCCGTGCGCGAGCTCGACTACCACGACACCTTCCTCGCCGCCGACTACTCGCACCCCGGCGACAACATCCCGCCGATCCTCGCCGTCGCCCAGCACACCGGTGCCGACGGGGCCGCGCTGCTGCGCGGCCTGCTGACCGGCTACGAGATCCAGATCGACCTCGTGCGCGCCATCTGCCTGCACGAGCACAAGATCGACCACGTCGCCCACCTCGGCCCGAGCGCGGCCGCGGGCATCGGCACCCTGCTGGGGCTGCCGCAGGAGACGATCTTCCAGGCCATCGGCCAGGCCCTGCACACCACCACCGCCACGCGGCAGTCGCGCAAGGGTGAGATCTCGACCTGGAAGGCGCACGCCCCCGCCTTTGCCGGCAAGATGGCCGTCGAAGCCGTCGACCGGGCGCTGCGCGGCCAGACGAGCCCGAGCCCCATCTACGAAGGGGAGGACGGCGTCATCGCCTGGCTGCTCTCCGGCCCCACCGCCCGCTACGAGGTCCCGCTGCCAGACGCCGGTCAGCCGCTCACCGGAATCCTTGACAGCTACACGAAAGAGCACTCCGCCGAGTATCAGGCGCAGGCCTGGATCGACCTCGCGCGCCGCCTCGGCACCGAGCGCCCCGAGCTGCGCGACCCCGCGAACATCGAACGGATCGTGCTGCACACGAGCCACCACACGCACTACGTCATCGGCTCGGGCGCGAACGACCCGCAGAAGTACGACCCGACCGCGAGCCGCGAGACGCTCGACCACTCGATTCCGTACATCGTCGCCGTCGCGCTGCAAGACGGGCGCTGGCACCACGTCGACTCGTACGCGCCCGAGCGAGCGGGTCGCCCCGACACGGTCGCGCTGTGGCAGACGATCACGACCACCGAAGACCCCGAGTGGACCCGCCGCTACCACTCGCTCGACCTGAGCGAGAAAGCCTTCGGCGGACGCATCGAGATCGAACTGACGAACGGTGAGCGCGTGATCGACGAGATCGCCGTCGCCGACGCGCACCCGCTCGGCGCGCGGCCCTTCGGTCGCGCCGAGTACGTGAACAAGTTCCGGATGCTCGCGGAGGGCATCCTGAGCCCCGACGAGATCGACCGCTTCCTCGATGTCGCCCAGCGCCTGCCCGAGCTGACCCCGGCCGAGCTCGGCGGCCTCACCGTGACGGCCGCACGGCCGCTGCCCGTCGCCCCGAAGGGACTCTTCTGATGCTCTCGACCACGACCACGGCCACCCAGCGCCGCCAGTCCTTCCGGGCCGGGCTGGCGAGCGGACGCCTGCAGGTGTTCCCCGGGGCCTTCACCCCGTTGAGCGCGCGGCTCATCCAGAGCAAGGGCTTCGACGGCGCCTACATCTCGGGCGCCGTCATGGCCGCTGAGCTGGGGCTGCCCGACATCGGGCTCACGACGCTCAGCGAGGTCGCGCAGCGGGCCCACCAGATCAGCCGCATGAGCGACCTGCCGACGCTCGTCGATGCCGACACCGGTTTCGGCGAGCCCATGAACGTCGCCCGCACCGTGCACGAGCTCGAAGATGCCGGAGTCGCGGGCCTGCACCTCGAAGACCAGGTCAACCCCAAGCGCTGCGGGCACCTCGACGGCAAGGCCGTCGTCGACCTCGACACGGCGGTCAAGCGCATCCGCGCCGCCGTCGACGCGCGCCGCGACCCCGACCTCGTGATCATGGCGCGCACCGATATCCGCGGCGTGGAGGGTATGGATGCGGCGATCGACCGCGCCAAGGCGCTCGAAGCGGCCGGCGCCGACGCGATCTTCCCGGAGGCGATGGCGACGCTTGCCGAGTTCGAGCAGATGCGGCAGGCCGTGACCGTGCCGATCCTCGCCAACATGACCGAGTTCGGCAAGAGCGAGCTGTTCACCCACCAGCAGCTCGCCGACGTCGGCGTGAACATGGTGATCCACCCGGTGTCGCTGCTGCGCGTCGCGTTCGGCGCGATCGAGCGCGCACTCGACACCCTCCAGTCGACCGGAACCCTCGACGGCGAGGTCGCGGGCATGCAGACTCGAGGCAGGCTCTACGAGCTGCTCGACTACGAGGCGTACAACGCCTTCGACGCGGGCATCTTTACCTACACCGGCCGCTGAACGCGGCCTCGCCCTACACCGGCCGCTGACCCACAAGGAGACCGACATGCTCGAGGACATCAAGAAGGGCCTGGCCGGCGTCGTGGTCGACACGACCGCGATCAGCAAAGTCAACCCCGAGACGAACTCGCTGCTCTACCGCGGGTACCCCGTGCAGCAGCTCGCCGAGAGTTGCACAGCCGAGGAGGTCGCCTACCTGCTGTGGCACGGCGAGTTGCCCGACGCGGCCCAGCTCGCCGCGTTTGAGTCGCTTGAGCGCTCGCTCCGCGCCCTCGACTCGCGGGTGAAAGACGCGATGGATGCGCTGCCGTTGAGCGCGCATCCCATGGACGTCGTGCGCACCGCCGTCAGCGTGCTCGGCGCCCTCGACGCCACACTCACCGACAACGGTTCGTGGATCGACGGCGACCTCACCCTCGAGCGCAGCATCCGCCTGTGGGCGCAGGTGCCCGCGATCGTCGCGTACGCGCAGCGGCGGATGCGCGACCAGGAGCTCGTCGAACCCCGCGACGACCTCGGCTACTCGGCCAACTTCTTGCACATGACGTTCGGCGAGGTGCCCGAGCTCGTCGTGGTGAACGCGTTCGACGTGTCGATGATCCTGTACGCCGAGCACTCGTTCAACGCCTCGACCTTCACCGCGCGCGTCATCGCCTCGACCCTGAGCGACGTCTACAGCGCGGTCACGGGCGCGATCGGCGCGCTCAAGGGTCCCCTACACGGCGGCGCGAACGAGGCCGTCATGCACACCTTCCGGGAGGTCGGCACGGCCGACCGTGCCGCGGCCTGGCTCGTCGACGCCCTCGCCGCGAAGCGCAAGATCATGGGCTTCGGCCACCGGGTCTACAAGAACGGCGACTCGCGCGTTCCCACGATGAAGGCCGCCCTCGAGACCCTCGTCGCTCACTACGAGCGACCGGAGGTGCTCGAGCTCTACACGGCGCTCGAGCACGCGATGGACGAGGCGAAGAGCATCAAGCCGAACCTCGACTACCCCTCGGGCCCCGCGTACGACCTGATGGGCTTCGAGACCGAGATCTTCACGCCGCTGTTCATCGCCGCGCGCGTGACGGGCTGGACGGCGCACGTGCGCGAGCAGCTCGCGGCGAACGCGCTCATCCGCCCGCTCAGCCTGTACACCGGGCCGGACGAACGCTCGGTGCCCAGCCGCGACTGAGCGAGGTCTGGGAGGATAGCGGGATGACTGACGCGATCCCCACCCCGTACCTGACCCTCCACGACGGCCACCGCATCCCGCAGTTCGGTTTGGGGGTCTGGCAGGTCGACGATACTGAGGCGGAGCGTGTCGTCGGCCAGGCGATCGAGGTCGGCTACCGTCACATTGATACCGCGCGCGTCTACAAGAACGAGACGGGCGTCGGCAAGGCCATCGCGGCGAGCGGCATTCCGCGCGACGAGCTCTTCATCACGACCAAGCTGTGGAACAGCGACCAGGGTCGAGAAACCGCCCGCGGCGCGCTCGAGGCGAGCCTCGAACGCCTGGGTCTCGAGCAGGTCGATCTGTACCTCATCCACTGGCCCGCTCCGAAGTACGGCAAGCACGTCGAGACCTGGGAGGCTCTCATCGAGCTGCGCGAGGCGGGTCTCGCCCGGTCGATCGGCGTCTCAAACTTCCTGCCGACGCACCTCGACGACCTCGCCGCGGCGACGGATGTCGTGCCGGTCGTCAATCAGATCGAGCTGCACCCCGCCTTCCAGCAGCGCGACCTGCGGGCGTTCCAGGCTGAGCGGGGCATCCTGACCGAGTCATGGAGCCCGCTCGGCAGCGGTAACTACGACCTCGCCGAGCTGCCTGGCTTCGCCGCGATCGCCGAGCGGCACGGCAAGAGCGTGCAGCAGATTGCGATCCGCTGGCACCTGCAGGAGGGCCTCATCGTCTTCCCGAAGACGACCCGTCGCGAGCGGCTCATCGAGAACGCCGACGTCTTCGACTTCGAGCTGTCGGCCGACGAGATGGCGACGATCGCGGCCTGCGACCGCGACCAGCGCGTGGGTGCGCACCCGCTGAACACCGACTTCTAGACGGGCGGCTTCCGTGACCGTCGTTGTCGTGCGTCGCTGCACTGCCGTCGACGCGGCGACGATGGATGCTCGCGACCCGGCAGCCAGAGGTTACGCGCTCGGCGCTCTCGCGCGGCAGCAGGCTGGTGAGACCGACTTCCTCGTCGCCGAGCTCGCCGGTCTGATCGTCGGTTCAGGAGAACTGACGAGGACGGAGCCCGCCGAGCTGAAGAGCCTCTGGGTTGAGCCGTCGGCACGCAGCCGTGGTGTTGGTTCTGCGATCGTGCGGGCGGCGGAGAAGCTGGTTGTCGAGCGCGGGGTCGTCGGGCCCGACGGCCGTTGGCGTCTGGTGATGGGTGTGGGCGTGGACAACCCTCGCGCCGCCGCGCTCTACGAGCGACTCGGGTATGTGCGCTCGGGGCTGATCTCCACGACCACCTACGACTACGTGGATGACGAGGGACGCCATCGAACGGCCACGGAGACGGACGAAGAGCTTCTCAAGGCCTGGTGATGGTGTGGCGTCTCTCCGATGGGCAACGCCGACGGTACCTCGTCACCGACCCGAGCGCGGGCACTTCCGGAACTACGGGCATTCGTCACACTGTTCGCGACACCTCTCACGCTTCGAACCGTGTGAGGTGTCGCAAACGGTGCGAACTCGTCGCTGTCGGGTGCCGGCCGTGGGCTCCCCGGGGAGTAACGTCGGGAGGCGCGACGCGGCGGGGCGGGATGTGCGGCTCAGGCTAGAGCGCGACCTCGGTGCGCACGCCCAGCGGCGTGGCGGCGAGCAGCGGGCCGCCCGCGGGCGACTCGAGCCCGGCGAACTCGCGCTCGAGGGCGTCGCGGCCCTCACTGAAGTGCGTCCACTGGTCGACGTGCAGCCCCACGACCCGTCGCGCCCCGAGGGTGAGCGCCGCGGCTCGCGCGCGCTCGGCCGTGAGGGTGAGGGGTGCGTCGATGTCATCGACGCGGGCGGCTCCGGCGAACAGGAACGCCGCATCCACCGCGCCGTGACGCGAAACGACCGCCTCGACGACCGCGACCTCCGAGTTGTCGCCCGAGACGTAGACGGTCGTCTGCCCGGGGGCGCGCAGCAGAAAGCCGCACACGGGCCCGAGCCGCTCGGCCCACGCGTCGGGGCCGTGCTGCGCGGGCAGCGCGATGAGCCGGGCCCCGTCGGGTGCGCGGTCGGCGACGTCCGCCCCCACGACGCCCGGGTCGTCGAGCGCGATCTCCTCGTCGTCGTCGAGCCCGATCACGCGGGCCGTGCCGCCGCGCGCCGCGAGATCGCGCGCGCCGGCGGTTGTCGTGACCACGAGCGGCAGCGAGATTGCGAGATCGCGGCCGGCGAGGTCGAGGTTGTCCTCGTGGTGGTGGTGCGACACGAGGGCGGCATCGATGCGCCCGAGGTCGGCGGAAGCAACAGCGGGTGGCGCCGTCTTCTCGAGCGCGTCGGGGTCGTCGCCGTACCGCCGCGGCTCATCGAACGTCGGGTCGAGCAGCAAGCGCAGGCCCGCCCACTCGAGCAGGGCGGTCGGGCCGCCGACGACGGTGACGGCGAGGGATGCGGCGCTCGAGGTCATGGTCCGACCCTAGCTCCGCATCCCGAACGCAGACCGCTCAGCGCACCTGCTTCTTCGCCGAGATGACGCCGGTGTCGAAGCCCATGAGGTGGAGGCCGCCGTGGAAGCGCGCGTGCTCGACCTTGATGCAGCGGTCCATGACGACCGTGAGGCCCTTCGACTCGCCGTAGCGGGCGGCCTCCTCGTTCCAGATGCCGAGCTGCACCCAGACGGTCGGGGCGCCGACGGCGATCGCGTCGTCTATGACCGAGGGGATGTCGCTGGCCTTGCGGAACACGTCAACGATGTCGGGCACCTCGGGCAGCGACGCCAGGTCGGGGTAGGCGGGCTGGCCCAGAATCTCGGTCGCGTTTGGGTTGACGAAGTACACGCGGTAGTCGCTCGACTGCTGCAGGTAGGTGCCGACGAAGTACGAGGAGCGCGCCGGGTTGGGCGAGGCGCCGACGATCGCCACCGAGCGGGCGCGGCGCAGGATGCCCAGCCGCTCCTTCGCGGAGGGCCCCACCCACGTGCGCTGCGACTTGAGCAGCTTCGCGAGCGGCGAGCTCGCGGGAATCGCGCAGGTGAGACCATTGGCGAGAGTGACCGTGGCGGTCTCGGCGTCGGGGGGCGAAAGCTCCGCACCCGGGGTCGTGGTGCTCATGCCGAGGCTCCCTTCAGTGCCGCATCCAGCGCCTGGTCGAGGTCGAAGATGATGTCGTCGGCGTCTTCGATGCCCACCGAGAGGCGCACGAGACCCGGGTGCACCCCGCCGTCGACAAGCTGCTGCTCGGTGAGCTGCGCGTGCGTCGTTGACGCGGGGTGGATGATGAGCGTCTTCGCGTCACCGATGTTGGCGAGGTGGCTCGCGAGGTTCACGTTTTCGATGAGTCCCTGCCCGACCGCTCGCCCGCCCTTGACGACGAACCCGAACACCGAGCTCGGCCCGAGCGGGAGGTACTGCGCGGCGCGCGCGTGGTGGCGGTGCGAGGGCAGGCCCGCCCAGTTGACGGTCTCGACGCGCGGGTCGGCCTCGAGCCACTCGGCGACCCGCCGGGCGTTATCGACGTGCGCCTGCATGCGGTACGGCAGCGTCTCGACACCCTGCGCGAGGAGGAAGGCCGAGTGCGGGGCGAGGGCCGGCCCGATGTCGCGCAGCTGCTCGGCGCGCAGGCGGGTCAGGAACGCGTATTCGCCGAAGTTGCCGTACCAGGTGAGCCCGCCGTAGTGGGCGACCGTCTCTTCGAACAGCGGGAAGTTGTGGTTCGACCAGTCGAAGCGGCCCGACTCGACGACGACGCCGCCGAGGGTGGTGCCATGGCCGCCGAGAAACTTCGTGGCCGAGTGCACGACGATGTCGGCGCCCCACTCGATCGGGCGGCACAGGTACGGCGTTGCGATGGTCGAGTCGATGACGAGGGGGATGCTCGCCGCATGCGCCACGTCGGCCAGACCCGCGATGTCGGCGATGTCGCCGGAGGGGTTGGCGATGGTTTCGGCGAAGACGAGCTTCGTGCGGCCCGGGATGATCGCCGCGGCGTAATCGGCCGGGTCGTCACTGGCGACAAAAGTCGTCTCGACCCCGAACCGGCGCAGGGTGACGTCGAGCTGCGTGACCGAACCGCCGTAGAGGTTCGACGATGCGACGATGTGGTCGCCCGCACCCGCGAGCGACGCGAAGGTGACGAACTGCGCGCTCAGGCCGCTCGAGGTGGCAACCGCTCCGAGTCCACCCTCGAGGCTTGCCACGCGCTCCTCGAAGCTCGCGACCGTGGGGTTCGCGAGCCGCGAGTAGATGTTGCCGTACTTCTGCAGCGCGAACCGGGCGGCAGCATCCTCGGTCGAATCGAAGACGAAGGCGCTTGATTGGTAGATCGGCAGCGCGCGCGCTCCCGAAGCGGAGTCGGGAACATTGCCGGCGTGCACGGCGCGCGTGCGGAAGCCATAGTCGCGGTCGGCCATGCCTCCCAGGCTAATCGGCGCTCGGACGCCGCGAGGAAGAGAACGTTACGCGGCGTAACCTTTGCGGGCGGTCGGCCGGGCTTCGGTGCCCACGACCGTCACGCTTCGATGCGCTCGTTGGCGTCAACGCTCGATGGCTCTGCCTTCCGCAGCCTCTGGTCGCGCCGATCGAGCGCCCGGAACGCCGCCCAAACCGCCGCGACCACAATGCAGAACCCGACGAACACCCCGAGCCAGAGTGCCACTGGTGCGTCGGCAGCGAGCCGGTCGGCAGTGGGCAACACGAGTAGCGCGAAGAGAACCGCGGTTGGTCCGGCAAGCGCGGCCCAGGTCAGCTTTGACTGATCGAACAGTGTCTTTCCGTCGAGGAACATGAGCGGCAGGAGGGCGACGAGCAAACCGGTGATGCCCTCGTGCACCGCGGCGACGAGAGTCTCGGTGACGAAGATCGAGAGGAAGGTTTCCTCGCCGCGAGGGATCGTCCCGCTGACCACCGCATAGCCGACCCATGCCACGAGCGAGACTCCCATGGTGGCGAGGATGCGCGTGACAATGGCGCGGCGCTGGTCTTCGGCACGAGCACTCGCTGCAAGCTCGATGCCGAGCACGAGGCCAATAAGAAGCCCCGGGCTGAATTCGAGCATTCGCGAGGCAAGCACGCCAAGAACAGCGATGATCATGGCTCCGGGTTGACTGATGATGGCAGTCGGTACGTGCCACCGTCGGCCGAGAATTGCGGCCGTGATCATGCTGGGCAGGTAGACGACAAGAAGGAGCCCAACGGCGAGCGATGCGACGAGGCGCAGCGAGGTGAGGTCGACACCAAAATTCGGGTCGGCAAAGCCGAACGCGATGCTGGTGAGGACGATGATGACGGGTGGTGATGACCCCCACTTCGGAAGCTTGTCGACGACGGCGCTCACGCGGGCAATCAATGGGAGCGCCCAGGCATACATCCACCGCCACCGGTGAGCATTCGCTTCGAGGGTCGAGTTCAGAACCTCAGCGGGGATACCGACGAGCAGAAGGAAGAGCGCTCCGATGCCGAGCGCCCACAGGAGGCGAATCGGGTCACGCCACGCGTCGGGCAGGCCTTCGCTCAGGATGCTCGGGGTAGACGGGTCGTTGCGCTCGCCCGGTGTGAGCGGGGAAAACGCGCGCGGAGCAGGAACGTTTGCCAGGGACTCGGTCGGCAGATCGCGCGGCGCTGCGGCCGCCGTTGGTGTTTCGGGGATCGGGTCACCGGCTCGTGGGGGTGCAACGACGTTCGGTGATCCACTTGATGGCCGCTCGGTGGAGGGGCCGGGGTCGATCCCAGGTTCCGGGTCGGGGTCAGGACCGGACGGCGGAGGCGGAGGAGGAGGCGGCGGCGGTGGAGGCGGCGGCGGAGGCGGCGGCGGAGGTGGCGGCGGAGGTGGCGGCGCGGCTGCGAGCGCGGGCGGCGGCACAACGGTGAAGTGGGTGGTCGCCGTCGACGCGCTGCCGCCCACCAGTTGCGTGGCGGCTACCTTGTGATCGCCCAGCGGCCGCTGACCCGAGGGAACTAGCGTGCACGTCCACGACGTGGAGCCCGCTTCGGTGCCGGCGCACGACGCGGTGACGTCCGTCCAGGTGTTTCCGGGTGGACGAAGTTCGACGATGACGGCCGTTTCGGGGCTCTTCGCCCCCGCAACCACGACGACTCCTGTCTCGCCGACCTTGCCCGCGGTGACGGTAATGCTGATGGCGCCGGTTGCGGCGGCGGCTCTTCCTGTCGCGAGCCCGAGTGTGGCGGCAGCGAGCAGCGTGCCGACCGCAGCGAGGGCGAGCCTGTGCGTGTGTCGGCTTCTTCGCCGGAGGGCACTGCGGGGGGAGCGCTGGGGTGGGCGCATGGCGTGCTTCTTTCGGGTGAAGCAGAGATTTCGGGTACTTGCAGAGTACGCGCAGTGGCCGTCGCCCGCACCGCGGAATTTCGGCACGTGTTTCCGTCCTCGGTCCGGCTGCTGCCCAACCGCACCTTGCGATAGAGATGTAGTAATAATACGATGCACCCATGACGATGGATGCTCAGCCCACGCCGCCCGCTCCCCTCGCCCCGACCGCCCGCGCCGCGCGGGCGCTCGCCCCCGACGTCGCGCGCGGCCTCGTGCTGCTCGGCATCGCCGTAGCGAACGTGCCCTTCTTTCTGTATGGACGCGAACTCGGGCTGCTCTTCAAGCCGGTGACGGATGCCGCCGCCGACCCCTGGGTGAACGCCCTCGTCGCGACGCTCGCCGACAATCGCAGCTACCCGCTCTTCGCCCTGCTGTTCGGCTACGGGTTGACGCAGCTGCTCACGCGCGAGCACGCCCGCGGAACCGAGTGGCCCGACGCGCGGCGCCTGTTGCTGCGCCGCAATGCGTGGCTCATCGCGTTCGGTGCCGCTCACGGGGTGCTGCTGTTCTTCGGCGACATCTTGGGCACCTACGGCCTGCTCGGCCTCGCCCTTGTGCTGCTGATCCGCGCTTCGGGTCGCACGCTCGCGATTGTCGGCTGGCTGTCGTTTGGGTTCCTGATCATCGTCGGCGCTCTCGAGGGGCTCAGCGGCCTGCTCGCACAGGCGGGCGATGGGATCGCCGTGCCGAGTGCTGCGCTGTTCAACTCAGCGGGGGCCGAGACCTTCCCCCTCGCTGTGCTTGCGCGCCTCGGCGAGTGGACGCTGGGCATGCTCTCGGTGCCCTTCGGCGGGCTCGGATTGCTCGCGCCCATGATCCTGGGCATGTGGGCGGCGCGGCGCCGGATTCTCGAGCAGCCCTCCCAGCACCGCCGTGCGCTCGGCCTGGTCGCCGGCATCGGCCTGCCCCTCTCAGTGCTCGGCGCCCTGCCGATCGCCCTCGCCCTGCTCGGTGTCATCGAGCTCTCAGTGATCGCCGAGCCGTTCGCCGCGATGCTGCACGCGGCCTCGGGTGCTGTGGGTGGTGCGGCCTACGTTGCCCTGATCGCGCTCATCGTCGGCGGCCGCGGCAGTGGGGCTGAACGTGGCAGCCCGGCCGCGAAGCCGGGCGGACCGATCTCACGTCTCTTCGCGGCCCTCGGGCAACGATCGCTCAGCGGGTACCTCACCCAGTCGCTCGTCTTTGTGATGGTGTTCGCGCCCTACGGCGTCGGGCTCGGGGCCACGGCGAGCGTCGCCGAGGCGACTCAGATCGCGGTGATCACGTGGCTCGCGACGCTCGTGCTGGCGGGGCTGCTGGCCGCGGCTGACCGCAGTGGGCCGGCCGAATGGCTGCTGCGCCGGGCGGTGTACGGGCGGCGGCGGTAGGCGCCGACCACGGCCGTGGACTCCTCTGCTCACTCCGGCCACCGACTCACACCCACGTCGGCAGCCAGTACCGCAGGCGTAGCTGGTCGATGGGGATGGGGGTGCCCGTCCACAGCGGAAGGAAAAACAGGCTGATGACGACAGCGAGTGCGAGCATCCCGATGACAATGATGCGACCGATCGCTCGTCGCGAGGGGTCGGCGTTAACGGGGCCGAGGATGGCGCCGAGAACGATGGTTAGCGCGAGAACGAGGAACGGCGTGAGCACGATCGTGTAGAAGAAGAACATCGTGCGCTCGGGGTACAGCAACCACGGTAGCCATCCGGCCGCGAGCCCGGTGAGCACGAGTGCGATGGCCCATCCGCTCGCGGGCATCCCGTTCGGACGGCCGAGGCCCGCGCGACGCGCGCGAAGGCGGGCAACCGTTTCGGCGACGGCCCAGCCGACCAGCAGGATGACGGCCGCGACGGCGAGGTACCACACGAGTGGATTCGGGATGCCCGAGATGGCTTCTGCGGTGCCGTCGCCGCGGTCGACGTAGTGCATGTATGTGGGGCGCAACAGCAGCGGCCACCCGATGGCGGGTGCCTCGTAGTTGTGCTCACTGGTGACTCCGACGTGATAGCCGTAGATCGCCGTCTGGTACTCCCACCAGTTCTGCAGGGCGTCGGGCAGCAGCCCGAACGGCCCGGCGAGTCGGTTGTCGTCGGTGACCTCGCGCGTGCGGCCGTAGCCGCCACTCGTGACGAACCAGCCCGCCCAAGTCACGAGGTGGGTGGCGAAGGCCGAGGGCAGCAGGAGCACTGCACTGATGGGCGCTTGCCGCAGGAGGGTGCCGCTCGCCCACAGGGCGATGCCCGCACGCCGCCGCTCAATCGCGTCGACGACGACGGTCAGCACGGCGAAGGCGGCGAGCAGATAGAGGGCGCTCCACTTGACGCCAATCGCGAGGCCGAACGTGACGCCAGCGAGCACGAGCCACGGCCGTCCCCAGAAGGCGGGACCCCAATCGGTCGGCCGCCCTGCTGCGCTCCGGTCAGCGAGCCACGTGTCGAGCGTGCGGCGCACCTGCCGTCGATCGAGCACGAGAAGGATCACCGCCAGCACGACCAAGAGTGCGAGCACGCCGTCGAGCAGGGCGACGCGACTCATGACGATCGCGTTGCCGTCGATGGCGATCAGCAACCCCGCGATGCCGGTGAGGGCGAGGCGGGCAAGCAGCAGGTGCGCGAGCACCATGACGAGTCCGACGAGCGCGACGCCGGCGAGTGCGGTGCCGAGTCGCCACCCCGCCGGATTCTCCGGACCGAGCAGGGTGAGCCCGAGTGCGATCACCCATTTCCCGACGGGCGGATGCGCAACGAACGCCGCAAGCTCGCTCGGGCTTCCCGGGGTGCCGGCAGCCCACAGGTCGTTCGCGCCGTCGGGCCATCGACCCTCGTAGCCGAGCTGCCGCAGCGATTCGGCGTCTTTCACGTAGTAGGTCTCGTCGAAGACGAGCTCTGCTGGGTGCTCGAGGCCGATCAGGCGCGTGGCAGCGGCGACACCGAGCACCGCAGTCGGAAGAGCGATGCTCAGTACGCGGGCGCCGGTGGAGCGCCGCTGCGCCCCCGCGGGCCGTCCCTCCGTCACCTGCCCATCGTAGGCCGGGTCGACGGTGGGAGGATGGCCGCATGATCGTGCTTGCCGCCACGCCCATCGGCAACCTCGGCGACGCGAGCCGCCGACTCGTCGAGGCGCTCGAGAGCGCCGAGCTCGTCGTCGCCGAGGACACCCGCACGGCCGTGCAGCTCATGCGGGCGCTGGGCGTCGAGAACCGGCCTGCCCTCGTCGCGCTACACGAGCACAACGAGCGCCAGAAGGCCGCCGAACTGGTCGAGCGTGCTCGCGAGACCGACGTGCTCGTGCTCACCGACGCGGGCATGCCGGGCATCAGCGACCCCGGATATGTGCTCGTCGAGGCCGCGATCGCCGCCGACGTCGCTGTGACCGCTCTGCCCGGCCCGAGCGCTGTGCTCACCGCCCTTGTGCTGAGCGGCCTGCCAACCGACCGCTTCGCGTTCGAAGGCTTTCTGCCGCGCTCGGGCCGCGCGGCCACATTGCGCGCGCTCGCCGCCGAGCCGCGCACCCTCGTGTTCTTCGAGTCGCCCCATCGCATCGCGGCAGCGCTTGCCGATGCCCGTGATGCCTTCGGCCCCGAGCGCCGGGCCGCGGTGTGCCGCGAGCTGACCAAGAAGTTCGAGGAGGTCGCGCGGGGCACCCTCGCCGAGCTCGCAGCCCGGTTTAGCGACGGCGCTCGCGGAGAGATCGTGCTGGTCGTCGGGGGAGCTCCGGCGGGCGCATCCACCGACTCACATACGGCGCTCGCGGAAGTGCTCGCCCGGGTCGCGGCAGGAGAGCGACTGAAGGATGCCGCTGCCGCGGTCGCCGCTGCCACCGGGCTCGGTCGTCGCGAGCTGTACGAGGCCGCGCTCACCGCCCGCCGCACACCGAGCGCGTAAGCCGGTGGTGCGGCTCAGCCGCAGTCGTCGACGAGGTCGAGCGTCACGGGAACGGCCTGCGCGGCGCCGTCGACGGTGATCGTGAGGCCGCCGACACGGCCGGGCTCGGATCCCGTGCGCTGGACCTCGACGCCGACGTAGGCGGCAGCATCCGGATCAATCGCTTGCTGGTCGAGATCGATGCCGTCGAACGTGACCCGACCGCGGTCGTCGAAGAGCACGGCGGTGTCGCGGGCATCGTCGGTGAGGGCAAGAAAGCGGTCGACGATCTCCACTCCAGACGCACCGGTCAGCTCGACGCCCTCGATGACGATCGGATCGCCCGAGCTGTTACTCACGCCCACCGCGATCGTGCCGCGTTCGCCCTCGAGGCAGCCACCGAGCCCGAGAGGGTCGGTCTGCGAGCCGCTGCAGCCGGCGAGAGCCATGAGAGCGACGACCGGGAATGCGGGAAGGGCGCGGCGAGCGATCACGTCCAGCACGCTACCGGCTGCTGCCGTGCAACTCGGCAGCGGCGCTATCGGCTACTGCAGTGCGCCCACGGAGGGACGAAGCCGACAGCGCCGTCGCCGACGCTGGTGGCTGAGAACCAGCCGTCGTCATACTTCACCCGCAAACCGTCGATGCCGGCGTAATCGCGGTAGTCCTCGGCTTCGAGCTGAACGACGATACTGACGGCCTCAAACGGGCCGATGACGGTGCCGTCGAGCGGCAGGCGTTCGCGCCACATCACGCGCTGCTCCGGAGTGAGGGCAGCGCCCGGTGCAACCCCGAAGCCCGACTCGGGACTGAGCAATGGCACGACCACGACCGCGTCAATGGTGGCGTTCGTGAGCGCCGTGGCGCGCACGTCACGAAGAATCACGCTGCGAGGCGACTCGTTGACAACGGTCGTGCCCAGGAGGGCTATGGAGCCCTGCCCGGTCGTCCGGTTCTCGACGCAGCGGTCGACGAGCCCGCCGTAGACGGTCAGCGGCGGCGCGCCACTCGCGCAGCCACTGAGCGCGACGACCAGCGCCGCGCCCACAATCCCCCCTGCGAAGAATCTAGTGATCCTCACGGACGGTAATGGTACCGCTTAATACACGGAATCGCGCCGATAGGCTGGGCCCACCATGGGTGCCGCCGACCGCTTCTACATCGCCACGCCGATCTTCTACGTCAACGACGTGCCGCACATCGGCCACGCCTACACCGAGGTCGCCGCCGACGTGCTCGCCCGTTGGCACCGCCAGTCGGGGGTCGACACCTGGTCGCTCACCGGCACCGACGAGCACGGGCAGAAGATCCTGCGCACCGCGGTCGCCAACGGCGTCACCCCGCAGGAGTGGGCCGACAAGCTCGTCGAGTCGGCGTGGAAGCCGCTGCTCGACACGATCGACATCGCCAACGACGACTTCATCCGCACGACCGAAGAGCGGCACGAGAGGGTCGTGCAGCAGTTTCTGCAGAAGCTCTACGACGACGGCTTCATCACCGAGGGCGAGTACGAGGGCTACTACTGCGTCGGCTGCGAGGAGTACAAGCAGAACGACGACCTCGTCGACGGCGTCGGCGAGTTCGCGGGCCAGCGCGTGTGCGCCATCCACGGTCGCCCGATCGAGGTGCTGAAGGAGAAGAACTACTTCTTCGCGCTCTCGACCTTCCAGCAAAAGCTGCTCGACCTCTACGAATCGCAGCCCGACTTCATTCAGCCGCCGAGCCTGCGCAACGAGATCATCTCGTTCGTGCGCCGCGGCCTCGACGACCTGTCGATCTCGCGCCAGAGCTTCGACTGGGGCGTGCGCATCCCGTGGGACGACAGCCACGTCACCTACGTGTGGTTCGACGCCCTGCTCAACTACATCTCGGCGATCGGCTGGGGCAGCGACGACGCGCAGTTCGAGCGCCGCTGGCCGGCCGTGCAGCTCGTCGGCAAGGACATCGCGCGGTTCCACGCCGTCATCTGGCCCGCGATGCTCATGGCCGCGGGGCTGCAGCCGCCGGCCAAGGTCTTCGGCCACGGCTGGCTGCTCGTCGGCGGCGAGAAGATGTCGAAGTCGAAGCTGACTGGCATCGCCCCGCACCAGATCACCGAAGTCTTCGGCAGCGACGCGTTCCGCTACTACTTCATGAGTGCGATCTCGTTCGGCCAAGACGGCTCGTTCTCGTGGGAGGACCTCGCCGCCCGCTACCAGGCCGAGCTCGCCAACGGTTTCGGCAACCTCGCCTCGCGCGTCGTCGCCATGATCGGCAAGTACTGCGACGGCATTGTGCCCGCCGCCGCCGAGGTCACCGACGCCGACCGTCGCATCGAGCGGGTGGCGGCGGATGCTCTCGCCGGCGCCCACCGCGCCCTCGAGGCCTTCGCCATCCACGACGCGATCGCCTCGGTGTGGAGCCTCGTCGACGAGCTCAACGGCTACCTCACCGAGCAGGAGCCCTGGAAGGTCGCGAAAGACCCCGCGCTCGAGGGCCGGCTGCACGCGATCCTGTTCACGGCCGCCGAGGGCCTGCGCGCTCTCGCCGTGCTGCTCTCGCCCGTCATGCCGCAGGCCACGCAGAAGCTGTGGGTCGCCCTGGGCGCCGAGGCTGCGCTGGGCGGGCTGCGCGAGCAGCGCATCCCGCACGCCGCGCGCTGGGGTCAGCTGCCCGCCGGGGCGCAGACGCAGCCGCTCGAGGCGCTCTTCCCGCGCATCGAGGCCGAGTAGCGCCTGAGCGCCCAGCCGCCCGCGGTACGGTCATTGCGGAGGCGATACCGTGACTGAGCAGCTTGACCCCCACGTGCGCGCCCGCGCGATCATGGAGGGCACGACGCGCGACCTCAGCTACCCGCCGAGCCCCGAAGTGCTCACGGTGCCGGTGTACGACAATCACACGCACCTCGAGATCGCTGATGGTGAGAACCCGTTGCACTACCGCGAGCACCTCGATCGGGCATCCGCGGTCGGTGTGCGCGGCGTCGTGCAGGTCGGAACCGACGTGTTGACGAGCCGCTGGTCGGCCGCGGTCGCGGCGCGCGAGCCGCGGGTGCTCGCCGCCGTGGCGATCCATCCGAACGAGGCTCCGGCGCTCGCCGAGGCGGGCGAGCTGGATGCCGCTCTCGCGGTCATCGACGAACTGGCCGCGCAGCCCCGCGTGGTCGCCATCGGCGAGACCGGCCTCGACTACTTCCGCACCGAGCCGGGGGCTGGACGCGACGCCCAGCTCGCCGCCTTCGAAGCGCACATCGCCATCGCGAAGAAGCACGGCCTGGCGCTGCAGATCCACGATCGCGACGCGCACGACGACATCGTGGCGACGCTGCTGCGCGTGGGCGCGCCCGAGCGCACGGTGTTTCACTGCTTCAGCGGTGACGCGGTGCTGGCGGCGACGCTCGCCGAGAACGGCTGGTACGCGAGCTTCGCCGGAACGGTGACCTTCAAGAACGCGACCGGCCTGCGCGAGGCGCTCGAGGTGATGCCCCGGCAACTCGTCCTCGTGGAGACCGACGCGCCGTTCCTGACCCCGCACCCGTTCCGCGGGCGGCCGAACGGGCCGTACCTCATGCCGCACACGGTGCGGGCTATGGCTGACTACCTCGGCACCGACGTGTCGATGCTGTGCGCCCTGATCGCGTCGAACTCGGAGGAGGTCTACGGCACGTGGGATGCTCAGCCGGTCGTCGCGCCGGGCGACCCGTGGGCAGGGCCCGACGACGTGCCGGGCGACCCGCATGACCTCGGCGGCGCGCTGCCCGAGAACTATCCGGGCGAGCGATGAGCGGCCTGCTCGGCCCGGCGGAGGTGCGCGACCTCGCCGCGCTGCTCGATGTGACGCCCACCAAGAAGCTCGGCCAGAACTTCGTGCACGACGCCAACACGGTGCGGCGGATCGTGCAGACCGCGGCGCTGCTGCCCGGTGAGCCCGTGCTGGAGGTCGGCCCGGGGCTGGGCTCGCTGACGCTCGGGCTGCTCGAGGCGGGGCATCCCGTCGTTGCGATCGAGGTGGATGCGCGGCTCGCCGCCCAGCTGCCCCAGACCGTCAGCGCACTCCAGCCGGAGGCCGCGCTCGCCGTGGTCACCGCCGACGCGCTGCGCGTGGATGCCGTGCCCGACGCGCCCGGGCCCGCAGGCCCGCTTCGCCCGACCGCGCTCGTCGCGAACCTGCCCTACAACATCTCGGTGCCCGTGCTGCTGCACCTGCTCGGGCTCGAGCCGGGAATCCGCCGCGTGCTCGTCATGGTGCAGGCGGAGGTCGGCTACCGGCTCGCCGCCGAGCCCGGCTCAAAGGTGTACGGCGGGCCGAGCGTCAAGGCTGCCTGGTATGGGCAGTGGCGCGTCGAGGGGCAAGTGAGCCGGCAGGTGTTCTGGCCGGTGCCGAATGTCGACAGCGTGCTCGTCGGGATGACCCGCGCCGACGCGCCGGGAACCGAGGCCGAGCGGATGCGCGTCGGCGAGCTCGTCGACGCCGCATTCGGGCAGCGACGCAAGATGCTGCGGCAGGCGCTCGCCGAGGTGTACGGCTCGTCGGCGGCGGCCACGGCGGCGCTCGAGGCGGCGGGGCTCGACCCGACGGCGCGCGGCGAGCAGCTCGGCCTGGCCGAGTACGTGCGGCTCGCGCGGGTGCCGTGACGACCGCACCGCGCGTGCTGACTCCGGCCGCGACGATCGTTGTCGTGCTCGCCGGCATCGGGGTGGGCGGCCTCGTCGGGGCGCTCGTGCCCGCAGCGGCGGGCGTTGCCGACGGCGTACTGCTGGCCGTCGTCGCGCTGGCGATCGCGATCACGCTGCTGGATGTTCCGCTCGCCTCGTTCGGGCGCGCCGTGGTCGATCGCCGCCTGCTCGCAGCCGTGCTGTTGTTGAACCTCGCGATCGCCCCGCTGCTCGCCTACGTGCTGAGCCGCATCGTGGTGAACGACCCCGACTTGCAGGCGGGGCTGCTGCTCATGCTGCTGGCGCCCGGCGTGGGGCTCGTCACGACGTTCCTGCGGCGCGCGGGCGGCGCCGTCGAAGTGTTGCTCGCCCTCGCGCCGCTGCTGCTCGTGCTGCAGGCGATCACCGTGCCGGCGTTCATGCTGCTGTTCACCGCGACCGAGAACTTCATCGCCCTTGACGGCTCACGCCTGCTGCCGTTCGTGCTGCTCGGCATCGTGCTGCCCGCCGCGCTCGTCACCGCCCTGCAACTGCTCGGGCTGCGCGCGCCACGCCTGGGCGGCGCGCTGCGGCGGGGCGCGGTGCTGACGGCACCCGCGACCGCGGTCGCCGCCGGGCTCGTCGCCGCCGTGCTCATTCCGCGGGCGGGCGAGCGGGTCGCGCTGCTCGAGGCCGTCGCGCCCCTGCTGGGCGTCTATCTCATCGTGCTGGCGCCGGTCAGCATCCTCATCGGCACCGCGTTCGGGCTGCCGATCTCGCAGGTGCGGTCGGTCGCGTTCAGTGGCGCCGCCCGCAACGGTCTGCTCGTTTTGCCGGTCGCCCTCGCCTTTCCTGAGGGGTTCACTGTCGTCGCGCTCGTCGTCGTGCTGGGCATCGCGATCGACATCATCGGGCTCGGCATTTACCGGCTCGTCGTGCCGAGCGTCACCGCCCAGTCACGCAGCGTGCTGACGCCCGACTGAGCGCGTTCCCGTGCCCGTGCCGGTGCGCGCGGTTGCTGCGCTCAGGCACGCTCGAGCAGCGTGATGACCTCGAAGTGGCTCGACTGCGGAAACATGTCGAGCACGCGCGCGCGAGCAACCCGGTAGCTCGGCATCGCAGCGAGATCGCGGGCGAGCGACTCCACGTTGCAGCTGCTGTAGACGACGTGCGCCGGTCCGCGGCGCTCGAGCCACCCGACGAGGTCAGCTCCGAGCCCGCGGCGGGGCGGGTTGACGATGACGAGCGCGGGCACCGCATCCGGAGCCGCCGCCAGAGCGAAAGCGGTCGCGTCGGCGGCGATGAAGCGGATGCGCCGCCGATCGTGGTCGGCCGGAAACAGCGCATCGCGCGCGAGCTCGGCGCTTGCCACCGCGTCGGCAGAGACCTCGACACCGAGCACCTGCCGCGCTGATCCCGCCGGCCCGGCACTGTGCAGGGCGAAGCCGCCGACGCCGCAGTACAGGTCCCACACCGAGGCCGGGTCGAGCTCGTCGACCCAGTCGCGCGCCTGCCGGTAGAGCGCCCCGGCGATGGCGGTGTTCGTCTGCACGAAGCTTTGCGGTCGCACCTGCAGGGTGACGTCGCCGACCGCCATCGGCAGCACGGTCTGCTCGGTGAGCACGTGCTCGACCTCGCCCTCGAGCACCGCCTTGTGCTCGGGAAGAAGGTTCGCGGTAACGACGGCGAGCTGCGGGAGGGCATCCTGCAGCCAGGCGAGGTGACGGCGGATGCTCGCCACCGCCTCCTCTGACCGCACCACGTACCGCACCATGAGCGCGCCGTCGCCCGCCTCGGTAACGATGAGGTGCTTGAGCTCGCCGCGGCGGGCCGGAACGTCGTACGGCGCGAGGCCCATGCGGGTGATGCTCGCGATGAGGAGGGGGAAAGCCGCAAGGATGCCCGGCGCGATGATGCCGCAGGTACGCAGGTCGACGCCGCGCCCCGCGGCGTCGAGAATGCCGATGGTCGGAGCGTCGACCGTGCCGCCGATCACCATCTTCGCCTTCGCGCGGAAGCCGCTCTCGGCGCTCGTGACTGCCGGCAGCCACGCGATGCCGGCCGCGAACGGGTCGAGCAGCGCCCGTGCCCGTGCCGCCTTGCCGGCGACCTGCTCGGCGTACGGTTGCCCCATGAAGGTGCATGAGCGGCACGCGCCGGCGTCGAAGGAGGAGCACTGCATGGTGCCTTCAGCGTAGAGCGCGCGCCCGGCCGCGCTCCCATAGGGTGGAGCCATGAGCACGGGGGCGCGCGACCAGGTGGTGCACGTTCGGGCGCCCGGCAAGATCAACGTCTTCATGAAGGTCGGCGCGCTGCAGGACGACGGGTATCACGACGTCGCCACCGCCTACCAGGCGATCTCGCTCTACGAAGAAGTTTTCGCCCGCCCAGCCGATGACTTCTCCGTGCGCTTCAGCGGCCCGATCGACACTCGCGGCCTCGCGACCGACGGCTCGAACCTCGCGATCAAGGCCGCGCGCTTGCTTGCCCGTGTCGCCGACTTCCGCGGCGGGGTGGCGCTCGAGATCGAGAAGCACGTGCCGATCGCGGGCGGCATGGGTGGCGGCTCGGCCGATGCGGCCGCGACTCTTGTCGCGTGCGACCACCTGTGGGGCACGGGGCTCAGCCGCGATGAGCTGCACGACCTCGCCGCCGAGCTCGGGGCCGACGTGCCGTTCGCGCTCATGGGCGGCACCGCCGTCGGCACCGGTCGCGGCGACCAGCTGTCGCCGGCGCTCGCGCAGGGAACCTTCCACTGGGTGCTCGCCCTCGCCGACGTCGGCCTGAGCACGCCCGAGGTGTACGCCGAGCTCGATCGGCACCGCGAGCGGCACGTGCACGACATCGCGCCGCCCGTCGAGCAGCCGACCGTCGACATCGAGGTGCTGCAGGCGCTGCGCGCGGGCGACCCGCACCAGCTTGCCGAGTACCTGTACAACGACCTCCAGGCCCCCGCGCTGCATCTCGAGCCGAGCCTCGCCGCGACGCTCGAGACGGGCGAGCTGCAGGGTGCGCTCGCCGGCATCGTCAGCGGGTCGGGCCCGACGGTCGCCTTCCTGGCGGCCGATCAGGATGCGGCGCTCGAGCTGCAGGTGGCGCTCAGCGCCTCGCGCCTCACGGTGCTGCGGGCGACGGGTCCGGTTCACGGCGCACGGGTCGTCGCGGGCTGACGCCGAGAAGGCTCAGCAGCACGATCGCGATGGCGCCGCCCACGAGGGCGATGTCGGCGACGTTGCCGACGAAGAAGCCGAAGTAGTCGATGAAGTCGACGATCTCACCGCGCGCGAAGCCGGGCTCGCGGAACAGGCGGTCGCCGAGGTGGCTGATCGCCCCGCCGAGCAGCGCTCCGGCCGCGAGTGCCCAGCGCACGCTCGAGATGCGCGAGACGAAGATGGCGATGCCGACCACGGCGAGAGCGGCGATGAGGGTCAGCACCCAGGTGTAGTCGCCGCCGATGCCGAACGCGGCGCCGGGGTTGTACACGAGGCGCCACTGAATCCACTCGCCGATCACCGGTACGCCCACACCACGCTCGAGAGTGGCCTCCGCCCAGAATTTGGTGCCCTGGTCGAACACAATGATCGCCGCGGCCCACAGGAGCGTCCAGGGCAGCACCCTCCGCACGGGAACAGTGTCGATCGCGGTCTCGGGCGCTGCGGCGTCGGTCATGGCATCCATTCTGCCGGGTCGGGGCCACCCAGCCGCGCGCCGTAGGCTTGGTGCCCGATGGCCCATTTGCTGGGAGCCGAGCAGCTCCGCGTCGAATACCCCACCCGTGTCGTGCTCGACGGGGTGACAATCGGCATCGGCGACGGCGACCGCATCGGCGTCGTGGGGCGCAACGGCGACGGCAAGTCGACCCTGCTGCGCATCCTCGCCGGAAAGCAACAGCCGGACGCCGGCCGTGTCACGCGCCGCAGCGGCATCACGCTCGGCATGCTCGACCAGGCCGACGAGCTCGCCACCGGGCGCACGGTACTCGAGACCGTGGTGGGCGATCGGCCCGAGCACGAGTGGGCCGGCGATCGGAATGTGCGGGATGTTCTCGCCGGGCTCATTGCGGACATCCCGGGTCACACGCTCGTCGACGACCTGTCGGGCGGTCAGCGCCGCCGCGTCGCCCTCGCCGCGCTGCTCAGCCGCGAGTGGGACATCGTGGTGCTCGATGAGCCGACCAACCACCTCGACATCGGCGGGGTCGCCTGGCTTGCCGAGCACCTCAAGCGCCGATGGCCAGCCGGCCAGGGTGCCCTGCTCGTCGTCACCCACGATCGCTGGTTTCTCGACGAGGTGAGCCTCGACACCTGGGAGGTGCACGACCGCATCGTCGAGCCCTTCGAGGGCGGCTACGCGGCCTATGTGCTGCAGCGCATGGAGCGTGACCGGCAGGCGGCGACCGTCGAGGCCAAGCGCCAGAACCTCATGAAGAAAGAGCTCGCGTGGCTGCGCCGCGGGGCGCCGGCGCGCACGGCGAAGCCGAAGTTCCGGATCGAGGCGGCGAACGCTCTCATCGCCGACGTGCCGCCGCTGCGCGACACCGTTGAGCTGACCCAACTGGCGACGTCGCGCCTCGGTAAAGACGTCATCGACCTGCTCGACGCGTCGCTCTCGTACGGTGATCGCGACGTGTTGCATCGCATCGAGTGGCGCATCGCGCCCGGGGAGCGCACGGGCATTCTGGGACTCAACGGCGCCGGCAAGTCGACGCTGCTGAAGCTCATCGACGGCTCGCTCGAGCCCACGAGCGGGAGGGTGAAGCGCGGCACGACCGTCGTTGTCGCGACCCTGGACCAGCAGTTGGCCGACCTGCGCGCGGTCGAGAACGAGCGCGTCAGCGCCCTCGTCGCCGGCAAGCGCGCGAGCTACGTGGCGGGCGGCAAAGAGCTGACGCCCGGGCAGCTGCTCGAGCGGCTCGGCTTCACGTCGGCGCAGCTCTCGACCCCGGTCAAGGATCTCAGCGGCGGCCAGAAGCGTCGCCTGCAACTGCTGCTCATCCTGCTCGACGAGCCGAACGTGCTCATCATGGACGAGCCGACCAACGACATGGACACGGACATGCTCGCCGCGATCGAAGACCTGCTCGACTCGTGGCCCGGCACCCTCATCGTGGTCTCGCACGACCGCTACCTGCTGGAGCGCGTCACCGACCAGCAGTACGCCGTGCTCCCCGGCCCCGATGGTGCCGGCCGCCTGCGCCACCTACCCGGCGGCGTGGACGAGTACCTGCGCCTCGCCGCGACCGCGGCCGGGCCGGCGCAGGATGCGGGTCGCGCGACCGTGGCCTCGGTAACGGGTGCGAGCGCGGCGTCCGTGGATTCGCGAGGCTCCGGTGCAGCATCCCCCGACCGTTCCGTGGATTCGCGAGTGCCCAGCGCTGCACCCGCCGCCCCGGCTCTTTCTGGCGCCGAGCGCCGCGCCGCCGAGAAGGAGCTCGCGAGCATCGAGCGCCGCATCGAGAAGCTCACGGCGCAGACGGATGCTCTGCACGTGCAGCTCGCCGAGCACGACATGAGCGACTACGAGGGCCTCGCCGCGCGCAACGCTGAGCTCATGGCCGTGCACGCCGACGTCGAGCAGTTGGAGCACCGCTGGCTCGAGCTCGGCGAGCTGCTCGGCTAAAGCGCGCCGCCATCGTCGCCCTCGGTGTGCGCTGCGCTGAGCGCCCACACCGGGAACGGGTCGGGGTAGGCACTCCAGGCGTCGCGACCGGCAAGCAGCTCGTCGTCGGTCAAGACCGCGGTGTCGAGTGCCACGCGCAGGGCATCGTGCTGAAGGTCGAGGCCGATCAGCACGAGATCTTGCCCCAGCGCGAGGGGCTCGTCGTCAGGTAACGCGTGCAGGTCATGGGCGACCGGGGTGAACGAGATCGTCGAACCGACATGCTCCCAGTGAGCGGTGATGCCGGGCCGCGTCGCGAAGCGGCAGAATCCGGAAGACCGCACGACGCGGCCAAGCGCCCCCGGCTCAACGGTGGAGTCAAGCACGTTCGCGAGCCGCGCGGGGTGCAGTGGGCGAGGGTTATGCCAGCGCAGTGCGCTCACCCGCGGGTCAGTCATGTGGGGGTCGAAGGCGTCGTTGAGCATGCGCATCCACCCCGCGCCGTCGTAATCGACAGCGTGCGCGAACAGCAAAGGCAACGGTTCGCGGCCCGACCGTTCGAGGCGCAAGCGGGCCCGCGGGTTGAGGTGGCTGACGAGCGCCATGATCACAGAGAGGTCGGCGGTTCGCACCGGCTGCCAGTTGACGAAAACGACCGAGGATGCGAACTCAAGTTGCGTCACGGTGAGCAGTGCTCGAGCGACGACATGTGGGGCGGGATGGCCGCTGTCGTCGGAGTCGAGCAGGGTGAGGTGATCCTCGCGCTGCAGGTCGTTGAGCAGGTGCGCGGCGTCGACGACGCACAGCACCGACATGAGTCGGGTGCCGCCGTGGGGATCGGCGAAGCCGCCAATGACGTGCGTGACACGCGTGCCGACCGGGAAATCGACGACGACCCCGCGTCCGCTTCGCGCGTCGCGTGAGCGCTCGATCGCGTCGGGTACCGGGTCGTGTCCCCGAGCGACACGCGGGGTGATCAGTGGACGCTTCGAGAGTCCTGCGAGCCGGCGGGCGTAGCGGCGACGCTCGGGAGCACAGGTGCCGATGACAGCTATGACATCGACATCGGTCGGGTCGAGCATGGGGGTCCTCTCCGGGTACTCTGAATATAATCATAATCATTATCAATAAGGAGAGTGCCGTGAAGGTTCGTGCTTCCATCAAGTCGCTGAAGAATCAGCCGGGGTCTCAGGTGGTGCGGCGCCGCGGCCGCATCTTCGTCATCAACAAGCAGAACCCGCGCTTCAAGGGGCGTCAGGGCTGACGGAAGGAGGGGCAGGCCGCCTTACTTCGTCTGCCCCATGAGGAGGTCGAGACGGTACCCGTGCTTGGTCTTCACGACCGCGACCGGGATGCGCGGCTTGGCTCCGCGCCCGTCGAGCCGACGCACGGCCTCGTCGTAGAGGCTCTCGAGCCCGCGGGGAACGAACCCCACCGGCCCGCTCACGCGACGGCCCGAGAAGATGCGCACTTCGATCGGAGCATCGACGCGCTCTTGGTCGAGCGTGCGCGCGGGCGTGGCGGTGGTCAGCACCTCGGGGTCTTCGCCAGCTAGGGCAGCGAGCTCGTCTTGGAACGGGTCACTGTTCGCAAGCCGCATCGTGACCTTCGCGTTCTTCGGCACGAGCACGCCGACGTAATCATCGAACGAGCCCGAGCCTCGGTCGGTCTTTGGCAGGCTCTCGTCGACGGTGCCCGACTTCTTCCAGAACGCCATGGTCCGATGGTAGTCGGGGCTGTGACGCGCCCCAGGTCAGTGGGCCGACCCTACGATTGAAGAGTGAACCCACTCGACGCTATCGCCATCGCGGCGGAGGTCTTTGCGTGGCTCACCCTGCCGATCGGCCTCGTCTTGCTCACGATCGGACTCGCGCGTCGCTCATGGTCGCGGCGCTACGTCAGCACGAAGGCGGTCGTCGTGTCGGTTGACACGCATGACGTCACGCTGCGCTGGTTCGGCGACGGGGGAGCGGTGCACGAGATGGCCGCCGAGCCGAGCGCGTCAGCGGCCGAGGTCGGAGACGCCCGTACCGTGTGGGTGCACCCGAGCAGGCCCGACGAGGCCCGTGTCGACGACCCGGCCCATGACGGTCGAATCCTAACCGCTCTCGGCGGGATTCTCGCCGGAACCGGCGCCCTCGCCGTCGTGCTATCGACCGTCTTGCCGCTGGTGTAGGCACCGACTAGAGCTCCGACGCGTCGTCGTCGAAGTCGGCGCTGAGCGTGCGCAGCAGCCCGGCCAGGCGCTCCTGATCGGCGCGGCTGAGGCGCTGCAGCAGCGCCGCTTCGCCCACCATCAGTTGGTCGATCGCGCGGTCGACACGGCGGCGACCTTCCTCCGTCATGCGCACGCGGATGCTGCGGCCATCGTTCGGGTCGGTGCGGCGTTCGACCAGCCCGCGAGTCGCGAGCCGATCGATGCGGTTCGTCATCGTGCCGCTCGACACGAGCGTTTGCTGCAGCAGGGCTTTCGGGCTCAACTCATAGGGATCCCCGGTGCGTCGCAGCGCCGAGAGAACGTCGAACTCCCACGATTCGAGCTCACTCGCGGCGAAGGCCTGCTTGCGCGCCAGGTCGAGGTGCCGCGCCAGTCGGCTCACCCGCGACAGCACCTGCAGCGGCTCAACGTCGAGCTCGGGTCGCTCGCGGCGCCAGGCCTCGACGATGCGGTCGACTTCGTCGCGGGCGGTCATCTGGTCATTATCCCGCGCAACGGATGCTGTCCTCCCGATCGGCAGCCCTCGGGTCGCTCTGGCAGACTAGAGCGGCGTGCCTGGCACGCGATCCGCTTTGGTGTAACGGCAGCACGACAGCCTTTGGAGCTGTTAGGTCCAGGTTCGAATCCTGGAGGCGGAGCCGAACCGTTCCTGTCAGCCCTTACCATTCTCTCGCGGGGGATTAACCCCGCGCAGGAGCGACCGAAGGGGCAGCACGATGAGCGGCAGACTCTCAACGGGCATCCCCGGGTTTGACTCCCTCGCAGACGGAGGTCTTCCGAGGGGCCGATTGGTGTCGGTGTTCGGGGCCGCGGGAACCGGCAAGACCGTCTTCGCACTGCAGACGCTCTCTCACCGGATGCGCGATCACCACGAGCACACCATCTTTGTGTCGTTCGAACAGCCGGTTGAGGATGTTCTCGCCGACGTCGAGAGTTTCGACTGGGACTTCCGCCGCCTTGCCAACGAGCGATTGTCCATTGTCAGTGCCGGGTTCTCCGAGGACGTGGTGCACAACGGGGCGTTCGATCTCGATGCCCTCGTCGCAGGGCTGAGCGCCGTCATCGCCGACACCGGTGCGACGACTGTGGTGCTCGACGGCGTCGACGCCCTGCTCTCTCTCTTGGAACCCCGCCGTGAACGGGCGGAGCTGTCGCGGCTCATCTCATGGCTGCGTAACGCCAACGTGACTGGGATCATCACGGTGAAGCCCGGCGATGTCCGCGAGCGAAGTCTTGCTCGCGCCGAGCTTGTGGAGTACCAGACCGACTGTGTGGTGTGGCTCGAAACGGTGACGGTCGCCAATACCGTTTCGAGAACTCTGCGAATGGTGAAGCACCGAGGTTCACGCTCGAACGGCGAGCTGGTTCCGATGATTCTCGACAATCGGGGGATTTCGCTCATCGCACCCGTGCCGCCCATGGTGGCGGTGGCTACCGCTCCGGTTATCGAGACAGCGCGGTATTCGACTGGCCTGCCCAATCTGGACGCCCTCCTCGAAGGGGGCTACCGCCGAGGATCGAGCACGCTGATCTCGGGAGCCCCTGGTACGGCCAAGAGCACATTGGCAATTGCGTTTTCTCTCGCCTGTGCGCGCGAGGGTCTCTCGTCGGTGTACATCAGTTTCGATGAAACGCCCGAGCAGATTGCGTCGCACGCAGCAAGCGTGGGGCTCGATGTCGGGTCCGCTGTCTCGAGCGGCACACTGCGCGTCGTCTCGCTCAACACTGGGGGGTTGCCGCCTGAAGTGCAGGTGCAACGAATTCTCACCATGGTGGACGACGCGCAGGCTCAGGCGCTAGTGATTGACCCCGTTTCTGCCGTGATGCGGAGTGACCACCCTTACGCGGTTCGCGCGGTCGAACACCTGCTGGTTGAACTGCGAGCACGATCGGTGACCATGGTGTGCACGTCGCTCTTGCAGGGCACGGCCACCGGCATTTCCGAGTCCACCCAGAGTGAGGTCTCGACGCTTGCTGACACGTGGATTCACTTGTCGTATGTCGCCGTCGGTGGCGAGCGGAACCGGGCATTGACGATCGTGAAGTCGCGAGGCACTGCACACTCGAACCAGGTGCGCGAACTCGTTCTCGCACGCTCTGGCGTTTCCATGCAGTCCGTCTACACCGCAGACGGTGACGTCCTGCTGGGCACTGCACGGTTGCAGAAGGAGGCCGCCGACCGCCGGGCGGCCGTTGTTGCTGCCAACGCTCAGCGAGAAGATGAGGCGCGCATCGCCCACGAGATCGAGGTGCTCGCCGCGCGCGCTCACGATCTTGAGCGTGACCTGACCAACAAAAAGCGAGAGCTTCGCGAGTTGCAGGACGACCGCGAGCACGCGCTCTCTGCGGACGGCGCTGATCGGGACGCTCGCATCGCCGCGCGGATGAGTACCCCGGCAGCTTCCGAAAAACCGCAGCAGGACATCCCATGACCGAATCGCACTCTGGCGGCGGCGTTCCCGCGTCGACCGCCACCCTCACGCTGTACGTCTCACGGCAGTCGGTCGACTCAGATCGCGCCATCGACAACCTGCGTTCGGCGATCATCGCGCACTGGGGCGAACAACTGCCGGACGTCCTCATAGTTGACGTTAACGATTCCCCCCTCGTCGCCTATCGAGAAGGAATCTTTGTCACGCCCACACTGGTTGTGTCGGTCGATGGCGTTCAAACCTCCATGGTCGGAAATCTCTCTGACCCGCAAACGACACGAGTCCTCTTGGAGCGGCTGATCCCCCACCCCTAAGGTCGGTGCACGTGCGGCGAGGCCCGGTACTGGGCCACACCCCCTCGCGCGCCAACGCGCGGTGCGGAGATCGTGCGGTCGCGAACGACCTGCGCCACAATAGGCGCAGCGGTGCAACGATGCCCGCGCCAAGGAGTCGCCGTGAGCATCCCGATCGCCGTCGCCACCCCGCTCGCCGAGCGCGCCTTCATTTCTGCCCTCGACCTGTTCAAGGTCGGCGTCGGGCCGTCGAGCTCGCACACGGTCGGGCCGCTGCGAGCCGCGCGCGCATTCGCCGACGGCCTCGAGAGCGACAATCTGCTCGCGCGGGTTGCGAGCGTCGAGTGCTGTCTGTTTGGTTCGCTGGGATCCACCGGGGTGGGGCACGGCACGCCGGGTGCTGTGCTCGCGGGGCTCTCGGGGTACGCCGTCGAGACCGTCACGCGTGACGACGTCGAGCGGGTCACCGCCGAGGCCGAATCCGGGATGCTCCGCCTCGCCGGTCGCCACCCGATCTCCCTCGGCGGCTCCTGGCTGCACTTTGTGCCGCGCGAGGTGAAGCCCCGACACCCGAACGCGCTGACGATTTCGGCGCGGGATGCCGACGGCGCGCTCCTCGCCGAGTCAACCTACTACTCGGTCGGTGGCGGCTTCGTCGAGCGGGAGGGCGACGAGGACGGCCCCGCGGCGGGGAGCACCCCCGTACCGTTCCCTTTCGAGTCAGCGGTCGAGTTGTTGCGACTGTGCCGGGAGCACGGCCTCAGCATCGCCGAGCTCGCTCGCGCGAACGAGGCGGCCGTGCGCGGCGAGTCGGCGACGAGCGCCGCGCTCGCCGCGATCGCGCAGGCGATGGACGACTGCATCGACGCGGGCCTCACCGCGACCGGCACGCTGCCCGGCGGGTTGAACGTTCCGCGTCGCGCGGCGGGAATGGCCGCGGGCTTGCGGGTGATCGATGACGAGGGCGTCCGCGACACGAGCCTTGAGTGGTTACAGGCCTACGCGATCGCTGTCAACGAGGAGAACGCCGCGGGTGGGCGGGTCGTGACGGCGCCGACGAACGGTGCCGCGGGCATCATTCCCGCGGTGTTGCGGCACGCGCTCGACGTGATCCCGGTGCCCGACCGGGCCCGCGCGCGTGAGGAGTTTCTGCTTGTGGCTGCCGCTATCGGCAGCCTCATCAAGGCCAACGCGAGCATCTCGGGTGCTGAGGCCGGATGCCAGGGCGAGGTTGGGTCGGCCGCGTCTATGGCGGCCGCCGGTTTCGCGCACCTGCTCGGCGCGACGAATGAGCAGATCGAGAACGCCGCTGAGATCGCCATGGAGCACTCGCTCGGCCTCACGTGCGACCCTGTCGCTGGCCTCGTGCAGTTGCCGTGCATCGAGCGCAACGCGATCGGGGCGGGAAAGGCCGTGGCCGCCGCGCGCCTCGCGATGCACGGTGATGGCACCCACCTGATCAGCTTCGATACCGTCGTCGAGACCATGCGGCAGACCGGTGACGACATGTCGCGCAAGTACAAGGAGACCAGCGAGGGCGGGCTCGCTGTGAACGTCGTGGAGTGTTAGCGCGCGTCGCGGGCGGCCCGCGGCGGGCATCCACCCCTGCCAGAATGGACCCATGACCGACTCGCGCCTCGCCGTCGTCGTGCTCGCCGCCGGGCAGGGCACCCGCATGAAGTCGCAGACGCCGAAGGTGCTGCACCGGCTCGCGGGCGTGCCGCTGATCGGGCACGTGCTCGCCACCGCTCGCGCCCTCGACCCCGCGCACGTTGTCGCCGTCGTGCGGCACGAACGCGATGTGGTCGCCGCCGCAATCGCCGAGCTGGATGCGCACACGATCATCGCCGACCAAGACGAGATTCCCGGCACCGGTCGGGCCGTCGAAGCGGCACTCGCTGCGCTGCCCGCCGACTTCGACGGCGACGTGCTCGTGGTGTCGGGCGATGTGCCGCTTCTCGACGCCGAAACCCTCGGCGTGCTCCTCGCCGAGCACCGAGCCCGCACCGCAGCGGCGACGGTGCTCAGCGCCAAGCTTGACGACGCAACCGGCTACGGCCGCATCGTGCGCGGCGCCGACGGCGGCCTCGACCGCATCGTCGAGCAGAAAGACGCCAACGACGATGAGCGAGCTCTCACCGAGATCAACTCGGGCACCTACGTCTTCAGTCTCGCCCCGCTGCGGCAGACACTCGCGCTCGTGTCGACCGACAACGCGGCGCACGAAAAGTACCTGACCGACGTCATTGGTCTGCTGCGCGGCGACGGCCACCCGGTCGCGGCGCTGCCCGCCGGTCAGAGTTGGCTTGTCGCCGGTGTCAATGACCGTGTGCAGCTCGCCGACGCGGCCCTGCGTCTCAACGCGATGATCGTGCGCGGCTGGCAACTCGCGGGCGTCACCATCAGTGACCCGGCGAGCGTCTGGATTGACCGCACCGTCACCCTGGAGGAGGACTCCGAGGTTCTGCCGGGCACGCAGCTGAAGGGCGCCACGACGATCGCACGCGGGGCCATTGTCGGCCCCGACACGACTCTCGTCGACACCGAGGTCGGGCAGGGTGCGCGCGTGAGCCGCACTGACGCGACGCTCGCGGTGATCGGGGCCGGAGCATCCGTCGGGCCCTTTGCCTACCTCCGCCCTGGCACAGTCATCGGCGATAGGGGCAAGGTCGGTACCTTCGTCGAGACGAAGAACACCACGCTCGGCACAGGAGCGAAGGTTCCGCACCTGTCGTACATCGGTGACACCACGGTCGGCGAGGGCACCAACATCGGCGCCGGCACGATCACGGCCAACTACGACGGTGTCAACAAGCATCGCACCGCCGTGGGGTCACACGCCCGCACGGGCTCGCACAACGTCTTCGTCGCCCCCGTTACGATTGGCGACGGAGCCTACACAGGAGCCGGAACGGTCGTGCGAAAAGACGTGCCGGCCGGTGCCCTGGCGGTCAATGTGGCCCCCCAGCGGAACGTCGAGCGCTGGGTGGCCGCCAACCGCCCGGGTACAGCAGCGGCCGAGGCGGCTGCGGCCGCATCCGACCAGGCACCGGATGGCGGCGCCGCCGGCGCCGCAACCGACCCGCACTAACGCGACCAGTACACGATCGTCGCCTCGGCGGCAGAAGGCGGGACCACATGGCCAGCATCAAGATCACCGGCCAGAAGCGCCTCGTCATCGTCACGGGTCGAGCTCACCCCGCTCTTGCCGAACAGGTCGCGGCCGAGCTCGAGACCGAGATCGTGACCACCGACACCCGCACGTTCGCGAATGGCGAGATCTACGCGCGGTACGAGGAGAGTGTGCGCGGGTGCGACGCCTTCGTGCTGCAGTCGCACGCCGCGCCCATCAACGAGGCGCTCATGGAGCAGCTCATCATGGTCGACGCGCTCAAGCGCGCCTCGGCCAAGCGCATCACGGTGGTCGCGCCCTTCTACCCGTACGCGCGGCAAGACAAGAAGGGTCGCGGTCGCGAGCCCATTTCGGCTCGACTCGTCGCCGACCTCTATAAGGCGGCCGGTGCAGACCGCATCATGAGCGTCGACCTGCACGCCGCCCAGATTCAGGGCTTCTTCGACGGACCGGTTGACCACCTTTTCGCGATGCCCGTGCTACTCGAACACTTCCGCGCGCAGCTCGACCCCGCGACCCTGACGGTTGTGTCGCCCGACATGGGTCGCGTTCGCGTCGCCGACATCTGGAGCGACAAGCTCGGGGCACCGCTGGCGATCATCCACAAGCGCCGCGACCCGAAGGTGCACAACCAGGTCTCGGTGCACGAGATCGTCGGTGAGGTTGAGGGTCGCGTCTGCCTGCTCGTTGACGACATGATCGACACCGGCCGCACGATCGTGAAGGCCGCCGAGGCGCTCAAGAAGAACGGGGCACTCGGGGTCGTCGTCGCCGCCACTCACGCCGTGTTCAGCGACCCGGCGTTTGAGATCCTGCAGAGCGAAGCCGTCGACCAGGTCGTCGTGACCGACACCCTGCCGGTGCCCGACGACAAGCGGTGGGATCGTCTCACCGTGCTGCCGATTGCGCCGCTCATCGCGCGGGCCATCCACGAAGTCTTCGACGACGGGTCGGTCACCAGCATGTTTGATGGTGCTGCCTAACCCCTCCCTCGCAAGAGTGCCTTCCAGCGGCAAGAGTGCGCGCTGGAGCGGCCACTCTTGCCGCTGTGGAGCACTCTTGTGGGGCGACGAGCGCAGCCTAGGCGTCGACGAGCTCGCGAATAGCCGCCTCGAAGACAGTGTGGTGGGCATCCACATCGGCGCGCGTCGTCATAGGGGCCATGAGCGCCATGTTGTGGAACGGGGTGATCATCATGCCCCTGTTGGCCAGAAAGAGTCGCAGGAAGTCTTCCAGCGGCTCATCGGCGGCCGCAGCGGCGAGCGTGCCGTTGACCGGGTACGGCCGAGCGAACCGAAATTCGGCGCGCGCCCCGAGCTGGTTGATCGCCCACGGCAGCTCGTAACGGTCGAACAGCGCGTTGACACCGTCGGTGTAGTAGGTGGCGGTGTCGATCATGTGCGCGAAGGCCTCGTCGGTGAGCACGTGCTCGAGCGTTGCGCGCATCGCCGCGACGGAGAGGGGGTTTCCGGCGAGCGTGCCGCCGACGCCCCCCATATCGACGAGGTCGAGGTCGGTGCGGGCGAGCGCCTTGTCAGCGAACTCGGCCGAGAGCCCATACGCGCCGGTCGGGATGCCCCCGCCGATCGCTTTGCCGATGACGACGATGTCGGGCTCGAGGTTGTAGGCCTTCGTCATGCCGCCGGGCCCGGCCGAGAAGGTGTGGGTCTCGTCGATGATGAGCAGTGCGTCGTATTGGCGGGTGAGGCCACGGACACCCTCGAGGTAGCCGGGTTCTGGTAGCACGATACCGATGTTGGTGAGCGCCGGTTCGATGAGCACGGCAGCGACGTCGCCGTGCGCGAGCGCCCGCTCAAGGCCCGGCAAGTCGTTGTACTCGGCGGCGCGCGAGGTCTCGGTGACGGGCACGGGGGCGCCGACGTTGCCGGGGCGCGCCATGCTCTCGCCGTCGGGCCCGACGACGACGAGCGACTCGTCGACCGATCCGTGGTAGCAGTACGAGTGGAAGACGATCTTGGGCTTTCCGGTGATCGCGCGCACGAGACGAATCGCCCAGCGATTCGCATCCGTCGCCGTCAGCGAGAACGACCAGCGGTCCATGCCGAAGCGGCGCGACAGCTCGGCACCAACCCATTCGGCGTCTTCCGTCGGCAGCATCGTCGTGAGGCCGCCGAGTTCACTGATGCGGCGCTGCACGGCTTCGACGACGGCGGGGTGCGAGTGCCCGGCCATCGAGCCGGTGTCGCCGAGGGCGAAGTCGATGTACTCGTGCCCGTCGATGTCCCACACGCGGTTGCCGTGGGCGCGGTCGAGGTAGATGGGGAAGGCGCCCGACTTCTTGTTCATCCAGGTCATCGGCACGCGGCCGAAAAGGTGCTTGGCGCGCTCGTAGGCGGCCTTCGACTTCGGGCGGGCGGCGATGAATGCGTTTTGCTCGCGCTCGGTGAGCTCGGCGAGTCGGGTGCGATCGATGGTGATCATGGTGCGGTTCCTCACTGTTCGTCGACGATGACGGATGCCCGCACACGGTCGCATCCACGCGCAGGCGTCACCGGCTCCGCGCGCTTGAGTTAAGGCGACTGAGGTGACCGGAAGCGATGACGGCAACCACCGCTCCTCGACGGGTCACGTCGCCCGCGGGACGAAACCCGGGGGCGCCGTTCGCCTGCGCGGAACCTTTCCAGTGTGACACGAGCCCCCTGGGGTGCCGCAAGCGCGCGGGGCGGGGCCCGCCGCGCGGCGCCGCTCAGCTCAAGCGTGTCGGCGGAACGAGTTGCGGCTCCCCGGGGATGAGGCCAAGCAGCGCGACGAGCACGTCGCCGCCCGCCGTCTGCGCGTAGCACGTCCACCCGACGGCCTCGAACGAGAGCAGCTCGAACGACACCCGACTCGGAGTGCGTTCGCTCGCAACGACGTCGACCGCGAGGCGGCACGACTTCTCGGCGGTGGTGCGGGCGATCGAGTAGGTGCCGACGCCGGTCGGCAGCAGCATCCCGACCAGGGCGATAATCGCGACCCACCGCATGACGCGCGCCCGTCGCTCCCACGCGGGCGCACGGCTCTCATCGCGGTCGTCGGGCCACTCGCGTAGCTCGATCGGGTCGTCGTCGTCCGTCATGCCAGCTAGTGCGAGTCGGTCGCGCTGATCTCGGTGCGGTCACCGCTCCACAGGGTGTGGAACGTGCCCTCTTTGTCAACGCGCTTGTAGGTGTGCGCTCCGAAGAAGTCGCGTTGACCCTGCACGAGGGCGGCCGGCAGGCGGTCGGCGCGCAGGCCGTCGTAGTACGACAGCGACGACGCGAACGCCGGGGTCGGGATGCCCGCGAGCGCCGCACCGGCGACGACGCGCCGCCACGAGGGCAGCGCGCCGGTCACGGCCTCGGCGAAGTACGGCGCGGTGACGAGGGCGACGAGGCCCGGGTCGGCGGCGTATGCCTCGGTGATGCGGTTGAGGAAGCGCGCGCGGATGATGCAGCCCGCTCGCCAGATCTTGGCGATGTCGCCCTTCTTAATGTCCCAGTTGTACTGCTCAGCCCCGGCGACGATCGCGTCGAAGCCCTGACTGTAGGCGATGATCTTCGAGGCGTAGAGGGCGCGGCGCACGTCCTCCACGAACGCGGAACGGTCGGCGACCTGCCACTCTTGCGTGCTGCCGGGCAAGCTCGCGGCGGCGGCACGTTGCGCGGGCTTCGACGAGAGCGAGCGGGCGAACACGGCTTCGGCAATGCCCGACACCGGAACCCCGAGGTCGAGCGCGGTCTGCACCGTCCACGCGCCGGTGCCCTTGGCACCGGCCTGGTCGAGAATGACGTCGACGAGCGGCTTGCCGGTCGTCGCATCCACCTGGCGTAGCACCTCGGCGGTGATCTCGATCAGGTAGCTCTCGAGCTCGCTCGTGTTCCACTCGGCGAAAACCTCGGCGATCTCGGACGGCTCGAGGCCACCCACGCGCCGCAGCAGGTCGTACGCCTCGGCGATGAGCTGCATGTCGACGTACTCGATGCCGTTGTGAATCATCTTGACGAAGTGGCCCGCACCGTCGGTGCCGACGTGCGTGACGCAGGGCTCGCCCTCGGCGACGGCGGCGATCGACTCGAGGATCGGCTTCAGGGTGACCCACGCTTCAGCCGAGCCGCCCGGCATGATCGAGGGGCCGTTGAGCGCGCCCTCCTCGCCGCCCGAGATACCCGCGCCGACGAAGTTGATGCCCGTGGCGCGCACGGCGGCCTCGCGGCGGATGGTATCAGTGAAGAGCGCGTTGCCGCCGTCGACGATGATGTCGCCCGGCTCGAAGACCTCGGTGAGCGCATCGATGACGGCGTCGGTGCCGCGGCCGGCCTGCACCATGATGATCGCGGTGCGCGGCTTCTGCAGCGCGGCGGCGAACTCCGTGTAGTCCTTCGTCGCGATGAAACCCGCTTCGGGGTGCTCGGTCACGAGCGTCTCGGTCTTCTCCCACGAGCGGTTGAAGACGGCGACGGTGTTGCCCTCGCGGCTGGCGAGGTTGCGCGCGAGGTTCGAGCCCATGACGGCGAGCCCGACGACGCCGATGTTGGCAGAAGGCGTGGTGGTCATGACCTCCAGCCTAGAGCGCGCCCGCCGCTCGCCGAGCGCGAGCGCTAGCGTCGAGACTGTGCATTCTTCCTCGGCGCGCTCGCCCTCCGTCGTGGTGTGCGGGGTCGCCGGTTCGGGCAAGTCAACGGTTGGCGCGGCCGCCGCCGCGCTCGCCGGGGTGCGCTTCGTTGACGCTGACGACCTTCACCCGCCCGCCAACATCACCGCGATGGCGGCAGGGCGCGCACTGACTGATGTCGACCGTGAACCGTGGCTCGCCGCGGTTGCCGCCGTGCTGCGCGACACGCAGCCGTGCATTGTCGCGTGCAGTGCCCTTCGCCGTGCGTACCGCGAGCGATTGCTGCAGGATGCTCCTGCCACACGTTTCGTGCTCCTCGACGTGCCCCTCCGCGAGCTGGAGCGCCGCATCCGCACCCGCACTGATCACTTCATGCCGGCGAGTCTCCTCGATTCGCAGGTGACCACGCTCGAGCACCCGCTCCCAGCGGAGGGGGTCGTCGTGCTCGACGCGGCCCGCCCCGTCGACGAGCTGGCTGTTGCCGTCGCCGCGATCCTCGGCTCTCCGGTAGGCTGAAGCACTGTACTTCGGCGAGGGAGCGCGCTCGCGTGCTCCGTGATCGACGCGGTGGGCAAGGCATCAGGTCTTTCCTCACGCGCTCGCGCGTTCGAGTTGACACCCAGACCGGGCCCTTAGGCCCCCATAACCTCAGGAGATTCGTCATGGACGAGAACAAGCTCAGCGCCGGCGTGCGCACGTCGTTCGGCAAGGGCGCGGCCCGCAAGCTGCGCGCTGCTGGCCACATCCCGGCCGTCATTTACGGCCACGGCGCCGAACCGTTCCACGTGACCCTGCCCGGACACGAGACCGCTCTGCTGCTGCGCAAGTCGAACGTGCTGGTCACGCTCGACATCGAGGGCCGCAGCGAACTCGTGCTCGTCAAAGACGTGCAGAAGGACCCGGTGCGTCAGATCATCGAGCACGTCGACCTGATCATCGTTCGCAAGGGTGAGAAGGTCACCGTCGACGTCGCTGTGCACGTCGAGGGCGACTCGTTCCCCGGCACCATCGTCGTCGTCGACCACAACACGTTGACGGTTGAGGCCGAGGCCACGCACATTCCCGAGTCGTTCACCGTCTCTGTTGACGGGTTGACCGACGGCACCCAGGTGCTCGCCGGAGACGTCGAGCTGCCGAAGGGCACCACCCTCGTCACGGATCCGGCTGCGATGGTGCTGCAGATCACGACGCCGGCCGGCTCATCCGCTGACGACGAGGCCGTCGAGGCGCACGCCGCGGCCGCGTCGGAGGCTTCGGCGGCTGCCGCCGAGGCTGCTGAGGCTGCCGAAGCTGAGTAGTCCGCGCGGCGGTGAGCGGGCATCCGCCACCGCCTCGCTCTGAGCTGAACCGAGGGGGTCGCCCGTGGCCGGATTCTTCCGCCGCGATGCGGCCCCTTCGGCGTCGACGGGCGCGCGCGGTGGGTCCGCCTGGCTCGTTGTCGGGCTCGGTAACCCGGGCCCGCAGTACGCCGGTAACCGGCACAACGTCGGCGCGATGGTCGCCGAGCTGCTTGCTGAGCGCCTCGGCGCTCGGTTCTCGCGGCACCGCACCATGACGATGCTCGCCGAGGGCCGACTGCGCCCCGGCGGGCCAAAGCTCATCGTGGCGCGGCCGCTCAGCTACATGAACACCTCCGGCGGGCCGGTCTCGAGCGCGGCTGGCTACTTCGGCATTCCGCCCGAGCGGGTCATCGTTATCCACGATGACCTTGACCTGCCGTTTGAGACCATCAAGCTCAAGGCTGACGGCGGGCACGGCGGCCAGAACGGCGTGCGCGACATCATCACGGCGCTCGGGACCCCCGAGTTCGTGCGGGTGCGGGTCGGAATCGGGCGACCCCCCGGCCGGCAGGACGCCGCCGACTACGTGCTGCGTGACTTCGGCGGCACCGAGAAGACGCGCCTGCCGTTCGTGCTCGACGACGCGGCCGAGGCGGTCGAGCTCGTCATCGAGCAGGGCCTGCTCGCCGCGCAGCAAAAGGTGCACGCGCCACGCACGTGAGCCGCGCATCCGTCCGCCCGCGCGCTCAGGGAGAGCGGCGTAGGCTTGTGCGACGTGAGTCTCGAGCGGTTAATTCCGGCGCTGGTGCGCGCCCGCACGCTATCCGATGCCCTCGAGAGTGCTCACGGCTCGGCTGACTTTTCGGTCGTCGAAGGCCTGCGCGTGCCCCTCCTCACCGCGGTGATGGATGCCCGCTCCGGCCCGCAGTGCCTGCTGGCGATCACCTCCACGGGTCGTGAAGCCGATGCCGTGCGCGACGCTCTGGCCGCGGTCGCCCCCGGCGCGACGGTGCTCGACCTGCCGGCGTGGGAGACCCTTCCGCACGAGCGGTTGAGCCCGAGTGCGGAGACGGTGGGGCGCCGCATCCGTACCCTTCGTGCCCTGCGGGCGTGGGCCGACGCCGGGGCTGGAAAGGCTGACCTCGTCGTCGTGGCCTCGGTGCGCGCGGCGCTGCAGCCCCTGGTCGAGGGGCTGACGGAGGTCGAGCCGGTGGTACTCGAGCATGGCGGTCGCGGCTACGACCTCTCACACGTGACGAACCGGCTCATCGCGTTGGCTTACACGCGCGTTGACATGGTGACGCGGCGCGGCGAGTTCGCGGTGCGCGGCGGCATTCTCGACGTCTTCCCGGCGGTCGCTGAGCACCCGGTTCGGGTGGAGTTCTTCGGTGACGAGGTCGAACAGCTCCGCGAGTTCTCGGTCGCCGATCAACGCTCCTTGCCCACCGAGATCGAGCGCGTTGACCTGCCGCCGACGCGCGAGTTGCTGCTCACTCCGAGCGTGCAGCAGCGGGCGCGTGAGATGCAGCACGAGTTTCCGAGCCTGTCGCAACTGCTCGCAAAGATCGGCGAGGGCATCCCCGTCGAGGGCATGGAGAGCCTCGCGCCCGCGCTGGTGGAGCGGCTCGTGCCGCTCACCCACTACCTCCCGCCGAGCGCCGCCGTCGTCGTGCTCGGGCCCGAGCGGGTCGCGAGCCGCGCGGTCAACCTGGCCGAGACGAATCGCGAGTTCTTGACCGCCGCCTGGCATGCCGCGACGGCGGGGGCCGAGGCGCCGATCGATCTCGACGCGGGCGACTTCGTGACCGTGACGGGACTCCGCGCTGCTGCGGGCGAGCGCGACTGGTTCACCATCAGCGCCTTCGACGCCGACGACCCTGAGGTAGTTCGCATCGACGCGACCGAGGTCCCGCGTTTCGCGGGGCGCAGCGAGGGAGCGGTCGACCACGTCGCTGACCGGGTGCGCGCGGGTTGGACCATGATCGTGTGCGCCGCCGGCCACGGCCTGGTCGAACGTGCGGCCGACGTGCTCGGCGAGCACGAGATCGCCGCGCGCATCGTCGACGAGCTTCCCGAGGCGCTCGAGGCGGGTGTCGCCTACCTCGTGCAAGCGCAAGTCGAGCACGGCTTCGAGCTGCCCGAACTACGGCTCGGACTCCTCAGCGAGACTGAGTTTTACGGTCGCGCCGTCGGCTACGACTCGCGCCAGCCGAAGAAACTTGCCAGTCGGCGCACGAACGTTGTCGACCCGCTGCAGCTGAAGGCGGGCGACTACGTCGTGCACGCCACCCACGGCATCGGGCGCTTCCTCGAACTGGTGCAGCGCGAGGTGAGCACCGGCGGCCGCAACGCGGTGAAAAGCACGCGCGAGTTTCTCGCGATCGAGTACGCGCCGAGCAAGCGCGGCTACCCCGGCGACAAACTCTTCGTGCCCACCGACCAGCTCGACCAGTTGAGCCGCTACGTCGGGGGCGAGGCGCCGCAGCTCAGCAAGATGGGCGGCAGCGATTGGGCGGCCGCGAAGGGCCGTGCGCGCAAGGCCGTGCGCGACATCGCCGTCGAGCTTGTCAAGCTCTACTCCGCCCGCATGTCGAGCAAGGGCTTTGCCTTCCCGCCCGACACCCCGTGGCAGCGGGAGCTGGAGGAGGCGTTCCCGTACGTCGAGACGCCCGATCAGTTGACGACGATCGACGAGGTCAAGCGCGACATGGAGTCGCCCATTCCGATGGACCGGCTTCTCGCGGGCGACGTCGGGTACGGCAAGACCGAGGTCGCGGTGCGCGCCGCCTTCAAGGCCGTGCAGAGCGGCAAGCAGGTCGCGATGATCGTGCCGACCACTCTGTTGGTGAAACAGCACGTCGAGACCTTCGCCGAGCGCTTCGCCGGGTTCCCGATCCACCTCAGGGCCCTCAGCCGCTTCCAGAGCGACCGCGAGGCGAAGGAGACCCTCGACGGGCTCGCAGCCGGCACGGTTGACATCGTCATCGGCACGCACCGCATCCTGAGCCAGGGGGTGCAGTTCAAAGACCTCGGCCTCGTGATCATCGACGAGGAGCAGCGCTTCGGCGTTGAGCACAAAGACGCGCTCAAGAAGCTCAAGACCAACGTCGATGTGCTCGCCATGTCGGCCACGCCGATTCCGCGCACGCTCGAGATGGCGGTGACGGGCATCCGCGAGATGTCGACGCTCGCGACCCCGCCGGAGGACCGCCACCCGATTCTCACCTTTGTCGGCCCGTACAGCGACAAGCAGGTGGCCGCGGCGATCCACCGCGAGATGTTGCGTGAGGGACAAGTGTTCTATGTGCACAACCGGGTCTCGAGCATCCAGCGTGTCGCCAGCCACCTGGCCGAGCTGGTTCCGGATGCGCGCATCGCGGTCGCCCACGGCCAGATGAGCGAGTCGCTGCTCGAGCAGGTCATGGTCGACTTCTGGGAGCGCAAGTTCGACGTGCTCGTGTCGACGACGATCATCGAGACCGGCCTCGATGTGGCCAACGCGAACACCCTCATCATCGACCGCGCCGACAAGTACGGGCTCAGCCAGCTGCACCAGCTGCGCGGACGCGTCGGGCGCGGGCGCGAGCGCGCCTACGCGTACTTCCTGTACGACGAGTCGAAGCCGCTGACCGAAACCGCGCACGACCGCCTGCAGACGATCGCCGCCAACACCGACCTGGGCGGCGGCATGCAGATCGCACTGAAAGACCTTGAGATTCGCGGCGCGGGAAACCTGCTCGGCGCCGAACAAGCCGGGCACATCGCGGGCGTCGGCTTCGACCTTTACCTGCGCATGATCGGCGAGGCGGTCAGTGTGTTTCGCGGCGACGCGGCCGAGGAACAGACCGAGCTGCGGCTCGAGCTGCCGGTCGACGCGCGCATTCCCGAGGACTACATCGCGAGCGAGCGCTTGCGCCTCGAGGCCTACCAGAAACTGTCGACGGCGACCGCGCCGATCAGCGATGAATCGGCACTGGATGCGGTACTCGAGGAACTCGCCGACCGCTACGGTGAGCCTCCCGCTCCGGTCATGACCCTGCTCGCGGTGTCGCGTCTTCGCCGGCACGCGCAACAGCTCGGTCTCAGCGACGTCGTCGTGATGGGCACGAACCTGCGGCTCGTCGGGCCGCTGCTGCCCGACTCGCGGCAGCTGCGTCTGCAACGCATGTACCCGGGGTCGAAGTGGTTCGCGCAGCAGCGGGCCGCGACGGTGCCGCTGCCGACGGGGGCCTCCGACGACGACCTCATCGCCTGGGTCGGGCAGGTGCTGACCGCGCTCTACGCGCCCGAGCCGGCACCCGCGGCTGCCGCTACGTGAGCGTGGTGATCGGGTAGGCGGTCAGCCGTCGGTCGCCGGTCAGCAGCACGAGGTCGTCGGCGATGCACTGGGCCGCGAGCATCCGGTCGAACGGGTCGCGGTGGTGCAGCGGCAGGTCGGCGAGAACGAGCGCGTGCCGGTTCGCAAAGGGCAGTTCGCGGAACCCCTGCCGAGCGATCCACTCGGTGATGCCCTCGATGCCGGTGAGCTTGCCGATCGACGTCTTGATGGCGATCTCCGCGACGCTGATGGCGGAGACCGCGAAGTCGTGTCGCGTGTTGAGAAGAGCGTCGCGCTGTGAGCTACTCAACCGTTCGGGCGAGCTCAGCGCCCAAATCAGCACGTTCGTGTCGAGGAGCGCCCTCACTCGCCGTACCAGTCGCGCTCGTCTTGCTCGGTGAAGTCGTCGAAGTCGTCGGCCATCCAGACCTTCCCGGCGAGCACCCCGAGTTCGCGTTTCACGGTGATGCCGCCCGCCGGTCCGAGCTCGGCGACCGGGCGCCCGTTGCGGGCGATCGTGATGCGTTCGCCCGCTTCGGCGCGCGCGACGAGTCTTGAGAAGTCGGTCTTCGCCTCGTAGATGTTGACCATCACCATGACGGCAGGCTAAGGGGTTGGTCAGACCTGGTCAAGTCTTATCAGGGATGCGCGGCGCCAGTGGCTTCGGGAACAGCACCGTGCCCGGCACCTCGTGCACGCGGTACACGGCCATGGGGATGACGACGAGCGTGCGCAGGTCGAACAGCGCGTGCACAAGCATCGCGAGGCCGATGCTGCCGCTGACCACGTAGAGCGCCGTGAAGAGCAGACCGACGACCGTGGTCGCGAGCACCCCCACCCAGCCCTGGTAGGCGTGGAGGGCGCCGAACAGCAGTGCGGCGAGCAGGAAGGCGCTGAGCGGTTCGCCCGTCACGACCACGATCAACGCGGGCAGGGTGAGTCGAAACAGTGCCTCCTCCACGACGCCCGCGTTGACCGAGAGCGCGGCACCCCAGCCCAGTTCCGGGCGATTGCGGGGCAGCAGCGCCGCGATGTCCCCAACGATGACGATGCCGCCGTCGCGGCGGGCGCTGCGCGCACCGAGCACCGTGAGCAGGGTGAGCCCGATGAGGGCCCCGACGAGCAGTCCGAGCCCGAGCCCGCCGGCGAGAGCATCCCGGAGCCACGCGATCGGCGGCAGGGCCTGCGTGGCGGCCAGCAGGGGCGCGATGAATGGATGCACGAGCAGAAGCAGCACGACGCTCGACCCTCCGAACACGACGATCGACTCGAGCAGCCAGCGCCGCATCATCGTCTGTCGGCGCGCGGTTGAACGGTAGCGACGGAAGCGGCGGTATTCGCGCTGGTCTTTCCGCGACGCGCGCACGACGAGCAGCGTCACGAGCCCGAGCGCAAGCAGGCCGGCGGCGAGGCGCGGCACCCAGCCGAGTTCCGGGAGCATCCGGCTATGGTCGCACGCATGACCACAGCAACCGCCGTCGGCCTGCGCAGCGAGCGCGGGCCGATTCTGCTCGCGATCATGGTCACGACGGGCCTGGTCGCGATCGACGCCACGATTCTCGCGACGGCGGTGCCGACCCTCGTAGCCGAGTTGGGCTCGTTTGAACTGTTCCCGTGGTTGTTCTCGGTCTACCTCCTCACGCAGGCGGTGACGACGCCGCTGTTCGCAAAGCTTGCTGACCGGGTCGGACGCAAGCCGGTGATTCTCGTCGGCATTGGGGTGTTTCTGGTCGGCTCGATTCTGTGCGGCCTCGCGTGGAGCATGCCCGCTCTCATCGCCTTCCGCGCCGTGCAGGGCATCGGTGCGGGCGCGATCGGGCCGATGGCGATCACGATCGCCGGCGACATCTACACGCTCGAGGAGCGTGCGCGAGTGCAGGGCTACATCGCGAGTGTCTGGGCCGCGTCCGCGGTAATCGGCCCGACCCTCGGCGGCCTGTTTGCCGAGCTGGATGCGTGGCGCTGGATCTTCTTCATCAACATCCCGCTCTGCCTCCTGGCCGGCTGGCTGCTCGCCCGCTCACTCAACGAGACGGTCGAGCCCAGCCCGCACCGCATTGACGTCGCCGGGGGAGCCCTGCTGGTGCTCTCGCTCGGACTCCTGCTCGTCGGGGTGCTGCAGGGCGGTGTGACCTGGGACTGGCTGTCGTGGCCGAGCGCGGTCGCCTTCGGACTGGGCTCGCTGTTGCTCGTCGCCTTCGTGCTCGTCGAGCGGCGCGCGGCCGAGCCGATCTTGCCCGGGTGGGTGCTGTCGCGGCGCTTACTGCTGACGACGGCCCTGATCTCGGTGGGGGTCGGGGCGATTCTCATCGGCCTGGCCTCGTATCTCCCCGTCACCCTTGAAGCAGCACTGGGCGTGTCGCCGCTCGTCGCGGGCCTTGCCCTCGCAGCGCTCACTATCGGATGGCCGATTTCGGCATCGCTCTCGGGGCGGCTGTACCTCTCGATCGGGTTTCGCTCGACGGTGCTCATCGGAATGGTGCTCGTGCTGGCGGGCACCGCATTGCTCGCCGCCACGTCGGCGAGCCCCTCGATCGTGATCGCCGCACTGGCTTGCTTCCTGACCGGACTCGGCCTGGGTCTGGTCGCCACGCCGACGCTCATCGCGGCGCAGACCAGCGTGGAGTGGAATGAGAGAGGAGTCGTGACCGGCACCAACCTGTTCGCGCGCGCCGTGGGTCAGGCACTCGGCGTCGCGGTGTTCGGCGCCGTTGCGAATGCGCTGTACCGTGCGGCGGGCGGCGCGGGCGCTCTCGGGGAGGGCGCCTCGAGCGCGGTCGATCCCATGGCGATCATCCCCGCCTCGCAAGCGGTGTTCATCGGCGCGCTCGTCTGCGCGATCGCGACGGCGGTGATTGCCACGACGATGCCTCGTGACCGCCCGGCCGCCACAATGGGGACATGACGCAACCGGTGCTCCCCGCGGCACAGCCCCACCCCCAGCTTGATCAGTTAATTGCGGTGCTCGCCTACCTGCGCGCCCCCGGCGGATGCGCGTGGGATGCGGAGCAGACGCACGAGAGCCTGACCCGCTACCTCGTGGAAGAAGCCCACGAGCTCATCGACGCGATTGAGCACGGAACGCCCGACGACGTGCTCGAAGAGTTGGGTGACGTGCTCTACCAGGTGCTCTTCCATGCCGACATTGCCGCTGCCCGCGCTGAGAATGCGTTCACGATCGAGGATGTTGCCGCACGCTCGACCGCGAAGATGGTCGGCCGACACCCTCATGTCTTCGGTGATGTCGTTGCCGACACGGCGGACGCCGTTGCCGCCAACTGGGAAACCTGGAAGCGGCAGGAGAAGCCAGCCCGAACCTCCGTACTCGACGGGGTGCCGCGCGGGCTGCCCGCGCTGCAGCGGGCCGAGAAGCTATTGGGTCGCGCCGACGATGTCGGCTACGCGCCCGCACTGCCCCCGGTCGAAGCGCCCGACAACGAGCAGGCGCTGGGGGCGCAACTGTTGGCGCTTGTCGCGGCGGCCCGCGCGTGCGGCATCGAACCCGAGCGGGCGCTACGGTCGGCCATCGCCGAGCTTGAGTCGGGCATCCGCCACGCCGAAAACAACGATGAGGCGGCGTCGCCTGCCGCCGACCTGCTTGACTGACCCGCATGACCACCGCCGGGGCCCTCGGGCCTGCTATCGACGTCGAGGGGGTCGCCCGCTCGTTCGGTGACGTGCACGCTGTGCGCGACGCCAGCTTCACGGTGCAGCCCGGCTCGGTTACCGCCCTCATCGGCCCCAACGGCTCGGGTAAGACGACTCTGCTGCTGATGCTCGCGACCTTGCTTCGACCCGACGCGGGCAGGATCCGCATCGCGGGACACGATCCGGTGACGGATCCGCGGGCGGTGCGACAGGCGATGGGGTGGATGCCCGACGTGCTGGGTTCGTGGGGCAGCGTCACCGTCCGACGCACGCTCGAGATCACCGGCCGCCTGTATGAGTTGAGCCCTGCGGCCGCCCGAACGCGTGCTCAGCAGCTCATCGAGCTCGTGGGGCTCGACGCTCTCGCCGAGCAGCCGACCCGCGTGCTCAGTCGCGGCCAGAAGCAGCGCCTCAGCCTGGCACGCGCTCTCGTGCACGACCCGCGCGTGCTGTTGCTGGATGAGCCCGCTTCGGGGCTCGACCCCGCTGCGCGCGTTGACCTGCGCGTGCTCGTTCGCCGCCTCGCGAGCGAGGGCGTCGCCGTGCTCGTCTCGAGCCACGTGCTCGCCGAGCTCGACGAGATGGCCGATGCTGCCGTCTACCTCGACCGCGGCGCCACCGCGTCGGCCGAGCGCGTCGAGCAGAGCCGCGCGCAGGTGCGCGACTGGCGGGTGCGGGCCCTTGATCCCACGGCCCTCATGGCCGCCCTCACTGAGCTTGGCGTCGCGCCGGGCGCCACCGACCACCTCGGCACCCTCGTCCCCGTCGCCGGTGAGCAGGAGGCCGCCGCGCTGCTTGCCCGGCTCGTCAGCGCGGGGGTTGGCATCGTCGACTTCGGGCCAGCGGTCGGCGACCTTGAGCACACTTTCCTCGACCTCGCGCGGGGGACCGCCGACCCGGCCGATGCCGCGACGAAGGGAGGCGAGCGATGACGCGCTACGTCGACACGCTCGGCACCATCGTTCGGCTTGAGCTGCAGCAGCGCATCCGTTCGACGGCGTGGGTGGTTCTCGTGAGCGTGGTGTTCGTGCTCGTCGGGGTGGTCACGGCTCTGCTGTGGGCATCCCTGGCCGCGTTCGGCGCCGACGTGCGCGACAGTGCTGGCGTCTACTCGACCATCATCTTCTTCGTTCTGTTGGTCGGCACTCTCGTGACGCCCGCGATCAGCGGCGCCGCCATCAATGGTGACCGCGAGGCGGGCACGCTCGCAACGACCCAAGTGACCCTCGCGAGTGCGAACCAGATCGTGCTCGGCAAGTTTCTCGCGGCGTGGACCGTTGCCCTCACCTTCCTCGTGGCATCGTTGCCGGCTCTGCTCTTCACTCTCGTGGCGGGCGGTGTGCGGGGCGACACCCTGGCAGCCTCGCTCGGGGTGCTCGTTCTCGAGCTCGGCGTCGTGGCGGCCGTCGGCGTTGGCCTCTCGGGCCTGATCTCGCGCCCGCTGTTCTCGGTCGTCACGACCTACCTCGTGGTGGCCGCGCTCAGCATCGGCACCCTCATCGCCTTCACGCTCGGTGGCCTCGCCGTGCAAACCCAGACCACGCAGACGATCATCGGCATCGACTACTCGGTCGGCGGCGAGTTCGACCCGAATACGGGGCTACCCGAAGAGATCGTGTGTCTCGAGCCAACGAGCTACACCTATCCGGCCCCGCGCTTTGACCTCGTATGGGGAATCCTCGCCGCCAACCCCTACATCGTGCTGGCGGATGCTGCGCCCACGACCTTCGATCGCAACGGCTACCCGCAAGACCTCTTCGGGCAGATCGCCCTGGGGGTACGCAGCGCCCAGCTGCCCGTGGAGAGCGAGACAGTCATTGACGAGTGCGCGGCTGCGCGTGCGGGAGATCCCTCGCTCGGCTACGGATTCGACACGCCGGAGGAGATCTTCGCGAGCACGGTGCCGAGCTGGTTCGTCGGGTTGGTGATTCACCTGGTGCTGGCCGCGGCGGCGCTCGCCGGTGCGATCGCACGCACCCGCACGCCGGCGGGATCCTTGCCGACCGGTAGTCGCATCGCGTAGGTCGCTTCCGTCGCGGGGTTAACCGAAAGCGGGCGCCCTCCGACAACCCGAATGTCGGAAGGCGCCCTGCGCCGCGCGTCACTCGTGGAGGACGCGTGCGACGCACGGGTCGCGCATCCCCCGATGCGGAACCCCGTCGATGCCCGGCGGCCATGCCGGGGCAGAGGGAGCGGGGCGTCAGCTGCCTCCGCTCGACCTCTCGGTAAGATATTACATAACAGTTGTTCTCATAGCAACCATTTGTTATGTTAATTCTATGGCCCGCCGCACCGACCCCGACCGCAAGCCCGAGCTGCTTGCGGCGATCGTCGAGCACTTGCACGAGCATCCGCTCTCGGGCGTCACGTTTCGGAGCCTCGCCGACGCCCTCGGCGTGAGCCCCTTCACGCTCGTCTACCACTTCGGCACGCGCGATCAGCTCATTGCCGAGATCATCCGAGCGGTGACGGCGCGGCAAGACGGTGTCATTGCGGCCGAGCTCGCCGAGAAGCCATCCCTCGACGCACATCTCGCCGCAATCCGGGCTTCCTGGGACGGTTTCCTGCAGCCGCACACTCGGGCACTCCTCCGACTCGAGTTCGAAGCGGCGCTCATGGAGGTCACCGACCCGGCCCTGCGCGCCGGAGGGCGCGACGTGCATGCTCGCTGGGTCGAGTGGGGTGCCGAGGCGCTAGAACGCCTGGGGGTCGCACCCGACCAGGCGCGCATCGAGTCCCGCATCCTGGTCGACCAGCTGTACGGCTTCCAGCTTGACCTTGTGGTGACGCGTGATGACGCGGGTGCGACCGCGGCCTTCGAACGAGCCCTCGAAGCCTACGGCGAGCGCGTCGCTGCACTTCTGACGGCACCCGTCACCTAACGGCCCCGTGACAGAATCGGGGGTATGGCCGCCCCCGTGACACCCCCGCGCGGCATGCGCGACATTCTGCCGGCCGACAAGGCACGTCGCGAGCGGGTGCTCGCCCGCATTCGTTCGGTCTACGCCGCCCATGGTTTCGACGAAATCGAGACTCCGGTGGTCGAAGACACCGCCCGGCTGTTCTCGGGCCTTGGTGGCGACAACGAGAAGCTCGCCTACGCGGTCATGAAGCGCGGTCTGACGACGGATGACCTCCGGGCCGCCGCGACACCGCTCGACCTCGCCGACCTCGGGCTGCGGTTCGACCTCACGGTGCCTCTCGCGCGCTTCTACGCCAGCAACCGCGGTGCGCTGCCGAACGTCTTCCGGGCCATCCAGATCGCCCCCGTCTGGCGAGCCGAACGGCCGCAGAAGGGTCGATACCGCCAGTTCGTTCAGTGCGACATTGACATCATCGGCGAGCCCGGTGTGCTCGCCGAGGCCGAGCTGATCACCGCTACGGTGGCGGCGCTCGATGCCCTCGGCATTCCCGGCTGCAGCATCCGCATCAACGATCGTCGGCTGCTGACAGCCTGGCTGACCGCCGCGGCGGTGCCGGAGGCGCTGCAGCCGAAGGCGCTGATCACCCTCGACAAGCTCGACAAGATCGGCCGTGACGCGGTCGTTGCCGAACTCACCGACCTGGGGGTCGCCGACGCCGCGGCCATGATGGGCTGGATCGACCTCGACGCTGACGCGACAACGTCGTGGGCGATGCTCGAACGGGTTCCCGGTGACACCGCGGCCGCCGTCGCTGATGTGCGCGCGCTGCGCGCGGCGCTGCCCGGCGTCGCCCTCCACTTCGATCCATTGCTGGTGCGCGGCATGGGCTACTACACGGGTCCCATCTTCGAGGTCGCGCATCCTGAACTCGGATACTCGCTCGGCGGCGGCGGACGGTACGACGGCATGATCGGCCGATTCCTCGGGGCCGACGTACCCGCGACAGGCTTCTCGCTCGGCTTCGAGCGGCTCATCGACCTCGTCGAGCTCGGTGACGACGTCGACAGCGATGCGGCTGCGCTCGTGCACGACACTGACGTCGACCTCGGCCGGCTCATGACCCTCAAGAGCGCGCTCGTCGCGGGGGGCGCACGTGTGCGCCTGCTACGTCGCCCGAAGAACCTCAAGGCAGCGCTCGACCAACTCGCCGCTGACGGCTATCGCCGTTTCGCGCTCGTCGGTGCCGAGGCGCCGGCCGATGCCGGTTCGCTCGACTGGCGTAGGCTCGACAGCGCTTCCTGACCGCCCCGACCACCCCGAGGTGCCCGTTCTGGAGCACCAACCACCACGTCTGTAAGGAGACTCCCATGGCTGCAATCGAGGCCGTAGGCGCTCGCGAGATTCTCGACTCGCGCGGCAACCCGACCGTCGAGGTGGAGGTTTTGCTCGACGACGGCACCGTCTCGCGCGCGGCGGTTCCCTCGGGAGCCTCGACCGGTGCGTTCGAGGCATACGAGCTGCGCGACGGCGACGCCGCGCGCTACCTTGGCAAGGGCGTGCAGAAGGCCGTCGACGCCGTGCTCGACGTGCTCGGCCCGGCCATCGAAGAGATGGACGCGAGCGATCAGCGCCTCATTGACGCTGAGCTCATTGCGGCCGACGGTACCGACAACAAGTCGAAGCTCGGTGCCAATGCGATTCTCGGCGTCTCGCTCGCTGTCGCCAAGGCTGCGGCCGACTCCGCCGACCTGCCGCTCTTCCGCTACCTCGGCGGCCCCAACGCGCACGTGCTGCCCGTGCCGATGATGAACGTGATCAACGGTGGTGCCCACGCTGACACCGGCGTCGACGTGCAAGAGTTCATGATTCTGCCGATCGGTGCCGAAACCTACAGTGAGGGACTGCGCTGGGGGGTCGAGACCTACCACGCCCTCAAGGGCGAACTGAAGAAGGGCGGCTTTGCCACCGGGCTCGGTGACGAGGGCGGCTTCGCCCCCGACCTGGCCGGCACGAAAGCGGCCCTCGACTTTCTCATGGCCGCGATCGAGAAGGCGGGTTTCACCCCCGGAACGGACATCGCCCTCGGTCTTGACGTCGCCGCCACCGAGTTCTTCGAAAAGGGCGTCTATCGCTTCGAGGGCGCCGAGCACAGCGCCGCCTCGATGGCCGCGTTCTACGCCGACATCGTCGGCGCGTACCCGCTCGTGACGATCGAAGACCCGCTCTCGGAGGACGACTGGGAAGGCTGGGCCGCGCTGACCGCCGACCTCGGCGCGAAAGTGCAGCTCGTCGGCGACGACCTGTTCGTGACCAACCCGACGCGCCTCGGTGACGGTATCGCTCGACGCACCGCGAACTCGCTGCTGGTGAAGGTCAACCAGATCGGCACGCTCACCGAGACGCTCGACGCGGTGTCGCTCGCACAGCGCAGCGGCTACACGGCGATCTTGTCGCACCGATCGGGCGAAACCGAAGACACGACGATCGCCGACCTCGCGGTCGCCACCAACTGCGGCCAGATCAAGACGGGTGCCCCAGCCCGTAGCGAGCGCGTGGCGAAGTACAACCAGCTGCTGCGCATTGAGGAAGAACTCGGCGACGCCGCCGTCTACGCGGCTCGCGGCGCCTTCCCGCGGTTCACCGCCTAGGCACGCGCGGCACCGGAGGGGCATCCTGAATCACCGGACACCGCACTGCACCCGCCGGACCCTTCTCGGGGTCGGCGGGTGCGGCACTTAAGCTGGAGTCATGGCTCGAGCACCGCGCACGGTTCCCGTGGCGTTGCCGGCGGGGGTTCCCGCGGCGACGCCGTGGTTTCGGTCGCTGCAGCTCTCGGGCTTCACCGTGACCGTGCTCCTCCTCATCGTCGGCGCGCTGATCGTTCTCGCGCCTTCACTGCGCGTGCTGGTTGAACAACAGAACGAGATTGCGGAGCTAGAGCGACGAGTCGCCGAACAGCAGGCCGTCGTCGATGGCCTCCAGCGCGATATTGACCGGTGGCAAGACCCGGCCTACATCGAGGCGCAGGCTCGCGATCGCCTGTTGTACGTGTATCCGGGCGACATCACCTACCTCGTCGTCGACGACGGCCTCACCATTGACGGAGACGACGGCACCCCCGTGAGCGACGAGATTCAGACCACCCGAGTCGACTGGACGCGCGCCCTGCTGTCATCGATCGTCACGGCCGGGCTCACCGACCTGCCGGCCGACCAGCTGGCGTCGCCCGAATTCGGGGGAGCACAGTGAGTCGGCCCCCGTTCGAGCCCTTCACGACGCGCGACGTCGACCTCGTGAGCGCGCAACTGGGTCGACCAGCACGCGACGTGATCGGTATTGCGGCCCGCTGCGTGTGCGGGGCTCCGACCGTCGTGGCGACCAACCCTCGGCTCGCGAACGGAACCCCATTTCCGACCCTTTACTACCTCACGCATCCCGCCGCGACCGTTGCCGTCTCGCACCTTGAAGCGAACGGCCACATGGCGCAGCTGACCGCCGAACTCGATGCCGACGACCGCATCGCCGCTCAGTACCGCGCCGCCCACGAGCAGTACCTCGCCGACCGCGAAAGCGTGCTCATTGTTGACGAGATTGCGGGCTACAGTGCGGGCGGCATGCCGACGCGCGTCAAGTGCCTGCACGCCCTCGTCGGCCACAGTCTCGCCGCCGGTCCCGGCGTGAATCCGATCGGTGATCGTGCCCTGGCGGCGTGCGGGTGGAGTCCGGAGGTGTGCGCGTGCGCTCCCGAGCACCGCGGAGCCTAAGCCTTCGCGCCCGACACCCGCGACGTCGGAACCCGCACGCGGTGGTGGGTGCCGCCGTGGTGGCCGGTCTCGCCCTGGGCCCCGCTGCTGCGCCTCTCATGACGACTCCCGCGGTCGCCGACGGCGTGCGCGATCGTCAGTATTGGCTGACCGACTACGGCATTCGCGAGGCGTGGCAGGTGACCCGCGGCGAGGGTGTCGTCATTGCCATTCTCGATTCCGGGGTGGATGCCAGCCACCCCGACCTCGCGGGCGCCGTGATCGGCGGCACTGACGTGTCGGGTCGCGGCAACTCGACGGGCACGTTGCCGCTCGGCCCGACCGGCCGAACCCACGGCACGATGGTCGCCTCGCTCGCGGCCGGGCGCGGCAGTGGGCCCGCATCCGGGGTGATCGGTTCAGCACCCGCGGCCTCTGTTCTCAGCATCTCGCTTGCCTTCGGCCCCAACGAGCGCAGCGGCGACGACCAGATTGCCGAAGGGGTGCGCTGGGCCGTCGACAACGGCGCCGACATCATCTCGCTGTCACTCACCCGAAACCAGATCGATTGGCCGGAATCGTGGGACGACGCTTTCCTGCACGCCGAGCGCAATGACGTGGTCGTCGTCGCGGCCGCCGGCAATCGCGGGTCGGGCACAGAGCAAGTGTCGGCACCCGCCACCATCCCGGGAGTGCTCACCGTTGGGGGTGTTGATCGATTCGGTCGCGCCAGCGGCGCCGCCTCCTCGCAAGGAATCACCATTGGGGTGATGGCGCCCAGCGAAGCGCTCATCGGCGCGATTCCGGGCGGCGGTCACGCATCGTGGCAAGGTACGAGCGGCGCGACCCCGATCGTCGCCGGAATCGTCGCGCTCGTGCGTGCCGCGCACCCCGACCTCGATGCCGCGGGCGTGATCAACCGCATTCTCAGCACGGCCCGCCCCGTGACCTCGTCTGTGCCTGACCCGCTGTATGGGTACGGACTCGTTGACGCATCCGCGGCGGTCAGTGCCGAGGTCGGTACCGTGACAGCGAACCCTCTTGGTTCGCTCGAGGACTGGATCGCGCTCAACCGCCGTGCCGACGCTGAACCCTTAGCCGCCGCACTACCGACGGTGCGAGCAGCGGTCGGCCGCGCACCCGCCGAGCCGGTGATCGGGATGCCCGCCGCAGGCGTCGCGCCACCCGAGCCGATCATCCCGATCGTCGTCATCGTGGCCGGAGTCGGTACAGCGCTCGCGACCCTCGTCGCCGCTGGGGTGCTTCGGTTCGTGACGCGGGCCCGTACCCAGTAGATTAGGGCGGTCCCCTCTACCACCTAGGAGAGCTTTTCCCGTGCCCAGAATCCTCATCGTCGGTGGCGGCTACGCCGGTTTCTACACCGCTCTGAAGCTCGAGAAGCACCTGCGCCGGGGCGAGGCCGAGGTCGTCATGGTCGACCCGCTGCCCTACATGACCTACCAGCCGTTCCTGCCCGAGGTCGCCGCCGGCTCGATCGAGCCCCGCCACGCGGTCGTCTCGCACCGCCGCCACCTGAAGCGCACCACGGTCATCACGGCCCGCGTCACCGGCATCAACCACGCCGCGAAGACTGCCACCATCACCCCCGAGATCGGTCAGCCGTACGAGCTCGACTACGACCACGTCGTCGTGACCGCCGGCTCTGTCTCACGCACCTTCCCGATTCCCGGCGTGGCCGACGAAGCCATCGGCATGAAGTCGATCGAAGAGGCTGTCGCCGTTCGTGACCGCCTGATCGACAACTTCCACCGCGCCGCCCTTCTCCCGCCCGGCCCCGAGCGCGACCGCCTGCTGACAGTTGTCGTCGTCGGCGGGGGCTTCGCCGGCATTGAGACCTTCGCCGAGCTCCGCAGCCTGGCCAGCTCGCTGCTCGAGCAGTACCCCGGGCTGACGATCGACGACACGCAGTTCCACCTCATCGAGGCGATGGGCCGCATCATGCCCGAAGTGTCGCTGAAGACGAGCCACTGGGTGCTCAAGAACCTCGCTCAGCGCGCGGCCACCGTGCACCTCGACACGCAACTCACGAGCGCGGTCGACGGTCGCATCGAACTGTCGACCGGTGAAACCTTCGAGAGCGACCTCATCATCTGGACCGCGGGCGTCATGGCCAACCCGGTCGTGCGCAATACCGACCTCCCGGTCGAAGAGCGCGGGCGACTGCGCGCGCAAGCTGAGCTGCGGGTCGTCGATGAGGCCGGCGCCGTCGTCGAGGGTGCGTGGGCCGCGGGCGACGTCGCCGCAGTGCCCGACCTCACCGGCGGTGGGGTTGGAGGCTTCTGCGTGCCCAACGCCCAGCACGCTGTGCGCCAGGGCAAGCAGCTCGCCAAGAACCTTGCGGCGGCCCTGCGCGATGAAGAGCCGACGCAGTACATCCACAAGAACCTCGGTGCCGTTGCTGGCCTCGGGCTGTGGGTGGGTGTCTATCAGTGGCGCAACCTTGCCATCAAGGGGTGGATCGCCTGGATTATGCACCGCGGCTACCACGGCCTTGCCGTGCCAATGTGGGAGCGCAAGCTGCGCGTCTTCAGCGGCTGGATCGGCCACTTCTTCCTCGGTCGCGACATGGTCAGTCTCTCGGCACGGGAGACGCCCAACGCCTACTTCCAAGAGTTCGCGTCGCGCCCCAAGGCGTAACGCTCACCTCGCGCGCTCTAGGCTGGCGGCACGCCCCGGTAGCCCAATGGCAGAGGCAGGCGACTTAAAATCGCTTCAGTCAGGGTTCGAGTCCCTGTCGGGGTACTCGATCGCGCGCGACGCGGATTCGCGTCGCGGGGTTCGAGTCCCTGTCGGGGTACTCGTTCGCGCGCGACGCGGATTCGCGTCGCGGGGTTCGACCCCCCGGCCTCACTCCCAGTGCAGCCCGGGGGTGACCCAGCGGGCGGTCACGACTGCCGCGCCCATCGTCGCCGCGAACGCAGCACAACCCAGGAGCAGAGACGCCAGCGGGAAGGCAGGACCTGACGCCAATACCGCTCCCGTGAGGCTCGCCGACACGACGGCGACGATCGCCCACATGGGCGCGGAGACGGCGTAGAGGGCGCGACCCGGCAGAGGGCCGACGGGCAACAGCAACATGAGCAACGAACCGAGCCCTCCGAGGGTGACGGCGGCGGCTGTTTCGCTCGCGAGGGTCATCCAGAACCCGGTGCTCGGTGTGACGAGATCGTGCGCCGCCCACCCGACCAGAGCGAGTGCGGCGACCGCGCTGGTCTGTGCGACCGCGATTCCGGCTCGAGCACGGGCACTGGCACCGACCGCGGCGGAAGCGGCGATGAGCACGCCGGCCAAGAGCGGCGGCTGGATTCCGCCGACTCGCGAGAGCAGCGCAGCGGCCATCGCGATGAGCAGGATGCCCGGGAGGAGCTGGACGACGGCCCGGGTCGATCCGACTCGAGCAGCGAGCCGGGCGGGGACGAGCACGCCGACGACGTTTAAGAGCACGAGTCCCGCACCGATAGCAGCCATCAACCTCAGATAGCGAACCTCAGCGTCGATGCCGCCGGAGAGCGCGGCAAGGAGGGCGGCCCCGCCGAGCGTGCCCGCGGCGACGAGAACGGGCGACAGTATCGGCGTGTTTCGCAGCGTGCCGAGCGCCGCCTCACCGCCGAGGGGTGCGGTTCCCCGACGGTTTCGCCCAGTCAGGCGCCACCGGCGACGGGGTCGGGGTAGTCGCGGTGCCACGTGGGTCGCTGCCGCGCGCAGGGGCAAAGCGACGAGTACGAGGTACGCGAGGCCCGCGAGGGGGGCAATGAGCCAGCCCCCACGCTCGACCACCTGGGCTGCACTGGGCAAGGCGGCCCCGAAGCCTGTGCCGGTACCCCAGTTGGTGCCGACCGGGGGTGGAGCAGGGATGCTCGGTGTCGGCGGGCTCGACGGCGGCGCTCCGCTGTCGGTCGGGTTGGGCGTCGGAGACTCCGTGGGCGCGGTCGGCGCACTCGGGGGCGTGCTGGGTTGCGGTTGCGGAGGCGGCGGCACCACGCTCACCCGCACTCCGCTACTGACGGGGCTGAAGTTTCCCGCGCGATCGATCTGCAGGGCTTGAACGGTGTAGGTACCAACTCCCGGCCATGGGAAAGCGCACGCCCACGCACCGCTGGCCGTCACGGTCGTCTCGCAGATGATGGTGCCGTTCACCGACACCTGCACGCGGGCGTCGGGTTCTCCGCCTCCTCTCGCGGTGACCGTTGCGAGTGACGTTTGACCGGTTCGGGGTGACGTGACGGTCGGCGCCGCGGGAGCCGTGCGGTCAATGGTCGTCACGGCTGACGCGCTGAAGCCCGACTGCTCGGGGCCAACGTCTGCCCATGTCTGCCGCGCTCGAACCTGGTAAGGCCCGTCGGGCAGCTCGAGCACACACGACCAAAAACCATTGGGTAAGGCGTTGGGGCAGGCGTGTGACACCGTTCCGTTGGCGCCCAGCGACTGCACCTGGATGCTCGCACCCGGTTGCGCGAACCCCGTCACGCGCCCCGTGGTGAGGAGCGAGCCACCCGCACCGTCGAGCGACGGGGGTGCGAGCACCCGCAGAGTGAGGGGTGCGACGGGCTGAACGGTTGTGTCGGCGAGCGTCTCGTCGCCGGTAAACGTGTGCACACCGCTGGGGGTGGGTAGGTTGGCGCATTGCCACGTGAGGGCATCCGCATCAGAAACGGTGCAGACCACTTGGCCCGCGCGACGAATCACGAGAGTGCTGCCCGCGTCTTTGGTGCCAGTGAGGGTGACGGTTGTTCCGGCGACGAAGTCGCTCGGCGGCACGTCGAATGCGGCAGCGGCTGCGGCCGGTGACGCCGGCACCAGCGCGGTGGCGAGAGCGAGAGAGATCACGGCCACGGCGGCCCGCAGGGGTCGCGCGGACGGCGCTGTTGTGCTCCGCATCCGCTCACCCCCGTATCGACCGTTGCTGTTCATTCTCTCAGGAGCGCCACTGTCGGCGCTGGCGGGCCCTGCGTATGCTGTGAACCATGGAAATCTTGGTCGTCGTTGGTGTGCTTGTCCTGCTCGTCGTGGTTGCGGGAATCTACCTGTGGGCCACCTACAACTCGTTGGTCACCCTCAACGTGCGCGTCGATGAGGCGTGGAGCGACATCACGGTTCAGCTCAAGCGTCGTGCCGACCTGCTGCCGAACCTCATCGAGGCCGTCAAGGGTTACGCCGCCCACGAGAAGCAGGTCTTCGAGGCCGTCACGAAGGCTCGCGCCGAAACTCTCTCTGCGCAGGGTCCGGCCGATGCGGCGGTTGCCGAAGGGCACATGCAGCAGGCGCTGAAGAGCATCTTCGCGGTCGCGGAGGCCTACCCGCAGCTGCAGGCCAGTCAGAACTTCCTGCAGCTGCAGGGCGAGCTGGTCGACACTGAAGACAAGATTCAGGCTTCGCGCCGCTTCTACAACGGTGGCGTTCGCGAACTCAACGTGAAGATCAAGCAGTTCCCGAACACGTTGTTTGTGCGCGGCCTTGGCTTCGTCGAGCGCGACTTCTTCGAGGTCGCTGACGCCGCGGCGATTGCTGAGCCGCCGCGCGTGCAGTTCTGAGCCACGGCGCTCGTCGGCGCTCGCAACGCACGTCAACGGCCGCACCGCGGCTCACGGAGGTTTAGGTGTATCGCGCCATCGCGGCGAACAAACGCAACACGGTATTTATCATCCTGCTGTTCGTTGTCATCATCGGCTTGCTGGGGCTGCTGGCCGACTACCTGTACGGCGGGGGCTTCGGCATCTTTATCGGCACGCTCATCGGGGCGGGCGTCTACACCCTGTTCCAGTACTACGCTGCGGGCTCGCAAGCTCTCGCTCTGGCGGGCGCGCATCCCATCACAAAAGCTGACAACCCGCGGCTGTACCGCATCGTCGAGAACCTCGCCATTACGGAGGGCCTGCCGATGCCGCGCGTGTATGTCATCGATGACCCGGCGCCGAACGCCTTCGCGACCGGGCGCGACCCGAAGCACGCGAGCGTCGCAGCGACGACCGGCTTGCTCGAGATCATGACCGACCGCGAGCTTGCGGGTGTCATGGCGCACGAGATCGGTCACGTCAAGAACTACGACATTCGGGTGTCAACGATCGTCTTCGGCCTCGTCGTGGCGGTGGGGTTCATCGCCGACATCCTGCTGCGCATGGCGTTCTGGGGCGGCAACCGCAACAGCAACAACGGGGGAAACCCGATCATGCTGATTCTCGGGCTCGCCGCCATGATCATTGCGCCGCTCGTTGCTGCTGTCGTGCAGGCAGCCGTCTCACGTCAGCGCGAGTACCTCGCCGACGCGACCGGCGCCTTGACGACACGCGATCCCGAGGCGCTCGCGAGCGCATTGCAAAAGCTCGGCGACTATGCCCGTCCGATGAGGCGCCAGAACTCGACCATGGCGCACCTCTACATCAGCGACCCGATGAAGCCGGGCGTCATGGATCGCATGTTTGCGACCCACCCGCCCATCCCCGAGCGGGTCAAGCGCCTCATCGAGAACTCGACGCGGTTCTAGGCGCGCTGTGCCTGCTGGGCTCGTAGGAGCACGCGGCGGGCTCGCCGAGTGTGGCCAAGAGTGTCATGAGGGGTGAAACTTCTCCCCACCGGTGACGGAAACGATCACTCTCGCGGGAGGTCTCGGAAGAGCGGCTAGAGGGTAGCGCGCTGCGCGGCCGCGCCTACAGGGTCGCGCGCACCGCGGCCGCGGCGTCTCCCCAGAGCGGCTCGGCGACGGTGACCTCGCCGAGCCCTTGCCAGGCGGCCGCACTCCGCAGCAGCGGCACGAGCCGCTCGGCGAAAGCCTGAGGCGGCACTCCCGGCTCGACCCACGCGCTCTGCACGCGCAATACGCTCGCCGCGCGGTCACTCTTGAGGTCGACGCGGCCCGCGAGCGCATCGTCAACGAGCACGGGCAGCGTGTAGTAGCCGTATTGCCGCTTCGGCGCTGGCGTGTAGATCTCGATGCGGTAGTGAAAGTCGAACATCCTCAGGGCGCGGTCGCGGCTCCACACCACCGGATCGAAAGGCGACAGCAGCGCGGTCGCCTCGATGCGGCGCGGGATGATCGCCCCCGGCGCCACGAACGCCTCACCCTCACGGCCCCCGCGGCCCCACCCGTCGACCGTGACCCGCTCGACCTCCCCGGTCTCGAGCAGCGAGCGGAGGGCATCCCGCGTCGGCTGAATCTTCAGACGGTGGTAGTCGGCGATGTCGGCAACGGTGCCCACGCCGAGCGCGTGAACACTGCGCCGGACGAGTTCGCGCTCGGCCTCGACGCGCGGCACCGCCGTGTCGTGCAATTCGGCGAGCCCGACCTGGTCGGGTAGCGCGTAGACCCGTGAGAAGCCGCGACGCCCGCCACTGACGACGTCACCAAAGGCAAACAGGTATTCGAGGCCTTCTTTGACGTCGCTCCAGCCCCACCACGGGCCGCGGCGCTCTGTGCCGACATCGTGTTCGACGTCGGCGACCGTCATCGGCCCCTTGTTGGTCAGTTCGCGCAACAGCCAGTCGAGCATTGCCGTGTTTTCGCGCACCCAGGCGCTCTTCTCTGTGTAGCGGGAGCGCAGCGCTTCGCGCTTCCAATGCCACAGTGGCCAGTCGTCGCGGCGGATGATTGCTGCTTCATGTGCCCAGTACTCGGTGTAGCGCCCTCGGCGGGCAAACAGCAGCGTGTCGAGCGCGGCGGAGGTATAGGGGCCGAGCCGCGCAAAAACGGGAAGGTAGTGCGATCGCGCGAACACATTCACCGAGTCGAGTTGCAGCACCCGCAGCCGGTCGATCACGTCGTTGAGCTGGCGCGTTCGGACGATGGACGGTCGCGGGCGGGCGAAGCCCTGAGCCGCAAGCGCGAGGCGACGCGCGTGTGCGGCGGTCAGTCGAGACACGGTCACACGCTAGCGCGCTGCGCCGACGCGAGCTCGCGGCGAAGGCACGCGGGCGCAGTCGCGCATCTGCGCAGGGAGCGCACCGCAACCGTCGTCAGTGCGTTGCCCGTCGTTTACCCATCCCGACCCGTCACGTCACCGACCGTGCTTACCGTGCACCTCAGTCGCGGTTTCCCGTGCTCGGAACACAGCCCGAGCCGCTGCGGCACACACACGGAGGATTCGTGAACACCACACGCATCATCGGCGCGGTCGCCCTCGCGACCACGGCCGCTCTTACGCTCGGCGCCTGCGCGACGAGCGAAACCCCTGCCTCGGGCGTCGACGCGTCGACCGCCACGAGCATCGCCGACTTTGGCTCGTTCGCCGAGCTGGAGGCTGCGGCCAAGGCCGAGGGCGCCCTCAACGTCATCGCTCTGCCGCGCGACTGGGCGAACTATGGCGAGATTCTCGACCTGTTCATCGAGCGCTACCCCGAGATCACGGTCACCGAGGCTGCTCCTGACGCGTCGAGCGCCGAGGAGATTCAGGCCGCGGAGAACCTTCGCGGTCAGGACACGGCACCCGACGTGTTCGACCTTGGTCTGGCCGTCGCGCTGCAGAGCACCGACTACTTCGCCCCGTACTTCGTCGAGCGGTGGGACGACATTCCCGCCGAGCTCAAGAACGAGGATGGCTTGTTCTGGGCGGACTACGGCGGGTACATGGCCATCGGTTACGACCCCGACGCTGTTCCGGCTCCGACCAGCCTGCAAGACCTCCTCGGCGAGGCGTACCGCGGCAAGGTCGCGATCAACGGCGACCCGACGCAGGCCGGTGCCGCGTTCGCCGCTGTCGGCCTTGCGACCGTGCAGAACGGCGGAACGCTTGACGACTTCAACGCCGGCATCGACTTCTTTGAAGAGCTCAACGCTGTGGGCAACTTCGTGAAGATCGACCCGACCCCCGCCACGGTCGCGTCGGGCGAAACCCCGGTTGTCTTCGACTGGGACTACCTGAACAACGGCTATGCCGCTAACCTCGACGGCCAGCGCAACTGGGAGGTTGTCGTTCTGCCGGGCACCGGTTACGCCGGCTACTACAACCAGGCGATCAACAAGGATGCACCGAACCCGGCCGCCGCGCGCCTGTGGATGGAGTTCCTCTACAGCCCCGAGGTGCAGAACCTCTGGCTGAAGGGTGGCGCCCGTCCCGCACTCGAGGCGTCGATGGTCGCGAACGGCGAGATCGACGAGGCACTCTACGCCGCCCTCCCGGCCGCGCCGGAGGACACTGTCGTGCCGACCGCCGAGCAGAGCTCGGCCGCCGCGACCCTGCTCGGTCAGCGTTGGGCGACCGCTGTCCAGTAGCACGCCTGCCGTGACGACGGTCGACCCCCGGGGCGCGAAAGCGCCTCGGGGGTCGAGCCGCGCGGCTGGCCCCACCGCCTCGCCGACCCGTTCGCGGGTCGTGAACCCCGCCTGGGGCGTCGCGCCGTTCGCCCTCTACGTTCTGCTCTTCCTCGCCCTGCCGACCGCCCTCGCGATCGGCACCGGCTTCGTCGACGCCGACGGTGCATTCACGCTCGACACCGTGGCGGCGCTCGCCGACCCGTTCGTCATCAACGGGTTCACCACGTCGATCGTGCTGAGCGCCGTCACCGCGGTGATCGGCGCCGTGCTCGGGGCACTCGTCTGCTACGCCCTCATCGGCATGCGCCCCGACGGGGCTCTGCGGTCCGGCATCGACGCGGTGAGCGGCGTGCTCGCCCAGTTTGGCGGGGTGATGCTCGCGTTCGCATTCGTGGCGACGATCGGCATCCAGGGCTTCATCACCGTGCTGCTGCGGGAGCGACTGGGTATCGACATCTTCGCCGACGGCGTGTGGCTCTACGAGGCTCCGGGGCTCGTTCTGCCCTACATCTACTTTCAGGTGCCCCTCATGATCATCATCTTCATGCCGGCGCTCGAGGCTTTGAAGCCGCAGTGGGCTGAGGCGAGTGCCACGCTCGGCGGCACGACGGCGACCTTCTGGTGGCGGATCGGACTGCCCGTGCTTGCCCCGTCCTTTCTCGGCTCCCTGCTGCTGCTCTTCGCCAACGCCTTCTCGAGCTACGCCACCGCGGCCGCCCTCACCAGCCAAGGACAATCGATCGTGCCGCTGCAGATCCGCGGCGCGCTCACGAGCGAAACGCTTCTCGGCCGCGAGAACCTCGCTGGCGCACTCGCCCTCGGCATGATCGTCGTCATGGCCATCGTCATGGCCCTTTACGCGCTCCTGCAGCGTCGCGCCTCGCGGTGGCAGCGATGAGTCGGATGCCCGCCGCGGCCCGGACCGGGATCCCGACGCCCGGCCCTCTCGCCCGCTGGAGCATCCTCGGGGTGATCGGTGCCGTCTTTGCGGTGCCGATCGTGGCAATGGTCGAGTTCACGTTGCGGCGTGGGCTCGAGGGCGGCTACGACGTCAGCCGGTGGATCACCGTGCTCACGTTCGACCTCGGCCCCGAGTACCGCGTGCTGGGGCAGGCGATCGTGAACTCGCTCGTGCTCGCGGCGGTCACCGTCGCGCTCATGCTCGTGCTGCTCGTGCCGACGATGATCCTCGTGCATCTGAAACTGCCGCGCCTGCGCCGGGTTCTGGAGTTCATCTGCCTGCTACCGATCAGCATCCCCGCAATCGTGCTCGTCGTCGGACTCGCCCCCGTGTACGGCGTGATCTCCCGCGCCGCCGGCAGCGGCGTCTGGACTCTCGCGTTCGCCTACGGGGTGCTCGTGCTGCCGTTTGCGTATCGCGCGGTTCAGTCGAACCTCGACGCGATCGACGTCGCCACGCTGACCGAGGCGGCTCGGTCGCTGGGCGCCGGCTGGCCGACGGTTATCGCTCGCGTGCTCTTGCCCAACCTGCGCACGGGATTGCTGGCCGGCGCCTTTATCGCGGTGGCGGTCGTCCTCGGCGAATTCACGATCGCCTCGCTGCTCAACCGTCAAAACCTGCAGACGGCCCTCGTCATCGTGCAGAAAGACGACCCGTTCATCGCTGTCATCGTCACGCTGCTCTCGCTGCTCGTCGCCGTCGCCCTGCTGCTCGTGATCGGGCGCCTCGGCCGCGGCACCACCCGGAGGACTTCATGAGCGACACCACACCCGCGCCTGTGACCGGCGCCACCCCCGTCGCGACCACCCCAGTCACGACCGTCGATGCCGACACCGGCGCCCTGCGCATCGCCGCGCCCGTCTCGTTCGTCGACGTCGTCAAGCGCTTCCCGGGCGGCACGACCGCGCTCGACGGCATCTCACTCGAGCTCGCTCCGGGCGAGCTGGTCGCCTTGCTCGGACCCTCCGGATGCGGCAAAACGACCGCGCTGCGGGTGCTCGCCGGCCTCGAGCGGGCCGACGAGGGGCACATCCTCATTGATGGAGTCGACGTCATCGGCACCCCCACCAACAAGCGCGACATTGGAATGGTCTTCCAGTCGTACTCGCTCTTCCCGCACCTGACCGTGCTGCAGAACGTCGAGTTCGGTTTACGGATGCGCCGCGTCGCCGCTGCCGACCGCCGCCGACGTGCCGCGAAGGCGCTTGAGCTTGTCGGGCTCGACCATCACGCCGAGCGCTACGCCCACCAGCTCAGCGGCGGGCAGCAGCAACGCGTGGCCCTCGCCCGCGCCCTGGTCACGCGACCGCGCGTGCTGCTGCTCGATGAACCCCTGAGCGCCCTCGATGCGAAGGTGCGCGTGCAGCTGCGTGAGCAGATCCGGGTCATCCAGACCGAACTCGGCATCACCACGGTGTTTGTCACGCATGACCAAGAGGAGGCGCTCGCCGTCGCCGACCGGGTCGCCGTCATGCGGGCCGGCCGGATCGAACAGGTCGGCACGCCGGAGGAGCTGTATGCGCGGCCGGCCACCGCTTTCGTCGCCGACTTCGTGGGGCTCAGCAACCGCGTCGCGGGCACCGTCATCGACGGTGCGATCATGATCGGCTCGCAGCGGGTGCCCCTCATCGACGCTGCCGCGCCCGCGGGCGAGGCCGTCGCTCTGGTGCGGCCTGAAGATGTCGTCTTCGCTGACGCCGACGAAACGGATGCCCGCTCCGGCATCGTGCTGACGAGCGCGTTCCTCGGCTCGCTGCGGCGCACGCGCGTGCGACTCGACGACGGCGTTGAACTGGTGATTCAGCACGACGTGGCACGGGATCCCGCCCCGGGTGATGCCGTGCACGTGCGCCTCACCGGGCGGCCCGTGGCCGTGGCACCTGCGTGAGACCGTGCAACTGCCGGGGGCGGTGCATGCCGCGGGGGGCATCCGTTGATGCCGCGTGCGGGCTCTCGCGGCTCGCACCGATGACTGCCTCGTAGACTGACGGAATGTTCTGGCGACAGAAGGGCGATCCGGCTCCGCTGGCCGGTGATGACGCGGTCTCGCCCGGCATGCGTACCGCCGCGGCGTGGTCGTGGCGATTGCTGGTCGTCATCGCTGCGGCGGGGGTGGTTGTCTGGATCATCATCCAGCTTCGCCTGATCGTGATCCCCGTGATCATCGGTGTGCTCTTGGCCGCCCTTCTCGTGCCATACGCCGCCTGGCTGCAGCGCCGGTTGCGCTTTCCGCGCTGGCTCTCCATCACGGCAGCGCTACTCACTCTCATCGGAGTCGTGACCGCGCTCGTATGGCTGGTTGTGGCTCAAGTGCGCGCCGGCTGGCCGAGCCTGCGTGACCGCTCGGTCGTTGCCTTCGACGAGTTCCTCGCATGGCTCAGCACCACTTTCGGGCTGAGCGAGGTCGAGATCACCACCTGGATCGACGCGCTCGTCTCAGAACTCGACTTCTCGACCGACGGCCCCCTCGTTTCCGGCGCACTCTCGGTCGGCACGACCGCGGCCGAAGTGCTGGCCGGGGCAGTGCTCGTGCTGTTTTCCCTGCTGTTCTTTCTCATCGATGGCCGCGGAATTTGGGGGTTCGTCGTTCGGCTTCTGCCGAAGCGCGCTCGCACCCCCGTCGACGGGGCGGGGCGTGCGGGCTGGATCACGCTGACCAACTTCGCGAAGGTGCAGATCTTCGTGGCGTTCGTCGACGGTCTCGGTATCGGACTCATTGCCTTCCTGCTGGGGGTGCCCCTCGCCCTGCCGATCGGTGTTGCCGTTTTCCTCGCCAGTTTTGTGCCCTTTGTCGGTGCACTCGTCACGGGTGCGCTCGCCGTCCTCATCGCTCTGGTGTACAACGGGCCGTTTATCGCGCTCCTCATGCTCGCCGGGGTACTCCTCGTGCAGCAGCTCGAAGGCAACGTGTTGCAGCCGCTCATCATGGGTCCTGCCGTGCGAGTGCACCCGCTCGCGGTCGTGCTCGCTGTCACGGCCGGTGGGCTGCTCGCGGGCATCCCTGGCACGCTCTTCGCGGTGCCGATCGTCGCCTTCGTCAACGTCTTCGTGCGGTACATCGCCGGAAAGCGATGGCGAACAGTGCCGAATCCGACGCTGTCGGATGTCTTGCCCGCCGGGGATCCGACGAACGGTTCCGGCACGACGCCCACCACCGATCAGGAGCGCTCATGACAGCCCCCCTCGCGATTGCTGGCCCCACCCTTGCCGAGGTCGAGGCTGCTCGCGTGATCGTGCGCCGGGTCGCCGAGGTGACCCCCATGGAGACGTCCCGCTACCTCGCCGACGTGCTCGGCGCGCCCGTGATGATGAAGTGCGAGAACCTGCAGCGCACCGGCTCGTACAAGATTCGCGGGGCCTACCACCGCATCTCGCAGTTGAGCGACGACGAGAAGGCCCGCGGAGTGGTCGCGGCGAGTGCCGGCAACCACGCCCAGGGCGTTGCCTTTGCTGCGCGCGAATTGGGTATTCGGGCCACCATCTTCATGCCGATCGGCGTGGCTCTTCCGAAACTGCAGGCCACGCGAGACTACGGCGCCGAGGTGGTGCTGCGGGGTCACACCGTGAGCGAGCCGCTCGCCGCAGCCCAAGAGTTCGCCGAGCGTACGGGCGCCGTGTACATTCCTCCCTTCGACCACGCCGATGTGATTGCCGGACAAGGCACGATCGCTCTCGAGATGCTCGAGCAAGCGCCCGAGCTGCAGACGGTCATTGTTCCGATCGGCGGGGGAGGGCTCATCTCGGGCGTCGCGAGCGTGCTGAAGCGCACGGCAGCCGAGCAGGGGCGCAGCATCCGTGTGATCGGTGTTCAAGCGGCGAACGCTGCCGCCTACCCGGCGTCTCTCGCCGCCGGGGCCGTCACCGAGATTGCGATCTCACCGACGATCGCCGACGGTATCGCGGTCGCCAAGCCGGGGCGACTCAACTTCGAGATCGTTCGGGATGCGGTGGATGAGGTCATCACGGTCGATGACGACGACATCGCGAGGGCGATGCTGGTGCTTCTCGAACGGGCGAAAATGGTGGTGGAGCCGGCCGGAGCCGTCGGCGTCGCGGCGATTCTGACCGGGCAGGTGAGACCCGAGGGGCCGACCGTAGTGGTGCTTTCGGGAGGCAACATCGACCCGCTCATCATGGAGCGCGTGATTGCTCACGGCCTCGCCGCCTCCGAGCGGTACCTGAAGCTGCGCATCCCGTTGCCTGATCGGCCCGGCCAGCTTGCGCGCACGAGTGAGATCATCGCCGACCAAAACGCGAACGTCGTGGAGGTGCTGCACACCCGGCACGGCACCGGCCTCGCGATCAGCCAGGTGGAGCTCGAACTTCACATCGAGACCCGCGGGCCGGAGCATGCCGACCAAGTGCTGCATGCGTTGCGCGATGCGGGTTACGATCCGCGCGTCAGCTTCTAGCCCGTCTCGCCCCCGCGCTCGGAGCAACGACGGAGACAGCGGCGTTCCACACCCGACAAGCTCGGCAGTGACGCTGTTCCACAGCGCGTCTCCGTCGTTCGTCCGAATGACGGGGGGCTAGCCGGTGTAGGTGGCGACGTCGACGATCGTGACGTCGATCGTCGTGCCGTTGGGGGCGACGTACGAGACGGTGTCGCCGATCTTCGCGCCGAGGATCGCCTGGCCGAGCGGGCTCGCTTCGCTGTACACGTCGATGTCGGAGGCGTCGCCGACGATCTCGCGGTTGCCGAGCAGGAACCGCTCGTCGTCGCCGAGGATCGTGGCCGTCACCACCGTGCCGGGCTCAACCACGCCGTGTGCGGTCGGCGGCTCGCCGACCACGGCAGTGCGGAGCAGCTCGGTGAGGGTGCGGATGCGTGCCTCGATCTTGCCCTGCTCGTCCTTGGCGGCGTGGTACCCGCCGTTCTCCTTGAGGTCGCCCTCCTCGCGGGCCGCCTCGATGCGCTTGGCGATCTCGGTGCGGCCGACAGTCGAGAGGTGCTCGAGCTCGGCCGCGAGGCGGTCGTGCGCCTCCTGCGTGAGCCACTGGGTGCCCGCGTCGTTCATGAGTTCTCCCCTCTCGTGATGCACACTGCTCCGACACAGCAGAACCGGCCCCGGGGGCCGGTTCGCTCGGATGATTCCGGCGAGCCTACGGCAGCCAGCAGCGGTAGGGCAAACCGGTGACCGGTGGCTCGGCGGTACGAATCGTCTCGACGAGCACGCGGGTTCGCTGCGAGGATGCTGGCACCTCGATAATCCGCCATCCGACGATGCCGAAGCTCTCGTTGAGGGCCTGCACGGCGCAGGTGACCCGCGTGCCCGGAGCGACCGAGACCTCCCACCGCACGTCGATTGACGTGTCGGTGACGTTGGCGTAGCCGAGCTCGCGCACCTCAAGTTCGGCGTTAGTACCCGAGAGGCCGCCCCACACCACCCAGGCGGTGAAGACTGCGGCGAAAACGACTCCAGCGACGACCATCAGGCGACGGGTTCGGCGTTCGGCGTCGGGCGTTCGCCCGTACCGTTCGTCGAGACGCTGTTGCGTCGTCGCCGTCGCGCTGGTCGGCTCGCTCGTCATCGGCAGGGCTCCTGAGGTGTCGGCCGCGACGGGTCGTCGCGCTCAGCCGGGGTCGATACCCTGGGGTCAGCGTAGAGCGCCCAGGTTGGGGTTCGCTCGACCCGCGCATTCGTGTATCGAGACGGGAGCATCCGTGATCGCAGCTGTCACCGCCCGCCTGTTGCCCACGGGGCTTGGGCCGAATCCGGTGGATGAACCGACGCTGCCGCCTGGCTTCGACCCGAACACGGTGACGCCCGGCGTCGAAGGGTTCATCGCGATCGCCCTCGTCGCCATCGGAGCCATCCTTCTCATCGTCGACATGACGCGTCGCATTCGCCGCGTTCGCTACCGCGGTGAGCTGCGCGAACAACTCGAGGCGGAACAACGGATGATCGATGAGGGTGGCCCGGCCGAGCCGGAGCCAAGCGTTCCCGAGGTCGACGAGCGGCCCGACCGCTAGGCGGGCGCGCTCAGCCCCCGAACGGCGGGTCGAGGGCCACGAGCAGCACCGCCGTCCAGTGGCAGAGGAACGCCACGACGGTGAGGGTGTGGAAGATCTCGTGAAACCCGAAGACGCCGGGTACCGGGTTGGGTCTCTTGAGTGCGTACACGATGGCTCCGGCTGTATAGGCGAGCCCGCCGACGATGACGAGCACCATCATGGCGAGGTTCGCGTTGAGCAGGTCAACGATGTAGAGCACCGCGGCCCAGCCGAGCAGCACGTAGAGCGGCACGTAGGCCCAGCGTGGCGCGCTGATCCAGAACACCCGGAACCCGATGCCGATGAGCGCGCCCGTCCACACCAAGACCAACAGCAGATAGCCCTTTTCGGGCGGCAAAGCCATGATCGACAGCGGCGTGTAGGTGCCGGCGATGAGCAGGAAGATGTTGGCGTGGTCGAGGCGCTTGAGCATCACCCGGGCCCGGTCGCTCCAGTTGAAGCGGTGGTACGTCGCCGAGATACCGAACAGCAGCAACGACGACAATACGAACACGGCGCTCGACCAGCGGGCTGCGGGATTGGCGCCGACGGCGATCAGAACGATGCCAAGAATGATCGCGGTCGGAAAGGTGACGGCGTGAATCCAGCCGCGCCAGGTCGGCTTTTCCTCGAGCGCACGAAACTCGATCGAGTCATCGAGCAGCGGAATATTGGGAATGTCGTCCGCCGGTTCACGGTCGGCAGCGGGGCCAGCGGCGTCGTGCGGTGCGGCGTCGGGGGTGGCGGGGGAAGTCATGTCGCGATGATACGTGAGCCACAGCATCCGGCCGCATCGATTGGATGCCCGCCACAAGCGATTCCGCGTCGACTACCGTAGCGGTGTGCGATCGTCGAGAACTCCGCGGGGTCGTGGGCCGCTCTATCGGCTCTACATGGCACGACTGCGCCGCCAATTGGCGGGCGCTACGCACCCGCGGCACGTGGCGATGATCATCGACGGCAACCGTCGCTGGGCCCGCCAGTGGGGCGAGTCGAGCGAGCACGGTCACCGGGCAGGTGCCGTGAAGGTGCGCGAGTTTCTGACGTGGTGCGATGACGCCGGCATCGATGTCGTGACGCTGTATCTGCTCTCGACCGACAACCTGACCGGGCGGGATACCGCTGAGCTCGCCGCCCTGACGGGCATCATCGCCGACCTCGCGGAGGAACTCTCGGGGGTGCGCGACTGGCGGGTGCACCACGTCGGCAGCCGCGAGGGCCTTCCCGCTGAGCTGATCAGCGCGCTTGACCGGGCTTCTGACGCGACCGCGCAGCACCCGGGGCTGCACGTCAACCTCGCGGTCGGCTACGGCGGTCGTCGCGAGATCGCCGACGCGGTGCGGGCCATCGTGCACCATCATGCCGAGAGCGGCGGCACGCTCGACGAGCTTGCTGAGCTGGTGACCCCCGAGAAGATCGCCGAGCACCTGTACACGGGGGGCCAGCCCGACCCTGACCTGGTCATTCGCACGTCGGGCGAGCAGCGGCTGAGCGACTTCATGCTGTGGCAGAGCGCGCACAGTGAGTTCTATTTCGTCGAGGCTCTGGGCCCCGACCTGCGTGAGGTCGACTTCTTGCGTGCGCTGCGCGATTTCGCGCGTCGGCAGCGGAGATTCGGCCAATGAACCCGCTCAACGCCTCGAGCGCGCCCGGCCTCATGAGTATCGACGATTTCATTGCCGGTTTCGTCGAGGAGCCCGGCTATCTCGACCACCCGCGGTTGTCGCCGCTCGGCGAGTTCGCGCTGGCCGAGCAGCGTGCCTTGAACGATCTGCTGTCACGTGGCCGCTTTGGTTCGCTCGTCGGCCTCGACGAGCAAGACGGTCGAGTGCGTTCTGCCGTCGCCGACCTCTTGGGTTTCCGACCCGACCAGGTCGTCTTCCAGCCGAGCACCAGCCAGGGCCTCATGCATGTCATGTTTGGGCTCACCGGTGCCGTCGCGGCGTCGGCCGATGAGTTTCCCTCGGTCGGCTACGCCATGGCACGGGCCGCGGAGTCTCTCGGCGTGCTCGTGCCGCGCACGCTCGTGCCCGAGCATGAGCGCATCACCCCCGCCGTCGTCCGGGCACAACTCGACCCGGCTGCTGTCGCGGTGGTTGTGAGTGTCGTTGACTACCGCACCGGTCATCTCGTCGACCTCGAGGGTATCCGGCAGGTCATCGGCGACCGGTTGCTGATCGTTGACGCCATTCAAGGAGCGGGCATCGTGGATGCTCCTTGGCAGCTCGCCGACGTCATCGCCTCCGGCGGCCAGAAGTGGCTGCGTGCCGGGCAGGGCACCGGGTTTCTCGCCGTGAGCGACCGGGCTCGCGAGCAACTGACGCCCGTCTGGTCGGGGTGGCTCGCTCACGGCACGCCGGAGCTCCTGCACGAGATCGTCGAGCCAGCCGCCGACGCGGGAGCTTTTCGGGTTGGGTACGCCGACGCGGCAGCGCAAGCGCGCCTGGCTGGTGCGGTGGAAGCGGTGCTGGCGGTCGGCGTGCCCACCATCAGGAACGTGGTGCTCGACCGCACGGCGCGGTTGATCGAGGCGGCCGACGAGTCTGGTGTCGAGGTGGCCTCTCCGCGTGAGGATGCCGAGCGAGCGGGCATCGTGACGTTGGCTCCGCATCCGGAATTCACGAGCGCGCTGGCCGCCGCCCTGCACAACCACGGCGTCTCAGCGACCGTGCGCGGAGGGCGTGTGCGGCTCGGCGCGCACGTCTCGACCGGAGACGACACGGTCGAGCAATTCCGCGCGGCGCTGCGGGAATTCTCGACGCTCGCCACCCCCTGAGCCGTGACGGACGTCTACCCAGGTGACGGCTGCGTGTCTCTCGCGTGTCGCTGCCGGGGTGCGAGGTGCGCGGGCATAGCGTGACGCTCATCGGGCATCGCGCCCGATCGGGACGGCCGGCGAGATCGTCCTGCGACCTTCCGGCCGAACCGCACACAACAGGTCCGGGGGCGCCCGCGCTCCCGGGGATGGAGCACCGGTGGCCGCTGCGAAGACCTCCCGTCAGAACACCTCGACCTCGAGCGGCGAAAGGCGGGATGTCGCGCAGCGCACGTACGTGCTCGACACCTCGGTGCTGCTGAGTGACCCCAAAGCGATGTTCCGGTTCGCCGAGCACTCGGTCGTGCTGCCGGTCGTGGTTATCGCTGAGCTCGAGGCGAAGCGCAACGATCCGGAAATTGGCTACTTTGCCCGACAGGCGCTGCGCAACCTCGACGAGCTTCGGGTTCAGCACGAGCGCCTCGACTTTCCGATCGCGGTCGGTGACGAGGGTGGTTCGCTGCGCGTCGAGCTCAATCATTCGAACCAGTCGGTACTGCCGAGCGGGCTGCAGTTGGGCGATAACGACTCTCGTATCCTCGCCGTCGCGATGAACCTGGCGAACGATGGCCTCGCGGTCACGGTCGTGTCGAAAGACCTCCCGCTGCGCGTGAAGGCGTCGTCGATCGGTCTCGCCGCGGAAGAGTACCGGGCCGAGCTCGCCGTCGACAGCGGCTGGACGGGCATGGCCGACATCACCCTGTCGAGCGACCAGATGGCGCAACTCTACGAGCGGGAGGTGCTCCGAACGCCGACCGTCACCGCTCTGCCGGTCAACACCTCGCTCGTGATCCACAGCGACCGGGGGTCAGCCCTTGGCCGCGTCGTCGGGGACGACGAGATCGCGCTCGTCCGCGGCGACCGCGACATCTTCGGTCTTCACGGTCGCTCTGCCGAGCAACGGCTCGCGATCGATCTGCTCATGGATCCGCAGGTCGGCATCGTGTCACTCGGGGGCCGAGCGGGCACCGGCAAGTCGGCGCTCGCGCTGTGCGCAGGCCTCGAGGCGGTGCTCGAGCGGCAGCAGCAGCGCAAGATCATGGTGTTTCGCCCGCTGTACGCGGTGGGCGGGCAAGAGTTGGGCTATCTGCCGGGTGACGCAAGCGAGAAGATGAACCCCTGGGCGCAGGCGACGTTCGACACCTTGGGGTCGGTGGTGTCGCAGAACGTGCTCGACGAGGTCATCGACCGTGGGTTGCTCGAGGTGTTGCCACTGACGCACATTCGTGGTCGTTCGCTTCACGATGCTTTTGTCATCGTCGATGAAGCGCAGTCGCTCGAGCGCAATGTGCTCCTGACGGTGCTCAGCCGCATTGGTCAGAACTCGAAGGTGGTGCTGACTCACGATGTCGCGCAGCGCGACAACCTGCGTGTGGGTCGGCACGACGGGGTGGCGAGCGTCATCGAGACGCTCAAGGGGCACGCCCTGTTCGGGCACATCACGCTCACCCGTTCTGAGCGCAGTGCGATCGCTGCGCTGGTGACGGAATTGCTCGAGGGCAACGAGCTGGCGTAGCGCATCCGTTCTCGGGGTCGGCCGCCGTGCTGACCCCGAGAGAGCGCGCGTGTGCCGTTATGAGCCCGGGGCGGCGACGGCGCGAAGCAATTCGCCAATGGTGTGGGTGCCTTCGACGGGGTGGCGCAGCGGTCGGTCAAGAACGACGGTGTAGCGGTTGCGGCGCCCGTCGCGCTCTTTCTCGAGGTAGCCGGCGGCGGTGAGCTCGGCCACGATGCGCTGTGTCGCGCGTTCGGTGATGCCCACGCGTTCGGCGAGGTCACGGATGCGCAACTCGGGGTCGTCGGCGAGGCACACGAGCACGTGGGAGTGATTGGTGAGGAACGTCCACTCGGCCACGCGCCCACTGTACGCCGCCCGGCACGCGAGATGCGGAAACGAATAGGGTGATTCTCTTTACACGACACAAATTACGTGTATTGTGATGCGGGATAGGAGGTTCACCCATGACCCCGTTCGACCTCAACTGGCGGCTCGACCCCACCGCGATCGTGTTGCTCGTTCTCGTCGTAGGCATTGCCGCGGCCGTGTTGCCTTTCGCCCACCGCTCGCTGCGGGGCGACCGTCACGGTACGGGGGTGACCGTGGCCATCGCGGGCATGCTCGCCGCAACCGCGCTTCTCGTCGTGTCGGGCGAACTGTGGATGCTCGCCGCCGCCTGGAGCCTCGCCACCGCCGCGACCCTCACCGCGCTGGGTCTGGGCGGGGGTCGGCCCGCCTTGCGGCGCGCCGGCCCGTGGCTCGTCCTCGGCGATGTCGTGCTGTGGCTCGCAGTGGTGCTCGCTGCCTCGGGCACCGCGGGTGAGGTGCCCGCAGTGCTGCTCGTGGTGGCAGCCGCGCTGCGCTGCGCGCTCCCTCCGGCCCACTCCTGGCTGGTCGATTCGCTGTACGCGCCCACCCCGGTGAGCGCGGCGTTGCACGGTGGCATTGTCAACGGCGGCGGCATCCTGGTCATCACCCAGTTCGCCGTGATCGCGGCGAGCCCGCTCGCTGTCAGCCTGCTTGCTGCCCTCGGGGCCGTCGCGATCGTGGCGGGCACCCTTGCCGCTCTCGTTCGCGCTGACGTCAAGGGTCGCCTCGTGTCGTCGACAGTCGCACAAATGGGCTTCATGCTGCTCGTGGCCTCCCTCGGCCTGCTCGCCGCCGCGCTGCTGCACCTGGTGGCTCACGGCTTCTACAAGAGTTCCCTGTTCCTTTCCTCCAGTGACGGCATCGACCGGCGCGCGGCCGACCGTCGCGCCCCGCGGCCGCTGCGGTTGACGACGGCCGAGCGTCGTAGCCGCGCGGCCGCGGGGGCCCTCCTGCCGGTCGCCGCTCTGGTCGCCGCGGCCCTCGCGCTCTACCCGGGCGGGCGGGGAGCGGCCGAGCTGCTGCTCGTGGTCGTCGTCGGCGTCGCTTTCTCTGCGGCCGGCGTGCGCGCGACGGTCCTTGCCCCGACGCGCGCGCGCGCGGCTGCCGCTGTCGCGCTCGTCACCTCCGGTGCGGTCGCCTTCGTGGCGCTCACGTCGGCGCTCACGGGAGCAGTGGGGCTCGTGAAGCCAGACGCGCTCGCGGCTCAGCCGGTAACGCTCGCGATTGCTGCGATCACGATCGCAGCGCTTGCCGCTCTGGCCACTGTGCGTCGGTGGGCACCGGCGAGCCCGATCGCATTGACCTTGCTGGCCTTCGGACACCGACTCGGTGCCGCCCCCGCGCGCGGTGTTCGTTCTCGCCAAAGTCGCCCGGCCTCGGCACCCGCCCCTCAGCCCCGCACCGCCTGACCCCGAACGGAGCCCCGGCATGATCGACACCACAGCCTTCGAGCCGCAGGCGCACACCGAATCCTCGGCTGGGCGCCCCACGGAAACGGCCCGTGCGCTTCGGGTGCGCGCACGCGCCGACAACGCCGCCAAGATCGTCGCACCGTACTACGGGCTCGACGCGGCGATCGCCATCAACCCCGTGCTTCCCGCGCTCGGAGACGGTTTTGCTGCCGCCATCTCGGGTGCCGTGCCCGCGCTGGGGGCCCGCGGCATCCTCGACGAGGGCGAGTTCACCGCCGCGCATCGAGCGGGTCGCATTGGTGTCGCCGAGCTTGCGGCGAGCATCCGCCGCCATCGGCCTCACGCGGTGGGCGACGATGTCGCGGTCGTGCAACGGTTCCTCGGCGAGGCCCCGCCGCGCCCGACAGCCGCGGCGGCGGAGCAGGCCGCGGCCCAGGTGGCGGCAGCTGAGCACGGCGTCGACGGGCTCATTGACGACCTCGTCTCAACGTGGTGCCGGGCTGCCCTCGCACCGGAGGCCGCAGCCTGGCCCGTTCCGATTGATGCGCTCGGTTTCTTCGGGGCGTGGCGGGCTGTCGCTCGGCGCGACCCTGCGCTGCCGCGCACCGCTCGCGCGCGCATCGCCGAGCTTCCCGACGCGGCCGACGTCGCGCTGGCTCGGGTACTCGATCTGCTCGGAATCGCCGACGATGAGCAGTTGCCTGCCCTGCGCTCTCACCTCGCCGCGCTTCCCGGTTGGGCGGCCTACGTTCGGTGGCGCTCGATGACGAGCGGTGACGTTGACGTTGTCGAGCTCTTGGCCGTGCGACTGGCGCTGGTGTGGGCGCTTGATGCCCCAGCGGTTCCGGCTCCGCGGCCGCCCGGACCACGTGGTGCTGCTCTCGACCGCGCTCTGATCTGGCAGGAGGCATTCGAGGCTGCGCCGCACGCTACGGTGCTTGCCCAACTGACTCCGGGTGCGCAACCGGCGCAGCCCGCCCCCGCTGCCCACCTCGTGTTCTGCATTGACCCGCGGAGCGAGGGCCTGCGTCGGCACCTCGAGCAGCAGGGCCCCTACACGACCGGCGGCTTCGCGGGATTCTTCGGTATTGCCGGCGCGGTCGAGTCGCTCGCCGCGGGTCAGGCCGAAGCAGCCTGCCCGGTGTTGATTTCGCCGCGATTCCTTGTGGCTGAGCGGCCGCAGCCGGGTGCGTGGCGTGCGGCGGCTCGCGCCGTTGAGCGCCTCGCCGGTCGCCGCGCCCTGCGCGCCGCCGCGAAGTCGCCGGATGCGGTCGCTGGTGCCGCCCTCGGCTGGGCCGAGGTAACGGGGTGGATGCTCGGTCCGAGGTCGATCGCCCGCAGCCTGCTGGCGGGTCGCGGTCGACGGGCCGCCCGCCCCGACGAGGCCGCAGCCCCCACGCTGTTCGACCTTGACTCGGCACTGACGCTTGACGACCAGGTCGACACGGCCGAAGTGATTCTGCGCACGATGGGCCTCGTCGAGGACTTCGCCCCGGTTGTCGTGCTTGTCGGCCACGGCACGACGACCACCAATAACGCGTACCGCACGGCTCTCGACTGCGGCGCCTGCGGCGGCCACCGCGGTGCCCCGAACGCGCGCATCGCCGCAGCGCTGCTCTCGGCGCCCGCCGTGCGCGCGGGGCTCGCCGAGCGGGGCATCCGCATCCCTGACTCCACGATCGTCATCGCAGGCGAGCACGACACGGCGACCGATGCTCTGCGCCTGTTCTCGACCGAAGCGCTGCGCATCGACCTCCGTCTCGCGGTGGAGCAGCTCGCCCGCGATGCGGCTCTCGCGGGCCGGGCGCTGGCCGCTGAGCGCGCCCGCGAGCTGCCCGGTGCGGCCCGCGGCCGCCGCGCGGCGGCGAGCGTTGCCCGGCGGGCGGGCGACTGGGCGCAGGTGTATCCCGAGTGGGGGCTCGCCCGCAACGCGGCCCTCGTGATCGGCCCGCGCACCCTCTCGCAGCACGCCGACCTGGGTCGCCGGGTCTTCCTGCACTCCTACGCGGCGCAGCACGACCCCGACGGCGTCGCTCTCGAGACCATCCTCACCGCGCCGCTTGTCGTCGCGCACTGGATCAACGCGCAGTACTACTTCTCGGCGGTCGACCCCGAGGTTTTCGGGGCCGGATCAAAGACCGTGCACAACCTTATCGGCGGCTCGGGCGTCATCAGCGGGCCGACGGGCGACCTGCGCATCGGTCTGCCCTGGCAGTCGATCGGCACACGCGAGGGCTTGCATCACGAGCCCGTACGGCTGCTGGTCGTGGTGGATGCTCCGCGCGAGCGCATCGACCGCATCATCGACAGCGCGGAGGTCGTGGCCGACCTCGTGCACGGCGAATGGGTCATCATGGTGCGACCCGGACCGACGCCGGGCACCTGGGAGCGCCGAACCCGCGAGGGCTGGCAGCCCTCCGCCCTGACGACCAGCATCACCCGCACCGACATCACCCGCACCGACAGCACCGTCACGACCGAGGAGGAGGCGGCATGAGCCGCGATTCGTTGACCCGCATGACCAAGATCGAGGTCGTCGCCCGCACGGCCGACGCCGACGCCGTGCGCCGGCAGATCGTCGCCGCCGGGGCGACCGGCTACACGAGCCTGCCCGCTGTCACGGGCCTCGGTCACCACGGCGCGCACGAGGGCCGGCAGCTGTTCAACGACCGCGACGCCCTGACGCTCATCATCACGGTGGTGCCCGACGATCGCGCCGACGACCTTATCGAGGGTCTGCGGGCCCTGCTCGAGGGCTCGGCGGGCGTCATGTTCGTCTCCGATACCTACGTCAGCCGCCCGCACTACTTCCGCTGACGGCGAGCCCGGGGGAGTAGGGTGGGGCGCGGCTCGCGCCGGCGAGTGCTTCTCGAACCGGTGGTGCGGATCAGAACAGTCGATTCCGGCGCGGGCCGCCTGTGCACGGGATACGGGGCCGCTGCTCGGGCGGCCCGCACTGCGACGGCCTAGAGGCCGGGCGCGGTCATCGTCAGCACGTCGAGCGCGCTGTCGAGCTGCTCTAGCGTGACCTCGCCGCGCTCGACGAAGCCGAGGTCGATGACGGCCTCGCGAATGGTCAGGCCCTTCGCCACGGAGTGCTTGGCGATTGTCGCGGCCGCCTCGTAGCCGATGACGCGGTTGAGCGGCGTCACGATTGAGGGTGAGCTCTCGGCGAGGGCGCGGGCCCGCTCGAGGTTGGCCTCGAGGCCGACGACGGTCTTGTCGGCGAGCACACGGGTCGAGTTCGCCAGCAGCCGGATCGACTCGAGCAGCGAGGTGCCCATGACGGGGATCGCCACGTTGAGCTCGAACGAGCCCGAGGCGCCGGCCCAGGCGACGGTCGCGTCGTTGCCGATGACCCGCGCGCACACCATGAGCACCGCCTCGGGAACCACCGGGTTGACCTTGCCGGGCATGATCGACGAGCCCGGCTGCAGGTCGGGGATGTGCAGCTCGGCGAGGCCCGTGTTCGGGCCGGACCCCATCCAGCGGATGTCGTTGCAGATCTTGGTGAGCGAGACGGCGAGCACCCGCAGCGCGCCCGAGGCCTCGACGAGGCCGTCGCGCGCACCCTGCGCCTCGAAGTGGTCGAGCGCCTCGGTGATCGGAAGGCCGGTGGTCGCGGCGAGCTCGGCGATCACCTTCTGCGAGAAGCCGAGCGGGGTGTTGATGCCGGTGCCGGTGGCGGTGCCGCCGAGCGGCACCTCGGCGACGCGCTCGATGGTCGACTGCACGCGGGCGATGCCGAGGCGGATCTGTCGCGCGTAGCCGGCGAACTCCTGCCCGAGCGTGACCGGCGTGGCGTCCATGAGGTGGGTGCGGCCAGCCTTGACGGCCGTCTTCCACAGTGTGGCCTTGTCCTCCAGGGCGCCGGCGAGGTGCTCGAGCGCGGGGATCAAGTCGTGCAGCAGCGCTGCCGTCACCGCCAGGTGCACCGAGGTCGGGAAGACGTCGTTCGACGACTGGGACGCGTTGACGTGGTCGTTGGGGTGCACCGCGAGAGCATCCGTCGATGCGAGCGTGGCGAGCACCTCGTTCATGTTCATGTTCGACGACGTGCCCGACCCCGTCTGGTAGGTGTCGACGGGAAACTGGTCGTGGTGGGCTCCGCCGATGATCTGGTCGGCGGCGGCCACGATGGCCTGAGAGCGCTCGGCGTCGAGAATGCCCAGTTCGGCGTTCACGATCGCGGCCGCGCGCTTGATCTGCGCGAGGGCGATGATCTGGCCGCTCTCGAGCCCGGTGCCCGAGATGGGGAAGTTCTCGACGGCGCGCTGCGTCTGCGCGCGGTAGAGGGCGCTACGGGGAACGCGCACCTCGCCCATGGTGTCGTGCTCGATGCGGTACTCGGTCTCGGTGCTCACGGCGGTGTCCTTATGTCACGGATCGGTTGAGGTAGGGTCGCGGTGGCAGGCGGCCGGCTGCGGCGCGGGCGGGATGCCCGGCTAGAGCTGACCGACGACGACGTCGGGCACGACCCGGCCTTCGCGCAGCCGGTAGTTTGCACCCACGATGGCCAGCGTACCGGCAGCGACCTCGTCGCTAATGAGTTCACTCGAGGCCAGCAGCACCCCCACGGTGTCACGAAGGTGTTCACGGCCGACCTCCTGCGGGTCGATCGTCGTTGCGTCTGACTGTCCGGCGGCGTGCCGTACGCGGTCGACGGCCGGAACGATCTGGTCGACGATGCCCCGGATGTGCGCGGGCAGCGCGGGTGCCTCCGGCCCGACCGAGGTGATCGCTGCGGCGACGGCACCGCACTCATCGTGCCCCAGCACGAGGATGAGCGGAACCTTCAGCACGGCGACCGCATACTCGAGTGACCCGATGACGCTGTCGCTGATGACCTGCCCGGCGTTGCGCACGACGAAGAGGTCGCCGAGGCCCTTGTCGAAGATGATCTCGGCCGCGAGCCGCGAGTCGCTGCACCCGAACAGGGCGGCGTGCGGGGCCTGGAAGCTGGCGAGCTCGGCGCGCCGATCGACATCCTGACGCGGATGCTGGGGTTCACCCGCGACGAACCGCGCGTTGCCCCGCTCCATCTCGCGCCAGACCTGGGCGGGCGTGCGACGGTCGCTCGGCATGAGGCTCCTGGGCGTGCTCGGGGTGGGGGTGCCCCTCTGAGCGTAGTCCCGCGGAGGTCAGTCGGCGGGCAGTTCGGCGGCAACCGCCGTTGCCAGCAGTTCAAGGTCGTCGTTGCTCGCCGTGCCGTACAGCACGACGGTGCTGTCGGCGGTGCGGGTGACGAGAGCGACTTCGCGCAGGCCGATACCGGTGACGCCGCGACGGTCGTAGTACTGCCAGTCGCGCCCGGCGATGGTCACGGTTTCGCCCTCACCGGGATCGCGCAGCGCGTTGCGTAGCCAGGTGCTTTCGTCGGTGAAGCCTTGCACGATGGCGAGGAAGGTCTGGTCGGCCGTGACGAAACCGATCGTCCACTCGGCGATGCCGCCACTGCCGGCAAGCTCTGCGCGGTTGGCTTGCCAGGTGGGCGGAACGATCGGAGCGACGACGTCGGTGCCGAGACTTGCCTCGGCCTGCGCGGCGGCGGCGAGGTGGTCGATCTCGAGCGGCACCGGGTCGGGGCGCACGACGACGAGGACCAGGAAGAGCACGATGCCGAGCGAGGCGACGAGTGAGCCGATGAGGTTGCGCGTCGTCTGGTTGGCGCGGCGCTTGCGGCGGGCCTCGGCGATGCGGTCGGCCTTCTGTTGCGGCGTCTCGGTGCCCGGCTCGAACGTGCCCGGCTCGAACGAACCGGCGGCGGGGTCGGTCATCCGGCTCAGCCCTCCGCGGCCGCGCGGGCGGCGTCGAGGCGCTCCTTGGCGCCGATCAGCCACTGCTCGCAGCGGCGGGCGAGGGCCTCGCCGCGCTCCCAGAGGGCGATCGACTGCTCGAGCGTGGCGCCGCCCTGCTCGAGCTCGGTGACGACGCGCACGAGCTCGTCGCGCGCCTGCTCGTAGCTGAGGGCGGCGATGTCGGCGTCAGAGGTCACGTCGTTCATGCTACGCAGGCCTTCCTTCGGGGGCGGTGGGAGCGGGGGTGGGAGCGGCGGGGGAGGAGCCGTCGCGCGGGTCGGGTGCCGGGCCCTGCGCGGTGGCGGCGAGCCGGCCATCGGCGAGCAGCAGCGTGAGGGCATCCCCGGCGGCGACGGCGGAGGCGGCGCGCACGACGTCGCCGCCCGCGGTCTGCACGATCGCGTAGCCGCGGTCGAGGGTGCGCTGCGGAGAGAGCGCCCGCAGCTGCCCCCGCCGCTCGTCGAGGTCGAGGTGCGCACGCTCGAGCAGCCGCGTGCTCAGCTCGGCGCCGCGGGCGACGAGGCGGGTCAACTCGTCGGCGCGGGTGTCGGTGATCCAGGCCGAACCTGAGAGCACCGGGCGCGACCGGATGCTCGCGATGCGGTCAATCTCGGTGCCGATGAGCCCCGTCACGCGGGTGAGCAGGCGCGCCCGCGCCTGCTGCACGCGCGCGAGCTCGTCGCCGACGTCGGGCACGACGCGCTTGGCGGCGTCGGTGGGGGTCGAGGCGCGCAGGTCGGCGACCTCGTCGAGCAGGGGCCGGTCGTTCTCGTGGCCGATCGCGCTCACGAGCGGGGTCTCGCACGCCGCGGCGGCACGAACGAGGCTCTCGTCGCTGAACGGCAGCAGGTTCTGGAAGTCGCCGCCGCCCCGGGCGACGATGATGACGTCGACCTCGGGGTCAGCATCCAGCTGCCGGATCGCCGCCGTGACCTCGCTGACCGCGCGCTCGCCCTGCACGGCGGCGTGCACGACCCGGAAGCGCACCGACGGCCACCGCAGCTGGGCGTTGCGCAGCACGTCTTTCTCGGCGTCGCTGTCTTTTCCGGTGACGAGCCCGATGCACTGCGGCAGGAAGGGCAGGGGCTTCTTGCGCTCGGGCGCGAACAGGCCCTCGGCGGCGAGGGCGGCGCGCAGGCGCTCGAGCCGCTCGAGCAGGTCGCCGAGGCCGACGCGGCGCATCTGCGACACCTGCATGCTGAGGGTGCCGCCCTTGACCCACCAGTTGGCCTTGACGAGCGCGGTGACGCGGTCGCCCTGGTCGAGGCCTTCGGGCAGGAAAGCGCGCACCGACGACCAGATGACGAACGAGACCGTCGCATCCTGGCTGACGTCTTTGAGCTTGCCGTACACGTTGCCGCCCGAGATGCCCCACTGGGCGATCTCGCCCTCGACCCAGACCTGGCCGAGGCGGTCGATGTACTCCTTGAGCTTCGCCGACAGCTGGGCGACCGGCCACGGCGCGTCGGGGCTGGACGGAGCGGAAGAAGAAGGCGCGTCCGTCACGGTGGGCCCTCCTTGCGTCGCGTGGTGTGCTTCGCCAGGGTAGTCGAGAGCGCCGACCCCGCGGCCTCGTTCTGCAAGGAGCCGCATGCGCACTCCCACCCCGCTCACCGTCGAGGCGCTGACGAAGGTTTACGGCGAGCTCACCGCCCTGCGCGACGTCTCCTTCACCGCGCAGCCGGGCCGCGTCACGGGCTTCCTCGGCCCGAACGGCGCGGGCAAGACCTCGACGCTGCGCATCCTGCTCGGGCTCAACCGTCCGACGGCGGGCCGCGCGCTGATCGACGGCCAGCGCTACCGCGAGCTCGACGCGCCCCTGCGCCGGGTGGGCGGCTCGCTGTCGAGCGACGTCTTCCACCCCGGCCGCAGCGGCCGCGACCACCTGCTGACGCTCGCGCTCGCCGCGGGCATCGAGCGCGCACGGGTCGACGCGGTGCTGACGCAGGTCGGGCTCGCCGACGACGGCCGCCGTCGCGTCGGCGGCTACTCGCTCGGCATGCGGCAGCGCCTCGGCCTCGCCGCGGCCCTGCTCGGCGACCCCGATGCGCTTGTGCTCGACGAGCCCATCAACGGCCTCGACCCCGACGGCATCCGTTGGATGCGCGGCCTGCTGCGCCAGCTTGCCGACGAGGGTCGCACCGTGCTGCTCTCGAGCCACGTGCTGAGCGAGGTGCAGCAGACGGTCGACGATGTCGTGGTCATCCGTCATGGACGCATCGCCTTCGACGGCCCGCTCACCGCCCTCGAGGCCGGAACCGCGCGGGTGCGCGTCGACGCCGCCGATCGCGACGTCCTGGCGGATGCCCTCCGCCGCGCCGGCGCGACCGTCGAGCCCGGCCCCGCGGGCCTGTCGGTGCTCGGCCTCGACGTCGCCCGCACGGGCGAGGTCGCCCTGGCCGCGGGCCTCGCGCTCACGCACCTCAGCGACGAGACCGACGGGCTCGAGTCGGTGTTCCTCGCGCTCACGGCGGATGAGGCTGAGGCCACCGCCCCGGCCGCGACCACCGGCTTTGCCAGCGGCACCAAGGGGAGCGCCGCATGAGCACCCTCACCGCCCTCGGCCGCGCGACGGCCGCCGAGCTCGCCAAGGTCTTCTCGCTGAAGAGCTGGTGGCTGCTCGGCCTCATCATGGTCGCCTACGTGGGCATGACGGCCGCGGGCCTCGCCTTCTTCCTCAGCGATGCGGGCGCGCTGCTCGCCGGCGCGGCCGGCGGGGGAGCGCCCGCCCCCGACCTCGACCCCGTCGTGGTCGCCAACCTCGTCTACAGCAGCGTCACGGCTGTGGGCCTGGTCATTCCGCTGCTGTTCGGCGCGCTCATCGTGACGACCGAGTACCGCCACGGCACGCTGACCCCGACGACCCTCGCGCAGCCGCGCCGCGGCGTCGTGCTGACCGCGAAGGCGATCGTCGCGGCGCTCATGGGCGCGCTCTATGGCGGGCTCGGCCTGATCGGCTCTGTCGGCCTTGGCGCTCCGGTGCTCGCGGCCCTCGGCGATGACACCGCCCTGGGTGAGCCCGAGGTCATTGGCGTGCTCCTGCGTACGCTCGTCGCGACCGCCCTGTGGTCGCTGCTCGGCCTCGGCCTCGGCGCTCTGCTCACGAGCCAGATCGCCGCGATCGTCATCGTGCTCGCCTTCACCCAGTTCGTCGAGCCGATACTGCGGCTCGTCGCCGGCGTGTGGGAGTGGTCGGCACAGCTCGGCCGCTTCCTGCCGGGGTCGGCGACCGACGCGCTGGTCGGGGCGGGCATCCTGAGTTCACTGAACGCGCTCGACCCCACGGTGCCGGTGGCGGCGGTGGATGCTCTCACCTGGTGGCAGGGCGGCCTTGTGCTCGGCGGCCTCGCCGCGGTGCTGCTCGTGGCTGCGGCCCTCACCACGGGCCGCCGCGACGTGGAGTAGTCGGTCCGCCACCCAAAGTTTACTTTGTGTACACAATTTCAAGTGCGGTATCATGTCAACCATGGACACAGTGTCGAACGAAGTGACGACCCGCGAACTGCGCAACCAACTCTCCGACGTGCTTGGTCGGGCGATGTACGCGGGCGAGCGCATCGGTGTGACGCGCAACGGCAAGCTCGCCGCTGTAGTCATCGGAGTCTCTGATCTTGAGGCGCTGGAGGCCTTCGAGTTGGCCCACGACCTCGCGGCCTACAGGGAGGCCAAGGCCGCCGATGACGGCACTCGCGTGACTTTCGAAGAGTTGCACGCCGAGCTCGCTCAGTGACGTATCGCGTTGAGTTCACCTCGGCGGCGGCACGCGAGGTGAAGAAGCTGCCGCGACTTGCTCGTGAGCGTGTGCTCGTCGCCATCGAGAAACTTGCCGCCAACCCCCGGCCTGCGGGGTCGACCAAGCTGGTCGGCGAAGGCACTGCGTGGCGATTGCGTGTTGGCGACTACCGCATCATTTACGATGTGTTCGATGACGTGCTCACGGTGGTGATCGTGCGCACTGACCATCGCCGCGACGTGTATCGCTGAAGTCAGCGCTCGCTGAACGGGTTTGATCCGACGGTTCCCGTCGCGGCGGTGGATGCTCTCATCTGGCGGCACGGAGGCATTGTGCTCGGCGGCCTCGCCGCGGTGCTGCTCGTGGCCGCGGCCCTCACCACGGGCCGCCGCGACGTCGAGTGATCGGGTTCGATCCCAATCGACCAAGGTCGGGGACGATCCTCAGTAGTGACTAAGCGATGGGAGACGGCAGATGACGGTTCGTCGAGTGGCCCTGATCTGGGCAGGTTCGACAGCCGCGTTGGCCGTTCTCACCCTCGGGTACTCCCGCCGAATGTCGTGGTTGGACTCGACCGTCGACCCATCTCAGTACGAGGCGGACTGGAGTTTCCGATGGGACGTGTTCTTGGGGGGAGCCGTTGGACTCGCTCTTGTTCTCGTCGTGGTCCTCATGCTCCCGATCATCTGGATCGTGAATCAGAGGCGCGCACGGAAGCTCTTCGCCGACGAGGATTCCGCGGTCATCGTGGGCGTCCGCAACTACAATCGCTCCCTTGCAGGCGGCGGTCCGCTCGCGAAGGTTCGCAGATTGGGCCATTTCTCCAACGTTCTCGTTGCTCGAGAGGGGGTGTCCTCGGGGATCGTCGTGATGGGTGGGATCTTCAGGCTCAGAAGCCGCTGGGAAACGAGCTGGGCGGCTGTTGAAGGAGTAGATCGGTTCGCCTTGACCCCGAAGACTCATCATGTGGCCGGGGTGGGGGTCTCCATCAAGCTGAGGGGCTTCGCGGCACCACTCGAGTTCGCACTCGTGTCGTCGCGCTTCCCCTGGGCAGACGTGGCAGTTGAGTCTGAGGTGGCCGAAGTCATCGAGCGACTACGTGTTCTTCGCCGCACGTCAGCGGGACTGTCGGGCTGAGTGGTCGGGTCTCGGGACGGCACCGATTCGCCCGTTGAGCTGGGCGTTGCCGATCGCCGATCGTCGATGAGCAGGCTCCACGCAACTCGCCCTCGTAGACTGACCCCGTGAGCACGATCTCGAACGGCGCCCTGGGCTCGACCCTGACCGCACCCGTCATCCCGCAGCGGCGCGAGCGGCTGCGGCCGGTCGAGGTCGACCGTCCGAAGCAGGTGCTCCTCGCCGCCCCGCGCGGCTACTGCGCGGGTGTCGACCGCGCGGTGATCGCCGTCGAGAAGGCGCTCGAGCAGTACGGGGCGCCGGTCTACGTGCGCAAGCAGATCGTGCACAACGTGCACGTCGTGAGCGAGCTCGAGAAGCAGGGCGCGATCTTCGTCGACGAGGTCGACGAGGTGCCGCCCGGCTCGCACATCGTCTTCTCGGCGCACGGCGTGAGCCCCGCCGTCGTGCAGGGCGCGGCCGACCGCGACCTGCAGGCGATCGACGCCACCTGCCCGCTCGTGACGAAGGTGCACCGCGAAGCCGTGCGGTTCGCGAAGCAGGACTACCGCATCCTGCTGATCGGCCATGAGGGGCACGAAGAGGTCGAGGGCACGATGGGCCACGCGCCCGAGCGCACGATTCTCGTCAACGACCCCGACGAGGCCGACCGCATCGAGGTGCCCGACACCGACGCGCTCATCTGGCTCTCGCAGACCACGCTGAGCGTCGACGAGACGATGGAGACCGTGCGGCGCCTGCGCGCGCGCTTCCCGCACTTGCAAGACCCGCCGAGCGACGACATTTGCTACGCCACGCAGAACCGTCAGGTGGCCATCAAGAAGGTCGCCCCCGAGGCCGACCTCGTGATCGTCGTCGGCTCGGCCAACAGCTCGAACAGCGTGCGTCTCGTCGAGGTGGCGCTCGAGTACGGCGCGAAGGCCGCCTACCGCGTCGACTACGCCAGCGAGATCAAGCAGGAGTGGTTCGAGGGCGTCGCCACCGTGGGCGTCACGAGCGGCGCGAGCGTGCCCGAGGTGCTCGTCGAGCAGGTGCTCGCCGACCTGCGCGACGCCGGCTTCGACGCGGTCTCCGAGGTCAAGACGGCGGAGGAAGACCTGCAGTTCTCGCTGCCGAAAGAGTTGCGCCGCGACGCGCAGGGAAACGTCGACGAACGGGCGCTCGGCGGGCGCATCCGCGACTGAGCGAATCCGCACCAAGACCGGCTGAGACTCCGACGCTGAGACCCTGACGCTGAGACTGAGACACAGCCATGACGGTCGCGAGCATCCACCCATGACCGGCATCGTGTTGCCTCGCGTCGCGCTGCCCCGGCCAGTGGCCGCGCGCATCGTGGTCGACGCGCTCGCCAACACCCAGCGTGTCATCGCCGCGGTCGGTTCGCTCATCGCGGCCGCGATCGTCGTCGACGCCCTCGTCGCGGTCGACGCCCTCGCGGCGGCTCCGATGCTTGTCGCTCCCTTCGTCGGCGTCGGGATGCTCGCGCTCGTGCTGCTCTGGCGCCCGACTGTGCTCGTGGCCGTCGTGTACCTGCTCGGTGGTGCCGTCTTCTCGGTCGCCGTGCCGGTGCTGGTCGTGGATGCCGCGCCCGAGCTCGCCGCCACCGGCCCGTACCTCTTCAACCGTGTGGCGACCGCGCTGTGCCTGGTCGGAGCGATCGGCGGCCGCGCTCTCAGCGGCGTGCTGTGGAGTGTGCTCGCGTTTGGGGTCGCCCAGGGCAGCGTACTGCTCGGTCTGGAGCTCGCCGACAGCACTGTGCGGATCGGCTCGGGGCCCCTCATTGTGACGTCGATCGCGGTCGCTGCCTACGCCACCCTTGCCATCGCGCAGCGGCAGACGGAGCGTCGACTCGCCGCGCTGACCGCAACGGCAAGGGAACAATCGGAGGGCGACCGCCGCCGCTCGCTCGAGCTGCGGGCCGCCGCCGTCGTACACGACACGGTTCTTGCCGACCTTGCGCTCATCGCGCGCTCGCGCGGGCCGCTCGACGCTCGCACTGTCGAGGTGCTCGACGAGCATCTGCAAACGCTGGCGACGGCGACCGTGGCCGACCCCGAGCCGTCGGCACCGCATCCTTCGAGCGCGCTCGGAGCAGCGCTGCTGGAGCTGGCTCGCGAGTACCAGTGGAGCGGGGTGCGCGTCGACGTCAGCGGCATCGAGCTGTTGCCCGACACGATGGCATCGAGTGCACGGCACGCGCTCGTTAGCGCTGCGCGGGCAGCGCTCGACAACGTCGTCGAGCACGCGGGCACCGACCGCGCTGAACTGGTGGCTGGAGCTCGCGGTGAGAGCGTCTCGGTGCTCATCGTGGACGACGGGCATGGCTTCGAGGCTGCGGAAGTCGCTGACGACCGTCTGGGGCTGCGAACCTCGGTGACTCAGCGCATCGAGCAGGTCGGAGGATCGGTGCGGGTCTGGTCGGGGCCCGAGGGCACCACGATCATGTTGACCGTTCCGCGCGGGGAGGGAGCTCGATGAGCACCGCGTCATGGCGACGTAGCCCGTGGGAGATCGACCCCTTGAGTTGGTTTGTGTCACCGAACCTGCCACTTGCGAGTGCCGGTTTCGTGCTGGCTCACGGCGTGCTGATTCTCGGCCCCGCCGGCCAGGCGGGCAGCCGCCCCGCTGTGCAAGCCGCAGCGCTCGCCCTGGCGGTGATTGCCCCCCTTTGGGTTCATGTGATGACGCGCCCGCGCCGTGGCAGTTTCGGCGTCGCCGAAGGTCTCGTCGGCGTTCTGCTTTCGGTCGCGTCGATCGTGCTCTCGGCCATCGGCTATATCGGTGAACGCTTCTCGATCGTCCTGTGGTGGGCGCCACTGGCGGCCTCATTGCTGCTGTTCGTGCTCGCCCCGTATCTCTCCGCGGTGCGATTCGCGGTGCTCGGCCTTCTTCCGGTCGCTGTCGGGGTCGCCGTGACCCTCGTGCTGGTGGTGCCTGATGACTCGACGTGGCCGCCGTTTTCGACCGTCGCAATCGCCGTCTTCCCGCTCGTCATCGGGTTGCTGGGCGGTGTCGTCATGATTCGCGGCATTACGGTCGGCATCGCCCGGTGGAGCGAACGCCCTCTCGACCTTCCCGTCACTGACCGTGACGCCGACGCGGAGCTCGTCGCCGCGGTTGATGCTGCCACCACTGATCGCATTGCGGCGGCTCGCGCGGTCATCGCCACGGTGCTCGACCGCGGTGAGGTGACGGCCGGTGATGCAGCACGTGCCGCGGCGGTGGCCGAACGATTGCGTTCAGACCTCACGGGCGACGTCGATCGCACGTGGCTCGAGCGCGTTGCGGAGGGTCGAGCGGTGACGATCGACGACCCCGAACGGCTCGTCGAGCAACTGGATCTCGCGCAGCGAACCGCGGTGCGGGCATTGCTGGATGCCCTCCTTGGGCACGCGGACGCCCCCGCCGGCTCGGCGCGAGTCGAACTGCGACGCACCGCGACCGGGGCCATCGCGGTAGCCCTTCGCATCCGCAGCAGCCTTCCGGAAGGCCGGCGCGAAACCTTCCTCGCCCCGTACTACGTGACCCTGCAGTCGACCGTCGACAACCTGCGCTGGCGCACCGGGGCGGTCACGGCCGTCGAGTTCGAGGTGCGCGGCGGCGCGAGCCGCCCGGCGCGCGTACAGCGCACGCCCGAGCCGGGCACGCCCGGCGGCCCCGTCGCTCGCTAGCGAGAGTTCTTAGCGGCCCGAGTGGCCGGCCGAGCCGAGCTGCTGCGTCGCCTCGACGACGCGCTTCGCCATCGCGGTCTCGGCGAGCTTGCCCCAGGCGCGAGGGTCGTAGATCTTCTTGTTGCCGACCTCGCCGTCGACCTTGAGGAAGCCGTCGTAGTTCTTGAGCACCGTGTCGGCCACTGAGCGGCTGAAGGCGTACTGCGTGTCGGTGTCGATATTCATCTTGATCACGCCGTTCTTCACGGCGGTCGCGATCTCGTCATCGGTCGAGCCCGAGCCACCGTGGAAGACGAGGTCGAGCGGGAGGGCATCCGTGGCGTACTTCGCCTGGATGCCGGCCTGGATCTCGGCGAGCAGCTCGGGGCGCAGCTTCACGTTGCCCGGCTTGTAGACGCCGTGCACGTTGCCGAAGGTGAGGGCGGCCATGTAGCGGCCGTTCTCGCCGAGGCCGAGCGCCTCGACGGCCTGCTCGACGTCGCCGAGGGTCGTGTAGAGGGCCTCGTTTGAGCCCTCGTGCTGCACGCCGTCTTCCTCGCCGCCGACGACACCGATCTCGACCTCGAGGATGGCGTTGATGTTCTTCATGCGCGGCAGCAGCTCGCGGGCGATCTCGATGTTCTCGGCGAGCGGCACGGCCGAGCCGTCCCACATGTGTGACTGGAAGATCGGGTTGCGGCCCGCCTTCACCTCGGCCTCGCTCGCGGCGATCAGCGGCATGACGAAGCCGTCGAGCGCGTCTTTCGGGCAGTGGTCGGAGTGCAGGGCAACGGTGATGGGGTAGTTCTTGGCCACCTCGGTGGCGAACGCGGCGAAGGCGAGAGCGCCCGAGGCGCGGGCCTTCACGCTTTGGCCGGCGAAGTAGTCGGCGCCGCCCGTGGTCACCTGCAGGATGCCGTCGGAACCCGCTTCGGTGAGACCCTGCAGTACGGCGTTGATCGTCGACGACGACGACACGTTGATGGCGGGGTAGGCGAACCCGCCCTTCTTGGCCTTGTCGAGCATCTCGGCGTACTGCTCGGGGGTGGCGACGGGCATGACTCTCCTCAGTGCGGGGCGTGGTGGACGCGGGGTGGTGCGTGCGCTTTGAGTCTAGCCAGCGGCCGATAGCCTGATGCTGTGGTGACCACCGAGACCGGAACCCTGTTCCTGCACCCCGACCGCAACCTCGCCATGGAGTTGGTGCGAGCCACCGAGGCCGCCGCCATCCGCTCGGCGCCCTTCATCGGCAAGGGTGACAAGCTTGCCGCCGACGGGGCGGCGGTGGATGCGATGCGCAAGTTTCTCGGAACGGTCAACTTCACCGGGGTCGTCGTCATCGGCGAGGGCGAGAAGGACAACGCTCCGATGCTGTTCAACGGCGAGCAGGTGGGTACCGGCAACGGGCCGATGTGCGATATCGCCGTCGACCCGATCGACGGCACCTCGTTGACCGCCGCGGGCCGCAGCCACGCGATCTCGATGATCGCCGTGGCCGACCGCGGCACCATGCTCGACGCCTCGAGCGTGTTCTACATGGAGAAGATGGTCGCCGGCCACGAGGGCATCGGGGTGCTCGACATCCGCCAGCCGATCGCGGAGAACATCCGCGCGCTCGCCGCCGCGAAGGGCAAGCCGGTGGAAGACCTGCGCGTCGCCGTGCTCGACCGCCCGCGGCACGAGCAGCTCATCGCCGACATCCGCGCCACCGGGGCGGGCACGCGGCTCATCCTCGACGGCGACGTCGCCGCGGGCATCAACGCCGCCCGCCACGACAGCCGCATCGACCTCGCCGTCGGCATTGGCGGCAGCCCCGAGGGCGTCGCCACCGCGTGTGCGGTGAAGGCGCTCGGCGGCTTCATCCAGGGCCGGCTCGCGCCCGGCAGCGACGCCGAGCGCGAGCGGGGGGCCGCCGCGGGCCTGAAGTTCGACCACGTCTACGAGGCGAACGAGCTCGTCAGCAGCGACAACACCTTCTTCGTCGCCACGGGCGTCACCGACGGCGAGCTCGTGCGCGGCGTGCGCCGCGAGGGCCGCATCATCACGACCGAGTCGATCGTGCTGCGCTCGCGCTCGGGCACGATCCGGCGCGTGATCGCCGATCACCTCGTCGAGAAGTGGCTCGACAGCTAGCCGGGGCAGTTCGCGCGGTACCTGTTCGCTGAGGGCGGCATGCCCGGTGCGGGCATCCACCGCTGACGGGTGAAGAATGAGCAGGCCATGCTCGCGTCTCTTCTCCGCCGCTATCTGCGGCCCTTCGTCGGCCTGATTGCCGGCGTCATCGTCTTCCAGCTCGCGCAATCGATCGCCTCGCTCTTCCTGCCCGCGCTCAACGCCGACATCATCGACAACGGCATCGCCCGCGGCGACACCGGCTACATCCTGATGGTCGGGGGCGGGATGCTCGCCATCACGCTCGTGCAGATCGCCTGCGCCATCGCGGCCGTCTACGTCGGCGCTCGCGTCGCGATGGCCTTCGGCCGCGACCTGCGGCAGGCCGTGTTCGACCACGTCGGAACGTTCTCCGAGCGCGAAGTGACGCGGTTCGGCGCCCCCTCGCTCATCACGCGCACGACCAACGACGTGCAGCAGGTGCAGATGCTCGTGCTCATGACGAGCACCATGCTCGTGAGCGCGCCGATTCTCGCCATCGGCGGAATCGTCATGGCCCTGCAGCAAGACCTCGAGCTGTCGCTCATCATGGCCGTGGCCATCCCGGTGCTGCTGCTCTCGGTCGGCGCGATCATTGTGCGCACCGTGCCGCTGTTCCGCGTGATGCAGGAGCGCATCGACACGGTCAACCGCGTGTTGCGCGAGCAGCTCACGGGCATGCGCGTCGTGCGCGCCTTCGTGCGCGAGCGGCACGAGGTGGCGCGCTTCGCCGACGCGAACGCGCAGCTCACCGAGACGGCCCTGAAGTCGGGGCGCCTCTTCGCCCTGATGTTCCCGATCGTGCTGCTCGTGCTCAACGCCTCGAGCGTCGCCGTGCTGTGGTTCGGTGCCGGGCGCATCGAGGGCGGCCAGATGCAGGTCGGGGCGCTCACGGCCTTCCTCACCTACCTCATCCAGATCTTGATGGCCGTGCTCATGGCCACGTTCATCGCCGTGCTGCTGCCGCGGGCGGCCGTGTCGGCCGACCGCATCGGCGAGGTGCTGCAGACGCCCTCCTCGGTGGTGCTGCCGAGCAGTCCGGTTGTTCCGAGCGACTCGGGCGGGCACGTCGAGCTGCGCGACGTCGTGTTCGCGTACCCGGGAGCGGAGCATCCGGTGCTCGACGGCGTCAGCCTCACCGCCGAACGCGGGCGCATGACGGCCCTCATCGGCAGCACCGGCGCCGGCAAGACCACGCTCATCAGCCTGCTGCCGCGCCTCATCGACGTCACCGGCGGGGCGGTGCTCATCGACGGCGTCGACGTGCGCGACCTCGACGCCGAAGCACTCTGGAGCCGCATCGGCCTCGTGCCGCAACGCCCCTACCTGTTCTCGGGAACCGTCGCGAGCAACCTGCGCTTCGGCAAGCCCGACGCCACCGACGACGAGCTGTGGGCGGCGCTCGAGACAGCTCAAGCCGCCGACTTCGTGCGCGCCATGCCCGAGGGCCTCGACACCGCCGTGGCCCAGGGTGGCACGAGCGTGTCGGGCGGCCAGCGGCAGCGTCTCGCGATCGCGCGCGCGCTCGTCAAGCGGCCGCCGATCTACGTCTTCGACGACTCGTTCTCGGCCCTCGACACAGCGACGGATGCGCGACTGCGGGCCGCGCTGCGTCGCGACGCCGCCGACGCCACCGTCATCGTGGTCGCCCAGCGGGTGGCGACCGTGCTCGACGCCGACGAGATCATCGTGCTCGAGCAGGGCCGCATCGTCGGCCGTGGGCGGCATGCCGAGCTGCTCGAGAGCTGCCCGACCTACGCCGAGATCGTCAGCAGCCAGCAGCGTGCGGAGGTGGGAGCATGAGCACCGAACCGACCCGCTCGCGTGCGGCCGCTGCCGCGCCGACCGCCGCGCCCGCGCGCCCCGCGGGCCCTCCCGGCGGCGTGCGCCGCGGCCCGATGGGCGGCCCCATGGGTGGCGGCATCGGTCTGCCGGTCGAGAAGGCGGCGAGCTTCGGCCCTTCGGCCCGCCGACTGATCGGGCGGCTGCGCCCCGAGCTGCGGCTCGTGTGGGTCGTGATCGTGCTCGGCGTCGTGAGCGTCGTGCTTTCCGTCGTCGGCCCGGCGCTGCTCGGGTTCGCGACCAACGTCATCGTCGACGGCGTCTTCGGGGAGGGCGCTTTCGTCGGAGGTTCGGCCGGCCCCAGTACCGCATCCGGAATCGATACCGATCTGCTGCACCTTGTGCTCGGCGCGGTGCTTCTGGTGTACGTGTTCTCGTCGGTGTTCGCCTGGCTGCAGGCCTACCTGCTGACGGGCGTCACGCAGCGCACCGTCTACGGGCTGCGCGAAGAAGTGCAGACCAAGCTCGACCGCCTGCCGCTGACCTACTTCGACCGCGTGCAGCGCGGCGAGGTACTCAGCCGGGTCACCAACGACGTCGACAACATCGCGCAGACACTGCAGCAGACCCTGAGCCAGCTGCTGACCTCGCTGCTGACCGTCATCGGCGTGATCGTCATGATGTTCGTCATCTCGCCGATCCTCGCCCTCGTGTCGCTCATCACCGTGCCGCTGACGCTCGTCATTACGGCGATCATCGCCAAGCGATCGCAACCGCTCTTTGCGGCGCAGTGGGCGCACACGGGCGAGCTCAACGCTCAGATTGAAGAGACCTTCACGGGCCACGCGCTCGTCAAGGTGTTCGGGCGGCAGCGTGAGGTCGAACGGCGGTTCCGCGAGAAGAACGCGCAGCTTTTCGAGGCGAGCTTCGGCGCCCAGTTCGTGAGCGGCATCATCATGCCCGCGATCATGTTCGTCGGAAACCTCGTCTACGTCGCCATCGCCGTCGTCGGCGGCCTGCTCGTCACGAGCGGGGCGATGACGATCGGCGGCGTGCAGGCGTTCATCCAGTACTCTCGGCAGTTCACCCAGCCGCTCAGCCAGCTCGGCTCCATGGCGAACCTGCTGCAGTCGGGGGTCGCAAGCGCCGAGCGCGTGTTCGAGCTGCTCGACGCCGACGAGCAGAGCGCCGATCAGCATCCCGCCACCACGCCTGCCACGAGCACGGGGCGCCTGGTGTTCGAGGACGTCGCGTTCCGCTACGACCCCGACGTTCCTCTCATCGAGGGGCTCTCGCTCGTGGCCGAGCCGGGGCAGACCATCGCGATCGTCGGGCCGACCGGCGCGGGCAAGACCACGCTCGTCAACCTCATCATGCGGTTCTACGAGCTCAACGGCGGGCGCATCACCCTCGACGGCGTCGACATCGCCACGATGACGCGCGACGACCTGCGCTCGCGCATGGGGATGGTGCTGCAAGACACCTGGCTTTTTGCAGGCACGATTCGCGACAACATCGCCTACGGCCGACCGGATGCGTCGCTCGACGACATCATCGACGCAGCCCGCGCCACCAGTGTCGACCGGTTCGTCGGCGCCCTGCCCGACGGCTACGACACGCTGCTCGACGACGACGGCTCGAACCTGAGCGCGGGCGAGAAGCAGCTGTTGACCATCGCGCGGGCGTTCCTCGCGCAGCCGAGCGTGCTCATCCTCGACGAGGCGACGAGCTCGGTCGACACCCGCACCGAGGTGCTCGTGCAGCACGCCATGGCCGCGCTGCGCCGCGACCGCACGAGCTTCGTCATCGCGCACCGCCTCTCGACCATCCGCGATGCCGACCTCATTCTCGTGATGGAGGCGGGCCGCATCGTCGAGCAGGGCACGCACGCGCAGCTGCTCGCCGCGGGCGGTTCCTACGCGCGGCTCTACGAGGCGCAGTACGCCTCGCCCGTGGGCGAGGCGTAGCGGTGGGTGCAGTGCCTCGCCCGTGGGCGAGGCGTAGCGGTGGGTACCGTGCCTCGCCCGTGGGCGAGGCGTAGGTCGGCGTCGGGCGCAGCCTGAGCCCCGCATCCTTTTCTCTCACGGAATGCGACACGTCTCACGACAGTTGTCGTGTGAGGTGTCGCGAACGGTGTGAGCAGTGAGGCCCGGCGAACGACGACGGGGGCAGAGCCGATCGGCCCTGCCCCCGTTGTGCGGCCCTGCGCTACAGCAGGTTGGGGATCTTCTGCTCCGCCGCTGTGTTCGCCCGGCGGAAGACGAACGTCACTACGGTCGAGATCAACACAATGAACAGCGAGTACAGCGCCGGCACGATCAGGATCAGACCGATGTCGGGCGTGCCACTAAACGTGAGCAGGATGATCGCGATCGCCAGCGGACCGTTCTGGATTCCCGTCTCGAGCGCGATCGTCCGCGCGTTGGCCGGGTGCAGACGGATCGCCTTCGCGATGCCGTAAGCGAAAGCGATTCCGAACAGGCCGAGCCCGATCGCGACGACGTAGGTCTGCCACGCCGTGGAGGTCAGCAACGCCCAGTTGCGCGGAACCCAGGTGGCCACCAGGAACACGATGAAAAACAGGCCGAAGAATCCGCCCAGCAGCTCCAGCACGGCACCGATGTTGGCGCTGTACCGCCGGATGATCATGCCGAGCACGACCGGAATAAGCAGCACGGCCAGGGTGACCACGATGTTCGTGATGGGAATCTGGAACTCGGAGTTCTCACCGGCGAACAGCAACCCCCCGAAGATGGCCAGTGCGAGCGGGGTCATGATGATCGCCCACAGCGTCGAGTTCGTCGTCATCATGACGCTCAACGCGAGGTTGCCCTTCGAGAAGTACGTGAACATGTTTGACGTCGTCCCGGCCGGAACCGCGCCCATCAGGAGTGCCCCGATCGACAGAGGAACGGCGACCTCGGGCGCGAGTTGGAAGAGGAAGACGAGGCACAGCAGGTACGCCAACACCGGCATGATGCCGAACTGTGTGACGAACCCGATGATGAGCCCCGACGGGCGCTTGAAGGCAAGCTTGAAGTCTCGCGGTGTCAGGCCAGCCCCCAGGCCGAACATGATGACGAAGACCAGCCCGACGAGCAGATTCTGTTCGAATGGGGTGACCACGTCTTGCTCGTTGACGACTGCCTGGGTCGCGATGATGAGCGGAGTGATCACGACAGCTCCCTTCCCTGGGTCTCGATACTGGCGGTAGCAGAGGTGACTGCCTCGGCCCGCAGCTCCCGGCGCAGGATCTTGCCAATCGGGCTCTTGGGCAGTTCGTCCACGAAGCGCACCGACTTCGGCACCTTGTAGGCGGCGAGGGTTTCGCGGCAGTGCGCGATGACAGTGTTTTCGGTCAGGGCGTCCGAGCTTGTCACGATGTAGGCGCGCACCGATTCGCCGCTCTTGTCGTCGGGAATGCCGACGACGCCCACCTCGAGTACTCCGGGCAGGGCGGCGATGCGGTCTTCCACCTCGTTCGGGTACACGTTGAAGCCGCTGACGAGAATCATGTCTTTCTTGCGGTCGACGATGGTGAAGAAGCCGTCGGCGTCCATCTCGGCGATGTCACCGGTGCGGAACCAGCCGTCGACACTATTCGCCGCCGTCTCGTCGGGCCGGTTCCAGTACCCGAGCATGACCTGTGGGCCCCTCGCCGCGATTTCGCCGGGCGTGCCAGGAGCGACCTCATTGCCGGCGTCGTCGATGCACTTCATCGCCGTTGACGGCACCGGAATGCCGATGGTTCCCGGCTTTTCGTTCGGACCAAAGGGGTTGAAGCTGAGAACGGGTGAGGTTTCCGTGAGGCCGTAGCCTTCGACGATCGGCGTGCCGGTCACTTCCTCCCAGCGCACGTTGACCGACTCGTGCAGCGCCATACCGCCGGCGGCGGAAGCGCGCAGGTGCCGCGGCGGACTGTCGAGGAACCACCGCTCGTTCAGCAGAGCGTTGAAGAGCGTGTTCACGCCCGTCACCCACGTGATCTTGTAGTTCTCGAATGCCCGCTTGAGGTTGCTCGGCGGCCGTGGCGAGGGAATCAGAATGTTGCGCGCCCCGAGCTTGTAGAACCCGAGCAGGTTCACCGTGAAGGCGAAGATGTGGTACAGCGGCAGGGCCGTAAGGACGGTCTCGAGACCTGGTCGCATGTAGCCGCCGCACATCTGAATCATTTGCAGGGTGTTCGACACGAGGTTGCCGTGCGACAGCATCGCGCCCTTCGAGACACCCGTCGTGCCGCCGGTGTACTGCAATGCTGCAACGGTGTCGTGCCCGACGCCGGCGAGGTACGCAGTGAGGGCATCCGATGTCTTCGCGGAGCGCCCGGCACTGAGAGCCGACTGGAACGTCGTGTGCGGCACGGTGATTTTCGGCAACGAACGGTTCCAGAATTTCTGCACCATGCGAATCACGCCAGCGATCACCGGTGGGAAGAACTCGGCGATGCGCACGGTCACGACCGTTTCAATGCTCGTCTTCGGCAGAACTTCGGGCAGCCGGTCAGCGAACATGTCGATGACGACGAGTGCCTTCGCGCCGGAGTCGGTGAACTGGTGCACCATCTCGGTGGGCGTGTAGAGCGGGTTCGTGTTGACGAGCACGAGTCCCGCCTTGAACACCCCAAACGCGACGATCGGGTACGCGAGGCAGTTCGGCATCTGCACGGCGACACGGTCGCCCTGCGCGAGACCGACGACCTCACGCAAGTAGGCAGCGAAGTCATCGGAAAGCGCATCGACCTGCGCGTAGGTGAGAGAGCCGTTCATGCCGTTGGGCATGCACTGCGTGAAGGCGATCGTATTCGCGTATTCGATGCTGGATGCCCGCACGAGGTCGGGCAGATGGGAGAAGGTCACCTCCCCAAGATCGGGCTCGACGTCGTCGGCGTAGTGGGGAAGCCAGGGGCGTTGGGTCATCGTTGATCTTTCGCCGAAGGGGACACCGCCGGCCGGAGCACCGACGATGGTGAAGCGCGATTCATGATATCCCGAGGCACCCGTTCGGCCGGGGACTGTGTTGAACCCCTCCAAACGTCGGGGCTGTGGGTGTGACTCAGTCGGCGTTCTGGAGCACCGCGATGATGTTGCCGGCAGGATCCGTGCACCACGCGATGTCGGGGCCCGTGTTGGCCGCGATGCCGCGCACGACGCCGCGTTCGTCGTGCGTGAACCCGGGGTATCGCACGAACGCGACCCCCTTTCCGGCGAGTTCGTCGACGGAGGAGTCGATATCAGCAACCTCGAGGTTGAGCACCGTGTAGGTAGCGGGTGCGTGGTCGGGCTTGGGATAGACGAGCATCCAGCCGCCGCCAGGGAGGTCGAGGGAAAGCTGCCCCATGTCCTCGTCCGTTACGGCGAGACCGAGCGTGTCGCGGTAAAACGTGCGGGCGGCATCGATGTCGGGTACGGCAAAACCGGGGAAAGCGAAGGTGTACTCGGGCATGGCCCGCACGCTACTCCCTGCTGGCGACACCGCGCACCCCTTCACGGGTGCCGTGAGGGGCCGATGCCGTCAGCGTGCCGTGCGAAGCACCGCGATGATATTGCCCGCCGGATCGGTGAACCAGGCGATGTCGGGGCCGTCATCCACGGCGAATGAGCGTGCGATGCCCCGCTGATCTTGGCCCATGCCTTCGTAGCGCGCGAACGTCACACCGCGCGCGTCGAGTTCGTCGACCGCGGCGTCGATGTCATCGACAACCAGGTTGAGCATCGTGTAGGTGGCCGGAACGTGATCAGGTTTCGGGTAGACCATCACCGACCCGCCGCTGGGGAGGCGGATGAGCAATTGGCCCATCTCGCCATCAACCACGGTGAGGCCGAGAACCGTGCTGTAGAACGTGCGCGCCGCTTCGATGTCGGGTACCCCGAAGCTGGTGTAGGCGTCAATGTATGTCGGCATGACGTGCCTCCTTCAGAGGCCTCCAGGGTGGCACTGCTGCGTTCTGCCAACTAGAGAAACGTGTTTCAGTTCTTTTCGGTCAGGCTTCCGTGATCGCTCGCGCCGTCTGGCTCGGATGCCGCCTCGGTGAGTTCAGCGGCGGTCAACTGACGCGGCTGCTCGTCAATCACGCGTGGCGCGGGAATGACCTTCGACTCGTCGAGGCCGTCCAGCCGACGGGCTGTGACAAGAACGCGCGTCTCGAGCGAGCTCGCGAACTGGTTGTACGCCTTGACGCTTCGCTCGATCGCGCCGCCGAGTGCGTCGGCGTGCTCGGCGAGCTTCGCGACACGCGCGTACAGCTCTTTCGACAGGTCGAACAGCATCTTCGCCTCGTCGGTCAGCACCTCCTGCTGCCACGTGAACGCCACCGTCTTTAGCACCGCCCACAGGCTCACCGGGCTCGCCAGAGCGATGCGCTTGCTGAAGGCGTATTCGAGCAGCATCGGGTCTTTCTCGAGAGCGGCGGCCAGTAGTGGCTCGTTCGGAATGAACGCGATCGTGAACTCCGGGCTCGCCTCCAGCCCCGTGAAGTAGTTCTTCGCTGACAGTTGGTCGACGTGCGCCTTCACGCGCTTGGCGTGGTCGGCCAACAGGCCAGCCTTCCGCGCCTGCTCCGCCGCGTCGGCCGTCGCCGGAATCGCGCTTGCTTCGATGTAGCTGTTGTACGGCACCTTCGCGTCGACCGCGATCGCCTTGCCGCCCGGGAGGGTCAACACCATGTCGGGGCGGCGCGCGCTGCCGTCGGCGTCGATCGACTGTTGGGTGAGGAAGTCGACACGATTGATGAGGCCCGCCGACTCGACGAGCGAGCGCAGTTGCGTCTCGCCCCAGACACCGCGGGTCGAGTTGTTGCTGAGCGCAGCGGCGAGCTGCTCTGCCGTCGCGCGCAGGCGGTCTTCCGCCTCTGTGGCGGCGCGCAACTGCTGGCTCAACTCGCCGTGCTGGCGGCTGCGTTGTTGCTCGAGTTCGTCGACCTTCTGCTGCATCGTGCGCAGGGTCTGGGCGACGGGCGCGAGCGCCTCGAGCACGCGGCCCTCCTGCTTCTCGCGCGACTCGCGCTCCGCGTCCCGCTGCCGGGCGAGGGCGAGCTGCTCGTCGAGGGCGATCGCCCGAGCCTCGGCCTGCGCGACCCGAACTTCGGCGGCGGTGAGCTGCTGGCGCAGGGCGTCGTGTTCGGCGGCACCGACCGTCCCCGGGTCGCCGCCGCCGCGGCGCCCAATGAGCAGGCCGACAAGGGCCCCGAGTAGTGCTCCGACGACAAGACCCAGCAGCAGCGGTGTGAGGAACTCCATGCGCCCAGTGTCTCAGCCGCCCCCGACACCGCCCCGCCCCTCGCTGACTGCACGAATGAAGGACGCGGGCAGAGGTCGGGCGGCGTGTCGCCGTGACACGCCGCGAGTTCGGGGCGCTCTTCCTTCATTTGTGCACTGCCTGGCGGGGGAGCGCGGCCTACGCTGGGGGCATGAGCGCCGCGCCCGAGCCGCACGAGGTGAGCGCCGACGACCTGCGGTACCTGCTCGCGGTCGCCCGGGTCGGCCGGCTCGTCGCTGCGGCTGCGCTGCTGGGGGTCGACCATACGACCGTGCGGCGGCGGCTCGACCGGCTCGAAGGGGCGCTTGGCGCACGGCTGCTCGACCGCGGAGCCGACGGTTGGCAGCTCACCGAGACGGGCCGCGCCATCGTCGAGAAGGCCGCACCCCTCGAGGGCATCGTCGAGCAGGTGGTCGCCGCGGCCTCGGGCGGCGACGCCGTGCGCGGCACCGTGCGGGTCGCGGCACCCGAGGGCTTCGGCTCGCTCTTCGCGGCGCCGGCGCTCGCGCGGGTACGGGCCGAGCACCCGGGAATCGCGCTCGAACTGGTGACCTCGACACGCCCGCTGAGCCTGCGTGGCTCGGGCTTCGACCTCGCCGTGACGGTTGGTGCACCGGCCGGTGCTCGGGTGCGCGCCGAGTTGCTCGCCGAGTACGCGCTGCGCCTGTACGCGGCCCCGCGCTATCTGGCCGCGCGGCCGCCGATCCGACGACTGGCCGACCTCGAGGGGCACGATCTGGTCTTCTACGTGGATGCTCTGCTCACCGTGCGCGAACTCGATCTCGCCGCCGAACTCGAGGGCATGCGGCTCGGGTTCGGCTCGACGAACGTGTTCGCTCAGCTCGAGGCGACACGGGCCGGAGCGGGCATCGGCTTGCTGCACGCCTTCATGGGCGAGGGGGCGGCGGGGCTGGAGCCGGTGCTGCCGCGCGAGGTCGACTTCCGGCTGCCGTTCATGCTCTCGACCCGGCCCGACAGTCCTGCGGTCGATGCGGTTGCGATCGTGCGCGACGCGCTACGGGCCGAGGTCGCCGCGCGGCGGGACGAGCTTCTGCCGCAGCGCTGAACGGCGCGGGCGACAGAGCGGGCACAATCTGCAGAACCGCACATCCCCTGTGCGCCGATGTCGCTTGAACGCAGAGCGTCCAGGCCACAGACTGAGCAGGAACCCCCTTTCGAAGGAGCCCTCCATGTCTGTTGTGCAGCACTGGGTCGACGGCGCCGCATTCGCCGGAGCATCCACCCGCACCGCCCCCGTCTACAACCCCGCCACCGGTGTGACGCAGCGTGAGGTGCTGCTCGCCACGACCGCCGACGTCGACCACGCCGTCGCGACCGCCAAGGCGGCCTTCCCCGACTGGTCGAGCACCTCGGTCGCGAAGCGCCAGGCGATCATGTTCGCGTTCCGCGAGAAGCTCAACGCCCGCAAGGACGAGTTGGCCGCGATCCTCACGAGCGAGCACGGCAAGGTGCTCAGCGACGCGGGCGGCGAGATTGCGCGCGGCCTCGAGGTCGTCGAGCTCGCGTGCAGCATCCCCCAGCTCATGAAGGGCGAGTACAGCGAAAACGTGTCGACCGGGGTCGACGTCTACTCGATCCGCCAGGCACTCGGCGTGGTGGGCATCATTAGCCCCTTCAACTTTCCGGCGATGGTGCCGCTGTGGTTCTTCCCGCTCGCGATCGCCGCCGGCAACACGGTTGTGTTGAAGCCGAGCGAGAAAGACCCCTCGGCAGCCATTTGGATGGCTGAGCTCTTCACAGAGGCCGGCCTGCCCGACGGCGTCTTCAACGTCGTCAACGGCGACAAAGAGAGCGTGGATGCTCTGCTCGAGCACCCCGACGTCGCGAGCATCTCGTTCGTCGGCTCGACGCCGATCGCGAAGTACATCTACGAGACAGCCTCGAAGCACGGCAAGCGCGTGCAGGCCCTCGGCGGCGCGAAGAACCACATGCTCGTGCTGCCCGACGCCGACCTTGACCTGGTCGCCGACTCGGCCGTCAACGCGGGCTTCGGCTCGGCCGGTGAGCGCTGCATGGCCATCTCGGTCGTCGTCGCCGTCGAGCCGGTCGCCGACGCGCTCATCGAGAAGATCCAGTCGCGCATGGCGACGCTGAAGGTCGGCGACGGCACGCGCAACTGCGACATGGGCCCGCTCATCACCGACGTGCACCGCGACAAGGTGGCGAGCTACCTCGAGATCGCCGAGCAGGACGGCGCCGAAATCGTCGTCGACGGCCGCGGCATCGAGGTCGACGGCGACCCGAACGGCTTCTGGCTCGGCCCGACGCTCATCGACAAGGTGCCGACGAGCTCGAAGGTCTACACGGAGGAGATCTTCGGCCCCGTGCTCTCGGTCGTGCGGGTGAAGAGCTACGACGAGGGCCTCGCCCTCATCAACGGCTCGCAGTACGGCAACGGCACTGCGATCTTCACCAACGACGGTGGCGCCGCCCGGCGCTTCCAGAACGAGGTGACGGTCGGCATGGTCGGCATCAACGTGCCGATCCCGGTGCCGGTCGGCTACTACTCGTTCGGCGGCTGGAAGAACTCGCTGTTCGGCGACGCGAAGGCGTACGGCACGCAGGCGATCCCGTTCTTCACCCGCGAGAAGGCGATCACCTCGCGCTGGCTCGACCCGAGCCACGGCGGCATCAACCTGGGCTTCCCGCAGAACTAGAAAAAGGTCTGCGAGGGGTACGGCGCGATAATGCGTATGAGTGTGCCGTCGGGGTCGACGATCGCGGCGACCATGTTGGTTGCCTGGTCGGGACTCATCACGAGCGACGGGTCGACTGGGTCAACGAGGTAGGCGATGCCGAGCGGGTGCGGGTACTCGCGCGCCGGCGCAAGGGCCTGAACGTCGGCGAGAGTGCCGCCCACCCGTAGGCCGTCGGCGGAGCGGATTCTCACGCCGTTAATCGGCTCACCCGTGTCGACCTGCACGCTCGAGGGTAGGAAGTACTCGTCGCGCGGCTTGCCGAGGTTGATCGCGCTGAAGTAGGTGAAGCCACCGGCGAAGGCGTAGGCCTCGTAGTCGGCGTAGTGGCCGCCGTCTCCGGCGCGGATGCTGGGCGCCGGTGCCGGTCCGAACGCGCGCTCGAGTACCGCGAGTGCGTCGGGGGTTTCCTCGGGCCACGTGAACCCGTCGACGCGGGCGCCGGACGAGTCGTAGAGCTCAACTCCGGTGCTGGTGACGACCAGCTCGGCGGGCACGGGGGCGGCCGGTGGGGCGCTCGTCGGCGTGTTCGACGGCGAGCTGGGAGGCGAGCTACTCGGCGCGACGGCCGGTGTCGCCGGAACGCAGGCGGCGAGAGTGAGGGCGGCCATGGTGGCGAGGGCGGCGAGGCTGGGGAGGCGGCGCGGCATGCAGTCAGCATCCCGCCCGTGAAGCGGTGACGGCAATGAGTAATCTCCCCAGCCAGCCCGAAGGCGTCAAAGGTATGATCTAAAGCATGACCGCTGCCGTTCAGAGCCCCCTCGTGATGCACGACACCATCGACGACGCTTTCGTCGCCCAGTACGCCCGCGACGGGTTCGCCATTCTGCGCGGCGCCCTCACCGCCGCCGAGGTCGAGGCGGTCAACGCCGAGGCCCTGCGCATCTGCCGGGCAGGTCTGAACCCCTCTGATGACGCGGTGGATGCTCACCCCGGGCAGAGCGACGCCGACGTGCTGCGGCAGTACTTGTGCATCCACCACCCGCACAAGATCAGCGAGGTCGCCCGGCAGATCATGCGGCACCCTCGGATCGTCGCGGGCCTCACGCGCGTGATCGGCCCGAACGTCAAGGCCATGCAGTCGATGCTGTTCATCAAGAGCGAGGGCAAGCCCGGGCAGGCCTGGCATCAGGACGAGCACTTCATCCCCACGCGCGACCGCTCGCTCGCCGGGGTGTGGATCGCCCTCGACGACGCCACCACCGAGAACGGCTGCCTCTGGGTGCTGCCCGGCTCGCACGCGCGCGGCGTGCTCTACCCCGACCGCGAGCAGACCGACGAGCGCTTCGACTGCACCGACGAAGCCTTCGGGTTTCCGTACACCGACGCCGACGCGGTCGCTGTCGAGGTGCCGGCCGGCGCGGCGCTCTTCTTCAACGGCTACCTGCTGCACCGCTCGCTCGAGAACAGCGGCAAGCACGGCTACCGCCGCGCGCTCGTCAACCACTACATGAGCGCCGAGTCGCTGCTGCCCTGGCAGAACAGCGAGGGGCGGTACTTCGCCGAGTACGACTTCCGCGACATCGTCATGGTGGCGGGGGAAGACCCGTACGCGTACAAGGGTCTGCGCGACCTCAGCGTGCCGGGCTCGCGCGCCGACAAGTCGGGCGGCTGCGACCGCTGAGCGGCCGGTTAGGTAAGGGCAGCCGGGCGCCGGTCGGCCGCCTCGGTCTCGGCCGCCGCGCCCGTTCGCCCCACGGCCGTGCCGCACACGCGGGCCAGGTCAGCGACCTCGGTCACGTCGTGCCGCTTCGCCGCGTGCACGATGATCGCGGCGCACGCCTCAGCATCGGCGAGCGCGTCGTGGTGGGCGAAGTCTTCGAAGCCCGCGGCCATCGCGGCGACGGGCAGGCGGTACGAGTCGAGGTGGTACGTCTTGCGGGCGACCCGCAGGCTGCACACGTACGACAGGCTCGGCACCTCGAGCGCGCTAGCCCGCTGCGCCGCGCTCAGCACGCCCATGTCGAAGCCAGCGTTGTGGGCGGCGAGGGTGTCGCCGTCGACGAACTCGAGCAGGGCATCCACCTGTTCGGCCCACAGGGGCGCGTCGACGATGTCGGCAGCGGTGATGCCGTGGATGCGGGTGTTCCACTCGAGCATGTCGTCGTACCCGAACGGCGGGCGGATCAGCCAGCCTGCCCGGTCGACCACGCGGCCGTCGCGCACCTTCACCAGCCCCACCGAGCACGCCGAGGCCGCGTGGTTGTTGGCGGTCTCGAAGTCGATCGCGGTGAAGTCCAGCGGCACCCCTCGATGCTCGCATGAGCCGCCGACGCCGACCACCGGGCGCGCCGCCCGGCCCGTAGCCTGGAGGGGTGAACCTGCTCCGCCGCTACTCGCCCGCCGTGCTCGCTCAGCTGTTCTGGGCGATGAACTTCGTCGTCGGCGACCGCGTCATCGCCGAGTTCACACCGCTCGAGCTCACCTTCTTCCGCTGGCTCGGCGCCTTCCCGATCCTGCTCGTGATCACCCTCTGGATCGAGCGCGACCGGCTCGACAAGTGGCGGCTCGCGGCCAAGGAATGGTGGATCCACATCATCCAGGCCGCGCTGGGCATGGTGGGCTACACCCTGCTGCTCTACGCCGCGCTCGACACGACGTCGCCGGTGAACGCGAGCGTGATCAGCGCCATTAACCCGGCGATCATCGCGCTCGCCGCGGTCGCGGTGCTGGGGGAGCGCATCCGTCGCGGCGGTGTGCTCGGCATCGCGATCTCGTTCGTCGGCGTCGTCATCGTCGTGCTGCTCGGCGGCTCGGGGGGCATCGACGACGTGCGCGTCGTGCCCGGCGACCTGCTGATCCTCGGCGCGATCCTCGCCTGGACCGCCTACGTCATCATCAGCCGGCGCATCCAGACTCCGCCCATCACGGCGACGACCGTGCAGGTCGGCGTGAGCGCTGTCATGCTCGCGCCCGTCATGGCGATCGTCGGCATTCAGGCGCAGCCGAGCGCCGAGGGCTGGTGGGGGCTCGCGATCATCATCATCTTCCCGAGCGCCCTGGCGTACCTGCTGTGGAACGTCGCCGTCACCCAGCTCGGACCCTCGCGCACGGGCGTCTTCCTCAACCTTCTGCCGGTCTTCACCGCGATCATCGCGGTGGCGCTGGGCGACGCGCTCACGGTGTGGCAGGTGATCGGCGGTCTCATCGTGCTCGCCGGCGTGTACTTGACGACCCGGCCGGGCGCGACAATATCCGGCCCGACGGCGCAGGGCGGGTACGCGGCACCGGATGCGGAGCCGAAGCACGCGCGGGAATAGTTCTGCATGCGCACGCATTGACCCGAGCATGACCAAGCTGGGGTTCCTGTCGTTCGGCAACTGGATGGGTGTGGCGGGATCGCGCACGCGCTCGGGCGCCGATGCCCTTCTGCAGGGCATCGAGCTCGCGGTCGCGGCCGAGGAGGTGGGCGTCGACGGTGCGTTCTACCGCGTGCACCACTTCGCCCAGAACCACTCGAACCCGTTCCCGATGATGGCAGCCGCGGCCGCCCGCACGAGCCGCATCGAGCTCGGCACGGGCGTCATCGACATGCGCTACGAGAACCCCTGGTCGCTCGCCGAGCAGGCCGGGGCCACCGACCTCATCAGCGGCGGCCGGCTGCAGCTCGGCATCAGCCGGGGGTCACCCGAGACCGTCATCGACGGCTGGCGGTATTTCGGCTACGAGCCGGCCGACGGTCAGACGGATGCGGACATGGCCCGCGAGCACACCGACCTGTTCCGCCGCGCGATCGACGGCGAGGGCTTCGCGCCCGGCAACCCGCGGGTGATCGGCACCGATAAGCCGCAGCCGGTGACCCCGCAGTCACCCGGCCTGTACGACCGCATCTGGTGGGGCGCTGGCACCCGCGCGACCGCCGTGTGGACGGCCGAGCAGGGCATGAACCTCATGAGCTCGACGCTACTCACCGAAGACACCGGGGTGCCGTTCGATGAGCTGCAGGCCGAGCAGATCGCGATGTTCCGCGCGACCTGGGCGACGCGCGGATGGAAGCGTGAGCCCCGCGTGTCGGTCAGCAGGAGCATCCTGCCGATCATCGATGAGGAGACCGCCTACTACTTCGGCGTGCAGGCGCAGGGCGAGCAGCGCGACCAGGTCGGCATGCTCGACGGCGCGCGCTCGCGCTTCGGCCGCTCGTACATCGGCGAGCCCGACGTGATCGCCGCCGAGCTCGCGCGCGACGCGGCGGTTCAGGATGCCGACACCCTGCTCGTCACCGTGCCGAACCAGCTCGGCGTCGAGTTCAACGCGCGCATCCTCGAGGCGATCAAGCGCGACATCATGCCCGTGGTCGACGCGGAGGTCGTGCCCTCGCTCGCCTAGGGCGGCACGCGAGCGCGGCAGGTGCGCCGTCCGTTCGCACAGGTCTATGCTCGGCACCGGAGAGCCGGGAAGCCTGGTCGGCCCGCGAGAACGCGGAGCGCCCCGGCGACCGTCGGGGCGCTGACCTCCGATCAGGAAGGCGGCCGCTGTGCCTCCCACCCCCATCATCGAGACCGTCGCCCTGACGAAGCGCTTCGGTCGCTCCACCGCCCTCAGCGGGCTCGACCTGCAGGTCGACGAGGGTGAGGTGCACGGCTTCCTCGGCCCCAACGGGGCGGGCAAGTCGACCACCATCCGCGTGCTGCTCGGGCTGATCCGCCCGAGCGGTGGCACCGCGCGGGTCTTCGGCCGCGACCCCTGGGCCAACGCCCCGGCGATCCACCGTGACATCGCGTACGTGCCCGGTGATGTCAGCCTGTGGCCCTCGCTGACGGGCGGCGAGGCGATAGACCTGCTCACCAGCCTGCGCGGCGGGTCCGACCCTGCCCTGCGCGCTGGGCTCATCGAGCGGTTCGAGCTCGACCCCCGCAAGAAGTGCCGCACCTACTCAAAGGGCAACCGGCAGAAGGTCGCCCTGGTCGCCGCGTTGGCTCGCCGCGCGCGCCTGTACATCCTCGACGAGCCGAGCTCGGGGCTCGACCCCGTGATGGAGTCGGTGTTCCGCGAGGAGGTCGAGCGCGTGCGCGGCGAGGGTGCCACGGTGCTGCTGTCGAGCCACGTGCTGAGCGAGGTCGAGCGGCTGTGCGACCGGGTGACGATCATCCGCGAGGGGTCGGTGGTCGAGAGCGGGTCGCTCGACGACCTGCGGCACCTGAGCCGCACGAGCTTCCGTGTCGCGGGCGTCGCCGATGCCCCGGCGGTGCGCGCCCTTGCTGGTGTGCACGATCTGCGCGTCAGCGAGAGCACCGTCGAGTTCGAGGCCGACTCCGACGCCATCCCGACGGTGCTCGCCGCCCTCTCGGCACAGGGGGCGACGTCGGTGACCGCCGCTCCGGCCTCGCTCGAGTCGTTGTTCCTCCGGCACTACAGCGTGACGCGATGACGCGCGCGGGGGTGACGGTCTTCGCGACTCAGCTGCGGCGGGACCGGTGGGTGCTCACGTTCTGGGTCGGCGGCATCGCCGTGTTCGGGCTCGCCGTCGCGGCGGCCATCACAAGCCAGTTCGCGAGCGCGGCCGACCGTACCGCGATCGTTGTGCTGTCGGTCGCGAACCCAGCCATCGTCTTCGCGCGCGGGCTGCCAGACGGTGACTCGCTCGGAGCGCTCGCCTTCTTCACGGGCTTCGCCTTCACGGCGGTGCTCGCCGGTCTCATGAGCACCTTCCTCGTCGTGCGGCATTCGCGAGCTGATGAGGAGAGCGGGCGAGCCGAACTACTTGCGGCCACGCCCCTCGGGCGTTCGACCTCCCTCGCGGCGACGGTCGCGCTGGGGGTTCTCGCCAACCTGCTCGTCGTCGGCGTGCTGACGATGGCGTACGCGGCCGGAGGTCTGCCCCTCGACGGTTCGGTCATTGCAGCGCTCGCCGTCGGGGGTGTCGGGCTCGTCTTCGTCGGGGCCGCCGCCGTGGTCGCCCAGGTGATGCCGTCGGGCCGTGCCGCGAACGGCGCGGCGACAGCGCTCGTCATCGGCGCCTACCTCGTTCGGGGCATCGGCGACGCGCTCGGCACCCCGAGCGACGACCTCAGGCGGGTCGACCCGAGCGCGGTGTCATGGCTGTCGCCGATCGGCTGGGGTCAGGCAACGCGCCCTTTCGCCGAGCCGACCTTGCTGCCCCTGCTGCTGTCGCTCGTCGCCTTCGCGGCGTTGACCGGCGTCGCCCTCGCCCTGCGGGCACGGCGCGACCTCGGGTCGAGTCTCGTGCCCGAGCGTGGCGGGCGGGCGACGGCGCGCCTCGGCGGTCGCTCGGTGCTGGGTCTCGCGTGGCGGCTGCAGCGGGCGACGGTGCTCGGCTGGCTCGGCGGAGCCGTCGTGCTCGGCGGGGTGGCGGGAGGACTCGCGCCGGTCGTCGCCGAGGGCATCGCCGGCAACGCATCCCTCTCCGCGCTCATCGAGCGGCTTGCGCCAGGCGGATCGGGCGATACCGCCGATGTCTTCGTCGCCGCCATTCTCGGCATCGGTGGGATGCTCGCCGCAGCCGCGGGCGTGCAGGCCGTGCTGCGGCTGCGGTCGGAGGAGGTCGAGGGGCGCGCCGAGCTGCTGCTCTCGACCCCCGTCGCCCGCACGTCGTGGATCGGCGCCACGGCTGTCGTGGCCATCGTGTCGGTCATGACCGTCACCCTTGGCATGGGGTTGGCCACGGGCGCCGCGAGCGCACGCTCGAGCGGAACGACCGACGACGTCCTCCGTTACCTCGGGGCCGGGCTCGCTCATGCGCCCGCGGCACTCGTGTTCGTCACTCTGACGGCGCTGTTCTTTGCGACGGTGCCGCGCGTCACGGTCGCCCTTGGCTGGGGGACGCTCGTCATCGGTCTTGTGCTCGGCCAGTTCGGCGAGCTTCTGCAGGTGCCCGAGTGGTTGCAGGCGGTGAGCCCGTTCTTCCACACCTCTGCCGCACCCGTGGTTGACGTCGACCTCGTCGCCGTCGCCGTTCTGCTTGCGGCGACCGGTGCGCTGCTCGCCGTGGCGCTCGTCGCCCTGCGCCGGCGCGACCTCACGCTCGGCTAGCCTGACAACCCTCAGCGATGAGTTCGGGTTCGGTGCTCATCACGGGCGTCGGCCGACGCGGCTCGATCGTGCACGCGTCGGGGCGCCTCTTGCTCGAGCACGGTCGCGACATCGCGTTCACCCACTGGGGCGCGTACGAGCAGCGCGCTGGTTTGCCGTGGGAGGTCGACGGTGTCGACACGATAACGGCTGATCTCGAAGGGTTCGGCGTTCGCGTGCTGCCCAGCGAGGTCGACGTCATTGACGCGAGTGCGGTTAGGTCGATCGTGCCGCGCGTTTCTGCCCAGGCAGTTCATCGCTGCTGTCGCGCGGCAGGCACCCGAGGGCGAGGGGCGCATCGTTGCCTTCACGCGCGACCGCCTCGTCATTGCCGCGGCACAGGAGCTCAGCCCCCTCGACTTTCTCCTGTCGCCCGAGGGTCGCTGGATCTCGGGGCAGCTGCTCACGAGCGACGGTGGATTCTCGGTTTGACGTCTTTCACCCGTGCTGCCTTCCGGCGGTCGGGCAGATTCAGGCCAACTGGTGACCTGTGATCGTCGTCACCCCCGGTGCACCCGTTCGGATCGGCGCGCCTGGCCTCACCGTCTTTCTTGTGTGAAGCCGTATTGACGTCAAAGCGCCTTTACACAAGGGAAACAGGGTGGATGCGCTGAGGGCACAGAGCGCGGGTCGCCCGCCGGAGGCCGACGGGGCGCACGGCTCATGCGGGGCGCACGCTGAGCGCCAGGCCGTCGGCGCGCGCGGTGTCGAGCGGGATGCCCGCCGCGAGCTCGGCACGGGTCACCTGCTGCTCGGCACCGGTCCACTCGTCCCGCACGATCCACGTCTCGACCGCGGCCGCGCCGCTGCTGTCGAGCACAGGATGCCAGCGCACGAGCTGCCCGACTCCGGCCTCCGAAACGGCGAAGGCGGCGAGTTGCGCCCCGTGGGCCTGCGGCGTGAGCGCGAGCCCGGTGACCCCGGATGTCGAGCCCCAGGCTCCGGCCGCCGAGCCCGAGAGCGCGGGCGGCACCGCGCGAGCATCCCGAGACGCCGTGCGCCAGGTGCGGTAGATCGAGATCGCACGTCGCATCTCGGCGAGCTGCGCAGCCGACCACCCGGGCAGGTCGCCCATGAGAATCCACGGGCCGCCGACCAGGTACGGCGCGAGCTGCGCGCGCAGCGGCAGGTGCGGCTGATCGCCCATGTACTTGCTGGTCCACGACGAGGGCAGGTACACGCCGAGGCCGAGGGCCGCGAGACGGTTCTCCTCCGACCGGCACCAGTCGTCGCCGATCGTCGTGTCGTGGTGCGCGATCATCTGGAGGTCGAGGGGCTTACCGCCGTTCCAGCAGTTCTCGATGAGCAGGTCGGGGTGCGTCTCGCGCAGAGCCGCGAGCACCGAGTACCAGCCGGTGACGCCCGCCGCCTCGCCCGCTCCGGGGTCGTGCGTGTGGTGCGCGGCGTCGCAGCGGCTGATGGTCTCGAAATCGTGCAGCAGCCAGTCGACGCCGTCGCGCACGAGTCGGTCGAGGCACGCGAGCACATGGTCGCGCGCGGGCTCGTGCCCGAGGCACAGCGAGTGGTTGCGGTGCGACACGATCTGGTGCCGACCGTTCCAGGTGGCGAGCCAGTCGGGGTGAGCGGTCGCCACCGCCGAGTCGGGGGCAGCATTGCCGGCGCCCACCCACAGCCCCAGCTTCATGCTGCGGTCGTGCGCGAGCGCCGCGATGCCGGCGACTCCAGCCGCGTATCCGGGCTGCGCGTTCCAGTCGCCGACGTGGTCTTCCCAGCCTTTGTCGACCGTCACGACCTCGACGCCGAGGTCGGCGGCGACGTCGAAGAACGCCGCGACGCGCTCCGGGTCGATGTCGGTGCCGAAACCCCAGGTGTCGGCGATGAGCGGTGGCGGCAGTTCGGCGGCGCGATTCGGGATACTCGCCGCGAGCAGCGTGCGCAGCCAGCCCTCGGCGGTCTCGTGGTCGCCGAGCCCGTGGCGCACGAGCAGGCCGGGGAGGGCATCCACCGCCGGAAGCTCGGTGGGCCGGAACGTCTGCCACGGCAGCCGCACCTGCACGGTGAGCCCGTGGTCGTCGGTGAGCAGGTCGAGCAGCACGCAGTCGCTGCGGTCGAGCGCCGTCGCGAGCGCGACCGCGCGGCCGTCGGCGTCAGTGGCTGCAACGGTGCACCAGCCGGCGGCGTCGTGGTAGCGCTCGTGCAGCTCGGGGGAGTGGCCGACCGTGGTGTAGAGCACACCATCGTGCTGGTCACCCTCGGGAAAGTCGAAGGGCGTGCGCGTGCCGTGCGACTCGTCGTGGTTAAGCACGGCGGCATCGGCGACCGAGTAGGCACCGCTGACGAGGGTGCGCGGGCGGGCGGGAGAGACAGCGAGCTCGTCGATGCGGAAGCCGCGGAACTTCGCATCCCACGTGAACGGGTGCAGCACGCGCACGGTCACGTCGTGCCAGCCGTCGAGCCGCAGTCGGGCGACGATCGTGTCGCCGGGCTGTCCGGTGGAATGGTCAGGGCGTTGAGGGTGCGCGACGATGCGCTCGAAGCCGTAGGGCATGACTTAGATCATACCTTTGCGGCGCGCCTAGACTAGGCGCTCGTGGCTCTCACTATCGGCATCGTCGGCCTGCCCAACGTCGGCAAGTCCACCCTCTTCAATGCGCTCACGCAGAACGACGTGCTCGCCGCGAACTACCCGTTCGCGACGATCGAGCCGAACGTGGGGGTCGTCGAGCTGCCCGACCCGCGCCTGACGGTCTTGGCGGGCATCTTCGGCAGCGAGCGGACCATCCCGGCGACCGTCTCGTTCGTCGACATCGCCGGCATCGTCAAGGGCGCGAGCGAGGGCGAGGGGCTCGGCAACCAGTTCCTGGCGAACATCCGCGAGTCTGACGCGATCGCCCAGGTGGTGCGCGCCTTCACTGACTCCGACGTCGTGCACGTCGCCGGCGCCGTCGACCCGGCCAGCGACATGGAGACCATCAACACCGAGCTCATGCTCGCCGACCTGCAGACGCTCGAGAAGGCGCTCGTGCGGTACGAAAAGGAGGTCAAGGGCAAGAAGCTCGACCCCGCGGTGCTGCAGGCGGCGCAGGATGCTCACGCCCTGCTCTCCGCCGGCACCACCCTCTCCTCGGCGGGATTCGACGCCGCGCCGATCCGCGAGCTCGGCCTGCTCAGCGCGAAGCCGTTCATCTACGTGTTCAACGTCGACGAGGCTGTGCTCGGCGACGCGGGTCGCATGGCCGAGCTGGCGGCGATGGTCGCTCCGGCCAAGGCCGTCTTCCTCGACGCGAAGATCGAGAGCGAGCTCATCGGCCTCGACCCGGAAGACGCGGCAGAGCTGCTCGCCTCGACCGGCCAAACCGAGAGCGGACTCGACCAACTGGCCCGCATCGGCTTCGACACCCTGGGCCTGCAGACGTACCTCACCGCCGGCCCGAAAGAGTCGCGCGCCTGGACGATCGGCAAGGGCTGGAAGGCTCCGCAGGCCGCCGGCGTCATCCACACCGACTTCGAGAAGGGCTTCATCAAGGCCGAGGTCATCGGCTTCGACGACCTCGTCGAGTGCGGCTCAGTCGCGGAGGCCCGCGCTCGCGGGAAGGCCCGCATCGAGGGCAAGGACTACGTCATGCAGGACGGCGACGTGGTCGAGTTCCGGTTTAACGTATAGCGTTATTGAGGAAAGGGCGGACAGTCGGATCAATCCCGACTCGACTGTTTGCGGAGGCCGCGCCACGGCCGGCGACCTTGCCAGTCGAGCGGTCTTGCTCGTGTTGCTGTCACCGTCTTTCTGGGAGGTGCAAGACGTCCCGTGGGACGAGCTAGGCGCCGAGCGCACCGACTCCTTTTGGCCCGGTGACGAAGACTTGAACGCGGCACTCGACGAGTGGGCGATTGAGTGGATACCGTCTAGCGAGCTCCGCGCCTTCATCGGTGAGCACTTCCACGATCTGGAGTCCGATTGCGTCTTGCGAGATCGTGGCTAGTGAAATCGTAGATTTCCGATTCCGAAGGGCATGGTCGCGTCAGTGATCGTTAGGCACAACAACGACGGTTGGTCGCTTCAGTTCTCAGACGAAGCAGTGTGGCAGGTCCGATTCGACCACGGAGTGTCGATCATCACCGAGCACGTTGCTATTCGCATTGAAAAGTCGTTTGAGATCCACATCGGAGATCGAGTCGTCCAGATCGAACCAGGCTCGCCGATCAACGCTTCCGACGTGGTCTCGCTTCACCAACTCGCATTGGCATCCGCAACCATCCAAGAATCGGGTTCACTGAAAGTAAGTTTCGCGGGTGGCGTGACGCTTTCGGTTGACGCGTCTGACGACTCTTGGGAGCCATTCACCATCGACGTTGAAGGCGGATGGAAGTTCGTCTCGATGCCGGGCGGTGGGCTCACATGGTGGCTTCCCGAGGGTGTGGACGGCGACGTGGTCGAGTTCCGCTTCAACGTGTAGCGGCGACTACCAGGAGAGCGTGATTTCGAACTCGCGCTCGTCGTGCTCGATCTCGACTTCGACCTCCATGGTGACCTCGTCGGGGAGCTTCACGGTCACGCGGAGGCCGTCCCGCTCCATGAGGATGCCGTTGCCCGACGCCAGCTCGTCCGCGATCGCGCGGAGCTGGTGAGCGGCTTCTTCGCGGCTCAGGGTCTGCTTCTTCTCGATCTTGACGATGTCCATGGTTTGACTTCATCACTGCGCTCGAGCATCCGCGACAAACGAAGCGTGAACCGATTGCGAAATGTGGATACTCCGCCTCGAGCAGATCACGCGGGTCAGCGTGCCGCGATGCTTGCCTCGAGGATCGAGGCGAGTTCGGCAACGTCCGCGATGTCGCCGGCCGCGATGCTCACGATTAGGTCGTGTGCCTCGTCGTTGTTCCACGTCAGTCTGTAGCCGTTGACACCGAGAAAGGCGATGAGCCCGGCAAGGCCGAGGCGCTTGTTGCCGTCGACGAGAGCGTGGTTGCCGACGATCGATAGCGTCAACGCAGCAGCCTTGAGTGCCAGCGTCGGATACACCGGCGTTCCGAATAACTCGGTCCTTGGGCGTGCTGCCGCTGACTCGAGCAAGCCGGCGTCGCGCACGATCGGCGCGGCGCCGATCGCGCGCTCGGCGATGTAGAGCAGGTCGTCGAGTTCGAGATAGATCATCGACCGAGGCGGTCGAGGGCCTCAGCGAATCGCGGCAACTCCTCGTAGAGAACCTTGTCGAGAAGGTCGCGCTTGCTGCGGCTTTCGATGTATTCGCGCACAGCGGAGCGGGCGACTTCTTGCATCGAGCGGCCTTCGTGTTCGGCGCGCTTGCGCAAAGCGTCCGTCTCGGCTTCGTCCAGTCGTAGCGTCATGGCCATACACCGTATGGTATCAAGGGTGATACCTGCAGGAGGGGTCGCTCGTGTTCTTGCGCAGATCCGGGTTGTGCGATTTACTGCGCCGGCAAGCGACGATCAGTCGTAGATGTCGCCGCGGTGCCTCCGGACCAGCGCGACGGAACGCCGGGACCACGATCGCGGTCGTACGTCTGGGATCTCCAGCGAGGCAACCTCGTCGTGCACGTGCACGTGCACACCGACGGTCGAATCCTCGAACAGGATGTGGCTGACTCCGCCGAGCTGGTCGCGGTGCGACTCGGCGAGTTGGTTCCCTCGCAGTAGTAGCGAAGGGTCCGTGCACAGGTCCGATCGTGCCCAACAGCGTCGCTGCCGACCACGAAACGAATCCATGTCGGCCGCGCTACTCGTCGCTCGGGCCCGCCGGCGGGCTGAGCGTCTCTGCCGCCGCGTCGCCCACTTCGAGCGGAAACCGAACGACGAGTTCTCCGGCCGCGGTCGTGACGATGAAGTCGAGCCAGTCGCCGAACGGTCGCTCGAGTGGGCTGGGCGCAATCGACCCATCGCGCTCGCGGATGCTCACAACCCGTACCTCGCGCGTGCCGACGATGCCCATCGACGGAGTGAAGTGCAGCATCCCGGGCGAAATCTGAGCGATGCCGACGCTCCACTCGGTGCCGATGTTGAGCACTCGACCTTCTCCGGCGCGAATGGCGCACCGCACCTCGCCCTCCACGAGCCGCTTCCGATCGTTTCTTCGCTCGATCTCGTCGGGAATCAGCCACCACAGGAGGTCGGCGAAGAAGCCGAAGAACCAGCCGAAGATGAACTCGAAGAGGGTGGACACGGGACGGCGGTGCTCAGCCCGCGAGCTCGTCGCGCAAGCGCGGCTCGACCCGGTGCTCGGGCCGCAGCCCGGCCTTGTCGGCGTAGAACGCGCGGATGACATCCATGTCGGCGGCGACGTCGCCCGTGAGCTCGATGGTCGGGCCGAGCCCGGTCGTCATCGTGGTGCGGTCGACGTAGCCGAGCGTCACCGGCAGCGACGCCTCGCGCGCGATGCGGTAGAAGCCCGACTTCCAGTGGGTGTGGCCTTTGCGGGTGCCGTCGGGGGTGACGACGAGGCCGAACACATCGCCCGAGCGGATGCGGGCCAGCACTTCACCGACGACCGCAGCCGGAGCATCCCGATCGACTGGGATGCCGCCCAGGCCGCGCATGATGGGGCCGCGCCAGCCGCGGAAGAGGCTCTTCTTGCCCAGCCAGCGGAAGCGCATGTCGAGCCGCCAGGCGATGGCGAGCATGAGCACAAAGTCCCAGTTGGAGGTGTGCGGGGCACCGATCAGGACGGTCGGGCGGTCAGGTGCGGGCTCGGAGACGAGCCGCCAGCGGCTGAACGTCCAGAAGAGTCGCGCAATCTGGCGGCGGAGGAACATGCGACAACAGTAAGTTGCCCGAGCCCTCTTCGCGTCACGACCACCGGGCGTAGAGGTCGAAAACGGGACGCTCGAGGTCGCCCAGGGGCCCGTCCGAACTGCGCAGCTCTGCGCGGGCGGCGTCGCTGAGTCGGAAGCCGCGACCCGAGCTCGCGTTGCGATTGATGCTGGGTTCGGCCGTGGGAATGAGCGCTCCGAGCCGGGAGAACCCCTCCCACTGCTCGGCGAGGTTCGCGAGGTCCGTAGCCATGTGCTCCATGCGTACCGCGTGGATGCGCCGCCGTCGACGCGGACCCCCTCCAGTACTGACCCTCCGGGTGAGCTGGCCCGGTCGCTCCAGGCTCGCGATGGTGGTGAGCCGCCGAGTCATCAGCCCCCACCGTCGACCATCGTTGACGGCCCCGATGAACGCCCGGAAGTGCTGCTCGTCGGGCTCGTACACGTGCGCCAGTCCGCGTGCGCGAAGCGCGGCGGCGATGTTCCCCATGCCATCGAGCCCGAAGCGGAAGAGCGACTCGTAGTACGCGGCCGGCTCGCGGATCGTCATGAAGACCGTGACGTCCGGCCTCTCCCAGATCTCCGCTGTGAGGGGGGAATGCTTGCGCTGGAACAGCACTGGCAGACCGGCATAGCGCACGAGGAACTCGGTCAGGAAGGTCGAGCCGGTCTTCTGTGCGTCGACGTAGACAACTCGCCCCAGATCAAGCATCCGAAACCTCGACCACGACAATCGGCTGCACGTTCCGCGCGGTGCGCGCGGTCGAGCGGCGTTGCAGTATGCGACAACAATAGACGGCGCTTCGGCCCGCGCACGGCGGAGCGCCAGCGCACCGCACCCGGTTCATCAGAACGATAGCCGCATTTAGCCAGCCGGCTACTCCGTCGGAACCGCATCCTGTTCGACGCTTTCGCGTAGTGCCCGAATCTCCGCCTCGAGCTCGTCGAGGTTCTCCGGCTCGGGCAGGCCGCACTCGCCGAGCTCCTGCTCGACCTGCAGGGTCAGGCCCTCCTTGCCGTCCGCGTGCGCGGCATCCACCGTGCCCTCGTAGATGGCGTTGTCGGCCGACTCTCGGTTGACCGCCGAGGCCTCGAGGCACAGGTGGTAGACGCTGCCACCGGCCGTCCACGTGACCGAATCCTGGCCGGTGAGCTCCTGCACGATTGCGGTGTACTCGTCGATCTGGCCCTCGTTGGCGTACTGCTCGACCGACGGCGGGTTGAACGAGGCGCCGAGCAGCGTCGCGACGATGAGTACGACGATGCCGACCGCGCCGGCGATGCCCTTCTGTTTGCCGTCCATGTCTTTGTTCAGGAAGATCAGGATGATCAGCGGCAGGAAGGCGATCATCGTGATGATCGCGCCCAGCTGGTTCTGCACGAAGAAACGCACCGGCTCCGACTTGCGGGCCGGGTCGAGCCGGTTGGCCTTCTTCCACAGCTGCGAGCCCGCCACGGCCAGCAGGCCGATGCCGACGAGCATGCCGAGCAGCAGCCACAGCGCCGTCTCCGAGTTCTGGTACCACGGCGCCGACACGCTCGGCTTGAACGGCTCGAGCCACAGCAGCCAGTAAATCGCGAGGCCCTCGCCGATCAGGGCGCCCGCCCAGAAAGCGGCGGCACCCCAGCGCAGACCGGTCGCCTGACCCTTCGATTCGGCGCTCGGCTTCCAGTCGGCGCGGGGGCTGTCGTCGCCGCCGCTCGACGACGCGGCGCGCTCCGCCGCCGACTCGTCGACCTCGACCTTGACGACCTTCTTCGTGACCTTGCGTTCTGCCATGGGGGTGCCCTTCGGGTTTCGGGATGCGCGCACACGCTCGCCGCGAGCCTAGTGCGACGGCCCGTCGAGGGAGTAGCGTCGCGCCATGTTCCTTCTCGAACTCAACTGGCTGGCCATCCTCATCGGCTTCGTCGTCGCTTTCGCTGCCGGAGCCCTGTGGTTCGGGCCCAAGACGTTCTTCCCCATCTGGTGGAAGGCGATGGGGCGCTCGGAGGACGAGCCGCCGGGCACCGGCAACATGGGCCTTGTGTTCGGCCTTACCGCGGCGGGGGCGCTCGTGCAGGTCATCGCGGTGGCCTCCGTCATCCACTTCGTCGACCTCGCCGCGGGCCCTGTCGGCCCGCTCGGCGGCGCCCTCACCGGCCTGCTGCTCGGCATCGGCTTCGCCGCGGCGAGCTCGCTCAGCCACCGGCTGTTCGCCGGGCACGGACTGAAGGTGTGGATCATTGAGGTCGGCAGCGACGTGCTCAACTACACGCTCGTCGGCCTCGTCATCGGGCTGTTCGGCTAACGCTGTTCGGCTAACGCTGGTCGGGCGAGCTGGCGGCTCAGCGCGCGAGTACCTGCGCCGCCGCGCCGCGACCGGTGCGCACGGCACCCTCCATGTAGCCGCACACCCACTGGTCGGAGCCGACGAGCCAGAACGGCGGCTCGTGCGTGCCGTGCAGCGGTCCGACGGCGGTGAGGTCGCCGGGACGCCAGGCGGTGATGTACCCCTGCGTGTAGGGGTCGGCGAACCAGTCGCGCACGAACACGGCCTGCGTCTCGCGCGCCTCCTCGCCGTAGGCGGCGGCGAGCTCGTCGAGCAGCGCCGCCTCGCGGTCGGCGGCGGGCAACGCCTGGTACGGCCCGAGCCGGTCGACGGGAACGAGCGCCGAAAGCGAGCCGAAGGTCTGCACCCACGTACCGCCGAGCAGAGTGTGCTCGAAGTAGCCGGTGCCGTTCTGCCCGTTGGCCTCCCAAAACGAGGTCGCGTGCACGGTGACGAGCTTCGCGGCGGGCGCGTGCTGGCGACGGGTCGCCGCGCGCAGGAAGTGCTCGCTCACCCCGGTAATGCGCACGTCGCGCAGCGGTCCGGCCGGCAGCGCGCACACGACGTCGGCGGCGTGCAGCCGTTCACCAGTGACGAGGGTCACTGCCGCCCCGGTTCGGGTCACGTCGATCGCGGCGACCATGCTTCCATACCGGATGCGGTACCCGAGCTCCTCCGCCATGCGCAGTGCGACCGTGGCCGAACCCTCGAGCACCTTCGCGCTCTCCCACGCGTCGTAGTCGTAGAACCCCGTGGCCCCCGCCGTCGCCTCTTTGCGCAGGTCGGCGAGCAGCGAGCGACGCCAGATCGAGGGGTCGGCGAGGGCGAGCGTGCGCAACTCCATGGCGCGCAGCACCGCGGGGGTCGCGCCCTCCGACCGCAGCCAGCCGCCGACGCTCAGTCGGTCGAGCGCGACGGCGTCGGGATGCGCCCACGGGTTCTCGGGGTCGACGCTGGCGGCGAGGGCCGCGAACCGCTGCTCGAGCTGGTCGTAGAGCGCGCGGTCGGCGGCGGGCATCCAGGTCATGTCGTCGCCCAGCACCCGGCCCTCGCTGATGAGCCACGTCGATTCGCCCGGGATGTCGGTGAAGCTCGGCACGATCGTGAGCCCGAGCTCGGCGACCAGCTGCCGGTAGCTCGTGTGCGAGTCGCCGATGACCTCGCCGCCGAGCTGGATCGGCCGACCGTCGGGCATGAGGGTCTGCTCGACGCGCCCGCCGGCGCGGCCGCGCGCCTCGAGCACGATCACGTCGGCGCCGCCGGCCGCGAGGTCGCGCGCGGCGCTCAGGCCGGCGAGCCCGGCGCCGATGACGATCACGTCGGTTCTGGACATGCGGTCTCCTCGGGGTCAGCCGCGCAGGCGCTCGCCGCGCGGGTCGTAGAAGGCTCGGCGCGACACGGTCGCGGGCTCCGCGATGCCGCGGCATTCGACGGCGAAGCCCGGGCTGCCGTCTGGTTCGAGGGCGGCGACGTCGACGAGCGCGGGGTCGACGATCGCGATGCCCACGGAGCGCCCGAGCGTGTGCCCGTAGGCGCCGCTCGTGAGCCGCCCGACCTCGACGCCGTCGCGCAGCAGCGCCTCGTCGTGCACCAGCATCGCCTCGGGATCGTCGAGGGCCACGAACACCGTGCGGTGCTTCGGGGCGCGCGGGTCGAGCGCGGCGAGCGCGTCGCGGCCCACGAAGCCGCCCGGCTTGTCGAGGTCGACTGTGAAGCCGAGCCCGGCCGCGTACGGGTCGTCGCTCGGTCCGATGTCGTGGCCGAGGTGCCGGTAGCCCTTCTCGCTGCGCAGGGTGTCGAGCGCCTGGTAGCCGGCCATCCGCACGCCGAGCTCCTGCCCCGCCTCCCACAGCGCGTCGAGCACGTTCACCGCGAGGTCGGCGGAGGGGTAGAGCTCGTAGCCGAGTTCGCCGACGAAGCTGATGCGCAGGCTGTAGGCGAAGCCGTCGGCCACCTCGACCTCGCGGCCGGTCTGGTAGGGCTGCGCCTCGTCGGGCCAGTCGTCAGGGGAAACGCGCCGCAGCAGTTCGCGGCTGAGCGGGCCCATCACGCCGATTGTCGCCAGCGCGGCGGTGACATCGGTGACGACCGCCGCCGTGCCGCGGGCCAGGCGGCGCAGCAGCCCGAGGGTCGCGTGATGGCTGAACGAGGGGGTGACGACGAGGAACCGGTCGGCCGCGAGTCGGGTCACCGTGCCGTCGAGCTCGATGCCGCCGGTGCGGTTGAGGAACAGCGTGTAGACGGACTGCCCCACCGCCGTGTCGACGTCGCTCGTCACGGCGCGCTGGACGAGGGCGAGGGCATCCGGCCCCGCGATCTCGACCTTGGTGAAGGGGCTCAGGTCGAATAGGGCGACGCCCTCGCGCGCGGCCCGGTGCTCGGCTGCGACCTGGTCGAAGCCGCCCGGGCGGCGGTAGCTGTAGCTCTGCTCGGGAGTCGGGCCGCCGTACCAGAGCGCGCGCTCGCCGCCGTTGACCTCGCCGAAGCGGGCACCCAGCTCGGCGAGGCGGGCGTGCAGGGGAGTGCGGCGCACATCGCGCGCGGTCTGCGACTGGTAGCCGGGCCAGTGCATCGCGTACAGCCGCCCGAGGCTCTCGACCGTGCGGGCGTGCAGGTAGCGGCGGTTGCTCTGGTGGCGCGAGAAGCGCCGCACGTCGACGCTCGACGAGTCGAACTGCGGTGCGCCAGCGCTGATCCAGCGGGCGAGCTCCCGGCCGATGCCGGGTCCGTAGATGATGCCCTGCGAGTTGAGGCCCGCTGCGACGAAGAGGTTCTCGACCTCCGCCGTCTCGCCGACCAGGAAGGCGGTGTCGGGCGTGAAACTCTCGGGTGCGGTGAGAAACCGGTCGTAGCCCGCCGGGCCGAGGGCGGGCACGGTGCGCTCGGCGGCGGTGCGCACGGGGGCGAAGTGCTCCCAGTCGTCGGGGAAGGTCGCGAACCCGTCGGAGGCGATCGTCTCGACGGCCCGCGGGATGCCCTGCGGCTCGAACGCGCCCACCAGCAGCCGCCCGGCCTCGGGCCGGATGTAGTAGCTGTGGTCGACGTCGCGTAGCACGGGCAGGGTCGGCGCCGCCCCGTCGATCTCGTTGGAGCGCACGTGCACGTGCTCGGCCGCGTACAGCGGCAGTGAGACGCCCGCGGTGCGCGCGAGGTCGCGGCTCCACAGCCCGCTGGCGATGACGACGCGGTCGGCGGCGATCGTGCCGTACGGGGTGGTCACGCCGGTGGCGCGCCCGCTCTCGGTCGTGATCGCCGTAACCTCGACGCCTTCGCGGATGCTCACTCCGGCCTTGTGGGCAAGCTTCGCGATCGCGAGGGCCGCCCAGCCCGGGTTGAGGTACCCGTCGTTCGGGAAGTGCAGGGCCGCCAAGACGCCCTCGGGCGAGGCGAGCGGCCAGAGGCGCGCGACGGCGTCGGCCTCGACGAGCGTCGCTTCGATGCCGCTGCGCACTGCGACGTCGCGGGCGTAGGCCAGCTCGTCGACCCGCCCAGGCTGGCGGGCGATGCTGAGCGAGCCGCTGCGGGTGAGCGAGACATCGAGGCCCGACCGTGCCTCGAGCTCGGCGTAGAAGGCGAGCCCGTACGACGAGAGGCCGGTCATCGCGCGTGACCCTCGGGCGCCGGCGACGAGCCCGGCCGCGTGCCAGGTGGTGCCGCTCGTCAGCACGCCGCGCTCGAGCAGCAGTACGTCGTCGACGCCCGCCTCCGCCAAGTGCAGCGCGATGCTCGCACCCACGATGCCGCCGCCGACCACGATGGTGCTGACCCTCGGCGGCAGCCCGTCACCGCCCGCCGGCAGGTCGGCGGCGAACACGGATGCGCTCAGCGAGCGGTCGACGAGTCTGTCCACGGCGATGTGCCTCCTCGACAGCGAACGCTACCTGGTGCGCCTCCAGGGTGGCAGGGCACGATGGGGGCGTGGATGCTCAAACCGCGCTCGCCGAGGCCCGCGTCGCGCTCGCCGCGGCGGCGCAGCGCCTCGCGGCGGCGAGCGCCGCGCCCGAGCAGCTCGTGCGCACGATCCCCCCGCGGCGCGCGCTCGGGGTGATTCCGCGCCGCGAGACTTTCCGGCGCACCGGCGAGGGATACCTCGTGGGCGCACTGCTCGTCACCGCGGCCGGTGACGTGCTCGAACCGGGCCGCATCATCCGCGCGAGCAGGCAGGTGTTGCCAGGCCACCAGTCGGAGAGCGCGCGGGCCCGCCGTGAGCTGCGCCAGCGCCTGCTCGACGCCCGACTGCCGGAGGGCAGCACCGTGGTGATCGACCCGCGCCCCCTGCCGCTCGACGACCCGACGGCGATGGCCGCCGAGCTCGCTCCGCTCGTGCTGCGCGAGGTCGACGGCGCCCCGACGGTGCTCGTGCGCTGGATGCCCTCGGCGGGCGACGACACGCTACGGCCTCTCGATGCCTACCTCGCCGAGCGCCTTGACCTGGCGCTGGGTGCCCTGACCGCCGCGCGAGCAGAGAGCGAGCATCCATGACCGAGACGAATGGTCTGAACCCTGACGCGTTTGCGTTCTACGCCGAGCTCGAGCAGAACCAGAATCGCGAGTGGTGGCTCGCCAATAAGCGCCGCTACGACGACAACGTGAAGGCACCCGTCGAGCGTCTCGTCGACGCGCTCGGCGGGGAGTTCGGGCCGCTCAAGATCTTCCGGCCTTACAAGGATGTGCGGTTCAGCGCTGACAAGCGCCCCTACAAAGACCATCTCGGGCTCGTGACCGCCGATGCCGCGTCGGGCGGTGACCCCTCCACCTACTACCTGCAGCTCTCTCACCACGGCCTGATGCTCGCGGGCGGGCTCTACCAGCCGGAGCGCGCGCAGCTCGCACGATTTCGGGAGATCGTCGACGACAGTCGACTCGTCGGCGACCTCGAGGCGACGCTCGATGAGGTCGGCGACCACGGCTTTGCGATCATGACCGAGGATGCCCTCGCCACCGCCCCCCGCGGCTACAGCGCCGACCATCCCAAGATCGCGCTGCTCCGACTGAAGCGCTTGGCCATTGCCGCGCAGCACCCACCCGCCGACTGGATGACCGGGCCCGAGTTCGTCGACCGCGTGCGGGAAGGCTGGCGCATCGTGCGCATCTGGAACGAATGGCTTCTGGAGAATCTGCCGCGACCCGTCGAGGCGACGCGATGACGGCCGCACCCAGCGAGACGGAGTACCCCATCGCACGAGACGACGGCCGCGAGATCGAGCCCTTACCGCGCGTCGACCCGATCGTGCGCGGGGTGCGGGTGGTCGTTTCCGCGATCACCCGCACGAGTGTGTGGCGCTGGGCGGCTCCCCGCGTACTGCCGCGCATCGAGGAGGCGCTGAGTGCGCTCACGGGCAGCGGCGTTCAGGTGAGCAGCCTGGTCGTGCCGTCGCTCATCCTCACGACTATCGGCGCCAAGAGCGGCCTACCGCGCGACACCGTGCTGATGTACACCCCCGACGGGCACGGTCGGGCGATCGTTGCCGGCACCAACTGGGCGAGCCCGCACCACCCGGCCTGGACCTACAACCTGCTCGCACACCCGGAGGCCGTCATCACCGTGCGCGGGCGGCGGTACACGGTGCGGGCATCCATCATCGAGGGGGATGCTCGCGATCGTGTCTGGCACCACCTCGAGTCGCAGTGGCCCGAGTACCGACGGTACGAGCGTGACTCGGGCCGCACGGTGCGCATCTTTCGCCTGCACCTGACCGCTGCTCTCCCTCAGGAGCACGACGGCGGGCACTAATCGCAGGACCAAGGTCCCTGGCCGCCGCCCGCGCCGCGGCGTACTCTCGCCGACATCGAGGGCGTAGGGTGCGACCTGATGGTGGCGGAAGGGGGCTGCGATGAGCAGTCCGTATTCGAAGATCGTGAAGAAGAAGCACGACTCGATCTCGGCGGAGGCGGCCTATGCGCAGCAGCGTAACGGTGTGCTGATGGTCGACGTTCGCGACGAGCAGGAGTTCATGGCAGGGCACGCGCGTGGTGTTCGGCACATTCCGCTACACGAACTCCCCCGTCGCCTGCACGAACTGCCGACCGATCAGCCCATCGTGCTGATGTCGGATCAGAACGCCCGCGCCCGGGCGGCGGCCGAGGTGCTGGCTGCGGCCGGAATGGTCGCGTCCACGGTCGAGGGCGGCATCCGCGAGTGGCGGGAGAAAGGCCACCCGATCGAAATGTGATGCACCGCGGCCGCGATCGCGGGCTGTCCCAACCCGATGCCGACCAGCACCGTCATCATGCCGATGATCTGTACGGCGGTGAACATCTCCTGCGCCACGAGCACGCCGAGCGCCGGGGGAGCGCCTTCGGCGAGGAGGGCGACCGGCACGAGCGCCAGCCCGCCGAGCGTGAGCTGCCACGCGGTGACGGAGAGTGCGGGCGTTCCGTCGTTCCAGCGGCGGGCGAGCATGAAACCGACTGACGACATCAGCATTGCTGCGAGCGAGGCTGCCACACCCCAGCCGTTCAGCGCGCCGGTGGCTCCGGCGAGCAGCACGACCACGCCGCCAAAGCCGATGGCAGAACCGAGGAGCGACAGGGCCGCCGGCTTCTCTCGCGCGATCGGCCAGGCGAGCAGCAGGATCACCGCGGGCGAGGTGGCCATGAGCATCGCCGCGACTTCGGAGGGCAACAGCTGCGCGGCGAGGTAGACGAGAACGAAGAACGCGCCGACGTTGAGCACGCCGAGCACAGCTGACCGCCACCACCAGCGGCCGCGCGGCAGGCGTCGGGCAAGCAGCAGGAGGACGAGGCCAGCGGGCAGGGCGCGCAGAGCGGCTCCCCAGAGGGGAGTGTCTGCCGGCAGAAGCTGCGCAGTGACAACGTAGGTCGAGCCCCAGGCAAGAGGAGCGATCGCGGCGACGAGAAGCCAGCGCCAGGAGGAGGTCATGGCGAGAAAAACCTTTCCGTGGAAAGTATTATTCCCGCATGACGGAAACCATTGCCGAGGCGGCAGACCACGCGTGGCCGGGCGACCCCGGTGCTGCCGACCGAGTGTCCCGCATCCAGGCCGAATGGCGGCGTGAGCGTCCTGACCTCGACGTCTCGCCGCAGGGCGTATTCGGAAGGCTCACCCGGCTGGCCGCCGCGATCGAGGTCGAGCTGGAGCGCGTCTTCGAGCAGCACGGGCTCACGGCGGGCGAGTTCGACGTGCTCGCCGCGCTCCGTCGGGCGGGCGACCCCTACGAGCGCACCCCCAGCGCCCTCGCTGACAGCACGATGATCACCGCCGGAGGGCTCACCAAGCGCGTCGACCGACTCGAGGCCGCGGGGCTCGTCACCCGTCGCCCCTCGCCCGACGATGGTCGGGTTCGGGTGGTCGCTCTGACGGATGCGGGGCTCACGCTCGTCGAGCGCGCTCTTGAGGCGCACCTCACCAACGAGCATCGCCTTCTCGCGCCCCTCGACGCCACGGACCGTGCCGCCCTCGAGCGGCTCCTGCGCACCTGGCTCGACTGGCTCCGGCCCGAACCATAGACACGCGCCCTAGGCTGAGCCCGTGCTGCTCGACATCGTCTTCATCATCGCCGGACTCGTGGTGCTGATCCTCGGCGGAGAAGCCCTCGTGCGCGGTGCGTCAACCCTTGCGGCAAAGGTTGGCATCTCGCCGCTCGTCATCGGCCTTGTCGTCGTCTCAGCGGCAACGTCGGCCCCCGAACTTGCCGTCACGGTCGGTGCGGTGGTGCGGGGTGAGCCCGACCTCGCTGTGGGAAACGTCGTCGGTAGCAATATCGTGAACATCCTGTTGATCCTCGGACTCTCGGCAATTGTGTTGCCGCTGCTCATCAAGCGGCAACTGGTGCGCTTCGACATTCCCGTCATGGTCGGCATGAGTGTGCTGTTGCTCGTGGTGAGTCTCGACGGCGAGATCAGCCTCCTCGACGGCGTCCTGCTACTCGCCGGTCTCGTCGCGCACACGATCATCAGCATCATCGTCAGTCGCCGAGAGGTCGTTGTGGGGGTGGAGGGAGCGGGCACTGCTCTCGTGCCCACACCCGCAAAGCCCGTACCACTGTGGCTCGCCGCCATCTTCCTGGTGGGCGGCATCGGACTCCTGGTGGTCGGGGCGCAGCTTCTGGTCGACGGTGCGGTCAACATCGCGCTCAGCCTTGGCCTCAGCAGTCTCGTCGTCGGCCTCACCATCGTCGCGGTCGGCACCTCGCTGCCCGAGTTGGCAACGTCGATCATCGCGGTGCGGCGCGGCGAGCGCGACATGGCGGTCGGCAACATCGTCGGCAGCAACATCTTCAACATCGGCATGGTGCTGGGCCTGCCGGCAATCATCTTCGGCCAGGGCATCCCGGTGTCACCGGCGGCGATCGCACTCGACCTTCCCCTCATGCTCGCGACCGCGGTCGCCCTTCTGCCGATCGCCTTCACCGGCTTCGTGATCGCGCGCTGGGAGGGCGTGCTGTTTGTGCTGCTGTACGGGGCCTACACGGCCTACCTCGTGCTCGCCTCGACGCAACACGATGCCCTCGAAGGTTTCACCGACGTCATGGTGTGGTTCGTGCTACCGCTGCTCGCCGTCACGCTGATCGCGGTTACGGCATATGAGGTGGGTATTCTTCGCGGCCGTCGCACAGCGGCCCGCCACTCGGACTAGGTGTGCGCGGCGGCATCCACAATCTCCACGAGCGCCTCATTGTGACGCAGAAAGCCGGGCTTCCATGGCGGGTCGAAGCGCGCGTAGAAGACCTCCCCAACGGGTTCGAGGCCCGCGGTTCGCACCGATGTGAGTAACCGTGCACCCTGGGCGGCGAATCGCGCCGTGCGCGCGGCTCCACTGAAGCGGTGCGCGGCGACGAGCCGCGGGCCCACGGCGACGGTGCGCACGCCCGGCTCACGGGGATGAGGAGTGCGTGATGAATCCATGTCGGCTGGCATGACAAAACTGATCGTCTGCACGCCGGGCCTGTGGGGCTGCTGCAAAACAGGCGCCGTCATCGCGATGCGCTGTCCGCCCGAATTGACGCCACTGATGTAACGGAAGAGGGGGCCGAATCCGGCCCCCGCCCCTGCCTCGAGCTCGCCCCGAACATCCACCTGCACAAGCATGTGTGCGCGGTAACGGCGAACCTCGAACCCGTCGTGCTGTCGCACGAGCGTATACGGCTGGTTCTCGGTCATCGTGGGTTCCCTCTCAGCTCATGCTGGCCAGCAGGCCCTTCATGTTCTTGTAGATCTGGCCGGCCGCGTACTTCTGGTTGAGCCGCGCCAGACGCGACATGATGCGTGCGTCGCCGCCAATGAAGATCTCATACGAGCCCTTCTCCATCGCTTCGATGATCTGCCGGGCCGCCTCCGCCGGCGCGGTCGACTTCTGTGCCCGGGCACCGGCGGCCTCGGTCATCGCCTTCACTTGCTCTTGCGTCGCGACGCCCGAGTTCACGCTGATGTTGGTGCCGATCGCTCCTGGGAAGACGCCAGTGACACGCACGGTGGTTTCCAGGAGTTCCGAGTGCAGCGCGCGGCTCAGTTGCGCCACCGCCGCCTTCGTGGCCCCGTACACGCCCTGCCCAGGAACCGGCGCGTAGGCGCCCATACTCGACACGTTCACGAGCGCCGCCTCCGACCGCTTCACGAGCTCGGGCAAGAAGGCCTTGCAGGTGTTGAGCACGCCGTAGAGGTTGACGTCGATGACGCGCTCGATTTGGCTCCAGTCGAGCTGCATGACGGGCACGAATTTCTGAATGATGCCCGCAATATTGAGCAAGCCATCGACCTGGCCATGGTGCGTGATGATCGCGGCGGGCAACTTTTCGACGTCCGCGCGGTCGGTGACGTTAACGACGTGGGTCGAGATGCGGTCGCCGTTCGCGCCAGCCAACCGAACGGTCTCGGCGAGGCCCTCCTCACTGAGATCGAGGGCCGCGACGCGTGCGCCCTTCGCCACGAGGCCAAGCACGACCTCGCGCCCGATACCATTTCCGCCGCCGGTGACCGCAAAGACTTTGCCACTGATCTGCATGATGCTCCTCTGATTCCGGATGCGCCTCCTCGCGCTCCTCCAGGCTAGTCCGGCCCTTACCGATCGGTCAGGGCCGAACGTCCCGAACTGGGCTCTGACGAACGGTCAACCAACAGGGGTATTGCCGAGCGACACTCACGGCGCTACCCTGTGGGCCATCCGATGCCGGGGGACACCGGAGCGTTTAGCCCCAAACCGCTCTGGAGGTACGTGTCATGGTTCGTGCAGTTCGTTCGCTCGCGACCGTCGCATCGACTGCCCTCATCGTCACGCTTGTCTCACCCGTCGCTCCGGCGATGGCCGCAGAGCAAGCGGAAATACCGGTTCTCGCGGGCTCGAATGTGCTTGTCGAGACCACCCTTGCCGGAGTAGGGCTTTCGATGCTCCACTCGACCGTCTCGGAGGACACGACAGCGCTCTTTACGATCGAGGACTGGGACCCCGAGAGTTTCGGCCCCCCACCGGCCGGATCCTTTCCGGTTGCCTTTATTCAGGCGTATCTCTACGACTACATTCCGGTTGACGAGGATGTGACCACCTGCTTTGACTATTCGCTGGTCGCCGATCCTCCCCCGGACATCGTGGTGTACACCGACACCACACCATCAGGCGAGTTCGGACCTGTGCCGAGCTTCATTGATGAGCCGAATGTGACGTGTGTGACGGAGTCGGGGGTGAATCGAACGGGAATTTACGTGCTCTCGTCGGATCAAACAACCCCACCGACGACGGATGTAGACCTCACGATCAGTCGCCTCAGTGGGCCGGCACCGGTGCTTCAGGGCATTTTCGGCGATGGAAACACTCCTGGTTCCCACTTACAGATCGAGGTCACCAACAACGATGACGAGACGCTCGGTCTCGGGTTGGGAGCCGACCTCCGAGTGGCTGGTGTCGACGAGAAGTTGTGGTTGGCATCAACCTTTGGCATGGGAGAAGACAGTGGTGCCCTCGCCGGGTTCTTTGCCGCCTATGTCGACCCGGGGGAGAGCGCTGTCCTCACGCTCCCCGATTGGCCGGGAAAGACTTTTAGTTTTCACTCGTTCGACCTCGACAATGTCGCCCGCTCTGTAGTCCTTGACACCTTTGAGACAGGCGGGCTGTTCGTGCCGGTCATCATTGATGTCGATGACAACCGGTTTGAGGTCGGTTCGATCGTGGAGATCGCCGGGGAGCGGATATTCCCCGGCGCAACCACCACGGTCTCGGCCGACGGTCTTGTTCCCGGCGAAACCTACGAGTTATGGCTCACGCCGGGCGTCGACTATTTCGCCTTCATGATTACGGGTGCGGTCTTGGCGGGCGATGCGATCAAGGTGGGGGAGGGCACCGTTCGTAGCGATGGCCGCCTTCGAGCAACCCTTCAGGTTCCCGATCACATCGCTGTCGGCAGTAGCTATCAACTGATGGTGGGCGACCCGGCTACGCGCAGTTGGCCGGCGGCTACCCTGCAGGGCATCTCGATTGCAACGCCCGAGTTCTCACGCACGATCGCCCGGCCAACCGTCGCCGAGCCCGTGTTCGACCTGACGGTCGGCAACTTCACGATCGCGTTCTCGTTCCCGCCCGGCACCACGAGCGGGCAGACGGTCGCCAGCGTGTCGTCGACCGGACCGGCAGCGGTCGGGTTCTCACTGATCGGCGAGCCCAACGCGTACATGCATCTGTCGACGACGGCCGCGTTCACGGGTTCGGTCGAAGTCTGCGTCAGTAACGGTGACCTTGTGGACCCGACCGACGCGCGGCTTTACCGCTACGCGCTCGTCAGCGGCTCCTACCAATGGGTCGACATCACCACGCGGTACGACGGTGACGCCGTGTGTGGCGAGACGACGTCGTTCTCGCCCTTCGCCCTCGGGGTGCCCGATGTCGAGGTCGAGATCACTCGAGTGTTCGATTCGCTGGACATCGGTTTCGGCCAAGGCCCGCAGAACGGGGTCTACCTCGACGCGCTCTTCACGAACAACTCTGACCGCGAGGTAACGATCGGCTTCAGTGTCGACCTCCGCCAGGAGGGTGTGACGGAACCTCTGTGGCTCGATTCCACCTGGGCGCTTGACGATGGCACCGGCTTTGGTGATCTCTTCTTGCTGACGATTCAGCCGGGTGAGACGAACTACCAGCAGCTTCCCGACTGGCCGGGCAAGAACTACCAGTTCTGGGAGGTCGACCTCGACGACCCGTCGCAGTCGCGGGTCTTCCACAGCTATTCGACCGGTGGGTTGTTCGTGTCGACGGTGATCAACGTGCAGGACTACTCGTTCAGCATCGGATCGGTGGCGACGTTCGCTGGTTCAGAGATCTTCCCCGGAGCAACAACCACGGTTGACGCCGAGGGTCTCATTCCCGGCGAGGAATATGAACTCTGGTTGACCCCCGGCGTCGACTACCTCTCCTTCCTCATCATCGGCGGAATCCTCGCCGATGGCGCCGAGCAGGTCGGAACCGCCGTCGTTGACGCGAACGGACGGCTCGCCACCACGTTCACGGTGCCAGCCGACGTCAATGAGGGCGACGTGTTCCAGCTCATGATCGGTGAACCCGATACGCGCAGCTGGCCCGCCGGAACCGCCGAGTCAATCACGATCGTGCTGCCCGACGAGGGCGGCGCGGTCGACGGGCCGTATCCCGCCCAGCCTCAAGTGAGCATCCCGCTCGGAAGCGCTGGAGGGGTACAGTTCACCTTCCCCGCAGGAACGTCAACGGGCGTCACGACTGCCTACGCGTCAACAACCGGCCCCGCCGCGGTCGGATTTACGATGGCGACGAACCCGCCCATCTATCTGCACCTCTCCACGACCGCCACCTTCAATGGCCAACTCGTGGAGGTGTGCGTCGATGTGCCGCCCGGTGCCGGCACAGTCTCGACGCTGCGGCTCTACCACTACACACTCGTCAATGGCAGCTACGCCTGGGTCGACATCACCACGCGGTACACATCGACCTCGGTGTGCGGTGCCACCGACTCGTTCTCGCCCTTCGCCCTCGGCGTGCCCCCGGGGGTGCGCCTCACCAGTAAGGAACAGTGCAAGAACGGTGGATGGGCGACCAGCACCATGCCGGTGTTCCGCAACCAGGGGCTGTGTGTGGCGCACTTCGCGCGCATGCGTTAACCGCAGACGCCAGCGGTGACTGGGTGCAAACCCGCAGGATTCCGTGGAACCCTGGCGGCATGACGGTTATGCCGATGTTCCCGCTGGGCTCGGTGCTGTTTCCCGCCATGCCCACCGCACTGCGAGTGTTTGAAGAGCGCTACATCGTCATGCTGTCGACGATCCTCGGCGACGAGCCGCCCGAGTTCGGCATCGTGCTGATCGAACGCGGGAGCGAGGTCGGTGGCGGCGAGCAACGATTCCCGATCGGCACCGTCGCACAGATCACCCGGGTCGAGACCAGCGAGGGCTTCATCGGCCTCATCGCTGTGGGCGAGCGTCGAATCGAAGTGGTCGAGTGGCTGCCCGACGACCCGTTCCCCCGCGCCGACGTCCGCCCTGTCGACGAGTTGGAGTGGAACGAAGAGCACCGGCCGCTCCTCGAACGCGCCGAACATCTCGTGCGCCGCACCATCGCGAAGGCAAGCGAGTTCGTCGAGCAGCAGTGGCCCGCCGACATCGTTCTCGACGACGATCCCGTTCGGGCGTGCTGGCAACTCGCTGGCATCGCCCCGCTCGGCCCGCTCGACCAGGTGCGGCTCCTGCGGGCGACCACGGTCGTCGAGTTGTTGAGCGGCATCATCGAAGCCACCGAGGGTGCCGCAGAGATGTTGGCCATGCCTGGCTTCGACGACGATGGGCTCACGGCACTCCTCGACGGTGAGACGGGCGACGACTAACCTGCGACCATGACCGAGATCATCGCCTTCCCGATTCCTGTCGACGCCGCGACTGCGATGTGGGCAGGGCCCGTGTTCGTGGTCATGGCGCTCACCGGCGTGGTCGTGCTTATTTGGCAGGCGGTGCGGTACTTCCGCGACACCAAGTAGAGTGAGCGCCAGCACCGCTCTCAACTGAATACCGGCCGTTTCGGCGATGCGGGAGAGCTGGGGGCGTGACCCCCGGCACCGAAGGAGCAAGCCTCCCCGCCAATCTCTCAGGTCACCCGTACCGCATCAGCCAGGCCACTCTGAAAAGCAGGGCACCGACGTCGCGTCGGGTCGGCCCTCGCCCACGGTGAAAACCCCGACCTCCCCGCCACGAGCAGGAGGGCCGCGGCGAAACTCTCAGGCACGATGACAGAGGGGGAGTTCCACCGGCCACTCGCGTCTGGAGAACTCCGTGTCAGATTCCGCTTCACCCCCGCGCTTCTCTCCCTTGCATACCGTGCACGAGACTCTCGGTGCTGCCTTCACCGACTTCGCGGGCTGGCAGATGCCGGTGCGCTACAGCTCCGACCTCGCCGAGCATCACGCCGTGCGCACGGCGGCTGGCATCTTCGACATTTCTCACATGGCCGAGATTGCGGTCGATGGTGCCGAGGCAGCCGCCTTCCTCGACGTCGCGCTCGCCGGTCGCCTTTCGGCGATGGCCGTCGGTAAGGCGAAATACTCGCTCATGCTCAACGAGCAGGGGGGCATCGTCGACGACCTCATCGTCTACCGCCTGGCTGACACCTCGTTCTTGGTCGTCGCGAACGCCTCCAACCGCTTCGCTGTCGTGGATGCTCTGCGCGAGCGGGCCGCGGGCGTCGGCGGCCCCGCCTTCGCCGTCGAGCTCGACGACCGCACCGAGCACATCGCCCTCATCGCCGTGCAGGGTCCGGCCTCCGAGGCCGTGCTCGCCGCGACGGCAGGGCTCGCGATCAAGGGGCTCGCCGACCTGAAGTACTACGCCTGGGGGTCAGGCACCTTCGGCGGCTCCGACCTCATGGTCGCGCGCACCGGGTACACCGGCGAGGACGGCTTCGAGCTGTACGCGCCGGTCGAGCACGCGGCCGCACTCTGGGCCGCACTCACCGCCGCGGGAGAGCCGCTCGGGCTCGTGCCCTGCGGGCTCGCCGCCCGCGACACCCTGCGGCTCGAAGCCGGCATGCCGCTCTACGGGCACGAGCTCGGCGAGAGCATCCTGCCGGTGCAAGCGGGTCTCGGGCGGGTCGTCGCCTCCGACAAGCCGGCGTTCGTCGGGCGCGCCGCGATCATCGCCGGCCCGCCCGCGGGCGCCCCCGTACTCGTCGGCCTCGCCGCAGAAGGCCGCCGTGCCGCCCGTGCCGAGTATCCCGTCTTCGACGGCGACCGGCTTGTTGGCGAAGTCACCTCCGGTGCACTCTCGCCGACGCTCGGCCATCCGATCGCGATGGCCTACGTCGACCCCGCGGTCGCCGAGCCGGGCACCGTGCTCGATCTCGACGTCCGCGGCAGCCGAATTCCGGCCACTGTCGTTCCGCTGCCCTTCTACACGAAAGAAGCCTGACCATGAGCGCTGTCCCCGCCGACCTGCAGTACACCGCCGAGCACGAGTGGGTGCGCCTTGACGGCGACGTCGCCACCGTGGGTATCACCCAGTACGCCGCCGACGCTCTCGGCGACGTTGTCTATGTGGACCTTCCGAAGGTGGGTGCGGCGCTCGCCGCCGGCGCGATCGTCGGCGAGGTCGAGTCGACGAAGTCGGTCGGCGAGCTCTACGCGCCCCTCGACGGCGAGGTCGTCGAGGCAAACCAGGCCGTCGTCGACGCTCCCGAGACCATCAACAGTGACCCCTACGGCGACGGCTGGCTCGTGAAGGTGCGCGTGTCGAGCACCCCCGCCCTGCTGAGCGCTGACGAGTACCGCGCCCTCATCGGCGCGTAGGAGCCTTCACCACCCATGTCTCTCGACTTCAGCCACCGCCACATCGGCATTGACGCCGACGCCCGCCAGCTCATGCTCGACGCGCTCGGCTACGCCTCGCTCGACGAGCTCATGGATGCGGCCGTTCCCGCCGCGATCCGTCAGACCGCTCCCCTCCGCACCCTTCCGGTCGCCGCGACCGAGGCCCAGGCGCTCGCCGAGCTGCGCGCTCTTGCCGCCGAGAACCGCGTGCGCACGAGCCTCATCGGCCAGGGCTACTACGGCACGGTGACACCAGCGGTGATCCAGCGCAACGTGCTCGAGAACCCCAGCTGGTACACGGCCTACACGCCGTACCAGCCCGAGATCTCGCAGGGGCGCCTGGAGGCGTTGCTGAACTTCCAGACCATGGTCAGCGACCTCACGGGCCTGCACACGGCGAACGCGTCGATGCTCGACGAGGCGACCGCCGTCGTCGAGGGCATGCTGCTCGCCCGTCGCGCCTCCGGCGCGGCGTCGAACGTCTTCCTCGTTGACAGCGACCTGTTTGCCCAGACCCGCGCGGTGCTCGACGGCCGTGCGGAAGCCGTCGGTCTCGAGGTGCAGTACCTTCCGCTCGCCGACACCGATCCGGCTGACCTGCCCGAGGCCTTCGGCGTCTTCGTGCAGTACCCCGCGGCCTCGGGCCGCATCTGGGACCCGTCCGCGGTCATCGCCCGCGTCAAGGAGCAGGGCGGCCTTGCGATCGTCGCCGCCGACCTGCTCGCCCTCACCCTCATCACGAGCCCGGGCGAGCTCGGCGCTGATGTCGCCGTCGGCACGACCCAGCGCTTCGGGGTGCCGATGGGCTTCGGTGGCCCCCATGCGGGCTACCTCGCCGTGCGCGAGGGGCTCGAGCGGCAGATGCCCGGCCGTCTCGTCGGAGTCTCGCGAGATGCCGACGGCCGCCCCGCCTACCGGCTCACCCTCCAGACCCGCGAGCAGCACATCCGCCGCGACAAGGCCACGAGCAACATCTGCACCGCACAGGTCCTCCTGGCCGTGATGGCATCGATGTACGGCGTGTACCACGGGCCCGACGGCCTGCGCCGCATCGCAGAGCGCATTCACCGGCAGGCGGTCGTGCTCGCCACGCACCTCCGCGGCGCCGGCTACACCGTCGCGCACGACGCGTTCTTCGACACGCTCGAGATCAGCGCTCCGGGTCGGGCCGCTGCGCTCGTCGCTGCCGCCCGTGGGCACGACCTGTTGCTGTGGCAGGTCGACGCCGACACCCTGCGGCTCAGCGTCGACGAGGTCACCTCGGCCGCGGCCAACACCGGCACCGCGGCCGACATCGGCCCGGCGCTCACGCAGGTCTTCGGCCTCGGCGCCGGCTGGGCGATGGAGTTCGAGCCGGCCTTTCCGGCAGACCTGCGGCGAGCATCCGAGTACATGACGCACCCCGTGTTTCACGCGCACCGCAGTGAGACGTCAATGATGCGGTACCTCAAGCGACTCGCTGACCGCGACTACGCCCTTGATCGCGGGATGATCCCCCTGGGCTCGTGCACCATGAAACTCAATGCGGCCACCGAGATGGCGGCCGTCACCTGGCCCGAGTTCAGTGGCCTGCATCCGTTCGCCCCGTTGGAGGACGTGCAAGGCTCGCTCGTGCTGATCGGCATGCTCGAGACCTGGCTCGCCGAGCTCACCGGATACGACGCGGTCTCGCTGCAGCCCAACGCCGGCTCGCAGGGTGAGCTCGCCGGTCTGCTCGCGATCCGCGGCTACCACCGCTCGCGCGGCGACCTGCACCGCACCGTGTGCCTCATCCCGTCGAGCGCGCACGGCACCAATGCAGCGAGCGCGGTGCTCGCCGGCATGCGCGTCGTCGTCGTCGGCACGACCGAGACCGGTGACGTCGACCTGGCCGACCTGCGCGCCAAGATCGCCGAGCACCGCGACGAACTCGCGGCGCTCATGATCACCTACCCCTCGACGCACGGCGTGTACGAGCACGAGGTCATGCAGGTCACGGCCGCGGTGCATGAGGCCGGCGGCCAGGTGTACATCGACGGCGCCAACCTCAACGCGCTGCTCGGCTACGCCCGCTACGGCGACCTCGGCGGCGACGTCAGTCACCTCAATCTGCACAAGACCTTCTGCATCCCGCACGGTGGGGGCGGCCCCGGCGTCGGGCCGGTCGCGGCGAAGGCGCACCTCGCACCCTTCCTGCCGGGCCACCCGCTCGCCCAGATGCACCAGCACCCGCCGTTCGATATGGCCACCGGTGCTGCCGGAACGGTCGAGCACCGCGGCGCGCCCGTCTCGGCGGCGCCGTACGGCTCGGCGAGCATCCTGCCGATCTCGTGGGCCTACGCCCGCATGATGGGGGCCGAAGGGCTCACGGATGCGACCGCCAACGCCGTGCTGGCCGCCAACTACGTCGCGCTCCGGCTGCGCGAGCACTACCCGGTGCTCTACGCGGGCGAGAACGGCCTCGTCGCGCACGAGTGCATCCTCGACCTGCGACCGCTCAAGGAGGCGACCGGCATCGGCAACGACGACGTCGCCAAGCGGCTCATGGACTATGGCTTCCACGCACCGACCATGTCCTTCCCCGTCGCCGGCACGCTCATGGTCGAGCCCACCGAGTCGGAAGACCTCGCAGAGCTCGAGCGATTCATCCAGGCCATGATCGCCATTCGTCAAGAGGCTGATCGCGTCGCGGCGGGCGAGTGGCCGGCCGACGACAACCCGCTCGTGAACGCGCCCCACACGGCCGTCAGCGTGATCGTCGGCGAGTGGCACCACGCGTACTCCCGCGAGGTGGCGGTGTACCCGGCCTCCCTCGTGGCTGACGGTGAGCACGGCCCCGGCGCCGACAGTTCTGGCGGATTCGGTGCGACCCGAGCCGACAAGTACTGGCCGCCGGTGCGCCGCGTCGACCAGGCCTACGGTGACCGGAACCTCGTCTGCTCGTGCCTTCCGGTTGAGGCTTTCGCCTAGGAAGCAGTCGAGACGGGCGGGGCGAGCAACCCCGGGAAGGCCGCGGCGGCCCACGGGTAGCCGATGAAGATGACAGCGTCGAGGATCGTGTGTGCGATCACGAGCGGCAGCAACCGCCCGTACCGCGTGTAGAGCCAGCCGAACAGGAGCCCCATCGCGAAATTGCCAACGAAGCCGCCAAAGCCCTGGTAGAGGTGGTACGTCGCGCGGAGGAGTGCGCTGGTGAGGATGATCGCCCACGATCCCCAGCGCAGGTCGCGCAGTCGCGCGAACAGGTATCCAACGACGATGACCTCTTCGACGATGCCCGCGCGTGCGGCGGAGAGCAGCAGTACGGGCACCGTCCACCAGTGCTCGTTGAGCGCGGTCGGCACGACCGTCACTGCGAGGCCCAGCTCGCGGGCGACGAGGTACAGCGCGAGCCCTGGAACGCCGACAAGTGCGGCGAGGCCGAGCCCGTCGCGGGCATCCCGCCACGGTCTCGTGCCGTCGATGCCGAGGCGACCCAGGTGCGGTCGCGTCGTGCTCCAAAGCAAGAAGATGACGAGCGCGACGGGAACAAGGTCGAAGAACACGCCGAGCACTTGGTAGATCAGGTCGAAGATCGGGCGGGCGTCGCGGGAGGGATTCAGCGTTGCCGTCTGCTCACCCAGCGGCACATCGCGCGTGAGCCGGTTGACGATCGCAACGAGTGAGTAGACCGCGCTCGCCCCGAGTGAGAGGCCCAGCACCAGCAGAACTTCGAGGCGTGTTCGCTGATCGCTGTCCCGCCGGGCGGGAGGCGATGGGCTCGGCAGGACGATCACTCTTCCATTCTGCGAGCAGACGAGGGCCCTTGTGACGTATCCGCAATTTTGACGGTGGATGCCCGCTGCTCTTTGGAGCGCTCCGACAGGTGCACACCCGCGGGCCGAGAAGCGCAGCCACCGAGCGTGACCGGAATTCCGCAAGACTCTGCACCCGAGGCGCGAAAGTTCGCAATGATCTCCCGTTTTCGCGCAACGATCGTGCGTCTCCGCGGCTCCTACCGCGCAAGCGTTACCGGTGTGTAACGAATAGGCCTACAGTTTGGCGGGGGTGTCTCTGGGTCTCTAGGGTCGAACCCAACAGGCGTGACGGCGCGCTCGGAAAACGCGCCGACACGTGTCCATCTTGCACAGGAGGAAAATTGCGTATCAGCAGATTCGCGGCCGCCACGGCCACGATCGCGGCGAGCGCTCTCGTACTCTCGGCTTGCGCAGCGCCGCAGTCCGAGGTCGTCGAGGGTAGCTCCATCACGGTCGCGTGGAACCAGCCGTTCTACTCGTACAACAGCAACACGTCGTTCGGTAACGCCACGGCCAACGCCAACATCGTGTACATGACCAACGCGGGGTTCAACTACTACAACAACGAGCCCGCACTCGTTCGTGACGAGTCGTTCGGCACCTACGAGGTTCTCTCGGAGGACCCGCTGACGGTGCAGTACACCATCAACGACCAGACTCAGTGGTCGGACGGCGTGCCGGTTGACGCCGCGGACATGCTGCTCGCGTGGGTTGCGAACACCGGTCGTCTGAACACGCCCGACTTCGACCCGAGCGAGTTCACCGACCCCGAGACGGGCGAGTTCACCGACGAGTACCCGACCGATGTCGTCTACTTCGACGGCTCGCTGGGCACCGGCCTCGACCTGACCGCGTTCCCCGAGTTCGAGGGCAAGACCCTCACCCTGGTCTACGACGAGTTCTTCGTCGACTGGGAGCTCGTCTTCGCCGTTGGCCTCCCGGCCCACATCGTCGCGGGCAAGGCTCTTGGCATTGAAGACGCCAATGAGGCCAAGCAGGCTCTCATTGACGCCGTCGTGAACGAGGACACCGAGGCGCTCGCCGCTATTTCGTCGTTCTGGAACTCGGGCTTCAACTTCACCGAGATGCCGGAAGACACCGACCTCGTCGTCGGTAGCGGCCCGTACATCATCACCGACTTCGTCGCTGACCAGTACATCACCGTCTCGGCGAACGAGAACTACCGTGGTGACAACCTCCCGGCAATCGAAGAGGTCACCGTGCGGTTCATCACCGACCCGCTTGCCGCTGTGCAGGCGCTCGCCAACGGTGAGGTCGACATCATCAGCCCCCAGGCCACGGCCGACGTTGCCGACGCCCTCGCGGCGCTCGACGGCGTGACCGTGCTCGGTGGCGAAGAGGGTGTCTACGAGCACATCGACCTCCAGTTCTCCGACTCGAAGAACGGCACGTTCGATAACCCGCTTCTGCGCGAGGCCTTCCTGAAGACCGTTCCGCGTCAGCAGATCATCGACACGCTCATCAAGCCGCTGAACCCCGAGGCTGAGGTGCGTAACTCGCAGCTGTTCCTGCCCGGCGCGCCCGGCTACGACGAGACGGTTGCCAACAACGGCATGCAGGCCGGTTTCGGCGAGGTCGACATCGAGGGTGCCAAGGCACTCATCGCTGAGGCAGGCGTTACCAACCCGGCCGTCTGCATCCTGTACGCAGCCAACAACCCGCGTCGTGTCAACGAGTTCGCGCTAATCCAGGCGTCGGCGACCGAGGCTGGCTTCGTGGTCGAAGACTGCGGCAGCCCCGAGTGGGGTGGCCTGCTCGGCACGCCGGGTGCGTACGACGCGGTGTTCTTCGGGTGGCAGTCGACGAGCCTTGGTGTGACCAACAGCTCGCCGACCTTCCGCACCGGCGGCATCAACAACCTCAACTTCTACAGCAACGCTGAGGTTGACGCCCTGCTCGACGAGCTCGACACCACGCTCGACCCCGAGCGCCAGATCGAGATCCAGCTCGAAATCGACAAGCTGCTGATGGACGACTTCTACGGTCTGACCATCTTCCAGTTCCCCGCCGTCACCGCGTTCTCTGACCGCGTGGCGAACGTGAACCCGGGCCCGCTGTCGCCAACGATCTTCTGGAACGTCTGGGACTGGGAGCCGACCGAGAGCAACTAGTCGCTAGCTCCGCTATCGACTGACTCCGGTCAGCACGCACAGTGCAACGGGCGCTGGGGTCGCAACTGCGGCCCCAGCGCCCACCACTGAGCGCAGCATCCCTCGTTCACAGATAGGTAGGGCGCCACCCTCATGGCAGCATTCGTCATCCGGCGACTTATCGCCTCCGTGTTCGTGCTTCTCGCGGCCACGTTTCTCATGTACAACCTGGTCGCTTTCTCCGGCGATCCGCTCGAAGACCTCCGCGCGAGCAACGCTCCGAACAAGGAGCAGCTCATCGAGGCTCGCATTCGGCTTCTCAAGCTCGACGTCATTCCGCCGCTGCGCTACTTCCTCTGGCTTGGCGGTATCCTCCAGGGCGATTTCGGCGTCACCGTCCAGGGTCGAAGCGTCAACGCCTTACTCGAGCAGGCGCTTGGTTCCACCCTTCAGCTGGTGACCATCGCGACCATCGTCGCGATCATCCTCGGTCTTGTTGTCGGCATCACGACCGCTCTGCGGCAGTACTCCGGCTACGACTACACCGTCACCTTCATTTCGTTCTTGTTCTTCTCGCTGCCCATCTTCTGGGTCGCCGTTCTGCTCAAGCAGTTTGTGGCCATCGGGTTCAACGACTTCCTTCAGCGAGACCCGCAACTCCCTGCCGCGCTCATCGTTGTGATCGCGCTCATCTCAGGGCTTCTCTGGGCGTCGATCATCCCGGGCGATCGGCGTCGGAAAGTGCTCACTTTTGCGGTGGCTGCCGGTGCCGCTGCCTCAATGCTCGTGATCATGAACCTCATCGATTGGTTCACCTATCCGGGCCTGTCGATCGTTGGTGTGGCGATCATCGCCCTCGGCTCAGCGATTGGCTTCACCGCACTCATCACCGGACTCAAGAATCGCCGCGCACTGTATGCGGCTCTGGTGGTGGCGGGTGTCGGCCTCGCGCTGTACTTCCCCTTCCAGTACGGAATCTCGTTCTTCATTACCGAATGGTGGATGCTCTTCGCGCTCGCCGTGGCAACCGTTCTCGTCAGCGTCGGCATCGGTTGGTTCATGGGGGGCGTCGACAAGGGCCCCGTCATGCGCGTCGCCGCCTTTGTCGGTTTCTTCACGGCAGGAGCCATCGCCCTCGACCGCTTCATGATGGTGTGGGACGACTACTCCAGCTCGGGCCGTATTCGTGGCCGACCGATCGCGACCATCGGAGCATCGACCCCCAATCTCGAGGGGTCGCTCTGGGTGCAGGGCGTCGACATCTACACGCACCTGCTGTTGCCGACCATCGCCCTGATTCTGATTTCCTTCGCGACCTACACGCGATACTCGCGGGCGAGCCTGCTGGAAGTGATGAATCAGGACTACATCCGCACGGCGCGAGCCAAGGGCCTTGCCGAGCGCACGGTCATTGTGCGGCACGCGTTCCGCAACGCGCTGATTCCGATCGCCACGATCGTCGCGTTCGACATCGGAGGCATTGTCGGTGGCGCAGTCATCACCGAGACCGTCTTCGGCTGGACGGGCATGGGGCAGCTTTTCCAAAACGGCCTCAACACGACAGATCCCAACCCCGTCATGGCCTTCTTCCTCGTCGTCGGGGGTCTAGCGATCTTGTTCAACTTGATCGCTGACCTCGTGTACGCGTCTCTCGACCCTCGAATCCGAGTCAGCTGATGAGCAAAGTTACTGAGCCCGTTCCCACCGGCGGCGTCACGGACGCCGAGAACAACATCGCCAACAAGGAGGTCGAGGGCCTCAGCCAGGGGCAGATCGTCCGGCGTCGTTTCCTCCGGCACCGTGGTGCGGTGATCTCCATGATCGTCCTCGCGTCGATCATCATTCTCGCGTTCAGTGCCGTCGGCTTTGACTTCGCCGTGTTCGATATGGCGATCAAGACCGCGGGATGGTGGCAGTGGAGTTGGTCAGACATTCCGACCCCGCAGAACGGCGGTCGGCCGACCCTCAGCCTGATACCGGAGTTCCTCGGCGGAGCCGGCGTCACCCTGGGCCCGCATCCTTTCGGTCAAGACGAAATCGGCCGCGACATCTTCGCTGTCGTGATGCGCGGCACCCAGCAGTCGGTCGTGATCATGGTGGTCGTCGGTCTAATCGCGACGACGATCGGAACGGTCATCGGCGCGGTTGCGGGGTACTACCGCGGTTGGGTCGACTCGATTCTCATGCGTTTCACCGACGTCATCATCACGATTCCGCTGATCGTCATCGGTGCGGTTCTTGGTCTGGCCTTCGGACGGCTCGGCGCGTTTGTGCTGGCCATCATCATCGGTCTGTTCACCTGGACGGGTCTTGCACGCCTCGTGCGCGCTGAAGTGTTGAGTTTGCGTGAACGGGAGTTCGTCGATGCTGCTCGCGTCGCGGGAGCGAGCGACCGACGCATCATCTTCAAGCACATCCTGCCGAACGCGATCGGCGTGATCATCGTCAACACCACGCTGCTGATGGCGGCGGCGATCTTGCTCGAGACCGCACTGAGCTTCCTCGGGTACGGCGTGCAGTCTCCCGACACCTCACTGGGAAAGATCATCAGTGAGAACCAAGCGGCCTTCGCCACGCGCCCGTGGTTGTTCTGGTGGCCCGGGCTCTTCATCATCGCCATCGCGCTGTGCATCAACTTCATCGGTGATGGCCTCCGCGACGCCTTCGACCCGCGGCAGAAGCGCATGCCGAGCGCGCGCGCCCTCGCGAAGCCGAAGGCCGCCGCGCCGACGGCGGGCTAAGTGGTGCCGATCATGTCGTTAGAGAGCCAGGCCAAGAAGGCCCAGCGCCAGCAGAACTCCCAGCACGGCAATCGTTCGGGTGTTGATCGTGCGCCGCAGAGCGCCCGGTTCGACGCCCGCGTCAAGCAGGCCGTCGTCCCGGAGGTTTTCCCAGTGGCGGCGGATGTGGTTCGCCGCGGCCCCGCTTTCACTCGAGAGGGTGTCGCCGGGGCGGATCGAGCCCGCCAGCCGCGCGGACTCGCTCACCTTGACGTCATCGGGGCCGAGCGTGAACACCGTGTACCGCCCCGAGGCGGGTGCCGCCCAGGCTTCGATGCGGCCGCGCTCGGTGTAGAGAGTCAGCGCCCACTTCGTGTCGATGCGCTGGATCGCGGGCCAGGGCACCGTCCAGGTACTCAGGGGGTTGCGAACGATGACCGCGTGCTCGGCGACCTCGACCTCGGGCATCCAAAACAGCGCCCACACCAGGGCCGCCAGCAGGACCAGCCACCAACCCGATCGCACCAGGCCCTCCAGGTCACCCGCTACGACGAAGCCGATGAGGGCCCCCGCGGCGATCGCCGCGATCACAATCGTCAGAATTCGACCGAAGGCCGGGCGGAAGCTCGCGGGCTGGAAGCGCATGGCTCCAGCTTCGCAGACCTGCGCACGAGCGACCTTCGCCCCACGACCGCACGGAAGGACCTCCCGTGAGCACCAGCACCAGCACCGCCGTCGAGACCGTACTCGAGGTCTCTGGCCTCGGCGTCGACTTCTGGGTCGACGGCGAGTTCTACCCGGCGGCGGTCGATCTCAAGTACAGCGTCAAGCGCGGGGAAGTACTGGCGATTGTCGGCGAGTCGGGCTCGGGCAAGTCGTCGAGCTCAATGGCCTTGCTGGGCCTCCTGCCGCCGACCGCTCGCGTCAGCGGTTCGATCAAACTCCTGGGTCGCGAGATCTCCGACCTCAACAAGGGCGAACTGCGCACAGTGCGCGGTGAACAGATCGCTGTCATTTTCCAAGAGCCGATGACCGCACTCAACCCCGTGTACACGGTCGGCTTTCAGATCGTGGAGACGCTGCGGACGCACTTCGACTTGACGCCGACGCAAGCCAAGGAGCGCGCGATTGAGTTGCTGGAGAAGGTGGATATGCCCGACCCGGCAACCGCCTTCCTCAAGTATCCGCACCAGTTGTCGGGGGGGCAGCGCCAGCGCGCCATGATCGCGCAAGCGATCTCGTGCGACCCGGTTCTGCTCATTGCCGACGAGCCGACGACTGCTCTCGACGTCACGGTGCAGGCCGAGATTCTCGACCTGTTGCGCAGCCTCCGCACGCGTCTCGATTCGGCGATCGTGCTCATCACGCACGACATGGGCGTGGTGGCCGACCTGGCCGACTCGATCATGGTGATGAAGGATGGCGTCGCGGTCGAGCAAGGGAGTGCCCTCGATATCTTCCAGCGCCCGACCCACCCCTACACGCAGCAATTGCTGGCTGCGGTGCCTCACCTTGGCATCGACATCACCGAGGCTGGTTCCGGCCAGAAGGAGCGAGTCGGCGTAGAACCCGTCCTGTCATTCCAGGACGTCTCGATCGAGTATCCGAAGCGCGGCCGCGTACCGGCGTTTCTCGCTGCCGATGACATCACCCTCGATGTCTATCCCGGTGAAATTGTCGGCCTCGTCGGCGAGTCGGGCTCGGGCAAGACGACGCTCGGCCGTGCCGCCGTCGGCCTCTTGCCGATCAAGTACGGGCGCCTGATTTCGGCGGGCATCGACATCTCCAAAGCCTCGATGAAAGAGCTGCGGCCGCTCCGCCGCAAGGCTGGCATCGTCTTCCAAGACCCGGGGTCGAGCCTCAACCCGCGTATGCCCATCGGCGAGAGCATCGGTGAGCCGCTCTTGCTCGCCAAGGAGGCCCAGGGCAAGGAGCTCGACAAGCGCGTCGAAGAACTCCTGAGCCAGGTCGAGCTGCCCGCGAGCTACCGCAACCGCTACCCCCACGAGCTGTCGGGCGGTCAGCGCCAGCGCGTCGGCATCGCCCGTGCCCTCGCGCTGGCTCCCGAGCTGTTGGTCGCCGACGAGCCGACGAGCGCCCTCGACGTGTCCGTGCAGGCCCGGTTCCTTGACCTCCTGCAAGAGCTGCAGGGCAAGCTGCAGTTCGCTTGCTTGTTCATCAGCCATGACCTTGCGGTGGTCGACATGCTCGCGCACCGGATCGCCGTGATGCACCGGGGTAGACTGGTTGAGCAGGGTTCGCGTGACCAGATTCTGCGTAACCCCCAAGACCCTTACACTCAGCGCCTCATCGCCGCTGTTCCCCTGCCCGATCCGGTGGCGCAGCGGGAGCGCCGAGAGCAGCGCGCAGCCACCAAGGAATAACTCATGGCCCTCGCCACCCGCACCGACCTGCGCAACGTGGCGATCGTCGCCCACGTCGACCACGGCAAGACGACCCTGGTGGACGCCATGCTGCGCCAGACTGGCTCGTTTGCCGCGCACGCTCACGTTGAAGAGCGCGCGATGGATTCCAACGATCTCGAGCGCGAGAAGGGCATTACGATCCTCGCCAAGAACACGGCGGTGACGTACACCGGAACGCACGCCGGCGGGCAGGAGATCACAATCAACGTGATCGACACTCCCGGACACGCCGACTTCGGCGGCGAAGTTGAGCGCGGCCTCAGCATGGTTGACGGCGTCGTCTTACTCGTCGACGCGAGCGAAGGCCCGCTGCCGCAGACTCGATTCGTGCTCCGCAAGGCTCTTGCGGCGAAGCTCCCGGTCATCCTGCTCGTCAACAAGACCGATCGTCCGGATGCCCGTATTGAGGCCGTCGAGGAAGAAACGCACGACCTGCTGCTCGGGTTGGCGAGCGACCTGCAAGACGAAGTGCCCGACCTCGATGTCGACGCGATCCTCGACCTTCCGGTCATCTATGCATCGGGGCGCGCAGGTGCTGCCAGCCGTACGCGTCCGGCTGACGGCCAGTTGCCGGACAACGACGACCTCGAGCCTCTGTTCGAGGCGATCCTGTCGCACATTCCCGCGCCAACTTTTGACGACGAACACCCGCTGCAGGCCCACGTCACGAACCTCGACGCGAGCCCGTTCCTCGGCCGCATCGCGCTCTTGCGCATCTTCAACGGCACCCTCAAGAAGGGGCAGCAGGTCGCCTGGGTGCGCCACGACGGCACGCACAGCCAGATGCGCATCACCGAACTTCTGAAGACGCGCGCGCTCGAACGCTACCCCGCCGAGTCGGCCGCGGCAGGCGACATCGTCGCGATCGCCGGCATCGAGGACATCACGATCGGCGAGACCATTGCCGATCCGGACGACATTCGCCCGCTCCCGGCCATCACGGTGGACGAGCCGGCGATCTCGATGACGATCGGCACGAACACGAGCCCTCTCGTCGGGAAGGTCAAGGGCCACAAGCTCACCGCCCGCATGGTGAAAGATCGCCTCGACCGCGAACTCATCGGCAATGTCTCGATCCGCGTCGTCGACATCGGGCGTCCCGACGCGTGGGAGGTGCAGGGTCGCGGCGAGCTTGCCCTAGCGATTCTGGTTGAGAACATGCGCCGAGAGGGCTTCGAGCTCACGGTCGGCAAACCGCAGGTCGTTACGAAGACCATCGACGGCAAACTGCACGAGCCGTTCGAGCAGCTCACGATCGACGCGCCCGAGGAGTATCTGGGTGCGATCACCCAACTTCTGGCCGCCCGCCGCGGTCGCATGGAGGGCATGACGAACCACGGCACCGGGTGGGTGCGCATGGAATTCATCGTCCCGAGCCGCGGCCTCATCGGGTTCCGCACCGAATTCCTCACGACGACCCGCGGCACCGGAATCGCGAACGCGATCGCCCACGGCTACGAGCCCTGGGCCGGCAGCATCGTCGCGCGCAATAACGGCTCGATTGTTGCCGATCGCGCTGGCGTGGTCACGAGCAACGCCATGATGGCGCTGCAGGAGCGCATGACGTTCTTTGTGAAGCCGACTGACGAGGTCTACGAAGGCATGGTCGTGGGTGAGAACTCTCGTGCTGACGACATGGACGTCAACATCACTAAGGAGAAGAAGCTCAACAACATCCGCTCGTCGACGGCGGAAGAGCTCGAGCGCCTCACCCCTCCGCGCCAGTTGACTCTGGAGGAATGTCTCGAGTTCGCCCGCGAAGATGAGTGCGTTGAAGTGACGCCCGAGACGGTGCGCATCCGCAAGGTCGAGCTCGACCAGACCCTGCGCGCTCGGGCCGCCTCGCGCTTGAAGAAGCAGAACGCCTGACGTCTGACCCTGCGCCGCAGCCCAGCACGCTCGGCGCGGGGCGCCCTGAGAGGAGCATCCGATGATCGCCCGCCGCCCACTCGCCGTTGCCGCCCTCAGTCTCGCGCTCGTCGCGGGAACATCCGCGTGCAGCACGGGCACCCCGATCGACAACATCGTTGAGGGTCTCGTGCAGCAAGGCGTCGATCAGCTCGTGGGCGGTATTGACGAGCAGATTCGCGGGCTCGTCGATGACGTTCTCGGCGGTGTCGAGCTGACCGCTGACGGCACGGTGCCGTCGAGCTTCCCGACCGAAGTGCCGCTCACGGGCGCGGTGCTCGGCGGTGGCGCCGGCCCGCAGGGTTCGGGCTGGGTCGTGCGCACGCGTCTCGACGGTGGCCTCGCCTTCGCGGATGCTGCTGCCACGCTCGAGGGTGCCGGGTTTGCCCCGTCCGGCGTTTCGAGCGATGCGGGCAGCGGGTACGGCGCCTTCACTAGTGACGCTTACCGCGTCGATCTCTCGGTGGCGACCGACGCCGATGGCGTGGTGACCGCCACCTACGTCGTCACGACGCGCTGATTCAGTGCAGTTAGGGTGAACGGGTGAAGATCGCACGGTTCAGCGCGGGCGGCGACCCGCAGTTCGGCATCGTTGATGACGACGAGCTCGTGGTGCTTGCCGGCGACCCGATGTTCCACGGCTACAACACGACGGGCGACCGTGTGAAGCTCGCCGACGTGCGTCTGCTTGCTCCCGTGATTCCGCGCTCCAAGGTCGCGTGTATCGGCATGAACTACGCCGCGCACGTGGCCACGATGCAGTACGAGGTGCCCGACAACCCGCTCATCTTTCTCAAGCCCAACACGGCCGTGATCGGGCCCGACGAGCCGATCATCATTCCGCCCGTCGAGGGTCGCATCACGCACGAAGGCGAGCTCGTCATCGTGATCGGAAAAGTCGCCAAACGGGTGAAGAAAGAGAACTGGCGCGACTACGTGTTCGGCTTCACCATCGGCAACGACGTCTCGGCCCGCGACGTCATGTTCGCTGACGGCCAGTGGGCGCGAGCCAAAGGTTTTGACACGTTTGCGCCGATCGGGCCGTTCATCGAGACCGAACTTGACCCGAGTGCGCTCGAGATCGAGACGTTCGTTGACGGTGAGCCACGCCGAAAAGGCAACACCCGCGACATGATCCACGGGGTGCCCGAGATCATCGAATTTGTGAGCGATGCCTGGACCCTTCTCCCCGGCGACATCATCATGACCGGCACGCCCGATGGCCTCGGCGGGTTCCACGACGGGCAACTGATCGAAATCCACATTGAGGGGCTCGGGGTTCTCCGCAACCCGGCGAAAAACCGCGACGACCGCATCGACTCCGCCTAAGCAGGTCGGTCTTCGACGATCGTCATCGGGTGGATGATGGAGCCATGAGCTCCGCCCCTTCTTCTGCTGTCACCGCCCCCGCTCTCACGGCGGAACTCGTCGCCGCGGTGCAGCGACGCACGCGCGGCGTGCTCATGATCGGGCAAGTGCTCGCCGGGCTCGGCATGGGTGCCACGCTGTCCATCGGCGCCATTCTGGCCGCCGATATCTCCGGCTCTCCGGCGTTCAGCGGCATGGCCGCCACCGCTGTCACGCTGGGCGCGGCACTCGCGGCGATTCCGCTCGCGCGCCTTGCCCGTCGAGCGGGCCGAGCCCCCTCGCTCGCCACTGGGGCGCTGGCTGCCGCCTCCGGCGCCGTTCTGGCCATGCTCGCTGCGGGGCTGTCGAACTTCGCCCTCCTGCTGCTGGGCATCCTGCTGATTGGTTCGGGTACCGCGGTCAACCTGCAGTCGCGATTCGCCGCGGCCGACCTGGCTGCTCCCGCCTCGCGGGCTCGCGACCTCTCGCTCGTCGTGTGGGCGACGACGGTCGGTGCCGTGTCGGGGCCGAACCTCATCGGGCCGGGGGAGGCCATCGGCGCGACCCTCGGGTTGCCCGAGCTCAGCGGTCCCTTCCTGTTCACGGTGGTCGCCCAGGCGCTCGCCGCCGTCCTGTACCTCGTGGGGTTGCGACCCGACCCCTTACGCCTCGCGGCCGAGTGGCGCGCCGAGCAACGGCTACGGGAGGAGCGGGCGGGTGGTGGCGCGGTAACCGTGCACGCACCCGAACACCGGCCGAGCATCCGACTCGCGGTGCTCTCGATCGCGCTCAGTCACGCCACCATGGTGTCGGTCATGGCGATGACGCCCGTGCACCTGACGGCGCACGGCGCGAGCCTGGTGATCGTCGGTTTCACCATCAGCCTGCACATTGCCGGTATGTATGCACTGTCGCCCGTTTTCGGCATTCTCGCCGACCGCCTCGGCCGTCGGCAGACCATCGTTCTCGGGCAAGGGATGCTCGCCGCAAGCCTGCTCATGACCGGGCTCGGCGCCGAAAGTGAAGGGTGGGTCGTTGCCGGACTGATCTTCTTGGGTCTCGGGTGGAGCGCCAGCACCGTCGCGGGTTCAGCCCTCCTGACCGACGCGGCGGCGCCCGATCGTCGGCCCATCGTTCAGGGCCGCAGCGACCTCGTCATGAGCGCGAGTGGCGCGCTCGGCGGCGCTCTCGCGGGTGTCGTTCTCGCCGCGGCTGGCTACAGCGGTCTTTCGTTTGTGACTCTCGCCCTCGTGGCTGTGGTGACCGTGGCACTCGCGGTGACGCCGCGCCCGCCCACCCTAGACTCGAGGGCGTGAGCACCCCCGCCTTCTCGACCGCGACCGGCACCGATGTGCGCGTGCGGTTCTGCCCCTCGCCGACCGGCACCCCGCACGTCGGGTTGATCCGCACCGCCCTGTTCAACTGGGCCTACGCGAAGCACACGGGCGGCACGATGGTGTTCCGCATCGAAGACACCGACCAGGCGCGCGACAGCGAGGAGAGCTACCACCAGCTGCTCGACGCGTTGCGGTGGCTTGGCATCACGTGGGACGAGGGTGTCGAGACCGGCGGTCCGCACCCGCCCTACCGGCAGTCGCAGCGTGGGCCGATCTACGCCGACATCATTCAGCGGCTTCGGGCGAGCGGGCACCTGTACGAGAGCTTCCTGACCCCGGAGGAGGTCGAGGCGAAGAACCTCGAGCTCGGCCGCGACCCGAAGCAGGGCTACGACAACTGGGAGCGCGACCTCACCGACGAGCAGAAGGCCGCGTACCGCGCCGAGGGCCGTGAGCCCGCCCTGCGCCTGCGCGTGCCCGACAGCGACCTGAGCTTCACCGACCTCGTGCGCGGCGCGATCACCTTCCCGGCGGGGAGCTTCGTCGACTTCGTCGTCGTGCGGCCCAATGGCCTGCCGCTGTACACCTTCGTCAACCCGGTCGACGACGCCCTCATGGGCATCACGCACGTTCTGCGCGGGGAAGACCTGCTGTCGTCGACGCCCCGACAGATCGCGCTGTACCACGCGCTCATCGAGATCGGGGTGGCCACCCACATTCCGCAGTTCGGTCATCTGCCGTACGTCATGGGCGAGGGCAACAAGAAGCTCAGCAAGCGCGATCCCGAGTCAAACCTGTTCCACCACCGCGACCGCGGGTTCATCCCCGAGGGGCTGCTCAACTACCTGTCGCTGCTGGGCTGGTCGCTCGCGCCCGACCGCGACGTCTTCACGATGGACGAGATGACGGCCGCGTTCGACGTCGCGAACGTCAACCCCAACCCCGCGCGGTTCGACGTGAAGAAAGCCGAGGCCATCAACGGCGACCACGTGCGGCGGCTCTCGCTCGACGAGTTCGTCGAGCGCAGCATCCCGTACTGCTCAGGAGCCGGCCTGTTCAACGACGTGCCACGCCCGAGCGAGCGGGCCCTGCTCGCCGCCGCGGCGCCGCTCGTGCAGGAGCGCGTGAACCTGCTCGGCGAGGCGCCGGGCATGGTCGGCTTCCTGTTCACGGCCGACGACGACCTCGAGATCGAGGCGGATGCTCGCGCCTCGCTCGACGCCGACGCGGCCGCCGTGCTCGACGCCGGTGTCGTTGCGCTCGAGGCGCTCGCCGACTTCACCCCCGCCGCCATCGAGCAGGCCCTGCGCGCCGCCCTCATCGACGGGCTCGGTCTGAAGCCCCGCACTGCTTTCGGGCCGCTGCGCGTCGCTGTGTCCGGCCGTCGCGTCAGCCCGCCGCTGTTCGAGTCGATGGAGTTGCTCGGCCGCGAGTCGACGCTCGCACGCTTGCGGGCTCTGCGCGCCTCGCTCTAGCGCTCGCGGTCACCGGGGTGGCGCCGGCATGCGCCGCACGTCGGCGACGCGCTCGGCGATCGCGACCTGTGCCGGCGGGCGCAACAGCACCCACGCCACGGCCATGACGACGACGGAGACGCCGAACACGATCGCGCCCACCCAGCTCTCGGCATCCTCGATTCCGGCGTACATCGCATTGAGGTTCTTCCGCGCGCCGGTGAGCAGGACAAGCCCGACGTGCACGGCCGTGAAGGCCAGGTAGTACCAGAGCACCAGCGCGTGGGTGCGGCGAGCCCAGGCGTCGCTGAGCGGCCCGCGTTCGCGCATCCAGCGGTCGGGCCACACGGGCGAGAGGCGCAGCCCGGTGGCGAGCGCGAGCGGTGCGGCGATGAACACGGTTGCGCCGTAGACCACCTCCTGCAGGGCGTTGTAGGTGATCCAGCTGTCGTGCGCGGGCCAGTCAAGCGAGAGGTACTGGATGCCCGCCGAGACGGCGTTCGGCAGTGCATCCCATTCGGTCGGCAGCAGACGTGCCCAGTGCCCGCTCGCGAGCAGCAGCACGACGTACACGAGGCCCGTCGCGACCCACAGCGTGACGACCACGAGGTGCCACCAGGTGTGCAGGCCCAACCGCTTCGGGGGGCGCCCCGGTGCCAGTGGCCAGAGTCGCGAACCGCGGCGCGTGACGAACGCCGGCGGGCGGGCCTTCGCGCGCAGGTGCAGCGCCGAGCTGACGATGAACAGCAGGAAGAACGTGTTGAGGGCGTGGGTCCAGCTCAGCCAGGCGGGAAACCCCTCAGGAGTGCCGGCCGGAGGCGGAACTGTGCCCGGATAGGCCTCGATGAAACCGCTGCCCGCTTCCGTGCCGCGCCACCAGCGCGCCACCAGCACGGCGATGATGAGAGCGAGCACGGCGAGGCTGGCAACGACCAGGGCCGTGCGCGTGCGCGGGCGGGGGCGGGGGCTCGCAGCGGGCACCCCTCTACGCTAGTCGGGTGAGCGATCTGCACCCGCACCGACCCGAGTGGGTGCGCTGGATTCCGGCCGGGATCCTCGGTGCGATCATCCTGGCCGCCGTTCTATTCGCCATCATCGGCGGGCCGCGCCTCGCCGCCCCGCCCGGGCCGGCCGCAACCGACCAGGTGACCGACCTCAACTGGTCGGTGTTCACGGCCGACGGGCTCGCGTACATCGACGCCGCCCGCACGCCCCGCATCGACCTCAGCTCGCCACCGGTTGACGCTGCGCCGCTCGGACTTCCGGCGGAGGGTGACGTCGTCATCGGACCACACCCGACGGGCCTCGACTACCGCTTGGTGCTGATTGCGACGGCCGAGCAGCCGAACGGCGCACTCTTCACCACGCCTCGCTTCACGGTTTCGACCCGCGAAGGGCAGTTGCGGTCAGTGCGAGTGGAGGAGCGCGGCGCGCAGGACTTCCGTGAAACGTATCTGCTCGTCGCCGATCGGTCGTCGGACTACGGCTACACCCCTCCGACGTCGATGCGCCTCGCGGAGGCAATCAGCGAGGCGCGGGATTCGGGAACACCGGTCATCGTGCGCTCCGATCGCGGCACCAGCACGGGCATGGGCATTACCGCGGAGGTCACGTGCTTCGGCGCGGGCTTCTGCACGGTCTCGTACGTGGTCACTCCGGCCGTAGGGTAAACTCACATGTCGGCCCGGTGACGGGCCGCTTCAGCGCGAGGTCCGGTCTCTGGATGCACCGCTGATGGGGTGTGGTGTAATTGGCAACACGGCTGATTCTGGTTCAGTTGTTCTTGGTTCGAGTCCAGGCACCCCAGCTCTGAACTCCACTCGGGCGTCCGCTCCGGACGCCGCAGCGCGCGTACGCTCGAGGCATGCGCCTCGGAGTGATCGACGTCGGCTCGAACACCGTGCACCTGCTCGTCGTCGACGCGCATCCCGGTGCGAGCCCCGTGCCCTTCCACTCGCAGCGCTCGACGCTGCGGCTTATGCGATACCTCGATGCGGAGGGCGCAATCGTCGAGGAGGGGCAGCGGTTGCTCGTCGACGCCATCCGCGAGGCCGCCGAGGCCGTCGCGGCGATCGGCGTCGATGACCTCATGAGCACGGCCACCTCGGCCATCCGCGAGGCGGCGAATGGGGAGCAGGTGCTCGCCCGCATCGCCGCCGAGACGGGCATCGAGCTGCAGGTGCTGACGGGCGACGATGAGGCGCGCATCACGATGCTCGCCGTGCGCCGGTGGTTCGGCTGGTCGGCGGGGGAGATCCTGCTGTTCGACATCGGGGGCGGCTCGTTCGAGATCGCGCAGGGCGCCGACGAGTACCCCGACGTGCAGGTCTCTCTGCCACTCGGGGCCGGACGCACGACGATCTCGTTCCTGCGCGACGATCCGCCCCCGCGCGAGGCCGTCTCGGCCCTGCGGGCACACGCCCGCGCCGCATTCACCGAGGTGCGCGAACGGCTCTTCGCCGACCGCCCGACACCGACCCGCGTCGTGGGCACGTCAAAGACGATCCGGTCTCTGGCCCGGCTCGTCGGTGGCCCGGCCGACCCGGTTACCGGGCAGCTCGCGCCCATCCATTACACGGGCCTGCGCGAGTGGGAGCCCACGCTGCGCGAGATGCCCTCGGAGGTGCGGCAGTACCTGCCGGGCATCACGCCCGAGCGCGGCTACCAGATTCTCGCCGGCGCCATCGTGTTGCGCACGGCCATGAAGGTCTTCGAGGTCTCGACCCTCACCGTGTCGCCGTGGGCGCTGCGCGAGGGCATCGTGCTGCGGTACATGGACGCGCTCGACACGCGGAGCTAACGCGCGTCTGACTCGACCGCGATCGTTCGGGCCAGTGCGGCCCCGGCCTCGCGCAGCCAGCGCACGGGGTCGGTGAGCGCGTCCGTCGCTGAGCCCGCCAGCTCGGTGAGCGTGATGACGCGGCGACTCTCAACCGCCGCCGGCTCGGCCTGGCCCGCGACGATCGCGAGGTCGACCCCCGCCGCGCCGGCCCGTTCCGCCACCGCGCCCACTACTTTTCCGCGCAGGCTCGTCGCGTCGAACCGGCCTTCGCCGGTGATGACGAGGTCGGCCCCGTCGAGCGCCTGATCGAGCGCGGTGATTGCCGCCACGGTCTCCGCCCCTGACTGGATGCTCGCGCCCCAGTACCGCGCAAACCCCCACGCCGTGCCGCCCGCGGCTCCCGAGCCCGGCCGCTCGTGCTCGGTACCGCCCGCGAGCGCGGCGGCCCGGGCGAGGGCGGCGTCGAGGAGTGCGACGTCGGCGGGCGTGGCGCCTTTCTGCTGCCCAAATACGGCAGCCGCGCCGTCCGCCCCGGTGAGTTGTGCGGTCGTGTCAGTCAGCAGGGTGACGCCGAGCGGGGGAGCAGCCCGCAGTTCGGTGTCGTCAAGGCCGGCGAGCTCAACGAGCGCCCCGCCGCCGTCGGGTAGCGGGGCTCCTGCCGCATCGCGCAACTGCAGGCCGAGTGCGGCCAGGGCTCCGAGCCCGCCGTCGGTGGAGGCCGAGCTGCCGAGCGCGATCGTCACCCCGAGCGCTCCGGCGTCGAGTGCCGCGGCGATCGTCTCGCCGAGTCCGCGGGTCGATGCGGTGAGAGGCGCGAGGCGCGGCGCTCCCGCGGCGTCGCGCGGCAGTAGCGTGATGCCGCAACTCTCGGCGACCTCGACCACGGCGTGCCCGCCCGGCAGCAGGAGCCAGCGGGCGGGGTGCCGTTCGCCGGTGGGCCCGGCGACGTCGACGCTGTGCCACTGGGCATCGGGCCGCCCGGCCGCGATGGCGTCGAGCGTGCCCTCACCGCCGTCTGCCTGCGGAACGAGCAGCAGTGCATCGTGGGCGCGCACTGACTGCCAGCCGTCGGCGAGCGCGAGCGCCGCATCCCGAGCCATGACCGTGCCCTTGAACGAATCGGGGGCGATGACGATGCGACGCATGCCTCCATCGTGGCAGTCGCGATCGAGCCGGGTATAGACAGCCGGACTATCGATAGTGCTACTATCTGTCTGTGAGGATGTCCGAACTCAGCACCGCGACCCGCGTCAGCGTGCCCACGCTCAAGTACTACGTGCGCGAGCAACTGCTACACGCTGGCGAACGAACGAGCCCCAATCAGGCGCAGTACGACGAGACGCATGTCGAGCGCGTGCGCCTTGTGCGTGCTCTGCTCGAGATCGGAGGGCTCAGTGTCGCGCAGGCCGCGGAGGTTATCGCCGCACTCGAGAACGACACGATTCCTCTCAGTTCGACCTTCGGCATCGCGCAGCGGGCCGTCACGCAACAGGGGGCATCGCGGGATGCTGACCAGGGTGACGCTGCCGCGCGCGTCGCCGAGCTCTGCGCCCGCCGAGGGTGGAACGTGTACCCCAACAACCCCGGCCTTGCGATGGCAGCACGCGTGATCGACACGTATGACGCGCTCGGCGTCGAGGTCATCACCGACGCCGTACTCGATGACTACGCCGAGGCCGCCGATCGCGTCGCTGCTGCCGATCTCGATGCCGTCTCGGCCGCGCGCGATGAAGCCCACATGACCACCGTGGTCGTCGTCGGAACTGTTCTTGGCGACGCGCTCTTCGCGGGCCTGCGCCGCATTGCGCAGGAAGCCGAGTCGTTCCGCCGCTTTCCCCTTCCCAACGGCGCGCCCGCGCCGCACCCCACCACCGCCACCGAACAGGAATGCTGATGTCCACCGCAACCCCCACTCCCGCTGCCGAATCCCGTGCCGACTGGCGCCTCAACGTGCCGCCGAGCCGCTGGCACCGGCCCCTCCTCGTGCTGGGCATCCTGCTCGCCGCCCTTACGGTTGTGACGCTGGTCGGCCGCCTCGTTGACACTCGCGAGTTGCTCGGCGTCAACCTGTGGGAGAAGCCCCTGAAGTTCGCGATCTCGGGCACGATCTACGCCGTCACCTGGGCCTGGATCATCGGCCACTTCACGCGCTGGCAGCGTGCCGCGTGGTGGGCGGGAACGGTCATCGCGGTCACGCTCGCGATCGAGCTGGTGATCATCGTCGGCGCGGCGGCCGCCGGTATCACCAGTCACTTCAACGTCACGACCCCGCTGTCGACCACACTGTGGTCGATCATGGCCGCGGCCATCACCACGCTCTGGATCGCGACCTTCGTGGCAGCCGTCGCGCTGTGGCGCAATCCCGGCGCTGACCCAGCGCGGCAGGCTGCCATTCGCACCGGGGTCGCGATCTCGCTGCTCGGCATGGGCCTGGCGTTCCTCATGACCGGCCCGACCGCCGAGCAGCTGAACGACTTCCAAGGCATTGCAGGCGCCCACGCCGTAGGCGTCGCCGACGGTGGCCCTGGGTTGCCGCTACTCGGCTGGAGTACCGAGGGGGGCGACCTTCGCATTCCTCATTTCATTGGCATGCACGCTCTGCAAGGTGTGCCCCTGTTGGCGCTCGCGCTCGAGTTCGGTGCCCGTCGTCTGCCCGTTCTGCGCGATGCCCTCGTTCGGCGCGGGCTCGTGCTCACGGGCGCGGCCGCCTACGTGGCGGTGGTCGGGCTCGTGACGATGCAGGCGCTGCGCGGCCAATCAATCGTCGCGCCGGATGCCCTCACCCTGCTGATCGGTGCCGCCATCGCCGTGGCATCCCTGGCCGCTTCCCTCGCGGTTGTCGCCGCGGGAGCGCGGCGACAGCGGGCCGCCGCACTCAGCGTCGGCGCGGAACCCAGCGCGAGGGTCTAGTCGAGTTCGAGAGACTCGCCCGCGACGAGCGGCACGAACGTGCCGCCGTGCAGTTCGGTAACGTGCGCGATGCGGGCGTTCGCCATCGCGTTGCCCACGTCAGAGTTGACGCGCTCGTGCGTCGGAAACGAGCGCGTTGGTCGCACGGCGTCGACGTAGTCCATGACGTCCCCGATCTTCAGCCACGGGGCACTGGCCGGCACGGCGAGCACCGGTACCGGAGCTTCCGGCACCGTGAACGAGTCGCCCGGGTAGTAGAGAGTCTCATTGACGAACACGCCGACGTTGTCGATGACGGGGATCGAGCGGTGAATGATCGCGTGTCGGCCTCCCGAGAACGCCAGCGTGAAAGGCCCGGCGGTGACCCGGTCGTCGGCGTCGACGACGTGCCACGGCAGGTCGGGGTGTGCGGCTGCTACTCCGGCCGGCGCAAGCAGCGCGACAGCGCGATCAGGGGCCGATGCCTGTGCCGCGTCAAGCAGTCGCGTGAGGTGTTCGGGGGTGACGTGGTCGAGGTGCTCGTGGGTGATGACGATGCCAACAAGGTTCTCGACCGCGAAGGGGGCCGTGAAGCTTCCCGGATCGATGACGAGGGTGCCGCCCTCGTGTTCCACTGTGAGGCAGGCGTGCTCGCGCTTGGTGACGATCATGGGCACACTGTACTCAGTGCGGTCGGCGCGGCGGTGGTTCAGCATCCTTGCAAAATATACCCCGGGGGGGTATTATCTCGCCCATGATCGACGACATCAAGAAGCGCGCCCTCCACCGCTCGCGCATCCTGCAGGGCCAACTGCGCGGAATCGAGAAGATGATCGAAAACGACGAGTACTGCGTCGACATCATCACGCAGTCGCTCGCCGTGCAAAAGAGCCTGCGCAGCCTCAACAAGCTGCTCGTCGAGAACCACTTGCGCACGCACGTGAGCGACATGTTCGAGGCCGGCGGCGACGAGCGCGAGAAGGCCATGGCCGAGCTGCTCGCCGTCTACGAGCTGCAGCAGAACCGCGGGAGCTGAGCCCTCAACGACACGGTCGGCGGGTGGTCGCCCGTCACGTCATAATCGGCGCATGACATCGTCGTCGAAGCGCATCGTCGTGGCCATCAACCCCAACGCCTCATTCGGGCGCGGGCGCGAGGTGGGGCCCGCCGTCGTGACCACCCTGCGCGGCCTCGGCTACGCCGTCACGAGCCTGATGGAACCCGACTTCGCACAGCTACTCGACGCCACGCGCGAGGCGGTGCGGTCACGGCCTGACGCTCTCGTCGTCGTCGGCGGCGACGGCATGGTCAACCTCGGCGTTCTCGCCCTCGAGGGGTCACGGGTTCCCCTCGGCCTTGTGCCGAGCGGCACCGGAAACGACATGGCGCGGGGGCTGGGCATCCCGATCGGCGACACGGAGGCGGCGATTGACCACCTGGTCGCGGCGCTACACAAGCCGCCGCGCGTGATCGACGCTGGCCGCATCGGGTTCGAGGGCGGTCGTTCACGGTTCGCGTGCATCCTGTCGGCCGGGTTTGACGCGCTCGTCAACGAACGCGCCAACCGCATGACTCGCCCACGGGGCCGTAGCCGGTACACGATCGCGCTGCTCATCGAGCTCGCCACGCTGCGGCCGATCAGCTACACACTGACCCTCGATGGCGTCGTGCACCACGAGAAGGCCCTGCTCGTCGCGGTCGCCAACAACCTGTCGTTCGGCGGCGGCATGAAGGTCGCTCCCCATGCTCAACTCACCGATGGGCTGTTCGACGTGGTCCTCGTGCGTCCGCTCGGCCGCCTCGCGTTCTTGCGCATCTACCCGCGCGTGTTCGCCGGCACGCACATCACCGACCCGCGTGTGGTCGTGCACCGGGCGGCCGCCGTGCGAGTCGAGGCGGAGGGAGTCGTCGCCTATGCCGACGGTGAGCGCATCGCGCCATTGCCGGTCGACATTCAGATGGATGCGGGCGGCCTGCGCGTCGTTGCCTGACGGCCGAACGGCCGCCCGCCGACTCGTTTTGTCGGGGTGTGCCCGCTGTGGCATACTCGTGTGGTTGCCAACGCGGCCCCATCGTATAGCGGCCTAGTACGCCGCCCTCTCACGGCGGTAACGCGGGTTCGAATCCCGCTGGGGTCACCACGGTCAGTCCGGATTTTCTGAGTCTGATTTCGGCGGCACGAGAAGCCCTCGCATGTGCGGGGGCTTTCCTCGTTCTCGACGCCGCTACGCTCGAGGCATGACCCGGTTGCGCTTTCTCACCACCGCCGCCCTTGCTTTCGCACTCGTTGTCGGCACCGCCGGGTGCGCCCAAGTCGCCGAAGTGCTGAATCCCTCGACGGGAGAAGAGCTCATCGGCACGAGTTGGTCGGGCACCGACAGCGACGGCGACGACTGGGGCTTCGAGTTTCAGCGCGGCGGAGGAGTCGCACTGACCTACAACGGTGACGAGTTCGATGACGACAGCGATGTCTGGAAGGTCGAGAACGGCGTGATCGTCATCGGCATCGCCTTCGAGACCGGTGTCGCAACGCTCACCGGCCCCTACACGCGCGATACGACCGTCATTGACCTGGAGGGGGAGCAGGGCGACGTCACCTGGACCCTCCAGATCGCCAAAGAGTAGGCGCTCCTCACGCTCGCCGGTCGAGGCGTCGCCTCGGCGCTCGGGAAAGCCGGGAGTAGACTCGCCGGGCACCCCGTTGAAAGGCCTTCGTGAGCGACTTCGTTATTCCCGCTTGGTTCGAGATCGGCTCGCTGATCGTTCTGAGCCTCATCCTGATCGCCGACCTCCTCTTGGTCGTGCGGCGCCCGCACGTGCCCAGCCCGAGAGAATCGGCGCTGTGGGTCGGCTTCTACGTCGCGCTCGCCCTGATTTTTGCGGCCCTCATGTTCACGATCGTCGGCCCGCAGGCCGGAGGCGAATTCGTCGCCGGCTGGCTGACGGAGTACAGCCTCTCGATCGACAACCTCTTCGTCTTTGTCATCATCATGGCCCAGTTCGCGGTACCCAAGAAGATGCAGCAAGAGGTGCTGATGATCGGCATCATCCTGGCCCTCATCTTCCGCGGCATCTTCATCTTGCTGGGCGCCGCGCTCATCGAGAACTTCTCCTGGATCTTCTACATCTTCGGTCTCTTCCTGCTGATCACCGCGGGCCAGCAGGCGTTCAGTGGCCGTGAAGATGACGAGGCGCGCGAGAACGCTCTCATTCGTTTCCTGCGTCGGCGCGTCGACATCACCGACGACTACAACGGCATGAAGCTGCGCACCGTCGTCGACGGCAAGCGCTTCTTCACCCCGCTCTTGATCGTTCTCATCGCGATCGGCACGACCGACCTGATCTTCGCGCTCGACTCGATTCCGGCCATCTTCGGCATTACGCAGAGCCCGTTCATTGTCTTCACCGCGAACGTCTTCGCGCTCATGGGCCTCCGACAGCTGTATTTCCTCCTCGGGCACTTGGTCGACAAGCTGGAGTACCTCAAGTACGGCATCGCGTTCATCCTCGCCTTCATCGGCGTGAAGCTGATCTTCCACGCGATGCACGAAAACGAACTGCCGTTCATCAACGGGGGCGAGCACATCGAGTGGGTGCCCGACATCGATACCGTCACGTCGCTGCTGGTCATCGTCACGGCTATGACTGTCGCGGTCGCCGCAAGCCTCATCAAGCTGCGTCTCGAACACCGCTACCTGCCGACCGCCCTCATTGCGCGGGGCGACGCCGACGACGACAACGACGACGACGTGGATGCTGAGCCGGTGCCCGCCGCAGTCTCAACGACCTCCGCCTCGCCGACGTCGGTCTCGCTCCCTGACGGCACGAGCGCGCCCGAGCAGCGGGACAGCGACCGAACGTGATCCCACACCCGACCGAAGAGCAGTTCCTCACCGGCCGCACCTCCGGCGACGAGAACCGCGAATGGGTCGACAGCGTCGAGCTCGAGTTCGAGCGGGCATTCGCAATGCTCAACGGCACGCGCTTCGGCGTCTCCGTGTTCGGCTCAGCCCGAACTGATCCCGAGCATCCCTGGTATGCGCTCGGAGTCGAGGTCGGGCGTCGCATCGCAGAGGCGGGCTTTCCTGTCATCACGGGGGGCGGGCCCGGCCTCATGCAGGCGGCAAACCGCGGTGCGGCATCCGTGGGCGGACGCTCGATCGGGCTCACCATCGACCTGCCACACGAAGAGAAACCGAATCCCTACGCCGACACCATCGTGCCGTTCGAGCACTTCTTTGTGCGCAAGACAGTGTTCGTGCGGTACTCGTGCTCGTTCGTGGCCCTTCCCGGCGGGTTTGGCACCCTCGACGAGTTGTTCGAGGCCCTCACCCTCATCCAAACCGGCAAGCTGCATGACTTCCCCGTGATTCTCGTTGGCACCGCGTTTTGGGCTCCGGTCGTCGACTGGTTGCGCTCGACCCTCGCCGAGGCCGGCACCATCTCCCCGCGAGACCTCACCCTCATCACCCTCACCGACGATCTCGACGAGATGATCGCCCGGATTCAGTCGTGCATCGAGTGCCACACGCCCCCGCCGGGGTGGGGTGTAGCCCGGTGATAGCCTGAACCCCATGCAGCGCGAGCGGCTCGACCTCCTTCGTCGCCGCGGCGAGTCCTGATCACCCCAGGTCGCATCCTCGCCGCGGAGTCTTACCGCGGCCGCTCCACCGTGAATGTACGAAGGGTGATTTCCCCATGACAGATCCAGAAGCCAGCGCCTCGACCGCGACCGTGATGACCCCCCGCCCGCGAACCCTCGCCGAGAAGGTGTGGGATGCCCACGTGGTCAGCAAGGGCGAGAACGGCGAGCCGGACCTCATCTACATCGACCTGCACCTCGTGCACGAAGTGACGAGCCCGCAAGCCTTTGATGGGCTTCGGATGGCCGGCCGACCGGTGCGACGCCCCGACCTCACCATCGCGACGGAAGATCACAACACCCCGACGCTTGCCATCGACAAGCCCATTGCCGAGCCGACCAGCCGCAAGCAGATCGAGACGCTGCGGGCGAATTGCGCCGAGTTTGGGGTGCGCCTGCACTCGCTGGGCGACATCGAGCAGGGCATCGTGCACGTCGTGGGCCCGCAGCTCGGCCTGACGATGCCCGGCATCACGGTCGTCTGCGGTGATTCGCACACGAGCACGCACGGTGCGTTCGGCGCGATGGCCTTTGGCATCGGCACGAGCGAGGTCGAGCACGTGCTCGCCACGCAGACCCTGCCGCTGAAGCCGTTCAAGACGATGGCGATCACCGTCGAAGGCGAGCTCAAGCCGGGCGTGACGGCAAAAGACATCATCCTTGCGGTGATCGCCAAGATCGGAACCGGGGGCGGGCAAGGCTACGTTCTCGAGTACCGAGGCTCGGCCATCCGATCGCTGTCGATGGACGGTCGTATGACGATCTGCAACATGTCGATCGAAGCCGGCGCGCGAGCGGGCATGGTTGCGCCCGACGAAACGACCTTCGCGTACCTGCAGGGCCGTGCGCACGCCCCCCAGGGCGCAGACTGGGACGCCGCCGTCGAATACTGGCGCACGCTCGCCACCGACGATGACGCCGTCTTTGACGCCGAAGTGTTTCTTGACGCGAACGAGCTCGAACCTTTCGTCACCTGGGGCACCAACCCGGGGCAGGGAATATCGCTCAGCCAGGCAGTGCCTGACCCATCGACCATCGTCGACCCGAACGAGCGCGCTGCCGCTGAGCGTGCGCTCGAATACATGGCGCTCGAGCCAGGCACGCCGATGAAAGAGATCCCGGTCGACGTCGTGTTCATGGGCTCGTGCACCAACAGCAGACTCGACGACTTGCGCGCTTTCGCATCCATCATCAAGGGCAAGACGAAAGCCGCAGGGGTCGATGTGATCGTCGTACCGGGCTCGGCCCGCGTGCGTCTCGAGGCCGAGGCCGAGGGCATCGACAAGATCGTTCAGGACTTCGGGGGCGAATGGCGATTTGCCGGATGCTCCATGTGCTTGGGCATGAACCCCGACCAGCTCCAGCCCGGCCAACGCAGCGCGTCGACGAGTAACCGCAACTTTGAAGGCCGACAGGGCAAAGGGGGGCGCACCCACCTGGTGAGCCCGCTCGTCGCCGCATCGACAGCGATCCGCGGCACGCTGTCGAGCGTCGCCGACCTCGTCGCTGACGGGCACGACGTCGATCCGCGATTCCACACGATCGAAGGGGCGACGGTCTGATCATGGAGAAAGTCAGCACGATCACGGGGGTGGCGGTGCCGTTCCGCCGCAGCAACGTCGACACCGACCAGATCATCCCAGCCGTGTATCTCAAGCGGGTGACGAAGACCGGTTACGACGACGCACTGTTCGCGGCGTGGCGGCAAGACCCGGAGTTCATCCTCAACCAGCCTGCCTACGCCAACCCGCGCGTCCTCATCGCCGGCCCCGACTTCGGCACAGGTTCGAGTCGCGAGCACGCTGTGTGGGCCCTGCGCGATTTCGGGTTTCGCGCGGTCATCAGCCCCAAGTTTGCCGACATCTTCCGCGGTAACGCCGGAAAGCAGGGGCTGCTGACGGGAGTCGTTGATGAGCCGACCGTCGAGCGGCTGTGGGCCGAGCTGGAGGCCGCTCCCGGCACCGAAGCGACGGTTGACCTGGAGGCACGTACGGTGACCGTCGGGAATGTCTCGGTGCCGTTCGAGATTGATGACTACACCCGGTGGCGCCTGCTGGAAGGCCTTGACGACATCGGCTTGACCCTCCGCAATGAAAAGGCCATCACCACATTCGAGGCTCGTCGCGAAGCCTGGCGCCCCACGACCCTTCCCGCCCGCTGAGGCGAGACCGACACACCACCCGAGGTCGACCCATGAACTCTCTCACCAAGGACTCCCAAAAGGCCGCCGCGCGCGTGGGCCTCGCTTCCGACACGATCGTGATTCGCGGCGGCAAGCCTCTGCGCGGGCGTATCGAGGTGCGCGGTGCGAAAAACCTGGTGACCAAGGCCATGGTGGCGTCGCTGCTCGGCGACACTCCGAGCATCCTCAAAGGTGTGCCCGAAATCAGCGACGTGCACGTGGTCAGCGGGCTGCTTCGGGCGCACGGCGTCGAGATCACCACGCTCGAACCGGGTGTGTTGCGCCTCGACCCGAGCAACGTCGTGAGCGCCCACTTCGCCGAAATCGATGCCCACGCCGGGTCGAGCCGCATCCCGATCCTCTTCTGTGGGCCATTGCTGCACCAGCTCGGCGAAGCCTTCATCCCTGACCTCGGCGGTTGCCGCATCGGCGACCGGCCGATCGACTTTCACCTCAATGCCCTGCGGGCGTTCGGCGCGATCGTCGACAAGAGGCACGAAGGAATTCACCTCACCGCGCCAAAGAAGCTGCGCGGCGCCCTCATCGAACTGCCCTTCCCCAGCGTCGGAGCCACCGAGCAGGTGCTGCTGACCGCCGTTCGTGCTGAAGGAACGACCGAGCTCAAGAACGCCGCGATCGAGCCCGAGATCATGGATCTCATCGCAATCCTGCAGAAGATGGGCGCCATCATCTCGGTCGAGCCCAACCGCGTCATCGTGATTGAAGGCGTCGAGAAGCTCGACGGCTACCTGCACACCGCGATCTTCGACCGCAACGAGGTCGCCAGTTGGGCCGCGGCAGCGCTCGCCACGCACGGCGACATCACTGTCGGTGGGGCGAAGCAGCAAGAGATGATGACCTTCCTCAACGTGTTCAGGAAGGTCGGCGGGGCGTTCGAGGTGCTCGAGGACGGCATCCGTTTCTGGCACCCCGGAACCCCGCTGAAGCCCGTCATGATCGAGACCGACGTGCACCCCGGATTCATGACCGACTGGCAGCAGCCGCTCATCGTCGCGCTCACCCAGGCCGAAGGCGAGTCGGTGGTGCACGAGACGGTGTACGAGAACCGCTTCGGCTTCACCGAGGCGCTCAACGAAATGGGCGCCAATATCGTGGTGCACCAGTCGGGTATCGCCTCGATCACGCGCCGTGTGCCGCGCCGCCCGCTCGAGCAGGCGGCGGTCATCCAGGGCCCGACGCCACTCACCGGTGCCTCGGTGCGGGTTCCTGACTTGCGCGGTGGGTTCAGCCACCTCATCGCGGGGCTTGCGGCCACGGGCACGTCAACGATCAGCAACGTCGGCATCATCAGCCGCGGCTATGAGCTGTTCATCGACAAGCTCGAGACGCTCGGGGCCGACTTCGAGCTCGTCTAGCACGGTGCCGCGCACAGCCGGGCAGTACCCTGGACTCCGTGCCTGACGCCACCCCCGCCGAGCAGACCGCCCCTCCGTCACCCGCGCCGCGACGTCGCCGTCGCGAGAAGACCCTCCTGTGGCACACGATTGCCGCCCTGCTGTTGCCGCCCCTCACGGTCATGGCCCGCTACCACGTGATCGACGGACACAAGCTGCCGCGTACCGGAGCGTTCATCCTCGCGCCGAACCACTACAGCGAAATCGACCCCGTCATCATGGGTCGCTACATGTGGAAACTCGGACGCGTGCCGCGGTTCCTCGCCAAAGCCAGTGTTTTTCGTGTGCCGGTGCTCGGCGCTGTGTTGCGCTGGTCGGGGCAGATTCCGGTCGAGCGCGAGGGGCGGGGGCGGTCGGATGCTCCGCTCAAGGCGGCGCAACAACTGGTCGATCGTGAGCTCGCGGTCATCATCTACCCCGAAGGCAGTCTCACCCGCGACCCCGACCTGTGGCCGATGCGCGGAAAGTCGGGCGCGGTGCGTATGGCGCTGCAGGCCGGCGTGCCGATCATCCCGGCCGCGCACTGGGGCACCCAGCAGATCATGGCGCGGTACTCGAAGAAGATCAGCTTCTTCCCGCGAAAAGACCTGTATTGCAAGATCGGTGACCCCGTCGACCTGAGTGACCTGGTCGGCCGGCCGCTCGACCAGGCCACGCTCGCCGAAGGCACCGATCGCGTGATGGCGGCGATCGCCGGGTTGCTCGGCGACCTTCGGGGTGAGACTCCTCCCGCGAAACGGTGGGACCCCTCGGAGCACGGCCAGAGCGAGACGGGTCGCTTGTGAGTGAGCATCCACCGCTGACAGAGGCGGTGCGCCTGCCCTCGCAGGCGGTCGACCCCGGAGCCAAGCGGGTCGCGGTGCTGGGGGCCGGATCGTGGGGTACCACCTTCGCCAAAGTTCTGGCAGACGGCGGCGCCGACGTCGTGCTGTGGGCTCGGCGGCGCGAGGTTGCCCACGAGATCACCGAGACGCACCGCAACTCGGGCTACCTGCCGGGCATCAACCTGCCGCCGAACGTGCGCGGCCATGACTCGTTGGATCACGTATTGGCTGGCGCTGAGCAGGTGTACCTCTCGGTTCCCAGCCAGAGCCTGCGCAGCAACCTCGCCTCGATTCGCGACATCCTTCCGCCCGAGGTGCCGGTCGTGAGCCTCATGAAAGGTGTCGAGCGCGGGACTGGTCTGCGCATGAGCGAAGTGATCGAGCAGGAGTTGCGGCTCGACCCCGCGCGCATCGCCGTTGTCAGCGGCCCGAACCTTGCGTTGGAGATCGCGAAGCGGGAGCCGACCGCCGCCGTCGTCGCGAGTGTCAGCCGTGACACCGCGGTCGCCGTCGCCTCCGTCGCCTCGAACGACTACTTTCGGTCGTTCGTGAACACCGACGTCGTCGGCACCGAGTTCGGCGGGGTGCTCAAGAACCTCATCGCGGTCGCGGTCGGCATTGCCGACGGCGTTGGCTACGGCGAAAACACGAAGGCCTCGATCATCACGCGCGGCCTCGTTGAGCTGAGCGCGTTCGCCGTCGCCTTCGGAGCGCGGCCCGAAACAATGATTGGGCTTGCCGGCCTCGGTGACCTCATCGCAACGTGTGAGTCGCCGCTGTCGCGCAACAACACGGCTGGGCGACTGCTGGGCCAGGGCTACGGCTTCGAGCAGGTCATCGCGCAGATGAACCAGACCGCTGAGGGTCTCGCCTCGGTGGGCCCGGTGCTCGAGCTGGCCGAGTCGAAGGGTGTTGTCATGCCGATCGTCGCCCAGGTCGGTCGCGTGCTCGACGGCACTCTCGACCCGCGCGAGCTCGCCCCCCACCTGGCCACCGACTCGGACGAGCCGCAGGCCGAGTAGCGCGGCTCGGTAGGCTTGCGGCGTGATCACCTCTCTCGCCGGCGGTCGCGTGCTCGCCGAGAAGCACGGTGCGACCCCGCCTCGGGTCGTTGCGCTACACGGCTGGGGCCGCGACGGCGGCGACTTCTCGACGGTGCTCTCGGGGCTGGATGCGGTGAGCATCCACCTGCCCGGATTCGGTCCGGCACCCGCGCCCGAAACGGTGTGGGGCACCGAAGACTACGCCGACCTCATCGCCGAGGCCATCGCTGCCTTCGCGCCCGCGGTGATCGTCGCCCACTCGTTCGGTGGGCGGGTGGCCGCGCGGCTTGCCGCACGCCGCCCCGAGCTCGTGCGGGGCCTCGTGCTGACCGGCGTGCCGCTCGTGCGCCGTGCCCCCGTGACCCAGCCGCCGCTGAGGTTTCGCCTCGCGCGGTGGGCAAACCGTCGCGGCCTGCTGAGTGACGCCCGCATGGATGCCCTCCGCGACCAGCGCGGATCCGCCGACTACCGCGCCGCGCAGGGCGTGATGCGCGGCATCATGGTGCGAGCTGTCAACGAAACCTACGACGACGAACTGGCGGCGCTCGCGGCGAGCACGATCCCGTTGCGGTTCGTGTGGGGCGCCGACGACACGGCGGCTCCGACCGAGGCGGGCCGCATCGCCGCGGAGCGCGCGGGTGCGCCGTTTCGCGTCATTCCCGGGGCAGGACATCTGCTGACCGGAGACCTCGAGCTGGCCGTGCGCGAGGAGCTGCTGGCCGTGCTTGCCGAAACCGAGGAGCGCCCGTGATTGCCGTGCTGTTCATCCCGTTCGCCCTCCCGGCCCTGCTTCTGGCGTTCGTCGCCGCGGTTCCGATCGCCGCGCGATGGTTGCGCGTCGCCCAGCGCGAACACTACGTGCCGGGCTCGACGAGCTTCATGGCGTGGCTGTGGGTGCGGCGCGAGCCCCTCACCGGCCCGCTCGCGCTCGTCGCCCTCGGTGCGACGATTGCTGCCGCACTGTCGCCGTACTCGTGGCTGCAGGTGATGGCGCTCGTCGCCATCGTGCTGACGGCCCTGCTGCCGTGGGGCATGCCCGTGCGCGGCACCTCGAAGAAGCTCGCGTTCACGCCCCGCCTGGTGCGCCTGGCGGTGCTGTGGGCGGTTCTGCACGTGATCCTCAGCGTTGTGGCGCTATTCGTACTCGGCACGGCAGGCCCGGCGCTGGTGCTGCTGCTGAGCGCACCCCTCACCGACCTCGCGCTCGCGATCATGGCGCCGATCGAGAAGGCCGCGTCGCGTCGTTTCGTTGTCGCGGCGCAGAAGCGCCTCGCTCAGGTGCGCCCGCGTGTGGTCGCGATTACCGGTTCTTACGGCAAGACGAGCACCAAGAACTACGTGGCTCACCTGCTGAGTGGCACCTTCGCGACGGTCGCGAGCCCGGCCTCGTTCAACAACCGCCTCGGGTTATCGCGCGCCGTCAACGACAAGCTCGTGCCCGGTACCGACGTCTTCGTGGCGGAGATGGGCATCTTCGGTCCGGGTGAGATCCGCGAGCTCTCGACGTACTTCCCGCCCGAGATCGCGGCGATCACCGTCATCGGCGAGGCGCACCTGCAGCGCATGCGGTCGACCGATGTCATCCTCCGCGCCAAGACCGAGATCACCGAGCGCGCGTCGACCGTCGTGTTGCCGATCGATGACCCGCGCCTCGCCCGCCACGCCGAGCTGTGCGCCACGCAGGGCAAACGCGTCATCACCGTCAGCTGCGTGCCCGGCACTGACGCCGACGTCGTGCTCGACCCGGGCGCGGCCGCCGGCGACCCGGCTGCGGGCGCGGCGTCGATCGTCATCGGCCGCGGTGCGGGCCCCGTGCCGGTCACGGTCTCGAGCACGGGCCACGCGATCAACGTCGCCGTCGCCGCGGGCATCGCCTACGCCGCAGGAGTACCCGTCGACGGCATCGCGGCCCGGCTTGGCGATCTGCCCGGCTCGCAGCACCGCGCCGAGGTGCAGCAGGCTCCCAGTGGCGCGCTCGTGATCGACGACACGTACAACGCGAATCCCGTGGGGTCGCTCCGCGCCCTCGAGGGCGCGGCATCCCTCGCCGCGGAGCGCGGCGGACCGCTCGTCGTCGTCACACCGGGCATGGTCGAGCTTGGCCCCGTGCAGATCGAGCGCAACCGGGCCTTCGGCGCGGCGATCGGCGCCGCCGGCGGCCTGCTCTTCGCGGTGGCTCGCACCAACCGGGCCGCTCTGCTAGCCGGGTACGCGAGCACGGCCACGAGCGAGGCGCCGGGGGCGATCGCCGTGACCACGCGCGAACAGGCGGTGCGCCGGGCGGTCGAGGCCGCGGGAGACCGGGGCGTTATCCTCTACGAGAACGACCTGCCCGACCACTACCCCTGATCGGCCGCCGCGGCCATCGACTCTCTGAGGTGACCATGGCTTCCACCGCCCCCTGGGCCGTCGTCTTCGGCGGTCCCAGCCCCGAGCACGAGATCTCAATTCTTACCGGCCTGCAGGCCGAGCGGGTGCTGACCGCCGCCGGGCATGACGTCGTGCCGATCTACTGGGCGCCGACCGGCGACTGGTTCCGCGTGCCGACCGCGACCGAGGCGAAGGACTACCTCGAGGGTGCGCCCGCCGGCTCGACGGGTCTGGAGGTGCGGGTGTCGGGCGAGCCCGGCATCTACCGCCGCAAGACGTTCGGGGCCGAGCGCCTCGAGATCGAGGCGGCTCTGCTGTGCCTGCACGGCGGCGTCGGCGAGGGGGGCGGGGCGGCGGCAGTGTTCTCGCTCCTGGGCATCCCGGCCACCGGCTCGACGCTGTTCGCGGGCGCGGTCGGCATGGACAAGCTCGCGTTCGGCGGCCTCATGCACGCCGCGGGTATCCCCTCGCTGCCGCGCGAGGCCGTCTCGACGATCGTCGAGCCGACATTCGCGGGCCCGTACATTGTGAAGCCGCGCTTCGGCGGCTCGTCCATCGGCATCGAGATCGCCGACGACGTGGATGCGGCGCGCGCGCTCGCCGCCACCAGCGTTCATCTGCGCACGGGCGCGGTCGTCGAGCCGTACCGCCCGGAGCTGGTCGACCTCAATATCGCTTTCCGCACCTACCCGAGCCTTGAGATCACGCCGCTCGAGAAGCCGCTGCGGGGTGACTCGGGCAGTGCCCTGTACTCGTACGCCGAAAAGTACCTGGCGGGCGGGGCGGGCACGGATGCGGGGCTCACGAGCGCCCCCCGCGAGTTCCCCGCGCACGTGCCCGACGCGGTCGCGGCGCGTGCCCGCGAACTGGCCGAGCGCGTCGCCGAGGTCACGAGGCTGACGGGGATCGTGCGGGTCGATCTGCTGCTCGACGAGGCGACGGGCGAGCTGTTCGTCAACGAGGTGAACTCGATCCCGGGGGCGCTCTCGCTGTACTTGTGGGCTCCGCTGCAGCCCGCCGCGACCGTGCTGCTCGACGCGCTTACCGAGGCGCGCGACCGTCGTGTGGTGTTTCCGCAGGCCGGGTTCGGCGGGGGTGCCGCGCTGCGGGCCGCGGGCGGCATCGCGGGCAAGCTCGTCGGGCTGGACGGCCCGCGCGCTTAGGGCGTCGTGCTCGGGGTCGCGCTCGGGGTCGGCGTTGCGCTCGGTGCGGGCGTCGGGCTCACCGAGCCGCCGCCGAACACGTCGGTGGCGACGAGGCACTGTTGCTCCGCATCCCGAACCGCGACCAGCGGGCTCAGCGCGCGCACCGCGTCGGCACCGGCGATGTATGTGACGTCGACGATGATTTCGGTGACGGGCGCGCGACCGTAGGTGGTGAACACGTAGCGGGGCGCGTTGGTCTCGTCGAGCAACCAGTCGACGCCCTCGATCGTGAAGCAGGGCAGGTCGCTGGGCCCCTGCTCGGGCAGCCCGCAGCGGTAGATGACCGACGTTGGGTCACCCCAGGCCGCGGTCGACTGCGCGTTCGTGGTGCGGCGCTCAAGCTCGCCGACCGCGTCGGGCAGGCGCACCATCGTTTCGGCGCAGGCAACGTCATTCGACTCGGGGCCGGGCTCGAGCGGCACGGTGCCCGCACACCCGGTGAGCGCGACGGCCGTGGTCACCATCAGAGCGGCGGATGCGCTGCGAACGCGCACGGAAAGACCTCGAGTCGGCACGTCCTCCACGCTAGCGGGCTGCACGCTGGTGCGGGCTGAGCGTGGCGATCCTGTCGCTCGATCTAGAACCCGTTGTCGAGCACCCCAAACGCCAGGAACCCCGCAAACAGCACCGCGGCAGTCAGCACCACGCTGAGGGCACCGAGCACGGCGACCATGAGCAGGATCAGACCGATCCGTCCGCCCGTGCTCATGCGCCCGAGCGGACGCAGGAGGGCGCGCCACACCAACAGGTTCAGGGCGATGACCACCGTGACGGGGCCAGCGAACATGAGAGTGTCGGACAGCCAGCGGGCAAGCCCGTCGATGTCACTGTTTGCCGGGCCTTCGCCGAGAGTGACGAGTACGACGAGCACCATGGTGAGCACGACCGAGAGCAACCCGGTCACGAGAGCGGCGAGCCGCAGCACCCGGCGACCGCGGTCGACCCAGGGCGGTGGCGGGGGTGGTGCGCTGCCGGCGCCGAGGATGCCGTCGGGTGCGGGGCCGTAGGGGCTCACGGGAATCTCGGGCGGCTGCTCAACGCTCATGGCTCGACAGTACTGGCGTTGCCCGCGGCGGACTACCGTGGAGCGGTGACCTCCGACGCGCGCGATGCACCGCACGGTTTTGCCGCGCGGTCGAGTGGCGTGAGCGACACGCTCGGCGCGGTTGGCGAGCTGGAAGCGCTCGCGCGCATCATCCCGCTGTTGCCGAGCAGCGACGCGACCGTGCTCGGGCCGGGTGACGACGCCGCTGTGCTCGCCGCGCCCGATGGTCGCTACGTGGTCACGACCGACATGATGATCCACGGGCCCGACTTCCGCACGGCCTGGTCGACGATGCACGACCTCGGCTTCAAAGCCGCGGCGACCAACCTCAGCGATGTCGCCGCGATGGGTGCGCGGCCCACAGCCCTGGTCGTGGCACTCGCCGCGCCCGCCGAGACGCCGGTCGCCGACCTCGCAGCGCTCGCCGAGGGTCTGCGCGACGCGTGCGAGGCGCTCGCGCCCGGCTGCGGAGTCGTCGGCGGCGACCTGAGCGTGTCGTCGGTGTTCACGATCGCGGTCACGGCCTTCGGCGACCTCGACGATCGCGAGCCCGTGACGCGCTCCGGCGCGCGGCCGGGCGACTGGGTCGCGGTCTCCGGCTCGCTCGGCCTCGCAGCCGAGGGGCTGCGGCTGCTGTTCGAGCGTGCGGTCGATGCGACGGGGGCTCCGGATGCTGCTGCGGCGGCTCGACTGCGCGCCGAGCATCCCGTGCCCCTCGCCGCCCAGCTCACGCCGCACCCGCCGATCGCGGACGGCGTTGCCGCCGCCCTCGGCGGAGCCTCCGCCATGCTCGACCTCAGCGACGGCCTGGCCCTCGACGCGCGCCGCATCGCCCGCGCGAGCGGCGTCTCGCTCGATCTCTCGAGCGCGCAGGTGCGCGAGGTCGCGCTCGCACACGGGCTCGACCCCGCCGCCCCCGCGTCGCTCGCGCTCACCGGGGGAGAGGACCACGCGTTGCTGGCGACCTTCCCGCCCGACGTGGCGCCGCCGCTGGATGCTCTTCCCGGGGGCTTCCGCGTCATCGGCCGGGTCGTCGCGGCCGACCGCCACGGGCCGGCGCTGCTCGTCGACGGCCGGGTCTTCGACGAGCGCGGCGGCTGGGACCCGTTCGCCGAGTGGAGCGGGCACGCGGGGTAGCTGTCGGAGGTCAGTCGTCGCGCGATGTCGAGAGGGCCGCACGGAGTCGTCTGCGCGCTCGTGAGTACCGCGCGCGGGACGCCTGATCGGAGAGGCCCAGGATGGCCCCCGCCTCGGCAACACCGAAACCTTCCCAGGCCACAAGAAGGACGAGTTCAGGGTCAATGTCGCGGAGTTCGCCCAGCGCCCGCCAGAGCTCCTCGTCCGCATCCCGGCCGCCTTCGTATTGGCGTGGCGCTTCGTAGAACGCTCGGGCCCGATCGCGGAGCGCCAGGCGACGTGCGCGGCCACGGAGTGATTCCCGCAGAACGTTCGCGGCGACACCGAACGCATATCTGCGCGCCGTCTCGCGGTCGCGGGGAACGGCTTCTCTTCGCCTCCAGAGCACCAGCAGAGTGTCACCCAAGCAGTCGGCCGCGTCATCGGGTGTCGGGACGCGCCTGCCGAAGTACCGCAGCAACTCTGGCATGAGTTCGCGAAGGAGGGTGGTCACTGAGCCGTCGTCGATTAGTGCTGGTGGTGCAGGTTCGAGCGAATCTTCCGCATCCCGCTGAATCACCGGCTGTCCTGCCCGACGGTCTGGCAGTCACGATTGAGCGGGCTTGACGACAGTGCTTCGGCATCTCCGGCGGCAGCGAACTCAGCGACATCTCGGTAGAGGTCCATGATTCCTCCGCCGTCTGTCGCCACCAGCGCTCGCCACTCTGTGGCGGCCTGAAGCTCGGCCGTCGCGAGCCGAACAGCATCGGTGTCAGCATCGCGGGTCGCCCGCTGCCACTCCGCCATCCATCCGCAATGGGCGATCATCTCGTAGGTTCTCCGGAAGCCAATCTCCTGCGTCAGGCCAGGGTTCGCCGTGCTCTGCGCGATGATCCGTTCGACAAGCTCGTCGCGGGTCATCCCGGGGGGCAGGGTGGCGTCGCTCGACAGCGTCGCTCTGAGGTAATCGGGAAAATCGGGAGCAGAGGTGTCAACCCACTCCGAGTTCGGAAGAACCTCGCCTCCGGCTTCAGGGAAGAAGTCAGCTTGGGCAAGGAACGTCCGCAGGCCTTCAGCCGCGGCGGGAAGGGTGGCCCCGCCGACGATCAACGCGCCCACGATCGCTATCGCTGCCGCGCTGCGTCGCGGTCGCGGCGTCCGCTGATGGGCGGTCGCTTCGGCGAGCAGGGCGTCGAGACGTGCTTCGGGAGCCGTGACATCGGCCCGCTGTGCTTTCGCTAGTCGCTCGTCGAGTTCTTCGTCAGACAGCATGAGAAACGGCTCCTTCTTGTCGGGATTCTGTCTGCTCATGACGAAGAGTGCCCGAAACGTGACATCTTCCCGTCATGTCGAGCCGGGGTGGAGCGGGGGAGCCGTTGTTGCGACCCGCGTCGTCGGGAACCGTAATCCCAGGCCAGCGGGCTTTATGTACAAAGAAAACCAGTAAATGTACAATGACGCCATGAACCCTCTCAGCGTCGCCGACGCCCGCAAGCAGTTCTCCGAGGTGATCGACCGCTCGCAGACGGAGGCCGTGTTCATCGAGCGCCGTGGACAACGCGCTGCGGTCGTCATCAGTCCCGAGCAGTATGAACGCATGCTCGATGCGCTCGAAGAAGCCGAGGACGCGGCGTCGTTCGACGAGGCTATGCAGGAAGAGGGGCCGAACATCCCTTGGTCTCAGGTCAAGGCTGACCTGGGCTGGGCGTGAGTTATCGAATCGAGCTTCGGCCGGCGGCGATTCGAGCGCTCAAGCAGATTGACCACCGAGACCGCGAACGCATCCGAGGGGCCATCGCCTTGCTCGGTGATGACCCACGGCCGCCGGCGGCGAAGCCGCTCCGTGGGCGACCGGCTTGGCGCGTGCGGGTCGGCGACTATCGCATCATCTACACGATCGACGACGGCGTGCTGCTAATCGTCGTTGTGACGCTCGGCCATCGCCGCGACGTCTACGAGCGCTGACCAGTTAGGCCCTCAAGCAGTGGGTTTCGGGCTGAGCCAGTACACCGCCGTCTCGCCGTAGCGCGAGACCTTGTCGAGCCCGAGCCCCGCAGGCCAGGCCGGAGCCGGGGTGCGCGAGGAGCGCTCGAGCGCGACCACCGCATCCGCAGCCAATCGCGGCACGAGCCCCTCGAGAACGTGGTCGAGCTCGAGCCCGCCCACCTCGTACGGCGGGTCGATGAAGACGAGGTCGAAGGTGTCGAGCGTCGACGACAGGTACGAGGTCGCGGGCTTGCCGATGACCTGGATGCTCGGCCTCGAGCCCGTGCCCGCCCGACCAGCCACGAGCGCCGCGTTGGCCTTGCACACCGGCACCGCCGCGTACGACTTCTCGACGAGCACGGCGGAAGCGGCGCCGCGGCTGATCGCCTCGAGCGCGAGGGCACCCGAACCGGCGTAGAGGTCGAGCACGCGCATCCCGTCAATCGCGTTGCGGGCTTCGAGCGCGCTGAAGATCGCCTCGCGCACGCGGTCGCTCGTGGGCCGGGTGCCCGCGCTCGGAACCTTGAGCGTCAGCGAGCCCGCGAACCCGGCGATGATGCGTGTCACAGCCCCAACGCTAGTGCGCCCAGTGTGCGGGGTCTTCACTACCGAGCACGCACGCCAGACCGATCGGTGCGCTCGACAGCGTCGATCGGTCACTCGTTGCGGACCGTCCCGTGAAAGTGCGCAACGAGTGACCGATGGATGGCCAAAGGCGCAGCCGCACTCGCGGCCGCACTCGCTGCCGTCGCCCGCCGGCGAGTCGGCCCAGCCGAGAGGGCACCGGTGCGCCCCGGCGCGAGGCCGTCAGGCCGCGCGAGTAGCGTTGACGTCGTGAGCAGCAGCCCTTCCGACCCGCTGAGCGCGAAGCTCAGCAGCGCCGTGGGCGACCGCAGCGCCAACGCCCTCAAGAAGGCGTTCGGGATGCTCACGATCGGTGACCTGCTCACCCACTATCCCCGGCGCTACGCCCGCCGCGGCGAGCTGACCGCGCTCAGTGAGCTGCGCGTCGACGAGTCGGTGACGATCGTCGCCGAGGTTATCGACGTCACCGAGCGGGCGATGCGGCAACGCAAGGGCTCGATTCTCGAGGTGCGCATTACCGACGGCCAGGGCATCCTCACTCTCACGTTCTTCAACCAGGCGTGGCGGGCGAACGCCCTGAAGAAGGGGGTGCGCGGCATCTTCGCCGGCAAGGTCGGCGAGTACCGCGGCGCGCGTCAGCTTGCCCACCCCGACTACGAGCTGTTCGAGGAGGGGGACGCGCGCGACTCCGGGCCGGAGGCGACGAAGTGGGCGATGCAGCCGATTCCCATCTATCCGGCGACGTCGACCGTGGCGAGCTGGCAGATTGCGAAGGCTGTCGGGGTGGTGCTCGATACGCTGCCGGCTCTCGACGATCCCGTGCCCGCGAGCGTTCGCGCCGAACTTCGTGCCCCCGACGCGGCGGAGTTCGACCGCGCCCCCGCGTTGCTCGACCTGACCACGGCGTACCAGTACATCCACCGCCCCGAAAATGACGCGCAGTGGCGCCGTGCGCGCGACACTCTGCGCTTTCACGAGGCCTTCGTGCTGCAGGCGGCCCTGCTGCAGCAACGCGCCGCCCTGCGTGAGCAGCCCGCCACGCCACGTCTGCCCGGCGCCGAGCTCGCGGGCTTCGACGCCGAGCTGCCCTTCACCCTGACCGACGATCAGCGGTTGGTCGGCGACGAGATCGCGCGCGACCTCGCCGCGCCCGTGCCGATGAACCGGCTCGTGCAGGGCGAGGTCGGCTCGGGCAAGACTCTCGTGGCGGTGCGCGCGATGCTGACCGTCGCCGAGAGCGGCGGGCAGAGCGCACTGCTCGCCCCCACCGAGGTGCTCGCAGCACAGCATTTGCGCTCGATCGTCGCGACCCTCGGCCCCGACCGGGCCGCCCGGTTGCGGCCCGTGCTGCTCACGGGGCAACTGAGTCAGCCCGAGCGGCGAGCAGCGCTGTTGAGCATCGCGAGCGGAGCATCCCGCATCGTCGTCGGCACCCACGCTCTGCTCGGCGACCGCGTGCAGTTCGCCGACCTGGGGCTCGTCGTCGTCGACGAGCAGCACCGCTTCGGCGTCGAGCAACGCGAAAGCCTGCGCCGCAAAGGGGCGGTGCCGCCGCACGTGCTCGTGCTGACCGCCACGCCGATTCCGCGCACGGTCGCGATGACCGTGTTTGGCGACCTTGACGTCTCGACCATCGCGACGCTGCCGGCCGGCCGCACGCCGATCGTCAGCCACGTGGTGCCGCTCGCCGACAAGCCTGGTTGGTGGAATCGCGTCTGGGAGCGCATGGGCGAGGAGCTCGCACAGGGTCGGCAGGGCTTCGTCGTGGTGCCCGCGATCGACCCAGTCACGCTCGAGGACGACCCCGATGCTTTCGTGGATGACCCCGCCGACGGTTCGGTTGACGACGCCAGCAGCGCGGCGGGCGGTAGCGCCGCTATTGACTCCATCGCCCGCCCGCCCGCGACCGTCGCCGAGCTGACGCCCCTCCTGCGCCAGCACCCCGCGCTCGCCGGGCGCCGCATCGAGCCGCTGCACGGCCGCATGTCCTCCGATGAGAAGGATGCGGTGATGCGCGCCTTCGCCCGCGGCGAGATCGACGTGCTCGTGTCGACGACCGTCATCGAGGTCGGGGTCGATGTGCCGAACGCCTCGACAATGGTCGTCGTCGACGCCGACCGATTCGGGGTCAGCCAGCTTCACCAGCTGCGCGGGCGCGTGGGTCGCGGCGGGGTACCCGGGCTGTGCTTGTTCGTGACCGCCGCACTGCCCGAGACCCTGGCACGCGAACGCGTCGACGCTGTGGCGGGCACGCTCGACGGCTTTGCGCTCGCGCAGATCGACCTCGAGCTGCGGCGGGAGGGTGACGTGCTCGGCGCGGCACAGAGCGGCGGTCGATCGAGCCTCAAGCTGCTGCGGGTTGCCACCGACGGCGACCTCATCAGCGCGGCTCGCGCGGCCGCGGCCGGGGTGCTGGAAGCTGACGCGGCGTTGGGCGAGCATCCGGCATTGACGGCGGCTATCGCGCGTCGCCTCGACGACTCTGAGCGCGACTTCCTCGCCAAGAACTAGCGCTGAGAAAGAGCGAGAACGGTTCGCCGATTCGGTGGCCGCGCCGTCCTCGGGTGAGACTGAGCGGGTGAGAGTGATCTCCTACAACCTGCGCAAGCACGCCGCACGCGGTGAGCTTGAACAGTTGGTCGCCGCGCACGACCCCAACCTGCTCTGTTTGCAGGAGGTTGACACGGACGATCTTCCGAGAGAGGTCGGCCCGCTGCATCTTGCCGACGCAACGAAGCTCAATCGGCTCGGCCTGGCGATCTTCTACAACCGCGAGCGTTTCGACGCGCTCAGCACGAAAGCCTTCCAGCTGAAGCGATCGCTGCACGACATCATTGCGAAGCCCGCACACGAGCGACTTCTCGGTAGCCACCTGGTCGATCGCAAACACGATCGGGAAGTTGTCATCGGATGCTTCCATGCCGCACCGCTCACGGCACTCAACTCTCTGCGGCGTACGCAGATTCGTGCCGCGCACGAGGCCCTCGACTCGTTCGGCGCGACCCTACCGACGCTCATGGTCGGCGACTTCAACTATCCGATCTTCAAAGACCACCTGTCGACGAGTGTGCAGGAGACGGGGCACGAGGTGACCCTCAGCGACGCCCGCACCTACACGCGGTACAAGTTCTTCCGCGGACACTTTGACTTCGCCACATCGATCGGCCTGTCGATTACCAAGGTCACAACACTGCCGCAGGGGGTCTCTGACCACCTGCCGATTCTGGTGACCGCCGATTACGCCTCGGCCCGGCTCGAAACACCCCAGTAATCCGCGATCGATAGGCTGAGCGGTATGAGCCGGATCGCTGTCGTTCCGGGGTCGTTCGACCCCGTCACCCTGGGGCACCTCGACATCATCGAGCGCGCCGCGGGAGTGTTCGACGCCGTGCACGTGGTTGTCGTGCACAATCCGGGTAAGCAGGCCATGCTGCCGATCGCGCAGCGCGTCGCCCTGATCGAGCAGGCGATCGCCGACCGGGCTCTGCCGTCGAGCATCCTCGTCACCAGCTGGAGCGTTGGCCTGCTTGTCGACTACTGCACTGACGTCGGCGCGACCGTGCTCGTCAAGGGCGTGCGCAGCCAGGTCGACGTCGCGTACGAAACGCCGATGGCAATCGTGAACCGCAACCTCGCCGGCATCGAGACGATCTTCATGCTCACCGACCCCGCCCACGCGCACGTGTCGAGCTCGCTCGTGCGGCAGGTTGCGGCGCTCGGCGGTGATGTCGCACCGTACGTGCCTCGAGCCGTCGCCGAGTTTCTGCTGAGCCAGAACACCGACTGACGCCAATCTCAGGTGCCGATCGTTAGGCTGACGGCATGGGAGCCTGGGGTAGCGGAGCGTTCGAGAACGACGACGCACTCGACGCGGTCGACGCTCTCGTGGAGGGCACTTTCGAGCTCGATGAGTTGCGCGAGGCGGTTGATGGCGGGTACCTCGAGGCGCCCGAAGGTTCGGTCGCGATCGCGCTGGTTGAGGTGGCCCTCGCGGCGCTGGGCCGCATCGACCCCCCAGCCGCTCTCGACGAGGTTGATATCCGCCTGCTGTCCACACAGCTCGACGACAACGCCTACGAGCTCATCCTGCGTGCCGCCGATCGGGCGGTGCGCCCCGACGGTTCTGAACTGTACGAGCTGTGGGAGGACGCGGGGGAGGACGAGCTCGCCGAGTGGCGCTCCGCCGCCGTCGCCGCGATCGAGCAGCTGCGCGCCGCCATCACCGACTGACCTGTTCCGCCCGTCATCCTGAATCGGAGACTTCGCCATGACGCGACCCCTGACCCTCGGCTACAAGGCCTCGGCCGAGCAGTTCGACCCCCGCGAGCTCGTGGAAATCGCGGTCGCGGCCGAAGCGCGCGGCATGGAGAGCGTCGCGGTGAGCGACCACTTCCAGCCCTGGCGGCACACCGGCGGGCATGCCCCCTTCTCGCTGACGTGGATGGCCGCCGTGGGCGAGCGCACGTCGAGCATCCGCATCGGCACCTCGGTGATGACGCCGACGTTCCGCTACAACCCGGCGGTGCTGGCGCAGGCCTTCGCCTCGATGGGCGTGATGTACCCGGGTCGCATCTTCCTCGGCGTCGGCACGGGCGAGGCGCTCAACGAGATCGCCACGGGGTTCGCGGGCGCTGGCGAGCAGGAGTGGCCCGAGTTCAAGGAGCGGTTCGCACGTCTTCGCGAGAGCGTCGACCTCATGCGGCAGCTCTGGATTGAAGATCGCGTGAACTTCCGCGGCGAGTACTACTCGACACACGACGCCTCGATCTACGACCGCCCCGAGCAGCCGATCCCGGTCTACATCGCCGCGGGCGGGCCGTTCGTGGCGCGCTACGCAGGCCGGGCCGGTGATGGTTTCATCTGCACGTCGGGGAAGGGCGCCGAGCTCTACACGGAGGAGCTGATCCCGGCGGTCAAAGAGGGTGCCGAGAAGGCCGAGCGCTCGTTCGAGGAGATCGATCGGATGATCGAGATCAAGATCTCATACGACACCGACCCCGTGGTCGCACTCGAGAACACGCGATTCTGGTCTCCGCTCTCACTGAGTAAAGAACAGAAGCACGACATCACTGACCCCATCGAGATGGAGCAGGCCGCCGACGCACTGCCGATCGAGCAGATCGCCAAGCGCTGGATCGTCGGCAGTGACCCCGATGCCGTCGTCGCTGAGATCGCGAAGTACGTCGACTGGGGCATGAACCACCTCGTCTTCCACGCGCCGGGGCACGACCAGCGGCGGTTCCTGGAGCTGTTCGAACGCGACCTCGCGCCGCGGTTGCGGAGCCTCTAGAGGCGGCGCTGGTACCCTGGAGGGTCGCCGCCGCTCGCACAACGGGCAGGGGGCAGAGCCACGGGGGGACCACAAACATGCCCAAGCATCGTCATTCTGTCGCGCGCCCGGCCTACCGCCGCCACGGATGGTCGACGGTTCGTACGGCGTTCACATCCATCGTTGCAGGCTTGCTCCTCGTGAGTTCTTTGGGCTTCACGACTCCGTCAGATGACGACCTTCTCGCCGCGTACGCTGCCGCGAATGCTCAAGAACTGTTGACGGCTCCGGCAATGCCCGAGGCGGCTGACGCGGCCGTGGCGACGCTCTCGGCGGCAGAGCGGCCCGACTACTCGGCCACTCCGGGCCACGAGACGCTCATCGCGAGCGGTACGAATTACGACTGGGCCAAACTGGTGCTGCTCATGGGCGAGTTTCCGATGACCGACAGCAACGTCACGGTCATCACGCGCTGGATGCGCCAGGAGAACTTCGTCAACACCTGGTGGAACCGCAACAATCCGCTCAACAACGGCTGGGGTTCCGGTGGCGGTGGGGGCACCGGTCGCTATGTGAGTCTGGTTGCTGCGGCAGAGAATGCCGCCGAAGCCCTGCACTCACTGCCCCGGTACCGCGAAATCGTTGCGACCCTGCAGGCGTCGGCGCCGACCGAGCAGGTCGAGCGCGCCATCTGGTTCTCAGGGTGGGCAACAGGGATGTACAACAACGGCGCCCACTGGTCCTACAGCGACGTGCCGGTCGTGACCGCCCCGCCGAGCGCCTGGGGCCGATAGCCCGAGGGTGCCCGACGGAGCGGTCGCATTGCGAGCCGCGGGACGTGCATCAGCGCGGCGGCAGCAGCAGACGCGCCTGGCGATGCCAGCGGCTTTCACGCTCTGCACGTGACTGCTCGAGCCGCACGCGGTGCGCGACCTCCGTTCTGCCATCGAGCAGTCGCGGTCGACGACTCCACGCGACGAGTGCGACGCCGACGCGCAGGGCGACGCGATCGATCAGTCTGACTCGGCGCCGATCGACGCCCGAACGCGACGGGATGCTCGCCGGACTGGGTGGGTGCTGCACGGTGGTGACCGCGCGGGTAGTGATGGTGTTCATGACAAAGGCTCCTCAGCGTGGATCGGGGCGCGCGCACGAATGTGCGCGTCGAAGCAGGGCTTCGAGGGCGTCGCCACCGGGTGAACAGGCGGCGTCGGTGTGACTGCTGCCCAATCAGGCGGTGAGGTCGCCGACGAAGCCGGCGGTGGCGGAAATCATTCCCGCGATGGTGATGGTCAACACGCTCGGCCTCCTTTCGTCATATGGCGCTCGAGAAACCTAGCGTCACCGCGCGCTCGTGCGCAAGCGTGCATCCCGGGCGTGTCGCGGTGGTGATCGATTCGTTATGCGCGGTCATGCGCTGGCTACCATGAGCGCATGGTTGATGCCCGTGATGCTGATCGCGAGCCGTCGCGCGCCGTCGCGACACGAGGCCTTCGAGTGGCGCTCCAGCTTGGCGGTGCCATTGATCTTGCGAGCGGCGCCATGCTCTTCGTGCTGGCCACCGGTCTCGGGGTGGTGGCGCCTGCTGTTGTGGGCGGCTTCTTCACCGCGTTTCTCGTTGCTCTTTCGGGTGCGGTCAATCTCGGCGTCGCCCGGTCGCTCGCACCCGGTCGAGCCAATCGCGCGGCTCTGATTCGAGGTGTTCTGGTCGCGGTCGCCCGCCTTCTCGGCGCGATCGGCGGCGTACTCGTGCTCGTGTCGGCCACCGGTGTCGTTGCGCTCATTGTCGTGACAGCGCTGAGTCTGGTCATCACCGCTGTGACGGTTGCACTGCTGGCTGTGGAGGCAACGGCCCACCGCCACCGATAATCGGCACCAGCTCGGCGGTCTGAGCGCGTCAGTTGATGAGGTGCGGATATGGCGCGGTCGGTGTCGTCCGCGGCGGCCGCTCGCCGTCGCGTAACCGCGCAAGACCGTCCAGCACGAGGTCGACCATGAGAGCGTATTCCTCTCCGTGGTCGTGCCGTTCGCGAATTGTTCGCGAGACTGCCGGATAGGCCGCGACGAGTTCGCCGTTCCACAGCTGTTGAACAGCGGAGCCCATCGCGTCGGCTGAGGGTCTCCGCGCCTCCTGGGCGCTGAACCCCATGATCGTGCCGTCGATGATGTGCAGGCCGTGGTGGGCGAGCTGGGTCGAGAAGCCCGCGTCGAGCAGCGACGCGGTGATCGCCTCGGCGTAGCGCAGTCGTGCTGGCCCCACGTGCGGGCGCGAGGCTAACAGTTCGATTGCCCACGGTCGTGCGAGGAGCACCCGGTGAGCTTGGTGCATGATGCCCGCGATCGCGGATTGCCACTCGGCGGGTTCCGTTTCGATACCGGTGTCGTCGGGCCCGGTCCAGGCATTCACGATCGCGTCGCCGACGGCGTCGAGCAGGGCGTCTTTCGAGGCGACGTGCCGGTAGAGCGACATGGCCTCCACGCCGAGGGCGGCGCCGAGTCGGCGCATCGTGAGCGCCTCGAGGCCGTGCGCATCGGCGAGAGCGAGCGCGGCCTCGACGACGCGATCGGGGGTCAGGGCATCCCGCACAGCCATGTCGAACTCTCCTCGACAGGGGTGAATGATGATCGCTAGCTTACATCGTAAGTTTACACTGTAAGCAAAATTCCCCGTCCGTACGGAAGAATCGAGACCGCCATGAGATCCGTCATCGCCGATACCTACGGCGGGCCCGAGGCACTGCGCATCCTGGATGCTCCGCCCCCGATCCCCGAACCCGACCAGGTGCTCGTTCGCGTGGCCGCAAGCTCGGTCAACCCGCTCGATACCCACGAGCTCACCGGCAAGCCCTACCTGGTTCGGATCGTCCGCGGCTTGCGCGCCCCCAGGCCGTCGAACCGGGCCATGGGGTCGGATGTCGCCGGAGTTGTCGAGGCGGTCGGAGATCAGGTGACCCGGTTTGCCGTGGGCGACCGTGTCGTCGGCTTCGGCCGAGCGGCGTGGAGCGAGCTCACCGTGGTCTCCGAGTCAGGGCTCGTGCGGCTTCCCGAGGGCGTGCCGCTCGTCGACGCCGGGGGCGTCGGTGTCGCGGCGATCACCGCCCTGCAGGGTTTGCGGCGCGGCGGGCTCGTCGGCCCGGCGACGTGGGGCCCCGGCGAGGTCGAGCCGATGCACCCGCGCGTGCTCATCATCGGCGCCTCAGGCGGGGTCGGCACGTTCGCGGTGCAGATCGCCAAGCTACTTGGTGCGCACGTCACCGCCGTCACCAGCACGCGCAACCTCGAGCTCGTCGCCCGACTCGGCGCCGACGATGTCATCGACTACACGATCACCGAGGTGACGCGGGGCATCGCCCGCTTCGACCTCGTTGTCGAACTCGCCGGCAACCGTCGGCGGCGCGACCTGGCGCGCATCCTCACCCCCACCGGTTCGCTCATTGCGTGCGGCGCGCCCCGCGGTCAGTGGCTGGGGCCCCTTCTCGGCCCGGCCGGTCTCTGGATCGCGTCGCGGTTCTCGCGTCGCACCTATGCGTCGTTCCTGGCGACGCGCAACACCGACGACCTGCAGCGGATCGCCGACTGGTTGGCCGAGGGGGCGCTGCGCGTCGTGATCGACGAGGTGCACCCGCTCGAGCGCATCGCGGATGCGGTGGCGCATCAACTCGGCGAGCACGCGCGGGGCAAGGTGATCGTGACGATTCCGTGAGTCGCATGACCGATCTACGCTGAGCGGATGGTCGCCAACAGCGAGAAACCCATCCTCCTGTTTGAGAGCGTGCAGGCGTGGGAGGACTGGCTCGATGCTCATCCCGACGACCCCGGCGTGCGCCTGAAGGTGCGCAAGAAGCGCTCGACGGCGCCGGGCATCACCTACGACGAGGCCCTGGAGTCGGCGCTGTGCTTTGGGTGGATCGACGGACAGATCTACGGCTTCGACGATGACTATTCACTGCAAGTCTTTACGCCGCGGCGGCCCCGCTCGGTGTGGTCGCAGCGCAATGTCGGCATCGTCGAGCGCCTGACCGAGGCGGGCCGCATGCGCCCGCCCGGCATCGAGCAGGTCGAGCGCGCGAAGGCCGACGGTCGGTGGGACGCCGCCTACAGCCAGAGGGGAATGGTCGTTCCCGCCGACCTGCAAGCGGCACTCGACGCCTCTCCGACCGCAGCGGCCACCTTCGCAGCCCTCAGCGCCCAGGCTCGGTTCGGCATCGTGTTCCGGCTCGACGGCGTCGTACGCGCCGAGACCCGAGCTCGCAAGCTCGCCCACTACGTGGCGACGCTGGCCGAAGGGCGCTCGCCCGTCTAACCAGCGGCGACGGGAACCTCAATCGCGCCCGTGCGCGCTTCCCGGTCGGAGCGGTCTTTGCGCAGCGCCGTGCCGCCGATGATGAGCGCGCACGCAATAACCACGAGGTTCTTCACGATGTACTGGCCCTCGAGGGTGAGGCCCCAGGGTACGACCGTGAAGGTCACGGCGGGCAGCAGCACGAGCGGGAGGAATGTGGCCGGCATCTGCGGAATCAGGAGCAGCAGCGCGAGTCGCGTCAGCGGTGGGAACAGGAAGGCGATTCCGATCGCGACCTCCCACAACCCGAGCAGGGGGATGATGATCTCGGGGGTCAGCCAGTAGACGGTAGCGGCGATGAGGTCGTATGCGGGGCTGAGGTCGCCGATCATCTTGAGCGCCCCGAACCAGATGAACACGACGCCGAGGGCGAGGCGGGCGAACTTGATTCCGAACGCATCCATCGTCCAGACGACGAGACGATCAAAGCGATCGATCAGGGTGCGGAGCAGGGTCATTGATTCTCTTTCCTTCGGGCAGCGCCCTCAGGCTACGAAGCCCGCCTGGAGAACGGATGCCCGCACGGTGTGTGCTGCCTGACCGACGCGCTAGCGTGGCCCCATGAGCCGCTCCCTCGCCGTCCCCACCATCAGTATCGATCGCGATCCCGCTGTCGTCGGCCGCGAGTTCGATGAGATCCTTCGCACGGTCGGCTTTTTTCAGGTCGTCGATCACGGTGTTGACGCCGCGATTGCCGACGCCGCATGGAACGCCGCGCGTGATTTCTTCGACTTGCCCTTGGCGGAGAAACTCGCGGTCGAGCGGACACCGGGCGGGCTCTACGGCTACTTCCCGATGCGCAGCGAGTCGCTGGCCGCGTCACGCGGCGACGCCGCCCCGGGCGACCTGAAGGAGTCGTTCAACATGGGGCCGGGCATCCGCACCGGGCACAGCCCTGTCGATGAGACGGAGGCCGCCATTTTCACTGCCAACGTGTGGCCGCCGGCACTGCCCGAACTGGAGTCCGCCTGGCTGGCCTACTACGCCGCGATGGGCGACCTCGCTGACCGGTTGATGCGAATGTTCGCTCTCGGCCTCGGCGTACCGGCAGACTTCTTCGCCCCCTCCATTGACGCGAGTCCGAGCGCTCTTCGCGCCATCAACTACCCCGAGCAGACGCAAGCGCCTGAGCCAGGGCAGCTGCGCGCGGGCGCGCACACCGACTACGGCACGCTGACGATCCTGCGCCAAGAGGAGGGTCGCGCGGGGCTCGAGGTGCACGACCCGGCGACCGACGCGTGGGTGCCCATTCCTCCGACCGAGGGTGCACTCGTGATCAACATCGGTGACCTCATGGCCCGCTGGACCAACGATCGCTGGACATCGACGCTCCATCGCGTCGTGAATCCGGATGCGGCTGCCGGGTCGACCGCGACCGGCAGCCAGCGCCGCCAGAGCATGCCCTTCTTCCACAACGCGAACTACGCCGCCATCGTCGAGGCGCTGCCCACCTGCGTGCCCGCGGGCGAGCAGCCGCGTTACGAGCCCGTGATGGCCGGCCCACACCTGGCTGGCAAGACGACCCGCAGCGTCGCCGAGCGCCCCGCCCGCTGAGTGCACGAGCGCGTCACGCAGACGGCGGCGCGGGGGAGAATGGGCGAGTGGACGAGCTGGTTGTGCGGGGCATCCCGGGCCTGCCGGAGATCACGCCGGGCGACGACCTGCCGGCGCTGATCACCGAGGCCGCCGTGCGTGCCGGCGTCGAGCGCGGCGACATTCTCGCCGTGACCAGCAAGATCGTGAGCAAAGCCGAGGGGCGCATCGTGCATGCGGCCGACCGTGAGCAGGCGATCACCGACGAGACCGTGCGGGTCGTCGCGACGCGCACCCGCGCTGATGGCGGCTCTACCCGCATCGTTGAGAACCGCCTTGGTCTCGTCATGGCGGCGGCGGGAGTCGACGCGAGCAACACGGCCGAGGGCGTCGTGCTGCTGCTGCCGGTCGACCCTGACGCGAGTGCTGCGGCGATTCGCGCCGCTGTCGAAGTGGCCGTCGGGGGGCCCATCGGGGTTGTCGTCACCGACACGGCCGGCCGCGCCTGGCGCGAAGGGCAGACGGACATTGTCATCGGGGCGAGCGGCGTGCGTCTGCTCGACGACCTGCGCGGCACACGCGATGCCGCGGGCAAGCTCCTCGAGGTGACGGCGCCCGCCGTTGGCGACGAGATCGCTGCCGCAGCCGATCTCGTCAAGGGCAAGACCACCGGTGTTCCTGTCGCGATCGTTCGGGGGCTCGCCCGACTGCTCGACGCTGCTGCCCCCGGCGCCCGCACGCTCAACCGTCCTGCCGAAGACGACCTGTTTTCGCTCGGCACAACCGAAGCGTGGCGGCAGGGCTACGACGCCGGTGTTGCCGCCGCATCCGCTTCGGGATTCTCGGCTCGCGCTCCGGAAGACCGTGCAAGAGTCGAGGAATGAGCATGACAACGACGTCCGCAGCTTCGTCTCCTCCCGCGCTGAGTAGCGACGAGTTCGCCGAGCTCGGGGCGAGCATCCGGCGGGCCATGAACAGCGTGCTCGACGGCAAACCCGACGCGGTGGATGCGGCACTCACGGTCCTCCTGGCCGAAGGCCACCTGCTCATCGAAGACGTGCCCGGCGTTGGCAAGACAATGCTCGCCCGAGCGCTCGCCCGCTGCGTTGACGCGACCGTCTCGCGCATCCAGTTCACACCCGACCTGCTGCCTGCCGACATCACCGGAGTGAGCGTGTTTCGCCAGCAGCTGGGCACCTTTGAGTTCACGCCGGGCCCGGTGTTCGCCCACATCGTCATTGGCGATGAGATCAACCGCGCGAGCCCGAAGACCCAGTCAGCTCTCTTGGAGTGTATGGAAGAGCAACAGGTGACCGTCGACGGGCGCACGCACCGGCTCGAGACGCCGTTCCTCGTGGTTGCCACGCAGAACCCCGTTGAGATGGAAGGCACCTACGCGCTACCCGAAGCCCAACGCGACCGCTTCATGGCGCGCATTTCCATCGGTTATCCCGACGCCGAGAGCGAAGCGCTCATGGTGCGTGACCGCGAACACGGAAGCCCCCTTGACCGCGTCAGCCCCGTTGTTGACGTCGAAGGGTTGCGGCGCATGATTGCGACGGTGCGCGAGGTGTTTGTGAGTCCGGCTATCGAGCGTTATGCCGTGGCGATCGCCCAGGCAACGCGCGATGATCCTGCCCTGCGACTGGGTGCGAGCCCTCGATCCACCTTGCAGCTGGTACGGGCAAGCCGCGCGCGCGCGGCCCTCGACGGGCGCGACTTCGTGCTGCCCGATGACATCGACGCGCTCGCGATCCCCGTGCTGGCGCACCGACTGGTGCTGATGCCGCGTGCGCAGAACCCCGATGGCAGCCTCGTGCGCGACGTTGACGAGGTCGTTGCACGCATCGTCGCGGCCACCGCGGTGCCCCTGCCGTCGGCCTGAGAAGGAGGCCACGCGCATGCCCCGGCTGACCGCGCGCGGCGTCGCCTTTCTGGTGGCGGCGGTCGTGCTGACCGTGCTCGCCTATCTGCTGGAGCGGCCCGAGCTGCTGCCGGTGGCGAGTATCGCGGCGGGCGCACCTCTCCTCGCGCTCGCTCTCGTGGCCACCTCGCGCCCGCAGGTTCGGGTTGGTCGTCAGCTCGAGCCGGCGATCGCCACCGAAGGTGAGCCCGTGCGCGTCACTGTCCGTCTGAGCGGGCGAGCGCGCGCGGCGGAGTGGGTCGAGCGGGTGCCCATGATTCCCGGCTACGCCGGTCCGGGGCGTCTCCCCGAGGTCATCGCCACTCGACCGGCAATCGTTCGTTACCGCTACTGGCCGACCCGGCGCGGCATGCCCCTCGTCGGTCCCCTGCTCATTGAGGACCGTGACCCGTTCGCCCTCGCGGTGCGGGTCACCGACACTCGGGTACAGGTGGCCCAACTGGTGCTGCCGCTGGTCACTCCGCTTCCTTCCGGGCCGGTTCCCGACCCCTCCACCGAGCAGGGGCAGCGCACGGCGCGTTCGCGCGAGCGCGCCGCCGACGATGTCGTCACGCGTGAATACCGTGACGGTGACGCCTTGCGGCGCGTGCACTGGCGGGTGACCGCGCGTCAGGGTGAGTTGATGGTGCGGCAAGACGAGCCGCAGGCGGGCCCGTACGCGCGCCTGCTGCTCGATACGCAGGCGGTCGGCTATCGCGACTCCCCCCCGGTACGTCGAAGCCGAGCCGCGTCAACCGCCTGCTTCGAGTGGGCGGTGCGTATGGCGGCGTCGGTTGCCACGCACCTCGCCGAACGCGGGTACACCGTCGACCTCGTAACGCCAACCCCGCGCGCGGCCGACGCTCCCGTCGCTGACGGGCCCGTCGGCGACGTGCTCGGCGAGCTGGCCGTCATTGAGTTAGCCGAACGGGTGGGCGAGCTCGACGGGCGCTCCGCATCCGGAGCCCCGCCGGTCGTCGCGATCGCGGCGGCACCCGACGACGCGACGGTGCGGTGGATGCTCGCCCAGCGCACCCCGCGCGCTCCCGCCGTCGCCCTCCTCGTGGGTGCTCCCGCACCTGTGCAGCCAACGGCACTCGACCCCAACCCTGACCCGGACCCGGTGCTGAGTGCTTTCAGCGCTGCCGGCTGGCGGGTCGCCCGAGTCGCGGTCTCGGCGCGGCCCGACGATGCCTGGCTCGCCCTGATCGGCGACTCTGCTGCGGTGTCCGCAAGCGCGGCACAGACCCTCCTGGTGCCCCGTGGCTGAGCGGACCGCGGCAGGCGGTGCCGCCGAGCGTTCGACGTGGCCTCTGAGCGTCGCCGCGTTCCTGGCGGTCGCCGCCGCACTCACCGGTTTCGGGGTGATGTTCAATGAGGGCCTGTGGGGTCCATCGGCGGTTACGGTGAGTGCTGCAGCAATTGCGGGTGCCGCCCTGGTGCGTCGCTGGGTGCGCCGGTGGGCACCGCTGTGGTCGGCCGTCGGGGGTGCGGCTGCGGCGGTGCTGGCGCTGACGGTGCTCTTTGCTGCCGACACCGCGGTGCTCGGAGTGGTGCCGCTTCCCGCGACGCTCGAGCGCTTCGCCGAGTTGACCGCAGCGGGCGAGTTGTCGATCGCTGAGCAGTCGATTCCTGCGATCGCCGACGATGGCATTCAGTTCCTCCTCGCCGCGGGCGTGGCGGCGTTCGCGGTGTTGGTTGACGGTGCGCTCGTGCACGGCCGCCGACCGGCACTCGCCGCTGTGCCTTTGCTCGGCATTCTGTCGGTGCCGATCGTGCTCGCACCGGGGGCACTTCCGGTGGTGTCAGTGCTGGCCACGGCGGGCGCGTACCTTCTGGCTCTGGCGCTCCATCGCCCGGCCTCGACAGGCAGTAGTGCCGCCGCGGGGCGGGCCGTTGCGGTCGGTGCAGGCGTATTGGTGGCTGCGCTTCTCATTCCGCCGTTGCTACCCCCAGTGACGGCAGGTTCGGCCCTGCCCGGCACCGGCGTGCCCGGACTCGTGACCGGCGTCAACCCGGTGCTGGAGCTCGGCGATGACTTGCGCCGCGACACCCCGGTTGAGGCGCTCCGCTACACGACCGACGCCGATGGTGGCCTGTATTTGACCCTCTCGCACCTCGCCGACTTCGAGGGTTCCACGGTGAAGCCGGTGCTCGACGGTGGCGTGACCGCAAACGATCGCATTGGCCCCCCAGCGTGGTTGGGTGACGAAGTCGCGACGCGCACGATCGTCACGAGCATCCGACTGCAGAACGTGCGATCGCGATGGGTACCGCTGCCCTCCGCCCCGGTCGAGGTCACCGGTCTGGATGGATCGTGGCTCGTCAACCCCGATGGCATCACCGTCGGCACGGTGGAGGGAACCTTCCGCGGCGGAACCTACACGGTGGATAGCCTCATCGCTGAGCCGACTCCCGAACAGTTGCGTGTGGCGGGCATCGAGCAGACCGGCCTCGATCGCTATCGTGTGCTGCCCGACGAGCTCGCCCCGATCGTCCCTGACACCGCGCGAGCCATCGCCGACGGGGCGCCCGGCCCGTCCCCCTACGATCAGGCTCTTGCCCTGCAACGCTTCTTCACCGGCGGCGATTTCGTCTATTCCGAAGAGGCGCCCGTCGAACTCGGCTATGACGGAACCGGCGCTGACATCGTCGCCGTCTTCCTCGAGGCGCGCGCCGGCTACTGCGTGCACTACGCCGCCGCCATGACCCTCATGGCCCGCACCCTCGGCATTCCGGCCCGCATCGCCGTTGGCTTTCTTCCGGGTGCCCGCAACCCCGACGTGCCGAGCGAGTTTGTGGTGAGCACCGATGATCTGCACGCCTGGCCGGAACTGTACTTCGACGGGCTCGGGTGGGTGCGCTTTGAGCCCACACCTTCGCGCGGGGCGACACCCGCTTACGCGGCTGACTCCGTGCTGGCACCGGGGGAGGAGCCGGTGATCGATCCGGAAACGGGGGAAACGCTCGACCCGACCCCGGGCCCCTCGACCGGGCCTTCCTCCGACCCGGGAGACAGTGCCGACCCGAGCCCGTCAGCGAATCCGCTTGATCCGAGCGATCGCATCGACGGCGGCAATGACGGAACGCGCGACGGGCAGGCGGCCGGCCCGGTCACGGGCGGCACGGATGCTCGCCCCTTCGCCGCCGCCCTCCTCACGCTGCTCGTGCTCGCGTTGCTGACCCCCGCCGTCTGGCGCGCGCTCCGTCGCACGGCGCGCCGGCGGTCGCGGGACCCCCTCGACCACTGGCGTGAACTCCGTGACACAGCGCGCGATCTCGGTTTGCCCGCTGACGCCACGTACACGCCTCGCGAGCTGGCCGCCGCGTGGAGCGACAACTGGCCACCGGAGCCGTGTGTCGCGCTGGACGCGATTCGGGCCGCACTCGAGGCGCGGGCTTTCGCTGCGCCGCTGAGCCTCGGGTCGGAGGGCGACGGTGGCGCGGCCGTCGGCACCGTGCTCGCCGCCCTGCGCCGCTCGGTGCCCCCGTGGCGCCGAGCGCTTGCCGTCGTTGCACCCCTGTCGCTGCTCGACCGCGTGCGGGCCGACGAGCTGCTGCCCGCCCCGCCGCTGGCGACCTAGGCTGACCGGGTGCCTTCTCGTGTCTCGCTGATCATCCCCGTGCGCGATCCGGCAACGGCGAAGACTCGACTTGCGTCGGGCGACGACCCCGCGGCGGATGCTCGCCGCACCACCCTCGCCATCGCGATCGCCCTCGACACCGTGTCGGCGGCGCGCGCGGCCCGGGAGGTCGGTGACGTGTTTGTCGTCGGGTCGCTCGCCGAGCCGATCCCCGGCGTGCACGTACTCGACGACCCGGGTTTCGGCTTGCTCGTCGCGGTCGGCGCTGGGCTCGCCGCCGCAGATCCCGCTGCGCCGACCGCCGTGCTGCTCGGCGACCTTCCCGCGCTGCAGCCTGCCGACCTGGATGCCGCGCTCGTGGCGGCGAGCGAACACCACTGGGCGTTCGTGCCCGACGCAGACGGCATCGGAACGACGCTCGTCACCGCTGCCGCCGGCCTGCCGCACGCCTTGCGTTTCGGCCCAGGTTCGGCTGAGCAGCACCGCGAGGCAGGCTACGTCGAACTCGATGTTCCCGAGCGTTCCGGCTTGCGGCGTGACGTCGACACGCCCGCGCAACTGGCCGAGCTTGCCGCGCTCGCGGCAGCGGGCGCGGTGCTGCTCGGCCCCCGCACGGCAGCCCTACTCTGAACGCCCGGCGTCAGCTCCCCGATCGCACCTCAGCGATAGAGAGTGACAGCCGACGCCCGGTTGCCGCGTAGCCCTCCTCGCGGTGCGCCTGCGCCACCGCGACGCGCTCGGGGTCGGGCGTGCCGTACGTCGTCGTGCGCTGCCGGGCGACCCGCCCGATCGACGCCGCGAGCGCCTCGAGCTCGGCCACCGTCTTCTCCGAGCCGTTGTCGGCGCCGGCCATCCTGCTGATCGTCTCCTCCATGAGGGTGCCGCCCAGGTCGTCCGCGCCGCCGCGCAGCATGAGCCGCGTGCCGTCGTTGCCGAGCTTCACCCACGAGGTCTGGATGTGGTCGATGCGCCCGTGCAGCATCAGGCGCGCGACGGCGTGCACGGCGCGGTTCTCCTGGGGCGTCGGGCCGGGGCGCGCCACGCCCGCGAGGTAGATCGGCGAGCTCGCGTGCACGAAGGGCAGCAGCACGAACTCGGTGAAGCCTCCGGTGTCGTCCTGCACGCGCGCGAGGGTACGCAGGTGGGCGACCCAGTGGGGCGGAGCATCCACGTGCCCGTACATCATCGTGCTCGATGACCGGATGCCCAGCCGATGCGCCGTGCTGACGATCTCGATCCACTCGGCGGCGGGCAGCTTGCCCTTCGTGAGTACCCAGCGCACCTCGTCGTCGAGAATCTCGGCGGCGGTGCCGGGGATCGTGTCGAGCCCGGCCTCCTTCGCCGCGGTGAGGAACTCGGCGAACGAGAGCCCCGTGCGGGCGGAGCCGTTGACGATCTCCATGGGGCTGAAAGCGTGCAGGTGGATGCTCGGCTGGCGGTTCTTCACTTCGCGGGCAAGGTCGAAGTAGGCCGTACCCGGGAGGTCGGGGTGAATGCCGCCCTGCATGCAGATCTCGGTCGCGCCGAGCGCCCAGGCCTCGTCGACGCGGTCGCCGACCTGCTGCATCGACAGCGTGTAGGCGTCGGCGTCGGTGCGTCGCTGCGCGAAGGCGCAGAAGCGGCAGCCGGTGTAACAGACGTTGGTGAAGTTGATGTTGCGGTTGACGACGTAGCCGATCTCGTCGCCGACCGTGTCACGCCGCACCCGGTCGGCGAGATCGGCGAGCGCGTCGAGGTCGGCGCCGTCGGCCTGCAGCAGGGTCAGGTAGTCGGCGTCGCTGAGCCCGGCGGGAGCATCCTCTGCTCGGCGCAGCACGGCGGCGACGCCCGTGCTGACCGACGGTCCGTCTCCGGCGTGGGATGCCGGCCGCGGCCCGCGGGCGTCGACCGTGCGCTCGCGCAGCTCGGCCCAGTCGCCGTACACCTCGTCGACGTCGCTGCGGGTCGCGGTGAGGCGTCCCTCGGTGTCGATCTCGACGTGCAGGTCGGTGCGTCCCGTGCCGGCGCGGCTCGCCCAGTTCGGGTCGGGCTCCTGCCACGGGATGCCCCGCAGCTCGGCCGACTCGTCGGCGAGCCCGTCGGGGCCGGCGAGCGCGCGCACGTGCGGAACGATGCGCGGGTCGAGCCAGGGCTCTTCGGCACGCACGTAGTGGGGGTGAGCGGTGAGCCGCTCGTGCAGCGTGAAGCCGCTCTCGGCGGTCAGGCGCGCGAGCTCGTCGATCTGCGGCCAGGGGCGCTCGGGGTTCACGTGGTCGGGCGTCAGCGGGCTGACGCCGCCCCAGTCGTCGATTCCGGCACGGATGAGCAGCCCGAGTTCTTCGGCGTCGGTGAGGTTCGGCGGCGCCTGCACGCGGGCGCTCGGCCCGAGGACGAGGCGACTGACGGCGACGGCGGCGATGTACTCCTGTAGGGCGAGGTCGTCGGCGGCGCGCATGGCTGTGCGCGGCTTAGCGCGGAAGTTCTGGATGATGACTTCTTGAATGTGCCCGTGCCGCCGTGCGGTCGCCCGGATGGCGAACATGCCGTCGACGCGTTCGGCGTAGGTCTCGCCGATGCCCAGCAGAAGGCCCGTGGTGAACGGGATCGCGCTGCGCCCGGCGTCTTCCAGCACCCGCAGCCGCAGCTCGGGGTCTTTGTCGGGGCTGCCGAAGTGGGCGAGCCCGCGCGTCTCGAACAGGCGCTTGCTCGTCGTTTCGAGCATCATGCCCATGCTGGGCGCGACCGGCTTGAGGCGCTGCAGCTCTTGCCAGCTCATGACGCCGGGGTTGAGGTGGGGCAGCAGCCCGGTCTCCTCCAGCACGAGGATCGCGACGCTGCGAAGGTAGTCGAGCGTCGAGTCGTACCCGCGCGCGTCGAGCCACTCGCGGGCGGCGGGCCAGCGGTCTTCGGGCCGGTCGCCGAGCGTGAAGAGCGCCTCCTTGCAGCCGAGCGCGGCGCCGTGGCGGGCGATCTCCAGCACCTCGTCGGGGGAGAGGTAGGGCGCTTTGCCCTGCGCGGCGAGCTGGTTGGGGGTCTGCACGAACACGCAGTAATGGCAGCGGTCGCGGCAGAGATGCGTGAGCGGGATGAACACCTTGCGCGAGTACGTGATGACACCGGGGCGTCCGGCGCGCTCGAGCCCCGCATCCCGCACCCGCCCGGCGACGGCGAGCAGCCGCTCGAGGTCGTCGCCGCGGCAGTGCAGCAGCGTCTCGGCCTCGGTCGCGTCGAGCGTCACGCCGCTCTCGGCCCGCTTCAGGGCCCGTGAGATCGCTGAGGCGGTCGGCACGAACCCGCCGTCGACGGCGCCGTCTTCTCTGGATGCGTCGCTCGCGTTCATGGAACCCTCACCCTACCCGCGCTCGCCCCCGTCGCCGCGCTCGCTCCCATCGCCGCGCGTGCGCCTGTCGCGCCACCGCTGCCGTATCCCGTGCGCAAGCCGCACGACCATGCCGATCGCGATCGCGATCAGGAACAGGATGAGGATGAACCGCAGCACGCTGCCGGCCGTCATCGGCCCGCCTCGCGCTCAGCGTTCGCCATCGGCTCTCTTCGTTCGTGTGCCCGCCGCCCTCACGAGCCGAACGGCGATCCCAACCACCAGCACGGCGGCGAACCCGAGAGCCAGCAGGGGAGCGATCGCTCCGAATGACACGCGCGGCCTCCCTCTGTTCGGCGTTGCTGCGAGTCTCGCACGGACGTATCGGCATTGTGTCTGAGTCCCTTCCAGATCTGCGGATCGACCTGAAGTATTTTCATGTTCATCCGCAGATCTGGAAGGGGCGGTGGGGGTTCGTCCTTCGGGCGACCGATCGGCCTTCGACGCCCCCTCCGCACCCGTCGCTCGCTCGTCTGGTCGGCACCGTGAGCCGTTATCGGGCCGCCTCGGGCCGTCGCTACCCTCAGTCTCGGCGCATGCAGCGAGGCCCGATCGACCCTTCCCTCCACCCCGAGGTGCCCGGGCCGGGGAGGCCTGCTCCGCCGGGGTACGAGTTCGCGGGGTTCCGGCGGTTCGAGCTCGTGCTGCGGCAGCTCGGCGGCATCGCGTCACGACGGGAGCTGCTCGCCGCGACTGACGGTGACGAGACGAGCTTCTGGTTCGCCCTTCACTATGGCTACCTCGACCGCGTTCGCACCGGCTGGTACGCCGCGGCGACGGTGCCCGCTGACGCGCGCGCCGCGTGGGCTGCCGGGGGCCCGCTCGCGTGCGTCAGCGCCCTCGCGCACCATGGTGTTCTCGACCCCGCCGACCACCGGATGGACGGCACACTGCACGTCGCCCTCGGGCGGGGCGGCCACCGCTTCGTGACCGATCGCGCCATCGTGGCGCACTGGGGCGATCGGGTACGACGGTCAGGCACCCGACTCGCGGTCTCCGTCGAGGCCGCACGTCAGCACGCGCGGTGGTGCGCCTCGGCCGGGCAGTAATCGCGAAGGGGGGCAGTGCGCCTCAGCTCACCAGTGACCGCGCAGACGCGGGCTCGTGGCGTGCAGAGTAATGGTCGCCCCCGTGTAGTCGGCAATGCGGTCGAGACCGTCGGTCTCTGGTCCTGCGTAGTCGCCGCGCACCACGACGCGCGCGCCCGCGGCGCGACCGGCCCGCAGCCCGGCGCCGACATCCTCGACGACGATGCAGCTCGCCGGGTCGACCCCGAGACGGCTGGCCGCGAGCAGGTAGCAGGCCGGGTCGGGCTTGCCGACCGCGACGTCGTCCGCGGTCACGAGCACGGGCGGCGCCGGCAGCCCGGCCGCGTCGAGGCGTGCGTGCGCGAGCAGGGCGCTCGCCGAGGTCACGATCGCCCATGGCGCACCGAGCTCGACCAGTCGCTCGAGAAGCTCTCGGGCGCCCGGCAGCGCGACGGTCTCGTGCACGAGCTCGAGCTCGCGCGTATCGAGCCAGGAGGCCGCCGCGACTCGCTCGCTCTCGGGCAGAAACCGCGCGATCGTCTCGTCGGCCCGCACCCCGTGCGCGACCGCGAGCACCGCCTCGGGGTCGACACCGTGATGAATGGAGAAGTCGTGCCAGGCCCGGTCGACCGCACTCGTCGTGTCGACCAGGGTGCCGTCGTTGTCGAAGAACAGCGCGTCGGCGGCGATCGGTGCCGCCATCCCGCGTCCGTCGCTCACGAGGCGCTCCGACGGGCGAGCCCGGCTTGGAGGGCGGCCTCGGCGAGGGCGGCGGCCGAGTCGAGGTCGCGCATCCACAGCGGCACCGCATCCGCTGCGATGCCGTCGGCACGCAGGCCGTCGACGACCGCGGCATCCGCTTCGTCGACGAGCCACGCGTCGAGCAGGCCCGGCTGTGCGGGCCCTGCGCCGACGGCGGCGCCGACGCCTGACCGGGGGCCGTAGAGCCGGGCGACTGCGCCGGCATCCGTCACCACGCCGATCGCCGCGAGGCAGGCGTCGGCCATGCCGCGCACCGCCGCGCTGGCGATGATCGGTGACACCCCGACGATCGGCGCGGCGACGGCACGCAGGGCGTCGCGCATGCCCGGGATGCTCACGATCGTGCCGATCGACACCACCGGGTTCGACGGCGCGATGATCACGACATCGGCCGCCTCGAGCGCCGCGAGGGCTCCCGCTGAGGGCCGCGCCGCCGCGAGCCCGCGTTGCTCGAAGCGCAGCGCCGGCAGCTGGGCGCGGTAGCGGGTCCACCACTCCTGAAAGTGCAGGTCGTGCTCGCCGCCCGCATCCGCGGCGACCCAGACATGGGTGTCGACCTCGTCGTCGGTGGCGGGGTGCAGGCGCACGCCGCCGAGGTCCCAGCGCTGCTGCAGGCGCGCGACGACCTCCGATAGCGAGGCGCCCGACCGTAGCCAGGCCGTGCGCGCGATGTGCGTGCCGAGGTCGAGGTCGCCGAGCGTGAACCACTCGGGCGTCACGCCGTAAGCCTGCAGCTCGGCGGCGACGCGCTCGCTCTCGCCGACGCGCCCCCAGCCGCGCTGCTCGTCGTTCTGCCCGGCGAGCGTGTACAGCAGCGAGTCGAGATCGGGCGTAATGCGCAGGCCGCCCAGCCACCAGTCGTCACCCGTGTTGACGATCACGTCGATCGCGGCGTCCGGGTGCCACCAGCGCACCGCTTCGCGCAGCCCGCGCACGAACCGCGCCCCTCCGACCCCGCCCGCGAGCACGACGATCCTCATGTCATCCACGCTAGCGGCGGCTCGAGGAGTCTGAACACCTGCCCGAGGGGCCGCTCGACCCGTGCTCATGTGCGCGTACACCTGTTCACCTGCGCGGATGCGTCCTACCGTGTCATCATCGCGTCACTGTGCGAAACGCGCCCGAAACAGGGTGAGCGCACACTGGCCCCTGTTCAACGCTGCAGAGGGGAACCACCACCGATGACCACGATCCGCGCCGCCATTACGCAGACCACCTGGACGGGCGACAAAGAGTCGATGATCGCCAAACACGAGCAGTTCGCCCGTGACGCCGCGGCGCAGGGCGCCCAGATCATCTGCTTCCAGGAGCTCTTCTACGGCCCCTACTTCGGCATCATCGAAGACGCGAAGTACTACGACTACGCCGAGCCGGCCGACGGCCCCACGGTGCAGCGCTTCGTGACGCTCGCCAAAGAGCTGAAGATGGTGATCGTCCTCCCGATCTACGAGGAGGACATGCCCGGCGTCTACTACAACACCGCGGTGGTGGTGGATGTGGACGGCACGATCCTCGGCAAGTACCGCAAGCACCACATCCCGAACCTCGACCGGTTCTGGGAGAAGTTCTACTTCCGCCCCGGCAACCTCGGCTACCCCGTGTTCGACACGGCCGTCGGCAAGGTCGGCGTGTACATCTGCTACGACCGGCACTTCCCCGAAGGATGGCGCGAGCTCGGCCTGGGCGGCGCCGAGCTCGTGTTCAACCCGAGCGCGACCAAGCCCGGCCTCTCGAACCGCCTCTGGGAGCTCGAGCAGCCCGCCGCGGCGGCCGCGAACCAGTACTTCATCGGCGCCAACAACCGCATCGGTACCGAGAGCGACGAGTTCGGCGACCTCGCGGTGACGTTCTACGGCTCGAGCTACTTCGTCGACCCGCGCGGCAACTACGTCGGCGAGGTCGCGAGCCAGGACCAGTCGGAGATCGTCATCCGCGACCTCGACCTCGACCTCATCCGCGAGGTGCGCAACAGCTGGCAGTTCTACCGCGACCGTCGGCCCGAGTCGTACACCGCGACGGTGAAGCCCTAAGGAGGCCCGATGTCCACCATGCTCATCCGCGGCGGAACCGTCGTCTCCGCCACCGGCCGCGGCGCGGCCGACGTGCTCGTCGACGGCGAGACCATCGTCGCCGTGCTCGCGCCCGGGTCGACCGTGCTCGGGCACGATCTGGCGGCATCCGTCGACACCGTCATCGACGCCACGGGCAAGTACGTGATTCCGGGCGGCATCGACGCGCACACCCACATGGAGCTGCCGTTCGGCGGCACGGCCGCCATCGACACCTTCGAGACCGGCACGATCGCCGCCGCCTGGGGCGGCACGACGAGCATCATCGACTTCGCCGTGCAGACCGCCGGCCAGAAGGTGTTCGACGGGCTCGCTGCCTGGCACGAGAAGGCGGGCGGCAACTGCGCGATCGACTACGGGTTCCACCAGATCGTGGGCGGCGTCGACGCCGATTCGCTGGATGCTCTGCCGAAGCTCATCGACGAGGGCATCACGAGCTACAAGATGTTCATGGCCTACCCCGGCGTGTTCTACGCCGACGATGCGCAGATCCTCCGCGCGATGCAGGTGGCCGCCGAGCACGGGCTCATGACGATGATGCACGCTGAGAACGGCCCCGCCATCGACGTGCTCGTGGCCCAGCTGCTCGAGCAGGGCAAGACCGACCCGTACTACCACGGGGTCGCGCGCGCCTGGCAGATGGAGGAGGAGGCGACGCACCGCGCGATCATGCTCGCGCACCTCACCGGCGCCCCACTGTATGTGGTGCACGTGAGCGCCAAGCAGGCCGTCGAGCAGCTCGCCGCGGCGCGCGACCGCGGCCAGAACGTGTTCGGCGAGACGTGCCCGCAGTATCTCTACCTCTCGCTGGAAGAGCAGCTCGGTGCGGTCAGTGAGAAGTACGGCGCCTTCGAGGGCGCCAAGTGGGTGTGCTCAACGCCGCTGCGCTCGCGCGCCGAAGGGCATCAGGACCACATGTGGCAGAGCCTGCGCACGAACGACCTGCAGATGGTCTCGACCGACCACTGCCCGTTCTGCATGAAGGGTCAGAAAGAGCTCGGCCTCGGCGACTTCTCGAAGATCCCGAACGGCATCGGCTCGATCGAGCACCGCATGGACTTGATGTATCAGGGCGTCGTCACCGGCGAGCTCACCCTCGAGCGCTGGGTCGAGATCACAAGCACCACGCCGGCGCGCATGTTCGGCCTCTACGGCAAGAAGGGCGTGATCGCTCCCGGCGCCGATGCCGACATCGTCGTGTACGACCCGAACGGCCACACGTCGATCGGCATGCCCGTCGACGAGAACGGCAACCCCACGGGCAAAAAGCACCACATGAACATGGACCACGCCGCGTGGGAGGGCTTTGAGATCGACGGCAAGGTCGACACCGTGATCTCGCGCGGCTTGGTCGTCATCCAGGATGACCAGTTCCACGGGCGGGCCGGGCACGGGCAGTACCTGCGCCGCGGGCTCTCGCAGTACTTGGTCTGAGCCGATACCGATCGCGAACGAACGACGAGAGACGAGCATCCATGGATTTCGGCGCTGTTCTGCAGACCAACCCGCCCGCCAGCCGCACGGTGCACCTCGCCAAGCTGGCGGAACAGTACGGGTTCAGTCACGTGTGGACCTTCGACAGCCACATCTTGTGGCAAGAGCCGTACGTCATCTACTCGAAGATCCTGGCCGAGACGACGCGCATCACGGTCGGGCCCTTCGTGACCAACCCGGCGACGCGCGACTGGACGGTGACGGCGAGCGTCTTCGCGACCCTCAACGAGCTGTACGGCAACCGCACGATCTGCGGCATCGGCCGGGGTGACTCCGCGGTGCGCGTGACGAACGGCAAGCCGACGACGCTCGCTGAGCTGCGGGAGGCGATCCACGTCATCCGCGAGCTCGGCAACTCGCGGGCGGTCGAGTACAACGGCTCAACGCTGCAGTTTCCGTGGAGTCACGGCAGCGAGCTCGAGGTGTGGGTGGCCGCATACGGCCCGCTCGCGCTCAAGCTGACCGGCGAGGTCGGTGACGGGTTCATCCTGCAGCTGGCCGACCTCGACATCGCGAAGTGGATGATCGAGACCGTGCGCACGGCTGCCGACAACGCCGGGCGCGACCCGATGAGCGTGACGTTCTGCGTGGCGGCCCCGATGTACATCGGCACCGACTGGGATCACATGCGCAACCAGACCCGCTGGTTCGGCGGCATGGTCGGCAACCACGTCGCCGACATCGTCGCGAAGCATGGCGAGAGCTCCGACGTGCCGACAGCGCTCACCGACTACATCGCAGGCCGGCAAGGCTACGACTACAACTCGCACGGCAAGGCGCACAACGACCACGTCGACTTCGTGCCCGACGAGATCGTCGACCGCTTCTGCGTGCTCGGGGATGCGAAAGACCACATCGACAAGCTCGAAGCCCTGCGCGACCTCGGCGTCGACCAGTTCGCCGGCTACCTCCAGCACGACAACAAGGAGGAGACGCTGCGCGTCTACGGCGAGCACGTCATCCCGGCGCTGAAGGGCAGCAAGGCCGCGCGAGTGTAACCTCCGCCCTTCGCTGCCACTGCCGCCGCCCCACTCACGCCGAAGCCCCCGCAAGAGTGCTCTCCGGCGACACGAGTGCCCCGCATCACCGGCACTCTTGTGGCTGGCGAGCACTCTTGCGGGCTCGGGATGCTCGCGCCGAGCATCCCGCCGCCTCTCAGCCGAGGTGCCGCACGATGAGGGCATGACCGCAGACGTCGCAGCCGCGTTCGAACCGACGCGGGCGGCCGGGCTCGCCCGGCTGGCCGACTTCGTTCCGCGTGCCGGGCGCGCCTATGCCGCCGAGCGCAACGCCGATCACGGGCCCGGGGATCGCACGAACGTGTCGACCCTGTCGCCCTGGGTGCGGCACCGGCTCGTCACCGAGCGCGAGGTCGTGGCCGCCGTGCTCGAGCGGCACAGTCTCGCGAGTGCGGAGAAGTTCGTGCAGGAGGTGTACTGGCGCACCTACTGGAAGGGCTGGCTCGAGCGGCGGCCGAGCGTGTGGGCGCGCTACTCCGCGAGCGTCGCGCCGACCCTCGACAGCCTGAGCGCGGCCGAGCGCGCGACGTACGACGACGCGGTCGCGGGGCGAACCGGCATCGACGGCTTCGACCACTGGGCGCGCGAGCTCGTCGAGACCGGCTACCTGCACAACCACGCGCGCATGTGGTTCGCGAGCATCTGGATCTTCACCCTGCGCCTGCCGTGGCAGCTCGGTGCCGACCTCTTTCTGCGCCACCTGCTCGACGGAGACCCGGCCTCGAACACCCTGAGCTGGCGCTGGGTCGCCGGACTGCAGACTGTCGGCAAGACCTACCTCGCCACCGCCGACAACATTGCCCGCTTTACCGACGGGCGCTTCCGGCCGCGCGGGCTCGCCACCGCGGCCCACGCGGTTGAGGACGACGCGCCGGTTCCGCCGGCCGGGCCCGCGCCCGTTCCCGAGCCGCTGCCGCGCGCGACGCGGGTCGCGGTGCTGCTGCACGAGGACGACCTGCACGCCGAGAGCCTTCCGGCCCTGCCGCCGGAGGTGGCGGTTCTCGGCGTCGCCGCGCCGACCGCGGGGGAGCCGCGCTCGCCCCTCGCAGCCACCGCCGAGGAGCCCGCGCGTTTCACCGCCGCGGCGCTCGCCGACGGGCTCACCCGCGCCGCCGCGCACCACAGCGCAAGCGGCTCAGCATCGAAAGGCTCTGCGTCGAGCGGCACGACGGCCCCCGTCGAGCGCCTCACCGACCTGCACCCCGAGACCGTGATCGCCTGGCTGCGCGGCCTCGGCGCCGAGGCGCTGCTCACCCCGCACGCGCCCGTCGGCCCGACCCGCGACCGCCTCGACGCGCTCGCGGTGGCGCTGCGGGCGGAGGGCATCCCGCTGCATCGTCAACTGCGGGGGTGGGATGCTCGCGCCTGGCCGCATGCCCACCGCGGGTTCTTCCCGTTCAAAGAGCGCATCCCTGCACTTCTGCGCGAGGAGCAGATGCTCGACTGACCGGGGATAATGGGCGCATTCCCGTTCCTTCGACTCAAGGACTGATAGCCATGACCGACACTCTCAACCGGTCAACCGCCCCCGCCTCTCCTGCCCATGACCCCGCCGATGGCGTGCGGGCGTATGAGCTCGATCGTCAGTACGTCTTCCACTCGTGGAGCGCGCAGGGGGCGCTGAAGCCCTTCGTCGCCGCGAGCGCGCAGGGCAGCTACGTCTACACCTACGACGGCGACGCCTACCTCGACTTCTCGAGCCAGCTCGTCAACACCAACATCGGCCACTCCCACCCGAAGGTCGTTGCGGCCATCCAGCAACAGGCGGCGCAGCTCGCGACCGTCGCGCCGTCGCACGCCGCCCTCGTGCGCGGCGAGGCCGCGAAGCGCATCGTCGAGAAGGCCGGCCCCGGCTTCAGCCAGGTGTTCTTCACCAACGGTGGCGCCGACGCGATCGAGAACGCCATCCGCATGGCGCGCCTCACCACTCACAAGCACAAGGTCCTCTCGACCTACCGTAGCTACCACGGCAACACGGGGGCCGCGATCGCCGCGACCGGCGACTGGCGCCGCATGCCCAACGAGTACGCCTACGGCCACGTGCACTTCTTTGGCCCGTTCACCTACCGCAGCGAGTTCTTCTCCGAGACCCCCGAGCAGGAGAGCGCTCGCGCCCTGCGCCACCTCGAGCGCACGATCGTCGCCGAGGGGCCCGGAACGATCGCGGCGATCCTGCTCGAGTCGGTGCCCGGCACCGCGGGAATCTTCGCCCCGCCGCCCGGCTACCTCGAGGGCGTGCGTGCGATCGCCGACAAGTACAACATCGTGTGGATCGCCGACGAGGTCATGGCCGGCTTCGGCCGCACCGGCGACTGGTTCGCCTGGCAGAACCCGACGATCAACCCCAACCGGGCGACCCCTGACCTCATCGCCTTCGCGAAGGGCGTCAACTCGGGCTACGTGCCCGTGGGTGGCGTGGTCATCAGCCCGACGATCGCCGAGGCGTTCGCCGACAAGGTCTTCCCGGGCGGACTCACCTACAGCGGGCATCCCCTGGCCGCCGCGTCGATCGTCGCCTCGATCGACGCGATGACCGACGAGGGCATCGTCGAGAACGCGCGGATGATCGGCGAGCAGCACCTGGGCCCCGGCCTGCGGGCGCTCGCCGAGAAGCACGAGATGATCGGCGACGTGCGCGGCCTCGGCGTCTTCTGGGCGCTCGACCTCGTTACCGACCGCGCGACGCGCGAGCCGGTCAGCGTCGACGTCGTGAACCGCCTGAAGGCCGAGCTGATGGCCCGCAAGGTGCTGCCGTTCGCGGCCGAGAACCGCATCCACGTCGTGCCGCCGTGCATCGTGACTCCCGACCAGGTCGCAGACGCCTTGCAGGCGTATGACGGCGCTTTCTCGGCGGTTGCGCAGAAGTAGCGGCCTACCGTGAGATCGACCGCGGGCATCCTGAGCGATCGGGCGACGGATGCTCGCGGTCGTTGCACGTCCGGCCGCGTTTCCCGGCCCTGACCGACGGTTCTGCGCCCTCCCGTCCAGACCACCGGGCCCGCCCGGTAGACTGACCGGCTGTGCCTGCCGCCTCGAACCCCTATCGCGTGAACGTGCGCGACCTCGTGCACCGCCCCGGCGAGATGCGCGAGAAGAGCCTGACGTTCGCCGTGCCCGAGCAGCTGGGTGCCGCCGTCGTCACTGTTCCGGCCGGCACCGAGCTCGACCTCGACCTGCGGCTCGAGGGCCTGCACGACGGCATCCTCGTCACGGGCGAGGTCGCCACGACCGCCGTCGGCGAGTGCGTGCGCTGTCTCGACCGCGTCGAGCTGCCCCTCGAAGTCGAATTCCAGGAGCTTTTCGCGTATTCTCAGGACGACGCGTACGACTACCAGGTTCACGATGATCACGTGGATTGTGAACCGGTGGTGCGAGACGCGGTGGTGCTGTCGCTCCCGTTCCAGCCGGTGTGCCGCGACGATTGCCCGGGTCTCGACCCCGAGACGGGCGAGCGTCTGGCTGATGTCGGCCCGCGGGAGCCCCGTGTGGAGATCGATCCGCGTTGGGCGGCGCTCGAGGGCCTGGCCCGCGACGCCGACGAGAACTGAGCACCGAACCCCGACCTCACCGGCGCGCAACCGTGCCGGTCTGACAGAGAGAAGAACCACCATGGCTGTTCCCAAGCGGAAGATGTCGCGCTCGAACACCAACGCGCGCCGCTCGCAGTGGAAGGCGTCGGCCCCCACCCTCGTGAAGACCATCGAGAACGGCAAGGTCGTCTACAGCCTCCCGCACCGCGCGAAGGTCGTGGAAGACTCGGCCGGCACGCCCCTGTACATGGAGTACAAGGGCCGCAAGGTCGCCGACGTCTGAGTTATCCCCTCACCCGGTGAGTGCTGAAGCGCTCGAGGAGGCCCTGGGGGTCTCGCTGAATCCTGCGCTCCTCGACCTCGCTTTGACACATCGGTCGTGGGCATACGAGAACGGTGGCGTTGCCACCAATGAGCGACTCGAGTTTCTCGGCGACTCGATTCTCGGACAGGCCGTGACGGTGATGCTGTACACCGACTACCCCCACCTGAGCGAGGGTGACCTTGCGAAGCGACGCGCCTCGCTCGTGTCGGCGGTCGCGCTTGCCGAGGTGGCTCGCAGCATCGGCCTCGGCGATCACCTCAAGCTCGGGAAGGGCGAGGAGCTCACCGGGGGTCGAGAGAAGTCGTCGATCCTCGCCGACACTGTCGAGGCACTCATCGGCGCGACCTATCTCGATCAGGGTGGCGAGGTGGCTACCGCCCTCGTGCTGCGCCTGATTGAACCGTTGCGTGCTGACCCCGACCGGTTCGGCGCCGCGATGGATCCGAAGACGTCTCTGCAGGAACTCTCCGCTCAGCTGAACCTCGGCCTGCCCGTCTATCAGGTGGCTGATGACGGCCCTGACCACTCCAAGGTCTTCACGGCCACGGTCGTGCTCGCGGGCGAGGCGATTGCGAGCGGCTCGGGGACCAGCAAGAAGCAGGCCGAGATGGCCGCCGCCCTCGAAGCCTGGACGGCCCTCCAGGCGCGACGCTGAATCGCGCCGTGCCGGAGCTTCCCGAAGTCGAGGTCGTGCGCCACGGCCTTCAGCCTGCCGTCACCGGTGCGCGCATCGCCGCCGTCGAGGTACATGACGAGCGCTCCCTCAAACGCCACGACGGCCCGGCCGAAGACTTCGTCGACCGGCTCACCGGCGCGCGACTGCTCGGGGCGGTGCGGCGCGGCAAGTTCCTGTGGCTCCCTCTCGCCGCGGCCGGGGGCGACCCATCGGCCGCGCTCGTCACCCACCTCGGCATGAGCGGGCAGGTGCTGCTGCGCGACCCGGCGGCCGAGGCCGCGCCGCTCACGCGCATCCGCTTCGCGCTGGAGCATCCGACTCACGGCCCGCTGCGGGTCGACTTCGTCGACCAGCGCATCTTCGGCTCGATGGCGGTGGACGTGCTGCTGCCGACGCGCGACGGCGCGGCGGCCGGATACGGGCTGCCGCTCGCGAGCATCCCGAGCCAGGTCGCCCACATCGCGCGCGACCCGCTCGACCCCGCGTTCGATGAGCGCGCCTTCCTGCGCCGCCTGCAGGGCAAGCGCACGACCGTGAAGCGCGCGCTACTCGACCAGACGCTGGTGAGCGGCATCGGCAACATCTACGCCGACGAGGCACTCTGGGCGGCGCGCGTGCACTACGACCAGCCGACCGAGACGCTGTCGACGCGCAAGGCGCGCGAACTCCTTGAGGAGGTGCGCGTCGTGCTGCGCCGCGCGCTCGACGAGGGCGGCACGAGCTTCGACGCGCAGTACGTCAACGTCAACGGCGCCTCGGGCTACTTCAGCCACTCGCTGCGCGCCTACGGTCAACAGGGCAAGCCGTGCCCCCGCTGCGGCCGCCCGATCGTGCGCGAACAGTTCATGAACCGCGGTTCGCACTTCTGCCGCCGCTGCCAGCGCATCCGCTGACAGAGACCCGTCAAGCGCCGAGGTCCTTCCGCCACGCACCCTCGAAGACGAAGGGTACGAATCCGAGCCGCTCGTTGACGTCGAGCATGTGCCGGTTCTCCTCGGCGTTGTACGTGATGATCGACGGATGCCCGGGCGCCACCTCCTCGAGCCACTGAAGATTCGCGGCCTTGAGCAGCAGGCCCAAGCGCCGCCCGCGGTGCTCGCGCAGCACGATCGTGTCCTCCTGCCCGACCGGTCGCTCGCGCTCGGCGGGCGCGGTGAACTCGGTGAAGCCGACCAGTCGGCCGGAGGGCACGTGTTCGACCGCCGCAACGACGGAGGTGCGGGGGCTCGACGATTCGAGCTCTTCGTCTTCGAGCAACCGCTCGACTGTCCACGGGTCCTCTGGCTCTTCGAGGCCGGCGCTCGGCGCGTCGGTGCTCATGCGGGTGAGCAGGTGCGCGATGTCCTCCCGCCATTCCGGCGGTGTCGGACCCGCCCAGGTGTGCACGCGGTAGTCGGGCCCGGCGACCGTGCTCGCGGACTCCCGCAGCTCGCGAACGCCGGCCGCGGGCAGCGGCAACCGACTGCCGCGCTCGACCTGTTCGAGCCGGTACCCCATCGCCTGCAACAGCCGCACTTCAGGGGTTCCGGCGGGCACCGAACCGAAACCGGTTGGCGCCGGAATGCGGATGCCGCCGCGCTTCCACGAGGGCGCGTAGACGATCGCGCGGGTCTTCCCTTCCGCGAGCGCCACGGTCTCGAGGTGCCGGGCCATGGCCTCTCCGACGCCGTGGCCCCGAGCATCCGGAAGCACCTCGACGTGCATCCACGCCGTGTCGGCGGCCTCTTCGGTGCGCGTTTCGTAGATGCCGCGCGCGACCAGTCGCCCGTCGAGCCGGCCGGCGAACATCCGCTTCGGCTCGAAGGTCGTCTTCAGCCAGCCAGGCAACAGTTCTTCGGCGGTGTACGCGAGCTCGTCGCTGCCCGAATCGTGCCGGTTCACCGCGTTCCGCACGTCGACACAGGCCAGAAATTCGGCTGCGTCGACGGTGTCGAGCGACTCCGGGATGCCCACCTCGGTGATCTCGATCGTGCTCATGTTGTGCCTCCGCTCGTCCGGGGTGTCCCGTGGCACCGGCTCGTGACCAGCCCGCCAGAATAGCGCCCCGCAACCCGATACGGTAGACCGCAGTCATCGTCGCTAAGTCATCGTCGCTAAGTCATCGTCGCTAAGCCGTTGTCGCTGAGCCGGGAGAGGGGGGAGACCGCGTGCACCTGAAGAGCCTGACCATCAAGGGCTTCAAGTCGTTCGCGCAGCCGACCACCTTTCAGTTCGAGCCCGGGGTCACGTGCATCGTTGGCCCCAACGGCTCGGGCAAGTCGAACGTCGTCGACGCCCTCGCCTGGGTCATGGGCGAGCAGGGCGCGAAGACGCTGCGCGGCGGCAAGATGGAAGACGTCATCTTCGCCGGCACCGCCACGCGCGGGCCGCTCGGCCGTGCCGAGGTGCAGTTGACGATCGACAACGCCGACGGCGCCCTGCCGATCGAGTACACCGAGGTCACGATCTCGCGCACGCTGTTCCGCAACGGCGGCAGCGAGTACGCCATCAACGGCACGGCGTGCCGCCTGCTCGACGTGCAAGAGCTGCTGAGCGACTCCGGGCTCGGCCGCGAGATGCACGTGATCGTCGGGCAGGGTCAGCTCGATGCCGTGCTGCACGCGAGCCCGGAGGATCGTCGCGGGTTCATCGAGGAGGCGGCGGGCATCCTGAAGCATCGCCGCCGCAAAGAGAAGACGGTGCGCAAGCTCGAAGCGATGCAGTCGAACCTGACCCGCTTGAGCGATCTGGCTGGTGAGATCCGGCGCCAGTTGACCCCGCTCGGCCGGCAGGCCGAGATCGCACGCGAGGCGCAGACGATTGCCGCGATCGTTCGGGATGCCCGCGCGAGACTGCTGGCTGACGACGTGGTCGCCCTGCGCACCGCCCTGGCCGACCACGCCCGCAGCGAGAGCGAGCGCACGAGCGAGCGCATCGTCGTGCAGAGCCAGCTCGACCAGACTCGGCTGCGCATCCAGCGCATCGAGAGCCAGCAGGTCGGCGACGCGGTCGATGAGGCTCGCCGCGTGGCCTTCGATCTGGAGCAGGTGCAGGAGCGCGTGCGGAGCCTCACGAGCCTCACCAACCAGAAGCTGACGCTGCTGAGCCAGCAGTCGGAGCTGCCGGGCATGACGACAACCATCACCCAGACGCAGGTCGACGAGGCCCGCGCCGAAGCCGTCACCCTGCGCGAGGGCGTGGCCGCCGCCGAGCAGCTGGTCGGCGAGGTCGCCGCCCGCACCGCGACGGCGCGCGCTGCGCTCGACGCCCTCGATGAGGAGATCGCCGCGCAGAGTGCCCTGGTCTCGCAGCACGACCTGCAGCTCGCAGCACTCGCGAGCCGCGTCGACGTCGCACGGTCGACCCTTGCCGCCGCGCGCGGCGAGCAGTTGCGTCAGCAGAACGCGCTCGAGGCGGCGCTCGCGCGGCAAGAGACGACGCGCGCCGACTTCGCCGCGCTGCCCTCGCTCGATGAGGATGCCGGCGACGAGGCGTCGCGCGCCCTCGACGCCGCGCTCGCCGACGCCGACGCCCGCGTCGCCGAACTGACCGCGCGCATCGACACCGAGCGTGAGGCCCTGCACACTCTCGAGCGCGAACGCGACGCCCTCGCCGCGCGGGTCAGCGCCCTCTCACAGGCGGTCGACGCCGGCGACGGCGCTTCCGGGCTCGTCGGCTCGCGGGGCATCCGTGGTCTGGTCAGTGACCACCTGCAGGTGCGCGCCGGTTTCGAGGCCGCCGTTGCTGCCGCCCTCGGCACCCTCGTTGATGCCGCACTCGCCGACGATCTTGACGCCGGCCTGGCCGCGCTCGCACGCGCGCACGCCGCCGAGGCCGGGCGGGTGGACGTCGTGCTCGCGACGATCGGCGGGCGGGCATCCACCGCGCTGGGCAGCGTCGGCGGACTCACGCCCGCGGCCGACGTTGTGACCGCGCCCGACGGAGTGCTCACCCTGCTCGCGCGAACGCTGATCGCCGACGACCTCACCGCCGCCCGCGCGGCGTGGCCCGCTGTGGCCGCGCTGCCGGAGGCCGACACCATCAGTGTGGTCACGCGCGCGGGCGACGTGCTCACCCGTTCGGTGCTACGTGGCGGTTCGGGTGCTGGCCGGAGCCGCCTCGAGCTCACGGCCGAACGCGACGCCGCCTCTGCCTCGCTCACCGAGGTCGCGACCGGTATCGAGCGGGCCCGCGGCGCCCTCGATGACACCCGCGCGGCGCTCGCCTCGGCGAAGCAGCAGGCCGTCGAAGCGCTGGCCGCGGTGCGCGATCAGGATGCTCAGCGCGCGGCCCGCAGCGAGCAGGTCTCCCGCGCACGGGCGCAAGCCGAGGCCGCAGAGGCCGAAGCCGCCCGGCTCGCGACCGCACTGGATGCTGCCCGCGACGCCGTGCACACCGCCGAGCAAGGAGTCGAGCGCGCCCGGGCCGAGCACGAGGAGTTCGCCGCGCGACCCCGGCCGATGCTCGACGCGAGCCAGCGCGACGCGCTTGTCGCCGAACTGGAGGCGGCGCGTGCCGTCGAGCTCGAACGCCGCATCGAGCTTGAGACCGCGCGTGAGCGGGTGCGCGCGGCTGTCGACGCCGCCGAGCAGCTCGACCGGCGCCGCATCGCTGAGAAGGCCGCGGCCGATGAGGCCGCCCGCCGGGCCGTGCTGCGGCAACGGCAGGTGCAGCGCGCGGGCGCGGTTGCCGCCGTGCTGCCCACCGTGCAGGAGGCGATCGATCGCTCCGTCGCCGAGGCGCGCGTCGCCCTCGCGCAGCGTGAAAGCGAGCGGGCCGCGCAGAACGACGAATTGCTTGAGCTACGCCGTACCGAGAGTTCGCTGCGCGAGCGTCTCTCGGCGATCACCGAAGGCGTTCACGGCCTCGAGCTGCAGATTTACGAGAAGAAGCTGCACCTCTCGCAGCTGCTCGAGCGCGCAGGCGACGAGTTGGGGCTTGTCGAAGACGTGCTCGTCGCCGAGTACGGCCCGCAGGTGCCCGTGCCCGACGACGAGGCCTTGACGTCGGCCGCCAACGCCCTGGCTGACGCGGTGGCGGCGGAAGCGGCATCCCGTGTCAATCCCGACCCGGATGCTCCGCTCTTCGACCCGACCTCCGATGAGGAGGCGGCGCGAGTCGCCGAGCTCGTTGCCGACGCCACGCGTTTCGATCCCGACGCAGCGATCGCGAGTGTGGGAGAGCCGCCGGGCAAGCCGTTCGACCGCGCCGAGCAGGAGGCTCGCCTCGCGCGCGCCGAACGTGAGCTCGGCCAGCTCGGCCGGGTCAACCCGCTCGCGCTCGAGGAGTTCGCGGCGCTCGAACAGCGCCACAAGTTCCTCACCGAGCAGCTCACCGACCTCGCGAACACTCGCCGCGACCTGCTGACGATCATCGACGAGGTCGACAGCACGATGCAGACGATTTTCGCGGCAGCGTTCGCCGACACCCAGGCGGCGTTCGACCAGGTGTTCCCGATCCTCTTCCCGGGCGGTTCGGGCAGCCTCACTCTCACGGACCCGGACAACATGCTCACGACCGGCATTGAGGTGACGGTGAAGCCCGCCGGCAAAAAGATCGAGCGGCTCAGCCTGCTCTCGGGCGGTGAGCGCTCGCTCGCGGCCGTGGCGTTGCTCATCGCGATCTTCAAGGCTCGGCCGAGCCCGTTCTACATCATGGACGAGGTCGAGGCGGCCCTCGATGACGCCAACCTCGGCCGACTGTTGACGATCTTCCGCGACCTGCGGCAAAGCTCTCAGCTGATCATCATCACGCACCAGAAGCGCACGATGGAGATCGCCGACGCCCTGTACGGCGTCAGCATGCGGCAGGACGGCGTGAGCGCCGTCGTCGGCCAGCGCGTGCAGAGCCCGGACGAGCGCGCGAGCTGACAACGCCCGACCGCTGACCGCGCGCGTCATTGAACCGGCAGCAGAGAGCACGAGCGCTGAGCCGCACCGGAACGTCCTGATCCGCCCGCACGGCCCGCCCAGGGCCCCGCCGGGCACCCCCCACCCATGACCCCGCCGGGCACCCCCCACCCGGGACTCGCGAATCCACGGAACGGTAGGCGCCCCATGCGCGGTATTCCGTGGATTCGCGAGTGTGGCGCGTGTATGTCGTCGCGGTTCCGTGGATTCGCGAGTGTCGCGCGACCAGACCTGCGCCGGCCCTCCTCGCTTGGCACAGGGGGCGGCCTCGTCGGCCCATTTCAGCGACGCTCCGCCTCAGTCAGACAGCAATGGCAGAGCGGGTTCTCCGGGGCTCAGCCGCAGCGCCGCCGGCGGCAGCTCGGCCACTGCCGTCGCGCAGCGCTGGCGCGCGACCGCGACGCCGGCCGGGCCGAGCCAGCGCGCGTCGGGCTCTCCGTCTCGCATCAGCGGCACCGTGAGGGCTCGCGCGGTGGTGCCCGCGGCCACCGCCGTGTGACTCTCGGGCACGCCGTCGCCGTCGTCATCCACCACCACGCGCTCGGCAACAGCGACGCCGTCGCGCAGCAGTCGCTCGGCGCGCTTCGCTCCGCCGGCAGAGCGCTTGCCGACGGAGTTCTTGGCCACGGGCATCCATTCATCGGTCGCACCGGCGCCTGCACCATCGCGGCGTGCGACGAGCTTGTAGACGAAGCCGGATGCGGGGGCTCCCGCCCCCGTGACGACCGAGGTGCCGACGCCGAACGCGTCGACGGGGCTGCCGCGCAGGGCCGCGATCGCGTGCTCGTCGAGGTCGCTTGTGACGGTGATGCGCGTGGCGGTGGCGCCCAGCGCGTCGAGCTGCGCGCGCGTCTCGCGTACGAGCGTGGGGAGATCGCCCGAATCGAGGCGCACGCCGCCGAGCTGCGGCCCAGCCACGCGCACGGCCGTCTCAACGCCCCGCCGCACGTCGTAGGTGTCGACAAGCAGAGTGGTGCCGACGCCGAGGGCGGCGACCTGCGCGCGAAAGGCTTCCTCCTCCGAGTCATGCAGCAGCGTGAAGGCGTGCGCCGCGGTGCCCATGGTCGGAATGCCCCACGTGCGCCCCGCCTCGAGGTTCGAGGTCGCGCTGAAACCGGCGATGTAGGCCGCGCGGGCAGCGGCGACGGCCGCGTGCTCGCCGGTGCGGCGCGAGCCCATCTCGGCGATCGGATGCCCGTCCGCCGCCGAGACCATGCGTGCGGCCGCCGTGGCCACCGCCGAGTCGTAGTTCAGCACGCTGAGGACAACCGTCTCGAGCAGCACGGCCTCCGCGAAGGTGCCGCGCACTGTCAGCAGCGGCGAGCCCGGCATGTACACCTCGCCCTCGCGGTAACCCTCGACCTGGCCGCGAAAGCGATAGTCGGCGAGGAAGGTGAGCGTTGCATCGTCGACGACGCGCTCGTCGGCAAGCCAGTCGAGCTCTCCCTGCCCGAACCGGAAGGCCGTGATCGCATCGAGCACCCGACCGGTGCCCGCCAGCACGCCGTAGCGCCGCCCACCCGGCAGCCGGCGCCCGAACACCTCGAACACGCAGTCGCGGCCCGCCCGGCCCGAGCGCAGAGCAGCCTCGAGCATCGTCAGCTCGTACCGGTCGGTGCGGAGTGCCGTCGTCACGCGGTCAGCCTACGCGCGGGTGCCCGCCCTAGTGTCGGGCGCATGACGCCGCCCGCCGCCTCGCCCGGTGACGAACCCACCCGCTGGCTGACCGCCGAGCAGCTCGGGCCGGCGTTCGATGACGGCGGGCGCATCCTGCTTCTCGAAAACCACGAGGTGTTCCGGCGCCGCCCGACCCACCGGCAGAAGGCGCACCTGTACCTCGTGGCGCTGCGGCAGCGGGCGCGCGAGCTCGGCGACCGCGGCGCGCTGCACCGGGTGCGCCGCTACCGTGACGCGCTGACGGATGCGGAGCTCGTGCCTGGCGAGCTCGAGGTGATCGACCCGCCGTCGTGGGCCGCGCGGCGCCTGGTGCGCGAGCTCGGAGCGAGCATCCTGCCCGCCCGGGGGTTCGTGACGGGCGAAGAGCAGTTCGCCGCGTGGGCCGCGGGGCGAAAGCCGACCCAGCTGGTCATGGACCGCTTCTACCGGGAGGTGCGCGAGCGCACGGGCATTCTGATGGAGGGTGGGCAGCCGGTCGGCGGGCAGTTCAGCTTCGACGCCGACAACCGCCAACCACCGCCGAAGGGTGCAACAAACCTCGGGCTGCCCGCGCCGTGGCAGCCGATCGAGGACGAGATCGACGCCGCCGTGCGCGCCGACCTCGACGCGCTCGAGCGCGACGGCGTGCGCTTCCTCGGCCGGGACGGCCCGCGCCGGTTCGCGGCGACCCGCGCCGAGGCGCTCGCCGTCCTCGACGACTTCGTCGCGGCGCGGCTCGGCGACTTCGGCCCGTTCGAAGACGCGATGATGCTCGGCGATGACACGATGGCGCACTCGCGGCTGAGCGTTCCGCTCAACCTGGGGCTACTGCACCCGCTCGAGGTCGTCGACCGCGTCGTCGCCGAGCACGCGGCCGGGCGCGCACCCCTGAACAGCGTCGAGGGCATCGTGCGGCAGCTGATCGGCTGGCGCGACTGGGTCTGGCACCTCTACTGGCACCTGGGCCCCGACTACACGCGCCGCAGCAACGCGCTCGCCGCGCACCAGCCGCTGCCCGACCACTGGTGGCGGCTCGACGGATCGGCAACGGATGCCCGCTGCCTGTCGCACACCCTGGACACGGTCGGCGGCGCGGGCTGGGCGCATCACATCCCGCGCCTCATGGTGTTGGGCAACGCCGCCCTGCAGCGCGGCTACGACCCGGCCGAGTTGACGGCGTGGTTTCAGGGCGCGTTCGTCGACGGCACGCCGTGGGTGATGCCCGCCAACGTCGTCGGCATGAGCCAGTGGGCCGACGGGGGAGTCGTCGCGACGAAGCCCTACGCCTCCGGTGGTGCGTACATCGACCGCATGTCCAACTACTGTGGCTCGTGCCGCTTCGACCCGAAGAAGCGGCTTGGCCCGGACGCCTGCCCGTTCACCGCGGGATACTGGGCGTTTCTCGATCGGGTCGAGCCGAGCATCCGGGGCAATCACCGTATGGCGCAGCCGCTCGCGGGGCTGCGCCGCCTGGCCGACCGCGAGCAAGTCGCCGAGCAGGAGCGCGCCCGCGGCGCGCTCTGAGAATTGCGGCCGCGCCCGCGGCGCGCTCTGAGAGTTCAGCCGCGCCCGCGGCGCGCTCTGAGAGTTCAGCCGCCCTCGCCGCGCACTGGGAACGAAGCCGCTCCCGGTGGGCGTGTGAAGCCGAATTGACGTCAAACCGGTTTCACACAAGCCGAACGCGGGCGCCCGCCCGACGCGCCCGCCTAGACTGGCGAGTGTGAGCAGCGCGCCGATCGGAGTCTTCGACTCGGGCGTCGGCGGCCTCACCGTGGCCCGCGCGATCATCGATCAGCTGCCGCGCGAGCAGCTGCTCTACGTGGGCGACACCGCGAATGGCCCCTACGGTCCGCTGCCCATCGCCGAGGTGCGGCAGCACGCCCTGCGCATCATGGACGAGCTCGTCGACCAGGGCGTCAAGCTGCTCGTGATCGCCTGCAACACCGCGAGCGCCGCCATGTTCCGGGATGCCCGCGAGCGGTTCGAGCAAGGCCACGGCATCCCCGTGGTCGAGGTCATCCAGCCCGCCGTGCGTACGGCCGTGCGCCGCACCCGCAGCAAGCGCATCGGCGTGATCGGTACCGAGGGCACCGTGCGTTCGGGCGCCTACGTCGACGCGTTCGTGGCCGACCCCGACATCGTCGTCACCCAGGCCGCGGCGCCGCGCTTCGTGGAGTTCGTCGAGGCCGGCATCACGAGCGGGCCCGAGCTCTTCGCCGTCGCGGAGGAGTACCTCGCGCCGCTGAAGCAGGCGCAGATCGACACGCTCGTGCTCGGCTGCACGCACTATCCGCTGCTCGCCGGAGCGATCCAGTACGTCATGGGCCCCGATGTCGCGCTCGTCTCGAGCGCGGAGGAGACCGCCTACGACGTCTACCGCCGACTCGTCGCGCACGGCCTCGAGACCGCGGCGACGGATGCCCCCGCCCACTCCTTCGAGGCCACCGGCCCCGACACCGCGGGCTTCCGGCAGCTCGCCCACCGCTTCCTCGGCCCCGAAATCGGGCACGTGGAAGCATTCCCGACCGGCACGATTCCCGCCGTGCCCGCCGTGACCACCCTCACCGCACCGAACACGAAGGGCTCCTCATGACCACGATCGCCGAATCCACGGGCCTCGGCTCGACGAAGCGCGCCGACGGCCGCGCCGCCGACCAGTTGCGCCCGGTGACGATCGAGCGCGGCTGGAGCGCCCAGGCCGAGGGCAGCGCGCTCATCAGCTTTGGCGGCACCAAGGTGCTGTGCACGGCGAGCTTCACCAACGGCGTGCCGCGCTGGCTCACCGGCAAGGGCAAGGGCTGGGTGACGGCCGAGTACGGCATGCTGCCCCGCTCGACGAACGACCGCATGGATCGTGAGGCGGTCAAGGGCAAGGTCGGCGGCCGCACGCACGAGATCTCGCGACTGATCGGCCGCAGCCTGCGGGCCGTCGTCGATATGAAGGCGCTCGGTGAGAATACGATCGTGCTCGATTGCGACGTGCTGCAGGCCGACGGCGGCACGCGCACAGCGGCGATCACGGGCGCCTATGTGGCTCTCGCCGACGCGATCGAGTGGGGCCGCGCGCAGGGCTTCATCGGCAAGAAGGCGAACGCCCTCAAGGATTCGGTGAGCGCCGTGAGCGTCGGCATCATCGACGGCACCCCGCTGCTCGACCTCGCCTACGTGGAAGACGTGCGGGCCGAGACCGACATGAACGTCGTCGTCACCGGTTCCGGTCACTTCGTCGAGGTGCAGGGCACCGCCGAGGGGGCGCCGTTCGACCGTGCCGAACTCGACGCCCTGCTCGACCTCGCGGTCGGCGGCTGCCGTGACCTCGCCGCGCACCAGCGCGCGGTGCTGGGGGCGTAGTCGCATGCAGGTCGTCGTCGCGACGCACAACGCGCACAAGATCGCCGAGCTGCAGCGCATCCTCGGTGCCGCCCTGCCCGGCCTCGAGCTGCTGCCCTACGACGGCCCGGCGCCGGTGGAGGACGCCGACAGCTTCGCGGGCAACGCCCTCATCAAGGCCCGCGCGGCTGCCGCGCACACGGGACTACCGGCGATCGCCGACGATTCGGGTGTCAGCGTGGATGCTCTCGCCGGCGCCCCCGGCGTCGACAGCGCCCACTACTCGGGCGAGCGTGACGACACCGCCAACCTCCGGCTCGTGCTGACGAACCTCGGCGACGCGTCGAACCGTGCCGCGCAGTTCACCTGCGCCGCCGCGCTGGTCGATCCTGTCGGCACCGACCCGCTCGACGTCGATGAGTCGGGCGCGGCCTTCGAGCACGTCGAGCTCGGCATCTGGCCCGGCACGATCGCGCACGAGCCCGCCGGCGGGGGAGGCTTCGGCTACGACCCGATTTTCATCCCCGAGGGTTACACCGTCACGAGCGCCGAGCTCTCAGCCGACGAGAAGAACGCGATCAGCCACCGCGGCCGGGCCTTCGCGGCCCTCGCGCGCGTGCTCGCCGAGCGCTACGGCGCCGCGTAGCCCGAGCCGCGTGACGCCCGCGCTCTAGGCTGGCAGGCATGGCAGGTAGTCAGGGCGCGAGCGCAGCATCCGCCGCCGTCGATGACTACCTGAAGACGATCTTCCAGTTCACCGAGTGGCAGCCCGAGCCGATCACGCCCGGGCAGCTGGCCGAGCGGCTGGCGCTCGCGCCGTCGAGCGTCACCGAGATGGTCAAGAAGCTCGCCGCGGCCGGGCTCGTCGACCACCGGCCGTACGGGGCGATCCGGCTCACGCCCGAGGGCGAGCAGCGGGCCCTCGCGATGTTGCGACGGCACCGGCTGATCGAGACCTGGCTCGTGCAGGTGCACGGCTACACGTGGGACGAGGTGCACGACGAGGCCGAGGTGCTCGAGCACGCCCTCAGCGACCGCCTGCTCGACGCGATCGACGCGCAGCTCGGACGGCCGACGCGCGACCCGCACGGCGATCTGATCCCGGCCGCGGACGGCACGATCGTGCGCCCCGATGCCGTGCGGCTCGATCACGCTCCGGTCGGGTTTGCGGGGCACGTGGTGCGCATCAGCGACCGTGACCCGGATGCTCTCCGCGTGCTCGATCAGCTCGGCATCGGCCTCGACGAGCCGGTGAGCCTCGCTGACCCCCAGCCGCCCGCCGGCGTCGCGCTCGTGCGCCGCGCGGGCACCGAGGTCGTCGTGGCCCCGGCGGTCGCCGCCGCCGTCTGGGTGGTGCGCAACCAGTAGTTTTCGGTACACCGAAATCTCGATGCTATCGTCGGATCGTGACCGACGCCCGCACGACTGCCGCCCGCAGCGGCCTCGTCATCGTTCCGTTGCTCGGACCGGCCATGGTCGCCGGCGTCGCCTACCTCGACCCGGGGAACGTCGCCGCCAACATCACCGCGGGCGCCCTGTTCGGGTACCTGCTCGTGTGGGTGGTCGTGACGGGCAACGTCATGGCCTGGCTCATCCAGTACTTGTCGGCGAAGCTTGGCATCGTCACCGGCCTGAGCCTGCCCGAGGCGCTCGGTCAGCGCTTCCGCCGCCGCCCGGCGCGGCTCGCCTACTGGGGGCAGGCCGAGCTCGTCGCGATGGCCACCGACGTCGCCGAGGTCATCGGCGGCGCGGTGGCGCTGTACCTGCTGTTCGATCTGCCGCTCGTCGTCGGTGGCGTCATCACAGGGGTCATCTCGATGCTGCTGCTCGTCGTGCAGAGCCGCCGCGGCGGCGTGCGCATCTTTGAGCGGGTCATCACCGGGCTCATCCTGGTGATCGTGGTGGGCTTCTGCGCCGGGCTCGTGATCGGTCCGCCCGACCCGGCCGCCGCGGCCGCCGGGCTCGTGCCCCGCTTCGACGGCGTCGAGAGCGTGCTGCTCGCGGCGAGCATCCTGGGTGCCACCGTCATGCCGCACGCGATCTACGCGCACTCGGCCCTCACGCGCGACCGCTTCGGCCAGGTCGCCGCCGGCGCGGGCCGGCGCACCGTGTTGCGGGCCACGCGCATCGACGTGACGATCGCGCTTCTCATCGCGGGTTCGGTCAACGTCGTCATGCTACTGCTCGCCGCCGCCAACCTGCAGGGCGTCGAGGGCACCGACACTCTCGAGGGCGCGCACGCGGCTCTCGCCGCCTCCCTGGGCCCGGCGGTCGCCGTGCTCTTCGCCATCGGGCTGCTCGCGAGCGGCCTCGCCTCGACCTCGGTTGGTGCCTACGCCGGTGCCGAGATCATGCACGGGCTGCTGCGCGTTCGCATCCCGTTGCTCGTGCGCCGCGCGGTGACGATCGCGCCCGCCCTCGCGCTGCTCGCGTTCGGCGTCGACCCGACGCTCGCCCTCGTGCTGAGCCAGGTTGTGCTGAGCTTCGGCATCCCGTTCGCGCTCATCCCGCTGGTGCGGTTGACGGCCGACCGTGCGCTCATGGGCGAATCCGTCAACCGGATGCTCACCACGGCCGTCGCCATTCTGTGCGCCGCGCTACTCATCGCGCTCAACGTCACCCTGCTCGTGTTGCTCGCCCTCGGGGGGTGAGCGGACTCGCACTCAGAGTCCGGAACGATCGTCCTGCACCGGAGGACGCTACTCGCGGTCGGGCACCGGGTCGGAGAGCTCATCCGGCGACAGCATCTGCCGCTTCAGGAGGGCCGACTCGATGACCATGATCACCAGCACGACACTGGCCCCGACGATGACGAGGCCGAGCATGATGCCGTAGTCATCGCCGGGCGGCAGCAGCGCGCCGCTCTCCGTCTGCCAGGGCCAGAGCGCCCGCAGCGAGCCGAGCATGAGCCCGGTCATGATCACGAGGGTGATGCGGCGGCGGTATGCCAGCAGCCACTGCAGGCCCGAGACGAACAGACCGAGGCCGAGCATGGCGCCGAGGATGAACACGCCCAGGTAGGCGAGGTTACGGTCGTTGACCGCCGCGAGCGTCGGCGCATACATGCCCACGGTCAGCAGCAGGTACGACCCCGAGACGCCCGGCAGCACGAGGGCGCACACCGCGAAGGCCGCGGCGAGCGCCACCACGAGCAGGGTCGGGTCGGCGTCGGCCGCCCGCGGCAGGCCGGTGAGGATGAACGTCAGGGCCGCGGCGAGCAGGGCGATGACGACCTCGCGGCCCGTCCACCGCCCGCCGACCATGCGGATCGGCACGATGAGCGACGCGGCGATGAGCCCGGCGAACACGGCGCGCGTGCCCTCCGGGTACGCCTCGAGCAGCGGTGCGAGCAGCGCCGCACCAACGACGATCGCCGCGAGCATGCCGACGCCGATTGGCAGCACGACGCCCCAGCGCACCGAGCGGAAGTGAGCGGACGCCCGCGCGAGACCTCGGCCTCGCATCCCGTCGGCAACGGCGCTGGCGACCCCTCGCGCAAGGTGACCGGCCCCGTCGATGAGCGTGTCGTAGACGCCGACGATGAGGGCGATCGTGCCCCCGCTCACGCCGGGAACGATCTCGGCGAGGCCGATCAACGCACCGCGGCCGCCATCGGTCACAGCGCGGATGACCGGATGCGGGCGCCGGGTCACGGGGCGGGCTTCTCGTGCGCGCCGTCGTGCGGTCCGACGCCGTAACCCGCTTTGGGCGTCTCGGCCTCGTGGCGCGCGTCGCGCTCGGGTTCGGCCATCCAGATCTCGACCTCGGGAACGGGTTCGCCAGCAGCGGCGGCTTTCGCCTCCTTGCGCTTCTCCCACTGCTCGTGGCCGAGGTGCCAGGCGATGCCGGTCACGGCCATGCCGATCACGACGAGGAAGACGACCTCGATGTACTCAGTGACGACATCGGCGACTCCCGGAATGTGGGCCGCCCACCAGCCGATGAGCGGTAGCCCGACCCCCCAGAGGAACGCCCCGAGAACGTTGTAGAACAGGAACTTCTTGTAGGGCATCTTGCCCACGCCTGCAGCGACCGGCGCGATGGTGCGCACGACGCCGATGAAGCGCGCGATCGTCACCGCGAAGCCGCCGTAGCGGGCGAAGAAGTACTCGGTGCGGGCGACGCTCTTCTTGCTGAAGAACCCGGCTGACTTGCGTTCGAAGATCGGCGGCCCGGCCTTGTAGCCGATGTAGTACCCCAGTTGATCGCCCAGCACAGCGGCAATGAAGATGCACAGCACGACGAGCCAGATCGGCTGCGGGATCACGCCGGTGAAGGTCAAGATGCCCGTGATGAGCAGCAGGGTGTCGCCCGGCAGGAGGAAGCCGATGAGCAGACCGGTCTCGACGAAGACGATCGCGCAGACGAGAACGAGACCCCATTGCCCGGCCCCGGTGATCCAGCCCTCGACGTCAAACAGTCCGAGGTCCATCGGCATCATGGGCGGCTCCAGCGATTGCAGGGTCGAGTTGTCTGCCCAGGCTACCTGCTGTCAACCGTGCGGAAGGAGAGACTTGAACTCTCACGCCCGAAGGCACAGGAACCTAAATCCTGCGTGTCTGCCAATTTCACCACTCCCGCGTGAATTTCCAGCGTAGCCCGTCGCCCGCTCAAACGCGGCACACTGATCGCCGAAGAAGAGTACTATCTGGTACATGACCGACGGTGAAGTGGATCGCCATCCCGAGGGCGAGCGCGGCGATGCGCCCGACCCCGACGGGCTGCGCGGATTCATCGAGTGGTTGGAAGAGAAGCTCTACCCGGCACTCGGACCACCGCCGCTCGGGCCGTACGACGACATTGTCGAGAAGGTGGGCACGGCCGTGTGCCCGGTCTGCGGCCACGCGATGGAGGGTCACACCATCGAACGGCGTCGAGACAACACCATCCTCACCTGCCCGGCACCGCACCTCGTGCGTCCCGATGATCGGCGCCCGCTCGGGGAAACAGGAATGCCTCGCCGCATGTCGACGCGCGCGTAGCGCGGCCGGTGGTGCAAACCCCGTGCTATGCGCGCCCCGCCGCCTGCAGAGACACCCACACCTCGGCACGCGCTGGGAAGGCCTCCAGGTCGCGGTCGAGCAGTTCGGCAGCGCGTCGCAGGCGCGCCCTGACCGTATGACGGTGGATGCCCAACCGCAGCGCCGCCGCCTCGGCCACCGCATCGCAGCGCAGCCAGGTGCTGAGCGTGCTCACCAGCTCGTCGCCGGTCGCGGCGTCGTGCTCGAGGAGCGGTTGCACGAGCGCGACCGGATCCGCCGGATCGAGCGGCTCGGCGACCACGGTGGGGGAGGGCTCGCTGGCGACGAGCGCCGCCTGCACGGCCGACCGCAGGGCCGCGAGCCGGGCGGCGGTGTCGGCGGCGGACGCCGTGAGGGCATCCCGATCGGTGACGCCGGCGAGGCCGGCGAGCGCGACCACGCTCGTGATGACGGCCCGTTCGGCGTCATCGTGCAGCGAGCCGGGGCCGATGGCGAGCACGCCGGTGAGGGCGGTGGCGGCGCCGACGGTCTGCAGGCTCCAGTCGTCGACGGTGCGCGCGGCGCGTCGGCCTGCCCGCAACAGGGCGAGAGCTTCAGTGAGCACTGGCCGCGGCGGACGATCGCCGAGTACGTCGGCGGGCTCGGCGACGCGCTCGGTGGACGGAGCACGCACGATCGCGGCGGGTGCGCCGATGCGCCGCGCGAGCTCGGCGACCACCGCGCCGAGGCCGGCGGGGCGCAGGGCAGCGACGGCGATGGCTCGTTGCGTCTCGAGGGTCCAGCGCACCCGCGCGTAGCGCTCGTCGGCGTCCAGGTCGGCGACAGCGCGGGCAACCGCGATGAAGGGCGTGCGGTAGGGCACTTCGAGCAGGGCGATGCCGTGCGCGGCGCAGGCCTCGGTGAGGGCATCCGGCGTGCCGTCGCGGATGACCTCGGTGCCGAACCCGACGGCCGGAACCCCGGCAACCGCGAGCCGCTCGACCCAGGGAGCGATGTCGTCGTCGTTCGACCACTGCGTGCCCGTGGTGAGTAGCGCGTCACCGGGGGAGAGGAAGGGCGTCGGGTCGGCCAGATCGCTCGAGTGCACCCACGCCCAGGGTCGCTCGCGGGCCGCGTCGTCGGCCCAGACGAGACGCAGCTGTAGCTCGCGACGAGCCAGCAGGGTGCCGAGGGTGACGGGCATGAGTCGCTCCGATGGGTTCCGTGAATTCGCGAGTCTGCGCACACCCTATGGCACGCCTGTACGGTGCGTCCACCGACAGGTCATCGGCTGTACAGCACGTATACGTCGCCCGCGCCCCGAGAGCCCTACGCTGACCGCATGAGCATGACGATCGACGCCCCCGCACTCCTCGGCGGGCCCAGCCTGCCCCAGCGCCGCGAGCTCGTGACGAGCATCCCCGGCCCCAAGAGCGCCGAGCTCATCGCACGCAAGCAGGCCGCCGTCTCTTCGAGCGTCGGCACCATGATGCCGGTGTACGCGGCCGCGGCCGGCGGCGGCGTCATCGTCGACGTCGACGGCAACTCGCTCATCGACCTCGGCAGCGGCATCGCCGTCACCAACGTCGGCAACGCCGACCCGCATGTCGCCCAGGCCGTCATCGACCAGGTGCAGCGCTTCACCCACACCTGCTTCATGGTCACCCCCTACGACGGCTACGTCGAGCTCGCCGAAAAGCTCAACGCCATCACCCCCGGCGACCACGCCAAGCGCACCGCCCTCTTCAACTCGGGTGCCGAGGCCGTCGAGAACGCGATCAAGATCGCCCGCTACTACACCGGCAAGTCGGCCGTCGTCGCGTTCGACCACGGCTACCACGGCCGCACCAACCTCACCATGGCGCTCACCGCCAAGGCCATGCCCTACAAGGCCGGCTTCGGCCCCTTCGCGCCCGATGTCTACCGCGCCCCGATGTCATACCCCTACCGCGACGGCCTGACCGGCCAGGAGGCCGCGGCGCGCGCCATCCACACGCTCGAGAAGCAGATCGGTGCCGACCGCCTCGCCGCGATCATCATCGAGCCCATCCAGGGTGAGGGTGGATTCATCGTGCCGGCGAAGGGCTTCCTGCCCGCGCTGCAGGAGTGGGCCAACAAGAACAACGTCGTCTTCATCGCCGACGAGGTGCAGACGGGCTTCGCCCGCACCGGCCAGATGTTCGCCAGCGAAGACGAGGGCATCGTGCCCGACATGATGACCCTGGCCAAGGGCATCGCCGGCGGACTTCCGCTCGCCGCGGTCGTCGGCCGTCAAGAGATTATGGACGCCCCGCACGTGGGCGGCCTTGGCGGCACCTATGGCGGCAACCCGATCGCGACCGCCGCCGCGCTCGGTGCGCTCGCCGCGTACGAGGAGGGCGACCTGCTCGGGCGGGCACGCGAACTTGAGGCGATCATCTTCGACGAGCTGACCACGCTGCAGGCGCGCGACGGTCGCATCGGCGACATCCGCGGTCGCGGTGCCATGATGGCCCTCGAACTCACCGACGCCGACGGCAAGCCCGACGCTGCCCTCACCGGCGCCGTCGCCAAGTACTGCCACGCTCAGGGTGTGATCGTGCTCACCTGCGGAACCGACGGCAACGTCATCCGTCTGCTGCCGCCCCTGTCGATCAGTGACGAGTTGCTGCGGGAGGGCATCCACGTTATCGGCGAAGCCCTCGAGGCGAACTGAGAGAGATGCCCAGCATGATCAGCGAAGCCGAACTGCTCGCGAAGGTTCCCCGCGGCCTGTACATCGACGGCCAGTGGGTCGACGCCGAGGGCGGCGCCACGATGACCGTCAACGACCCCTCGACCGGCGAGATCATCGCCGAGATCGCGAGCGCGTCGGTCGCCGACGCGAAGAAGGCGATGGATGCTGCGGCGAACGCGCAGGCGAGTTGGGCCGCCACGGCTCCGCGCGTGCGCGGCGAGCTGCTGCGCAGGGCCTGGGAGCTCGTCATCGAGCGCGCCGACGAGTTCGCGCTGCTCATGACGCTCGAGATGGGCAAGCCGCTCGCCGAATCGCGCGGCGAAGTCACCTACGGCGCCGAGTTCCTGCGCTGGTTCAGCGAAGAGGCCGTGCGCATCACCGGTCGTTTCGGCGAGAACCCTGAGGGCACGGGCCACATCGTCGTGTCGCACCAGCCCGTCGGCCCCTCGTTCCTCATTACGCCCTGGAACTTCCCGCTCGCCATGGCGACCCGCAAGATCGCGCCCGCGATCGCCGCCGGCTGCACGTCGATCATCAAGCCCGCCGCGCTGACCCCGCTCACGACGATGTACTTCGTGAAGACGCTCGAAGACGCGGGCGTGCCGGCCGGCGTCGTCAACGTCGTCACGACCGCCACGTCGGGCCCGCTGTCGGCCGAGATCATCGGCGACCCGCGCCTGCGCAAGCTGAGCTTCACCGGCTCGACCGAGGTCGGCCGCATGCTCATGAAGCAGGCCGCCGACGGCATCCTTCGCACCTCGATGGAGCTCGGCGGAAACGCTCCCTTCGTCGTCTTCGCCGACGCCGACCTCGACAAGGCGATCGATGGCGTCATGCTCGCCAAGTTCCGCAACATCGGCCAGGCGTGCACCGCTGCCAACCGTATCCTCGTGCAGCGCGACATCGTCGGCGAGTTCAGCCGTCGCGTCACCGAGCGCGTCGCCGCCATGACAATGGGCCGCGGCACCGAAGAGGGCGTGCAGATCGGCCCTCTCGTCGACGACAACGCCGTGCAGACCTCCCATGAGCTGGTGCAGGATGCCGTCGCGCGCGGCGCGACGGTCACCACCGGCGGCGTCATCCCCGACCGGGCCGGATCGTTCTACCCCGCCACGGTCATCACGGGCGTGCAAGCGGGCACCCGCCTGCTGGCGGAGGAGATCTTTGGCCCCGTGCTCGCGATCGTGCCGTTCGACACCGAGGACGAGGCCGTCGAGCTCGCCAACGCGACCGAGTACGGACTCATCTCGTACGTCTACACGACCGACCTGAACCGCGGCATGCGCATGATCGGCCGCCTCGAGACCGGCATGATGGGCCTCAACGCGGGCGTCATCTCCAACGCCGCGGCGCCCTTCGGCGGCGTGAAGCAGTCGGGCATCGGACGCGAGGGCTCGTTCGAAGGCATCGACGAGTACCTCACCACGAAGTACACCTTCGTGCCGAAGGCCTAGCGCCTTCTCACACTTCCGCTGCCGGGCGCTGTGGTGGCCGCCCGGCAGCGGATCTCTTCGTGCGTCTGCTCTCAACGGCGTCTATCGGTCACTCGTTGCAACCGTTGTCGTGGTGACCGCTAACGAGTGACCGATCGGCGATACTGAGGCACACACGAGCGGGCGAGGAGGCCGGTGTGAGCATCCGCTGGGTGATGGTGCTGACCGAGAACGACGCCATCGTCGACCCACGCGACCTGGGCGGGCTCGTCGAACTGGCCGTCACCGCCGAGCGGCACGGTGTCGACGCGGTGATGCTGAGCGACCACATCGCCCTTGGCCCTTCGGCGGGCACGAACGGCGTCATGGCCAACCCGCGCGACTACGCCGCCCCGGGCAACCAAGACCCGGCGACCGCGTGGCCGAGCTCGCTCGTGCTGATGTCGGCCATCGCGCAGGCGACGACGACCCTTCGCCTGGTGGCGGGCGCCATCATCTTCCCACTGCGGCACCCGTTGCTGCTCGCGAAAGACCTCGGCACGCTCGACCTGCTCGCGCAGGGTCGCCTCGTCGTCCTGCCGACGGTCAGCTGGCACGAGGCCGAGTACGCCGCCCTTGGTGTGCCCTTCCATCGGCGCGGGGTGATCCTCGACGAACAGCTCGACATCGTCACGCGCGCGTGGCAGGGCGGGCCGGTGCGGCACCACGGTGAGTTCTACCGCTTCGACGACGTGTGGCTCGAGCCGGGACCGTTTCGGCCGGGTGGCCCGCCGCTGTGGTTCGGCGGTCAGGGCATGCACCCACCGCTCGTACGGCGGCTCGTGCGGTACGGGTCCGGCCTCAACCCGTTCGGCACGCTCACCGCCGACGACCTCGCCGAGCTCGAGCGCGCGAGGGCCGAGGCCGGGCGAACGCTGAGCGAGCTCGAGCTCGTGGGGGGCATCCGGGGCCGCTTCGATGGGCCGGATGCGGTGGCAGACCTCGACGAGGCCCTCGCCGCCCTGCCTCGGCAGGTCGAGCAGGGCTACACGAGCATCTGCGTCAAGCCGGCGATGTTCTGCCGCACGGTCGACGAGGTGCCCGAGCTCATCGCGCGGCTGCACGCGGCGGGCGCGGCGCTCGGCGTGTAGTTCGCCGCGCGGCGCGTAGCTCGCCGCACGGCGCGGCGTGAGCGAGCATCCGCCCGCTGCCCCTAACCCAGTTGGTACAGCGCGAAGGCGAGCGCGAAACCGAGCGCCGCCCACAGCCCGGTGAGCGAGCGGTCGGCGGCGAACGCCTCCGGAATCATCGTGTTGGCGACCATCGCCATGATGCCGCCCGCCGCGATCGTGGTGACCGCGGCGACGGTCTCGGGGCTCGCGCCCGAGAGCAGCGCGAAGCCCAGCATCGCCGCGACGCCCGAGATGAGCACGATGCCGCCCCACACCCCGAACACGTAGCGCGCGCTGCGGCCCTCGTGCTTCATGCCTGCGGCGCTCGACAGCCCTTCCGGCACGTTCGACACGGCGACCGCGACGAGCATCGGGATGCTCACCACCCCACCATCCGCGATCGACAGCCCCAGCACGAGGCTCTCGGGTACCCCATCGAGGAGTGCTCCGATCGCGACAGCCAGTCCGACCCCGGCGCTCGCGGCCGGCACGCTGGGGGCCGCGTGCACGCCGGGTGCGCTCTTCAGCGCGACGGAACGCTTGCGCGCTCGCGCCCCCTGCCGCGCGAGCGCGAGGTCGGCCAGCACGTAGAGAGCGGCGCCGGTGAGGAAGCCGCCAACGGTCGGGGCGAGCCCGCCCACTGCGTGCGCCTCGGCCACGAGCTCGTACGCGAGGGTCGAGATCAGCGCGCCCGCGCCGAACGCCATCACTCCGGCGACGACTCCGGTCGGAACCCGCACGAGCCAGCCGATCGCGGCCCCCAAGAGTAAGAAGCTCGCGGCCCCAATCCCGACAGCGCCAGCGGCGAGCGTCTCGACCATGGGGGCTCCTCGTGGTGGGCGCGGTTCGGGTGCGCGGTTCGGGGCGCGCGGCGCAGTTGCCGCGCAGCGCGGGCCCAGCCTACGACTGCGCTCGGGTCGTGGAGAGTCGCCGCACCCCCGAGTTTCCGGCCTCCGCTGCACAACGCGGCGTCGATCGGTCACTCGTTGCGCACTCCTCCCCAACTCGCGCCAACGAGTGACCGATCAACGCTGTCGCGCGCACGCAGGTCGCCGAGCTGCCGTTTGCGGCACGCTCGCGGCCATGACTCGCGAACCTCCGCCGCTCGACGGTGTCGATAGCTCATGGGTCGTGCGAGCATCCGTCGCCGGCGGTGGGATGCCGTACTCGCGCACCCGCCGACGCGACGTTGCGCATCCCTACCGTGGTGTCGCCGCGCACGCCATCGATCTCGACGACCCCGTTCAGCGGGCTCATGCGCTCACGGTCTGGCTCGACCCTGCCGCGGCCTTCAGTCACAGCTCGGCTGCACTGCTGCGCGGGTACCCGCTGCCTCGCGTGCTTCGGCGCGACCCGCGGCCGCACGTCGCGATGCCGCGACCGCGGCGCGCTGTGCGCATCGCCGGGGGTCCACGGCCACAGCATCGACCTGACTGCCGCGCGTGTGGAGCGCCTGCTGCTCGTCGCACCGAGCACGGGCGAGCAGGTTCCGTTGCCGCTGGTCGACGAACCGCTCACCCTTCTGACCTGCGCGACGCAGCTCAGCCGCCCCGACTTGGTCGCGCTCGCCGACGCCATGCTGCTGCGGGCCGATCGAGAAGGTCGCCCCGACCCGATGCTCGCGGCGCTCGCCTTCGGCACCCGACGCCCAGGGTTCGTTCGGCTCGCGCGGGCCGCTCCGTTGCGTCGGGCTGGCGTGCGGTCGCGAGCCGAGACGCTGCTGCGACTCGTGATCGCGAGCGCGGGGCTTCCCGAGCCGGTCGTTGCGCATCCGGTGCTGTCGACGCAGCGCTCGCCCGAGAGTTGGCGTGCCGAAGCAGACCTGGCGTGGCCGCCGTTCGGGGTACTGGTCGAGTACGAGGGCGACGAGCACCGCACGTCGCGCCGACGCTTCACGACCGATGTGCGACGGTTCGACCGTTACGCCGACGAGGGGTGGCGTGCCGTGCGGGCGACTCGGGCGGATGTGTTCGAGCAGCCACGTGAGTTGATGGGCCGACTCGAGCGGCGTCTACGCGATGGGGGATGGCGCCCACCCCGCGGCTGGAGACTGCGTCAGGTCGGGCCTGCGCTGGCCTGAAGCTGCGATGAACAGCGTCGATCGGTCACTCGTTACCGACACTTCGCCGACTGACGGCAACGAGTGACCGATCGACGCAGTTCGCAGCACCCTTGCCCTCTCGTGTCGCGGCGAGCCCTCCCCGCACCCGCCAGCTGTGGAAAACCAACCGACTCCCGCCCCGCCCCTCATCAGAATGGCCCGCATGCCGAGTGCCGTCAGTGTCATCACCGAGCGCGTGCGCGAGCGGGTGCGCTCTGAGCGGCTCGACCTCGCCGCCGACCCGACGGCGGCCGAGCGTCTGGTGCGCGACGAGCTCCGTTCCTACGCCGAACGCTCTCTCGCGGGCAGCTTGCCCCTCCTCGACGATGAGCAGGCGGCACTCGGCCGCGTCCTTGCCGACCTCACGGGCTATGGCCCGCTGCAGCCCTTCTTCGACGACCCCGAGGTCGAAGAGATCTGGATCAACGCCCCTGACGCCGTTTTCATCGCGCGAGCCGGTGTCACCGAGCGGGTGGATGCTCCGCTCACCGCCGACCAGGTGCGCACACTCGTCGAGCGCATGCTGCAGAGCACCGGCCGCCGCGTCGACCTCGCGAGTCCCTTCGTCGATGCGAGCCTGCCCGACGGCTCGCGGCTGCACGTCGTTATCCCGGACGTCACGCGCCAACACTGGGCGGTCAACGTGCGCAAGTTTTCGCAGCGTATCCGCAGCCTCGCCCGACTGGTCGAGCTGGGGTCGCTGACGCCCCTCGCCGCCGAGTTCCTGCGCATGACGGTGCTCGCCGGCGGCAACATTCTGGTGAGCGGGGCCACCCACTCAGGTAAGACAACACTGCTCGGCGCGATGCTCGCGAGCGCCCGCCCCGCAGATCGCATCGTCACCGTTGAGGAGACGTTCGAGCTCGACCTCGCCGCGGCCGACGTCGTCGCGATGCAGTGCCGCACGCCGAATTTGGAGGGTGCGGGCGAAATCTCGCTGCGCCGCCTCATCAAGGAGGCCCTGCGCATGCGCCCCGACCGGTTGGTCGTCGGCGAGGTGCGCGAGGCCGAGTCGCTCGACCTGCTCATCGCCCTCAACTCGGGGCTGCCGGGTATGTGCTCGATCCACGCCAACAGCGCGCGCGACGCGCTCGTGAAGCTGTCGACCCTTCCGCTGCTCGCGGGCCGCAACATCGACTCGGGCTTCGTCGTGCCAACCGTCGCGAGTGCGATTGACCTGGTCGTGCACTGCGAGCTCGTGAAGGGCGGCCAGCGCCGCGTCGCCGAGATCGTCGCGCCGACCGGCCGCGTCATCGACGGCGTCATCGAGGCCGACACCCTGTTCGGGATGCTCTCCGGCACCCTCACCCCTACCGGCGTTCTCCCGGCACGACTCGAGAGGTTCGACGGCGCGGGCCTTGACCCGGCGATGCTGCTGCGCGCGCCCGAGCCGGAGCCTGCCCCCGACGCCCAAGCTGCCGACGCCGCTCCGTCCCGCGCGGGCAGTGCCGACCTCGCGCCCGAACTCGGCTCTCCCGCATGACTCTCGTCGCTGCTCTGCTGCTCGCCGCCGGGGTGCTGCTGCTCGCCTCGCCGTGGCTGTGGCCGCGCCGACCCCGCGCCGCAGCCCCGCGGCGCGCGCTGCTCGAGCCGCTGGCCGAGCTGCTCGCTCGCGCGGGGGTGAGCGGCCTCGCGCCGGGGGTGCTCGTGGCGAGCATCCTGATGGCGGGGCTCGCCGGTGGGGCCCTGACGCTCGTGCTCGTGCCGGTGGCGGCGCTCGCGCCGATCGCGGCGGTGGTCGCGGCGGCGGTGCCGGTGCTCGTGCTGCGGGCCCGCGCGGCCGCCCGCCGTCGCGCGCTGCGCGCCGTCTGGCCCGACGTGGTCGATCACCTGCTGTCGGGCGTGCGAGCGGGGCTGAGCCTGCCGCAGGCGGTGGCGGCGCTCGCCGATTCGGCGCCCGAGCCCGTGCGCCCGGCGTTCCTGACCTTCCGGCGCGACTACCTCCGCTCGGCGCAGTTCGGCGCATGCCTCGACGCGCTCAAGGCGACGCTGGCCGACCCGGTCGCCGATCGCATCGTCGAGACGGTGCGCATGGCGCGCGAGGTCGGCGGAACCGAATTGCCGACGGTGCTCCGCTCGCTGTCGCAGTATCTGCGGGCCGACGCGGCCGTGCGGTCGGAGGTCGACGCCCGCCAGTCGTGGGTGCGTACCGCCGCACGCCTGGGCGTGATCGCGCCGTGGATCGTGCTGCTCATGCTCGGCACCCGCCCCGAGGCGGCCGCCGCCTACAACACGCCCGGCGGTGCGGTGCTCGTGGCCGGCGGCCTCGCGGCGACGCTCGTCGCCTACCGCCTGATGATCGCGCTCGGGAGGTTGCCCGAAGAGGGGCGGTGGTTCCGATGACGCCCCTGCTCGGTGCCGCCCTGCTCGCCGGCCTCGGCCTCGGCACCGGCCTGTGGCTGCTGATCTCGCTCGCCCCGCGCCTCGGTCGCCCGCGCCTCGCCGCCCGCCTCGCCCCCTACCTCGTCGACCTCTCCGCCGAGGCCCGGGCGATGACGACGGCGCGACGATCCGACCCGCTGCCGGTCATGGGTGCGGTGCTCGCCCCGCTCGCCGAGCAGGGGCAGCGGATGCTCACGGTGACCCTCGGCGGCGACCAGGTCATCCGCTCCCGCCTGCGGCAGTCGGGCTCGGCCGTCACGCTCGCCGGCCACCGCACGCGCCAGCTGCTCGGAGCCCTGCTCGGCGCCGCCCTCGGCCTCGCGCTCGCGTTGCTCGCCGCGCAGAATGGTGCGCCGTTGGTCGTAACGGCGGTCGCGGCGGTCGCGGCGGGCGGCGTCGGCGGCATCGCGGCGACGGATGCTCTCCTCGCCCGCGCGGCCCGCCGACGCTCGGCGCGCATCGCCGAGGAGTTTCCGACGGTGGTCGAGTTTCTCGCCCTCAGCGTGGCGGCCGGCGAGAGCATCCTGGAGGCGCTGCGCCGCGTCGCCCGCACAGGGTCGGGAGAGCTGGCGGGCGAGCTCGATCGCGTCGTGCAGCGTGCCGCCGCGGGTCAGCCGCTCGCCGCCGCGCTCGCCGAGCTGCGCGAAGACCTCGCCCTGCGCGCCGTCGGCCGGCTGATCGACCAGGTGCTCGCCGCCCTCGACCGCGGAACGCCGCTCGCCGAGGTGCTGCGCGCCCACGCCCTCGACGCCCGCGACGAGTCGAAGCGGCGCCTGCTCGAAGCCGCCGGAACCCGCGAGGTCACCATGCTCGTGCCGCTGGTGTTCCTCATCCTCCCGGTGACGGTGCTCTTCGCCGTGTACCCCGGATTGCTCGTCTTGCAGCTCGGGTTCTAGCCTGAGCCGCACAGTCCCTAGTACAGAAAAGCGTCGTCCTGTCGGTAGATCACCTGGCCGTCGTCGTACTGGAAAAGACTCTCAGGCCAGTCACCGGGCTCGCTTCCGAGAGTCAGGTCGTTGGAGACAGTCAGAACAACGCGGCCCGCGATCTCCAGTCCGTTGACCGTGTCGACGGTTGACCAGCTGCCCGTCCGATGCGCGATTTGGTAGAGAGCCCGCCCGAGGTTGGTAACGTCTGCGGCAGCATCCTCAGGCGTCTTGCTCGGCCAGACCGCGCTGTACGCCGAGCGGCCCGCCTCAATGACCGCATCTTCGTCGGTCAATCGATAATCGCTTCTTTGCAGGATGGTGATCCCGGTTCCCTGCGGCTGCTCGCCTGGATCGTCTTCACCTTCCATGTCGTCCCACCCCTCAAGACGACCAAAGGGTCCGGCGTTGCCTGTGTAGTCGAATTGCGCGTCGGACAGCGCGCGGAGTATCGGAACCAGGCGCCCGCTTGAGGCCAGAATCTCTGGAAAGTCAATCTCGCCGAGAGCCGCCACCGTGTCGGCATGCTGAATCAGCGCTGCTGCTGCCTCTCTTGCCGCGAATCGAAGTCGATCTGCGCCTTCAGCAGTCCAGGGAGTGAACTCGTCACCATCAGCCATGGTTTGAACATAGGGCCGACAGCCAGCTTCCGACATACCTACAATCTTGGTTCGCCATTCGCCGTGTGGCCGGGGCTCATGGTGCTGCAGCTCGGGTTCTGACACCCTCAACCGTGGTGTGTCAGGGCCGAGGCCTCAGCCACGACGCTCTACGTGCGGTCCGCAGCCGCTGAGGTGCGACCATCATCACGCCGCTCAGAACGAGCAGGATCCCAACACTGATCAACGTTGCGGGCTGCCCGCCGCTGTCGGCCAACCGGGGCTGGTCCGCCTCCGGCGATGGGTCGGTCTCGAGGCCGGGGCCACCGACGGGAGGGGCTGACCCAGAGTCATCCTCGACCCAGGTCGCGGCCAACACCAGCGGTTGAGTGACGGAGGCGGAGAAGTCGTAGGGCAGTCCCTGAAGAGTCCATCCGGCGAAGGTGTAGCCGTCACGGGAGGGGGCGCTCGGTTCTGTGACGCGGTCTCCGCTACTGATCGTTTGGGGGTCGACTGGACTTCCCCCGTTCGTGGCGAATGTGACGAGGTAGGTGAACCGCACCTCGAGAAAGACGGCGGCGCGGAGAGTAGTGATGGTGGCGAAGTAACCGACGCCAGCCGGCGTGCTCGGGTTGGTGACGAGGGATGCGACTGGGCCACCGCCCGAGGTCGCGGCACCAGCGCCGGGTGTGCCGTTGACTTCCAACACCCCTGGGTTGCCCTCGAAGCCCCCTCCGATACCGGAGGCCTCTTCGCCGAGGTTGGCGATGATGGAGGTGGTGCCACCGTTGATGATGGTGGTGCCGCCGTTGCCATATCGGCCGCCTCCAATCCCGGCGCCCAAACCGTTGGCGGTTGAGATAACGGTGCCCCCGTTGATGATGGTGGTTCCTCCCGAGCCCCGCGATCCTCCTCCGATACCGGCTCCGTCTTCGTTGTTCCTGGAGGCGATGCTGCTCGCGATAACGGTCCCGCCGTTGACGATGGTGGTGCCGCCGTTGCCGAAGAAGCCGCCTCCGATACCGGCTCCGCGGATGCCGCCGGTGACGATGGTGGTGCCGCCGTTGACGGTGATGGTGCCGCCATTGCGCTCGAAGCCTCCTCCGATACCAGCGCCGCCAATGCCGCCGGTGGCGGTGATGCTGCCGCGGTTGATGGTCATGGTGCCGCCATTGCCGCCGAAGCCGCCTCCGATACCGGCACCATCCATGCCGGTGGCGGTGATGGTGCCGCCGTTGATGGTGATGGTACCGCCGTCGCCGCCGGAGCCGCCTCCGATACCTGCGCCGCCATAACCGCCGTTGGCGGTGATGGTGCCGCCGTTGACGGTGATGGTACCGCCGTCGCCGCCACTGGAGCCGCCTCCGATACCGGCGCCGGCAATGCCGCCGGTGGCGGTGATGGTGCCGCCGTTGATGGTGATGGTACCGCCGTCGCCGCCGGAGCCGCCTCCGATACCGGCTCCGTAGTCCCCGCCGGTGGCGGTGAGTGTGCCGCCGCCGGTGGCGGTGATGGTGAGAGTGGAGGTGGGAGGTACCGCGATGGCGGCATTATCGGTGCGCGGACGTGTGATTTGTAGTGTGTTCCCGTTCAGGTCGAGAGTGATGTTCTCGCCAACCTCGACGACTAGTGACTCATTGGCCGGTGCGGTGATGTTGGTTTCGAGTCTTACCGTGTCGCCATCGACCAGAAAGGCAGCCTTGAGGTCACCCCAGGTGGTGACGCCGACGGTGGCTGCGGAAGCGGGTGCGATCGACAGAAGTGCGAGCGGGAGGGCAAGGGCTACCGACAGCGCAAGAATGCGGTGAGCGGGGGAGGTGTTCATGGGGGTCTCCCTGAGCGCGCGTTCGGGTGGGCGCACGTTCATCTGGCCAGGTTGCCTCATGTTACCGCGAGGTTTGTGGATAGCTCAGTCCGCAGCGCGCGTCCTTGCGGCACAGTCCTGTGCATGAAGTCACTTCTGGCACGACGTACGCAGCTGTTCCGCGACGACCGCGGCGACGTCCCCGGCTGGGTGCTCATCACCCTCATGACGGCGGGTCTCGTCATCGTGATCTGGGCGCTCGCCGGCCCCGCTCTCCAGGGCGTCTTCCAACAGGCGATCGACCGCGTCACCGGCTTCTAGGCATGATCTGGCGGCAGCGCCTGGGCGAGGACCGCGGTTCTGCTCCGGTCGAGTTTGTGCTCGTCGGCACGGTGCTCACCCTCGTGACGCTCAGCGTGCTGCAGGTGGCGTTCGCCCTGCACATCCGCACCACCCTCATCGACGCGGCGGCGGAGGGTGCCCGCTTCGGAGCCCTCGCTGACTCCACTCTCGAGGCCGGCATCGATCGCACGCGCGAGCTCATCTCGACGGCGCTGGGGGAGGGCTACGCGCAGAGCATCTCGGCCGGCACGGGCGCGTACGGCGGGCATCCCGTCGTCATCGTGACGGTGCGTGCCCCGCTGCCCCTCATCGGCATGGCGGGCCTGCCCGACGCCCTGGAGGTGAGCGGCCGTGCGGCCCTCGAGCCTCTGCGATAGCCCAGCCCGTTGCACTGGCGCGTCGGGATGCGCCGACCGCGGCTCCGCCTCCCTGGAGTTCCTCGTCGCGGGTCTGCTGATGCTCGTGCCGCTCGTCTACCTGATCCTCACGCTCGGCACGATCCAGTCGGCGGCGCTCGCCACCGAGGGGGCCGCGCGGCAGGCGGCGCGGGTGTTCGTGCAGGCGCCGAGCACCGCGGCCGGAGCCGCCGCGGCCCAGCGTGCGCTCGACCTCGCCCTCGCCGACCACGGGCTCGCGGCGAGCGAGGCCTCCCTGCGCGTCACGTGCGAGCCGCGCCCCGCCCAGTGCCACACCCGCCGCGGCTGGGTCACGGTCGAGGTCGCCGTGCGGGTGCCGCTGCCGCTGGTGCCGCCCGTGCTCGACCTGCGCGTTCCGCTCGCCGTACCCGTCGAGGCGAGCGCGACCCAGCAGGTGTCGCGTTTCTGGGGCGCCCGATGAGCGGCGTCTCGTCCGCCACCCCGGGGGTCCGGATGCTCCGCCACGACCCGCGCGACGACCGCGGCTCGATCCTGCCGCTCGTCGCCGGGTTCGGAGCGCTCGCGCTCGCCGTGGTGCTGCTCGTGAGTGCCGCCACCTCGCTGTACCTCGAGCGCATGCGCCTCTACACGCTCGCCGACGGCGCCGCGCTGGCCGCGGCCGAGTCGTTCGACCTCGCGTCGGTTCGCGCCACGGCCGAGGGCACCCTGCGCCCGCGGCTCACCGACCCCGAGGTGCGGGCCGCGGCGGCCGACTACCTCGAGCAGGCGCCGGGCTCGCGACTGGAGCAGCTGCGGCTCGTCGCCGCGTCGACCCCCGACGGCCTGAGTGCGCGCGTCACCCTCGCCGCCCTGTGGGCGCCACCCGTGTTCAGCGTGTTCGTGCCGGAGGGCATCCCGCTGCAGGTCACCGCGACCAGCCGCAGCGTCTTCGACTGACCCCGGCGCCCGACCCACCAGAATGGAGCGGTGAGCAGCTTCGCCGGCGATCGCGCCGACACCCCCGTCACTTTCATCAGCGTCGACATCGAGGCCGCCGGCCCGAGCCCGAGCGAGTACGCGATGCTGTCGCTCGGCGCGTGTCTCGTCGACGAGCCGACCCGGGCGCTGCCGCCCGGGGTCGCGCCACACTTCTACGTTGAGCTGCAGCCCGACCGTGAGGGTGAGCTCGCCAGCGCAATGGCTGTCGGCGGCTTCACCCTCGAAGGCCTCCGTGCGACCGGTATCCCGCCCGCCGACGCCATGCGCACCTTCGCCGACTGGATCGCCACCGTCACGCCCGCCGGCCACCGTCCGGTGCTCGTCGGCTTCAATGCACCATTCGACTGGATGTTCGTGGCCGACTACTTCCACCGCTACCTCGGTACCAACCCGTTCGGGCATTCGGCGCTCGACATCAAGGCGTTCTACCTGGGGGTGACCGGTTCGAGTTGGCCCGGCACCAGCATGCCGTTCGTCGCCGAGCGCTATGGGCTGACCATCGACCTGACGCATAATGCACTCGACGATGCGCGCGACCAAGCCGCGTTGTTTCGCGCCGTGCGTGATGAGGCGCTCGCTCCGACCCGAACGGAAGGCCCATTGTGACGACCACTGACGACGACATCGCCCGCATTCGCGAATCGGCAGCGCGGCTCGGTGTGCAGCTCGACGAAGAGGGCGCCCTGCAGTGGCTCGCGGCGATCGCCGCCGAACCGACGACGGAGGGCGACATCGTGGCCCACGAGAGCGGCACGTTCGGTCACCGAATCTCGATGCTCGACTTCGCTCCGCACGACCTCGAACGGTTTCGGCGTATCGGCCAGGTCGTCGAAGTGACCGGGCCCAAGGGAGTCGTCGAGAGCGCTCTCGCCCTTAGCGGCTCGGCCGCGCAGTCGAAGATTCAGTCGTTCCCCGGCGACTGCGACTACTTCCAGCGCCTCAACATCAAGGCAGCGACGCGCGAAGAGGCGTGCCGCATCATGGCCGATTGCATGCGCGCGGCCGCGCGGCGCACGAGCACCGGCGACGCGTTCCAGTTTCTCGAGGCCAAGCTCGGCAGCTATCCCGTCGACTGCGAGCACGGCGGCTGGTCGCGCAAGAAGGGCTCGCCGATCACCTGGACGCCTGAAGAGGTCGAGGTCGAGCGCGTCGAGCTCGCGCTCGCCGACGGCAGCGTGCAGACCGTCACGTGGCAGGAGGCGGCGCTCGACCCCGGCTGGTGCAAACTCGACTGGGTGGTCGCCGACCCGGCCCGCAAGGCACTGTCGAACGCGAGCAATGTCATCGATGTCACCTGGGAGGGCCCGGACGGCGAGATCGTCGCGCTCGACGGCTACCTCGACGCCTACTTCCAGGAGGTCTACCTCGACGCCGACGCGATGCCGACGTTCGCGAAGGTCGCCCAGTTCGTCAGCGACGATGCTCTCGACGACTATGTCGAGCGGCTCGAGGAGGAGGTACGCAAGTACCTCACCAAGCAGCTCAACTATGGCAAGGCCGCGAAGCGCATGTACAACATCTTCCGGCTGTCGGGTCGGCACCTTGATGCCGCGTATGTGCGTGAGTTGTTCGACGAACCGGCCACCATTCTGTACCAGGTCTGGTCGCTCATCTCGACGCTCGATAACGCCACGCAACCCGGCTCGAGCATCCCAATTGATGCGGTGCGCGACCAGGCTGACGGCCTCATGTTGCAGGTGATCCAGATGCTTGACGGTGCCGAAGAAGCCGAAATCGTGAGCGCCCTGCTCAGCCTGCGCCGCACGCTCGAAGATCAGTCGTCGGGTGAGCGTCGCACGGCCGACGTCGAGGCAGCGCAGAACCGTGTCATCAACCTCGTCAACACGTTCTTCCGCGACAAGCTCGAGGGTGTACCGACGATTCGCGAGTACATTCGCGCCATGCAGGAGGCGACGGCGTGACACCGGCCACCCCCGGGCAGCCGCGCGTACTGGTCGTGCTGCACGACGTCGACGACAACCTCAACGAGCTCGCCGAGCCGCTCGCCGAGGCTGGCATCCGCATCGTCATGTGGGACGTCCAGCGCGACCCCGACGGGGCGCCGACGGTGGATGCTCTCGACCAGTTCAGCGGCATCGTCTCGCTCGGCGCTTACGCCGGAGTGCACGAAGAGGCTCAGCACCCCTGGATGACCCACGAGAAGCGGCTCATGCAGCGTGCGCTCGAGCTGGAGCTGCCAACACTGGGCCTCTGCTTCGGTTCGCAACTGCTGGCCGCGGCTGGGGGAGCCGCGTTCAAACCATCGCCGAGGTCGGAGTACGGCTGGACAACGGTAACCCTCACCCCGGAAGCGGCGAGCGACCCCGTGGTGGCACCGCTCGCCCGCACGGCCGAAGAGGGCACGGTCGAGGTGTTTCACTACCACGACGACAGTCACGAGCTGCCGGAGGGCGCGGTCTTGCTCGGCGAGACCGATGGCATCATCGAGGCTTACCGGCTGGGGCCCGCGGCCTGGGGGTTGCAATTTCACCTAGAGGTGGGGCTCGCCACGCAGCTGGCGTGGATCGCCGGAGGTCGGGGGGCGTACGAACGCGCGGGCGTTGACCCGGAGGAGCAGGAACTCCGGAGCCACGAGAACTACCGCCGCTATCGCGAGCAGGCGCATGCCGTCGGAGCGGCCTTTGCGCGGGAGGTTGTGCAGTTCGCGCAGCGCGCCCCCGTGTGACGGCGGCACCGAGCGCAGCCTGAGTGCGCTCTGCGTGCTCCCAGAGTGCGCGCGTAACGTCGGCTGTATGACCGACCTTGCGGGTGCATCCATCATCGTCCTCGGCGCAACCGGCGGCCTCGGCCGCGAGTTTGCCCGACAGCTCGTCGAGTCGGGCGCGCGCCTGACCCTCACTGGTCGCTCGATGCTCGCCCTCGACGACCTCGACGTCGCCGCTGCCGCGCTGATCCCGGCCGACCTCACGGACGTCGGCGAGGCCGAAAAGGTCGTCGCCGCCGCGATCACCGCGCACGGCCGGGTCGACGGGGTCATCGTCGCCTCGGGCGCTGTCGCTTTCGGTCCGCTCGCCGAGACCGCCGACGACACCCTGGAAGCGCTCTGGGCCATCAACGTGCTCGCACCGCTGCGCGTACTGCGCGCCGCGACACCGGCGCTCGCCGCGAGCGCCGCCGACGGTGGATCGCCCTTCGTCGTGTCGATCAGCGGGGTGGTCGCAGAAACTCCGACCGCCGGCATCGGCGCCTACAGCGCGGTCAAGGCCGCCCAGGCGGCGGCGCACCAGGTCGCCGCCCGCGAGCTGCGCCGTGTGGGCATCCGGGTCATGGATGCTCGCCCCGGCCACACCGAAACCGACCTGTCGCGGCATCCGCTCGCCGGTGAGCGCCCCGCGTTCCCCGTCGGCTACGCGCCCGCCGCCGTTGTCACTCGCATCCTCGACGGGGTGCGCAACGACGAGCGCGATCTGCCGTCGACGGCGTTCCAGGGCCTGCCGACCGCGACGGCCTGAGGGCCGACGTTCGCCGCCGGTAGGCTGGGGGCGACATGATTGACCTCGACTTTTCCGAGCGCATTGCCGCCGCCCGCAGCACCTTCGCCGATATCCGTGCCGTCATCGACGTGCCTCGGCTCGAGGCCGACATCGCCGCGCTGAACGACCAGGCCGCCGCGCCCGACCTGTGGGACGACACCGCGAACGCGCAGAAGGTCACGAGCGCTCTCAGCCACAGGCAGGCCGAGCTCAAGCGCGTCACCGAACTGCAGCAGCGGCTGGATGACCTCGACGTGCTCATCGAGATGGCGCGCGAGGCCGACGACGCTGATGCGGCAGCGGAGGCCGCCGCGGAGCTCGAGGGCATCGAAAAGACGCTCTCCGAGATGGAAGTGCAGACGTTGCTCGACGGCGAGTACGACGCCCGTCCCGCGGTCGTCACGATCCGCGCCGGCGCGGGTGGTGTCGACGCCGCCGACTTTGCCGACATGCTGTTGCGTATGTACGTGCGCTGGGCCGAGCGGCACAAGTACCCGACAACGGTCATGGACATCTCCTATGCCGAGGAGGCCGGCATCAAATCGGCGACCTTCGAGGTGGATGCTCCTCACGCGTTCGGCACCCTCAGCGTCGAGGCGGGCACCCACCGCCTCGTGCGCATGTCGCCCTTTGGTGCAGCCGGTAAACGTCAGACGAGCTTCGCCGCGGTCGAGGTCATTCCGCTTCTCGAGGAGAGCGCCGAGATCGAGATTCCCGAGTCGGACATCCGCGTCGACGTCTTCCGCTCCTCGGGCCCCGGTGGCCAATCGGTCAACACGACCGACTCGGCCGTGCGCATTACGCACTTGCCGACCGGCATCGTTGTGTCGATGCAGAACGAGAAGAGCCAGATCCAGAATCGCGCCGCCGCCATGCGGGTGCTGCAGTCGCGCCTGCTCATCATGCAGCGCGAGGAGGAGGCGGCAAAGAAGAAGGAACTCGCCGGTACGATCACCGCGAGCTGGGGCGATCAGATGCGCTCCTACGTTCTTGCGCCGTACCAGATGGTGAAGGACCTCCGCACCGAGCACGAGGTCAACAACCCCTCGGCGGTGTTTGACGGCGACCTTGACGGCTTCATCGCCGCGGGTATCCGCTGGCGCAAACAGCGCCCCATCGACTAAGCAACGGTTGGCCCGTAGAGTGCTCGCCATGGTGAGCATCAGCATCGTCGAGATTCCCACCCGTGACCTCGAACGCGCTCGCGGCTTCTACGCCCGCGTCTTCGCCGTCGAGCTCGAGGTGTCGGAGGTGGACGGGCAGCGCATGGTGTTCTTCCCCGCTGTCGACGATCAGGCGACTGCTTTGGCATTGACGGAGGGAGAGGACTACCTGCCCAGTGGTGAGGGAGTTCGCCTCTACATCACCGTTGACGATCTCGAGGGCGTGCTCGGCCGGGTCGTGGAGGCCGGGGGCGATGTCGCGGCCGAGGTCGAGACCGTCGACGGGTGGGGGCGGTTCGCCGCTTTTCGCGATCTCGAAGGCACCGTTGTCGGTATCGTGCAGCCCTAACGTGACCTGAGATCCCGGCCTCGGCGGGTGTCGCAGCCCGAGGTCGAGCAGGGGCCCGCCTACGCTGGGGCGGTGATTCGATTCGACGAGGTCACCAAGGTTTACCGCGGCACGGCGCGGCCAGCGCTCAACAGTGTCACCCTCGACATCCAGAGCGGTGAGTTCGTCTTCCTGGTCGGTGCGTCGGGTTCGGGAAAGTCAACATTCCTGCGGCTGGTTCTCAAGGAGGAAAAGCCGACGAGCGGAACGATTCACGCGCTCGGTCAAGACCTCGGCAGCATCTCGAGCCGCAAAGTGCCGTACTTTCGCCGCAACCTTGGCGTGGTTTTCCAAGATTTTCGGCTTCTGCCGAATAAGACGGTCTTCGACAACGTCGCGTTTTCGTTGCAGGTGATCGGTAAGAGCTCCGGGTTCATCCATGAAGCCGTGCCCGACGCGCTGCAGACCGTCGGGCTTGACGGTAAGGCGCAGCGTTTTCCTCACGAGCTTTCGGGCGGTGAACAGCAGCGTGTCGCTATCGCGCGTGCGGTCGTCAACAAGCCCGCCATCTTGCTCGCCGACGAGCCCACCGGAAACCTCGACCCCGAGACCAGCGCCGGCATCATGGCCCTGCTCGAGCGCATCAACGCCAACGGAACCACGGTCATCATGGCCACCCACGACGCCGGCATCGTCGACCGTCTGCAGCGACGCGTCATCGAGGTCATCGGCGGTCGGGTCGTGCGCGATGAGCGCGGCGGCGGCTACAAGACGCAGGCCACCCCGATCGTGCAGGGGTTCTCGGCGGGAGGGGCATCGTGAGGCTCGGGCTCGTTCTCAGCGAAGTCGGCCAGGGGCTGCGCCGAAACCTCAGCATGGTCATCTCGGTCGTGCTCGTGACCTTCATCTCTCTGACCTTCGTCGGGGCAGCCGTGCTGCTGCAGATGCAGATCACGCAAATGAAGTCGTACTGGTTCGATCGTGCACAGGTAGCCGTCTACCTGTGCACGGAATTCTCGACGGTCGGTGGCTGCGATCAACAGGCCGCCACTCCCGACCAGGTTGCCCTCGTCGAAGCGCAGTTGCAGAGTGCGACACTCGCGCCGTTCATCGACACCTACTACTTCGAGACACAGGACGAAGCCTTCGCGCGCTTCCAAGACCAGTTCGCCGGTCAAGCTGTCGCTGACCTCATCACCCCCGAACTGCTGCCTCAGGCCTTCTGGGTGAACCTGGTCGACCCGACGCAGAGTGACATCCTCGTCGATGCGCTCGGCGGTCTCGTTGGGGTCGAGAGCATCGTCGACCAGCGCAGCTACCTCGAGCAAATCTTTGCCATCCTCAACGCGGCGAGCTTCACGGCGATCGGTATCGCCGCACTCATGCTGGTCGCCGCCGCTCTGCTCATCGCCACAACCATCCGGCTGAGTGCGTTCTCGCGTCGGCGCGAGATCGGCATCATGCGGCTCGTCGGAGCCTCGAACCGGTTCATCCAGACGCCGTTCATCATCGAGGGCGTCGTGGCGGCGCTCATCGGCTCGGTGCTCGCCGGGCTCGCGGTCGTCGGCATCGTCCAGTTCTTCGTGCAGGGATACCTCGCTGAAACGCTTCCGTTGACCTCCTTCGTCGGGCTTCAGGATGCTCTGCTCGTGGTGCCCATCCTGCTGGCTGCGGGCGCCGTGCTCGCCGCGCTCTCCGCCAACGTCGCCATCAGCCGGTACTTGCGCGTCTGAGCCCCCGGGTTCTCCGCGCGAGTGTGCGCCCTACGGACAACTGTGGTCACTGCAGGTCGCACTCTTGACGCTGTGGAGCACTCTTGCGGTGGTGGGGTGGGGTGGGGGCGCGGGGTGGGGTGGGGGTGTGGGGGTGTGGGCGCGCCGGGGGTGCCGCGGGTATGCTGGAGGGCTGCGCGCGGCCCGTGCGCAGCATCCATCGGTCGAACGCAGGAGGTGAACCGTGCCGAAGGAGACGGGTGAGAAGGTCGTCGCCACCAACCGTAAGGCGCGGCACGACTACACGATCGAAGATACCTACGAGGCCGGTCTCGTGCTGAGCGGCACCGAGGTGAAGTCTTTGCGCCAGGGCCGGGCGAGCCTGGTCGACGGCTACGGCTTTATCGACAACGGTGAGGCCTGGCTCGACGCCGTGCACATCCCCGAGTACACGCAGGGCACGTGGACCAATCACCCGCCCCGCCGCAAGCGCAAGATGCTGCTGCACAAGGCCCAGATCATCAAGATCAGCCAGAAGGTGAAAGAGGGCGGCTACACCCTCGTGCCCCTGCGCATCTACTTCAGCGACGGGCGCGCAAAAGTCGAGCTCGCCGTCGCGAAAGGCAAGAAGGAGTACGACAAGCGGCACGCGCTCCGCGAGCGGCAGGACAAGCGCGAAGCCGAGCGCGCCATGCGCACCCGCAACCGCATGGGCGAATAGCGCGCTACTCGGCGGCGAACCGTGCGTCGACCGCGAACTCGACGATGATCGGCTGCGGCTGCAGCGTGAACCCGCCTCCCGCGTCAGCGGCGAACGCCATCGCCTTCTCGAAGCGCGGCTGCGGTGCGCCGGGGTCACCTCCGCCGTCGAGCATTCCGGGGTCAGCGAGGGCCGTCACGCGGATGCTCGGCCGACCCACCGCGGAGGCCAACGTTTCGGCGGCCTCGAGCGCGTCGGCAACCGCCCGCTGCCGCACCTCCGCTCGGGCCTTCGCGAGGCTCGCGTCGGTGAGTGACCACTCGATACCGTCGATGGTGACGAGAGCATCGGCGGCGAGCGCATCCACCAGGTCGGCTGCGGCAGCGGCGTCACCCGCCACGACGGCCCGGCCCTGAGCGCTCGCCCGGTGCACGATGGGCGCCTGACTGCCGTCGTTCGTCCACGGTCGCTGGGCGCTGATGCTGAGCTGGTCGACCGACCACTCGAGGGCGCGAGGGGCAGTCGCGCCGGCGGCGTGCGACTGGAGCACCGCGGTGGCGCGGGTGAGGGCGGTGCGCGCGGCCTCGAGCACCGCATCCCGATCGGTCCCGTCGCTGGCGACCGTGAACCGCACGGTGGCGCGCTCGGGGGCGAGCTCGGCGCGGGCGGTACCGCGAACGGTGAGGGTGAGGGCGGTCATTCAGGCTCCTTCGCGGGAGGGTCGGTCGTGACGTATACTGTAGGGCTGCGCCATTAACGGCGCTCGAACGCCCGGTTCGGCTGGGTGCGGCAATTCCACAGTGCGTGACAATGACCCGCTCGAGCGGTGCCCTGGCCTCCAGGGCAGCACGAGCGACCGAGGGGATGATCGGTTTCGACATCGCCTGCGAAACGGTGAGAAGCGGGTCGAGGATGCAGGGTTATCTCGTAAACGATCTCTGCACACAACAGGTGCCAATGCTAAGCGCACCGACTTCGCTCTCGCCGCCTAAGGCAGAGTAGATAAGTCCGTCAGCCCGGGTTCGTCTCCGCCCCGGTGTCTGGCGTCATCCAGGAGGCTTGCTGCGTGCCTGCGTCTCAGGTGCACGCGGGACTTCAACTGAGGCTGGGCTCGTCGACCTAGGGGTCTGCAACAAAGGTCGGAGCCGAGCAGAACGCTTCAGCAGACTACGCCCGTAGAAGGCTCCGGCTCACAGCGATGGACGGGGGTTCAATTCCCCCCATCTCCACCACTGGTCGTTGTCACGCACTGTGAGTCGCCGCGTCGTGCGGGATGCTCATCCCGCGACGCGCCCTCCGATCGGGCCGGTCGTTCCGCCCGTCGCGCAGTCGCACGACAGTCGCGACGATCGCGAACACACTTGCCTGCACGAGCACTACGAGCCCGGCCGGCGAGGCATCGAGCCAGTAGCTGAGATAGATGCCGATGACGGATGACGCGGCGGCGAGTGCCGGCGCGATCAGGAGCATCCGCCGCAGCCGGTCGGTGAGCAACCGCGCCGTCGCGCCCGGAATCACGAGCATCGCGATGACGAGAATCACGCCGACGATCTGCAGGGCAACGACCGTGGTCAAGGCCAGGAGCCCGAGTAGCAGTGCCGATACGACGCGCGGGTCGATCCCGAGGGCGTGCGCGTGCGCCCGGTCGAAGGCGACGAGGGTGAGGTCGCGACGCTTCACCATGACGATGACAGCGACGACCGCAGCGATGACGCCGATCTGCACCAGGTCGAGCGCCGAGACGCCGAGCACATTGCCGAACACGATATGACCAAGGTCGATCTGGCTCGGCGTCACCGAGATGAGCACGAGCCCGAGCGCGAACAGACTCGTGAAGACGATGCCGATGGCGGTGTCCTCCCGAACGGTGGGAGCCGAGCGCACCGCGCCGATCAGCCCGACCGCGAGGAAGGCGAACACGAGCGCCCCCAGCGCGAACGGAGCCCCGACCGCGTAGGCGATGACCACACCGGGGAAGACGGCGTGCGCGATCGCATCTCCCATGAGTGACCAGCCGATCAGCACGAGCCAGCACGAAATGAGTGCGCACACCACAGCGGCGATGCCCGTGGCGAGCAGTGCTCGCACCATGAAGTCGTACTGCAGCGGTTCGAGCAGCAGATCGAGGATGCGCATGCCGAACCTCCGCTGACCGCACCGGATGACCCGACCTCGAGTCCGAACGCCTCGGCGAGACGCTCGGGCCGCAGCGCCTCTGCGGTCGGGCCGTGGAACAGCGCCCGCCGTCGCAGCAGCACAACCTCGTCGGCGAGCCGGGGGAGCGCGGCGAGGTCATGCGTCGACAGGAAAATCGTGCGGCCAGCGTCGGCGAGCCCCCGCCGCACCGAGACGATGAGCGACTCCGAACCGCGGTCGACCCCGGCGAAGGGCTCATCGAGCAGCAGCAGCGGAGCATCCTGCGCAATCGCCCGCGCGATGAACGCGCGCTTGCGCTGCCCGCCCGAGAGTCGCCCGATCTGCCGGTCGGCGAGTTCAGTGAGGTCGACCCGGGCGAGTGCCTCGGCCACCGCAACCCGGTCGGCCGTCCGCGGCCGCCGGCTCAGGGTGAGCCCGCCATAGCGCCCCATCATGACGGTCTCGCCGACGGAGATCGGAAAGCTCCAGTCGATGGCTTCGCTCTGGGGCATGAAGCCTACCCGGCCGAGGCGGCGGGCGGCGCGCGGCTCGAGCCCCCCGATGCGCACGCGGCCCTGCTGCAGCGCCACGCCACCCATGACGGCCTGGAAGAGCGTCGACTTGCCCGCGCCGTTCATACCGACGAGGCCCGTGACCGTGCCGGATCGCAGCCGCAGGGTGGTGCCGTCGAGGGCGGGGGTATCGCCGTAACGCACAGTGAGGTCGTCGACCTCGAGCGGGGCGGTCATCGCTCGTCACCGGCCATTGCGGTCGTCACCGTGCGCACGGTGTGCCGGATCAGCTCGAGGTAGGTCGGTACCGGGCCGTCGGGTTCAGAGAGCGAGTCGACGTACAGGACGCCGCCGAAGGTGGTACCGGTGGCCTCGACCACCTGCTGCATCGGGTCGTGGCTGACCGTCGACTCGCATAACACGGCCGTCACGTCGTTGTCGCGCACGAACTCGATCGCCGCGGCGAGGCGCTGCGGCGTTGCCTGCTGCTCGGCGTTCACTGGCCAGATGTACCGCTCGGCGAGCCCGGCGTCGCGCGCCAGGTACGAGAAGGCCCCCTCGCAGGTCACGAGCGCACGCTGTTGCGCGGGAAGGTCGGCGAGCCCGGCGATCATCTCCTCGTGCAGGGCCGCCAGCTCGGCCCGGTAGGCCGCGGCGTTCGCGGCGAAGTCGTCAGCGTGCTCGGGGGCAAGTTCGCTGAGCGCCTCGGTGATCGTCGCGACGTACTGCTCGGCCGCGCGCGGGCTCATCCAGGCGTGCGGGTTCGGGGCGCCGGCAGCGGCATCGCTCGCGATCGGGAGCACCGTCACGCTCTCCGACACGGTCACCGAGGGCGCGCCCACCTGTTCGATGAACGGCTCGAACCAGGCCTCGAGCCCGAGCCCGTTTTCGAGCACCAGATCGGCGCCGGATGCTCGCACGAGGTCACTCGGCGTCGGCTCGTAGCCGTGAATCTCGGTGCCGGGCCGCGTCAACGACTCAACGCGCACGTGCTCGCCCGCGACGTTCTGTGCCAGGTCGGCGAGCACCGTGAAGGTTGCCAACACGAGCGGGCGATCGTCGGTGGGCTCCGCGGGGGCTGCCGAGCATCCCGTCGCAACAAGACTGAACCCGAGGATGCCGGCGATCGACCGCGCGACGCTGCACTTTTTCGGAATACCGAAAATAAACCCAACCGAATGGGAGACTGCGTTGTCGATCAGCCTGCGGAACGACGTCGGCGACGTACCGAGGCAACCGCGATGAGAGCCATGAGCAGCACCGCAGCGGCCGCTCCGAGCAGCACCGCTGCCCCGGCCCCGGTGTCGGTGTTGTCTGTTGCCTCATCGGTCGTGCGACCCGCTTCGACCGGCTCGGTCTCGGTGCGAGGGTGTTCCCCTGGTCGATCGTCGGTGAGATCGTCGGTGGTAGTCCCCGGTGCGGGCGGATCAGCGGTGACGTCGACGATTCTTGCGGCAGGAGGCGGATCGCTCCGTGGCGGTGTGGTCGCAGCGGGGGGAGAGTCAGACGGTGGTGTCGGCGTCGGCTCGACCGGGCGCTCGGGATCGAGGTTCGTCGGTGGGTCAGGAGTGGGGTCTGGATCAGGGGTGGGATTCGGATCGGGGGTGGGATTCGGATCCGGATCGACCGAGGGTTCGATGTAGCGGAAGGGCGTCTGAAGGTCGATCGACGGTCGCGCGACTCCGTTGTAGGCATAGGCAATGGCGATGCGCGCCGCCCCCGGCGTTCCGGGCGGGGTCGTCACGCGCACCCGCTGTTCGCTCACGCGCTCGAGATCGGTGCCCGTCACCCCACCGACGGTGACCCCGGTGATGACGGTTGCGCCACCGACGCGGAAGGGCGTGGCCTCTCGCTCGCTGGGCGCGGTTCGGCCGTTGCCGAGCTTGCCGTCGGCGGAAGAGCCCCAGGTGTAGACGCGGCCGTCGGTGCCGATTCCGGTCGCGTGATCCCAGGTGGCGCTGAGGGTGGTGAACCTCAGTGTTGGTTCGCTAAGCGTGGGCACTCGCACGACGGTCTCGGATGCTGGTCCATTGCCGAGCTGCTCGCTCTCGTCTCGGCCCCAGCCCCAGAGCCGCCCCTCCGTATCGAGGGCGTGCGATGCCTTGTAGCTTGCTCGAACGGTGGTGAACACGACGTCGATGTCGACCCGTTCGGGTTGTTCGACGATCGTCGGTGACCCGGGCCCTGTTCCGAGCTCGCCGGCGAAGTTGTCGCCCCACGACCACAATCCGCCATCCTCGTCCAGCGCGAGGGCGTGGAGGAGACCGATCGAGATCGCCGTGAAGCGCGTACCCGTTGTGATCTGTTGGGGTGAGCTCACCGACGCGCTGCCCGGCCCGTTACCGAGAACACCGCTGAAGTCTCGACCCCACGACCAGATGTTGCCGTCACTGTCGAGCGCAAGATTGCTCGTTGCAAGCGTCTCGACATCGGTGAACACGGTTGAGGTGGGTTGGGAGATCGGCGTGGGTGTGGAAACGATGCCAATGAGACTGTCGCCGTTACCGAGTGCCCCATCTGCGTCGAACCCCCAACTCCAGATACGCCCCGTGTCGTCGACCGCGAGAGAGTGCTGACCTCCGGCGGCAACATCGACGAAACGTTCGCTCAGCAGAATCTGTGTCACGCCCGGAAGAGGAACAAAGGGCGTCGTGGTGCCCGTCTGCCCCAAACTGTTGTTGCCCCACGACCAGATATCGCCATCCTCATCGAGGGCAAGGTTGTGCGAGGTACTCGCCGAGATCGCGGTGAATCGAGTGCGCTCGGTGAAGGGCACGGGAACAGCGACGACGGGGGAGAGAGAACCAAGGCCCACCTCGCCGATGCCGTTGGCTCCCCAGCCCCAGATCGTGCCGTTCTCGTCGAGAGCGATGGTGTGGTTCAGGGCAGCCTGCACGGCGTCGAACGACACTGGTGGAGCGATCGGTTGCGGATCGACCAGAGCGGCAGAGCTGCGACCAATGCCCGCTTGCCCGAAGCTGTTGTTGCCCCAGACCCATACCTCCGCCCCCTCGAGAACGGCGACCGAGGTGAAGGCGAGCGGGCCTGTTGCGACGGTCATTGAGGCTCCAGGAAGGGCGATCGGAACCGGGGTGGGCTGCCCGTTGTCGGGGGTCATCGCCGTACCCTGGCCCAGTTGACCCTCGTCGTTGTCGCCCCACCCCCAGACGACTCCTGCCTCATCCCGGGCGAGTGAGTGCAACGCTCCCGCCTGGACCTCCGTGAATCGTTGAGTGCTGGCCGAGGGTCGAGGGATCATCGATGAGGAGAGCGCACCGTTGCCCAGTTGCTCAAAGGCATCGCTGCCCCACGCCCAGAGAACCCCGGCGGCATCGAGAGCGAGAGAGTGCTCTGCACCCGCCGCAATGTCGACGAACTCGATGGCGCCCGTGACGGCCTGTGGGGCCACGGTCGCGCCCGCTCCGGCCGCTCCGACCTGACCGTGATCGTTCGCCCCCCATGCCCATATGTCTCCGTCACTGTCGATGGCCAGTGCGTGGTCAGCGCCCGCGGCGATCTGTGTGAACGACTGCCCGCTCGCGACCACCTGCGGCGTGGTGACCGGAGTGCTGGGTGTGCCGGTACCCGCTTGCCCGCGATCGTTGATGCCCCAGGCCCACACTCTGCCCTGGGTGTCGAGTGCGATGCCGAAATCGCGGCCGGCACTGACCTGCGTGAATCGCTCTGTCGGAACGATGAGTTCCGGCTGGGGCACTTCGGTGCCCGGTGCGCCGCTGCTGACGCTGCCGTTACCGAGCTGGCCGTCCGTGTTGCGACCCCAGGAATACAACCGACCGAGCCGGTCAATCGCGAGCGAAAATCGCTCGCCGACGGCGATCGCGGTGTATTCGGTGCCGAGCGTGCTCGGTGCCGGAAGCGGGCGCTCCGGTGCCACGATGTGTCCACTCCCGAACTGCCCGCTTTCATTTTGACCCCACGCCCACAGGTTTCCGCCGGCATCGAGTGCCAGGAGGTGCCGGAAGCCGACGGCGACGTCAAGAAAAGACCCCGAGCCCGGAACCGGAAGGGTCACGACCGTACCGCCTGTCGTGGGGCCGGAGTCGGGAGTCGGTGCGGCGTGCGCGAGCAGGTCGAGGCGGTGAGGCGCCAGGAGGGCAATCACCGCGGCCGCGGCAACGAGCGTGGTGACACTGCGGGTGGTGTGCAGGAGAACCTCCCCCGGGCGAGTGTTCGGCGGCGAAGGGTTAGGTCTGCGCGGGGCGCGACGACCTGACTCTTCCTCGATGTGGTGCATCCTACGAGACGAAGGTGGGTTGGCCCAGAATCTGTCCCGCGTCATTCCCTGAGAGACTGAGCCCATGCGCACCCTGCTCAACATCATCTGGCTCGTGCTCTCGGGCTTCTGGCTGTTCCTTGGTTACGCCGCGGCGGCCCTCCTCATGTTCATCCTCATCGTGACGATCCCCTGGGGCATCGCGGCCTGGCGTATCGGCGTGTACTCGCTGTGGCCGTTCGGCAAGACCGTCGTCGACAAGCCGAACGCCGGCGGGTGGTCGGTGCTCGGCAACATCATCTGGGTACTGCTGGCCGGGTGGTGGCTCGCCCTCGCGCACATCGCCTCGGCACTAGCGCTCGCGGTCACGATCATCGGCATCCCCTTCGCGTGGGCGAACCTGAAGATGGTGCCGGTCGCCCTGCTGCCGCTCGGCAAGGACATCGTCGACCAGCCGTGACCCTGCGCCACGCCCTCCTGGCGCTGCTCGTCGTCGTCATCTGGGGCGCGAATTTCGTCGTCATCGATGCGGGGCAGCAGGATGTCCCTCCGCTGCTCTTCCTGGCCCTCCGTTTCCTCGTGGTGTGCTTTCCGGCGGTCTTCTTCCTGAAGCCACCCGATATCGGGTGGCGTCAGCTGCTTCTCGTCGGCGGATTCCTCAGCCTCGGCCAGTTCGCCCTTCTCTACCTGGCGCTCGCGCTGGGCATGCCTCCGGGGCTTGCGTCCCTGCTGCTCCAGACCCAGGCGATGTTCTCTCTCGCCGTGGCGGCGGTCGTCCTTCGTGAGCGTCCGACACCGCGCCAGCTTCTTGGTGTTGCGGTCGGCATGGTCGGGCTCGCCGTGGTTGTTGTTGGGCACGCACAGGCAGCGCCGTGGTTGCCGCTCGTTGTTACCCTCGGCGCTGCGCTCGCTTGGGCGATCGGCAACGTGCTGGCGCGCCGCGCGCAAGCCAGCTCGGGTTTGTCGCTCGTCGTGTGGTCGGGCCTGGTGGTGCCGGTGCCGGCGTTCGCGCTTTCCCTGGCCATCGATACGCCGCCCGTTGTGTGGGACGCACTGAGGGGCCTCTCGTGGGTGGCCATCGGGAGCACGGTCTACACGGCCGTGTTCGCAAGTCTCATCGGCTACGGCATCTGGAACTCGCTACTCGCGCGGTATCCGACCAGTGCCGTTGTGCCCTTCACGCTGCTGGTGCCGGTGGTGGGCATCCTGAGTGCGTGGCTCGTTCAGCACGAGATACCGTCGGCAACGGAGTTCGTGGGCGGGGTGATCATGCTCGCTGGGCTCGCTGCGGCGGTGGTGCAGCCGAGACGGCGCGCGGGGCGCCCTACAGCACCAGCCATCGAGTCAGTGGGTAAAGAAAACTTGACATAATGTAACGCGTGCTTTACTTTGAGCATGTCAAGCATTCTTGACACTGACCAAAGGGGAGCCGCCATGGCTGAACACGAACTGTCATTCGAGGAGAAGATCGCCTGGGGCGGTCTCATCATCGCCATCATTCACGGCACCGTTTACCTGAGCGTGCTGCTGACCCGCGCCGCCAGCACGCCGATGCCCGAGACGCCTTACGTTGACGCCTTGCTGTGGAGCCTCGGAGCGGGCATCGTCGCGATGATCATCCTCTCGACGGTTGTCTCCAGCACGAGCGGCAGAGACGGGCGCGCCACCGACGTTCGTGACAAGCAGATCGCCGCCCGCGCCGAGTTCACCGCGCGCGGGGTGCTGATCGCGGGCGCGCTGGCGGCGATGATCCTCGCGATGCTTGACCAAGACGGCTTCTGGATCGCCAACGTGCTCTACCTCGGCTTCATGCTCTCGGCCATTCTCGAGACCGTCACCAAGATCGCCCTCTACCGCGGAGGAGTGCCCGCATGGTGAAGCCGACGCGCGTCGCCAACAACATCCGCGCGCTGCGCTTCGCCGCCGGAGAGCTGACGCAGGCGGAGCTCGCCGCTCGCGTCGGTGTCACGCGCCAGACGATCATCGCCATCGAGCAGGGCAAGTACTCGCCGTCGTTGGAAGTCGCCTTCCAGATCGCCCACGCGCTCGACGCCCGCCTCGACGACGTCTTCAGCTACCCGACAAGCGCACCGACCACAGCCACATCGACCAGACCTTCTACGCCCTCACCCACGACGCCCTCAGGAGACCTCTCATGACCACCCCCGACGCAACCACCACGTCTGACGCCACGACGATGACCGCCATCACCCAGAGCGGATACGGCGGGGCGGAAGTGCTCCAGACCGAGCGCCGCCCTCGGCCCACTCCCGCACGAAACCAGGTGCTCGTGCGTGTGATGGCAGTGAGCCCTGACTCGGGCACCGTGCACCTCATGAAGGGTGACCCATACGCCGTCCGGCTTGCGCTCGGCCTTCGTCGCCCGCGCCAATCGGTGATCGGTCTCGCCTTCGCCGGCGTCATCGAACAGGTGGGTGCTGAGGTGACGGAGTTCACCGTCGGTGACCGTGTGGCGGGCACCGCCTGGGCGGCCTGTGCAGAGTTTGTGGTCGCATCCCCGGCGAAGATCGCCCGCATTCCCGACGACGTTTCGATGATCGACGCCGCCACGGTGCCGGTCTCGGCCGGTACCGCGCTCCAGGCGGTGCGCGACAGCGCGCGTGTTCGCGCCGGCCAGTCTGTTCTGGTGATCGGTGCGGGCGGCGGTGTCGGCTCGTTCATGGTGCAGCTCGCCGTGGATGCGGGAGCCAAGGTGACGGGCGTGGCCAGCGCGGCGAAAGCCGACTTCGTGCGGTCGCTGGGTGCCGAGCGCGTCATTGACTACCGAGTGGTCACCGAACCGGGCCAGTGGGGGCGCTTCGACGTGGTGATCGACGCCGCCGACGGTCGTCCTCTTCACGTGCTGCGCCGTGCCCTCACCGAGAGGGGCACCCTCGTCATCGTCGGTGCTGACAACGCGGGTGGGCCGCTCCTGCGCGGTGCTGACCGCCAGATGCGTGCCGCGCTGGCCAACCCTTGGGTGCGCCACCGACTCACCTCGGTCATGCAGCGCGAAAGCGGCGAGACCGTTGCGAGCCTCCTCGGCATGCTCGCTTCCGGCCGCCTGCGCGCGCCCATTGACGAGGTGGTACCGCTCACCCGCACGGCTGACGCCATAGCACGCCTTGCTCGACAGCTGACCCGAGGCAAGGTGGTTGTTGAACTCGCCCGCGAGTCCCGCTAGTCCGTGACACCGGCCGTGAGGCGCACGAACGGTGGCTACCGGCGCGGGCGAATCACGCGGCCTCTCTCAGCCGCCGACACGCGCTCCGGTGATCGGTCAGCGCCCGATGTTCTCGAGTGAGCCGGTGACTTGCCCGGCATCGTCGTAGATCGTGCAGAGCACTTCGCGGTCGCCGTTGGCCCAGCTACCTTCCGTGGGGAAGTAGTAGCTGTAGAAGTAGATCGAGTCGGCGTACTCAATACCGACGAATCCGGGGAAGGCGGCGAGGCACGCCGCGTCGGCCTCTTCGATCACCGCATCGGTACCCGGGAAGGTGTCGCCCTCGATGATGTACGAGGCGTAAATCTCACTGTCGTGCGGCTCGGAGCATGGCACGGTCGGAATGGTCTCGACGGTCTCGGAGGCGGTGGCGTCGTTCAAGCAGTCACCAACCTGCAGAGTGAAGACATCAGTGTTGTCATTGCCCTCAACGACCTCGCCGTCGTCGTCGCGCGTTGGCGTTCCGCCTCCAAATGTGGGCAGCAAGCTACAGCCGCTGAGGGCGATACCCGCCGCGGCGATAGCGACGATGGTGAGGCCGCGCGTCCAGGGCGCGGAAGTGGCATTGGTCACGGTGTGCTCTTTTCGGCTGGGAAGGGGTGGGGCGGGCCTCCCGACGCTGCTCGGGATGCTCGAGGCGAGCCTAGCGATCGGCGAGCCGCCGCAACACCTCATCGTGCAGTATTCCGTTGGTGGCGAGCGCGCTTCCGTGCCATGGTCCAACCTCACCGTCCACGGAGGTGAAGCGCCCGCCCGCCTCCTCGACGATGGGTTGGAGGGCTGCCATGTCGTACGGCTGTAGGTCGAACTCGCCCGCGATGTCGATCGCGCCCTCGGCCACGAGCATGTACGACCACATGTCTCCGATGGCGCGCGCCCGCCACACCGAACGGGTGAGGTCGATGATCTGATCGAGGCGACCCGCGTCATCCCAGCCGGGCAGGCTGTTGTAGCTCAGTACGGCATCGTCGAGGGAGGCAACCCCGCTGACCCTCAGCCGTCGCGATTCGTCGACGCCCGCCGACGTGTGGGCTCCCAACCCCCGGCCCGCCCACCAGCGTCGTCCGAGCGCCGGGGCGCTGACCACACCGACCGCGGGCACTCCGTCCACGGCGAGGGCGATGAGGGTGCCCCAGATCGGCACGCCCCGCAGGAAGTTGGCGGTGCCGTCGATGGGGTCGATGATCCATTGCCGGTGGACACCGGTGCCTGTCCCGGCCGCTGTCCCGTACTCTTCGCCGAGAATGCCGTCGTCCGGCCGCTCGGCCGCGAGCCCGTCGCGAATCACGCGCTCGACCGCTTGGTCAGCGTCGGTCACGGGCGTGCGGTCGGGCTTCGTGCTCACATGGAGGTCGACCGCGCGGAACCGGGCCAGCGACGCGGCGTCAGCGCGGTCGGCGAGTGCCAGGGCGAGAGCGAGGTCGGCGGCCAGATCGGTCGCGGACGCGGCGGCGTCGGAGTCGGCGGACGACGGCTGGGTGGATGCGGTGCTCACGCGTTCAGCGTATCCGCGCCGCCCCGCCCCGCGCCGGGCAGGAGCGTCGCCAGAAGGCGCTGCAGCGAGTCGAGCCGCTCGGCCCCGTGCTCGCCGAGCCCATCGGCTGCGACCGCCTCGATCATCGCGCAGTCGGGCGAGTCGGGCAGGTGCGTGCAGCCGCGCGGACACTGCTCGCCGACAGCGGCCAGATCGCCGAACGCCCGCAAGATGTTCTGGGGGTCGACGTGCCCGAGCCCGAACGAGCGGACACCCGGGGTGTCGATGATCCACCCGCCGCCGGGTAGGCGCAACGACACGGTCGACGAGGAGGTGTGCCGCCCGCGACCGGTGACGGCGTTGACGACACCGGTGGCCCGGTGGGCGTCGGGCACAAGCGCGTTGACGAGCGTCGACTTTCCAACGCCCGAGTGTCCGACCGCGACCGTGGTGCGGTCGCGCAGCAGCGCGTGCAGCGTGTCGATCGGTGGGGCATCAGAGCGGCTCTCGACGACCCGCAGGTCGAGACCCCGAAACTGTGCGAGAAACGGCGCCGGATCAGCGAGATCGGTCTTCGTCATCACCAGCAGCGGTTCGATCCCGGCGTCGAAGGCGGCCACGAGGTAGCGGTCGAGCAGGCGAGGGCGCGGCTCGGGGTTGGCGGCGGCGACCACCACCATCAGCTGATCGGCATTCGCGACGATGATGCGCTCGACCGCGTCGGTGTCGTCGGCGCTGCGGCGCAGCAGGGTGCGACGATCGTGCAGCCGCACGATGCGAGCCAGAGAGCCCTCGTCGCCGCTCGTGTCGCCGACGAGGTCCACGCGGTCACCGGTGACGATGGCGGTCGAGCGCAGTTCGCGCGCGCGGGTTGTGATGACGGAGCGCTCGGCGGGGGCATCCTCATCGACGAGGCAGAGGTATCGGCCGCGATCGACGGTGACGACGCGGCCCACGACGGCGTCGTCGTGCGCGGGCCGCTGTTTCGATCGCGGCCGGTTCGCTTTGGGGTTGGGGCGGGCCCGCACGAGCGACTCGTCATACTGCCCGTACGGGTCGTCGGGGTCGTCGTCGTCCGGGGGCAGCCAGCTCATGCTGGGCGAGCCGCCTGGTCGGTCGGTGTCGCTTGGTCGGTCGGTGTCGCCTGGCTGGTCGGGGCAGTCTGGTCGAGCATGGCCGCCCAGAGCTGGGGAAACTGGGGGAGGGTTTTGGCGGTCGAGCCGATGTCGTCAACGCGGACCCCATCGACGGCGAGGCCGATGATGGCTCCCGCGGTGGCCATGCGGTGATCCTCATAGGCGTGCCACTCGCCGCCGTGCAACGGTCGCGGTGCCAGGGCGAGACCCTCGTCGAGCTCGGTGCACGAGCCCCCGAGCCCGGTGATCTCGGCGGCGAGGGCCGCCAGCCGATCGGTCTCATGACCCCGCAAGTGGCCGATGCCGGTGATGGTGCTCGGGCTGCTGGCGAGAGCAGCGAGGGCGACAAGGGCCGGGGCGAGTTCGCCGCCCGTCGAGAGATCGAGGTCGACGCCGGGCACAGCGGCACCGCCGAGTAGCCCGACGCCCCCGTCGATCACCAGTGCGTCGCCGTCGCGGTGCACAGTCGCCCCGAACCGAGGCAGAAGCGTTTCGAGGTCAGCGCCGACCTGGGTGGTGTTCGTCGGCCAGCCCTCCACGGTCACCGTTCCGCCGGCGACGATGGCCGCGACGAGGAAAGGCGCCGCGTTCGAGAGGTCCGGCTCGATGGTGAGGTCACGGCCGCGAATCGGTGCGTGCGGTACGACCCACACGCCCGGTTCGGGACTCTCAACGGCGACTCCTCGATTGGCAAGAGCCGCGACGGTCATCTCAATGTGCGGTATCGACGGCAGGCGTTCGCCGGTGTGACGCAACACGAGGCCCTCGGTGAAGCGGGGGGCGGCCAACAGCAAGCCAGACACAAACTGGCTCGACGCCGACGCGTCGATCGCGATCTCACCACCGCGCACCGCGCCGGCGCCCCAGAGGCTGAACGGGAGGGTTCCGCGACCGTCGTCATTGACCTCGACACCGAGCGCGCGCAGGGAGTCGACGGTGGTACGCATCGGGCGGCGGCGGGCGGCCTCGTCGCCATCGAACGCGATCGGGCCGAGAGCGAGAGCGGCGACCGGCGGCAGAAACCGCATGACGGTGCCAGCGAGCCCGCAGTCGATCGACGCGCTGCCCGAGAGTTCGGCGGGGGGCGTGATGCGCAGGTCGGGCCCAAAGGCGCCGTCGCCGGGCACCTGCTCGATCTGCACGCCGAGCGAGCGCAACGCCTCAATCATCAGCATCGAGTCGCGCGAGTGCAGGGGCCGGCGCAGCAGCGAGGGACCGTCGGCAAGAGCCGAGAGCACCAGTTCGCGGTTAGTCAGACTCTTCGACCCGGGCAGGCTGACGCGCGCGGACAGCGGGCCCGTGGCACGCGGGGAGAGCCAGTCGCCCTCGGGGGAAAGGGCCGCGGAGTCGCCGGGGCGCTGTTCGTCGCCGTAGGGCGAGAACCGGGCGCCGGAATAGCTGAAGACCTGCATCGGTTATCAGGGTAACGGCACCGACCCGGAGCCGGACGACCACCTGTCGCGCGGGCTGCGCGCGAGCATCCGAGAGGAGTCGAATGCCCACCCTGCTGCTGGATGCTCCGCTCGCGTTGCCCGTGCAGAGACCGTCGCTAGACTCGCGCCTGATGTCTGACACGACCGATGAGCTTGCCGAGCGCCGCCGCCTCTTCGAGGAGCAGGCGCTGCCGTTCATGGACCAGCTCTACGGCGCGGCCATGCGGATGACGAAGAACCCCGCTGATGCCGCCGACCTTGTGCAGGAAACCTTCGTGAAGGCCTTCGCCGCCTTCGGGCAGTTCGAACAGGGCACGAACCTCAAGGCGTGGCTCTACCGAATCCTGACGAACACGTTCATCAACGTGTATCGCAAGAAGCAGCGTGACCCGTACCAGGGCACGATCGATGAACTCGAAGACTGGCAGCTCGGCGGTGCCGAGTCGGCCACCTCCACGACGACGCGATCGGCCGAGGCCGAAGCGATCGACCGCATGCCCGCGAGCGCCGTCAAAGACGCCCTGCAGGCGATCCCCGAAGATTTTCGACTAGCGGTCTATCTCGCCGACGTCGAAGGGTTCGCCTACCAAGAAATTGCCGACATCATGAAGACCCCGGTCGGCACTGTTATGAGCCGATTGCACCGTGGCCGTCGGCTCCTGCGCGAGCTGCTCGCCGACTACGCGCGGGAGCGCGGAATCGTCGCGAGCGCCGCCCCGACCCAAAGGAGCACTCGATGACGGACTGTGGCTGTGACAAGGCCAAGGCGGAGCTCGAGGAATTCCTGCACAACGAGCTGAGCCCGGAGCAGTGCCAGGATATCCGCGACCACATGGCCAACTGTGACGACTGCTCGGCCGAGCACCTCGTCGGCGTCACCCTGACCACCAAAGTCAAGGAGGCGTGCCAGGAAAAGGCGCCCGACGAACTGCGCGACATGATTCTCGGCTCGATCGAGCGCCTCAACGCCCGCTGAGGCATAACGCGGCGCTCAGCTGAGCGCGGCATCCATGATGTCGGCGTGTTCCTGTGCGCTGCGCTTGCTCGACCCGGTCGCCGGCGATGCCGAGGCCGCCCGCGACACAACCCGCATGGGCTTCATGCCCCGCTTCTGCGTCTCGAGTGCCAGGAACGGCCAGGCGCCCTGGTTCTCGGGCTCGTCTTGAACCCACACGACCTCGGCGTTCGGGTAGCGGTCGAGCGCCGCGCGCAGCGGCGCCTCGGGCAGCGGGTAGTACTGCTCGAGTCGCACGAGGGCGATGCCCGTGGTGCCGCGCTTCTCGATCTCGCTCTTGAGGTCGTAGTGGATCTTGCCGGCGTGCAGCAGCACCCGGCGCACCGCGCCGGCATCCACCACCGTCGCGTCATCGATGACTGGCTCGAAGCGGCCGTTCGTGAAGTCGGCGACCTCACTCGTGGCACCACGCAGGCGCAGCATGGCCTTCGGGGTGAAGACCACGAGCGGGCGGCGCGGCCGCGCGTAGGCCTGGCGGCGCAGCAGGTGGAAGTAGGAGGCGGGCGTCGAGGGCCGCGCGATCGTCATGTTGTCCTCGGCCGCGAGTTGCAGGAAGCGCTCGATGCGCGCCGAGGAGTGGTCGGGCCCCTGCCCCTCGTAGCCGTGCGGCAGCAGCAGCACGACGCTCGAGCGCTGGCTCCACTTCTGCTCGGCCGACGAGATGAACTCGTCGATGATCGTCTGGGCACCGTTGGCGAAGTCGCCGAATTGGGCCTCCCACAGCACGAGCGCGTCGGGGCGCTCGACCGAGTAGCCGTACTCGAAGCCCATGGCCGCGTACTCGCTGAGGAGCGAGTCGTAGATCCAGAACTTCGCCTGGTTCTCGCTCAGGTTTGCCAGTGGCAGCCACTCCTGGCCGTTCTCACGATCGTGGAGGACGGCGTGACGCTGCACGAAAGTGCCGCGGCGCGAATCCTGCCCAGCCATGCGCACGGGGGTCCCCTCCATGAGCAGCGAGCCGAGGGCCAGCAGTTCGCCGAAACCCCAGTCGATCTGCCCTTGCCGGCTCATCTCGACGCGCTTCTTGAGCATCGCCTGCAGTTTGCCGTGCACGGTGAAGCCAGCAGGCGGGTTGTCATGAGCGTCGCCGATGTGCTGGATGACCGCCACATCGACGGCGGTCGACTCGGGTTCCACGACCTCGTCGTCAACCACCCGCGCCGCGCTGCCGTCGACGACGGGCAGAGTGCCCGTCTGGGCTGCGTGGGTTTCGGCGAAGGCGACCTCGAGACGATCCTGGAAGTCGCGGTGTGCGGCTTCGAACTCTTCCTCGGTGATGTCGCCGCGCCCGACGAGCGCTTCGGTGTAGAGCGTGCGAACGCTGCGCTTGGCCTCGATGAGGTTGTACATGAGTGGCTGCGTCATCGAGGGGTCGTCGCCCTCATTGTGACCGCGCCGGCGGTAGCAGACCAGGTCGATGACGACGTCGCGATGGAAGTGCTGGCGGTAGGCGAACGCCAACTCAGCCACGCGCACGACCGCTTCGGGGTCGTCCCCGTTCACGTGGAAGATGGGCGCCTGGATGGTCTTGGCGACGTCGGTCGAGTAGATCGACGAGCGGCCTTCGCCGGGCGGCGTCGTAAAGCCGACCTGGTTGTTGACTACGACGTGAATCGTGCCCCCGGTTCGGTACCCGCGCAGCTGGCTGAGTTGCAGGGTTTCCACGACGACACCCTGCCCCGCCATGGCGGCGTCTCCGTGCACGAGCACGGGCATTACGCCGAAAGCGCCGTCGGCCTGGCGATCTTGCTTGGCCCGAACAATGCCCTCGAGCACACCGTTGACCGCCTCGAGATGCGAGGGGTTGGCGGCGAGGTACACGTCAACCTGCTGCCCCGACATGGCGGTGAAAACGCCTTCGGTGCCGAGGTGATACTTCACGTCGCCTGAGCCTTGAACCGACTTGGGGTCTTGCGTGCCCTCGAACTCGCGGAAGATCTGGCCATACGTCTTGCCCGCGATATTGGCCAGCACATTGAGGCGGCCGCGGTGGGCCATACCGATCGCGACCTCGTCGAGGCCCTGTTCGGCTGCTCCCTGCAGAACTTCGTCGAGGAGCGGAATGACGCTCTCGCCGCCCTCAAGGCTGAAGCGTTTCTGACCGACGTACTTGGTCTGGAGGAAGGTCTCGAACGCCTCGGCCTGGTTGAGCTTGCCGAGAATTCTCATCTGCTCGTCGTGGGTCGGCTTCTGGTACGGCTTCTCGAGTCGCTCTTGGAACCAGCGCCGCTGCTCCGGCTCCTGGATGTGCATGTATTCGATGCCCACGGTGCGGCAGTAGGTATCGCGCAGCACGCCGAGGATCTCGCGCAGAAGCATGGTTCGCCGACCACCGAACCCGCCGGTGACGAACTCGCGGTCGAGGTCCCAGAAGGTTAGCCCGTGGCTGGAGATGTCGAGGTCGGGGTGGCTGCGCTGCCGGTACTCGAGGGGGTCGACATCGGCCATCAGGTGGCCGCGCACGCGGTACGCGTTGATGAGTTCGTGCACGCGTGCGGTCTTGTTGATCTCGTCGGCGAGATCGACGTGGATGTCCTGGGCCCAGTGAATCGGGTCGTAGGGAATGCGAAGGTCGGCGAAGATGTCTTCGTAGAAGCGGCGCTCGCCGATGAGCAGCTCGTGCACCTTCTTCAGGAACTCGCCCGAGCCGGCGCCCTGGATGACACGGTGGTCGTACGTGCTCGTGAGCGTCACGGTCTTACCGATGCCGAGGTCGGCGAGGGTCGCCTGCGACATGCCTTGGAACTCGGCCGGGTACTCGAGAGCGCCGGCACCAATAATGGCGCCTTGCCCCTTCATGAGACGCGGAACCGAGTGCACGGTGCCGATGCCGCCGGGGTTGGTGAGCGAGATCGTGTTGCCCTGGAAGTCGCCCGCGGCGAGCTTGTTGTCGCGGGCGCGCTTGACGACGTCTTCGTAAGCGACAAGGAAGTCGCCGAAGCCCATCGATTCGCACTTCTTGATGCCGGGCACCAGGAGAGCGCGCGTGCCGTCGGGCTTCGGCAGGTCGATGGCGATACCGAGGTTGATGTGCGCGGGCGTGACGACGACGGGCTTGCCGTCGATCTCGTCGTAGAAGACGTTTTGGCTCGGGAACTCGCGCAGGGCACGCACCATTGCCCACGCGATGAGGTGCGTGAAGCTGACCTTGCCGCCACGGGCGCGCTTGAGATGGTTGTTGATGACAATGCGGTTGTCGATCATCAACTTCGCGGGAATGGTGCGCACGCTCGTGGCGGTCGGCACCGTGAGGCTCGCATCCATATTGCTCGCGAGCGTCTTGGCCATGCCCTTGAGCGGCGTGACGATGTCGTCGAGCTCGCCGTCGCCGTCGGCGTCGACGTGGCCGCCCGGGCCAGCAGGGGCCGGAGCCTGCGCGGGGATCGGCGTGGGCTGCGGGGCGACGGACGTGGTGCGCGCGACAGGGTGGCTGCCGGTCGCCGGAGCACTGGTTGCGGGCGCACTGGCCGCCGGCGCCGCGGACGCGACGGGCGGTGCGGCCGCGGCCACGGTGGGAGCGGTCTGTGCTGGTGCGTCGCCGCCGGTCGTCGCAGCGTGATACCGCTCGAGAATCGGCCACCAGGAGGGGTCGACCGTGTTCTTATCGACCTTGTACTGCTCGTACAACTCGTCTACGAGCCATTCGTTGGCCCCGAACTCGCCCGCGGCGTTGCCGTCAGGGCCGACTCCGGTCACTTGGCTTGACACAGCCGACCGCCCACTTTCGCTTCACATCGATGGGTGTAGATCAGGCGGCACCCTCTCTGGCGCGCCCGCACAAGCTTAACGGCTTGGGAGCCCCTGACCGCCCCATCGGCCCGCCCAGTAGCGTTAATTCATGCGATTCTTCCGCGAGCCCCCCGCGCACGATCTCACCTACAGCGACGTCTTCCTCATGCCGCAGCACTCCGAGGTCGGGAGTCGTTTGGTGGTCGACCTCACCGTCGATGACCCCACGGGGCTGCGCACCCCCATCGTGGCTGCCAACATGACCTCCGTGACAGGGCCGCGACTGGCCGCTGCCCTCGCGCGGCGGGGTGGCCTCGGGGTGCTGCCGCAAGACGGCGACGCGCAGCAACGGGCGGACGACATTCGCGCGGTGAAGGCGGCATCTCCCCTGCTCGACCCGCTCGTGCTGGTGAGCCGCGAGCACACTATTGCCGACGCACGGGCTCGTGTCGCCGACGTTCCGGGCGCTCTGCTCACCATCGTTGATGCCGACGGCGTGCCGGAGCGCAGCATCCCGGCCGCCGCTCTGCGCACAGCGCTGCCCGACGCGCCCATGGGTGACCTTCGTGATCCGGGGGTTCCGGGAATTGACGACGACGACGTCACTGACCCGCGCGCCGCGTTTGGCCTCATCGAGGCGGCGGGTGTCGATGCCGTCGTGGTTCGCCATCACGGGCGCATCATTGGGTCGTTGAGCGCGCGCAGCGCCGTGCGCGCCACGCTGTACCCTCCCGCGGTGGATGCTCACGGCCGCTTACGCGTCGCCGCCGCTGTGGGCGTCACGGGTGATGCGGCCGCGCGGGCCGCAGCGCTGGTGGAGGCCGGCGTTGACGTGATTGTCATCGACACGGCCCACGGACACCAGGGCCAAGCTATCGACGCGGTGCGGGCTGTCGCCGCCCGCCGCCTCGGCGTGCCCATCGTCGCCGGCAATGTCGTCACGGCGGAGGGGGTGCGCGACCTCGTCTCCGCGGGCGCGGACGTTCTGAAGGTCGGCGTTGGGCCGGGTGCGATGTGTACAACCCGCATGATGACCGCTGTCGGGCGACCGCAGTTTTCTGCCGTTCTTGAGACGGCCGCCGCCGCCCGCGAACTCGGTGCTCACGTTTGGGCCGATGGTGGGGTGCGCTACCCGCGTGATGTCGCCCTGGCGCTGGCGGCCGGGGCGTCGGCGGTCATGATCGGTTCGTGGTTTGCGGGCACCCTTGAAGCTCCCGGCGCGCTCGAGGTCGATGAGCACGGGCGCTGGTACCGCAGCAGCTGGGGTATGGCATCGACGAAGGCAGTGGAGGAGCGTTTTGCGCGACTCGACGGCTTCGAGCGAGCGCGGAAACGGCTTTTTGCGGAGGGCATCTCGAGCTCGCGAATTCTGCTTGACCCCGAGCGGCCGTCGTTGGACGACCTGCTCGACATGATCACGTCAGGACTGCGGTCGTCGATGACGTATGCGGGAGCATCCACCCTGACGGAATTCCACGAACGCGCTGTCGTGGGCACTCAGTCTGCAGCCGGTTACGAGGAAGGCAAGGCGCTGCCCGTCTCGTGGTAGCCCGTATCGTCTCGGCTCCGGCGACCTCTCAGGTGCGCGGGGCCAGCGGCCCCCTATACTGACGACGTTATGGAGCCTCCGAGTACGGGCCACGCCCCCACCGACGACCCCAGTCATAGTCCCTCGCCGACGCGGGGAGGCGCGCATGGGCTCTGAGTGGATCGGAGTACTCGCGGGCGTCATTCTCACCGTCGGCACCGGCTTTTTCGTGGCGAGCGAGTTCTCGCTTATCAACCTTGACCGTTCTGATCTGGAAGCGCGCCAGGCCCGCGGCGAAAAGCGTCTCAGCCCCACGATCGCGGCGTTGAAGATCACGTCGACGCACCTGTCGAGCGCCCAGTTGGGTATCACGCTCACGACGCTGCTCACCGGGTTTCTCATGGAACCCGCGATTTCGCGCCTGCTTGCGGGCCCGCTCACGGCGACCGGACTACCCGAAGCTGCCGTTCCGATTGTCGGTTCGATCACCGCGATCGTTCTCGCGACGCTGCTCTCGATGATCGTCGGTGAGCTGGTACCGAAGAACTTTGCGCTCACCCTGCCGCGGCAGACGGCGAAAGTTGTCGTGCCATTTCAGTGGGCGTTCACGACCGTGTTCCGCCCGGCGATCGTGGTGCTCAACGGCTCGGCGAACGCGATCCTCCGCGCGATGGGGGTTGACCCGAAGGAGGAACTCAGTGGTGCTCGTACCGCCGAGGAGCTCGCCTCCCTCGTGCGCCGATCGGCCAGCCAGGGCAGCCTTGACCACGACACGGCGACCCTGCTGTCGCGCACGCTCTCGTTCTCGCAACTCACAGCGGCCGACGTCATGACCCCGCGCCCGCGGGTCGAAGCGGTCGAGCGCGGTGACAGCGCGCAGGCGGTCATCGACCTGGCGCGACGCACGGGTCACTCGCGGTTTCCGGTGATCGACGAGTCTGTTGACGACATCGTGGGCATTGTGCACGTCAAGCAGGCCGTCGCCGTGCCCCGCGATCGTCGCGCCGACGTTCCGGCGTCGGCGCTGCAGAGCGAGGCCCTGCGGGTACCCGAGACGATGCTGCTCGACACGCTCCTGGCCGAGCTCCGAGGCCGCGGTTACCAGATGGCGGTCGTCGTCGACGAGTACGGCGGCACCGCCGGTGTCGCAACGCTCGAAGACCTCGTGGAAGAGCTCGTGGGCGAGGTGAGCGATGAGCACGACCGCGCCCGGGTTGACGTTGTGCGCTCGCGCAACTGGCTGACCTTCCCCGGCATGCTGCGCCCCGACGAGTTGCTCGACCGGGCGGGAGTCACCGTCTCTGACGATGGCCCGTGGGAGACCGTCGGCGGCTTCCTCATGGCCGAACTGGGTCGACTCCCCGAAGTTGGCGACACGGTGGAGATCGCCTCGGGCACGTTCCGCATCGAACGATTGGATGGTCGGCGCATCGATCGCGTGCGTTTCACTCCGCTCGCCACGGGCGAGATCGCGCTGCCGGCCGCGGCCGCGGACGAGGGGGGTGCCCGGTGACCGAAGCTGACTGGTGGGGTATCGCCTGGCTGTTCGTGCTCCTCGCGGCGAACGCGTTCTTCGTCGGTGCCGAGTTCGCGGTGGTGGCCGCGAAGCGTTCGCAGGTCGAGCCGCGCGCCGAAGCGGGCTCGCGGGCCGCAAAGACGGCGCTGTGGGCCATGGAGCACGCGACCCTCATGCTCGCCACGTGTCAGCTGGGTATCACGATCTGCTCGCTGCTGATCCTGAACGTCTCCGAGCCCGCCATCAAGCACTTGCTCGAGATCCCGCTCGGCCTCACCGGCTTGAGCCCCGCCTGGATCGCCGGGATCGCCTTCACCATCGCCCTGCTCCTCGTCACCTACCTGCACGTGGTGTTCGGTGAGATGGTGCCGAAGAACCTGTCGTTCTCGCTACCGACCCGGGCCGTGCTGATCCTTGCGCCGCCACTGGTGCTGGTGTCGCGCATCTTCGGCCCGGTCATCCGTGGACTGAACGCGATCGCGAACGGGGTGTTGCGCGCGTTCCGCGTTGAGCCGAAGGATGAGGCAGCGAGCGCCTTCACTCTGGACGAGGTCGAGACGATCGTGCGCCAGTCGACCCGCGAGGGTCTGCTGACCGACACAACCGGAGCGCTCAGTGCCGCGTTCGAGTTCACGAACAAGGTGGTCGCCGACGTGGCGCTGCCCATGGATGCCCTCACCTCGCTACCCGATGACGCGAGCGCCCTCGACGTCGAGCGCGCGGTCGCCCAGCGCGGGTTCAGTCGCTACGTCCTGGTCGACGATGCCGGCGAACCGACGGGCTACCTGCATTTGAAGGACGTGATCGACGTGCCCGATGACGAGCTCGACGATCCTGTTCCGCCGAAGCGGATCCGGCGCCTCGTGTCGATTCTGGCCACCGCCGAGCTGGAGGATGCACTTGCCGTCATGCGGCGCACGGGCGCGCACGTCGCCCGCGCCGCCGACGCCGACGGACGCACAACCGGCGTGCTCTTCCTGGAGGACATTATCGAAGAGCTCGTCGGCGAGGTGCAGGACGCGACACAGCGGCGCGGGCGGTAGCAGACGGGACGAGTGCCCCGTTCGCACCCACAAGAGGGGGATGACGTAGCGCCACCGTGACCGGTAGCCTTCGCTCAGCGTCACGCTGGTCGTTGGGGATCGATCGAAATGGGGACGACATGTCTATCGGGGAAGACACGCCGCCGGTCACCGGGCTGAGCCCGCGCACATGGCTGAGCAATCGAACGAGGCTCGCCGTTGCCATTGCCGTCACAGGCCTCCTCGTGCTGGGTGGTGGAGCGGCGAGTGCCGCGGTGGTCACTCAGCAGATGGCCGCCGCCGAGCAGGAGGAAGCCGAACGGGTCGCCGCTGAACTCGAGTTTGCGGAGGCGCTGGGCGAGTACACCGGTGTCGTCGGCGACGGTGACGCGCTCGTCAAAGACCTTCGGGCCTCGCTCGTGGCCGGGGCTGTTCTGCTCGACCAGGCCACGATCGACGAGGCCACCCGGATCGTCGAGTACCTCGCCCTTACACTCGCCGCGACCCAGCCCGCAAAAACCACCCGTGAGGTGGAGGACGAGAGTGACGCAATCACGTCCGCAATCGCCGACGCTCAGGCCATGCGTATCACCGTCGGCTCTCGCGCGATGGCGGTGGCGGAGGGACGGCTCGCCGCGGCGAGCCTCGCAGGGGAGCAGATTCGTCAGAAGGTCATGAGTGCGCTGTCCACGCTCTCGACGGCCCGCGACGGAGGCGACGCGATCGCCGACACGCTCGCCGGGCTCGTTGCCGCGGTGACGGCTGCCGAGGCGTCGCACCAGGCCGCACTCGACGCTCAGAACACCGAGAAGCCCGCCGACCCCGGCACGAAGCCGCCGACGAAGCCGCAACCCGACAAGCCCGAGAAGCAGGAGCCGGTCGACAAGACGGGGTGGTACACCGCGGAGGAGGCCGCCCAGGCCGTCATCACGGCCTGGGGAGCGGTGCCGTGGTACGAGGGCTGCGTCAAGGTCGGCGAGGGCTACTGGTACCGCAGCGGTGGCTCGCCGTCATCGCCCCCCGCCCCGCCCGCCGTCGCCGGACTGCTCGGGTTCAAGGTCGAGATCATCAACTCCGAGAAGGCCTGGGTCTGGTACTACGACTGCCCGTAGTTGTGGCGCTGACGCTCAGTAGTGCAGGCGTGCCTGCAGAATCACGATGTGGTCATCCGTCACGAGATAGACGAGGCGATTCACGTCGTCGATGCGGCGTGACCAGGCGCCGCTCAGAATGTGGCGCAGCGGCTCGGGCTTGCCGATGCCCGCGAACGGGTCGCGCCGGACGTCGGCGATCAGTTGGTTGATGCGCGTGAGCGTCTTGCGATCTTGCGTCTGCCAGTAGACGTAGTCCTCCCACCCGTCCGGGTCGAAGGCGACGGTGCGACTCATGGTCGAACCGTTCTAGTCGTCAGAGAGTGGCCGCTGCTCGAACTCTCCACGCCTCGCGCGCTCAAGAGCGGCGAGAAGCCGCTCTGCGTTCGCGGGGTTGCGCAGCAGGTAGGCCGTCTCGGTCATGGCGTCATAGTCGGCCTTCGACAGGATGACCGCATTGCCGTGCTTCGAGACGACTTCGACGGCCGTGTGGTCGTCGTTCACCTGCTGGATGAGCCCGAAGAGCGTCTTGCGCGCTTCAGTGGCGCTGATCGCGGTCATGATGCCCCCTCAGTGGTACTGGATATCGTACCACTTTGGCGCTTTCAGCAGGGGCTATCGTGCATGTGACAGTGCAGACGTCATCTGAGGAGTGGTGAGAGATGTCGACGGAAGCTGTTCGACGGCTCACGACGATAGCCAAATCGGCTCTTGTCGGCGCCGGATTATCGAGCACGGTGATGCTCCTCACCATCACCGCTCAGCCGGTGGTTGCGTGGACTTGTGCCCTCCTCACCGTTGTTCTCGTCGCTGCGTTAGCTCTCGCGAATCTCCGAGGAGACGTCCCGTGAAGCTCAGCGGTAGGCGCGGCGGTACTGCGGTGGCGTGCCGACGGGCACCCCGTCGACCTCGGCGCCGAGGGCGCGGGCGAAGCGCAGGGCCGCGTGCGGGTCGCGCATGAACTCGCGGCCCATCATGACGGCGTCGGCGCGGCCGGAGGCGACGATCTCCTCGGCTTGGACGGGCTCGGTGATGAGCCCGACGGCGTTGACGAGCACGTCGCCCTCGCGGCCCACCGTCTCGGCGAACGGCACCTGATAGCCCGGGCCCACCTCAATGCGGGCGCGCACGAGTCCGCCGGAGGAGATGTCGAAGAGGTCGGCCCCCGCATCCTGCGCCCACGCGGCGACGATAGCGGTGTCGTGCTCGTTCCAGCCCGCCAGGCCGCTATCTGCGAGGTCGTGCGCCGCGAGCCAGTCGTCGTCGACCCAGTCGCTCGCCGAGAACCGCACGAGGATCGGCACGTCGACGGCGGCGCGCACCGCGCGCACGATGTCGAGTAGCAGGCGGGCGCGGTTCTCGAGGCTGCCGCCCCACTCGTCGTCGCGGCGGTTCGACAGCGGCGAGAGGAACTGGTGCAGCAGGTACCCGTGCGCGGCGTGGATCTCGACGAGGTCGAAGCCCGCCTCGACGCTGCGGCGCGCGGCGTCGGCGAACGCCGTGACGAGGTCGTGGATGCCCTGCGCATCGAGCGCGACCGGCTCGGCGTACCCCTCGAACGCAACCGCCGAGGCCGACACGGTCTGCCAGCCGCCGAGCTCGGCGGGCACCGTGCCCGATCCGGACGCGCCGTTCGTCATCACGCCCCACTCCGGATACACCGAGGCCTTACGTCCGGCGTGGGCCAGCTGGATGCCCGCGGCGGCCCCCTGCGTGTGGATGAAGTCGGTGACGCGGCGCCACGCGGCGACCTGCGCGTCGTTCCAGATGCCGGTGTCGTGCGGGCTGATGCGGCCCTCCGGCGTCACGGCGGTCGCCTCGGCGACGACGAGCCCCGCCCCTCCGCGCGCGAAGGAGCCGAGGTGCACGAGGTGCCAGTCGGTCGGCACGCCGTCCTGCTCGACGACGGTGTACTGGCACAGCGGCGACACCCACAGCCGGTTGCGCAGGGTCAGCTCGCCGGGGAGGCTCGGGCGGAGGGTCAGGGGGGAGAACAGTGCGGAGGTCACGCTGAGAGTCAAGCGCATGCGCCCTGGGTGTATTCCGGACGAGGGATGCGCGGCCGACCGACCGAGATCGCCACGCGGCCCGGCTCGTGGATAGGGTGACCGCGTGAGCGACGAGCACGAGATGACGCCGGCCGAGGCCGCAGCGCTCGTCCGCGTGCCGACGCCTGACGACGACAAGTACGCGCGGGGCGTGCTCGGCATGCTCACCGGCTCGAGCCGCTACCCGGGTGCCGCGGTGCTCGGCGTCGAGGCCGCGCTGCGCACCGGCGTGGGCATGGTGCGCTACCTCGGGCCTGAGCGAGCCGCGGACCTCGTGTTGCAGCGCCGCCCCGAGGTCGTCACGGCACCGGGGCGTGTGCAGGCCTGGGTCGCGGGATCGGGAATGGAGCTCGTCGACGGAGAGTCTGTCGAGCTCGTGCAGACGGCGCTCGCGAGCGGGCATCCGCTGGTCATCGATGCCGGGGCGATCGCCCCGGGCGTGCTCGAGGCGGTGACCGGCCCCGTCATCATCACCCCGCACGCGGGCGAGCTTGCGCGCCTGAGCACGACCGAGGTCGCCGCCGTGCGCGCCGACCCGGTCACCGCCGCGCGCGCAGTCGCCGAGCGGTACGGCGTGGCCGTGCTGCTGAAGGGGCACACCACGCGGATGGTCGTGCCCGGTGGGCCGGTGCTCGTCGCGCGGCGGGCACCAGCGTGGCTGGCGACGGCGGGGGCAGGGGATGCTCTCGCGGGCATCCTCGGAGCCCTCACTGCCACGCATGCCGCCTCAGGCCCCCTCGACCTCTCGCAGCTCGCCCGCTTGGGCGCAGCGGCCGCCGTGCTGCACGGACTCGCCGCGACCCGCGCCTCAGCCGGCGGGCCGCTCACGGTGCTCGACCTGTGCGCGGCGCTGCCCGCGACGATCGCCGAACTGCTCGGCGCGGCAGCGCGCTGAGCCGCCACTACCCTCGAGGTATGCCCGCGCCCGCTGACACTCTCGTCCGCGCACGCTCGGTCATCGCCCTCATCGGCGGCAGTGCGATCACCCTTTGGCTCGCGTTCGGTGCCGTGCATCTGTGGCTCGGCTACCTCAACCTCTACGGGCCCGGCCTGCCGATGGGCGACGTCACCTACGTCTACCTGTTCTGGGTCGAGCGGGGGCTGCTCGGCGGCGAGTGGGTCGGTATCGACACCTCGTGGGTGTACCCGCTGCTGGCACTCGTGCCGATGCTCGCGGCGTACGCCTTCGGCCCCGATCTGTACGGGTCGATGTGGCTGACGATCGTGATGGCGCTGAACGCCGCCGCTCTCGTGGCCATCATCGGTGTGCAGGAGCGCGCTCGGCACGCGGCGATCGCCTGGTGGTGGATGCTCTACCTCACGCTGCTCGGCCCCATCGCGCTCGGCCGCATCGACGCCATCACGGTGCCCGTCGCACTCGTCGCCGTCATGCTCATTGCTGATCATCCGAAGTGGGGCGGCGCTCTGCTCGCTGTCGGTGCGTGGATCAAGGTGTGGCCCGCTGGCGTGCTGCTCGCTGCCCTCCTCGCCCTGCGCGAGCGCGGCGCGGTCATGGCCGCCGCGGTCGGAACCTCGATGGTCGTGATCGCGGCCGGGATCGCGCTCGGGGACGCCTCGGCGCTGCTGACCCCGATCACCGAGCAGAGCGGCCGGGGGCTGCAGGTGGAGGCGCCGATCTCGACCGTGTGGCTCTGGGCAGCGGCCGCGGGAGAGTGGGCCGCTCGGGTGTACTACGACCAGGGCATCCTCACCTGGCAGGTCGATGGCGCGGGCAGCGCGCAGGCGGCCGCCGCGATGACCCCGCTCCTCGCCCTCGCTGTCGTCGTGATCGGCGCTCTCGGATTGCTCGCGAGGCGGCGCGGGGTCGATGACGTCGTGCTGTTCCCCGTACTGGCGCTCGCGCTGGTCATGGCGCTCATCGCCGTCAACAAGGTGGGGTCGCCGCAGTTCGCCACCTGGATCGCCGTGCCCGTCGTGCTCGGCTTGGTCTGGCAGCGGTGGGGCGGCGTGTCGTTCCGGGTGCCCGCGATGCTCGCGCTGGTCATCGCCGTGTTGACGCAGGTCGTCTATCCCGTGCTGTACGCGAACCTGCTGTCGCTCGAGCTCGGCATGTTGATCGTGCTGACGGCGCGCAACCTGCTGTACCTCGTTCTGCTGGGCTGGGCCGTTGGTCAGCTCGTCGTGCTGTGCTGGCAGTCGACTCGCGCCGCAGCGCTCGAGCCCGTTCATGCTCAGGAAGGAGCATCCGCGTGATCGTCGCATTCTCGGTTGCCCCCTCGGGCGGCTCGCCGTCGGATTCGGTGCACGATGCGGTCGCCGCCGCCGTGCGGGTCGTTCGAGAGTCGGGCCTGCCCAACCGCACCTCGTCGATGTTCACCGAGATCGAGGGGGAGTGGGACGAGGTGATGGCCGTTGTCAAGGCGGCCACCCTCGCCGTGGCGGAGTACGGCACGCGCGTGTCGCTCGTGCTCAAGGCTGACTACCGGCCCGGTCACACCGGTGAGCTCGACGGCAAGGTGCAGCGGCTCGAACAGGCGCTCGCGAAGCACGAGAACACCCCGTGACGACGGTACTGGCGGCGCCGCACCCGACGCCGCGCGTCGGAAAGGCGCGCGTCTACGCGGCGCTACTGGCGCTCGCCCTCGGCGGTTTCGGCATCGGCTCGACCGAGTTCGTCGCGATGGGGCTTCTGCCGGAGATTGCGAGCGACCTCCTCCCGGGCCTGTATGCGACGAATGCCGAAGGAGCCATTGGGCAGTCGGGCTGGGTCATCACGGCCTACGCCCTCGGTGTTGTCGTCGGAGCGCCCGTCATCGCGGCGCTCGGTGGCCGCATGCCGCGCCGACGCCTGCTGCTCTGGCTCGCCGCCGCGTTCACCCTGGCCACGATCGCCTCGGCGACGCTGCCGACGTTCGAGCTCGTCATCGCGGCGCGGTTCGCCGCCGGTCTGCCGCACGGCGCCTACTTCGGCGTTGCCGCGCTGGTCGCCGCGAGCCTCATGGGCCCGGGCAAGCGCGGCCAGGGGGTCGCGCTCGTGCTGAGCGGCCTGACCGTCGCGACCGTCTTCGGCGTGCCGCTCATCACCGCGGTCGGGCAGACCGCCGGGTGGCGAGCCGCCTACCTCGTGGTCGCGGCGCTGTTCGCGGCGACGTTTGTCGCGGTGCGAATCCTGGTGCCCTGGCAGTCGGGCGACGCGAACTCGACCGTGCGCAGCGAGCTCGCCGCCTTTGGCCGCGTTCAGGTATGGGTCGCCGTCGCCGTCGGCGCCATCGGCTTCGGCGGCTTCTTCGCCGTCTACAGCTACATCGCGCCCATGGTGACCGACGCGGCCGGGATGCCCTCCGCCACCGTACCGTGGGTGCTCGCTGGCATGGGCGCGGGTCTGACGATCGGCAACATCATCGGGGGGCGCCTGGCCGACGCCGGCACCTCGCGAGCCATGTTCATCGGTTTCACCGGACTTATCAGCGCGATGGTCATCGTCGGCCTTGCCGGACAGAACCCGGCCGGCCTCGTGACCGGAACCTTCCTCGTCGGATTCATGGCTGCGATCCTGTCGCCGGTGATTCAGACCCGTCTCATGGATGTCGCCGGCGACTCGCAAACCCTTGCCGCAGCGCTCAACCACTCGGCGCTCAACGTTGGCAACGCCCTCGGGGCTTTCCTCGGCGGTCTCGTTGTCGCCGCGGGGTGGGGCTACCTCACGCCGGCGTGGGTCGGTTTGCTGCTCGCGCTGGGCGGCACGCTCCTCGCGGCGGTGAGCGTTGCCCTCGAGCGGCGCGCGGTACGGTCGGCTCGACCGGTCGCGGCGGGGAGCGCCTAGATTCCGCTGCCGCCGGAGGGAGCATCCACGAGGATGCCGTCGCTGATCGCCTGCTTGCGCAACGCGACCTTCGTGCCGACGTCGATGCCCGCAATGCGGTACTTCTCGCGAATGCGCTTGAGGTAGCTCTTCGCCGTCTCCTCCGAGATACCGAGCTGGTAGGCGACCGTCTTGACCGGCTCGCCAGCACCGTAGAGCGCCATGACGCGCCGCTCTTGCGCACTGAGGCGCGGGGAGCCGCCGACATCAGCAGCGTTCAACGCCAGGTCGAGCTCGGCCGAAATGAACGACTCGCCTTGCTTCGCCGCCCGGATGGCCTCGACGATCATGCCCGCGTCTTCGCTCTTCACGAGGTAACCGAGGGCGCCGGCGTTGAGGGCCTCGCGCACCACGTTCGGCTCGCTGTAGGTGCTCATGAGCACCACCCGCACGTTCATCGACTTGAGGGTCTGGATCTTCAGCGAAACCGGAATGTTGTCTTTCAGGTCGAGGTCGAGCAGCACGACGTCGACCGGGAAGGCCGGATGCGAGAGTAGATCGGGCCACGCCGCGACCGCCGCAACCATGTCAATGTCGTCGGCCGCTTGCCGAATCCACTCGGTGAGCGCCCCCAGCAGCATGCGGTGGTCGTCGACCAGGGCCAGACGGATTGGCTCCAGTGCCATCGCCCCTCCTTCGCGGTGCGGTCGTAGTCGGACTCAGTGCGGGCGGGCGGCGTCGGCCGGGTTCTCGACGTGGCAGTCGAGCTCAATGACGAGCGAACCACCTGCTGTGCTGTCACTGTATCGCCCGACTCGGTCCAGAGCCTCCCACACACCGGGGTCGACGCGATTCCGTCGAAGCCCTGAAACCTCGATCCGCAAGGGTACGACCAGGTGACCGACCCCTGCCGGGCGCTGGGCATCAACCGGTCCGAGTGACACGGTGACCGCGCGCGGCGCGGCTGCCCCCGAGGGGTCGGGGGTGAGCAGCCACAGAGCGGCCAGCAGCGAATCACGCTGCACGTCGTCGAAGAGACCTGCAAGAGTGCCCGGGTCGCTCACCGTCACGCGACGACCGAGGTGTTCCGACTCGCTGATGGCGTGGAACAGCCAGGTCTCACGACGTCCCTCAATCAGATGCAAGCGCAGCTCGGTCGCCAGGGTCGACGCCCGCGCGGCGTAACGCTCGGGAAGAGGGAGAGGCGCCTCTCCGGTGGCGACCGCGTCGAGGAGCTGCTCGGCATCGAGATCCAGTCGGGCAAGTTCCTCACTCGCGAGCATGCCGACAGCGAGCCGCGGTGCGGTCACGGTTGACTGCACGAGCACGCGGTCGAGCTCGCGCTTGAGCATCCGTTCGAAGGCCTGAACGAGAAGGACGCCCGTGATGCCCGGCCCCACCGCGAGAGCCACCGCCACCACTTGCGAGGGAATCGTGACGGGAGTCAACGGTGTCGTGGCAACGATCGCGCCGACCAAGGCGCCACCCAAGAGCCCCGTGGCGACGAGCACCTCCCAGCGTTGCCGCAGCGTCACGATGACGAGCAAGACGAAACCGGCCGAGATCGACGCGGTGGCGTACTGCCCGACATTGCCCAACGGCGAAATCGCGACGATGTCGAGCCACACCACCGCGGCGAGGGCGGCAAGGAATACCGCGTACAGCCAATCGGGCAAGCGCTCACCGCTCGCAGAAATGGTGATCGTCAGCCCGAGGAACGTCACCATCAAGAGAAGCCACGCCGCGGCAATGGGGAGTACGGAGGGGTACAGGTCGATACGAAGCAGAAACAGGGTGATGCCGATCATCGACTGCAGGGCGGCGATGATCGCGACACCGAGCCCGAGGAAACCGGAGCCGAGTGCCGATGCGTGCGTGGACGTGGGGGAGCCGCGTCGGGTGGAAGACCGAGCGCCCGACGGACGAACAAGACCGCCGAGCGTGGACTCTTCGGGCGGGGTGTACCGGCCGCTCATCGCGGCACCTCCAAGATCACGGTGGTGCCGGCGCCCGGGGTCGAGAAGACGCGGGCGCTCCCACCGACATCGTGCAGGCGGGCGACCACCGACTCGGTGAAGCCGAGGCGTTCCGAGGCAACCGATGCCGGGTCGAAGCCCACTCCCGCGTCGGTTACCACGGCGCGAATGGCGTCGTCGCTCTGGGTGATCGTGACATCAGCGGTGTCGACACCGGCGTGCCGTCGCACGTTTTCGAGGCACTCGGCGAGGGCGAGCAGGAACGCATCGAGGACGTCGCTGGGCAGCAGCACCTGCCCACTGCCGTGCCACCGCACCGAGAGGCCCATGCGGAGGAAACGTTGCTTCACCGACTCGAGGGTTGTGCCGAGCGGGGTTTCCGCGACCGGCTCGAGGCTGTAGACGCCCGAGAACTGTGGCATGGGCGTTGACCCCAGTCGCAACTGGCGCAGCAGGCGGGCGTCTTCGGCTGCCTGTTCGCGGAGGGCTGCGGCCGATACACCGACCCCCGAATGGGCCAGCAGGGTGAGGGTCGCCAGCACCGTGTCGTGCAGCAGACGAGCACTCTGTCGTCGTTGCGCTTCGGTCTCGCTGGCTTGGCGTTCAACCTGGTGGGCGCGGCCAATGTTCTCGATGCGGCGCACGGCGCGTTGCACCCCCACGGTCACCCACAGGCCGATGATGAGGGTGATCACCCAGCCCGCGAGGGTCGCGATCGCCGCGGTCGAGATGAGACCGCTCGTGGGCCCCGCCGTGGCGACCAAGAGGCTCGACGTCAGCGTGCCACCCGCCCACAGCAGCCAGCGGCCCGTGTTGTCGGTGAGGACGAGCCCGACGCCGCCTAGCCCAGCGGCTCCGAGCGGCGCTAGCGACGTTGCCAGCGCGAGCGACGAGGGTTGCCCCCACGGCAACTGGGCGAGCGCGATTGCCGCGCACCCCAGCACGATGCTGAGAGCGACCCATCCGATGTGTTCACTGCGCCCCACCATGACAAGGGCGGAGGCCTGGCCGAGCAAAAGCATGAGAACCGAGGGCAGCAGGTCGGCCTCGACGACTCCTGGCAGGGCCAGACAGAACGCGGCCACCGTGACACCGCTCAGGCCGAATGCCCGCGCCGCACGCCGCAGGAGGCGGCGGCGATCTTTTTCAATCAGCTCCATCGTGAGCCATGTCGGGTCATGGGCTCAGTCTCTCACCCCACGGGGCGCCAGGCTCAGAGGCCACACGCTCGCGTATATGCCGCGTAGAGCCTCGCTTTCGTCTCGGAATCTGCGGCAATCGTGACGGTTCCCGACCTGCCGTCAACTGTCACAGACACCCGAAACAACGTGCCCTGCTTATCGTCTGCGAGGGCATGGGAGTCGCATCGTGCGGGCGTGATCAGCAAGGGGATGCTCACCGCGCGCTCGCTGCCGCTGAGCCCCGCAGGCAGCGGTTCGCTGGGTGTTCGGCTGCCGTCGCTCGCGCGCACGAGCGCAAAGAGCACCGTGTCGCTGATGCTCAGCAGTTGTACGTCACGCGCCGGGCTGGTGCCGCGCGGATCAACCTCGAGGGCGAGCCCGATCAGCGGACCGTCATCGCGGGCCGGGTCGTGCCGAACAGAGAGCGTGACCGTGTCGGCAACCGCCTGGGTGAGACACTCGGCCGTGACCCACTCCGCCCATTGCCCTATGCGGTCGACCGTGTTCAGGTGAACCTCGCCCGTGGATCCGTCGGCGAGCAGCACGGTGAGGACGGCGGTCGGCGGCGTCGTGACCGGCGCACGGCCATTGCTCGGACACGTGGTGGCGGTCAGCGTGAGGGCGAGATCACGAGTGAGGCCCGGGCCGATCGTTGTTGTGCGTTCGCGAACGATCGGTGCGACGAGAGTCGCCGACTCGAGGCGCGCGCCCACGACGGTGAGCGGCAGCGAGCCGCCGTTGCGCAGCGACAACTGAATGCCCCCGCGCGACGGGTCGATGCGCGACCGGTACACCTCGGCTGACACCACGACCTCGTCGACCGTCGACACCGCGCTCGAGACCTCCGGGCCGGGTTCGCCGGAGCCGGAGAGGGCGGGCTGGGCGGGCGAGCATCCGCTCAGCACGAGCAACGGCAGAAGCAGAAGCAGAACCGAGGCCGTCACTGTACGGAATCCGGCATGGAGGGCGACCACGCTCAGGGAGGGCGCCACCGCGCGCTACTCCGCGAGGAGGGCCGCGATCGGCGGCCCGACGAGGTCGTTCTCGATCAGAAAGGCATCGTGCCCGAACGGTGACGCGATGACGAGCGCCTCACCGTCGTGCATCGTGTTCGGCAGGTGCGCGGCGATGTCGCGAGATTGCTCGACCGGGAAGAGGCGATCGCTGTCGACTCCCAGAACGAGCGCCCGTGCGGTCACTCGCCTGAGAGCGTCGGCCACCGACCCCCGACCTCGTCCCACGTCGTGCGAGTTCATCGCCTCGACAAGCGTGAGGTAGCTGCCAGCGTCGAAGCGGCGCGTGAACTTATTGCCGTGAAAGTCGAGGTAACTCTCGACCGCGAAGCGCCCGCCCTTGCCGAGCGGATCGAGAACGCCCTGCCACGATCGTTCGAAGCGCTCGTTGAGTTCGGTGGGGGATCGGTAGTTGAGCAGTGCCATTCTCCGCGCGAGCGCCAACCCTCGATACGGCCCTTCCGGCTCGTCGTAATAGTCGCCGTCACGAAAGAGCGGGTCCATGCGGATCGCTTCCAGCTGCACCGAGTTCAGAGCGATCTGGTCGGCGCTGGAGATCGCGGTTGACGCCAGAACCGCGAGCCGTTCGACGCGATGAGGATGCTCGATCGCCCACTCGAGCGCGTGCATGCCTCCCATGGAGCCGCCGACGACCGCGGCAAACCGCTCGATGCCTAGCGTGTCAGCGAGCGCCACCTGGGCGGCCACCTGATCGCGGATTGTCAGGTACGGAAACCGCGAACCCCACTCGCTGCCGTCGGGCGCGAAGGAGGCCGGACCGGTCGAGCCCTGACACCCGCCGAGCATGTTCGGTGCCACCACGAACCAGCGGTCGGTGTCGATGGCGAGGCCAGGCCCGACGATTCCGCCCCACCAGCCGGCGGTTGGATGCCCGGGGCCGGGCCGCCCGACCACGTGACTGTCACCGGTCAACGCGTGCACGACGAGCACCGCATTGTCGCGGGCTGGGCTCAGGGTGCCCCAGGTCTCGTAGGCGAGTCTCGCGTGCGGCAGGGTTGCCCCCGACTCGAGCGCGAGTGTTCCGACGCGTGCGAACTGGCGATGCCCCGGGTCATCACCTTCCCGCCAGGCCCCCGTCGTCGGCGGAGTGCCCAGCATGGAGCGCCGGTTGGCCTCGGTGATGAATGCCGAGGGCACCGTGTCTTCGCTTGTCTGCCAGTCCATGCTGCGCTCATTCTCTCGCAGAACGAACCGCGCCCCCGCCGCGTGCCGTCGGGCACAATTCGGCGGGGGCGCGGGCGAGATGCGGGTGTGGAGGATCTCGCCTACAGCGCCGCGTTGGCGGCGACGACCGCGCGTGCGGCGGCGAAACCGTTCTCGAGGTCGGCGATGATGTCGTCGATGTTCTCAAGCCCCACCGACAGGCGCACCAGACCGGGCGTGACGCCGCTCGTGAGCTGTTGTTCGGGCGTCAACTGCGAGTGGGTTGTCGAAGCCGGGTGAATGATAAGGCTGCGCACGTCACCGATGTTCGCCACGTGGCTGAAGAGCTCGACCGAATCGACGAGGGCGCGCCCCGCATCCACCCCGCCCTTCAATTCGAACGAGAGCACAGCGCCCACGCCCTTCGGGGCGTACTTCTGCGCGGTCGCGTACCAGGGGCTTGACGGCAGACCCGAGTAGCTGACGCTCGCGACGTCGGAGTGAGCCTCGAGCCATTGGGCGACAGCGACGGCGTTCTGCACGTGCCGCTCAACACGCAGGCTGAGGGTCTCGATGCCCTGAATGAGTTGCCAGGCGTTGTCGGGCGACACGGCTGCACCGATGTCGCGCAGCAGTTGCACCCGCGCCTTGATGATGTATGCGATGCCGTCGCCCAGCACCCCCGTGTAGCTTGCGCCGTGGTACGAGGGGTCGGGCTCGGTCAGGCCCGGGAATCGGTCGACGTGCTGCGACCACGCGAACTTTCCACCATCGACGATGACGCCGCCGAGCACCGTGCCATGCCCGCCGAGGAACTTCGTGGCCGAGTGCACGACGATGTCGGCACCGTGCTCGAGGGGGCGGATGAGGAAGGGCGTCGCGATCGTGTTGTCGACGATCAGCGGGAGGCCGTGCGCGTGCGCGACCTCGGCGACCGCGCTGATGTCGAGGAGGTTCACCTTCGGGTTTCCGACAGTCTCGCCGAAGAACAGTTTCGTGTTCGGGCGTACGGCGGAAGCCCACGCCTCGGGGTCATCCTGGTTTTCGACGAAGGTGACCTCGATGCCGAGCTTCGCAAGCGTGTACGTGAAGAGGTTGTACGTGCCGCCGTAGATCGACGATGACGACACGATGTGGTCGCCCGCCTGGGCGATGTTCAGCACCGCGTAGGTCGTCGCGGCCTGGCCGGACGCCAAGAGCAGGGCCGCCGTGCCGCCCTCGAGTGCGGCAATGCGCTGCTCGACGACGTCTTGCGTCGGGTTCTGAATGCGGGTGTAGATGTTGCCGAACTCCGCGAGAGCGAAGAGGTTCTTCGCGTGCTGCGCGTCGTTGAACGTGTAGGCCGTCGTGCGGTAGACCGGGGTGGCACGCGCGTTCGTGACCGGATCGGGCTGAGCGCCCGCGTGAATCTGCAGGGTTTCAAACTTCCAGCTGGCGTTCATGGGGTCCTCCTCGTGGGTCGGTGGAACGCCTCGAACGGTACGCGCGGCGACGGTGCCCGGGCAATGTCGCCCGACACACGCCGTAACCTGCGCGCGAGAGTTAGAACGGCGCGTCGCGTCGCGAGCCCGTCGGATCGGTGCGGGAAGGCTGAATGAGGAGCGGCCCGGTGCGGGCATCCAGATCGGGCCGAAACAGCCAGCGCGGCCGAGGCTCGACAAGCGGACGGAATGCGCGACGAACCGGTCGCGTGGAAAGCACCAGGGTGATCCCGATCGCGATGACGATCATTCCCACCAGCCACGGCCACCCGGAGCGCTCGTCGCCCCCGATCACACCGCTCTCGCGAATGGGGTAGACCACGAAGCTGTGGAGCAGGTACACATACATGGTCGCTTGCCCCAGCGGCGTCACGGCCACGGCCCGGCGTGGCACGAGCACGAGCACCGCCGCTGACAGCAAGACCGCGAGAGCGATGAGTGCCAATCGAACGAGGCTTGCCCACCACTCATCGACACCGAGGCCCGTGTACGACTCGTCGTAGAAGAACCAGTAGCGCAGCTCAATCGCGCGCCACACGTCAATGAACGCGATGAGCAGGCTCAGCCACGCGGCGAGCACCGTGACGGCAACCACCCGCACGAGAACGGTCGGCGGTGCCGCGACCCGCCAGCGGTCGATGATGCCCCACTCGTGCAACTTCCAGCCGAGCACGAAGAACGGCAGGATGCCGAGAGCCCGAGCGAGCGAAAATGTCGCCCCCACGTTGTCGAAGAACCCGACCCCCACCGAGATCACGACAGCCCACACCAATGGCCAACGCACGAGCGCCAGGTAGGGCAACAGGAGACGGAATATGCCCAGGGCAAGCAGAAACCAGAGGGTCCACGATGGGCGCGTGGGATTCAGGGTCCAGTTGCCTTCGACGATGGCCTGAACGGCCGTCCAAATCGACTCGAAGATCACGTACGGAATCACAATGTCGGTGATGACGCGTTGCATGCGACGCTCGCTCGCCGGCCCCGACTTCGAGAAGTACCCGCTGATAAGCGCGAACAAAGGCATGTGGAACGCGTAGATGAACAGGTAGGCGATCAGTGCCGCGTCAGAGTCGCCGATGAGTCGCTGAATCGCGTGACCGATGACGACCAGGGTGATGGCGACAAACCGAGTGGTGTCCCACAGCGGTACCCGCGGGCGCGGCGACAGTCCTGCTCCCCCCATGCGCACGAGGGTAGCGGCTTGGGCTCGGGAGTAGCGTGGGGTCATGACAGATTCGACCGCGACCGCGACCGCAGCCGTCACCGCCCCGTTCACCGCCGTGGTCACCGGAGCGAGTTCGGGCATCGGCGCCGCAACGGTCCGACTGCTGCGGGCACGCGGGTGGCGGGTGATCGGTGTCGCTCGACGAGTCGACCGGCTGGCGGCGCTCGCCGCCGAGTGCGGGTGCGAAACCGTCGTCGCCGATCTCACCGACCAGTCAGCGGTGGATGCGCTGCGCGAGTTCGTCGACGCGCGCGGGCCGGTACACGCCATCGTGACGGTCGCCGGCGGTGCGATCGGCACCGATCCGGTTGAGACGGCCAACCCCGTCGACTGGATGCGCATGTTCGACATCAACGTGCTGAGCGCGCAGCGGGTCATCGCGGCCCTGTTGCCCGCCCTCCGGGTCGGCGCACGCGAGCGCGGCGTCGGCGATATCCTCGCGATTACGTCGACCGCGGGGCAGATCGCCTACGAGTCGGCCGGCGGCTACAACGCGGCGAAGTTCGCTCTTCGCGGCATGATGAACGCTCTGCGGCTCGAACTTGCGGGCGAGCCGTTACGCGTGATGCAGGTCGCGCCGGGCATGGTCAAGACCGACGAGTTCGCGCTCAACCGCTTCGGCGGTGATCGCTCGAGAGTTGATGCGCTCTACGAGGGCGTCGAGCGGCCCCTGACAGCCGATGACATTGCGGCGATCGTGGCGCACGCCCTCGAGGCGCCCGCCCATGTCAACTTCGATGAGGTGACGGTGCGCCCCGTCGCGCAAGCCGCGCAGCACAAGCTCGTGCGGGGCCCGCTGCGCCTTCGCGACGCCTAAGGACGCGGCTTCGCCTCGTCGATGACGTCTGCGGGGGTGTCGCCGAAGGCGAGCTTCGGCACGACGAGCAGAGCCAGCGCGGCGACCAGAGCCGAGCCACCGCATATCGCGAACACCACGAGGTAGCCGGCGAGACTCGATGCCGTCTCGGTGATGAGTTGCCCGGCAGACATCGCGAGGACGACGGCGAAGATAGCGCTCGCGAACGCGCCACCGATGGTCTTGGTCGTGTTGGTGAGGCCGGTGGCGACTCCGGTGTGGCCGAGCGGTGCGGCAGCAGCCGCCGCGGCGGGCAGAGCGGCGACGAGGGCACCTGACCCGATGCCGGCGACGACCATGTTGAGCGTGACCCCGAGCGCGGTCGCGTTGTTGACCAGAAACGCAAGGTACCCGGTCGCGACGATCATCGTGGCGGCGATGAGGGCGATGCGCGGTGTTGCACGCCGCGACACGAGCGGAAAGAGCAGGGCACCGATGATCATCGCCACGAGGTAGGCGCCGATGATGTAGGAGCGTTCGGAGGCGTCGAGGCCCAGCCCAAACCCGTTCGCTGGGTCGGTTCCGGCGAACGTGCTGAGGGGCGCTTGTGCGCCCAGGATGCTGATGCCGACCAGCCCCGCCGTCAGCTGCACCGGCCACATGCTGGGCTGCCGCAGCACCCGCAGGTCGATCGCGGGGTCGGGGTGCGTCAGCACCCAGCGTCCGAAGGGGTAGAGCAGCAGCAGACCAGCGCCCATGAGTGCGTAGACCCACCACGTGTCGGGGCCGTTGATGCGCAAGAAGGTGAGTCCCGACGTCATCGTGAGCAGGGCGATCGTCAGCAGCACGAAGCCCGTGGTGTCGAGACGACGCCCGGGTTGCGGCGTGGACTCCGGAACGCCGACCCAAATGACGAAGAATGCCACGGTCACGGCGATCGCCGGGATCGACAGGGTCAGCGCGACGTTCTCGTTGAACGCCGCGAAGATGCGAGCGCCTCCGAGCGCTCCCGCGATGGCGCCCGCCTCGAGCGCGACGACCAAGTATCCCGCCGCGCGCCGCGTCTGCGACGCACCGGTGTCGGTGCGGCGGCCGCGGTCGAAGATCAGTGCCACTTCCAGCGGAAGCCACACAACGTAGAAGCCCTGCAACGCCCACGCGATCAAGAACACCCAGAATGTGTCGGCGAACACGAGCCACCAGCTCGCGCCGGCCGTCACCATCGTCGAGACGAGCAAGATCTTCTTGTGCCCGACCATGTCGCCGAGCTTCGCCAGCACCGGCACCACGAGCGCACTCAGCAGCAGTTGGGCGGCCTCGAACCAGTTGAAATCGGCGTCACGAATACCGAGGTACGTCACCAGGTCAGAGATCAGGGGAACGTAATACCCCTGCAGAACCCCGCTGACAAACTCGACGAAGAACAGGTAGCCAACGAGGCTGACGGTGATGGCCCCCGCCTTCCCTTGCAGGCGCGACAGCACGGGGGTCGGTTCGCTGGACGAGACGCTCGCGGGCTCGGTCATTCCGCGATGCTAGCGCGCGGAGGCTCCGCGCTGAGAGCGCGGCCGGCCCGGTACCGTGCTCACATGAACGCATCGCCACCACCGTCGTTGCGCGGGATGATGGCGGGCGACTGGGCTGACGCTCTCGCCCCGGAGGCGCCGCGGGTACACGGGTTGCTCTCGGCCCTCCGCGCCGAGGCCGCGGAGGGCCACCCATTCCTTCCCGCCGAGCACCAGGTGCTGCGGGCGTTCGCGCGCCCGCTCGCTGACGTGCGCGTCGTGATCGTCGGGCAGGACCCCTACCCGACCCCGGGGCATCCCATCGGACTCGCCTTCGCCGTCGACCGTCGGGTGCGACCACTTCCGCGCAGCCTCGCCAGCATCTATCGCGAGCTCGACGATGACCTCGGCATCGACCCTGCCACGCACGGTGACCTCACCGCGTGGGCCGATCAGGGCGTGCTGCTGCTCAACCGGGTGCTGACGGTTGAGCCGGGGTCTCCGGGCTCGCACCGCGGCCGCGGATGGGAAGACGTGACCGCCCGGGCGCTGCGCGCGCTGGCTGAGCGGAGCGGCCCGCTCGTGGCCGTGCTGTGGGGGCGCGACGCCCAGGCTGCGGGGACGTTGCTCGAGGGGGTGGCGACGATCGTGAGTGCGCATCCGAGCCCACTGTCGGCCCGTCGCGGATTCTTCGGTTCGCGGCCGTTCTCGCGCGTGAACGCCGCCCTCCAGCAGCAGGGGGCCGCGCCCATCGACTGGCGGCTTCCGAGCCTCGCCGTAAACTGACGCGGTCAGTTCGCCGAGACGTCAGCAGGGAGGTGGTCATGCTCGCGGAAGAGTACGAGCGCCGTCGCACGCCGCCCCCGCACGTGCGTCGCCGCCCCGAACCCGAGCCGCCATTCTCGTACACCGTGCGCGAGGCGGTCGAGGCTGACCTCCCGCACGTGCGCGAGATCTACAACCACTACGTTGCCAATTCAACGGTCACCTTCGACGAATCCCCCTGGTCGTTGACGGATGTTCGCACGAAGCTCGCCCGCGTGCGCGAGCTCGGCTATCCCTTCCTCATCGCCGAGGCGCCCGGGGGCACGGTGCTGGGGTTCGCCTACGTGATGCCGTGGAAGGAGAAGGCGGCGTACCGCTTCACGGTCGAGAACTCGATCTACCTCGGCCCGGCCTCCACGGGTAAGGGCCTCGGCACTGCTCTCATGCGTGAGTTGTTGGAGCGTGCAGAGGCGGCCGGTGTCAAGGAGGTCATCGCGGTCATCGCCGACCGTGGGGCGGAAGGTTCGATCGCTTTGCATGAACGCTTCGGCTTCACCCAAACCGGCTCGATGGGCAGGGTGGGCTTCAAGTTTGGTCGGTGGCTCGGCGTCGTGATGATGCAACGCTCGCTTGGTCGGCGGGGCCGAGCGCGCGCGTCGAAGCACTAGCGCCGTCGCCGCACGGGCGAGCGGCGGGCCAAGGGCCCGTTATCGGTAGACGGAAGCCTCGACCTCGCTGGCGAGCACCTGTGCGCGCTCGAAGCTCGCGGGGCCGCCGATGACGGTGATGATCGAGATCCAGCTCTCCTGCGTAACCACGTTGAGAATCGCGGGGGCAAGACCTTGCTCGTCGCCTTGCTGACTGTAGGTGACGGCTCCGTTCGCGGTCACCTCTTCGTTGAGGCCCTGGTCGGTGAGGTCACCGATGATGCCGGCGCGTGTGGCGGGCGAGATCGGCGCGACGCTGATGGCGATGCTCGAGAGGTCGTCGGCTTCATCGGCATACACGCACGTGATGCCCCCCGCGAGTTGTTCGGGCGTGGCCTCGAAGAAGTAGTCGTTGCCGTATACGCTGCCGGGCCCACCGAGCAGTGTCAGCTTCTCGGCGGCGAAGGCCTCAACCCGACTGGCCGGCAGAATCTCGGTGCAATCCACGGGTAGCGTGAAGGTGCGGTCTACGGGCTCCGGTTCGGCGCTTGCCGACACGGTCGGCGTCGGCTCAACCGATGGCTCCGCCTCGACCGGTTCTGGCTCCGGTGCACACGCGGCGAGGGCGCCGACAAGAATGACCGCCGCGGTGCCGGCGAGAAGTCGCTGCACGACCATGATGCTCCTTGAACGCACGCGTAAGAGGGGGAGGGGCGAGGGACGCTCGCTGTTCGCCACGGTAGCAGTCGGGGGTTCCGCCTGCCGCGGACGACCCAGCCTCTCGGCACCCTCCACGGTGTTCGTTGCCGAATCGATACACGGCCGTCGCTGACACCTCGCCCGTAGGCTCGAGGGGTGCCCGATCTGCATGACCTGACGGCCCTCGAACTGGGTGACCTCCTTCGCCGGCGCGAGGTTTCCGCTGAAGAGGTCGTCCATCACTACCTGCGCCGCATCGAGCGCGGCAATGCGGCTGTCGGCGCGGTGACGGGCCGTGCCGCCGAGCGCGCCCTCACTCGCGCCCGCGCGCTCGACGCGGCCGAGTCGCGCGCCGCCGCGCTGTGGGGGCTGCCGATTCTCGACAAGGAGCTGGTGCGTCGAGCCGGGCAACGCACCACTTTCGGTTCCCGGCTTCTCGCCGACACTATCGCCGAGGTCGACGATGACCTCGTGCAGCACCTCGACGCGGCCGGTGCGATCAGTCTCGGCACGAGCGCCGCGCCCGAGTTCGGGCTGCCGTCCTACACCGAGTCTCGGGTCTCTCCACCAACCCGGAGCCCCTACGCCCTCGACCGTGGGGCGGGGGGCTCGAGTGGCGGTGCAGCGGCGGCGGTGGCCGCTGGGCTCGTGCCGTTCGCCCCCGGCAGTGACGGGGGCGGGAGCATCCGCATCCCGGCTGCCGCCTGTGGCGTGGTGGGCTTGAAGCCCTCGCGCGGCAGAGTTCCTGCGGCGAGCGGGCTTGACCGGCTGGCGGGGCTTGTCGTCGCCGGGCCGATCGCGCGCACGGTCGCCGATGCCGCCCTCATGCTGGATGCCCTCGTCGCGGCCGCCCCGTGGCCGCACGCGACCCGCGCTCCGGTTGATCCGCCGCTGGCCTCCGGCGCGCCGCATCCCAGCAGTGGACCTCTCCTGGGGGCGGCTGTGCGCGGCGAGGGCCGCTACCAGTTGGGGGTTATGACCGCGTCACCGTGGCAGGAGGATGTGCCGATCTCGATCAGTCCGGAAGCCCGCTGGGCGTTCAACCGCGCCATCGACGGGTTCGCCGCGCTCGGGCACGGCCTGGACGAGATCGACCTCGCACCCGAGCCGGAATATGGACGACACTTTCGCACGATCTGGAAGGCGAGTGCCGCCGGAATTCCGGCCCACACCGAGGGCGAGTTGGCGTTGCTCGAGCCCTTGACGCGGTGGCTCGTCGAGCAAGGCCGCGCTCTGCCGGCCACCGAGCTGGTGGGGGCCCTCGAGTGGCTCGCCGCATTCGAGCGGCGCGTGATCGAGCGACTACGCACGGTGGATGCGGTACTCACACCCGCCCTCGCAATGACTCCACGACCTCTCGGCTGGTACGACCCGCACGACGCCGAGCGCAACTTCGCCCAACAAGTGCAGTACACGCCCTGGACGAGTTTCGTGAACGTTGCGGGGCTTCCTGCTCTCGTGCTGCCGGTCGGGCTCACACCGGTCGACGCGGACGACCCCGGTATGCCGATGGCCGTGCAGCTCATCGGCCGACCGGGCGGAGAGGCGACTCTGCTGTCGCTCGGCGCGCAGTGGGAGCGCTCGGGCCGCGGTCGCCTGCCGCACCCAACGGTCTGGTGAGCGTGGGCGCCGCTACGGCAACAGTTGCGCGGCCGCGTCGAGCGTGAGCGTTTGCGACTGCCCTCCCGAGTAGTAGCTCGTGAACCAGAATTCCTCGGTGATCAGGTGCGTCTCGTTGTAGCTGCCGACTTCAAATTCCACACTGATGGTGTACAGGTCGCCCCCCGGCACAGTCGAGGGTGTGTAGCCACCCGCGGTGAGGGCACCGATGACTGCCGTTGTGGTCGTTTCGTCGAGTCGGGCGATCGAGGTCGTTGAGCCGCTCTCGCTGGCGGGCAGAATCCACGTGCAACTGACGCGATCAGGGATCGCCGAGAGGATTCCTTCGAGCGTCGGGTTGCCCGTACCCCACCCGCCCATGCCGGGTCCGCTGACATCCCCGAGCGGCGTGCGGCCCTCGGCGGTCAGTGTCGCCACGAGAGCGGCGGAATAGATGTCGCCGCACTCGGGCAGAGCGAGCGGCTCGACGGTCGGGGTCGCCGAGGGCGTCGTGCTCGCGGTCGGGGTGGGCGTGGGGCTCGTGGTGGGCGCGGGGGGTGGCACGCATCCGGAGATCGTCGCGGTGACGGCGATGGCCAGCGTGAGAAATGCGATAGTGCTGAGCGGTCGGCGCGGCATGCCGTCAGGGTAGTGGCGGGCACGAGCAGGGCGGAATAGGCAATTATCGGTAACCACCCTTTTCGAGGCCCGCCTCCACCTCAAAGCGATTTCGGCGGGCGTCTTGCCCCGCCGCGAGATACAACGGAATGAACGCGAGCCCGTACTTCTTCCATTGAGCGCGGTGAACGGCCTCGTGCTCGAGAACCTCGGGTCGGGTGTTGTCGCGGGTCAGGTAAGCGGCACCGATCGTGGTGCCCCCGCGGCCGAAGGCCCAGCGCGGCATTCCTTCACATACGATGACTCCGCCTCGTCGAGAGACTCGGAACCCGCCGAGGAGCGCTCCCCACGAGACACCGACCGCGGTCGCGAACCAGTACCCGGGGCGCGCCACGAGGGGATGCAACGCGACAGCGCGTGCGGCACGGTTGCGCGCGAGTCGATCGATCGTGCGGGCGACCCGCCCCTTCTGCGGTGTGCGGTCGCCGGTGTCGGATGCGCCGCTCACGGCCGCCCGTACCCCTCCAGTAGCCGCAACCACACCTCGCTCAGTGTCGGGTAGGCCGGTACCGCGTGCCACAGCCGCTCGATCGGTACCCGGCCGACGATGGCGATCGTCGCGGCGTGCAGCAGTTCGCCGACGTCGTCGCCGACGAGGGTGAAGCCGACGAGCACCCGATCGTCGTCGTCGACGACCATGCGGGCTGTGCCGCGATACCCCTCCCCGTGCACGGTCGCGCCCGCGAGCCAGCCCAGTTCGTAGTCGATGACACGGGTGCGCAGGCCGCGCGCCTCGGCCGCGGCAGCGGTGAGGCCGACACTCGCGACCTCGGGGCTCGTGAAGGTCACGTGGGGGACAGCGTCGTGGTCGGCTGTGGCAACGTGCGTACCCCACGGGCCATCATCGATGGATGCTCCGCTCGCGCGCGCCGCGATCACGTCGCCCGCTGCTCGAGCCTGGTACTTGCCCTGGTGAGTGAACAGTGCCCGATGGTTGACGTCGCCGACGGCGTAGAGCCACTCGGAGCCGCTCACGCGCAGGGTGTCGTCGACCTCGAGCCAGTGGCCGGGCTCGAGCCCGACGGTCTCGAGCCCGAGGTCACCCGTCGCGGGAGCGCGGCCGGTGGCGACCACCACCTCGTCAACCTCGAGCACCCGCCCGCCCGGAAGCGTGATCGTGACCGTGCCATCGTCGCGCCGGTCGACCCGATCGGGGCTGGTGTCGAGCAGAACCTCGGCTCCGGCCTCACGAAGGCGGGTGGCGACCGCTTCGCCCGCGAACGGTTCGGCGTCGGCGAGCAGCCCGCTGCGCGCGAGCAGGGTGACGCGACTTCCGAGGCTCGTGAACGCCGTCGCCATCTCGCAGCCGACGACCCCGCCGCCGATGATGGCGAGCCGTGGGGGGACCACCTCAGTACTCGTGATCTCGCGAGAGGTCCAGGGTCGCGCCTCGGCCAGACCCGGGATGCGCGGGATCGTCGCGGTGGATCCCGTGCAGATCGCCACCGCGTGCGTCGCTGTGACCGTGCGGGTGCTGCCGGCTTCTGTCGTGATGGTGACGCGCCGCTCGCCGTCGAGCCGCGCGTGCCCGCGGGCGAGTGCGATGCCCGTCTTCTGCAGCCAGCGCACCTGACCGGCGTCGTCCCAGTGGGCGGCAACCTCGTCACGGCGGGCGAGCAGGGCGGGAGCATCCACCGTGCCGGTTACGGTGGTGCGCACTCCGGCGACCGCGTGAGCGGCGCGCACGACGCTCCCCGCGCGCAGCAGCGCCTTGGAGGGCATGCACGCCCAGTATGAGCACTCGCCGCCGACGAGTTCTCCTTCGACGATGAGCACACTCAGGCCGCCCTGCACGGCGCGGTCGGCCACGTTTTCGCCGACCGCCCCGGCGCCGATCACCACCAGGTCGTAGCTGTCGCTCGGCGGAAAGTCGGTGGTGGCGGTCGTGGTCAGAGGGCGCATGACCTCACCGTCCCACGAACTCCGGGTCGGTACGGCTGAGAAAAGCCTGCATGCCGATGCGCGCGTCCTCAGCGTGGATGAGGCGTACGAGCTCACCCGGCAACCGCTCCTCGGCCGCGGCCTCGCCCGCTCGCACGGCGAGTCGGGCGTTGGCCAGCGCGGCCTGCACAGCTAGAGGTGCTTGGGCGGCGATGCGCGCGGCGAGCGCCCGCGCCCGATCGAGTTGTGTTCCGGGTTCGACGACCTCTTGTACGAGTCCCATGCGGTGTGCTTCGACGGCGTCGAAGCGGTCGCCCGTGAGCATCCAGCGCATAGCGTTGCCCCAGCCGGCCGCCGCTGCGAACCGTGTCGTCGCGCCCCCGAACGGCAGGATTGCGCGCGCCACCTCGAGCTGGGCGAAAACTGTGTCGCTCGCCGCGATGACGATGTCGCTCGCGAGCGCCAGTTCGATGCCCAGCGTCAGGCACGTGCCCTGAACGGCGAGCACAACGGGCTTGCGCACCCGCGTTCCGTCCATACCCCACGGGTGGATTCCCCCCTCCGGCACCATTGCCAGGCCCTGCGGACCGATCCGCGGAGCCACGTCCGCCAGGTCGAGCCCACCCGTGAAGTGGTCGCCGTGGGCGAAAACCACGCCGACCCGGAGGTCGAGGTCGCGATCAAGCTCGCCGTACGCGAGAGCGAGTTGCTCGAGCATCGTCACGTCGGCCGCATTGCGCTTGTCGGGGCGGTTGAGGCCGATCAGCAGCACGTTGCCGTCACGCTCAACGGTGACCCGGGGGGTCTCGGCGTGAGGGGCGGTGGAGTCGGAGGAGGGGCTGTAGTCGGTCATGGGCGCCAGCGTAGTGTGCGGCCCCGTGGCCCTCCCGGGCTTTGTCGGTGCCCCACGAGTGCTCAGCGTGTGAGCGACCCCAGGATGCGCAAAATGGCCGAGAGGTCGTCCCCGAGCGACTCATCGTCGCTGTGGATGCTCGCCGCTGGCGCGAACTCGGTGAGCCCCGCCCCCGCGAGCGGGAGCACCGCGCGGGCCGCCGCGATGGCACTCGTCAGTTCGTCGAGCGCCAGCCCGAACGGAGTCGGAAACCCGACACCGGCGAACACCCCCGGGTCGAGCACGTCGAGATCGACGTGGGCGTAGAGCACTGGTTCGGCGCCGGCCGTGCGCGCGGCATCCGCCCGTTCGGCGATCGCCGCACCCACCTCACCAGCGGTGACCGACCGCACGCCGGCACGCGCGACAAAATCAGCCTCGGCGTCATCGAGTTCACGCACCCCCAGCATGAGGACGTCGGCAGCGTCGACGAGGCCCGCATCGACCATGCTGCGCAGCACCATGCCGTGGTAAGCGCCGCTCGGCGAACTCTCGGGAGTGTTGAGATCGGCGTGCGCGTCGGCCCACAAGAGCACCACACGCCCCGCCCGCGAGGCGCGCTCCACCGCGGCAAACTCGACACCGCAGTCGCCGCCGATGACCACGGGCGTGTCGTCGACCTCAGCGAGCGCGCTCTCGAGCCGCTCGCGCACGAGGCGAATCGAACTGAACCGCAGGATGCCCGTGCCCTCGCTGTCGCCCGCCTCCAGCGGCACGTCGATAAGTCGAGTGGCCGCGCTCGGCAGGTCGCGGCGAATCGCCTCGGCCCCGTCGACCAGGCGCATCGCCCGCGACGAACCGGAGCCCTGCCACTGCGGAACAACGAGAAACGTGCTGCTCATGCGCTCAGTCTGGCACTGCTCGATCGCCGCGGCAGCATGGCGTCGACCGCTTCTGCCAACGCCGCCTCCAGCGGCCCACGGCGGCCCAGACGATCGCACACCAGGCCGAGTGCACAGCCCGCGACGGTCAGGGCAATCAGAAGCGGAATACCCACGGTCGCGTCGAAGAACCCTGCCGGCCCCAGCGGCTCCAGTAGCGCGATGACCCCAACGTGGCCCACGTACACCGTCAACGCCACCCGGCCGAGCGCCGCCAGCGGAGCCGTCGCGACAGTGACCGCGCGCGCGGATCGCTCGCGATCGAGCAGCATCAGCGCGGCCCCAATCACCGCGATCGCCAGACCACCCGCACCGAGCAACTCCGCCGTCGAGCCACTGTGAGCCTCTGCATCGATACCTGGCAGCACCGCCGCCGCACCGTAGCCGGCCACACACGCCGCCACCCCGAGCCCCAGCATCAGCAGTCGCACGCGGGACCGATGCAGACCCGCACGGGCGCACAGCAGGCCGACGAGCACCAGCGGAAGCCAGAGCAGAGCCGGGTAGTAGCCCGTCAGGAGCCAGTCCAGCAGCAACGCGCCCGCTGTGGGTGCCGTCGTGGGGCCCGTCGGGCCCGTGCCCGCCACCTCGACCACGCGGTCGCGCACCAGCGGTGCGACGGCGAGGAGTCCCAGCGCCGTTGCGCCGAGGAGCCAGCGAGGTGCGAACAACAGGGGAAGCAGCAGCAGGAACATCACCCCGTAGCTGTCGAGGATGATCGCGATGCCGCTCGGGAGCATCCACAGCAGCACGCCCGCACCCACGAGCAGCACGGCGCGCAGGGCGAGGCGACCCCGCAGTCGCCCGCGGCCCTCGGCGGGCGGACGCTCAGCGCCGGTGACCACACCGAGCGCCACTCCCGCCACCACGGCAAACAACACGGACGGTCGCCCGTCGACGAGCAACTCGCCGGTGTCGGGCGAGCGCGGCCAGGTGTGCGCCGCCATCATGCCGATCACGGCGAGACCGCGAGCGACGTCAAGCCCCTGAAGGCGAGCGCCGGGCGAGGCACTTTCGCGACGGGCAGAGCCCGGGGCGGCCGCCGTCGGGCGCCCCGGGCTCGGTGGCGTGCTGATGAGCTCGACCGCCTACTGGCCGATGGCCTGCTGCGCGCCGCCCGCCTTGAGGGCGGCCAATCGCGCTTCAACCTCTGTCTGGGTGCCGAGGTCTTCGAGCGACTCGAACTGCGCGTCGAGCGTTGACGCGGCCAGTTCTTGCTGCCCGAGCACCTTCGCTTCTTCGCGGCGGATCTTCTCCTCGAAGCGGCCAAGCTCGCTCGTCGGATCCATGATGTCGATGCTCTTCACCGCATCGATCACCTGGCTTTGCGCATCAGCGATCTTGGCGCGGGCGATCAACTGGTCGCGCTGCGAGCGTAGTTCGTTCAGCTTGCCCTTCATCGCCTCGAGGCCGCCCTTGAGCCGGTCGACGATCTCGGTTTGGCTCGCGATGGTCGGCTCGACTGCCTTCGCCTCCTTCTCGGCGGTCAGTTGCTTGCCAAGGGCGACCTTGGCGAGGTTGTCGAACTTGTCGGCGTCGGCAGCGTTGCCCGCGGCGCGGAATTCGTCAGCCTTGGCGCTCGCCGCGATGGCCTTGCGCCCCCAGTCTTGGGCGGCGGCGACATCCTCCGCGTGGTCCTGCTCCAGCAGGCGAAGGTTGCCGATCGTCTGTGCGATCGCCGCCTCGGCCTCCTGAATGCTCGCGGTGTAGTCGCGCACCATCTGGTCGAGCATCTTCTCGGGGTCCTCCGCCGCGTCGAGCAGGGCGTGGATGTTGGCCTTCGCCAGCTGGGCGATGCGACCAAAGATGGACTGCTTGCTCATGGGTGGTGCCTTCCTGTCGTGTGTTCGGTGGTCGGGTCAGGGTTCTGGGGGTGCGGGTCAGGGTTCTGGGGGTGCGGGTCAGAAGCGGCCGCCGCCGCCGCGACGACCTGAGGAGCGAGAAGAGGATGACCGGCGCGCGCCGCTCGACGAGCCACCACTGCTGCCGAATCGGGGTCGGCTGCTGCCGCTGAAGCCGCCACTCCAGCCGCCGCCGACGCCGCCGGAGCGCCCGCCGCTCAAGAGCCCCCCGAGCAGCCCGCCAATCAGGGCGTCACCGCCTCCGCCGCCCCCGAATCCGCCGATGGGTCCGCTCGGCGCGAGCGAGGAGCGTACGTCACTTTCGGCCGATTGCAGGGCCTGACCGGCGTGGTCGAGGGCGCGCTGGGCGGCCGCGAGCGCTGCTACGGGGTCGCTCGAACTCTGCTGCACGGCGACCGTCTCTTGGGCCTGCGCCTCAGCAAGTCGAGCACGCGCGGCTGCACCCACCGCGCCGCGATGGGTGGCGATGTAGTCGTTCGTTGTGCGGATGCGAGCCGACGCCGACGCGAGGGTGCGCTCGAGTGCCGCTTCAGCCTTCGCTCGCCGCTCGGCTTCTTCGCGAGCGCCAGCCAGCTGGGCGTCGAGTGCGCGGTCGGCGGCGACAACCCGTTCGAGTGCGGCGACAGGGTCGTTAGCGGGTGCTGCGGCGAGGGCCGCTTCGGCGGCAGTCACCGCCGTCGCGAGGGCGGGCGTTGCGCCGGGCGCCGAGCGCAGCGGTTGAGCGGCGGCAATCCCCGCGCGCAGGTCCTCCTGCTGGGCGGCCAGTGCTGTGCGCGCCGCCGCCAGGTCGTCGGCGAGCGCCTGCACGCCTGCCGTCAAACTGGTCAGCTGCGCGAGCGCGAGTTGTGCCGACCGCACGTCGATGGCGGCCTCGCTCGTCGTTCCGGCCTGCTGTTTGTGCGCGGCCTCACCCAGTTCTGTGTCGATGAGTGTGAGCAGGCGTCGAGCCTGGGCAGGAGCATCCGCGACGCTCGCGATCGCGCTCGCCGAGAACTCGCTCTGCAAGCGGGCCAGGGTGGCCTCAGCGGTCTCGATCGCGGCCGGTGCGGCGTCGCGGCCCGTCGTGACACCCGCAATCGCGGCGGGCAGATCGCTTTCCACGTCTCGCAGAGCTTCGAAGGCCTCCTCTTGCGCTTCGAGGAGGTCGTCGGCTTCATCGCAGGCTGTGATGATCGCGAGAAGAGTGGCCCGCTTCTGCTCGTCGGTCTCGGGGTTCTCGTCGTCAATTTCGCGCCGCAGTTGGAAGGCCTCGGAGACACGAGTCTTCGCCCGACTGAGCGCGGCGCGAAACCCCTCCGTGGGCGCGGTGCCGAATTGGGCTTCTGCAAACCCGAGTTCTTGCTCGCTGGTACTCAGGGCGTCGTCGACCTGAACGAGCCGACGCGAGGCCGTTTGGTCGAGCTCAGCGATCGACTGCTTGTCGATGCCCGCGGTCACGGGCCTCTTCTTTCGTCGCGCACGAGCGATCAGGTACCACGCGACGCCGATGCCGCCCGCGCCGAGCGCAAGCGGCACAATCGGGATCCCGCCGCCCGGCTGCGTTGAGGGCGAAACGGCGCTCGTCACCGCGTCGGTGTAGGCGATGACGCCCTCGGCCCAGCGGTCGTTGCGGAGCTCGGCGACGAGTGCCGCCTCCGCTTCAGCAAGGTCAGCGTCGGAGACCGGGAACGTGGCACCGATGCTCGTCGCGTACTCGCGCGACTCGATAGCGATCGCCAGCAGTCCGTCGCGGTCACCAAGGCCCGACAGGGCAGCGGTCTCATCGGCCCAGGCGAGGCTGTCACGCGAATCGTCGAACGTATCGACCACCACGACGAACAGCTGGGCACCGCCCGCCTCGAACAGCCGGTCGAGTGCGGCTTGCACCCGCTGCTCGTCTCCGGCGAGCACGCCGGTCTGGTCGAGAACGTAGGCGCCGTCCAGGTCGAGCGGGGGAGCGGCGGCGACCGGTCCGGCGGCGGCGAACAGCAGACCCGCCGCGAGGGCGCTTGTGGTCAGGGTGCGCGCACCGCGCGAGAGGGCATCCCGACGCCCGTGTACCGTTTGCGTCATCGCGTGCCCTCCGCACTCTCGGGTGCTGGTGTTGCCGCGCTTGGCGGCGGTGCTGGTGCCGCGATTCTAGCCAGCAGGGGTAGACGCCCGTCGAGTGGTTCTCGTGCCGCGGGGGAAGCGATGAACGCGAGGCTCGCTAACGCACACGGAGCGGCCCACTCGAGGTCACCAACGGGGTGACCGGGCCACCCTCCTCCGCCCGCGTCTCGACGATAACCAGAACGGTGTACTCGCCCGGTGGCAGCGGGCTCCCGTCACGACAGTCCACCGTGATGATGGGCACTGTGAGGTCAAGCGAGACTCCCGGGTCGAGAATCGCGGTGAGCCCCACGTCGGCGACAATGGCGCCTTCGCCCACGACCACACCGTCACGCACCAGCACGGCGAACGCCGACGGACGGGTCAGCACAGAACGGGGTTCGGTGCCGACGTTGACGACGCGGACCACACCGAGCGGCGGGTCGTCAGTGCCGTGCGTTCCGCCCTGGTCGATGCCGCTCGGCGCCGACGCGGGCAGGTCAAGTGCGAGCCGCAGCCCTGCGGCGGTCAGCACGTCGTCGAGGGCGGCCTGTCCGCACGCGACGCGATCCTGCCCGTGCACCGGCGCGCCGCCGCTGAGGTCTTCCTCGACCCCGAGCGACTCGGGCTGCGCGTCCCCGGCGGGCGCGTCGGCCCCGGTGTCGGTGGTCTCGCTCGCCACGATGAGTGCGGGCGGGGTGAACGCCCCGACTGCGAGGCCGCCGAGCCCGAAGGTTCCGACGAGTGCGAGCGCGCCCACGCCGATCAGGCGCGGCCTGCGTCGGGCGCGGGCGGCGCGCACCACCGCATCCACATCGATGGCGGATGCTCGCGGCGCGTTCGCCGCCGCATCGTCGCGCAGCGCGCGTCCCAGGTCATCCAAGCCGGACACTGCGACCCCCTCCGGGTTCGGTGAGCGCGGTAGCGAGTTTCGCGAGCCCGTCGCTCAGATACCGCTTGACTGCGCCGGCGCTGATGCCGAGGTCGGCGGCGATGTCATCGACCTTGAGATCGCCGTAGTAGCGCAGCACGACGCAGGCACGCTCGCGGGGGCTGAGTCCGTCGAGTTGGGCGCGCAGGTCGATGCGCACATCCGTCGCGGCATCCGGCGCCTCGGCGAGCTCGGCCCGCGCCAGCAGCGGCACGGCGGCCCGCCACCGTGCTGCCCGCCGGCCGCGGTCGAGCCAGGCGCTGGCGATGGCACGCCGTACGTAGGCCTCGGCACTCTCGATCGCAAAGCCGTTCCGAAGGCGACCGAAGGTGGCGACGAGCCCGGTTTGTACGAGATCGGCGGCATCGTCCGCGTTTCCGCACAGTACGTAGGCATACCGCGTTAGCGCATCGCCGCGCTCGGCGACGAGGGTCGCGAGCGTGCGCTCCCACTCGGCCTGCTGCGTCGCCACGGTTGCACCCTCCTCGGCGCGCGGGCGCGCACCGGTCTCACCCTCTCAGACGACGACGCCTCTGAAAACGTTGGGGGCAGCGGCGATTCTGGATGCGGAGGCCTAGCCGCGCGCAGCCTCGAGCCGCCCGCGCACCAGCGCCAGCTGGCGCTGTAGCTCGACCGGCAGGCGGTCGCCGAAGCCGGCGAGGAAGCGCTCAGCGTCGTCGGTGTCGGCGAGGAAAGCGTCGGGGTCGACGCGGAACAGTTCGGTGAGTGCGGCATCGTCGAGCTCGAGGCCGTCGACGTTGAGCCCGCCCGGCAACGGCAACGACCCGATGGGGGAGTCGACCGCGCCGACCTGGCCGTCGATGCGGGCGACCATCCACTCGAGCACGCGAGCATTGTCGCCGAAGCCTGGCCACAGGAAGCTGCCGTCAGCGCCCTTGCGGAACCAGTTGACCTGAAACACGCGCGGCACCCGGGCCGACCGGCGCAGGCGACGACCGAAGTCGAGCCAGTGCGCGAAGTAATCGGCCATGTTGTAGCCGGCGAACGGTAGCATCGCGAACGGGTCGCGGCGCAACTCGCCGACGGTGCCTTCGGCGGCCGCCGTCTGCTCGGAAGCGATCGTGGCGCCCATGAAGACACCGTGATCCCAGTCGCGCGCCTCTACCACCAAGGGCACGGTGCTGGCTCGGCGGCCGCCGAAGATGATGGCGTCGATCACGACGCCCTCCGGGTCGTCCCAGTCCTCGGCGATCGAGGGACACTGCCGGGCCGACACGGTGAATCGGGAGTTCGGGTGGGCGGCCGGGCGGCCGCTCGCGGGGGTCCACTGCTCGCCGCGCCAGTCCGTCAGGCGCGCGGGCTTCTCCTCGGTGAGACCCTCCCACCACACGTCGCCCTCGGGGGTCGTGGCGACGTTCGTGAAGATCGTGTTGCCCCAGAGCGCGTCGACGGCGGTGGGGTTGGTGCGCAGGCCCGTACCGGGCGCAACCCCGAAGAAGCCCGCCTCGGGATTGATAGCGCGCAGACGGCCGTCGGCGCCGATCCAGAGCCAGGCGATGTCGTCGCCGATGGTCTCGACCGTCCAGCCGGGCAGGGTCGGCGTCATCATCGCCATGTTGGTCTTGCCACACGCGCTCGGGAAGGCGGCCGCGAAGTGGTAGCTGCGCCCGTTGGGCGGTGTCACCTTGATGAGCAGCATGTGCTCGGCGAGCCAGCCCTCGTCGCGGGCCATGACCGAGGCGATGCGCAGCGCGTAGGCCTTCTTGGCGAGAATCGCGTTGCCGCCATAGGCCGAGCCGAACGACCAGATCTCGCGCGTCGCGGGGAAGTGCGCGATGTACTTCGTGTCGTTGCAGGGCCACGGCACATCGGCCTGGCCCGGAGCGAGGGGTGCGCCGACGCTGTGCACGGCGGGCACCCAGGATGCTCCGCGCGCGATCTGCTCGAGCGCAGCATCCCCCATGCGAGTCATCGTGCCGATGCTGACGACGACGTACGGCGAATCGGTGACCTGCACACCGAAGCGCGCCATGGGTGACCCGATCGGGCCCATCGCGAAGGGGACGACGTACATCGTGCGCCCGCGCATCGCGCCGCGGAAGACGTCGGAGAGTTCGGCGCGCATCGCGGCTGGCTCGCGCCAGTTGTTCGTCGGGCCGGCGTCTTCCGGGTCATCCGTGCAGATGAAGGTGCGGCTCTCGAGGCGAGCGACGTCGCTTTCGGCCGAGCGCGCAATGAACGAGTAGGGGCGCAGGTCGGGGTTCAGCTGCTCGATAGTGCCGTTGGCGACCAGCAGCTGCAGCAGCTCGTGGCGCTCGCGAGTCGAGCCGTCGACCCAGACGATGTCGGCCGGTTCGAGTAGGGCGGCCTGCTCGGCGACCCATGCCTGCACCTCGGCGGGCCGCACGGCCACACGCTCGGCGACGGGCGCGGCGGTCCGCGCGGAAACCACGGGCGAGGGGCCCGTTCCGGTACCGGTGATGCGGGGGCGGTCGAGCAGTGTCATGGTCGTCTCCTTCACGAGATTTCATGCGATATCCCCATGCTGGCCGGTCCGAACGGACTGTTCAGAGCGATGCGACTGGAAAAAACGGCCATTCTTTCGATATGGTCAAGCCGTGAGTGACCTCGTGACCCTCGGCCAGCGCATCCGGCATTACCGCACCGCTGCCGGCCTCACCCTCGATCAGCTCGGTGAGCGCATCGGCGTGGCCGGTAGCCAGCTCTCGCTCATGGAGAACGGACGGCGGGAGCCGCGCGTGACGCTGCTGACAGCGATCGGCTCCGAGCTGGGGGTGACACTCGCCGAGCTGCTCGACACGACCCCGCCCACACCGCGCGCTGCCCTCGAGATCGAGCTCGAGCGGGCGCAGCGCAGCCCGCACTACGCCGGACTCGGCCTGCCCGTCGTGCGCGCTGGCCGGTCGATGTCGGATGACGTGCTCGAGTCGCTTGTCGGCTTGCACCGCGCCCTGCTCGAGCGAGAGCGCCAGGCCATCGCGACGCCCGAGGAGGCCCGGCGCGCCAACACCGCGCAGCGCCTGCACATGCGCACGCTCGACAACTACCTGCCAGACATCGAGGAGCTCGCCCAGCAGGTCGTGCGTGAGTCGGGCCACGTGAGCGGTGCTCTCACCCACCGCGAGGTCGGGCTCATGGCGCAGAAGCTCGGCTTCGAACTCGTCTACGTCAACGACCTGCCGCACTCGGCCCGGTCGGTCACCGACCTCGACAACGGTCGCATCTACCTGCCGCCCGCGTCGATCCCCGGCGGGCACGGTCTGCGCTCGATGGCGCTGCAGGCCATCGCGCACCGGCTGCTCGGGCACGAGGTGCCGACGAGCTACGCCGAATTCCTGCGCCAACGGCTTGAGATCAATTACTTCGCGGCGGCCTGCCTTATGCCGCGCGAGCAGTCGGTCGCCTTCCTCAGCCAGGCGAAGGCCGACCGCAACATCGCGGTCGAAGACTTCCGTGACGCGTTCGGTGTGACCCACGAGGCGGCGGCGCTGCGATTCACCAACCTCGCCACCAGCCACCTGGACTTGACCGTGCACTTCTTGCGCGTCGGCGACGACGGTGCGGTCTACAAGGCCTACGAGAACGATGGCCTGCGCCTCCCCGTCGATGTGACCGGATCGACAGAGGGACAGTTGGTGTGCCGAAAGTGGAGTGCTCGCGCAGCCTTTGCGCGAACTAATCGAACAACCGAGTATTACCAGTACACCGATACCCCCGAGGGCACCTTCTGGGAGTCGACGCAGATCGGCACGAGCTCCTCCGACGAGTTTTCGATCACCGTCGGTGTTCCGTTCGCCGATTCGAAGTGGTTTCGCGGGCGTGACACCGTCAATCGCCACCGCTCGACGTGCCCCGACCCGGCCTGCTGCAAGCGCCCGGATGGCGAACTTGCCGGCCGCTGGAAAGGCAAGGTCTGGACGAGCGCGAAGTTGCACGCGCACATCCTGTCGCCGCTCCCGAGCGGAACGTTTCCCGGTGTCGACGACCTCGAGCTCTATCGGTTTCTCGAGTCACACGCGGCTGACGCCGACCAGTAGTCCCGTCGTGGCGGACTCAACTGATCGGTTGCGCGTCTTTCGGCAGCTTGCGCACTGCGGCCCGGCGCCGGCGCCGGCTCGGCGTCATGGAGCGCATCTCCTCCATGCGTCCGAAGCACAGCAGGCGATCCTCCGCCTGCAGCACTTGAGAGCGGCGCGGGTTCGGAATCACGGTCGTGCCGCGATTGAGTGTGAGCACGGTGATGTCGCGGTCGAGGATGCCCGCCTCGCCCAGCGGCTTGCCCACGATGTCGGCCCCCGCGTGCACGACGAGTTCGGCCACGCCGTAGCCCGTCGACACTGAGAGTCGCTGCCGCACGTCGATGTCGGGGAAGGCGACCTCGTGCGAGATGTAGTCGATGATCGCGCCCGCGACGTCGAGCTTGGTCGCGCGCTCGATGCCTTCGAGTCCGGGGGAGGAGTTGACCTCCATGACGAGCGGCCCCTCGTTGCCCTCGAGCATGTCGACGCCGGCGACGCGCAGGCCCATGATCTGCGCTGAGCGCACCGCGGCCCGCTCGTACTCGGGGGTCAACGACACGGCCTCGACGGAGCCGCCACGGTGCACGTTCGAGCGGAACTCGTCGCCGTCGGCCGTTCGGCGCATCGCCGCGACGACGCGGTCACCGACGACGAGGGCACGGATGTCGCGTCCGCGGCTCTCGGCGATGAACTGCTGAATCAGCACGTTCTGGTTCGTGGAGTGCAGCGTCTCGATGATGGCCTCGGCGACCTTGGCCTGGGGGGCGAGGATCACGCCGATGCCCTGAGTGCCCTCGAGCAGTTTGATGACGACCGGTGCGCCGCCGACGCGCTCGATGGCAGGGCGTACGTCGGCGCGGTTGCGCACGAAGGCGGTGGCGGGCATCCCGATGCCGTGTCGGCTCAAAATCTGGGTGGCCCGCAGTTTGTCGCGGGCGTTGCTGATGCCGTTCGCCGTGTTGGGGGTGAAGACGTCCATCTGCTCGAACTGGCGCACGACGGCCGTGCCGAAGTAGGTGATCGAGTTACCGATGCGCGGCAGAACCGCGTCATAGGTCGACAGCGGCTTGCCGCGGTAATTGAGGTCGGGCTCGGGCCCGGTGAGGTCGACGGCGAACCGCAGAGTGTTGAGCACCTTCACGCGGTGACCGCGCTGCTCGGCGGCGGCGCGTAAACGCCCGGTCGAGTACGACTGGGGGGCACGCGAGAGGATTGCGAGTTTCATGGGGTGCCCCTGACAAGATGAGGGTGTGACTGAGCCCGCCCATTCAACCACCATCGCGGGGTGGCGCGAATGGGTTGCGCTGCCATCGGCCGGGGTGCCGTGGATCAAGGCGAAGCTCGACACCGGCGCCCGGTCGTCGAGCGTGCACGCCTTCGACATCGAGCCGCTACCGGCGGGCCCCGAGGGCGTCGAGCGTGTGCGGTTTCGGTTGCGGCCATGGCAGAAGTCGGCCGCCGACATTGTCACGGTCGAGTGCCCGGTGCACGACCGCCGCATGGTGCGCAGCTCATCGGGTCACGCCGAGGAGCGCATCGTCGTGCTCATGGACATCACCCTGATCGGCCGCACGATCACCGCCGAGATGACGCTGAGCAACCGCGACGCGATGGGCTTCCGGATGCTCATCGGCCGTCAAGCGCTCCGGCAGGGTTTCGTCGTCGACCCGCGGCGGTCGTTCCTCGGCGGCCGCGCGCCCAAGCCGGTGCGCCGCCAGAACCGGGGCGCCGCGTAACTCGAGCCGGGACCGCGCAGCGCGATGACCGCGCTCATCGCGCGGAAGCGGACGCTGCGCCGCAGGAGCATCGGCGCGGCAATAGGAACGGCGCCCCCGACAGGATTCGAACCTGCGACCCTCAGTACCGGAAACTGATGCTCTATCCCCTGAGCTACGGAGGCCCGTTCAGCCTAGCGGGTCTCGCGCGAGTGTCGGTGCCGTGCCAGGCTGACGCCATGTTGACCGTCGCGCCCCCCGCCGAGCAGATGCTCGCGCGCCGGGTGGGCTGCGCGCTCGAGGCGACCCTCGGTGCTCCGACCGAGATCGTGCTGTCGGTGGCGGTCGCCCGCGCTGTCGGCCTCGAGCTGGACGAGTCGCTGGTGGTCACTGTCGACGGCCGTCCGACCCCGGTGCGCGAGGTCGAGGGTCCGTGCGGCACCCGCTGGCATACGGCCGCGCTGCCGGCGGGTGAGCTCGCGGTGCGCTACGAGGCCACGGCCCGCGGGCGGGCCACGCCGGCGGCGGTGCGGGATGCGGAGCGCATCCTGGCAGTGCGCCCCAGCCGCTACATCCAGTCTGACGAGCTCGCCGGCCCCCTCGTCGACGCCGCCCGGGTGCGCGCGCTCGCGGTGCTCGAGCCCGCCGCCCGCGTCGCGGCCGCCCGTGCCCTCACGCGCGAGCTGCTCACGTATACGCCGGGCTCGACGGCGCCGACCGACGGGCTGCCCGAGATTCTCGAGACGGGGCAGGGGGTGTGCCGTGATTTCGCCCACCTACTGGCCGGGCTGCTGCGCGCCACCGACCTGCCGGCGCGCGTGGTGTCGGTGTACGCGCCCGAGTTGCAGCCGATGGACTTCCACGCCGTGGTCGAGACGGTCGTTGACGACCGCTGGGTGGTGGTCGACGCGACGGGTCTCGCCCCGCGCGCGGGCATGCTGCGCATCGCGACGGGTCGCGATGCCGCCGACACGGCCTTTCTCGCCAACGACGGCTCGTCGCTGACGCTGCATCGGCTGCACGTGTTTGCCGAGGCCGACGCACCGCTCGGCGAGCACGAGGCTGCCCTCGTCACCCTCGGCTGAGCCTCGCTACGCGCCGATAGGATCAACCCTCGTGAACCCCGACCAGCTCGCCGCCTCCCTGCTCGCCGTTGTCGTCAACGCGATCGAGCGACGCGACGCGGCGACGGCTGCCGCGCTCACGGTCGGCGACATCGCCCTCGAGCGGCCGCGCAACCGCGACCACGGCGACTGGGCGACCTCGGTCGCGCTCAAGACCGCGAAGACGGTCGGGATGCCCCCGCGTGCGTTCGCCGACGAGCTCGTGGCGGGCATCCGCGAGATTGAGGGTGTGGCGGCGGTGGACGTCGCCGGCCCGGGCTTCCTCAACATCACTCTCGACGCCGCGGCCGCGAGCGAGCTCGCCCGCACGGTCGTCGAGCAGGGCGACGCCTACGGTCACAACGAGTCGCTGCTGGGGCAGACGATCAACCTCGAGTTCGTGTCGGCCAACCCGACGGGCCCGCTGCATATCGGCCACACCCGCTGGGCGGCGCTGGGCGATTCGCTCGCCCGCGTGCTGAAGGCCAGCGGCGCGACCCTCGTCAGCGAGTTCTACGTCAATGACGCCGGCGCGCAGATGGACGTCTTCGGTGAGTCGGTGCTCGCGGCCGCCCTCGGCGAGCCGGGCCCCGAGAACGGCTACCCGGGCGAGTACGTCCAGGCGCTCGGGATGCGCGCTCTCGCCGAGCGCCCCGACCTCGCCACTCTGCCCCGCAGTGAGGCGGTTGCGATCGCGCGCGAGCTCGGCTACGCCTGGCAGCTGGAGGAGATCCGCGAGTCGCTCGCCGCCTTCAACGTGCACTTCGACGTGTGGTTCAGCGAGCGCGTCCTGCACGCGGTCGACACCGCGACCGGCCAGAGCCGCATCGACGAGGCCGTCGACCGCCTGCGCGCGCAGGGTCACGTCTTCGATCACGACGACGCCATCTGGGTGCGCACGACCGACTTCGGCGACGACAAAGACCGGGTCATCAAGCGCGGCAACGGGGTGTACACCTACTTCGCCGCCGACGCTGCCTACTACCTCTCGAAGAGCGACCGCGGCTTCGCCCACAAGATCTACTTCCTCGGCGCTGACCACCACGGCTACGTGCACCGTCTCAAGGCGCTCGCCGGAGCCGCGGGCGATGACCCCGAGCGCGACATCGAGGTGCTCATTGGGCAACTCGTGAGCATCAACGGGGCACGGCTCAGCAAGCGCGCCGGCAACATCATCGAGCTCAACGATCTTCGTGAATGGCTCGGCACCGACGCGCTGCGGTACTCGCTCGCGCGCTACCCGGCCGACTCGCCGCTGACGCTCGACCCCGAGCTGTTGCGCAAACGGACGAACGACAACCCGGTGTTCTACGTGCAGTACGCGCACGCGCGCACCCACCAGGTGGCGCGCAATGCGGCCGCGTCGGGTGTCGACCGTTCGACGTTCGCCGGCGAGCTGCTCACCGAGGACACCGAGAGCGTGCTGCTCGGGGCGCTCGCGGAGTTTCCGCGCATCGTCGCGCAGGCGGCCGCCCTGCGCGAGCCGCACCGTATCGCGCGCTACCTCGAAGAGCTTGCCGCCTCGTATCACCGCTGGTACGACACCTGCCGGGTCGCCCCGCAGGGCGACGAACCGGTCGCTCCGATTCATGCCACGCGCCTGTGGCTCAACGACGCCACGGGCCAGGTGCTGCGCAACGGCCTCACCCTGCTCGGCGTCTCCGCTCCCGAACGGATGTGACCATGGCCGACCCAACTCCCGCCGAATCCGCTTCTGACACGACGCCTGACTCGTCCGCCGACCCCACCACGGTGGTGGATGCGGAGGCCGCGGCCGCTCCGACGTCGAGTCCCGCGCGCTCGCGCCGGCGCGGCATGATTGCCGTGTTCGTGCTGGTGGGCATCGTCGTCGTGCTCGGCGTCGCGGTAGTCATTGCTGAGACGGTCGCCCGCGCGCAGGCACAATCGCTCATCGCCGAGCAGGTTCGGCAGGCGCTGCGACTCGAGGTCCAGCATCCTGTTGATGTCGCGATCGCCGGGCCGCCCGTGCTCTGGCAGGCGGCGAGCGGACGCTTCGAGCAGATCACTGTGGAGGTGCCCGAGCTCGCCTTCGGAGAACTGCGGGGCGATCTCACGCTTATTGCCGAGGGCACGCCGCTCGACACTGCGCAGACGACGGACTCCGTGCAGGCGGTGTTCCGGGTGGCGGAGGCCGATGTGGCGGCGCTCGCCGGCTTCCTCGCCGGCGCTGTCGCGACAGATGTGCGGCTCGACGACCGCGAAATTCGGTTCGAGACGGGGTTCGACATCTTCGGGGTGCCGTTCACGATCGGCATCGGCCTGACCCCGACGGTCGAAGCGGGGCAGTTGGCGTTCACGCCGTCAAGTGTTGTGCTCGGGGATGAGCGTCTCGACGCCGCGCAGTTGCAACAGCAGTTCGGGGGCATCGTCGACTCCTTGCTGACGTCGCAGCGGTTCTGCGTTGCGCAGTACTTGCCGCAGGCCCTCGAACTCACCGCCGTGCAGGTTGGCGACGAACAGCTCATCGTCGTCTTCCAAGGAGCCGACGTCGCTCTGGGGGGCACGGAGTTCTCAACGCTGGGTGCCTGCTCGTAGCCGCAGAGCGCGGGGGTCTCAGACCGACAGCGTCATGCCGTGCTCGGCGACGATGGCCTCGCGTCCGAGCTCGTCGGCGATGCGGCGCCGCAGCCGATCGAGTGCTTCGGGTTCTCCATGGTTGAGTGCGATGCGCGTCGACGGCCCGAGACCAGCCCGAAGCCAGTGGATGATGGCGTCGGCGTCGGCGTGTGCCGACATGCTGCTCAGTTGCACAACCTCTGCGCGAATCGGCCGGTCGCGACCGAAGATGCGCACGTGGTTGTCGCCGGCCGCGAGCGCCGCTCCGCGCGTGCCTGCTGCCTGGTACCCCGTGAGCAGGATCGCGTTGGCCGGGTCGTCACCGTAGGCGACGATGTGGTGCAGTACCCGCCCGCCGGTGAGCATGCCGCTCGCCGAAATGATGATCATGGGCCCGCCGCGCACGTTCAATAGCTTCGACTCGTCGACGGTGCGCACCATGTGGGCCACGTCGTGCATCGCTTCATAGTCGTCGCTTCCGATGCGCAGTTCGTCGCGGTGAGTGCGGTACAGCGCGGTCGCGTCGACGGCCATCGGGCTGTTGAGGTAGATGGGGGAGTCGGGGATCGCACCCCGTCGTCGTAACCGCGCGAGAAGAAGAAGCAGGGCCTGCGCCCGGCCAACGGCGAATGCCGGAATGATCACCACACCCCCGCGGCGCAGTACCCGGTCGAGGACGGCGCCCAGCTCGGTCTCGGGGTCGACGTCGGGGTGTGCACGGTCGCCGTACGTCGACTCCACGACAACGAGATCGGCGGGCTCGAGCGCGCGGGGGGCGAGCATGAGCGGGTCATCGCTCCGGCCGAGGTCGCCCGAGAAGTGCACGGTGCGCCCGCCGTGCTGCAGGCGCACTTGCGCGGCACCGAGGATGTGCCCGGCCGGCACCCAGGTCGCTGTGGGGGCATCGAGGGTTGAGCCGAGGGGCACGGACGTGTCGAAGGGGTGGCGGGTCACGCGGTGCAGCGCGAGCTCCGCATCCACCGCCGTGTAAAGCGGGGTCGGATGCTCGTGCCTCGAGTACCCCGAGCGCCGCGCATGCTCGGCCTCCTCTTCGAGCAGGTGGGCCGAATCGGGCAGGAGCAGACCGAGCAGGTCAGCCGTGCCCGAGGTGCCCCGGATTGCTCCTGCATAACCGTCGCGCACGAGGGCGGGAAGGTAGCCACTGTGGTCAAGGTGGGCATGGGTGAGCACAACGTCGTCGATACTCGCGGGCGGTACCGGAAACGGCGCGCGATTGCGCAACCGGAGGTTCTTGTACCCCTGGAAGAGCCCGCAGTCGACGAGCACCCGCCGCCCACCGGCGTCGACGATGGTGCGCGAGCCGGTGACGGTCTCCGCCCCACCCCAGAACTGCACCGTCATGCCGGTCATGTCTACCTCCTGGTCGCGTGGTGGCCGCCACACGCGCGATCGGCCTGAGTCTGCTCCGCCACGTCGGCGACCGCCAGGGTCGAAGGGCCCGTGCCTCACGACCGGTGACCGGGCCGAGCGTGCCCCCGCGCGCGGCTAAACTGGCGTCGGCTTCAGGAGCCGCGCCGGGTTCGCTCGCCACCCTCCCTGACGCTCCGGCTGCCGCAGTGCGCGGCAGTGGGCCCGCCCTCGAACGCCGTCGTGAGGTCACTCGTGTCTGCCAATCCGCTCGCACCGTCGTGGCTCGCGCCGCCGGCGAGCGCCGCTGCGTTGCCCGCGCACGTGTGGCCGGCGAGCGCGCACCGCGGGCCCGGCGGGGTGATCACGGTCGGAGGCGTGCCGCTCACGGCGCTCGCCGCGGAGCACGGTACGCCGCTCTACGTCATCGACGAGGCGGATGCCCGTGCCCGCGCCGCCCGCACCCGAGCCGCGTTCGCGGGTGCCGCCGAGCGGCACGGCTCGAGCGCCGCCGTGTACTACGCGAGCAAGGCGTTCCTCAGTGGCGAGGTCGCCCGTTGGATGGTCGAGGCGGGTCTCAACCTCGACGTGGCGAGCGGGGGTGAGCTCGCGGTCGCGCTCGCCGCTGGCGTCGAGCCCGCCCGTCTCGGGCTGCACGGCAATAACAAGTCGCTCTCCGAGATCGATCGAGCGGTTTCGGCTGGGGTGGGGGCGATCGTCATCGATTCGCTCATCGAGGTCGAGCGGGTGGCGGCCGCGGCGCAGCGCCACGGCCGCGTGCAACCGGTGCGTCTGCGCATCAATTCGGGTGTGCACGCTCACACCCACGAGTACCTCGCCACGGCCCGCGAAGATCAGAAGTTCGGTATTCCGCTGGCCGACGCGCCCGCGGTGGTCGCCGCGATTCGCGCCCACGCGAGTCTGCGGTTTCTGGGCCTGCACTCGCACATCGGTTCTCAGATCTTCGCGGTCGACGGCTTCCTGGAGGCCGCGCGACGCCTGTTGGCGCTGCATGCCGAACTGCGGGCGGGCGGTGAGGTGCCCGAGCTCAACCTCGGCGGAGGTTTCGGTATCGCGTATGTGGAGGCCGACGAGGCACCCGCCATTGAGCGAGTCGCCGACGCGCTGGTCGGGGCGGTCGCACGAGTGTGCGGTGAGGTGGGCATCCCGATGCCGCGCATTGCTGTCGAGCCGGGCCGCACCATCATCGGGCCGGCGGGCGTGACGCTGTACACGGTCGGCACGCTGAAAGATGTGGCGGTCGGTCGTCACGACGGCTCGACGGCGGTGCGTCGATACCTGAGTGTCGACGGCGGCATGAGCGACAACGCTCGACCCGCTCTCTACAGGGCCGACTATTCGGTTGCGCTCGCGTCGCGGTCGTCGGATGCGGAGCCGGTGCTCGTGCGCGTCGCCGGCAAGCACTGCGAGAGCGGCGACATCGTGGTGCGTGACGCCTATCTGCCCGCCGACGTCGGCCCGGGCGACCTCGTCGCTGTGCCCGCCACCGGGGCCTATTGTTTCTCGCTCGCGAGCAACTACAACTATCTCGCTCGACCCGCTGTCGTCGCCGTGCGCGACGGCTCCGCCCGGGTCATCGTGCGTGGCGAGACCGAAGACGACCTGCTGCGCCGCGACGTTCTCCTCACCCCGTCTCCCGCCGTTCCGAGCCCGCTCTCCTGAGAGGACCACCCCGCCGTGATCGACTACCGTCCCCTCCGCGTTGCCCTCCTGGGCGCCGGCAGCGTCGGCGCGCAGGTCGCCGACCAGCTGCTGACCCATCACGATGAGCTCGCGTCGCGGATCGGCACGAGCATTGAGCTGATTGGCGTCGCCGTGCGCGACCTCGAGGCGCCTCGTGACACGACGATTCCGCGTGAGCTGCTGACGACCGATGCCGAATCGCTCATTGTCGGTGCCGACATCGTCGTTGAGCTCATGGGCGGTCTCGAGCCGGCCCGCACGTTGCTCCTTCAGGCGCTCGCGTCGGGGGCCGACGTCGTGACCGCCAACAAGGCGCTACTCGCCACGCACGGGCCCGAGCTGTTTGAAGTGGCGGCGCAGGTCGGTGCGCAGTTGTACTACGAGGCCGCCGTTGGCGGGGCGATTCCGATCATCCGCCCGCTGCGCGATTCGCTCGCCGGCGACCGTGTGCAGCGCATCCTTGGCATCGTCAACGGCACGACCAACTTCATTCTCGATCGCATGGATGCCCACGGCGAGTCCATGGAGGAAGCACTCGCCACGGCCACCGCCCTCGGGTACGCCGAGGCCGACCCCACCGCTGACGTTGGCGGCTACGACGCGGCCCAGAAAGCCGCGATTCTCGCGAGCCTCGCCTTTCACACCCTGGTGCCGGCCGAAGCCGTGTACCGCGAAGGCATCACCGACATCACGCTCGAGCAGGTGGTGGCCGCCCGCAAGGCTGGCTCCGTCGTCAAGCTGCTCGCCATTTGTGAGTTGCGCGATGACCCCCAGACGGGCAAGCCCGGCGTGCTTGCGCGGGTGCATCCCGCGCTCATCCCGCTCGCGCACCCGCTCGCCGCGGTGCACGGTGCCAACAACGCAATTTTCGTCGAGGCGGAGGCGGCGGGACCACTCATGTTCTACGGCGCCGGTGCGGGCGGAATCCAGACAGCGTCGGCCGTACTGGGAGATGTCGTCTCGGCGGCGCGACGGCACGTCGTGGGGGGCCCGGGTGTGGCCGAAAGCACGCACGCCGACTTGCCGGTGCTACCGATCAGCGCCGCAACCACCCGCTACCAAATCTCGATGACGGTGGCCGACGAGCCGGGTGTGCTCGCGACAGTGGCGGGCATCCTGCAGCAGCACGGGGTCTCGGTCGAGACGATCCAGCAGACCGTCTCCGAGACCGGAACCTCGGGTGCGGTCGGCGAGGCTACCCTTATTATCGGCACGCACGAAGCGGTCGAAGCCGATCTGGCTGCGACCGTTGCGGCCCTGAGCAACAGCAGCGTCGTCACCGCGGTGACGAGCGTTCTGCGAGGAGAAGGACTCTGATGGCGCACCAGTGGCGCGGCCTGCTGCACGAGTACCGCGATCGTCTCGATGTGAGCGACGAGACGCCGATCATCACGCTCGGCGAGGGCGGTACGCCGCTCATTCCGGCGCGGTACCTCAGCGAGCGGACGGGCGCTCGGGTCTTCGTGAAGTACGAGGGCATGAACCCGACCGGGTCGTTCAAAGACCGCGGCATGACCATGGCGATCTCGAAAGCCGTCGAACACGGTGCCCGAGCGGTCATCTGCGCCTCGACGGGAAACACCTCGGCGTCGGCCGCCGCGTATGCGACGCACGCTGGCATCACGGCCGCGGTGCTCGTGCCCGAGGGAAAGATCTCGATGGGCAAGCTCAGCCAGGCGGTGGCCCACAAGGCCGAGATCATTCAGATTGAGGGCAACTTCGACGACTGCCTCGACATTGCCCGTGACCTCTCGGCGAACTACCCCGTTCACCTCGTCAACTCGGTCAACCCCGACCGCATCGAGGGCCAAAAGACGGCGGCTTTCGAGGTGGTCGAGGTGCTCGGTGACGCTCCCGACTTCCACATCATGCCCGTCGGCAACGCGGGCAACTACACCGCTTACCACCGTGGTTACCGCGAGGAGCTCGATCGTGGCGCGACGACGAAACTGCCGCGCATGCTCGGTTTCCAGGCCGCGGGTAGCGCGCCGATCGTGCTCGGCGAACCGGTGAAGAAACCCGAAACGATCGCGAGCGCGATCCGCATCGGCAACCCCGCGTCGTGGGAGCTTGCGCTCGCCGCGCGCGACGACAGCAACGGTGCGTTCGGGGCGATCAGCGACGAGGGCATTCTCGCTGCGCACCGACTGCTCTCGCAGGAGGTTGGCATCTTCGTCGAGCCGGCCTCGGCGATTTCGGTCGCCGGCCTGCTGGAGCGCGCCGAGGCGGGCGCCATCCCGGCTGGGTCGACGGTGGTGCTGACCGTGACCGGGCATGGGCTCAAAGATCCGCAGTGGGCTTTGCGCCGCGAGGACGGCTCGGAGGTCTCGCCGACCGTTGTGCGGGTCGACACCGCCGAGGTCGCGTCGGTGCTGGGGCTGCAGAGGGTCGACGCGTGACCGGAGGTGATGCGCGGCTCGCGGGTCGTCGCGTCACCGTGCGGGTGCCCGCGAGTTCGGCGAACCTCGGCCCAGGGTTTGACACGCTCGGGCTCGCCCTCGCCGTCTACGACGAGCTCGACGTCGCGGTGCGAGACGAGCCTGGTGCCACCGTCGAGGTGCACGGCATTGGTGCGGGGGAGGTTCCGACCGATGCCTCGAACCTGATCGTGCGGGCAATCGCCCACCTGTTCGCTGACCAGGGCATTGCCATGCCCGGGCTCGATCTGGTCGCCCGCAATGTGATTCCGCACGGCAGTGGCATGGGCTCCTCGGCGGCCGCCATTGTCGGAGGTTTGATGGCGGCCCGTGGCCTCTTGGAGGGCATCGTAGAGATCGATGGTGACGAGCTCTTGCGGCTCGCGACCGAGCTCGAGGGGCATCCCGACAACGTGGCACCCGCGCTCTTCGGCGGGTTGACGATCGCCTGGACGACGCCGGAGGGGCCGCGCCACAAGAGACTCACGGTGCACCGCGGTGTCTCGCTCCTGGTGGCGGTGCCGGACAGCGTGACCGTGTCGACAGCGCTCGCTCGCTCGCTGCAACCCGAGTCGGTGCCGCACAGCGACGCCATCTTCAACGTCTCCCGATCGGCGCTGCTCATCGCGGCTCTGATCCAAAGCCCTGAGCTCTTGTTTGCTGCCACCGAAGACAAGCTCCACCAGATCTACCGTGCGAGCGCCATGCCCGAGACGAGCGCGCTGATCACCGCACTCCGGGCGCACGGTGTCGCGGCGGTGGTATCGGGGGCCGGGCCGTCAGTGCTCGTGCTGTGCAGCGACCCCGCGCAGCGCATCGAGGCGGCTGCCCTTATCGAGCAACACGCCACCACGCCGTGGACGACCCACATGCTGGCCGTGGATTTCAAGGGTGCTACAGTGGTGGCGCATCCGGCAGAAGCCGTGGCTTAGCCCGCCCTCCGCCCGATCGATCACCAGCAGCCCCGCTGCTTCCCCTCGCGCCACCAGCGTTTACGCGGCCGATTCCGCCCTTCTCGGTCTCAACCGCACACCCGCCCCGGCGTCGCGATCGCGAGGCACCGGGCCTTCTCCGCGGCGATCTGCGCCCGGAGCCGAAAGGAAACCAACCCGTGACTGACCCCACCGTCCGCGCCTCGAGCGTGGATGTCCCCGCCGACCTCGGCGCCCTCAAGCTCCCCGAGCTGCAACAGCTCGCCACCGAGCTCGGCGTCGTCGGCGTATCCAAACTTCGCAAGGGAGAGCTTGTGGACGCCATTACCCAGACCCAGAACACCGGCGACAACGCCGCTGCCGAGCCGGTTCTCGACGCCGCGGCCGAGCCCGTCGCCGAGGCGACCGCCGAGGCCGCGATCGCCGACACCCCACGCCGCCGCGGTTCGCGTCGCGCCACCACCGACACCCTCACGCCAGCGCCTGTCGCGGCGGGGGACGAGCCTGCCGCGCCGGCATCCGACCAGCCTGCCGCGCCCGCTTCCGATCAGCCTGCTGCGCCGGCAGCTGAGCAGGCCCCCGAGCAGGCTCTCTCTGAGGAGGCCGCCGAGCAGTCGGCCGAGAGCGACGAGGGCTCCGCATCCGGCAGCCGGCGCAGCCGCAACCGCAACCGCCGCGGCGGCGACCGCGCCGAGGGCGGTGAGCAGCGCGGCCAGAACGGCCAGCAGCAGAACGGCCAGGGCGGCGAACCGCGTGAGGCTCGCCAGCAGGGAGGCCAGCAGCAGAACGGCCAGAACGGCCAGAACGGTCAGCAGAACCGCGGCCCGCAGAACGACCGTGCCGAGCAGGACGCCGAGGGTCGTGGCCGCAACCGCAATCGCGGCCGTGACCGCAAGCGCGGCCCGGGTGGCGACGAGATTGAGCCCGAGATCAGCGACGACGACGTTCTGATTCCGATCGCGGGCATCCTCGACGTGCTCGACAATTACGCCTTCGTGCGCACCACCGGCTATCTGCCCGGCCCGAGCGACGTCTACGTGTCGCTCGGCCAGGTGAAGAAGTACGGCCTGCGCAAGGGCGACGCCGTCGTCGGCGCTATTCGCCAACCCCGCGAGGGCGAGAACCAGGGCCGCCAGAAGTACAACGCTCTCGTGCGCGTCGACTCCATCAACGGCCAGACCGTTGAGGAGGCCGCCGCCCGCGTCGAGTTCAGTAAGCTCACGCCGCTGTACCCGACCGAGCGCCTGCGCCTCGAGACTCAACCCAGCACGCTGTCGACGCGCATCATCGACCTCGCCGCCCCCATCGGCAAGGGCCAGCGCGGTCTCATCGTCTCGCCGCCGAAGGCCGGCAAGACGCTCGTGTTGCAGGCCATCGCTGACGCCATCTCGAAGAACAACCCCGAGGTGCATCTCATGGTTGTGCTCGTCGACGAGCGCCCCGAAGAGGTCACCGACATGCAGCGTTCGGTGAAGGGCGAGGTCATCGCCTCGACCTTCGACCGCCCGGCGGAAGACCACACGACGGTCGCCGAGCTCGCGATCGAGCGCGCGAAGCGCCTCGTCGAGCTCGGGCACGACGTGGTCGTGCTGCTCGACTCGATCACCCGCCTCGGCCGCGCGTACAACGTGACGGCGCCGACCAGTGGGCGCATCCTCTCGGGCGGTGTCGACTCGGCCGCTCTGTACCCGCCGAAGCGCTTCTTCGGCGCGGCGCGCAACATCGAAGACGGCGGCTCGCTGACCATCCTTGCCACCGCGCTCGTTGAGACCGGGTCGAAGATGGACGAGGTGATCTTCGAAGAGTTCAAGGGCACCGGCAACATGGAGCTCCGTCTGTCGCGCCAGCTCGCCGACAAGCGCATCTTCCCGGCCGTTGACATCTCGGCTTCCGGCACCCGCCGCGAGGAGATGCTGCTCGGCGCCGACGAGGTGCGCGTCACCTGGCAGTTGCGTCGAGCGCTCGCGAGCCTTGACACCCAGCAGGCCCTCGAGCTCGTGCTTGGCAAGCTGAAGGAGACGGGCTCGAACGTCGAGTTCCTCGTCGCCGTGCAGAAGTCGCTGCCGCAGGCGTCAACGCACGCCGACAGCTAGGAGCGCCGTGTTCGATTCGATCGCGGCCCTGGTCGCCGAGCATGAGGCTCTGCAAGAGCAGCTCGGCGACCCGGCCGTGCACGCCGATGCCGCCCGTGCGAAGAAGCTCAATCGGCGCTACGCCGAGCTGAGCCAGATCGTGGATGCCCACGCCAAGTGGCAGCAGGCCACCGACGACCTCGCCGCGGCCCGAGAGCTCGCGAAAGACGACGAGGCGTTCGCCGACGAGGTGCCCGCGCTCGAGCAGCAGGTCACCGAGCGTGCCGAGAAGGTGCGCCGCCTCCTGATTCCGCGTGACCCGGATGACGGTCGCGACGTGATCATGGAGATCAAGGGCGGCGAAGGCGGAGAAGAGTCAGCGCTGTTCGCTGCCGACCTGCTGCGCATGTACTCGTACTACGCCGAGTCGCGCGGCTGGAAGGTTGAGCTGCTCGACGCCACCCGCAGCGACATGGGCGGCTACAAAGACGTGCAGGTCGCGATCAAGGGCTCCTCCGCCGACCCGGCCGAGGGCGTCTGGGCGAGCCTGAAGTACGAGGGCGGCGTGCACCGCGTGCAGCGTGTGCCGGCGACGGAGTCGCAGGGGCGCATCCACACCTCGACGACAGGCGTTCTGGTCTTCCCCGAGGTGGACGAGCCCGAGGAGGTCGAGATCAACCAGAATGACCTGAAGATCGACGTCTACCGCTCGAGCGGCCCCGGTGGGCAGTCGGTGAACACGACCGACTCGGCGGTGCGCATCACCCACCTGCCCACGGGCATCGTCGTTTCGATGCAAAACGAGAAAAGCCAGCTGCAGAACCGCGAGGCGGCGATGCGCGTGCTCCGGGCCCGGATCCTTGCCAAGCAGCAGGAGGAGCTGGATGCCGCAGCGAGTGACGCCCGCAAGAGCCAGATCCGCGGCATGGACCGCTCGGAGCGCATCCGCACCTACAACTTCCCCGAGAACCGCATCGCCGACCACCGCACCGGCTACAAGGCCTACAACCTCGACGCCGTCATGAACGGGGCGCTCGGGCCGGTCGTCGAGTCGTGCATCCAGGCCGACGAAGAGGCCCGGCTCGCGGCCCTCGGCGACGGCGCGGCCTAGCCTCGAGCATCCCAGTGTCGAAGCCTGACCTGGCTGCGCTGCGCGCGCACGCGATCGACCTGCTCGTCGAGGCCGGTGTGCCGACCCCGGAAGCCGACGCCGACCTGCTCATCGGGCACGTGCTGGGCATGAGCCGCGGGCAGCTGCAGGCCAAGGCGCTGATCGGGGCGCCCGTCGACGCCGAGCAGGTCCTGACGATCACCGAATACATCGAGCGGCGGGCGACGCGTGAGCCGGCGCAGCACATCATCGGACTCGCGCCGTTCCGCACCCTCGAGCTCGCGGTGGGCCCCGGCGTCTTCGTGCCGCGGCCCGAGACCGAGTTCGTCGTGCAGTTCGCGATCGACGCTCTTGCCGCGGTGCCGAGCCCCGCGCCGCTCGCCGTCGACCTCGGCAGCGGCAGCGGGGCGATCGCCCTGGCGATGGCCGTCGAGGTGCCGCACTCCCGGGTGATCGCGGTTGAGAACTCGCCCGCGGCTGTGCCCTGGACATCCCGCAACATCGCCCGCTGGGGCGACGACCGCGTGCGCCTCGTCGTCGCCGATCTGGCGGATGCCCTTCCCGAGCTCGACGGAACCGTCGACGTCGTCGCCTCCAACCCGCCGTACATTCCCGAGGGCGCCGTGCCGCGCGACCCCGAAGTGCGGCTGTTCGACCCACCGGCCGCGCTCTACGGGGGAGTGGACGGGCTCGACGCCGTGCACGCCCTCACCGCCACCGCGCGCCGGCTGCTGCGCCCGGGCGGCACGCTCGTCGTCGAGCACGGCGAGCTGCAGGGTGCGGCCATCACGGCCATTCTGCGCGCGGCCGGTTTCGCGGCCGTTGCCACCCACCGTGACCTGCTCGGCCGCGACCGCGCGACGACCGCCCACCGCTGAGCCGCTCGGCCCCGGCGCCAGTATTGCGCGGTGATGGCGGTGAAGCGCGGCTGCGATCGGGCTGCGAGCCCAACACGTCGGCCGTGTTCTCCAGCTAACTCGCACAGATTCAGACACTTCACACGCTCCGAACCGTGTGAGTTGTCGGATTCAGTGCGAGTAGTCAGTGGGTGTCCGCGCCGACACCACGATGTCGAAAGGTCGGAGCACGCGGCGCTACGCCGCGCGGGCCTCCGCGGCGAAGGCCTCGATCGCGGCGAGCAGCGACGCCTCGTCGACGTAGAGGTGCCCGGTGATGCCGATCGACTCGGCGCCCTCGATGTTCTCCGAGCGGTCATCCGTGAAGAAGGTGTCGGCGGCGGCCGCCCCGTAGTGGGCGAGGATGCGCTTGTAGACGAGCGGGTCGGGCTTGCGCGCGCCGAACGCGGCCGAGGCGTGCATGTTCTCGCGCCCCATGATCGGCACAAGTTCGGGCGCGACCTCGTGTAGGTGTTCGTGGATGAGGATGCCGTTGTTGGTCAGCAGCGCGACGCGGCCGAGCTCGGCGGCCCGACGCACGGCAGCGAGGGCGGCGGGCCGCGGCTGCGTCGCCTCCGAGCGGATGCGCACCCATTCCTTGCGTGAGATCTCGGCCCCGATGATGCCCGTCACACGCCGCAGGTACTCCTCGGGGTCGCTCGGGTCGCCCGCCTCCGCCTCCCATTCCATGCCGCTGATCCACCAGCGGCGGCGCAGCTCGTGCAGGTCGTGCCCGGTGATCGCGGTGAGCTCTTCCATGCGGGCGCGCCAGTCGTAGTCGTAGAGAACGTCGTCCATGTCGAACACGTAGAGCAGGGTCACCGCCTCAGTCTGCCCCACTACGATGAACGCATCATGACCGCCGTGTATGACTGCTCTGTCGAGAGCGAGCTGCTCGAGGGTCTGCGGGCCGCACGCGGTGCTATCGGCCGCGGCGAGTTGGTCGTGATCCCGACCGACACGGTCTACGGTCTCGCCGCCGACGCCTTTCGACCCGCGGCCGTGCAGCGGCTGCTCGAGGCGAAGGAGTCGGGGCGCGACGTGCCCCCGACCGTGCTGATCCCGGGCATCCCCACCCTCAACGCCCTCGCCGAGAACGTGCCGGAGTCGGTGGACGCGCTCGTGAAGCGATTCTGGCCGGGCCCGCTGACGATCATCGTCGAAGCCCGGGAGTCGCTGGCCTGGGATCTCGGCGAGACGCGCGGCACGGTCGCCCTGCGCATGCCCGACAACCCGCACACCCGCCACCTGCTGGCCGACACCGGCCCGCTGGCGGTCTCGAGCGCCAACATCGCCGGGATGCCCGCCGCGACCTCGGCCGCTGACGCGCTCGCGATGCTCGGCGACCGGGTCAGTGTGTATCTCGATGGCGGGTCTCTCGCCGGCCCCGCTGTCGCCGGCGGGGAGCCCGATGAGCGCGATCGTGCCCTGAGCCCGGCCGCGATGACCTCCACCGTCGTCGATGCTACGAGCCTGCACCTTCCCGAGGGCAAGCTCCGTATTCTGCGAGAGGGAGCGGTGTCGCGCGAGGCAATCGTCAACGCCATAGGCGCGGAGCTGGTGGCGTGACGTTCTATCTGCTCGTCGCCGTGATCGCGGGCCTGGTCAGCTTCGGTGCCTCGTGGGCGGTACTGCGCTTGAGTCATCGATTCAAGCTGTACCCGGGAATCCGCGACCGCGACGTGCACACGACTCCTACCCCCCGGCTCGGCGGAATTGCCATCGTGATCGGCATTGTCGTCGCTCTTGCGATCGCCTCGCAGATCACCTGGTTCAATCTGGTCTTCGCCGACCCCTTCCCGATCATCGCCATCATCGCGTCGGCTCTTGTGATGCTGGGCCTGGGCGTGATCGATGACCTTTACGACCTCAACTGGATGACGAAGCTCGCCGGCCAGTTGCTGATCGCCGGGTTCCTCGCTTGGTCAAGCCTGCAGCTGACCTCGCTGCCGATTGGGCCCGATGGCGGCATAACGGTGCTGTCGCCGACGCTCTCCCTCATCGTCACGGTGCTCGCCGTGGTGGTCGTGATGAACGCCGTCAACTTCATTGACGGTCTCAACGGGCTCGTTGCCGGAGTCACGATCATTGCGGGATCCGTGTTCTTCATCTACAGCTACCTGCTGTCGATCGATACGGCGCAGACGGCGTTCAACCTCGCCTCGCTCGTCATGGCCGTGCTGCTCGGAGCAACCGCTGGCTTCCTACCCTTCAACTGGCACCCGGCGAAGATCTTCATGGGCGACGGGGGTGCCCTCGTTATTGGCATGCTCATGGCGGTCTCGACGATGTCCGTGACCGGTCAAATTGACCCGAGTATCGACCGCAGCCAGCTCGTGCCGATCTTCCTCCCGCTCGTGCTGCCGTTTGCGGTGCTCGTCGTGCCATTGCTCGACTTTGGACTCGCGGTGCTGCGGCGCTTGCGGGCCGGTAAGTCGCCGTTCAGCGCCGACCGCAAGCATCTCCACCACCGCCTGCTCGATATGGGGCACTCGCATTTCCACGCTGTGCTGATCTTCTACGCGTGGACAGCGGTCGTCGCCGTCGGAGCGCTCCTCTTCCTGTTCTGGACCTGGTGGTGGGCCCTGACCGCCATCGTCGTCGGCCTCATCGTCTGCACGGCGATCACACTCGCACCGCTCAGTCGGCGCAAGCGCAGTGAGCTCGAGGCGCAATCGGCGCCGGAGGGTGAGGAGACCCTCGCCCGTTTTGATCCGTTGGATGCCGCCGCCCCCGATTCCCTGGAGGAAATCCATGACCGCTGACCGCCCGTCTACCGCGGCACCCGTGTTGCGCCGAGCCCTCCTCTACGGCGCGGGCGTGTCGTTTGCGATCGCGATCATCGGCAGTGTTGCCGGCGCGCTTGTTGCCGAGCTTCCCGGAATGCTCAGCGCGCTCATCGGCGCGGGAATGGGTTTCGTCTTCCTCGGGCTGACCGCGGCGAGCATCCTGCTGGCTGATCGCGTCACCGGCAGTGACCTACTCTCGCCCGCATATTTCGGCATCGTGATCGGCGCCTGGATCGTCAAGTTCGTCGTCTTCCTCATTCTTGTTTTCTCGTTGCGAGACGCGGAGCTTGTGGAACCGATGGTGCTGTTCTTCACACTCGTCGCTGCTGTCATCGGAGGCCTCGTGACGGACATCGTCGCGGTGACTCGATCGCGCGTTCCCTACGTGAGTGACGTGCGGTTGCCGAGTAAAGACGAGATCCCCGATCTCTAGGCTTTCCGCGGCGGGCGGTGCCTCCGAAAACGCTCGGAAGAGTCGGTCGCGATCACCGTTCGCGTTCGGCGCGCTCCCGTTCTCTTGGTAGGGTGGAAGAACCGCCGCCGATCGCCGCGATGCCGTGTGCCTCGCCCCGATGCTGGAGACTCCCCTGAGCGCTGCTGCCCTGATCCCGATCCTCGCTCTTGCGACCACTCCGGCGACGGAGACCCCGGAATACAAGGGTCCGTCGATCATGGACTTCTTCCCGCCGGCGATTCTCTTCGAAGGCACCCCCTTCGAGCTCAACCGCATCATGCTGCTGCGGCTCGTGATCGTCGCGATCATCTTTCTCATCTTCTGGCTCGGCATTCGCAAGATGCAGCTCGTGCCAGGACGTTTCCAGGGCACGGTCGAGCTCGGCCTCGAATTCGTGCGGAAGAGCATCGTCGAAGACCTGCTGGGTCAAAAAGACGGCAAGCGCTTCTTGCCCCTCATCACGACGATCTTCTTCCTCGTGCTGTTCATGAATCTCACGGGTATCATCCCCGGGGTCAACATCTCGGCGAACTCGGTGATTGGCATGCCGCTCGTGCTTGCCGTCGCGGCCTACATCGCGTTCATCTGGGCCGGTTTGCGCAAGCACCCCTGGACCTTCCTCAGGAACGCGCTGTTCCCGCCCGGTGTTCCGTGGCCGCTGTACATCATCGTGACGCCCATCGAGTTCGTGTCGATGTTCATCCTTCGCCCCGTGACGCTCACTCTCCGTCTCTTGATGAACATGATCGTCGGGCACCTCTTGCTCGTGTTGTTCTTCTCGGCGACCGCGTTCTTCATGGTCGAGCTCGGCGGCTTCTGGATTGCCGCGAGCGCCGTCACTCTCGCGTTCGGCACCGCGTTCACCTTCTTCGAGATCCTGGTCTCTGTACTGCAGGCCTACGTCTTCGCTCTCCTGACCACCGTCTACATCCAGCTCGCGCTGGCAGACGAGCACTAACTACGACCCTCCGGGCGCGCATCCCGCACGTCTGGTTCCGAAACGGAAGGAAACCCCTCGTGGACGCAAACACGGTTCTCGCCGAGATCAACGGCAACATTGCCACCGTCGGCTACGGCCTCTCGGCGATCGGTGCCGGTATCGGCGTGGGCATCGTCGTCGGCAAGACGATCGAGTCGGTCGCGCGCCAGCCCGAGCTGCAGGGCCGCCTGACGGTTCTCATGTACATCGGTATCGCCTTCACCGAGGCGCTCGCGTTCATCGGTATCGCGACGTACTTCATCTTCACGAACTAGGAATCCGCACATGCTCGCAGAGCTCATCGTCGCGGCGGAGGAGACCCCGAACCCGCTGCTTCCGGCGTGGTACGACATCGTCTACTCGCTGATCCCCTTCATCCTCGTGCTGCTGCTGTTCTGGCGCGTCGTGCTGCCCCGCATGCAGACGCTGCTCGACGAGCGCGCCGCGAAGATCGAGGGCGGCATCGCGAAGGCCGAGTCGGCCCAGGCCGAGGCCCAGGCGGCCCTCGAGCAGTACAACGCGCTCCTCGCGGAGGGTCGCGCAGAGGCCGCGAAGATCCGCGAGCAGGCGCGTGCCGAGGGCGCGGCAATCCTTGCCGAGCTGAAGGAGAACGCTCAGTCCGAGGCCGCGCGCATCACCGCGAACGCCCAGCTGCAGATCGAGGCTGAGCGCCAGGCGGCGCTGGTCTCGCTGCGTGCCGAAGTCGGCTCGCTCGCGCTCGACCTCGCCAGTGGCGTCATCGGTGAGACTCTGGCCGACGACAAGCGCGCGAGTGCTCTCGTCGACCGCTTCCTGGCCGAGCTTGAAAGCGACGCCGGGTCGGCGAAGGCGGCCAAGTAACGATGGGTTCCGCGACGCGTAGCGCTCTCGAGTCGGCCCGCACCGCGCTGGCCGTAGCACAGGGCGTCGACCTCGCGACCGGTGAGCAATTGCTTGCCGCCGCCCGCACCATCGGCTCGTCCCCGCAGTTGCTCAGCGCCCTGTCGAACCCGTCCGCCGATGCCGCGGGCACGAAGGCGCTCGTCGCCACTGTGTTCGCCGAGCTCGGCACGACAGCTCGCGGCCTGCTCGACGTTGTGGTGAGCAGCCGGTGGTCGAGCGGGGATGACCTGCTCGCGGGCATCGAAGAGGTGGGCATCCGTGCGATCGCCGCCTCGGCTAAGACTCCGGGCCTCATTGAGGCGCAGCTGTTCGAGTTCGGTCGCGCGGTGACGTCGGATGCTGAGCTCGAGCTCGCGATCGGCAGCAAGCGCGGCACGGCCGAGGGCAAGCTGTCGCTCGTGAAAGACCTGCTCGGCTCCGCAGCCCTACCGCAGACCATCGCGATCGCGGGCCACCTCGTGCAACAGCCACGTGGCCGTCGTATTGGCGAGCTCGTGCGCGGAGCCGTGACGACCGTCGCCGACACCACGGGCAAGGGCGTCGCGACCGTGACCGTTGCCCGTCCGCTGTCACCGCAACAGCTCTCCGCGGTGACCGCAAGCATCGCGCGCCGGTATGGGCGCGAGCACGTCATCAACCAGGTCGTCGACCCCGCCCTCGTCGGCGGGGTTCGGGTGCAGGTCGGCGATGAGGTCATCGACGGCAGTGTGGCCTCGCGCCTGGCAGATGTGAGACTTCAGCTCGCCGGCTAGGCGCAGCTCACCGACAACCAGACGGGCTCTCGCACGGGAGCTCGAACGAATAAGGGAAGAACATGGCAGAACTGACGATCAGCCCGGACGAGATCCGCGACGCGCTGAAGAACTTCGCGAAGTCCTACGCCCCCGGCAAGGCTGTCGCCACCGAGGTCGGCCACGTCATCGACGCCGCCGACGGCATCGCTCACGTCGAGGGCCTGCCCGGCGTCATGGCCAACGAACTCATCCGCTTCGCTGACGGCACGCTGGGCCTCGCCCAGAACCTCGACGAGAACGAGATCGGTGTCGTCGTGCTCGGCGAGTTCACCGGCATTGTCGAGGGTATGGAGGTCACCCGCACGGGCGAGGTGCTCTCGGTGCCCGTCGGCGACGGCTACCTCGGTCGAGTCGTCGACCCGCTCGGCGCCCCCATCGACGGCCTCGGCGAGATCGCCAGCGAGGGCCGCCGTGCACTCGAACTGCAGGCGCCCGGCGTCATGCAGCGCAAGAGCGTGCACGAGCCGCTGCAGACCGGCATCAAGGCCATCGACGCGATGATCCCGGTCGGTCGCGGCCAGCGCCAGCTGATCATCGGCGACCGCCAGACCGGCAAGACCGCCATCGCGATCGACACGATCATCAACCAGAAGGCCAACTGGGAGTCGGGCGACGTCACCAAGCAGGTGCGCTGCATCTACGTCGCCATCGGCCAGAAGGGCTCGACCATCGCGGCCGTCAAGGGCGCGCTGGAGGAGGCCGGCGCGATGGAGTACACCACCATTGTCGCGGCCCCGGCCTCCGACCCCGCCGGCTTCAAGTACCTCGCCCCCTACACCGGCTCGGCGATCGGCCAGCACTGGATGTACGGCGGTAAGCACGTCCTCATCATCTTCGACGACCTGTCGAAGCAGGCCGAGGCCTACCGTGCCGTCTCGCTCCTCCTGCGTCGCCCGCCGGGTCGCGAGGCGTACCCCGGTGACGTGTTCTACTTGCACTCCCGCTTGCTCGAACGCTGCGCCAAGCTGTCCGATGACCTCGGCGCTGGGTCAATGACCGGCCTGCCGATCATCGAGACCAAGGCCAACGACGTCTCGGCGTACATTCCGACCAACGTGATCTCGATCACCGACGGTCAGATCTTCCTGCAGTCCGACCTCTTCAACGCCAACCAGCGCCCGGCGGTCGACGTGGGTATCTCGGTCTCGCGCGTGGGTGGTGACGCCCAGGTCAAGAGCATCAAGAAGGTTTCCGGAACCTTGAAGCTCGAACTCGCGCAGTACCGCTCGCTCGAGGCCTTCGCGATGTTCGCGAGCGACCTCGATGCGGCGAGCCGTCGCCAGCTCGCGCGCGGCGCCCGCCTGACCGAGCTCCTCAAGCAGCCGCAGTACTCGCCGTACCCCGTCGAGGAGCAGGTCGTCTCGATCTGGGCCGGCACCAAGGGCAAGCTCGACACGATCGACGTCGACGATGTGCTGCGGTTCGAGGCCGAGCTGCTCGACCACCTGCGTCGCAACACGAGCATCCTCACGACGCTGCGCGAGACCAACGTGCTCGACGACGCGACCGAGGCAGAGCTCGAGAAGGCCGTCGACGCCTTCGTCGTCGCGTTCCAGGGCGGCGAGGAGGGCGGCGTGCACGCCGGCCACGAGGAGTTCGAGGCCACCGAGGCCGAGGACATCAACCAGGAGAAGATCGTCCGCCGCAAGAAGTAGGGGTCCGGGCGCGCAGCGCCCGGCATCCCGCTTCGCCGCGGTGACGACCACTCTCCCCACGACCAAGAAACGGAACCAGCACATGGGAGCGCAACTTCGGGTCTACCGGCAGAAGATCCGTTCTGCCCAGACGACCAAGAAGATCACGCGCGCGATGGAGCTCATCTCCGCCTCGCGGATTCAAAAGGCACAGGCGCGCATGGCTGCCTCGGGCCCGTACGCTCGCGCGGTAACCCGCGCCGTGTCAGCCGTGGCGACGTACTCCAACGTCGATCACGTGTTGACTACCGAGCGCGCGAACCCGAAGCGGGCGGCTGTCGTGGTGTTCACCTCCGACCGTGGTCTCGCCGGTGCGTTCAGCTCGCAGGTCATTCGCGAAGCGAACGAACTGCGCACGCGCTTGGAAGACGAGGGTCGTGAGGTTGTCAACTACCTCATTGGCCGCAAGGCGGTGTCGTACTTCGCCTTCCGTCGACGGGCGGCCGAGAAGCAGTGGACGGGCAACACCGATCAGCCCGAGTTCGCCACCGCGAAGGAGATCGCCGACACTCTCGTTGACGCCTTCGTGCTCGGCGGAGAGGCCGGCGGTGTCGATGAGATCCACATCGTCTACAACCGTTTCGTCAGCCTCGTGACGCAGTCGCCCGAGATCGTCCGTGTGTTGCCGCTCGAGGTCGTGGACGGTGTCGAAGAGCCCGGTTCGGCCGATGTGCTGCCGCTGTACGAGTTCGAGCCCGAAGTTGACAAGGTGCTCGACGCGTTGTTGCCGGTCTACATCGAGAGCCGCATCTTCAACGCCATGCTCCAGTCAGCCGCGTCGGAACACGCCGCCCGCCAGAAGGCGATGAAGTCGGCGAGCGACAACGCCGACAAGCTCATCCTCGACTACACCCGTCTGGCCAACAACGCTCGCCAGGCCGAGATCACCCAGCAGATTTCCGAGATCGTGGGCGGCGCCGACGCCCTGTCTTCGGCGAAATAGGAACAGGAAAAGGGAAAGCACCCATGGCCACGACCACGAAGAAGAAGCCCGCCGCCCAGGCAGCGACCGCCGGAGTGGGCCGCATCGCCCGCGTGACCGGCCCGGTCGTCGACATCGAGTTCCCGCACGACGCCATCCCCGGCATCTACAACGCGCTCTCGACCACGATCACGATCGGTGACACGAGCAGCGAGCTGATCCTCGAGGTCGCTCAGCACCTCGGCGACGACCTCGTGCGCGCCATCGCGCTCAAGCCCACCGACGGCCTGGTGCGCGGGCAGGAGGTACGCGACACCGGATCACCGATCACCGTTCCGGTCGGTGATGTGACCAAGGGCAAGGTGTTCAACGTCACCGGTGATGTGCTCAACGCCGAGCCCGGCGAGACGATCGAGGTCACCGAGCGTTGGCCGATCCACCGCAAGCCCCCGGCATTCGACCAGCTCGAGTCGAAGACCCAGCTCTTCGAGACCGGCATCAAGGTCATCGACCTGCTGACCCCCTACGTTCAGGGTGGCAAGATCGGCCTCTTCGGTGGCGCGGGTGTTGGCAAGACCGTTCTCATCCAGGAGATGATCCAGCGCGTGGCGCAGGATCACGGTGGTGTGTCGGTGTTCGCCGGTGTCGGTGAGCGCACCCGTGAGGGCAACGACCTCATCAAGGAGATGGAGGAGGCCGGCGTCTTCGACAAGACCGCCCTGGTCTTCGGCCAGATGGACGAGCCCCCGGGCACCCGTCTTCGCGTCGCCCTCTCGGCCCTCACCATGGCCGAGTACTTCCGCGACGTGCAGAACCAAGACGTTCTGCTCTTCATCGACAACATCTTCCGGTTCACGCAGGCCGGTTCCGAGGTGTCGACGCTGCTCGGCCGTATGCCCTCCGCCGTGGGTTACCAGCCGAACCTCGCCGACGAGATGGGCATCCTGCAGGAGCGCATCACCTCGACGCGCGGTCACTCGATCACCTCGCTGCAGGCCATCTACGTGCCGGCCGATGACTACACCGACCCGGCTCCCGCGACCACCTTCGCGCACCTGGACGCCACGACCGAGCTCAGCCGCGAGATCGCGTCGAAGGGTCTGTACCCCGCCGTCGACCCGCTGACCTCGACGAGCCGCATCCTCGACCCGCTCTACATCGGCGAGGACCACTATCGGGTCGCGACCACGGTCAAGCAGATCCTCCAGAAGAACAAGGAGCTGCAGGAGATCATCGCGATCCTCGGTGTCGACGAGCTGTCGGAGGAAGACAAGATCACGGTGTCGCGGGCGCGCCGCATCCAGCAGTTCCTCTCGCAGAACACCTACATGGCGAAGAAGTTCACGGGTGTCGAGGGCTCGACGGTGCCGCTCAAGGACACCATCGAATCCTTCGACGCGATCGCCAAGGGCGAGTTTGACCACGTGGCCGAGCAGGCCTTCTTCAACGTCGGCGCCATCAGCGACGTCGAAGAGAAGTGGGCGCAGATCCAGAAGGAGAACGCCTAGCCATGGCCGAGCTGACGGTGAGCGTCGTCTCGGCCGACCGCGAGGTCTGGTCGGGGCGCGCGAAGCAGATTGTCGCGCGCACCACCGAGGGTGAGATCGGTATCCTTCCCGGCCACGAGCCGTTGCTGGGCATCCTGAGCGCGGGTGAGGTGCGTATCACTCCGACCGAGGGTGACGTCATTACGGCGAAAGCAGAAGACGGCTTCCTGTCGGTAGAGAACAACACGGTCACGATCGTCGCCGGCGCTGCCGCGCTCGCCTAATCGAGTGCGGCCGCCCCGCGACGGGCGGCACGCGTGAAGCTGCTGCTGCCCCCCTCCGAAACCAAGCGCGATGGAGGTCTCGGCGGAGCGCTTGATCCCGTTGCGCTGAGCTTCAGTTCGCTGACCGATGCGCGGCGCACGGTGCTCGATGCGCTCGAGCGATTGTGCGCTGACGACGTCGGAGCCGCGCGCGCCTTGAAGCTCAGCCCGAAGGCAGCGGTCGCCGAGCTCGCGCGCAATCGAGCTCTGCGCGCCAGCCCGACGATGCCGGCCATCGAGCGCTACACGGGGGTGCTCTACGACGCCCTCGCGGTCACCGAGTGGGGGGCGGATGCGCGCGCGCGAGCATCCGATCATCTCATCGTGCACTCCGCCCTGTTTGGGCTTCTCGCCGCCCACGACCTCGTGCCCGCCTATCGGCTTTCGCACGACTCGCGGTTGCCCGGCGTGCCGTTGCGCGCTCACTGGGCACCGGTGAACGCGGCCGTGCTGGAGTCGCTGCCCGGGCCGCTGATCGACCTGCGGTCAGAGGGTTACGCGGCCCTCGGCCCTCTACCGGCGCGCCCGGACGCCCACTTTGTGCGCGTCGTCGCGGTGGGCGACGACGGGGTGGCTCGTGCGCTCAACCACTTCAACAAGAAGGGTAAAGGCGAGTTCGTTCGCGCCCTGGTCAGTGCTGGCCGGCTGCCCGAGACGGTTGACGAGCTCTGCGACCACGCCACCGCGCTCGGATGGCCTCTGCGGCGCGTGACCGCGAGTGGGGCGCCCGACGCTCGCGATCACTTGGAGCTTGTCGTGCCGGGCACCCTGCCGCCCTCACGCTAGCCAGCGCGCCAACAGCCGACGACATGGTCGTCGACGAGCCCCGCCGACTGCATGAGCGCGTACACAGTCGTGGGGCCCACGAAGCGGAGCCCGCGAGTCGTGAGCGCTTGGGCGAGCGCGGCCGACTCTGCCGTCTTTGCGGGGAGATCGGCAAGAGTTACCGGCCGGGGACGGGCGGCGGGCCGGTGGCTCCACACCAGGGCGTCGAGGCCACCCGGCTCGGCAGTGAGCCAGTCGCGTAGAACTGTCGCATTGGCGATCGTCGCGGCGATCTTGGCGCGATTGCGGATGATGCCCTCATCGGCGAGGAGCCGAGAGACGTCAACGTCGTCGTAGTCTGCCACCCTGTTCCAGTCGAAACCGTCGAAGGCACGGCGGAACCCTTCCCGGCGCTTCAGGATGGTGATCCACGACAGCCCACTCTGAAAGGCTTCGAGGCTCAGCTTTTCGAAGAGGGCGCGATCCCCGCGCAACGGTACCCCCCACTCGGTGTCGTGGTACGAGACGTAGAGCGGGTCGGTGCCCACCCAGGCGCAGCGCCCCCGGCCATCGGCGCCTAGCTGTACCGCGGTCGTCATCGGTGGGCGATGCCTTCGTGGTCGAGCAGCCATGCCTTGGTGGCGACTCCTTCACCCGCACTGTAGCCGGTGATGCGACCGTCGCCAGCGAGCACCCGGTGACAGGGAATCAACAGGGGCACCGGGTTCGCTCCGACAGCGCCGCCGACGGCGCGGCCCGCCGTCGCACGCCCTGTGGCGCGGCCGAGCTCGCCGTAGCCGCGAACGTCGCCGAACGGAATGGCACGCAACTGTTCCCAGATCGCCTGCTGGAACGGTGTGCCGCTCACACGCACCGGCACATCGAAAGCGTGCCGGGCTCCGGCGAAGTACTCGGCCAGTTGCGCTGCGGCACGCTGGAGGACACCCGTCGGATTCGGGGGGAGACCGTCGGTGGAGAGCCGGCCCCCCGCAGCAATCTCGAGGCCGGTGACGGCCTCCTCGTCGCCCGTCAGGGCGATGCGGCCGAGTGGAGAGTCGATAACGAGCAGGCCGGAGGGGGCGGACGATGTGGGCATGCACCGAGGCTAGCCGGGTGAGGGCATCCGTTACCGGCGGTTTTCGGACACGGGGATGCACAGACCTTCGGTGGGGACGGGGGAGGATGGGTGCATGACCGAGATGCCGTTGCGAACCCTGGGTGACTCTGAGCTCTCCGTCTCCGCTGTTGGCCTTGGCTGCAACAATTTCGGGCGCCCCGGAGCCGCGACGGAAGACCAGCGGGGAACGGACCGCGTGCTGCACGCCGCCATCGATCACGGCATCACACTGCTCGACACGGCCGAGATGTACGGCTACGAGCACGGCCGGAGCGAGACGATGATGGGGGTTGCCCTGGTGGGACGCCGCGATCGCGTCGTCATCGCGAGCAAGTTCGGCAATGCCGAGTTCAAGAACCCCGAGCTCCGCGACGTGCCGCACGGTTCTCGTCGCTACATTCGCGCGGCTGTCGAGGGCTCGCTGCGACGACTGCGCACCGATTACCTCGACCTGTATCAACTGCACACCCCCGACCCGGCGACGCCGATCGAAGAAACGCTCGGTGCTCTCGACGAACTTGTCGAGGCAGGTCTCGTGCGCGCGATCGGGCACTCGAACCTTGACGCCGTGCAGACCGCAGAAGCCGATGAGGCAGCCGCAGCCACCGGGCATCGGCGGTTCGTCTCGGCCCAACTCGAGTACAACCTGCTCAACCGCGGGCTCGACAACGAGCTCCTGCCGTTGCTCGACGCCCGACGCATTGGCCTGCTGCCGTACTACCCGCTGGCCAACGGACTGCTCTCCGGCAAGTTCACACGGAACGGAGGCCCCGCTGATTCGCGCATCATGCGACAGCGCCCCCAGGTGGCAACTGACGCGCCCTGGGACGCGCTCGACGCCTTCCGAGCGCTGTGCAACGAGCACGGCATCGGGATGCTCGAAGCGACCATTGGCTGGCTCCTCAGTCGCCCGGCCATGGCTTCTGTCATTGCCGGGGCGACGACCGTCGAGCAAGTTGCACACAATGCTGCCGCAGCCACGGCGTGGACGCCGGACGTGCACGCCTGTGAGACGATCGACGCGCTCTTTCCGGCCGTGACTGTGGAGCGTAACCGCGGAGCGTAACCGCGGAGCGTAACCGCGTCGCGTAACCGCGTCGCCTGGCCGCGTCGCTTGGCCGTGGAGATAGTCAGGGAGACGGCGGCTCGGCCCCTGGCGGTAGCGGCTGCGGGTCAATGTTGAGGTCACGGTCGAGCGCCGCGGCCTGATCATTGAGTGCCCGGAACTCCTCAACGAGTTGGTTGTACGCGGCTACCTTGGCATTCGTCGCGTCGACTTGCTGACTCAGCGCTGCTTGTCGGTCGAGGATGGTCTGCCGGTCGCGCTCAAACTCCGCCTGAGTCGTGTAGCCGCCCGGACGCGCGGCGCGCGCGTTGAACGCCTCGATATCTGCTTCGAGCGCGCTCGCCGTTGCTTCGGCTTGAGACTGCTCGGCCTCAATTTCCCTCGCGAGTTGTTCGAGTTCAGCGCTGAGCCGGTTGAGTTCTGCTTCCAACTCACGGAAGATCCCTTGCACTCCCTCCCACAGCGTGACGACCTGGCTGCGATCATCAAACCAGCGGGCGTAATGCTCGTCGAGGGCGGGCGGAATGGTTGCCAGCTCGGTGCCGATGATCGCGTAGAGCTCGGGAATGCGCGACGACGGGTCTGCTGCTTCGTAGGAGGCGATGCGCGTCGCCAGTTCGCTATCGGGTTCGACCTGGGCGAAAGCTTCCTCGAGCGGCGCCTCCAACGCAGCGCGCTCCTCGACTGACAGACGATCCCAGGCCGCGTGCAGCATCTCGTGAGCGGCGACCACCACCTCAAACTCATCGAGTTCGACATTGGTGATGTCGTACAGGTGAATGCGGCCATCGGCGAGAGTGAAGCAACCGAGAACTCCGATGCCGAGCTCTGATCGTGAGCAGACCCGATCGAACGCCTCCTCTGACAGCACTTGGGGTTGGCTCGCGTAGAACACGAAGCGTCCTTCATCGCTCATGCCGGCGCGCGTCGCGAGGCCGGCAATGGCCGGTGTCGGCTCGTACTGCCAGACCGTTATCGTGTCGGTGACGACGCGAGGGTTGGCGACGGCCCACCCGGCCCCCGCAACGAGGACTGCCTGGCCAACGATCGCCACCCCCGCGAGAGCGACCAGGATGCCCCGCCCGACGCGGGCTACGGAGGAGGGGTGACGGCTGTCGAGCGCGTGTCGTCCTGCCGTGCTCATGTCCTCTACGGTACTGGGATCAACCCGATCAACGGGCCAAGACCGCGATGGCCGCGTTGAGCGTCGTCGCGAAGAGCGACCAGAACCAATAGGGCAACAAGAGCCCGGCCGCTACCCGGCTCACGTCACCCACACGAATGATCGTGGCCAAGATGACGATGTCGAGCACCACGATGAGAACGAGTGCGGCCCACAGTCCCGGAGCACCCACCAACTCGCCGAGCCCGAAGAACACCGGGCTCCAGAGCGCATTCAGCACAAACTGCGCGACGTAGAGACGCAGTGCGCGGGTGCGCGCCTCCGAGTCGGGCGTGCGCCACACCAGCCAGCCAGCGACGGCAATGAGCACGTACAGCACCGCCCACACCGGGCCAAAAACGGCGTCCGGAGGCGTGAACATGGGCTTCGGCGTCGCGGCATACCAGCCGTCGATGGCTCCCACCGACACGAGACCGCCCAGCCCACCCACGGCAGCGGCGATCGCGAGCAAGGTGACCAGCACGGCGGCCGATCGCGTGGTTCGGCGGTCGGCTGCGATGCGGGACGACGACCTGGCGACGGTTGCGGAGGCAGGAGATTCGGAGGGCAGCCGGGGAGCATCCGCCCGCATGCCTGGTCGTGTCGCCGTCATGAATCCTCCTTCCGCACAGAGGGGAGACTAAAGGGCCTACCTCCGAGCATCCTGCGCGCAGCCTGCGTGCTCCATCGGCACCGGCACCGGAATGCGTCAGTTGAGCACCGCAACACCAATCGTGAGGGTCGCCGCGAAGACCACCCACACCAGGTAGGGCACCATGATGACGGCGGCCGGCCTGCTGATCGGCCAGAACTCGACGATCGTTGTGCTGATCGCGGCGAGCAAGAGCATGTGTACGGTCAACGACAACCAGATTGCGGTCTCACCGATCGCGGGGTACAGGGCGAAGAACAGCGGCGACCACAGGGCGTTGAGAACGAGCTGAACAACGTAGAGCGTGAGAGCTCGGTCAACGCGCCGCCGCCTTCGCTGCCGCCAAATGAGCCAAGCGGCGACCGAGGTCGCCACGTACAAGACCGTCCACACTGCGGCGAAGAACCAGTTGGGCGGCGTCCAACTCGGCTTCGCGGCCTCGGCGTACCAGCCCTGAATGAAGGGTTGTGAGATCGCCGAGCCGAGTTGGGCCGAGAGCACGTTCACGCCGATGATCAGGCCGAGCACGAGCAGCGACAGTGCCGTGGCGCGGGTGCCGCGATGCATGGTTAGTGCCCGATGAGAGGGCTCATCGCGCGCGCGATAAGGGAGGCGCGCCCGGTGGCGCGCTCTTCCGCATCGGCGGCGGTCATCGCGACGAGTCCTGCGTTCGCACCAGCGAAGCGGAGCGGCTCAGGCTCCCACGAGGGAGAGCGATGACCGACCCACGGAAGCCGCGTCAGCGGCGTGTCCCGGCCCGTGATGAGGTCGGCGAGCGTGCGCCCCGCGAGGTTCGTGGTCGACAGTCCGTCGCCGACGTAGCCGCTGGCGCCGCCGATACCCGTCGCCGGGTCGTACCCGACGCTCGCGTGCCAGTCTCGTGGAACGCCCAGCGGGCCGCCCCACTGGTATTCCGCCTCGAGGGGCGGCAGCTGCGGGAACATGTCGCGCACGGTCGACAGCAGGTGACGGAAAACGCTGTCGACGCGGTCGTACTCCTCCCGAATGGCGCTTCCCCAGTGGTAGCGCGCACCGCGCCCGCCGAACGCGATGCGATTGTCGGCGGTGCGCTGACCGTAGATGATCAGGTGTCGACCATCAGAGAAGGTCTGACCGTGCTCGATACCGAGTTCGGCCCATACCTCGTCGCTCAGCGGCTGCGTGGCGATCATCAGAGAATAGAGCGGCAGGATGCGGCGCTTGAGTTGCGCGGTTGTGGCGCCGTAGCCCTCCAACGCAAGCACGATGTGGCGGGCGCGCACGGCGCCCCGATCGGTGCGCACATGCCCGGGCTGCCAACTCTCGACAGCGGTGTGCTCGTAGATGGTCGCGCCGCGCTTTTCGACCGCTCGCGCGAGGCCGCGCACGAGAGCCGCCGGGTGCACGCGAGCGCAGGCCGGGTCGTACACGGCTCCGCGGGCGTCGCGCGCGTGCACCCGCTCGGCGTCCCACAGTTCGAGCTGGTCGGCCCCGAGCGCCTGAGCGGCGGCAACCTCGGCCTGCGCTGCACGCCACTGTGGTGCGCTCCGGGCGTAGACGATGGTTCCACCGCGAACGTAGTCGCAGTCAACACCCGCCTCAGCGGATGCTCGCCCCACTTCGTCGACGGTGTCGATCATCGCCCGGCGCATCGCGATCGCAGCGTCGCGACCGTACCGCTTTTCCAGCGCGGCCGCGGAGGCCGGGAAGAGCGCGCTCGCCCATCCACCGTTGCGACCCGATGCCCCGAACCCGGCGATGCGCTTCTCGATCACCGCTATGCGCAGGCTCGGGTCGCGTCGTTGCAGTTCGTACGCGGTCCACAGACCGGTGAGCCCTCCGCCGACGATGGCAACGTCGGTGTCGACGTCACCATCGAGGGCGGGGCGGGGGGTCAGTTCGTCGTCGACGGTCGCATGCCAGAAGCTCAGGCCGCGGTAGTCGTGTTCGGTGCTCAGCGCGCACTCCGCTCTGATTGGTCGTCGGCTACAGCCGGTTGGATGCTTCGGTCAGGACGGCGCGAAGGATGCGCTCGATCTCGTCGAACTCTGCCGGACCGATCGTGAGCGGAGGCGCAAGCTGAATGACGGGGTCGCCACGGTCGTCAGCCCGGCAGTACAGCCCCGCATCGAACAGCGCCTTCGAGAGGAACCCCCGCAGCAACCGTTCGGACTCATCGGCGTTGAAGGTCTCTTTCGTCTCTTTGTTCTTCACGAGTTCGATTCCGAAGAAATACCCTTCGCCGCGAACGTCGCCGACGATCGGAAGGTCACGGAGCCGCTCGAGTGCGGCGCGGAACTTCGGCGAGTTCTCGCGCACGTGCTCGAGAATCCCCTCCTCTTCCATGATGGCGAGGTTCTCGAGGGCAACGGCGGCCGACACCGGATGCCCGGCGAAGGTGTACCCGTGGTAAAACGCCGTCTGCCCGTGCTTGAAGGGCTCGTAGATGCGGTCGCTGACGATCATCGCGCCGAGGGGGGAGTACCCGCTCGTCAGCCCCTTGGCCGAGGTGATGATGTCGGGCACATAGCCGAGGGCGGTGCACGCGAACATCTCGCCGATGCGGCCGTAGGCGCAAATGACCTCGTCGCTGACGAGCAAAACGTCATACTGGTCGCAAATCTCGCGCACGCGCTGGAAGTAGCCGGGGGGCGGCGGGAAGCATCCGCCCGAATTCTGCACGGGCTCGAGGAAGACCGCGGCGACGGTGTCGGGCCCCTCGAAGAGAATCGCTTCCTCGATGCGGTTCGCGGCCCACTGGCCAAACTCTTCGAGCGAGCCGTGGAAGCCCATTTCTTCCGCGCGATAGTAGTTGGTGTTCGGCACGCGGAAGCCTCCGGGGGTCAGCGGCTCGAACATCTCCTTCATGCCGGGAATACCGGTGATGGCGAGGGCACCCTGAGGGGTGCCGTGGTAAGCGATCGACCGCGAGATGACCTTGTGCTTCATGGGCTTGCCGGTGAGCTTGAAGTACTGCTTGGCGAGCTTCCATGCCGATTCCACGGCTTCGCCACCGCCGGTGGTGAAGAACACACGGTTGAGGTCACCGGGGGCGTAGTCGGCGAGCTTGTCAGCGAGCTCGATCGCGGTCGGGTGGGCATACGACCACAACGGGAAGAAGGCGAGTTCCTCGGCCTGCTTGCGTGCGGCCTCGGCGAGCCGCTCGCGCCCGTGACCAACCTGGACGACGAACAGGCCCGAGAGGCCGTCGATGTACTTCTTGCCGTGCGAGTCGAACACGTGGTGGCCCTCGCCGCGCACGATGATCGGCACGCCGTTGCCGGCCTCCATGCCGCTTTGGCGCGCAAAGTGCATCCAGAGGTGGTCTTTCGCCTTCTGCTGCAGATCGGCTTCGGTGGCCCTGTCGAGCGCGGCACCGGGAGGCGCGAGGGGGGCGTCGATCGTCATGGCGTGCTCTCTTCTCTCGTGGTGCGACGCCGCGTGGTGCTTCGTGGGCTCGGCGATCGTCGCGGTGGTCGCGGACTTCTTGCGGAAGATGCTCATCGGGTTCCCCAGTTGTAGTGCTGCTTGTGCAGGCGAAGGTAGACAAAGGTCTCGGTCGATTGCACGCCGTCGATGGCGCGAATTCGCGTGTTGAGAAGCTCGATCAGGTCGTCGTCGTCTTCGCACACGACCTCGGCGAGGATGTCGAAACTGCCCGCGGTGAGCACGACGTAGTCGACGGCGCGTAGCCGACTGAGCTCGTCTGCCACGTAGCGCGTGTCACCCACGACGCGGATACCGATCATCGCCTGACGGTAGAACCCCAACTGCATGGGGTCGGTGACCGCGACGACCTGCATGACCCCCGCCTCGGTCAGTTTTTGCACGCGCTGACGGACTGCCGCCTCGCTGAGCCCCACGGCCTTGCCGATTTCGGCGTAGGAGCGCCGCCCGTCCGCCTGCAACTGCTCGACGATGGCTTTCGAGACGTCGTCGAGGTGAAGCGGCTTGCTGCGCGGTGCCATGGGGCGATTCTGACAGTGATCCACGCTAAATACAAGCGAATCCGAATAGCAATGCCGCTTTGTGCGACTGAATCCGTCGCCAGGGGCTGGATGCTCGACGGTGAGCCGCGCTACAGTGGCGACATGAGCGACCGCATCTTGCGCAATGTCATCGGCGGCGAGTCTGTCGAAAGCGCGACCGACACGTACCTCGACCTGATCGACCCGGCGACCGAGGAGGTCTACGGCCAGGCGCCGGTGAGCACCGCTGCCGAGATCGACGCGGCATACGCCGCAGCCTCGACGGCGTTCCGGCACTGGGGGCGTACGACGCCCGCCGAGCGCCAGCTCGCGCTGTTCCGCCTCGCCGACGCGATGGCCGAGCGTGCTGACGAGTTCGCCGACCTCGAGTCGCAGGACACGGGCAAGCCGCGCGCCACCCTCGTCGCTGACGAGATCGACCAGTCGGTCGATCAGTTGCGCTTCTTTGCGGGCGCCGCGCGCGACCTTGATGGCCGCTCGGCGGGGGAGTACCTCGCTGGTCACACCTCGTTCGTGCGCCGCGAGCCAATCGGCGTCATCGGGCAGGTCACGCCGTGGAACTACCCGCTGAACATGGCCGTGTGGAAGATCGCTCCGGCGATCGCGGCGGGCAACACCGTCGTGCTCAAGCCCTCCGACACCACCCCGCTCGCGACTGTTCGGCTCGCTGAGCTGGCCGCCGAGTTCCTGCCCGCGGGCGTGCTCAACGTCGTCATGGGCGACCGCAGCACCGGCGCGGCCCTGCTGCAGCATCCCACCCCCCAGATGGTCGCGATCACGGGGTCAGTGCGCGCCGGTATGGAGGTTGCGAAAGCCGCGGCGAGTGATCTCAAGCGCGTCCACCTCGAACTCGGGGGCAAGGCGCCGGCCGTCGTCTTTCCCGACGCCGACCCGCAGGCGGTCGCCGAAGGCCTTGTGCTCGCCGCCTACTTCAACGCGGGCCAAGACTGCACGGCCGCCACACGGGTTATCGTGCACGAATCGGTGCATGACGAGGTCGTCGCAGCGCTGGTCGCCCGCGCCACCACGCACGCGGTCACCGGCGGCCCGCGCGAAGAGGGCGTGTTCTACGGGCCGCTCAACAACGCCGCACAACTCGATCGCGTGTCGGGCATCGTTGATCGGCTGCCGGCGCACGCCGAGATCGTGGCGGGCGGTCAGCGACAGGGTGATCGCGGGTACTTCTTCCCCGCCACGATCGTCACCGGCATGCGGCAGGACGATGAGGCAGTACAGGAAGAGATCTTCGGACCGGTGCTCACGGTGCAGACCTTCCGCACCGATGAGGAGGCGCTCGCCCTCGCCAACGGCGTGCGGTACGCGCTCGCCTCCTCGGTCTGGACGAGCGACCACGGTCGCGCGATGCGTTTCTCGCGCGACCTTGACTTCGGGTGCGTTTGGATCAACACGCACATCCCCTTCGTCTCGGACATGCCGCACGGCGGCTTCAAACACTCGGGGTACGGCAAAGACCTCTCGCACTACGGCTTCGAGGACTACACGCGGCTCAAGCACGTGATGAGTTTCATCGGTGAATAGGTGACGCGCACGGGCGCGGTGGCACAGGGGGGCTCGTGACCGAGCAGCAAGACGAGGAGGCGACCGTCGTGCGCCCACGGCGCGACGCGATCGTGCCCGAATCGACGGCTGCGATGCCGGTCGACGCTGCAGGGGATCTCGAGGACACGGTCATCCGCCTCGTCGAGCCGCGCCCGCCGGCGGCCCGAGCGCCGCTGCCCACCGATCCTGCCCCGCCGCCCGTGTTCGATCGCGCGACCGCGCCCTCCGGGCCGGACGTCAGCGGCTGGGCCGTGCGGGTGCGCGGAACGAACACGGTGGTGCCGCTCGACCGCGCTGTCGTGGTGGGCCGACGCCCGGCCGTCGCGGGCCCGGGCGGGCATCCTGAGCCACGTCGCCTCGTCGTGCCCGCTGACTGTGCCGACGTGTCTGCGCGGCACGCTCGCATTGAGCAACTGGGGGAGACCCTCGTCGTCACCGATCTGCAGTCGACGAATGGCATCGTCGTACACTGGTCGAACGGCGCGCCGCGCCGCCTGCGCCCGGGTGAGTCGACCGCAGTCCTGCCCGACGCGGCCATCGAGCTCGGCGAGCGGCTCGTGCTCGACTTCGTGCCCGCCACCCCCGACGAACCACCAACCCCGGAGCTGCCATCGTGACCGCACTCGGCCGCAGCAGTGTGCGCCACGTCGTGACCCTGCCCGACCACGGTGCGACCATTGAGCTGTCCTGGCACGGCGTCACCCACACGGGCTACCGGCGCGCGGGCAACGAAGACAGCTATCTGGCCGACGTGCCCCTGTTCGCGGTGGCCGACGGTATGGGCGGGCACTCACACGGCGAGCGGGCGAGCGATGCCGTCGTGCGACGTCTGCAGGCTGCCGTTGACGGCGATGTCATCGAACCGGACGCGATCGTTGATGCACTCAACCGGGCTACGTGGGACATTCACCAGCTGGACGACGCCGATCATGGCATCGGCACCACGGTCACCGGCGTGGCCCTGACGCTTGTGGACGGTGAACCGCGTTTCACCTGCTTCAACGTCGGTGACTCCCGCGTCTACCGATTTTCGAGCAACGGCCTCACGCAGGTCACGACCGATCACTCGATCGTGCAAGAGATGGTTGATGCCGGCCAGCTGAGCGCCGAGCAGGCGGAGAACCACCCCGAAGCGAACGTCATCACCCGTGCGGTCGGATTCTCGATCGAGCCCGACGTTGATCTCACGAGCCTGCCGATCGAGACGGGAATGCGGCTCTTGATCTGCTCGGACGGCCTCACCAAAGAGGTGCCGCTCGAACGCCTGCGGCTGCATTTAGCGGCGCGTCTCAGCGCCCGCGAGACCGCCAACGCCTTGGTGGATGCGGCACTCGCGCAGGGCGGACGCGACAACATCACCGTGATCGTTGTCGACGTGGTGCGCGCCCCAGAGCCCTGAGTCGCCCGACTCCCTACACTGGGGTGACATCGTGGGGAGGGGGAACCATGTCACGGCGTCGACCGTCGGAACCTCCCGTGTTGCCCGGGTTCAGCCACGTGCGTCTGCTGGGAAGTGGCGGTTTTGCCGACGTCTTCCTCTACGAGCAGAACATGCCGCGACGCCAAGTGGCGGTGAAGGTGATGCTCGCCGAGGTCGTCACCGAGCACGTTCGCCAGATGTTTCACGTCGAAGCCAACCTGATGGCGCAGCTGTCGTCGCACCCCGGAATCCTGACCGTTTACCAGGCCAGCATCTCTGCCGACGGTCGGCCCTACCTCGTGATGGAACTGTGTTCATCACAACTTGCTGCGCGATACCGCGTCGAACGAATTCCCGTTGCCGAGGTGCTGCGGGTCGGGGTACAGATCGGGAGTGCTGTCGAGACCGCGCATCGCAGTGGGGTATTGCATCGCGACATCAAGCCGTCCAACATCCTCACCACTGTCTATGGACACCCCGTCCTGAGCGACTTCGGTATCGCCTCAACGCTCACCGCGGTCGAGAACGCCGAATCGGTCGGCCTCTCCATACCGTGGTCCGCACCCGAAGTCTTGCTCGACGAAACCGCTGGAACCGTGACGAGCGAAGTGTGGTCGCTCGCCGCAACGGTCTACACCCTGCTCGCGGGTCGATCGCCCTTCGAAGTGCTAGACGGGTCCAACGGTTCGAGCGAGCTGATCGGCCGCATCACCCGCGCTCGCGTGCCCGGCATCGACCGCGACGATGTGCCAGCATCCCTCGAAACGGTCGTGCGCCGGGCCATGTCGAGGGATCCGGCCAAACGGCAGCAGTCGGTGTTGGAACTGGTGCGCGATCTGCAGAGAGTGGAGGCCGAGCTCGGGCTCGTGACCACCCAAGCCGACATTGCGATGGATGACTGGGCTCTCGCGAGCATTGGCGACCCGGGAGATCGCACCATCGTGCGACCGGTTGCGTCGCGCGCACCGCGCCCCGCGGGTAGCCGACGGCGTCGCCGGGTCGCCGAGGGCACGGTGCCGCCGGCCGAAACCCCCTCCGAGGCACTGTCGCCCACGGCAGTGCGTGCCGCCTCGCGCACCCGCCTGTTCGCCATTGGCCTCGTCGTGACGGCGCTCGCCGTGATCGCGATCGGAGCCACAGCGACCGTCATGGCGATCCAGGCCGGAGATCGTGACGACGTCCCGCGCGTCAGCAACGTCGAGGCAGTGCTCGACGGAACCACCGTGATCTTCTCGTGGGATGACCCCGGAATCGCGGCGACGGACACCTATCTGGTCACCCTCACCAACGGTCGCGAGACGTTTCAGCGCGCGAACGAATTCGCTGTTGCCTCGACGGTCGGCGAGCGTATCTGCGTCACCGTGCGGGTCGCTCGTGAGGGTCGGCTGGGCCCGCCGAGCACGGAGAAGTGTGCCGAGGTGAGCGGGGGGTGAGCTGCTAGTGCGTCGCTGGTTCTCCCGCTATCGGTCTGCGGTGACGACCGCCGTCGGCACGACGCTCGTCACCGCCGTTGTCGTGACGGTCGCCGTCGTGTATCCGGGGTTTCAATCCCAGAGGCTCGACCTGAACGACGGATCGGTGTGGGTCGTGAACGGCGAACGGCAGGCGATCGGGCGCGCGAATCTGCAGGTCGGCGAGCTTGATGTCGTGATTCCGGGCGCGGGCACCTCAGTGTCGGTCGTCCAGCGGGGTGGAGACGTCATCGTCGTCGACGCAACCACCGCGACGGCTGAAATCGTCGATCCCGCGCGGTCAGAACTCATCGAGTCGGTGCCCTTGCCGCCCGACAATCCCACACTGCTGCTCGCGGGTGACAGCGCTGTCGTCCACAGTGGGGGCAGTGGCGAAACCTGGGTGACGCCGCGCCGACTTCTCGCTGATTTTGACCCGGCGGGAATCTCCGCCTTCCAGTTCGGCCCCGACAGCGTTATCGCCGCTCGCGACGGATTCGGCGTCATCGCGGCCTCGCCGGGACTGGGCGAGGTCTACCGCTTCGACCCCGACCGCTCGCGCACCGTCGAGCAGACGTGGAGCATCCCTGTCGATGCCGAGGCCGCCCTTCAGGTCACGATCGCCAGGGACCGATGGGTCGTCTGGGAGGAGACCCGACGCCTCGTGCATACACAGAGTGGCACGATCGACCTCTCGGGGGTGATCACGGGGGGCGGTGAGGCACAACTCGCGGCCCCGAGTCCGCTCGCCGACGAGGTGCTCATCGGTCACCGCGGTGGACTCGTGGCCGTCGCGCTCGACAGCGGCCGCATCACCGAGCTCGTCACCGGTCGGCAGGGCTCGCCTGCGGCACCGGTCGTTGTCGGCGACTGCGCCTTCGCGTCGTGGAGCGACGGTGTTGCCTGGCGGCGGTGCGGGGGAGAGGCGCGCGAGTTTGGCCTCTCGGGCATGGCTGCATCGGCAAACCTCAGCCTGACCGTCCGTGACGACCGAGTCGTGCTGAACGATCGGCTGGGTGGCGCGGCGTGGGCGGTGCAGGACGACGGACGCCTCATCGACAACTGGGATGACCTCATCAGCGAGGAGGAGGACGAGCGGGAGGAACAACTCGACCAGCTCGACACTCCCCCCGAGCTTGAGAGAGTCCAGCAACCTCCCGACGCCGTCGACGACGCCTTCGGCGCGCGACCAGGGCGCGCCAGCGTGCTTCCTGTTCTGCTCAACGACACGGACCCCAATGGCGATGTGCTCGTCATCACCGAGACGACGGCACTAGACCCCGCCATCGGTCGCATCGATCTGATCGGTCAGTCCCAGCAAGTGCAGCTCACCCTCACGAGCGCCGCGCAAGGGGAGTTCGCATTCGAATACACCATCACTGATGGGCGTGGCGGATCCGATTCTGCACAGGTTCGGGTCACTGTGCGAGAACCCGACGAGAACGCGCCACCGGTGCAAGTGCGTCCCAGCCGCACCACGGTGGCCGTCGGATCAACGGCCACCGCAGCGGTGCTCGGCGAGTGGGTCGACCCGGACGGTGACCCGATCTACCTCCAAGCCGCAAGCATGCCTCCTCCGGACGTCGTGACGTTCCGGCCCGACGGTCGTGTGACCGTTGCCGAGGCGGGGGGCGTGGGGGAGCTGCGGATCGTGGCACTGACGGTCACCGATGGCCGGGCAAGCGGAGTGGGCGAACTCGCAGTCACCGTGCGCCCGGCCGGACAGACCCCGATCATCGCGGAACCATTCGTCGTGCTCACCTACGCCGGGCAAGAAGTGCGGGTGGAACCTCTCGTGCACGTGCGCGGGGGGTCGGGCCCGATCCGTCTCACGGCGGTGCCCGATAAGCCCGGCGTCGCGATCACCCCGGCGTTCGACCGTGGAGTATTCCGCTTTGTCAGCGACGACGTGCGCACGCACTATCTCGAATACGTTGTCACCGACGGCGTGACGACCGCCACCGGAGTGATCCGTATCGATGTCGCCGCGCCGCCCGCGGCGGGTGCTGCACCTGTTACCGTGCCGAAGACTGCCTTCGTGCGGACTCTGAGCAATGCGACGGTCCCGGTGGCGACGGTCGACATCGACCCCGCGGGCGGGGTTCTCGTGGTCACCGGCGTGGTCGGGATCAATCCCGCGAGTGGCATCCGGGCTGAAGTTCTCGACCAGCGTGATATTCGCATCACCCTCACCCGTCCACTCGACGAGCCGCAGACGGTGACGTACCGCATCAGTAACGGCCTCGCTGAGTCAACCGGAACCATCACCGTCATCGAGATTCCGCGACCGCAACGACTGCAGCCACCGGTTGCGGTCGATGACGCCATCACCGTGAGAGTCGGCGACGCGGTCAGTATCCCGGTCTTGGCCAATGACGAGCATCCCGATGATGAGCCGATCACCCTTGCCCCGACGCTCGTGCAGGGTCTCACTGGCGAATCAGGGCTTCTCTTTGTTGCGGGTGATCGACTCCGCTACCTGGCTCCTGACCAACCCGGCGACTTCACCGCGGTGTACGAGATTCTTGGCCCCTTTGGCGAGCAACGCGCACAAGCGAGCGTGCGGATCAGCGTGCGCGAAGTCGACTCGGAGAGCAACCAGCCGCCCATCACCCGCACGGTGACCGCGCGGGTGATCGCCGGCGACACCGTTCGCATTCGCATACCGGTGGAGGGAATGGACCCTGACGGCGACTCTGTTCAGGTCATCGGGCAAGAGGTGGCGCCTCAGCGGGGCTCGATCATCGAAACCGGCATCGACTACATCGACTACCAGGCGGGAAGCTACGCGGCGGGAACCGACGAGTTTCGCTACATCGTCGTGGACGCGCTCGGCGCTCGCGCTTCCGGCGTCGTTCGTGTCGGCATCAGCCCGCGGTTGGAAGGCGCGCGCAACCCGGTCGCCAATGATGACCAGGTGCTCATCCGACCCGGCTTCACCGCGCTCATCCCCGTGCTGGACAACGACACCGACCCCGATGGTTCCGCCCTCACCGTGACCGCGGTCGAACCCAACAGCGACGGTCTCACCGCTGAGATCGTTGACGGCCAGTTCGTGCGCGTCGTTCCCCCCGCGATCGCTGGCCAATACGGCCTCGTGTACACGATCGAGAACGCCCTCGCAGGCTCGTCGCAGGCCTTCATCACGGTGACCGTCCGGCCGGATGCCCCTCTCGCGCCGCCCGTCGCCCGCGATACCGTGCTCTCGCTCACCGACATCCTCGATCGCTCAGAGCTTGACGTCGACGTCCGCGCTCGCGTGTTCTTCGCCGAAGGCGAGGTCGCTGAACTCGGCCTCGAGTTGGTGCCAGGCTACGAATCGGGTGCTCGCATCCAACCCGATGGTCGCGTGCGGGTGCGCGTCGGAGAACAACGGCAGATCATCCCGTTCCAGGTGGTCCACCCCGCTGACAGCAGCGTGCGGTCGACAGCCTTCATCTGGGTGCCCGGTACCGACGACGCCCTGCCGCAGCTTGATCGACGAGCACCTCGAATTCAGGTCGTCAGCGAAGAGACGGTCACCATCGACATCAACGACTACGTCGTCGCCGTCGGTGGGGTACCCGTGCGCCTGACCGACACCGCGCGGGTGAGCGCGACGCAGTCCAATGGTGCGCCGCTTGTCGTTGACGCCGACACCCTTCGGTTCACCTCGGCCGACTTGTATTTCGGCCCAGCGTCGGTGACCTTCGAGGTCACCGACGGAGCGACGGCAGACGACCCGAACGGTCGCATTGCCACGCTCGTGTTGCCAATCGAGGTGACTCCGCGCGAGAACCAGCCGCCCGTGCTCATCGGGGCTGCCCTTGAACTCGAGCCAGGACAAGAACGCACGCTCGATCTCGTCCGGGTGACCGCGTACCCCTACCCTGACGACATCAATGAGCTCGCCTACACGATTGTCGACGCGCCGACGCCCGGCCTCGAGATGGAACTGGTCGGTCAACGTCTGCGGGTGCGCGTGCTCGAGAGCACGCCCCGGGGCACGACCGGGGGCGTGACGCTCGGCGTGCGAGATGACGCAGCGCAGGGCACCCCGGGCCGCATTCAGGTGACGGTCGTGCCCTCAACCAGACCCCTCGCTCGACCGGCCCCTGACGCCGTCATCGCTGCACGGGGTGTAACCACCACGGTGCGGGTGCTCGACAACGATGAGGCGACCAACCCCTTCCCTGGCCAGCCGCTGCGGGTCGTCGCCGTGCGAGGTCTCGATGCGGCGACCCTGCCGCCGGGCGTCAGTATCGTGCCAAGTTCCGACGGCCAAACTCTGCTCGTGACCGTCGCGCCTTCGGCGCAACCAATCGACACCAACCTTGAGTACCAGGTTGCCGATGCCACGGCTGACTCCGCGAGACTGGTCTGGGGGGCAGTGCGCATCTCCGTGCAGGATGTTCCTGACCCGGTCACGAATCTCCGCGTGGCGTCGTTCGGCAACCGCACGCTGACCGTCGCCTGGTCGCCGGGGCCCTCCAACAACGCGCCCATCGAACGCTTCGACGTCACGACCACGCGAGTAGCCGACGGCCGCGCCACGACCACGACATGCACCACGTCGCCCTGCACGGTACCGACCGACGGTAACGGTCCTGACAACCGGGTGCGCATCGCCGTCGTTGCAATCAACGCGCAGGGCCCGTCGGCGCCGACCCAGCTGGCAGAGGCCACGTGGAGCGACCTCGTGCCCCCTGCTCCCACCGTGCTCGGCGTCACGCCGCTTGATCGGGGCCTTCGCATCGGGTGGACGAAGCCCCCCCAAGACTCCGCGGCGTCTCCCATCAGCAGCTACCGCGTGACGGTCGGGCCCGTCGTCCGCACCCTCGCCGTTTCCCCCAGCGACCCAGTAGGAACCTCCTACTGGTTGTCGGTCGTCGATGCCGGGGCTCTCTCTAACGGCACGGCATACAGCGTTGGCGTGAGCGCTCGCAACGACTCTTTTGACCCGCTCACCTCGTGGAACACCGCCACCACAACCGGCGTACCCGCCGGTGCGCCGCTGGTTCTGACAGCTCCCACCGCGCTGGGCTCGGTCGCCGACGCGGGCGGGAGCGCCACGGTGAGTGTCGATTGGTCGGGCGCTTTTGGGGCGAACGGACGCCCCGTCCAGGCCTTCTACGTCTGGGTTCAGCCATCCGGCTCAGCGCCAGCCTGCACCGTCAGTGGTGTGGCCGACGGAGCCCCCACGCACTCGCCCCCTCCCGACGTCACCACGGTGCCCGGCTCGGCCACGAACACCGTCATCGAGGGTCTCGCCGTCAACACTGCCTACCGCGTCGTCGTCTACGCCTACAACGGGCAAGGATGCACCGCCAGCGTTCAACTGACAGCAACGCCGCGCGAGCGCCCGCCCGCGATCACGGCCATCGACGTCGCCGGCCCCGTGCCGAACGGCGAGGGCCGCTGGGATTTCCGCCTCAACGGCGTCACCGTCGCTGGCGGTGCCGACGCCGTGCAGTACCGTCTCATCGGCGACGGTGTCGACACCGCGGAGTCCGCCCCGACGACTGTTCCCACCTTCCTCACCGTAGGGACCAGCCACTACGGCCGTGCCCTGCAGGTTGAGGCGCGTGCCTGTCGGCAGTACGAACAGTTGCTGTGCGGACCGTGGTCGACTCCCTTTGCGGTGGGTGTCGCCGTGCGCATCGATGTTCAACCCACGATCACGCCCATCGGGGAAGAACGCAAAGACCGCAGCGTCGCGATCACGTGGAACCCGATTGCTCTCGACGGATACACGGAGGTCGAGCAGGTCTGCCTCGGTGGCGACCCGATCGACTACCCCACAGCATCGTCGTGCCAGATCACCGCCGGGCCGCCGGACGACCCGCGGCTCGTCATCACCGTCACCGCCAATGGCCTCACCTACATCCGGGAGTACCGACCATGACCATGACCCCCGACCAGGCGACCTGGTTCTCCGGTATCGCCGACCGAATCGTCGACAACGTCGAGCGCGTCCTGCTCGGCAAGTCGTACGTGATTCGGCTTGGGCTCACGGCGATGCTCAGCGAGGGTCATCTGCTGCTCGAGGACGTGCCCGGAACGGGGAAGACATCGTTGGCCCGCGCGCTTGCGCAGAGCATCCGTGGAACGACAACGCGCGTGCAGTTCACACCCGACCTGCTGCCCGGCGACATCACGGGGATGACCGTGTACGACCAGCGCACCGGCGACTTCGAGTTCCACCGTGGGCCAGTCTTCGCGACCGTGGTGTTGGCCGATGAGATTAACCGCGCCAGCCCGAAGACCCAGTCGGCCCTCCTCGAGGTGATGGAGGAAGGACACGTCACGATCGACGGTGTGACGCATCCCGTCACCGCGCCGTTCCTCGTCATTGCGACGCAGAACCCGATCGAGCAGGCTGGCACGTACCGTTTGCCCGAAGCGCAACTTGACCGTTTTCTCATGAAGACAGCGATCGGTTATCCCGACCACGCGGCGACGCTTCGCATCTTGGAGGGTGCGGGTGGGCCCCGTGCCGACGTGCTGGAACCGGTGGTCGAACTCGACACCGTCCGCGACATGATCAGCCTGGCGCGCACCGCCCACGTCGACCCGGTGATCACCGACTACGCCGCCCGACTCGTCGAAGCCACGCGCGCACACCCCGACGTTCGCCTGGGAGCGAGCGTGCGGGGGGCGCTCGCTCTCATCCGCTGCGTCAAGACCTTCGCGGCACTCCAGGGTCGCCACTACGTGATCCCCGATGACGTCAAGGCCCTCGCCGAGCCGGTGCTCGCCCACCGGCTGGTCCTTGACCCCGAGTCGGAGTTTGACGGCGTCACCTCCACGACCGTCATCGCGCAACTGGTCGTCGAAACGCCGCCCCCGAGCGAGCGGATCGCCGTGTGACGAGCAGCCCGCCTCCTCCGTCTCGCGGGGGGAACGTCCCGTTGACGGCGACCGACCACCGCGGTCGTCGTCCCGACGACGAGACAACCATCAGTTCGACGGTCACCACCGCGCGCACGCGCATTGTCGGAGAGCGAACCGGCTGGCTGGCAGACAGCGTGGTCGCCATCGTGCGAATCCTCCGCGCCGCCCGGGCGGCTCTTGCCCGAGCACGTGCCTCCGTCTCGGCGGTCGTGACTCCGCTCGGGTGGACGATTGCGGCGGCGACCCCGCTCGCCCTTGTGGCCGGGTACGCCTGGGGCTGGGTCGAACTGATCGTGCTGGGCACGCTCGGCGCGACCCTCGCGATAGTCGCCACCCTCTATCTCGTGGGACGGACGAAGCTTGACGTCGAGCTGGTGCCACCTGCCACGCGAGTCGCGGTGGGCGACATCGCCACGGCGACGCTGCACGTGCGCAATCCTTCGGGCCGGCGCACCGTGAGTGTGGTCGCCGATGTCCCGGTCGGGGCCGAGATTGTGCCCGTGAACATCCCGGGCCTCGCGGCCCGCGGCACGACCGATCGCGACCTGACGCTGCCGACCTCGCGGCGCGGCCGACTGGGCCTCGGCCCCGTGAGAACCGTGCGCGCTGACCCGATCGGGCTCGTGCGACGCGAACTGCAGTGGACCGACGAGCTCGAGCTCATCGTGCACCCTCGCACCATCGACATCCCCTCCACCTCGAGCGGACTCGTGCGTGATCTCGACGGTCAACCGACGCGTGACCTCACCACGTCCGATATCGCCTTTCACGCCCTCCGCGAGTACGTTCCCGGCGACGACCGACGCCATATCCACTGGAAATCGACGGCGAAGACCGGCTCCTTCATGGTGCGGCAGTTCGAGGAGACGCGCCGCAGCCATCTCGTCGTGGCCCTGAGCGTGGCGAGCATCGACTTTGGCTCCGACGCCGAGTTCGAACTCGCGGTGAGTGTCACCGGCAGTCTGGGAGCCCGCGCAATCCGCGATGGTCGGGATGTCTCCGTGGTCGTCAGCGTCATCACCCCCGAGTTCGCCAAGCGCGCCGTTGTTGCCGTGCGTCCGCTCACCACCCTCACGCCCTCACGACTGCTCGATGACCTCGCGGTCGTTGAGCACAGCCCCGCCGCCCTCGGAATCCTCGACGTCGCCCGGCTGGCGGGCGATGACACTCGCGGGGTCTCGATCGCCTTTCTCGTCGTCGGGTCGACAGTCACCGGGTCGCGGCTGCGCAGCGCTGCGAGCGCTTTTCCACCCTCTGTCGCGGTCGTCGCTGTGCAGTGCGACCCCGGCAGCATCCCGGGTCGACGACGGTTGGGCGGCTTCACCGTGCTCACCATCGGCTCACTCGGCGAGCTACGGCGAGCGATGCGGGGGGAAGAAACGTGGTGAGAGCATCCCGCCGCCCGCCCGCTCGGCGCGCGCCCACGCCCCCACCGCGCGTTCCGCCTCGAGCCGTCACCGTGACCTCGACGGTCGCTACTCTCGTCAGCTGGGCCATTGTGGCCGTCGTGCTCTGGCCCATCTACCGCGATCTTTCCTACATCGTGCTGGCGGGCGTCGCGATTGCCGCCGGGGTGGCGCTCGCGCTCACGGGCGTGCTGATGCGATGGTCTGCGGTCGGGATGCTCGCCGGAGCCGCAGCAACGTTTCTGGTCATCGGCGTACCGCTCGCCGTGCCGGGCCGCACTGTTTACGGGGTGCTGCCCGAGCCGGGAGGGCTGTTCGACCTGGTCGCGGGCATCGCGCTGGGCTGGCGACAACTCATCACGATCGACCTCCCGGTCGGCTCGTATCAGGCGCTCTTGGTGCCGGCATTGGTGTTGCTTCTGGTCGGTCCGCTCGCCACGCTCGCACTGTCGCTGCGGCTGCGACGTGGGGAGCTCGGCGGTCTCGTGCCGCTCGCCGGTTTCGTGCTGGCGATCGCGCTCGGACCGGAGGCTGTTGCGATTCCGATCAGCACGGCGATCGCGATGGCGACGACTCTGCTGCTGTGGCAAGCGGCGTGGCAACGGCACCGGCGAGCCGCGGTGGTCGGGGAAGCAGGTCGCCAAGACGGCGGTCGGTCGGGAATGCGGGCGATTGCGACGGCCTCCGCTCTCCTCCTCGTCGCGGGTGGTGTGGGTGCAGGGCTTGTCGCGATTGCCCCTCCGCCGGGCGATCGCACGGTGTTGCGCTCTCTGGTCGATCCACCGTTTGATCCCCTTGCTCAGGCCAGTCCTCTGAGCGCCTACCGTGCGTCGTTCGCACCGGACGTTGCGGACGCTCCCGTGCTGGTGGTGTCGGGAGCGCCCGCGGGTTCGCGTGTTCGGATTGCCGCTCTCGACAGTTACGACGGCACCGTTTTCGCGGTGGGGAGTGATCGTGCCGACAGCGCGTCGGGAACCTTCGTGCGGATCCCCACCTCCCGTGACCTGGGGGGTGTCGAGGGTGCGCGAGCGCAGATTGACGTCGAACTTCGTCGTTCGACCGGCGTCTGGCTTCCCACGATCGGCGAGGTCGAGTCGATCGCATTTGCCGGGGACGATGCCGCGGAGGTACGCGACCGCTTCGTGTTCAATGCGACCACGGGTACTGCGGCGTTGGTGGGCGGAACCACCGAGGGGCTCCGCTACAGCCTCGACGTCGTTGTGCCGCCCCGCGCCGACGGGGTGTCGGCGACAGCGATCCCGGGCGAGGCTGCCGTGCCCGCGATCACAGCCGTGCCGGATTCCCTCCGCACCTGGATCGGTGCCGTCACCGATGGCGTCGACGGTGCGGGAGCGCAGCTTGACCGCGCGCTCACGAGCCTTCGCGACCAGGGATACCTCAGTCACGGTGTCGCCGATGATGAAGCCCCCAGTCGGTCGGGACACTCGCTTGATCGCCTCGACGAACTCGTGACAGCGCCGCTCATGATTGGCGACGCCGAGCAGTTTGCGGCGGCGGGTGCACTCATCGCGCGCGAACTCGGATTTCCTTCGCGCGTCGTGCTCGGATTCGGGCCCCTCTCCGGAGACGCCACGACCACGCTCCGGGAAAGCGACACAACAGCGTGGGTTGAGGTCGCGACGTCGGAGGGATGGGTCGCCGTTGACGTGACGCCCGAGCGACGAGAGCTGCCTCCCACCGACCCCGATGACCCCATTCCTGTGTCACGTCCGCAGAACGCCGTGCAGCCGCCCGTCGATGATCCGCCCCCGCTGGAGGAGCTCGCGCCCCCCGACATCGAACAGCGCGACGACGCCGGGCTTGATCCCTTCTGGCAAGCGGTGATCGCCGTCGTGCGTGCGCTCGGGTGGGTGCTGCTGGTCGCGGGCCTGATTGCCTCACCGTTCCTCGGTATCGTCGCAACCAAAGCGCGACGACGGCGTCGACGCCGAAGCGCTTCCGACCCGGCCGTGCGCATCCTGGGCGGGTGGCGCGATGTGACCGATGAAGCCCGTGACTACGGCGTTGATGTGCCGCTCGCGGCGACGCGCAGCGAAGCGGCTCAATTGATTGGGCGACCCACTGCCCTGGTGCTGGCGCGGGTGACCGATCGTGCCATCTACGCGCCCGAGCAACCGTCGGAGAGCGATGCCGATCGGGTGTGGGATGCGGCGGACGCTTTGCGGGCATCCTTCGCTGACGGCCGCACACGGCGCGAGCGCTGGAAGGCGGCCATCTCGGTACAGTCGCTTCGTCGGTATCCTGACCGGGGGCGCACGACAGGGGGTCGAGCACGGTGACTTGCGAGCACTGCGGTGCGACCCTGCCGTCGTTCGCCCTATTTTGTGGCGAATGCGGACGGTCGGTGGCCGCTCGGCCGCTTGCGGCTCCGGGAACCGCCGTGCTGGAGCCACCGCCCGTGCCGGTTCCGGCGCCGGTGCCATCGGTCACTCCTCCGCCCGCACCGCCGAGCCCACTGCCGAGCCCAGAGCCGAGCCCACAGCCGAGTCCACTGCCGAGCCCACAGCCGAGCCCGAGCGTGCCCGAGGAAGCCCTCGTCTCCCCGTGTCCGTCCTGCGGTCTCGTGCCGGAGGCAGACGACCTCTATTGCGCCCACTGCGGGTCGTCTCTGACGATGGCAACCCGCATTATCGAACCAGTGGCATCGCGAGCGGAGCCCTCGCCCCCGCAGTTCGACGAGCCCGCTCTCGCGGGGACCGCTCCGCCCACGCTCAGCGACGACGAGAGCACGCGGCTCGTGCCGCGCGGCACAGGAGGCGCCCGGTTCGTGCTGCAGTTCAGCACCGGCGAGAGCTACACGGTGCTCGGGAGCGGCCTGGCGGGTCGGAACCCACGGCCGGAGCCGGGGGAGTACGTCGATCACCGTGTAACAATCGTCGATCCGGGTCGGTCTGTGTCGAAGACGCATTTCGAGTTCGGACAGGAGGGCGGAGTGTTCTGGGTGTCTGACCGCCACTCCGGCAACGGCACGGTGATTCGTGAGCCGGGTGCGGAGCCCCGCGCCTGCATCCCCGGGCACCGCTATCCCGTCGTGCGCGGAACCCGCCTCGACATCGGCGAGCAGTTCGTCATCATCAGCTGACCTTCCCTCCCCACACGGACGGGCAGTGAACGGGATGCTCGCACGAGGCCCGACACCTCGCTCGAGCATCCGCCTCTGCTGTCCTGGGCACGTGACCCGTCTGCCGCCCCCGCCGACGCTTCCGCGCCCTCCCGCGCGCGTCGGGTTCCCCGTCGTTGCCGTGGTGATGCCGATTGTGGCGGCCGTGATTATCGGTCTGCTCACCGGCTCCGCTTTCGTGCTGGTCTTTGCCGTGCTGAGCCCGGTGATCGCTCTCGCCACGATGCTCGATGGTCGCCGAGTCGCGCGACGCCATCGGCTCGAGGAGGCGGCGCGGTTCGACCGCGAGTGTGCCGCGTACGCGGAGGCGATCGACGCCGCCCACGCTGCCGAGGCACAGGCTGACGGCCGTGAACTCTCGTCGTTCGTGCGGATCGGAGTTGGACCACGGACGAGTGCGGTGGCGCCGGAAGCCCCCCTGATCAGCGGAAGCAGTGAGCCCGAAAAACGGCTCGACTCGCTGCTGCAGCGTGCCCGCGTAAACCCGGCGCGGCCGCTGCTACTCCCGCACGGCGAGGTCGTCGTGGCAGGTCAGGGTCGCGCAGCAGAGGCCATGGCGGCACGGCTTGACCTCGAGCCCGGAGTCCACGTGGTTCGAGCGTCGGGGGAGAGCCCGGGAGCGGCCGTGGGAGGCGCCGTGGGAGGTGCCGTGGGACGGTCGCACACCGACGCGCCGGCGGCGCTCCCGCGGAGCACCGTCACCGTGCACTCGGCCCTGCGAGTCGAGCTCGTGACCCCGGGCGGGGCCACGTACAGCGGCCGCCCCGAATTGTCGAGCGCTCTCGAGCTCGACTCCCGCGCGGCAGACGTCCGGGATCGCGGCACCACCCTCCCCACGATGGAGCTCTGGCGCGATCTTCCAGAACCGGCCCGGGTTGCCGCAGCGGATGTCGACACCGTGCCAATCGGGCGCTGCAGCGACGGCGTCGCAACCATCGACCTTGTCACCGAGGGTCCGCACGTGCTGGTCGGGGGCACGACCGGAAGCGGCAAGAGCGAGTTTCTGCGCACGCTCGCCCTCGGCTGGGCGGCCGTGCAGAGCCCCGCCCGCTTGCAGCTTCTGTTCGTCGACTTCAAGGGCGGCGCGACGTTCGCCGACCTCATGGCGTTGCCGCACGCCGCTGGCCTGGTCACCGATCTCGATCCTCTCGTGGCAGAGCGCACACTCACCGGTCTCCGCGCAGAACTGCGCCGGCGCGAGCGTCTCCTGGTCGAACTCGGGGTGCGCGATGCCGGTCAGGAGCCCGAACGGATCCCGCGACTGGTGGTGCTCATTGACGAGTTCGCTGCCCTGATCGACGCTTTCCCCGAGCTTCACGCCGCGTTCGCTGACATCTCCGCGCGGGGCCGCTCACTCGGGGTGCACCTCGTGCTCGGTACCCAGCATCCCGCGGCTGCCGTCCGCGATGCCGTGGCCGCAAACTGCGCGCTCCGCGTTGCCTTTCGACTCCCGTCTTCGGCAGCAACGGCCTTTATCGGGCCGAGTGGGCGTGACCTGGCCGCGGTTCCGGCCGGGCGCGCGCTGGTCGTCGGGGCGGATCGTGAGCGTGTCGTGCAGGTGGCCGTCATCGATGACGCCGACATCGTCGCCGTCGCGGAGCGCTGGCAGTCGCATCCGGTCGGACCGCAACCGTGGCTGCCACCACTCCCGTCTCGCGTTGCGGCCGCCGATCTTGAGCACGAGTCGCTCTCGTTCTCGCCGGGCCAGCCCGCGCGGGCGTCGGGTTCGATCGCTTTCGGCATGCTGGATGACCCGGGCGAGCTCCGCCGCGGCATCGCGCTGTGGAACCCCGTGCGCGACGGCGCCCTCGCAGTGATCGGCTGCTCCGGCAGCGGTCGAACGAGCGCTCTCGCCGCGCTCGCTGAGGCGGCGGCCGCGGAGGGCCGTGCGGTGTGCGTCCTGCCCGGCACGGTGCCGGCCGCGTGGGAGCGACTCGTGTCGATCGCGGCACCCGCGCTCGACGGGCCGGCGGCGGGCTGTCTGCTCGTTGCCGACGACCTCGATCTTCTTGTCGCGGAGGCGGCGGAGCGTGGGCCGGAGTTGCTTGCACTCTGGGATTCCGCGGTTCGGGCCGTGCGCAGCGGCGGCGGGGGAGCGGCGGCATCGCTGGGCCCGGCATCAGCATCCCGGGCGATCGTTGGCGCGCGCTTCGCGGCCCGGCTGCTGCTGCGCGCTCTTGATGCCGACGACCACGCGCTCGCGGGAGCGCCGCGAGGGCTCTACGATCGGGCCGCGCCGCCCGGCCGCGGGTGGTGGCTCGACCGCCAGGTTCAGGTCGTCGAGCCGCGGGGTGGTCTCGTTGTCGAGTCTGGTGTCGCGGAGGTGTGGCACCCTCCGCTCGACGGTGACATCGTCGTGGTTGCGGCGTCGCGCGAGCGCGCGGTCGTCGTGCTGCGTGACGCGTTCCCGAAGAAAACCATCGTCGGTGTACCGGCCCTCGGTGAGAGCGAGCCCCCGAGTTCGATCGCGATCGACGCACGAGGTCGTGTGATCGTCGCCGATGCTGACGAGTGGCAGGCCTCCTGGTCCGTGCTCGCGTCGCTTCGCCGTCGGTGCCCCGTCCTCGCGATCGGGGTGTCGGCAGGTGAGCTCCGGTCACTGCTTGGCGTGCGGTCGCCCCCGCCGCCAATCGCGGTGGAGCAGGGGGAGTGCTGGCTCATCGAGCCCGGTGGTTCGCCTCCGCGCCGCGTGGGCCTGCCGTTGGCAAGCGGCCCGGTGCCGAAGCCCGCGACCGGCGCTTCTGGTTAGGCGAGAGCGTCGGCGACGGAGACGGCGTCGAGCCCGTGCGCTTCCGCGACGCCAGCATTAGTGACCGACCCGGCGTGCGTGTTGAGCCCGAGGGCGAGCGCGCTGTCGGCCCGCAACGCGTCGCGCCAGCCGTGCGTGGCGATGGCCCGCACGTAAGGCATCGTGGCGTTAGTCAGGGCGTAGGTCGACGTGGACGGGACGGCGCCGGGCATGTTTGCCACGCAGTAGAAGATGCTGTTGTGCACGGCGAAGGTCGGGTCGGCGTGCGTGGTCGGCCGGGTGTCGGCGAAGCATCCGCCCTGGTCGACGGCGATGTCGACGAGCACGCTGCCGGGCTTCATGCGCGACACGAGCTCGTTGCTGACGAGCTTCGGGGCTTTCGCGCCGGGGATCAGTACCGAGCCGATGAGCATGTCGGCCTTGACCGCTGCCTTGTCGATCTCGTAGCCGTTCGAGGCGATTGTCTTGACCCGCCCGCTGTAGAGCGCGTCGAGTTCGCGCAGTCGCTGGATGTTCGTGTCGAGCACCGTGACCTGGGCGCCCATCCCGACCGCCATCGCGACCGCGCTCGTGCCCGCGACACCGCCGCCGAGCACGACGACGTTGGCCGGGTGCGTTCCCGGCACTCCCGAGATCAGCAGTCCGGGGCCACCGTGCGGCCGCATCATGACGGTCGCACCGACGATGGGGGCGAGGCGCCCGGCGACCTCGCTCATCGGAGCGAGCAGCGGCAGTGCGCGGTTCGCCAGCTGCACGGTCTCGTAAGCAATGCCGGTCACGCCGCTGGCCAGCAGGGCCTTGGTGAGTTCCTCTTCCGCGGCTAAGTGCAGGTAGGTGAAGAGCACCAGATCCTGACGAAAGTGGCGGTACTCCGATTCGACTGGCTCTTTCACCTTGAGCACCATGTCGGCCTCGCCCCATGCGCTCTCGGCGTCGGGCACGATGCGAGCCCCTTGAGAACGGTAGTAGTCGTCAGAGATCGACGACGCGACGCCCGCGCCGGACTGCACGATCACGTCGTGGCCAGCCGCGACCAGGTCGTGCACACCCGGCGGCGTGATCGCGACCCGCGACTCGTTGTTCTTGATCTCGGCCGGTACGGCGATCTTCATCAGTGTCTCCTCGCGAAGGGAAGCGCGCGGGGCCCACCAGCCGCGCCGCGCTGCGTTGCGGCACCAGCGTAGCGGCTTTCAGCAATGGATTCCGTACCGTTTTTTGCGATCGGGTGCTGATTTCGTGACATTTGTGTTTCAGGATGCTCGAAACAGCCGTTTGGAGGTGCGAGCCGTGCGTTCCGTGTGACAGTATCGACCCACCGCGTCGCGCGGTCGGACACCGATGTACCGGCACTCGTCTAAGGAGCACGTCATGAATCGTCCCCTTCCCGAAGACCCGATGATCCGCAGCCTCATCGCCCAGGCCAAGCGTGCCCAGGTGTCGCGCCGCGCGATGCTCGCAGGCACTGGTGCCGGTGCCACGGCTCTCGCACTCGCTGCATGCACTCCCGGTGGCAGCGGGGAACTTTCGCCGGCGGAGGACAACTCGGCCAACGACCCGACCTTGAATTGGGCGAACTGGCCGTTCTACATCGACGAGGACGAAGACGGCAACTACCCGACTCTTCTCCGGTTCCAGGAGCAGACGGGCATCGAGGTCACCTACCTGATCGACGTCGACGACAACAACTCGTACTTCGCAAAGGTTCGTGACCAGCTTGCCCTCGGCCAGGACATCGGGGCCGACACGGTCTGCCTCACCGACTGGATGGTCAACCGCTGGATTCAGCTCGGCTACACGCAGGAGCTCAACAAGGACAACATCCCGAACGCCGCAAACCTCGTGGAGAGCCTGCAGAACCCGCAGTTCGACCCAGGTCGCGTGCACTCGCTGCCGTGGCAGGGCGGGTTCGCCGGCATTGCGTACAACGTTGAGGAGACGGGCGAGGTGCGCTCGGTGAGCGACCTCTGGCGTCCTGACCTCGCCGGCCGCGTCGGGGTGCTCTCGGAGATGCGCGACACGATCGGCGTCATCATGCTCGAGAACGGCGTCGACATCTCGGGTGACTTCACGGCGGATGAGTTCAACGCCGCTCTCGACATCTTCCGCGAGCAGGTCGAGTCGGGGCAGATCCGCAACGTGCGCGGCAACGCGTACACCGAGGACCTCGTCAACGGCGACACGCTTGCCGCCATCTGCTGGTCGGGCGACATCACGCTGCTCAACTTCGAGGCGGGCTACGAGAAGTGGAAGTTCGTGCTGCCCGAGGGCGGCGCCACCCTGTGGAACGACAACTTCCTCATCCCGATCGGCTCGACGCGCAAGACGAACGCCGAAACGCTCATCAACTACTACTACGAGCCCGAGGTCGCGGCCGAGGTAGCGGCGTGGGTGAACTACATCACGCCGGTCGAGGGTGCCAAGGAGGCGGCCATCGCGATCGACCCCGAGCTTGCCGACAACCAGCTCATCTTCCCCAATGACGAGACCCTCGCGCAGGCGCGGATCTTCCGCGGCCTCACGGCCCAGGAGGAGAACGAGTACCAGGCCGCCTTCCAGGCGATTCTGCTCGGCGCCTGACCCGCCCCACGCGAAGGAGTACCACCGAGGTGACGAACAACGAGGTTCCGAAGAGTGGGTTTGCCGAGGCGGGTGCTGACCTGGAACTGGTCGGCATCACCAAGCGCTTTCCCGGCTTCACGGCGATCGAAGAGCTCGATCTGACGATCCCCGCGGGGTCGTTCTTCGCGCTCCTCGGCCCGTCGGGGTGTGGCAAGACCACCACTCTCCGGCTCATCGCCGGTCTGGAGGAACCCACCGCGGGTCGCATCCTGATCGGCGGCAAGGACGTCACCGCGACGAAGGCGTATCAGCGACCCGTCAACACGGTGTTCCAGAGCTACGCCCTCTTTCCGCACATGACGATCCTCCAGAACGTCGCGTTCGGTCTGAAGAGGCGCGGCATCGCGAATGCCGATGCTCTCGCGCACGAGGCCCTGCAGCTGGTCGAGCTCGATCACGTCGCAGGCCGCAAGCCGACACAACTCTCCGGCGGGCAGCAGCAGCGCGTGGCGCTGGCTCGGGCCGTGGTCAATCGGCCCGCGCTGTTGCTGCTCGACGAGCCGCTCGGTGCTCTCGATCTGAAGTTGCGGCGTCAGATGCAGATCGAGTTGAAAGACATCCAGAGCGAGGTCGGCCTCACCTTCCTGCACGTGACGCACGATCAGGAAGAAGCCATGACCATGGCCGACACGGTCGCGGTGATGAACAAGGGCCGCATCGAGCAAATGGGTGCGCCGCAAGAGCTGTACGAGCTTCCGCACACGACCTTTGTCGCGAAGTTTCTTGGGCAGTCGAACCTGTTCTCGGGAGAGGTGGTGTCGAGTTCGAAGAGCTCGTTCGTCATCGACGCCGCGGGGTCGAAGATTGAGGTTCCGGCCAGTCGGGCGCAGCGCACGAGCGGCCGCGTCACGGTCGGCGTTCGCCCTGAGAAGGTGACGCTGCACGATACCGAGCCCATGGCACAGTCGGGTCGCACGGCAATCGGCCCCGGCCGCATCACCGATGTCTCGTTTAGCGGTGTGAGCACCCAGTACGAGGTGACCGTGCCGCAGCTCGGTGCCATTACGGTTTTCGCGCAGAACACGTCGATTTCGACCCTGCATCGTGACGGCGACACCGTGTGGCTGAGCTGGGCCGTCGATCACGCTTTCGGCCTGGCCGACGAGGCGGAGGCGGAGCCGGTTTCCCGCTTTCACGCCGACCTCGACACGTCGATGATCGCCGTCCAGTCGCGCAAGGATCTCGAAGCGGAACTCGAGGAGGCCTAGGCCATGGCCTTCACCGCCTTCTCGGGCCCGGCGACCGCGTCGACCGAGCCGATCGCCCGGCGGCGCAGCCCCATCGCGTTGTTCCTGCTGTTGCCGGGAATCTTCTACCTGATCCTGTTCTTCGTGACGCCGCTCATCTCGCTCGTCATCACGAGCTTGCAGCAGCCGGACCCCTTGATCTTCGGCCAGTACGTCAACGCATTCAATTGGCAGAACTACGTCGCGGTCATGGAGCAGTACTGGCCCCAAGCGGTGCGGTCCGCCGGTTATGCCGCTCTCGCAACGCTGTTCGCGTTGCTCATCGGTTTTCCGCTGGCGTACTTCATCGGCATCACCCTTCGGCCGTTCCCGCTGCTGCAGTCCTTAGCGCTGGTGCTCGTCATCGCGCCGTTCTTCATCTCGTTCCTGCTCCGCACCCTGGCCTGGAAGCAGATTTTCTCGGTGGAGGGGCCGGTGGCGGGCATCCTGTCGTCGCTGGGTGCGTTGCCCCCGGGGGTGTCGATCAGCGGCACCGCGTTCTCCGTGATCTTCGGCCTCACCTACAACTTCATCCCCTTCATGGTGTTGCCGATCTACGCGACTCTGGTTTCGCTCGACTTGCGACTCCTCGAGGCGAGCAACGATCTGTACGGCAACGCCGCAACCACGTTCCGCACGGTCACTCTGCCGCTGTCGGCGGCAGGGGTCATGTCGGGCACGCTCTTGACCTTCATCCCCGCCGCGGGTGACTACATCAACGCGTCGCGGGAGTTCCTGGGGTCGACCGACACCACCATGATCGGCAACGTCATTGAGGCGAACTTCTTGGTTCTACAGAACTTCCCGGCTGCGGCGGCGCTGTCGCTCATCCTGATGGCGTTCATCTTGGTACTCGTGTCGGCGTACGTGAAGCGCAGCGGAACGGAGGACTTGCTGTGAAGGGCTTCGGCAAGTACGCCATCTGGGTCTACTCGGCCATGGCCTTCGTCTTCCTGCTCATCCCGATCGTGTACACGGTGGCCTTCTCGTTCAACGACTCGCGGCGCACCAACATCATCTGGAACGGCTTCACGCTCGAGAACTGGTTCACGGTCTGCGAGGCCCAGGGAGTCTGTGAGGCCTTCGGCAATAGCCTCCTGATCGGTGTGGCCGCCACGATTCTGGCGACGACCCTCGGCACGATGATTGCGATCGCACTGGTGCGGTACCGCTTCCGATTCCGCAACGCCACGACCCTCCTCATCTTCCTGCCGATGGCGACGCCCGAAGTGGTGCTCGGCGCGGGCCTTGCCGCGCAGTTCTTGCAGGCGGGTGTTCCGAAGGGCATCGGAACGGTGATCTTGGCGCACACGCTGTTCTGCCTGAGCTTCGTCGTCGTGACCGTGCGCTCGCGTGTTGTCAGTCTCAACCCGGCACTCGAAGAGGCGGGCCGCGACCTGTACGCGAGCCCGACCCAAGTCTTCTGGCGAATCACGTTCCCGATGCTGCTGCCGGGTATCGTTGCGGCGGCGCTGCTGTCGTTCGCTCTGAGTTTCGACGACTTCATCATCACCAACTTCAACCGTGGTGCTGATGTGACGTTCCCGAGCTACATCTACACGGCGGCTGCCCGCGGAATACCGGCAGAGGCAAACGTGATTGCCTCGGCCGTGTTCTTCCTCGCGATTGCCATCGTGTTGATCGCCCAGTTCTCGGCGGCGGCTCGTCGGCGGGCGCTCGCAAAGGGCTGACCGTCATGTCGCACGATCGGCACGGCTATGCCGTCGAGGTGCAGTGGCAGGGCAACCGGGGCGATGGCACGGCGACCTATCGCGCCTACGGGCGTGAGCACCGCATCCACGCCGAGGGCAAACAGCATGAGATCGCCGGGTCGAGTGATCGCGCGTTTCGCGGTGACCGCGACCGCTGGAACCCTGAAGAACTCGTGATCGCCGCATTGGCACAGTGCCACATGCTCAGTTACCTGCACGTCGCTGCCGTCAACAACATCGTTGTCGTCGACTATCGCGACAGCGCGAGCGGCACGCTGCAGCAAGAGGGCGATGGGGGGCGACTCATCGAAGCGACGTTGCGGCCGGTCGTCACGCTGGCGGCGCATCACACCGAGGTGGATGCGCACCGAGCCGCCGATCTGCACCACCGGGCGAATGAATTGTGCTTCATCGCCAACTCGGTGAACTTCCCGGTCGGCCACGAGCCGACGACGCTCATCGCCGATCAGTAGCCTTTGTGGAGCCGTCACTGAGGCGGAGCGTGGGAGGATAAGGGCTTTCGTGCTCGTCCCACCGTGAGGATCCTCCCGTGCGCCGTCGTTCCGCTCTCGTCTCCACCGGCCTCAGCGCCACCCTGCTGGTCTCTCTCGTAGCCTGTGCGCCGAGCGCGCCGACGGCGAACGGCGACTGCCTGGCACCGGGTCAGGCCTCCGAGGCCGTTGCGGTCGACGGCGCGTTTGGCAGCACTCCCGCGATCGCCTTCGATGCACCGCTGTCGGCAGACTCGACGCAGCGCTCCGTGCTGGAGGAGGGCGAGGGCGACCCGGCGGCGAACGGCGACACGATCGTCTTCGAATACTCCCTCTACAACGGCGAGACTGGCGATGAGATCGAGACCACCGGGTTCGGCGGGGCCACGCCGGCATCCTTCACGATCAACACCGAGGCCGAGCAGTTCGCGGGCATCTCGCTCGCTCTCGCCTGCTCCACGCCCGGCAGCCGGCTCGCGATCGTCGTGCCGCCGAGCGATGGCTTTGGTGAAGAGGGCGTTCCGGCGCTCTCGCTGACCGGCTCCGAATCGCTTGTCTTTGTCATCGACGTCATCGAGATTCAGGTCCAGCCCGAGCCGGTGACGCCCGAGGAGTGGACCTCCGGCGTGCCGGAGGTCGACCTCAGCGTGACGCCCCCGGTCGTCACGCTGCCGGCTGGGGGAGCTCCCGAGGCGCTGTCGCTCGCGATTCTCGAGCAGGGAGACGGTGACGTCGTCGGTGACGACGCGACGGTGCTTGTCGACTACCAGGGCACGAGCTGGCAGACGGGCGAGGTCTTCGACCAGAGCTTCGGTGCTTCGCCCGCGACCTTCCCGGTCACCGGTGTGATCCAGGGTTTCGCCGCGGGTCTGATCGGGCAGCAGGTGGGAACGACCCTGCTCGTGTCCATCCCGGCCGAGCTCGCCTACGGCCCCGACCCCGAGGCGCACCCGCTCGGTGGGCAAGATCTTCTCTTCCTCGTCACCATCATCGACATCGTCTCCTAGGTTGTCGCGGGTGGATGCCCACCCGCGGTCGGGCATGATGAACACCATGCGCGACGTCATCATCCTGGGTTCGACCGGCTCGATCGGCGTGCAGGCGCTCGAGGTGGTCGCGGCGAACCCGGAGCGGTTCCGCGTGGTCGGCCTCGCGGCCGGCCGCAACCGTGAGCTCGTCGATCGGCAGGCGCGCGCGCACGGCGTCGAGCACGTCGCGCTCGGCGCGGAAGCGGCCGCGCAGCTCGTGCGTGATGTGCCGTGCGCGGTGGTGCTCAACGGCATCACCGGTTCGGTGGGTCTGGCGCCCACCCTCGCCGCGCTGCAGGCGGGGCGTACGCTTGCGCTCGCGAACAAGGAGAGCCTGATTGTCGGTGGGTCTCTCGTCACCGAGCTCGCCGCGCCCGGGCAGATCGTTCCGGTCGACAGCGAGCACTCGGCGATCGCACAGGCTCTGCTCGCGGGAACCGCCGCGGAAGTACGCCGGCTCGTGTTGACGGCGAGCGGGGGGCCGTTTCGCGGCCGCTCGCGGGCATCCCTTGCCACCGTCACTCCCGCGGAAGCACTCGCGCACCCGACGTGGGATATGGGCCGGGTCATCACGACCAACTCGTCCACCCTCGTCAACAAGGGGCTCGAAGTCATCGAAGCCCACTTGCTGTTCGGGGTGCCGTACGACCGCATCGACGTGACGGTGCACCCGCAATCGATCGTGCACTCGATGGTCGAGTTCGTCGACGGGTCGACGATCGCGCAGTGCTCGCCGCCCGACATGCGCCTGCCGATCTCGCTGGGGCTCGACTGGCCACACCGGGTTGCGGGGGTGGGAGCTCCGCTTGACTGGAGCACCGCATCCACCTGGACCTTCGCCCCCCTCGACAATGAGGCGTTCCCGGCCGTCGCCCTCGCTAAGCGCGTGGGGGAGGCGGGCGCGACCTTCCCGGCGGTGTTCAATGCGGCGAACGAGCAGGCGGTGCACGCCTTTCACGATGGCCGCATTGGCTACCTCGACATCGTCGACACGGTGCTGTCGGTCGTCGACCGCCATGAGCCCTACCCCATGACCCTCGACGGTGTGCTCGAGGCCGAGGCCTGGGCGCGCCGCGAGGCGGACGCGCTCATCGCGTCGAGATAGGCGCGGCGCGCTCATCGCATCCGCCGAGAAGACATCGCTAGAGTGCCCGACGTGGAGACCGTGCTGCTGTATCTCGTCGGCATTCTCGTCGTGGTGATTGGCCTCATCGTGTCCATCGCCTTGCACGAGCTGGGGCACTTCGTGCCGGCCAAGCTGTTCGGCGTGCGCGTCGGCCAGTTCATGATCGGCTTTGGTCGCACGATCGTGTCGTGGCGTCGCGGCGAGACCGAATACGGGTTCAAGTGGATTCCGCTCGGCGGCTACATCTCGATGGCGGGCATGTACCCTCCCGTGGCCGGGCGGGGCGCCCGCACAGCCTCGACCGGCTTCTTCGACACCCTCGTGCAAGATGCGCGCAGCGCCTCGGCTGACACGATCCCGGAGGGCGAAGACAACCGCACGTTCTACCGCCTGCCGGTCTGGAAGCGCATCATCGTCATGCTCGGTGGGCCGTTCATGAATCTCGTCATCGCGATTGTGCTGTACGCCGTGGTGCTCGTGGGCTTCGGGGTGGCCCAACCGTCGACAACCCTCGGGAGCGTCAACGAGTGCGTGCTCCCCGCGACGAGCGAGCGACAGGAGTGCGCGCCGGGCGACCCGCTGGCCCCCGGGGCTGAGGCGGGCCTCCAGCCCGGTGACCGCATTGTCGCCATCGCCGGAACGCCGATCGAAACGTGGGATGACGTGCTCGCGATCGTCCGCGCGTCGGCGGGCGACCCCCTCGCGTTCGAAGTCGAACGCTCGGGCCGCACGGTACAGACCCAGCTGACCCCGTTGCTCACGGAGCGCTACGTGCTCGATCAGCGCGGCCGCATTATCGAAGATGCCGACGGCGAAGCGGTGACCGAGCAGGTCGGCTTCGTCGGCATCGCCCCAGCCTTTGCGACCGTGCAGCAGCCGGTCACGGCGGTGCTTCCTGCGGTGGGTGACAACGTCTCGGCCGTGGTGGGCATCATTCTGAACCTGCCGCAACGCATGATCGATGTGGCCGAGGCCGCGTTCGGGCCGGAGGAGCGTGACCCGAACGGCCCCATCAGCGTGGTCGGTGTGGGTCGCATCGCGGGCGAGATCGCGAGTATCGACACGATTCCCGTCGTCGAACGCATCGCCTTCCTGACCGGCCTCCTCGCGTCGCTCAACGTCGCCCTGTTCGTGTTCAACCTGGTGCCGCTGCTGCCGCTCGACGGCGGCCACGTCGCGGCGGCGCTCTGGGAGTCACTGCGCCGGTGGTTCGCGAAGGTTCGGGGTCGACCCGATCCGGGCCCGATCGACACGGCGCGCTTGGTGCCGGTCACGCTCGCGGTGGTGCTCGTGCTGGGGTTGATGAGCGCCCTGCTGATCTATGCCGACATTGTGAAGCCGGTCACGCTGTTCTGACCGCGCGTTTTCGGTGATCGCCGTTCAGCGCGGGTGCGTAGACTTGCCGCCGTGCCAGCAGTGAATCTCGGAATGCCCAAGGTCCCGGAGACCCTCGCCCCTCGACGCAAGACGCGCCAAATCAAGGTCGGCAAGGTCATGGTGGGCAGTGACCACCCGGTCAGCGTGCAATCGATGACGACGACGCCGACGACCGACATCAACGCGACGCTGCAGCAGATCGCCGAGCTCACCGCGACCGGCTGCGACATTGTGCGCGTGGCTGTGCCGAGCCAGGACGACGCCGATGTTCTGCACATCATCGCCAAGAAGAGCCAGATCCCGGTCATCGCCGACATCCACTTCCAGCCCAAGTACGTCTACCAGGCCATCGACGCGGGATGCGCTGCCGTGCGCGTCAACCCTGGCAACATTCGCAAGTTCGACGACCAGGTGGCCGAGATCGCCAAGCGGGCGAAAGACGCCGGCGTGAGCATCCGCATTGGCGTGAATGCCGGCTCGCTCGACCCGCGCCTGCTGCAGAAGTATGGCAAGCCGACCGCCGAGGCCCTCGTCGAGAGCGCGGTGTGGGAGGCGAGCCTCTTCGAAGAGCACGACTTCCACGACTTCAAGATTTCGGTCAAGCACAACGACCCGATCGTCATGGTCAAGGCCTACCGTCAGCTCGCCGAGCGGGGCGACTGGCCGCTGCACCTCGGTGTGACCGAGGCAGGCCCGGCGTTCCAGGGCACGATCAAGAGCGCGACCGCTTTTGGCATTCTGCTGAGTGAGGGCATCGGCGACACGATTCGTGTCTCGCTGTCGGCCCCGCCGGCGGAGGAGGTCAAGGTCGGCCTGAAGATCCTCGAGAGCTTGAACCTGCGCGAGCGCAAGCTTGAGATCGTGTCGTGCCCCTCGTGCGGCCGCGCCCAGGTCGACGTCTACACCCTCGCGGAGGACGTCACGAAGGGCCTCGAGGGTATGACCGTGCCGCTGCGCGTCGCCGTCATGGGCTGCGTCGTCAACGGCCCCGGCGAGGCGCGCGAGGCTGACCTCGGCGTCGCCTCGGGCAACGGCAAGGGCCAGATCTTCGTCAAGGGCGAGGTCATCAAGACCGTTCCCGAAAACGAGATCGTCGCGACCCTGATCGAGGAGGCGAACCGCCTGGCGGCATCGATGCCGGATGCTCCCCAGGGGTCGCCCGAGGTCGTCACGGCCTGACGCTCGTGTCCCCCTCTTGGGGGACTCTCCCTCGTGTTCCCCCGATCACTAGGCTCGACCCATCGGCCGGGGGAGCCGACTGGCAGCACCGGGGGGCGGTGCCAGACCCGCAAGGGTTGTTCAGGGGGGCTCTTCCGTCGTGCAGGTTTCCCGCCACGCGACGCTTCGCGAGACGGGAAGGGCCTGCGAGCGATCCAAGCCCCCCTTGCCATCGCTCGCAGGCCTATTTCTATTCTGCCCGCGGCACGGCGCCCCGTCGAGAACGTTTCACCATCCTGCGCGCCGGTAGTCTGACCGGGTGACAACCCGTCTCTCCCAGCTCTTCGTCCGCACCCTTCGCGACGACCCCGCCGATGCCGAGGTCGCGAGCCACCGCCTGCTGGTGCGGGCGGGGTACATCCGGCGCCAGGCACCCGGCGTGTTCGCCTGGTTGCCCTTGGGCCTGAAGGTTCGTCGCCGCATCGAACACGTCATTCGCGACGAGATGGCGGCTGCCGGTGCTCAAGAAGTTCACTTCCCGGCGCTCCTGCCCCGCGAACCCTACGAGGCCACGGGCCGCTGGGAGGAGTATGGCGACGGCATCTTCCGGCTGAAGGATCGCCGCGGGGCTGACTACCTGCTGGCTCCGACACACGAAGAGGTCTTCACGCTCACGGTGAAAGACCTCTACTCCTCCTACAAAGACTTGCCCCTGTGCATCTACCAGATTCAGGACAAGTACCGTGATGAGGCACGGCCGCGGGCCGGCCTGCTGCGGGGGCGCGAGTTCTCGATGAAGGACGCTTACTCGTTCGACGTCGATGACGCCGGTCTCGACGCCTCGTACCAGGTGCAACGTGACGCGTACGAGCGCATCTTCCAGCGCCTCGGGCTCGAGTATGTGATCGTTCAGGCCGACGCGGGCGCCATGGGTGGCTCGCGCAGTGAGGAATTCCTGCACCCCATCGCGATCGGCGAAGACACTTTCGTGCGGTCGGCGGGCGGCTACGCCGCCAACGTGGAGGCGTACCGTACCCCCGCCGCCGCGACGGTCGATGCGAGCGCGGTGCCGGCGCCGGTCATCCACGACTCGCCCGAGACCCCCACGATCGCAACCCTCGTCGCGCTGTCAAACGAGCGGTACCCGCGCGACGACCGGCCGTGGCAGGCCGCCGACACGCTGAAGAACGTCGTGCTGCGGCTCACCGCCCTCGACGGATCGCGTGAACTGGTCGTTGTCGGAGTGCCCGGTGATCGCGAGGTCGACATGAAACGCGCCGAGGTGGCCTTCGCGCCCGCCACTGTGGAGGCGGCGACCGACGACGACTTTGCCGCCAACCCCGGGCTCGTGAAGGGGTACATCGGCCCGTGGAGCCCGAACGGCCCGGTATTGGGCGAGCGCTCGAGCACGCGCATCCGGTACCTGCTCGACCCGCGCGTCGCCAACGGCACCGCCTGGGTCACGGGTGCGAATGCACACGAGAAGCACGTGTATCACCTGGTCGCCGGCCGTGATTTCACCGCCGACGGCACGGCCGACATCGCCGAGGTGCGTGCCGGCGACCCCGCGCCCGACGGCAGCGGGCCCGTCGAGCTCGCTCGCGGTATGGAGATCGGCCACGTGTTCCAGCTCGGCCGCAAGTACGCCGAGGCGCTGGGCCTGCAGGTGCTTGACGAGAATGGCAAGCTCGTGACGGTCACGATGGGGTCATACGGCATCGGGGTGACGCGCATCATGGCCGTCATCGCAGAGAACGCGCACGATGAGAAAGGTCTGATCTGGCCGCGCGAAGTCGCTCCCTTTGACGTGCACGTGGTGGCTACGGGGCGCGATGACACCGCCTACACCGTTGCTGAGTCGCTCGTGAGCGAGTTGGACGCCGCGGGCTTCGACACGCTCTACGACGACCGACCGAAAGTGTCACCCGGCGTGAAGTTTGGCGACGCCGAACTTATCGGTGTGCCGCTCATCGTTGTCGTTGGTCGCGGCGCAGCCGAGGGTCGCGTCGAGTTCTGGAATCGTGCGACGGGCGAGCGTGATGAGATTGCGCTGCACGAGGTGCTGCCGGCCCTGCGTGCCACCACCTGAGTGACTCGGGTATCGTGAGGGTTCGCACCGCGCCCCTCGAGGGGGCGCGCGTCTCAACCGAATAGCGGAGGTACCGACGTGGACATCGACCTGAGCATCCTGAGGATGATGGAGCGCGAGCGGGAGATCCCGTTCGAAGAACTCGTGCAGATCATCGAGCAGGCCATCCTCACCGCCTACCTCAAACACACTGGGCGCGATGACCACCGCGGCTCTGACCAGCCCCAGCCGCGGGTCGAGCTTGATCGCAAGACCGGGCACGTCACCGTGTATCTGCCCGAGCTCGATGAGAACGGCGACGTGGTGGGCGAGGTGCCCGACAGTCCGGATGACTTCGGTCGCATCGCCGCGTTCGCCGCCAAGCAGGTCATCAACCAGCGCTTGCGCGACATCGGCGACGACCGCGTGCTCGGCGAATTCAAGGGCCGCGAAGGCGACATCGTTGCCGGGATCATCCAGCAGGGCCCGAACCCCCGCATGGTCCATATTGACCTCGGTGCGGTCGAGGCGATCTTGCCGCCGGAGGAGCAAGTGCCCGGCGAGGAATATCCGCACGGAACGCGCATCCGCGTCTACGTCACCAGTGTTTCACGGGGGTTGAAAGGCCCGCAGATCTCGGTCAGCCGCACCCACCCGTCGCTGGTGCGCAAACTCTTCGCCCTCGAGGTGCCGGAGATCGCCAGCGGGGTTGTCGAGATCACCGCGCTCGCTCGTGAGGCTGGCCACCGCACGAAGATCGCTGTGCGCTCGACCGAACCCGGGGTCAATGCCAAGGGCGCGTGCATCGGCGAACTCGGGCAGCGGGTGCGGGCGGTGACGGCCGAGCTCGGCGGCGAGAAGATCGACATCGTGGACCACAGCGACGACCTGGCGGCCTTCGTGGCTAATGCGCTGTCGCCCGCCAAAGTGTCGAGTGCGTTTGTGATCGACCCCGCAACGAAAGCTGTTCGGGCCCTCGTACCCGACTACCAGCTCTCGCTCGCCATCGGCAAGGAGGGCCAGAACGCGCGCCTCGCCGCGAAGCTGACGGGCGCGAAGATCGACATTCAGCCCGATTCGGTCATGGACGAGTAGCCCGGCGGCTACAATGGAACCCGTCAGGACCTGCCTCGGCTGTCGCCAGCGGGCTCCGCGATCTTCACTCGTGAGGGTCGTGGCGCGCGAAGGAACAGTCGTGGTGGATGCCCAGGCCCGACTTTCGGGCCGGGGCGCGTGGGTGCACGGCACCCACGACTGCGTCGAAACCGCCACCGCGCGGCGGGCTTGGGCCCGCGCGTTGCGAGTGTCGGGTCCGCTCGACGCGGCAGGGGTTCTGGCTTCCATCGGGTCCGCTCCGCTCAGCGGGGCTGGACCCACCAGAGAACAGGCTGATCGGCACATGGACAAGTCATGAGCGGCTCGAAATGAGTTCCGTTAGGCACTAACGGTCTGCCCCTGCCTGGGAGCGGACCCAGACAGGAGAATTGTGGCTGCAAAACCACGCGTGCACGAGATCGCGAGCGAGCTCGGCATCGAAAGTAAGGTCGCCCTCGAGAAGCTCAAGGAGCTGGGCGAGTTCGTCAAGGGTCCCTCGTCGACCATTGAGCCCCCGGTCGCGCGCAAGCTGCGCGCCGCCCTCGAGGCGGAGGGCATCACCGCCCCTAAGGTTCTCGACAAGCCCGCGGCACAGGCGCCGGCCAAGCCGTCTGCGCCCGCTCCCGCGCCTGCTCCCGCCCCCGCGCCGCCGGCGGCCGAGCAGCCCGCCCCGGCCGTCGAGGCGCCAGCCGCTGCCGCAGCCGCTTCGAGCGACGGTGACGCGCCCGCGAAGACTCCCCCCGCGCCCGGCACCCCTCGACCCGGCAACAACCCCTTCGCCTCCCAGCAGGGAATGGCCCGCCCTGGCACCCCTCGCCCGGGCAACAACCCCTTCTCGTCAACGCAAGGAATGCCGCGTCCCGGTGGGGGAGCCATTCCTCGTCCGTCGGCGCCTCGCCCCGGCGCTCCGCGTCCGGGTGCCCCGCGTCCTGACGGGGCAGGCCGACCCGGTGGTCCGCGGGCTCCGTTCCAGCAGCGCACGGGCGGCCCGGGTCGCCCTGCCGGTGCCGGCGGGTTCCGGCCCGGCGGTGCCCCCGGCGCGGGCGGCGGCTTCGGTCCGCCGCGGCCCGGTGGTGGCGGCGGTGGCCGCGGTCGCGGCCCGGGTGGTGGCACGGCTGGCGCTTTCGGTCGCGGCGGCGGAAAGTCCAAAGCCCGCAAGTCGAAGCGCACGAAGCGGCAAGAGTTCGAAATGCGGGAGGCTCCGTCGGTCGGCGGTGTCAGTGTTCCCCGCGGCGACGGCAAGACGGTCATCCGTCTTCGTCAGGGAGCCTCGATCACCGACTTCGCCGACAAGCTCGAGAACGCCACGGGCATCAGCTGCCCTCCCGGCAACCTGGTCACCGTGCTCTTCCACCTCGGTGAGATGGCCACGGCGACCGAGTCGCTCGATGGCGCAACCTTCGAAGTGCTGGGTGCTGAGCTCGGCTGGCGGATCGAAATCGTCTCGCCCGAAGACGAAGACAAAGAACTGCTCGAGAGCTTCGACATTGACCTGGACGAGGAGGAGCACGAAGACGATCTCGTCATTCGTCCGCCTGTCGTGACGGTCATGGGTCACGTCGACCACGGAAAGACCCGCCTGCTCGACGCGATTCGTAAGTCGAACGTGGTTGCCGGTGAGGCCGGCGGCATCACGCAGCACATCGGCGCCTACCAGATCTGGACCGAGCACGAAGAGATCGAACGCGCCATCACCTTCATCGACACCCCGGGTCACGAGGCGTTTACCGCCATGCGTGCCCGTGGTGCCCAGGTGACCGACGTCGCGATTCTCGTGGTCGCGGCCGACGACGGCATCATGCCCCAGACGGTGGAGGCGCTGAACCACGCCCAGGCTGCCGGGGTGCCGATCGTCGTCGCGGTGAACAAGGTCGACAAGGAGGGCGCCAACCCCGCCAAGGTGCGCCAGCAGCTGACCGAGTTTGGCCTCGTTGCCGAAGAGTACGGTGGCGACACGATGTTCATCGATGTCTCGGCCCTTCAGGGTAAGGGAATCGTCGAGCTTCTTGACGCTGTTCTCTTGACGGCGGATGCTGGGCTCGACCTTCGCGCCAACCCCAGCCGTACCGCTCGCGGTGTCGCGATCGAGGCCAAGCTCGACAAGGGCCGCGGTTCGGTCGCGACCGTGCTCATTCAGTCGGGAACCCTGCGGGTCGGCGACGCCATCGTCGCGGGCACGGCGTACGGCCGCGTGCGCGCCATGACGGACGAAAACGGTGACAAGGTCGACGAGGCGTACCCCTCGCGGCCGGTGCAGGTGCAGGGGCTCTCGAGCGTTCCCCGCGCCGGCGACACCTTCATCGTCACCGACGACGACCGCACCGCGCGTCAGATCGCCGAGAAGCGCGAGGCCGCCGAACGCAACGCTCAGCTGGCGAAGGCCCGCAAGCGCATCAGTCTGGAGGACTTCACCAAGGCCCTCGAAGACGGCAAGGTCGAGTCGCTCAACCTCATCATCAAGGGTGACGTCTCGGGTGCCGTGGAGGCGCTCGAGGAGGCGCTACTCAAGATCGAGGTCGATGACAGCGTGCAGTTGCGCATCATCCACCGCGGTGTTGGTGCGGTCACCGAGAGTGATGTGAACCTCGCGACGATCGACAACGCGATCATCGTGGGCTTCAACGTGCGCCCCGACACGAAGGCGCGCGAGCGCGCGCAGCGCGAGGGCGTCGACATCCGCTTCTACTCCGTGATCTATGCGGCCCTCGAGGAGATCGAGAACTCGCTCAAGGGCATGCTCAAGCCGGAATACGAAGAGGTGCAGTCGGGCGTCGCGGAGATTCGCGAAGTGTTCCGTTCGTCCAAGTTCGGCAACATCGCCGGTGTCATCGTGCGCAGCGGCACCATCACGCGCAACGCAAAGGCGCGCGTGATCCGAGACGGCGTGGTCGTCGGCGACAACCTCGCCATCGAGTCGTTGCGCCGCTTCAAGGATGACGTCACCGAGGTCAAGACCGACTTCGAGTGCGGTATTGGTCTCGGCAAGTTCAACGACATCCAGGTCGGCGACGAGATCGAGACCATTGAGATGAAGGAGAAGGTGCGCGCCTAGCGTGCGCCCTGCGGGCCCGTCGCGCCTCCGTGCGGGGCGGGCCCGCATCCACCGCCCGTTCGGGCACAGCGGCAGTCAGGAGACGCTCATGGCAGGCAACCCCCGCGCCCGCAAGGTCGCCGACCGCATCAAGGAAGTCGTTGCGCAGCGGCTCGAGAAAGGCCTGCGCGACCCTCGCCTCGGCTTCGTAACGATCACCGATGTGCAGGTGACTGGTGACCTGCAGCACGCCTCGGTCTTCTACACCGTGTACGGCTCCGACGAAGAGCGCGCCGACAGCGCTGCCGCTCTCAAGGCGGCGACCGGGATGCTGCGCACCGAGGTTGGCCGCAACCTCAACACGCGACTGACCCCGAGTCTCGAGTTCATCCTCGACGGCATTCCCGAAAACGCCGCGTCGATCGAAGCCCTGCTGCGCGAAGCGCGCGAGCGCGATGCGGCGACCGAGTCACTGGCCGCGACCGCTGAGTACGCCGGCGACCCCGACCCCTACGTGACGCCGCGCGAGCGCGACGACGACGATTGACGCCTAGAAGGTGAAGCCTTTCGGCAGGTAGATGCTGCCCGTGTTGACGAGAGACACGACGGTGAGGACCAGGCCGGGCACGACGATGAGTGCGGTCATGACGCTGAACAGCGCGATGGCGAACTTCTCGCTGCGCTTCAGGGGCTGGGGCTCCATCGATCCTCCGGTGTCGGCTGTTTCGGCGTCTCATCGTATCGAACGAGTGCCCGCGCTGCCTGAGCGTGCCGGCTACTCGGGCAGGCGGTAGCCGTCACTCGCCGAGCCGACGGCGAGGCCGTCGCGCAGGAGGCCGGTGAGAGCGCGTTCACGCTGCACGGCGTCGGGCCAGAGCAGCTCGATCGCCTCGGCCGGCACGGGTTCGTCGCTGTGCCGCAGCCCGCGCATGATGAGTCCGCGCACCTGGCGGTCGCTTCCCTCATAGCGCGCCTGCTTCGGCGCGGCGGGGCCGTCGTATGCGGGGTAGCCGGCCGCGCGCCACGCGCACAGCTCGGCGATCGGGCAGGCCTCGCACCGCGGCGTGCGGGCGACGCACACCGTCTGGCCGAGTTCCATCGCGCCGGCGTTGAACGCCTGCGCGTCGGCGGGGTCGCTGGGCAGGAGCTCTTGCATGGCGGCGAGGTCGACGCGCGTGCGGGCAGGCCCTGCCTCGCCCTGCCCGTGCACCGCGCGGGCCAAAACCCGGCGCGTGTTGACGTCGACCACCGGCACCGGCCTTCCGTAGGCAAAGGCGGCGACGGCGCGGGCGGTGTAGTCGCCGATTCCGGGGAGCGCGAGAAGAGCATCCACGTCGTCGGGGACCACCCCGGAATGTCGCTCGCTGATGGCGACGGCGGCCGCGTGCAGGGCGAGAGCTCGCCGCGGGTATCCGAGACTCTGCCAGGCCCGCACGGCTTCGGCGGGGGAGTCGGCGGCGAGAGCATCGGGCGTGGGCCAGCGCGCAAGCCAGTGCTCGAGCCGCGGAATGACCCGGGCCACCGGCGTCTGCTGCAGCATGATCTCGCTCACCAGCACGCCCCACGGGCTAAAGCCGGGCCGTCGCCAGGGTAGGTCGCGTGCGTTCTGCGTGAACCAGGCGACAATGCGCGGCGGGATGCCCGCTCGCTGCTGCTCGTCTGCCCCGTTGTGCACGCCTCCACGCTACGACGTGTCGCGTGCTCGACAGCGTCGATCGGTCACTCGTTGCGCCGCGTCGTGGAGAAGGCCGCAACGAGTGACCGATCGACGCCCTTGTATGCGCGACGCCCTTGTATGCGCGACGCCCTCGTATGCGCGGCGCACTCCCAGCGCGCGGCCCTAGCGTGGGGTCATGAGGATGCTCGTCACGGGCGCGACCGGGTACATCGGCGGGCGGCTCGTGCCGCGGCTGCTCGCCGCCGGGCACGAGGTGCGCGTGTTTGTGCGCGACCCGTCCCGACTGCGCGACGTGCCGTGGGCCGGACAGGTCGACGTCGTTGCGGGTGACCTGGGGCGGGCCGCTGACGTCGAACGAGCGGTTGTAGGCATTGACGTGCTGTATTACCTCGTGCACTCGATGAGCAGCGCGGGTGATTTCGAGCGCACCGAACGGCACGTCGCATCCACGGTCGCGACGGCGGCCGCCGCCGCGAAGGTCGGCCGCATCGTGTACCTGGGCGGTCTGCATCCCGAGGGAAAACTGTCGGCGCACTTGCGGAGCCGCAAAGAGGTTGGCGAGATTCTCATGCGCAGCGGCGTGCCGACGATTGCCTTGCAGGCGGGAGTCGTGATCGGGTCGGGCTCGGCGAGTTTCGAGATGATCCGCCACCTGACCGAGGTGTTGCCCTACATGCCGGCTCCGAAGTGGGTGCGCAACTTCATTCAACCGATCGCGGTGCGTGACGTGCTGCACTATCTCATCGGCGCCGCCACGGTGCCGCGCGAGGTGAACCGCGCGTTCGATATTGGCGGCCCGGACGTGTTGCGCTACGGCCAGATGATGAATGGCTATGCGGTGGAGGCGGGGCTCAAGCAGCGGCCGATAGCGAGCTTGCCCGTGCTCACGCCGTACCTTGCCAGCCAGTGGGTGAACTTGGTGACGCCGATTCCGCGTGCCCTTGCCGTGCCGATCATTTCGAGCTTGCAGAACGATGCGGTGTGCCGCGAGCGCGACATCGACCAGTACATTCCGCCTCCTGAGACGGGTCTCACCGGGTATCGCACTGCCGTGCGCTACGCCCTGGCGAAGATGCGCGAGGGCGAGGTCGAGACGAGTTGGCAGAACGCGACGGTGCAGGGTGCCCCCAGTGACGCCCTGCCGAGTGACCCCGACTGGAGCGGTCACACGGTGTTCACTGACCGGCAGGTGGTGGCCTCGTCGGCTCCGCCGGAGGCGCTGTGGCGCGTCGTTGAGAGCATCGGTGGCGCGAACGGCTGGTACTCGCTTCCGGTGGCGTGGGCGGCGCGCGGATGGCTCGACAAGCTGGTCGGGGGTGTCGGCTTGCGGCGAGGGCGTCGCGACCCTGACCGGCTCGCCCCCGGAGACGCCGTTGACTTTTGGCGCGTCGAGGAGCTCGACCGCGGCCGGTTTCTGCGCCTTCGGGCCGAGATGAAGGTGCCGGGAAGGGCCTGGCTCGAGTTCACGGTGGAGCCGCGCGGCAGCGGCTCGCGACTGATCCAGCGGGCCGTGTTTTTTCCGAGCGGGCTCGGCGGCCGTTTGTACTGGCTCGCCGTCACCCCGTTTCACGGCATCGTGTTCAGCGGCATGGCTTCGTCGATCGCCCGCACGGCAGCGACGCAGATTCAGGTCACGAAACGGTAACGGTTGCGCTAGCATGGCGGCACCGCAACGACGCGGTGAACCGTTCCGGAGGCGATGCCCATGCCGAGCGCCCGCACCGATGCTGCCGTTGTTCGCCCAACACGGCGACGCCCGGTCGCCCGTAGCGCTCGCTCCTACTCCTTCCGTCGCACTGCGGCATCGTTCACCGCAACGCTCGCCCTCGTCGCCGTTCTCGCGATCGATCACACGGCGGCGACGGTGCACGCCGCCCAGCCGCTTGGCTCGCTCGGTCTCAACGACGGAGTGCCGCTGACGGTCGCGCACCGTGGTGACCCTGCGTCTGCTCCCGAGAACACGCTGCCGGCCGTCGAAGCGGCTCTGCGCAGCGGAGCCGACGTTCTCGAAATCGACCTGCGCATGACCGCCGACGGGCACGTCGTGGTCTTTCACGATGAGCTGCTCGATCGCACCACCGACGGCACGGGCCCGCTGGCGACGCGCACCCTCGCCGAACTGCGCACCCTCGACGCGGGGAGCTGGTTCAGTTCGAGATGGGCGGGCACGCGCATCCCGACCTTCGATGAGGTGTTGCCGATCTTCCAGGGCTCCGACACCCGGGCTCTCATCGAACTGAAGGGATTGTGGACGGCCGACGCCCTGCGCTCGATCGTCACGGGCATTTACCGCCACGGCGTGCAGAACCGCGTGGTGCTGGCGAGTTTCGAGCAGCCGACCCTCGTGCAACTGTGGCGCGAAGCCCCGTCGCTACCGCGGGCTCTCATTGTTCGTCGGCTGCCTGACGATGTTGCCGCGGCTGCCGCCGCCGTGGGAGCGTCGACGATCGTCACCAGCTTGCGATCGTTTACCGTCGACCCTGAGGCCGCTGCAGAGCTGCGGGCGGCGGGCTTCACGCTCATCGTGTACACGCTCAACCGCGCCGACCTGTGGCAGCAGGCTCATGATCTCGGGGTCGACGGGGTGGTGACGGATGCTCCCCGCCGGCTCGCCGGAGTGCACGCAGCCGCGCGCAGCTGAGGCGCGCACCCTTTACCGCCGCCGCAGGAGCGCCTCGTACACGCGCACCCCTTCGAGGAAGCTCCGCACGCGAATGCGCTCATCCCGCGCGTGCAGGCAGGCGCGTTCCTCCGCGCTGAGGCGAAACGGGGTGAAACGGTAGACGTGGTCGCTGATCGCGGTGAGGAAGCGCGCGTCGCTGGCTTGCATCATGACGTAGGGGCTGACGAGCAGGCCGGGTGCGACGTCGTCGATGGCCGCCGTCAGGTCGTCCCACGCTGGTCCGTGCGCGGGCGAGATGGGGGAGGGCTCGCTCGGCTCCAGGACCGTGAGTGTCACGGCGTCGTCGCCAATCGCGGCGCGCACGTCACCGACGGCCTGCGCGACGCTTTCGCCCGGGGCAATGCGAATGTTGACGGTTGCCTCGGCGCTCTCGGGCAAGGCGTTGGCGGCGTGCCCCGCCCGTAACTCGGTGACCGCTCGCGTGGTGCGCAGCAGGGCGGTCGTTTCGGCACCGCGGCGCCGGAAGACCCGCACGAGGAGGGGGGCCGTCAGGCCGACGTGTCGGAAAACGGCGCCGAGTGGTCCGCGAACGCGGCCCCCGAGCGTGCGGATCATGGTGCGTGTCGTGGCGTCGAGCCGCGAGCGCGCTGGCCGCCGGTTGAGCCGCACAAGGGCGAGCGCGAGGCGCTCGGTCGCAGCCAGCGGTGGTGGGCTCGCGGCGTGGCCCCCGTGTTGATCAACGCGCAGCCGCAGAGTCGTGATGCCTTTCTCTGTAACGCCGACCATGGCGGCGGGCTCGTGCAGACCCGGAAAGACTCCTTCGACGATGGCGCCGCCCTCGTCGACAACCAGTGAGGGGCGGATGCCCCGCTCACGCAGCGCGGCCACGACGGCCCGCGCTCCGGTGCCGGCCACCTCTTCGTCGTGGCCGAACAGCAGTAGGACGTCGTGCCGCGGCGTGACGCCAGCGTCCAGCAGACGCTCGACCGCTTCGAGGATCGCGGCGAGTGCACCCTTGTCGTCGATCGCGCCGCGCCCCCATACAACCGGTTCGCCCTCGTGATCGACCAGTTCGGCGGCGAAGGGCGGATGCCGCCAGCCGTCATCGGTCGCGGCCACGACGTCGTAGTGGGCCATGAGCACGGTCGGGGTGCGGGCGCCCGTCGGGTCGCTGCCCGGCCAGCGGTAGAGGAGCGTGTAGCCGGGTCCGGGGCCCGGCGCCAGCGGGGAGAGGGGTGCCGCATTTGCTGCGGGGTCGGTGCCGAGTCGCTCTCTCGTGAGCGTCGCGTGCACGCGGGGATACAACTCGGGCAGTGTTGCGATGAAGCGTTCGAACGTGTCCCGATCAGCGCGGGGGCCCGGGCCGCTCGTCGGGCGGGCGATCGTGGGGATGCGCACGAGCGCGCGCAACCGGTCGACCGCGCGAGCGTCTGCGGGAGCATCCGGCATCAGGGCGTCAGCGACCACCCGATCAGCGTAGGCCGCAATGCCATCGTGGTCAGCCCCTTCAGTGTGGTGGGGCGAGCCGGTAGCGTCGAGGCATGCGCCGACTGCTGCTGCCCCTCATTGCCGGCGCGATCGTGCTGGGTCTCATCGTGGCGGCGATCGTGGTTGCGGTCGGAGCGGCGACGCCCCCGGCGCTCGCGAGCGGGCCCGCGGAGCGCACGGCGGCATTGGCGGCGGTCACCGTTGATCGGCTGCCGACCGACGGCATGGTGCGCACCGGGGTCGACGACTTCACGTTTGACTCCTTCGACGTCGAGTACCGGCTCGGCCGCGATGCCGATGGTCACGCGACCCTTCTGACGACCGAGACGCTCGTCGCACGGTTTCCCGATTTCGATCAGAACCGCGGTATTCGCCGCTCGTTGCCGGCCAGTTACCAGGGGCGCACGACGGGACTGCAGGTGATCTCGGTCACCGACGGCGAGGGGAACCCGCGGCCCTACGAGGTCGAGTCGTCAGCTCACGTGGTCGACGTGATTGCGGCTGTGCCGGAGGGCCAGTTCGTCCGCGGCGAGCAGACCTACGTGATCACCTATAGCCAGCGTGACGTCGTCGACTATTTCGCGAACTCCGACGCCGAAGAGTTCTACTGGAACCTCAACGGCACCGATTGGGCTCAACCCTTCGCTCGGGTTTCGGCGCGCATCGTGCTGAACGACGGACTCGAGAACGCTCTCCTCGGGCAGGAGGCCTGCTACCGCGGCTATGTCGGCTCGACCGACCGCTGTGCGATCGCGCGTACCGGCAACACCTTCGCCGTCGACGAGCTCGCGATCGGCCCCTTCCAGACGGTGACGATCGCCATTGGCTTCACGCCGGGCACGTTCACGCTCTTCGACCGGTCGTACCTCGCGAGCCCGTGGGCGTGGCTGCAGCTGGTCGGGGTCGCGACGGCGGTGATCACCGCGATCTGGGCGATCGTGCTGCGGGTGACACGCTATCGGGATGCCCGGGGCCGACCCGTAATCGTCGCCGAGTACGGCCCGCCGAAGGGCGTCAGCCTGCTGGAGGCCGCCGTGCTCACGAAGCGCCGCTCTCGCGCCGTGGCGAGCCAGCTCGTCGACTTCGCCGTGCGCCGCGTGATCACCATCATCGAGGCGCCGGGCGGATGGTTCTCGCTGCGCTCAACCTGGCGACTGCGCCTCGAGTCGGCGCTCGGGGTCGAGGGGGAAGAGCGGTCGCTGCTCGGCTCTTTCTTCGGCGGAAGCCTGAGTGGCGGAACCGAGCACACTCTGACCGCCCAGAACACGTCGCTCAGCACCTCGATTCAGCGACAACTGCTCCGCATTCAGACCGCGAACCAGCGGCGCGGGTGGCGCAGTGCCGTGGCCACCCGGCACGCGGCGGGGCTCACGGCTCTGGTGATCGTCGGCCAAATCGTCGCCTTTGTCTGCGGCATCATCGTGACCGACGAGGGTCGTGGCGGCGACCTGGCAGGATGGCTGATTCCCGTCGGTATCGTGTGCTTCTTTGTCGTCGCGGGGTGCCTCTACCGTCAGCCGCTCACCGCCGAGGGGGCGGAGATCGTCGACCACATCAAGGGTCTCGAGGTCTACATCGAACTTGCCGAGGCCGATCGTCTGCGCGTGCTGCAGTCGCCCCAGGGGGCACTGCGCGAGCCGGTCGACTTGACGAGCCGTGACGAGCGTTTGAAGCTCATCGAAAAACTTCTGCCCTGGGCGGTTCTCACCAACCACGAGAAGGAGTGGGCCAAAGAGCTCGGCGAGTTCTACGCGGAAGGCCAAAGCCCCGCCTGGTTCTCCAGTTCGCGCCCGTTCACCGTGTCGGCGTTCGCCGCCGGGGTCGGTTCGGTCAGTTCGACCCTGTCGTCGAGTTACTCCGGCTCCAGTTCGTCAGGCGGGTCATCCGGCGGCGGATCCTCCGGGGGCGGCGGGGGTGGCGGGGGTGGCGGCGGCGTCTGACCCGCCGCGGCGCCACGCCGTCACCGCGAACGTTTCGGCCACGTAACAGAGCGTCACTGGGCGCACGGATGTCGACCTGCGCACGGCAGAATGATGGCAACCCTTCACCATCCGTTTCCTGTCGATTGGATGCTCGCATGACCCGCACTGCACGCCGCACTGTTTCGGCCGCCGCGCTCGCCGCGACCGCCGCCCTGCTGCTCGCCGCTTGCGCCCCCGCCGCCGGCGAGGCCGAGCCCGAGCCGGAGGCCACCGAGAGCCTCTATGTCACCGAAGGCAAGCTCACTATTGCTACCGGCGAGCCCGCCTACTTCCCGTACGTCATCGACGACGACCCGACCACGGGGGAGGGTTTCGAGGCGGCCGTCGCGTATGCCATCGCCGAGGAGCTCGGCTTCGCGCCCGAGGACGTGGTCTGGGTGCGAACGAGCTTTGAGGCCGCGATTCAGCCTGGCCCGAAAGACTTCGACTTCAACTTGCAGCAGTACACGATCACGGCCGAGCGCGCCGAGAACGTTGACTTCTCAAGCCCGTACTACGCCACGCCGCAGGCCGTCGTCACGGTGGAGTCGTCGCCGGCTGCTGGTGCCACGAGCCTCGCTGACCTGAGCGGCTTCCTCGTGGGCGCTGCGACCGGCACGACGAGCTTTACGGCCATCGAGCAGCAGATTGCTCCTGCTGCCGGCGCACAGGCGTTCAACACCAACGACGACGCCGTGCTCGCGCTGCAGAACGGCACCGTTGACGCGATCGTGGTCGACCTGCCGACGGCGTTCTTCCTCACCGGAGTGATTCTCGAGGGCGGCGTTCTGCTCGGTCAGCTTCCTGCCGACGCGGGCATCAGCGACGAGTGGGGCCTCGTGCTTGCGAAGGACAGCCCGCTCACGCCGCTCGTCACCGCCGCGGTGGATGCTCTGCGCGAGTCGGGCCGCCTCGACGAGATTGCTCAGCAGTGGCTGGGCGCTGACGCGGGCGCACCTATCCTGCAGTAGTGCCTTCTCACCACCCGATCAGCGACGTCGAGATCGGGCGGCGCGCGTACCGGCGCACGCAAAACGTGCGTTCGGTGCTCGTGTCGCTCGTCTCGACGATCGTCTTTGCGGTTGTCATCTGGCTGACGGTCGTGAACACTCCCGGTTGGGAGCGCGTTCAGCGCAGCTTCTTCGACCTCGAGACAGCGGTCTCCGCCTGGCCGCGTGTCGTGGCGGGGCTGTGGGTGAACATCCAAGTGCTGTTCTTCGCCGTTATCGGTGTGCTCGTGCTGAGTGTCATCATCGCGACGATTCGCACGCTGCGCGGGCCCGTCTGGTTTCCGCTCCGCGCCCTCGCGGCCGCCTACACCGACCTGTTTCGCGGGCTCCCGCTCATCATCGTGCTTTTTCTGGTCGGCTTCGGACTTCCGGGTCTCGAACTGTTTCCCCGGAACTCGGCGCAGTTCTGGGGCACCATCGCGCTCATCCTCACGTATTCGGCATACGTCAGTGAGGTCTTCCGCGCCGGTATCGAAGCGGTGCACCCCTCCCAACGTCTCGCTGCGCGGTCGCTCGGCCTCAGCCACGGGCAGACAATGCGCATCGTGGTCTTGCCGCAGGCAGTTCGCAAAGTGACGCCCGCGCTCATGAACGACTTTGTCGCCATGCAGAAAGATGTGGGGCTGATCTCGGTGCTCGGCGTTGTCGATGCCGTGCGCGCCGCCCAGATCGAGACAGCGGCCAACTTCAACTTCACCCCGTATGTGCTGGCGGGTCTCCTGTTCGTTCTCCTCGCCCTGCCGATGATTCGCCTCACCGACTGGTATACGGCGCGTTTGCGCGCGCGCGAGCAGATGGGCAGCATCGTATGACTCTTGCTTCATCCCCCGGGCCTGCCACCGTCGGCAGCGGCCCGGTGTTGCGGCTCGACGCGGTGCGCAAGTCGTTTGGCGACACCGTCGTGCTCGACGGTGTCGACCTCGCCGTCGCGCCCCACGAGGTCGTCGCGCTCATCGGGGCCAGCGGCTCGGGTAAGTCCACCCTGTTGCGCTGCATCAATCTCGTCGAGCGCATCAACGACGGTCAGATCTGGCTCGGCGACCTCGACATTTCTGACCCGCGCATCGTGCCCGACCGCGTGCGCGTCCGCATCGGTGTGGTGTTTCAACAGTTCAACCTCTTCCCGCACTTGCGGGTGATCGACAACGTCACGCTCGCCTCCCGCACGGTGCTCCGGGTTCCCCGGGCTCAGGCCGAAGAGACCGGTATGCGGCTGCTCGAACGCGTCGGCCTCGCCGACAAGGCGCGCGAGTACCCCGATCGACTGTCGGGCGGGCAGCAGCAGCGTGTCGCGATCGTGCGCGCCATTGCGACGAACCCCGAGTTGCTGCTGCTCGACGAGATCACCTCTGCCCTCGACCCTGAATTGGTCGCTGAAGTCCTCGACCTCGTGAAGCAGCTGAAAGATGACGGCACGACGATCGTCATGGCCACGCACGAGATGGCGTTCGCTCGCGATGTTGCCGACCGGGTCGTGTTTCTTGACGGCGGTGTGATCGTCGAGCAAGGCCCGGCCGCAGAGGTTTTCTCTCACCCCCGAGAGGAACGCACTCGCGCCTTCCTCACGCGCTTCCTTGGTTCCTCGTAGTCAGTGTGCGGTGACGACCGCAGCGATCTGGCGAATTTCATCCGGTCCGACGCGGCAACACCCTCCGATGACGGTGGCTCCGGATGCGAGCCAGCGCTCGATGCGGGCAGCGGGCAGCGCGGCGGTGCCGACCCAGCTGCGCGTTGCTGCGTTCCACGTCTCCCCACTGTTCGGGTACACCACCACCGGCTTGTCGGTCGCACGACGTGCTGCGGCCAGAGCAGGCTCAACCTCGTCAGGGTGGCAGCAGTTCACTCCGACGGCCACGATCTCATCGACCTGGTTGGCATCGGCGAATGCCTCGGCGAGACTTTCGCCCGTCGGTAGCCGACCACCCGCGACCGTGAAGGCCAACCATGCGGCCGCGCCCGTGCCGCGGACGAGGTCGAGCAGGGCGCGCGCTTCATCGCGCGAAGGAATCGTTTCGATGGCAAGCAGATCGGGGCTGGCGTCGAGCAGGGCGTGCAGTCGAGGCTCGTGCCATAGCCGCAAGCCGTGACGGTCGAGGTCGTAGTCGCCGCGATACTCCGACCCGTCGGCCCGAGCAGCACCGTACGGCCCCACCGAGGCGGCGACGAGACCGGTGGGGAGCATCTCATCGCGCGCCGCCGTGGCCAGGGTCACGCTGCGCTTCAGAAGCTCGACAGCGTCGTCGCGGTCGAAGCCGGCCGCCGCGAGGCCGTCGAATGACACCTGGTACGAGGCGGTAATCGCCACCTGGGCGCCCGCAGCGAAGTAGTCGCGGTGCACGGCTTTAACCGCGCTGGGGTCGTCTCTGAGAACCTGGGCGCTCCACAGCCGTCCGCTCACGTCGTGACCGAGCTCTTCGAGTCGGCTGCCCAGGCCGCCGTCGACCACGGTGGGCTGGGAGAAGAACGTCGGCGTCACACAGCCATTGTGAAGCGAGTGTGTCGCAGTTCGCAGAGTCACCGTCACGCATCGTCACATGATTGCGCCGTGTGCTCTACACTGGCCACAGCACGCCGCTTCACCGCGAGTTCTCGGCCGGGTCAGAGGCAGGCGCGCATCTCGGCCTCGCGATCGTCTGCGGTGCCGGCAATCGTTCCGCTGAGCGACAGACGCGCAGCGGATCCGTTCAGCACTCGAGGAGTTGCCGTGGCCCAGACCGGCCAACGTCAGAAGAAGACGTCATCTGCACGCGGGGGCGCCACGCGCCGCCGGCGTCCGCTTGATGAGCAAGGCATCATTCCCATCCTGGCTCGCGCGGTGCGTGAGGTGGAGAATGCAGCGGAGCGTGGTCAGAAGGTCAGCCCGTCGAACCGCACGAAGTTTCAGGTCGCGGCTCTCCTGGTGCGTGAGGAGCGCGCGCGGGTCAAAGATGACCGTGAGGTGCCCGAGAGCGAACGGGCCGAGGTGCTGAAGCGGCTCGATGGTTTGGCGAGCATCATGGCGAAAACCGCGGCCCGCGACACGTCGCTCATCGCGTTGCTCGCCCCCGAAGCGAAGGTGAGCGACGCGGCGAAGGCTCTCCGGCGTGACATGCTGCTCGCGTCGGGCGCCGAGCTTGAGCCGGATGATCTGCTCATCGTCTCGGAGCCCGCGCCGGTCGCCCCCGAGGTCGCCAAGCAGGTCGTGCCGAAGTCGGTCAAGCAGGCCCAGCTGGCCAACCCTTTCCTGGCACCCGACCTGTCGGCGCTCACCCCGCCGGCACCGACGGCGGGTCGGCTGGCGAACTGGGAGCTGATCGAACCACTCTTCCGGTCGTTTGAGTACGGCGCTGGTGGCCAGGCCGCGTCGATGAGCCTGCCCGAGACGGGTTCGCTCGTCACCCCCGGCGGCATGGAACTCATGCGTCATCAGGCGCGCGTCGTCGAGTCAGTTCGCCGCGGCCACCGCACGTTCCTGCTCGCTGACGAGCCGGGTCTTGGCAAAACTGCTCAGGCCCTCATGGCAGCGAACGTCGCGCACGCCTTCCCGCTCCTGGTGGTCGTGCCGAACGTCGTGAAGACGAACTGGGCGCGCGAAGTGCAGCGCTGGATTCCTCAGCGCACCGCGACGGTCGTGCACGGCGACGGCGAAGATCTGAACGCTTTCGCCGATGTGGTGATCGTCAACTACGAGATTCTCGACCGTCACGTCGGTTGGCTCGGCCGCTTCGGTTTCAAGAGCATGGTCGTCGACGAGGCGCACTTCATCAAGAACGCCACCTCGCAGCGGTCGCGGCACGTGCAGTCGCTTGCGCAGAACATTCGGGTGTTGCATCCGAAGGCGCTCATGATGGCGCTGACCGGTACGCCGCTCATCAACCAGATCGAAGACTTCCGCATGATTTGGAAGTTCCTCGGCTGGATCGACGACAAGAAGCCGCTCGGCCGCCTGATGTCGGCACTGGAGGAGACCGGTCTGACGCCGGCAGACCCGGGCTTCTTTGCTGCCGCTCGAGAGTGCGTGATCGAGATGGGCATCGTGCGCCGCAAGAAGGTGGATGTCGCTGCCGACATTCCCGCTCGTCGCATTGCTGACATCCCCGTGGAGCTTGACGACGAAGCCGCACGGTCGATTCGGGCGTCGGAGGAGGCACTCATCGCCCGCCTCGTTGAGCGTTACCGCCGCGTGGTCGCCGCGCGGGAGGTGCCGCCGATCGGCATTGACCACGATCTGGTGCGGTTGGTCGCCTCGGCTGAGCTGGAGGAGTCGAAGCAGGCGAGCGGTGGCGACAACGTGTTCACAATGGTGCGCCGCATTGGCACGGCGAAGGCCGTTCTTGCGGCTGACTACACCGCCCAGCTCGCACGCAATGTCGGCAAGGTGGTGTTCTTCGCGAAGCACATCGACGTCATGGACGCCGCGGAGGCGCACTTCGCGGCGGCCGGGTTGCGTGCGGTGAGCATCCGCGGTGATCAGACGCCGAAGGCGCGCCAGGAGGCGATCGACGGGTTCACGAACGACCCAGAGGTCAGCGTTATTGTCTGTTCGCTGTCGGCGGCCGGTGTCGGCATCAACCTGCAGGTCGCGTCGAACGTCGTGCTTGCAGAACTGTCGTGGACCTCTGCAGAGCAGACCCAGGCGATTGACCGCGTGCACCGCATTGGGCAGGAGTTGCCGGTGACGGCCTGGCGTATTCTCGCGGCGCAGACCATTGACGCTCGCATCGCCGACCTGATCGATTCGAAGGCGGGCCTCGCGGCGCGCGCTCTCGACGGCAGCGACGAACAGGTCGCCGCCGAGGGAACCGTGCAGGTACAGGCGCTCATCACGCTCCTCACCGAGGCACTCACCGTCCGCGCTGCGGCCTAGCTCTCGTTTCGCGGCCCAGCTCGCCCGCGAGCCTTGCCCCGGCACCAGCGCACGGACTAGTCCCTGCTGACTTCTGTTTCGACAGCCCGGCACCGTCGGGCTTGGCGGAGCGCCGTCTCGCGACTCACCGCGCGCCGATCGCCACTTTGTGCCTCGGCTGTTCCCCAGTGCAGGATCGGACGGTGCGTTACGGGGATGCCCCACCGCGCTGCGAGGAGCTCGGCATCAGGAGGCCCGACCGCGTTGCGCGAGACGGCGACGTGCAGAGGCTCGTCGATTGTGATTTCGACGTCGGCCAATCCTTGAGAACGTCCCTCATGCAGGTTGAGCGCACTGAGGCACGCGAGTGGCCCCCCGAACCTCCATGCGAGACGAATGACTTCTGGCAACGCGGGTTCACAGTGCCAACCCTGACGGAGGGCCTGAAGGGTGCCGTAGCTGCGCGCGACGGCCAGTTCTGCCGGGCGCATCCCGAGCGCCGCGAGTTCGCGCGTCGAGACGATTCCGCCGGTGCGAACCAAGAGCGCACGGACATCGGTCGGGAGGCTCGACGTTCCTCGAGGTCCGCCGAGGTATCTCAGAATCGGCCGCGTCACCCCCTGATCATCGTCCTCGCCACGGTCACGATGCGAGATTGAGCCGCCTCCGTGACATCACAGACAGCACCCCCGTCATGTGAGGACGAGTGACACGTGACGGGCGCCGCGGGACGTCGTGCGGCACCCGCCACGACACCAAAACTGCTTCCGCTGCGCATCCCGGGGAAAGGGGCCTACCACCACTCATGAATGCAAGGACGCGGCCGGCCAACGTCCTTGGATTGATGAGTGTCACCGGCAATAGGGGACGTCACCCGGAAGCTGCGGGTGGGGGCGAAGGCGACGTCGGGGTGCGAGCGGGATGGGTGCGAGAAGCACAGGTGCGGTCGGTTGCGGGCGCAGGGCGGGTGGGGTGGGGCGGATGCACGCGGGGCGGGTGCGTGCGGGGCAGGTCAGCGCTTCGCGGGGCGGGTGCGTGCGGGGTGGGTCAGCGCTTCGCGGCACGGCTCGTGGAGACGAGATAGGCGACCGCAGCCAGCGGGATCGGTAGCCAGCTGGGGCGGTTGCGCGCCTCGTACATCGCCTCGTACACGGCCTTGTCGAGCTCGAACGCATCGAGGAGCGCCCGGTGTGCCCGCAGGTCGACGCCGCTGGCCGCGATGTAGCCGTCGAGGAACGCCGAACGCGCGGCACGGGCCCAGTCGGCGCGGGCGGCCTCGAGGGCCAGAGCATCCAGGTCAAGAGACGCGGTGTCGATGACGCCGGCAGCCGCGCGCGACTCGCTTCGGAGCGACCCGACCGCGTAGTCGAACGAGCGCAGCATTCCGGCGACGTCGCGCAGGGGAGAGTCGACGCGCGAGCGCTCCGACAACGGCCGCAGCGGTTCACCCTCAAAGTCGACGAGCAACCACTCGCCGGTCGGCCGACGCAGCACCTGCCCCAGATGGAAGTCACCGTGAATGCGCTGCAGTGGCGGCCACGGCGCATCGCGCGCGGCATCAAAGACCGCCTCGATCGCCGGACGGAGCTCGCGCAACTGCGGAACGTCAGAGATCGCGATCGCGAGCCGCTGATGCCAGCCCGCCACGAAACCGACAATGTCGCCGATCGTCGGCTCGCGCGAAGGCAAGCACGCCGCAAGAGCCTGATGCACCGCCGCGGTCACGCGACCCAGCCCTTCGGCGTCGGCCGTGAACGGCGCACCCTCCCGCGCCGCCGCCAGCGCCAGCGGCCAGCCGTCGCGCACGCCCGGAATGAACTCCTGCGCGAACGCCAGATGACCGCGCACCGGCTCATCGGTATGAGCCTCCGAACCGTGCGGGTCGACCCACGTCGTCGTCAACGCGCCGAGCATGCGCGGCACGCTGCGGTTTCCGGCCGCCGTCAAAGCCGACTGCAACACCACGTCGGGATTCTCGCCCGGATGCACGAGCCGGAACACCTTCGCCACGAGCGGTGCCTCCGACCCCTGGTCGATGATGATCGACGTATTCGACTGCTCGCCCGTGTGCACCCGGCTCGCCTGATCGTGCCGCGTTATGCTCAAGCGTTGAAGCAGCGTGCGCACGTAGGCGGGGTCGTGCGGGCCATCGAAAAGGTAGTCGTCGTGCTCGTCACGCCCGATCAGCGTCGGGCCCGAGCCGCGCGGAATCGTCGTCCGCACGACGATCGGCACGTGGTACAGCGACGGCGGGGTGCTGGCAATGTCGCGCAGCAGCAGAACGCGGATGCTCGCATCCGGTTCATCGCACGCCCAGTCCTCACGGCAAACCTCGACGAGCTGCGGCACCCGGCCCTTGCCGGCGTACCACCGCTGCCGCGTCATCCAATCTGAGAGGCACTCCATCGTGCTGTGCATGCCTTCGACCCTACACACGAGCACAGCCGTCGCCGTGGGATGCTCACGAGCGTCGCGCGCGAAGAAACCCGTTCATGGCTGCCGTGAGTGGTGCGTCGACCGTGCGAGCGACGCCGTCGACCGAGCGGATGGGTGCGGCGTGCCGCACGCTCGACACCAGCCACGCCGCAGCAGCCTGAGCCAGGTCGTCGGGGGTCAGCGGTTCGACCGCGGTGCGTAACCCCCACTGGTCGGCGGCTGCGAAAAGGTCAGCCTGCGTCGTGCCGGGCAGAATGCCGAGGGCATCGGGAGGCGTCCGCAGCAGGTCACCCGCTCGCACGACGAGGGTCGAGGTCGGGCCTTCGAGCAGTAGCCCGTCGCTCGAGACGAACACGACATCGTCGGCACCGCGCCGTTGCGCTTCGCGGGTGGCGGCACGGTTAACCGCGTAGGAGAGGGTCTTCGCGCCGGCGAGCAGCCACGGGCTTGTTGTGGCGACGTCACTGCGCAGACCCCGGTCAAGCAGCACGACGTCGACGCCTTCAGTGCGCTCGCGGTGGAACGCGGGGGAGACGGTGCCGTATGCCCACCCGGTGGGGTCGGAATGCCCCTCGATGCCGCGCGTGAGCACCGTCTTGACCCACGCCTCCTCGTGGTCGGCGAGGTGGCCGGCCAGAGTCTGCACCGCGGTGCGCCACAGGTCGCGGTCGGGGGTGGGAAGGTCGAGCATCCGCGCTGACCGCTCGAAGCGGTCGAGATGTGCTTCGAGCGCTTGCGGATGACCGGAACCGACGCTGATCGTCTCGAAGATGCCGTCGCCGCGCGTGGCGGCGACGTCGAGCACCGAGAGGTGCGGTAACCCCGGGTCGGCATCCATCAGGCGAGCGCCCTCGGGGGCGCCAGCCGTCACCACGAGCAGAAGGTGCTCGTCAGCGCTCATGGACTGAACGTATACCCGCACGTGTCGTTACGGCATTCGAACAGCGGAGGGTCAGGGTGATGGACGACCCCGCCGAGCGCGATTTCCCCCCGGAGCGCAGCGCGAATGTGGTGCGGCTCGGGGTAGCCGTAGTGGATGGGCAGGGGGTCAGGCGTTCCGCAGTGCGGACAATTCGCCACTCCCGGCCCAGGGGCGGTGGTGTCCATGAGCACAGTTCATCGCCCACCACCGACATTTGCAACTCAGCGCAGGTCGCGCCGCACGACCGGAATCTCGCCCGTGTTGCGCCGGCCGTGGCTCACTCCGCGCACGCCTCGCGTGTGGACGCGGTTGATGATGACCGCGAGCGCGGCAAGCACGACGATGAAGGCCGCGATGCCGACGACGTAGGTGACGACGCCGACGACACCGTTTGGGCCGTCGGGCTCGAGGAAGGGGTAGGGGTACCAACCGGTGAACTCGCCGCGCAGCATGGTCACGCCGACCCAGATGAGGGGGTAGCTGACCGCCAGCCAGAGGGTGCTCCACGCGATGCGCACGCGGCCGGGGGTGAGCAGCCAGTCGAGGGCGATGTAGATCGGTATCCACACGTGCAGCGACTCGTTGGGCCACACGGGCCCGACGTAGCCGTCGTCGTTCGGAATGTCGCGCAGCAGAAGGTTGTAGACCACGCCGGTCACGATCGCGTACGAGAACACGCTCGCCCGAATTGCGGAGTAGAGCCGGGTGTCACGCTCCATGCTCAGCGCCATGATGCCGCCGGCGATCATGACGACGATGTTGATCATCGCGGTCTGAATCGTGAAGTACGCGAAGTACTCGGTGGGCTCGAATCGTCCGGCCGCGATTTGGTCGGTGATCTGGGTGATGAGCGCCGCGAGCACGATCAGCCCGGCAACGATGGAGATGATGCCAGCGATGTGGCGGAGGGTGGACAGTCGTGCGGTGGCGGCTTTTTCGCCGAGGGGGGACGTCACGGTCACTCGCTCGACGGTAGCAAGAAAACTGCTTCAACACGCAGGATTTTTGCAGAGCATCCCTCACCCGATCGAGCCTTATTCGGCGGATGCTCCCACCACGTCGAGCAGCCAGGCGAGTTCGTAGGCGCGCTGCCGCCAGGCCGAGTACCGGCCACTCACGCCGCCGTGCCCGGCCTCCATCTCGCACTTCAGGAGGGCATCCGCCCCCACGTCGCGTAGGCGCGCCACCCACTTGGCTGGCTCGACGTACAGCACGCGCGTGTCGTTGAGGGAGGTGACGGCGAGGATGCGCGGATACCGCTGCTGGGTGACGTTCTCGTACGGCGAGTACGCCTTCATGTAGGCGTACACCTCGGGGTCGTGGAGGGGGTTGCCCCACTCGTCCCACTCGATGACGGTGAGCGGCAATTCGGGGTCGAGGATGGAGGTGAGCGGGTCGACGAAGGGCACGTCGGCGAGAATGCCGGCGAACAGCTCGGGGGCGAGGTTGGCGACGGCGCCCATGAGGAGGCCGCCCGCGCTGCCGCCTTCGGCGACGAGGCGCTCGGGCACCGTCACGCCGCGGGCGATCAGGTGCCGGGCAACGGCGACGAAGTCGGTGAACGTGTTCGTCTTCGAGGTGGTCTTGCCGGTCTCGTACCAGGCGCGGCCGAGTTCGCCGCCGCCGCGCACGTGTGCGATGGCGAACACGACGCCGCGGTCGAGCAGCGACAGACGCGGGATGCTGAAGCCGGGGTCGATCGCGGCCTCATAGCTGCCGTAACCGTAGAGGTGCACGGGCGCGGGCGCGGAAGCGGCCGCGACGGACAGCGACGTGGGCACCGCGCCAGCGTCAGGCAGACCATCGGCGGCACCGTCGAGCGCGGGCACGAGCCCGCGCTTCCAGACGAGTGAGATCGGGATGCGCGTGCCGTCGGCCGCGACCGCCCAGTCGCGTCGCTCGGCATAGTCGGCGGAGGTGTAGCCGCCCAGCACCGGCTGCTGCTTGAGCACGGTGATTGCGGCGGGCCCCTGCTCGAGGCGGCTCAGGTCGAGCTCGGCGACAGTCGTGGGCTCGGTGAAGCTCGTGAACCCAATGCGGAGGGTCGGCTGGTTCCACTCGGGGTTGCCGCGCGTGCCGAGCGAGACGAGCTTCTCGCCGTCGAGGGGGGCCTCGAGCTCGACCCAGGCGCCGCCCGGTGCCGCGGTGCTGCGGGCCGCGACTCCTGGCCAGTGCAACGCGTCGAGGGTGGTGTCGGGCGCGAGTCGGGCGATCGCGGTGCGGGGCAACCCGCCGGCCCGGTAGTCGAGCACGAGGGCGTGGGCGAACGCGCCGACGCCCTGCACCCTAACGCCGGGCTCGTACGGCACGAGGGTGACGGGCGGCTCGTGCGGAGCATCCACGGGCACCGCGTCGATCTGGAAGTCGGGAGCGCCGTCGTTGTGGGTGATGAGCCACCAGTCGCGCCCGCCGATGACCGCGTGCTCGAGGTCGTACTCGATGCCGTGGCGGCGTGGCCGCACGACCTCGAACGTGCCGGTCGGGTCGGCGGCGTCGAGCACGTGCGTTTCGGAGGTGATGCTGCTGGCGGCTTCGATGACGAGCCACCGGCCGCTGCGAGTGCGTCCCGCGCCGACCCAGTAGCTGTCGTCGGGCTCGTGGAAGACCCGCACGTCGTCGGTTCGCGGCGTGCCGACGCGGTGCCGCCAGATGGTGTCCGGCCGCCACGACTCGTCAACGGTCGCGTAGAACACGTACTGTCCGCTCGGGTCGAAGAAGGCGCCGGCCGCCGTGTCGGTGATCTCGTCGGGCAGGGTCTCGCCGGTGGCGAGGTTGCGGATGCGCAGCGTGTAGCGCTCGTCGCCCTCGGTGTCGACGGCGAAAAGCAGCCACGCGCCGTCGTCGCTGACGTCGAGCGAGCCGAGCGAGAAGAAGTCGTGCCCCTCGGCTTCGACGTTGCCGTCGATGACGATCTGCTCGCCGTCGCGGGGTTGGCTCGGGTCAGGCAGCGGCGGTGGGGGAGCCCACACGGTCGGGTCGAGCGGGTTCGCCGGGTCGATCGGCGCCGCCGGGACGCGGCACTGGATGCCGTACTGCAGCCCTTCGACCGTGCGGCTGTAGTACCACCAGTCGCCTTCTCGCACGGGAATGCTCAGGTCAGTCTCTTGCGTGCGACCCTTGATCTCGTCGACGATGCGCTCGCGCAACGCCGCCAGGTGCGCGAGCCGTGCCTCGGTGTACGCGTTCTCGGCCTCGAGGTGAGCGATGACCTCGGGCGACTCCTTCTCGCGCAACCACTCGTAGGGGTCGAGAACCACGTCGCCGTGGTGCTCGCGGCGGTGGGGTTTCTGCACGGCTCTCGGCGCTTTCAGGTCGTCGCTCACCTGCCCAGCGTAGGCTTTCGCTCACCATGTCTGAGTCACCGCTGGCCGCCAACCCGTACGAGGTGTTGGGTGTCAGCCCGACCGCGTCAGACGACGATCTCAAGCGCGCGTATCGCCTGCGGTTACGCCAGGCCCACCCCGACACGGGCGGCTCGGCGGCCGAGTTCGACGCCGTGCAACGCGCCTGGCAGCGGGTCGGAACCCCCTCGGCGCGGTACGCATACGACTCGGGGGCAGACTCCGGTGCCGGCGCGAGCGGTGCGGCCCGGTCGTGGGGGCAGCACGGCGGCGGGGCGTCCGGCCCGGGACGGTACGACTCGCGGCCGAGTGCGAAGTCGTACGGGCATCCTGGTGGCTGGTATCGCGAACAGTACCTGTCGCACATTCGCGAGTGGGCGGGCCGTGGCGTCGACCTGCCTGACCCGTTCGATGCGGCCCTGGTGCGGTCGGCTCCGCGGCAAATTCGCCATCTGCTCGCCGCGGCGATCGCCGAAGAACGTTCGGCCACGGCGCTCGCGACGCTCGGCCTGGGCTTCACGGTCTGGCATGACGTGGTCGCCGGTCCGCGCGCGGAGGACAAGCTCGACCACATCGTGCTGGGCCCGACCGGCCTGTGGGCGGTGCTCAGTGAAGACTGGGGCGCGCCGGTGGGGGTGAAGCGTGGTGACCTCATCGGCGAGGGCCTCGAACCCGGCGAGAAGCCGCTCGCCCAGCTCGGCGGTCGGGCCCGCGTTCTCGCGCGCGCCGCGAAAGTGCGGTTTTCGGCCCTCGTCATCGTCGTGGAGGACGACCAGGCGGCCGAGTCGCTGACCCAGCTCGGCTCCGTTCGCGGCGCCCAAGGGATGCTCGTGCAGCGCTCGCGCCTCGTCAACCTCATCCGCACCGGGCTGCCGGGTGTTGGCGTCGGTGGTACCGACCTGTTTGAAGTGCGCACGCGGCTGCAGGCCGCGGTGCGGTTCGTGTGAGGTGAGGCTCTCGAGGTGGATGAGTTGCCTCACCGCGGCACCGCTACCCTCCCGACGGGTGCCGCGCCCTCGCTGTGTGGTGCCCTTTCTGTCATGAGGGCCGAAATGTTTCACGCCTCGTGTCAGAAACGGTCACTCACGCCAGGAGCCTGCCGGTGAGCAACGACCCGTGCGCGGCCGTGCGGGTCGCGGGCGTCGACCTCGCCGCGGAGGCGAGCGGCACGGCGCTCGCCGTGCTGCGGGTCGAGGCGGGCGGGGGCGCGGGCGGGCCGGGCGCGGGCACGGGCGGGCCGGGCAGCGTCGTGCTCGAGTCGCTGCGGCTCGGCGTCGACGACGACACCATCCGCGCCGACACTCGCGCCGTCGAGCTGATCGGCATCGACTGCGCGTTCGGCTGGCCGGTCGACTTCGTCGACTTCGTGGCCCGGCAGGCGAGCGGAGCGCGCCTGACGAGCGACGACACCGGAGACCTGGCCTGGCGCCGCCGTCTCGCGCATCGGGAGACCGACCGGGTCGTTACCGAGCGCACGGGCGCGCGGCCCCTCAGCGTCGCCACCGACCGCTTGGGCATGACGGCGCTGCGGTGCGCGGTACTGCTCGACCGGCTTCAGGATGACGGGCGCGTGGTCGATCGTTCGGGTGAGCATCCGAGTGCCGTCGTCGAGGTGTATCCCGCGATGGCTCTGCGGGTGTGGGGGTTGCGTCGGCCGGGCTACAAGCAGACGCTGGATGCCCGCACCGCGCTCATCGCTGACCTGCGCCGCGCGGCTCCGTGGCTCGAGGTGGGCGCGCACGAGCCGCTCATGACGGCGTCGGCCGATGCGCTCGACGCGGTGCTGGCCGCGCTGGTGGCGTTGGCGCATCGTCTCGGGTGTTCAGTTCCGCCGTCGGCGGGGCAGCGCGAGCGGGCGCGGGTCGAAGGGTGGGTGGCGATTCCGACGGAGGGCCTCGCCGAGCTGGGGAGTCGGGCGGCTGGGCTGGTCGGGGGCCGGGGCGGCGCCGACTAGCCTGGAGGGGTGACGGCGGCTGATGAAGAGTGCATCCATGGGTTCGAGCCGGGGATGTGCGCCAGTTGCTTTCCGCCCCCAGCGCCGCCGGTCGCCGCTCCGGCGCGGCGCGTTGCGAAGCCGGCGGCCCGCAGTCTGCGGAGCCCCGCACCCGGTGCGACGGGTCGCGCTGCGGAGGTGCGGCCGCCGAACCTGCCGCAGCGCGTCTTTCATGTGACGCACGGCGACAACCTGCCGTTCATTTTGGCGACGGGCGCGTTGGTGCCGTCGTCGCAGGCCGAGCCGGCGGTGCGGTTGGCGAGCGACCTGGCGCGTGAGCTGCGGGCGACAGCGCCGGCGGCCGACGACCTGTCGGTCGATGACTGTGTGGCGTTCAGTTTGACTCCGCAGGCCACGTGGTGGCTGGCGGTGCAGGAGGGCGCGGCTGGTCCGACGTGGAGCGCGGCGGCGCGCGCTGCGACGACGACAGATTTTGTGGTGCTCGGGGTGGACATCCGTTCGCTCGGTGATCGCCTGATTGTGTCGGATGGTGACGCCGCCGCTCCGGCGACCCGTCTGGGGGTTGGTGCTGAGGGTCAGCGGCGGATGCTCGCGCGCGCCGCATCAACCCCGGAGGCTCTGCAGGCCGCGGAGGCTTTGGTGCCCGGCCCGGTGTCGCTCGACCTCGTCGCGCTGGTGGCGGTCGCGAACGACCGCCGCCGCGACGAGGTGCGGGCGTTGCTGCAGTCGGCGGGGGTGGCGGCGAAGGTCGCCGTGTATCCGCCGTGGTTTGTGCCCAAGCTCGACGACTGACCGCCCGTGTCGCCTAAACGGGGGGTGTCGGCGCGCACCTGAGGTGCGGGATACTCTCGGTGCGCGGCTACCCACCGCGCGACTGGCGCACCCCAACGCCGGTGAATACCCGATGGGAGCTTTCCCGTGTCTGCCCGACCCGATTCGCACCGCTCTGCCCTGCCCACCCAGCGTGTCTTGTACCGCATCGACGTCGACGGTGTGCCGTCGTCGTTAGCGGATGCCCCTCCGCCGTTCGGCGAGACGCCTCTTGAGGGTGCCGCTCCGGTGGCGGCGACCCGTTCCGATGGTTCGCCGCTGTTTCGTATTGACCACCCGCTGTATGACCCTGATCAGCGCGCCGGCTGGCTTGCCGAGCAGTTGATCGCGCCCGGGGCGATCTTCCACGGCCACGTGCATGTTGCCGGTGCGAAGGCGTCGAAGTCGTCTCGCACGTCGTCGACGGCGCAACTGACGTCGGCGACGTTCACGAGCATCATCACGCAGATGCTGCACCGTTCGTCGTCGGTGCAGCAGGTGTGCCTGCCCGACGAGCTGATCGAGCAGGCGATTGCCGAGGGCCCGCATTCTGTGGCGCACGAGAAGGTCGAGCAGGGCGGACAGCTGTTGGCGCGGTTGTTTTTGCACTATTGGCGCGCGGTCGCGACCGCGTTTGCCGACGCGTGGGATGACCCGACCGGTCACCTGCTGTGGCACCAGCACGGTCTCACCGCGTTCGCACGTCTGGGAGCGACGGTGATCGAAGACCACGTTGCCGCGTATGACATTCGGCAGCACTACTTCGATGAGGCGCTCGAGCGCATTGCGAGTGGCGTCTCGTTGGCTCGCGTCGACTACGAACACGTGCCGCAGCGCGAGCTCTCTGACCACCTGTTTCAGCAGCTCGCGGCCGCGCGGCAGGCGCGCGGTCTGCGCCGTGGCAGCCTCGTGGCGGTGCCCGGTTCGCTCGCTGACATTCCGTGGGGTTCAGCCCCCGCGCCGCGTTCGCCCGACGTCGGGTCGGTGCCGCTCGGGCCGGAAAACTAGCAGCTCGAGAGCGGGCTGAATGTCCCCTGGATGGGGGCATATGTTGTGATTTGAGAAATCCTTAGGTTGGAGAGGGGTGCCGTGCGGCACCACCACTCACCAATCCAAGGACTCTCATGCTGACACTCAACCGCGCGCGCGTACGCCATTCATCCACAGTTCTCGTCGTGGCGGGTGTTCTGGCGCTCGGGGTTGGAATGCCGGGCGCCCACGCCGCACCCCTGAACCAGGAGGTGACCGGCGACTGGGTCTGCGAGGTGCAGGGGCATCGGCAGACCGACTTCCGCGTCTTCAACAACACCGCCGCCACGTTCTCTATCGAGAAGTTCGATGACGCCCTCGGCGCTTTTCGATCAGTCGAAGTTCGGCAGAGCGTTGTTCTGAATGCAAACATGTCCATCGTTCTGTCGACCGCGCAAGCGGAGACCTTCGTCACTGTCGATGGATTCCATGAGGTCTGGGTGAACATTCCGCCTGAACCAGTCACGTCTAACTTCCCTCCGGCACCAGACGCTCGCTCCGGGTCTCTCTATTTCTCGTTCCTCATCCCCTGGGCAGATGGTCCCGTAGCTAACGGCACGACGACTTTCGATGCGAGGACCGTTTCTGACAGCCGAGCCTTTACCTCTACCGATGCGGCTTTGTGGTCTGGTGGCGGAGCACAGGTCGTTACGCTGCAGACGCTCTCGCGAATCGACTACTCGGGTTTCGGCGGCAACGGTGGTCCTACACAGCAAACGACGGCGCAGGCCGAGCTGTGCTACCGCTACACTTTCGTGCCCGCGGCCGCCGAGCCGCCCACCGACGATCCGCCGGTCGACGATCAGCCTGCCGACGAACCCGCCTCCGAACCGGAGGCGGGCGTCGAGCCTGAGCCGAGCCCTGAGCCTGAGCTTCAGCGACTTCCCGACTTGGGTCCCGACGCCCGCACGGCCACCCTCACAACCTGGGCGCTTTTCGGTGCGTCGGTGATCGTGGGCGGAGTGCTTCTGCGCCAGCGCGGACGGTCGAGTCTTCCTCACGCTACTCTTGTTCCACCCGAGTGACAGGAGCCCTCCATGCCTCTGCCCGTGCGCACGTTGGTGCTGATTATCGTGAGTGCGCTGGTGGTGGGGGCAACAGCGGGGGCAGTCTCGGGTGCGGTGATCGTTGCGGCGAGCATCCCGTCGTCGCTTTCGAGCGGTGCGGATGCTGATGCCGCCGATTCGCCGCCCGCCAACTCTGGGGCAGAACCGGGTGCGCCCGGTCCGCCCGGTCCGCCCGGTCCGCCCGGTCCGCCCGGTTCTGACGGCGCTCCCGGCACGCCGGGACGGGATGGCGCTCGGGGTGCGGCAGGACGGGATGGAGCCCCTGGCCCCGCGGGCGCCGTGGGTCCGACTGGCCCGCAAGGCCCCGCGGGTCTTCAGGGTGCGGCAGGTTCGGCCGGCCCGGCCGGACCGACCGGCCCCGCTGGCCCGCAGGGTGACCGTGCCCTGTATCCGTTCGCGTACTTGACGTTTGGGCCTGAGGTGATTCCCATCCGAACGCTGACTCGGCCGACCTTTTCACCAACGGCAGTCGGCGAGCTCGAGGTGACTCTTGCCAACGCGAATCGCGAGGTGGTGTTGTCTGCGGGCACTTATCGTCTGAGCTCGTCGGTGAGTTTCTCTGTTGGTTCTGCAGGGGGCCCGGTCGACGCGACAGGCATTCTCGGCATCTTCATCGAGACTCCGCCGACTCAGGTCGTGAACCGTTCGCGCATCGCCGTAGCCCTGGATGGTCCGCCGCGCAACATCCAGACGTCGATCGTGACGACGGTGCCCGAGGGCGCACGTTTGACCGTGGAACTGCTGTCGACGGAGTTTGGAACCACTGACCGTAACGTTCAGTTCGGTGACGGTGATCTCTTGATCGAGAAGCTCGGCTGATCGAGCGTCGGGTCAGCGCGTCTCGTCTCCTTCCCGATTTTCGGGCGGGAAAGAGCCCCTGCCGGGCGCCTGTCAGCAATGACACGCGCCGGCCCTCGACTTAGGCTCACCTCATGGCCCGCATGCTGCCCCCGACGGTCGGCGACGACGCCCCGCCCGGCGAGCTCGCCGTGTTCGCGGCGCTGCGCGACGCTCCCGGCACCGACGACTGGGTGGTGTTCCACTCGCTTGAGATCGCGCACCACGTCAGCCAGGTGCAGGGCGAGGCCGACTTCGTGGTCATCGCGCCGGGATACGGCGTGCTCGTCATCGAGGTGAAGTCGCACGAGAGCATCGAGGCCGACGGCAAAGGGCGCTGGCGCTACGGCGACCGCGACTGGGTGACGCGCAGCCCCTTCGAGCAGGCGTCGGGGGCGCAGCACTCGATCATCGAGTATCTGCAGTCGCGCGGCGCCGGGCCCGTGGGGTATCCGATCTTTCACGCGGCGTGGCTCACGCAGCTCAGCAAGAGCAAGTTCAGCAACGGCATCGGGTGGCACGAGTGGCAGCTGCTCGATGCCGCCGATCTGGGGGCCGACCGGGTGCGGGGTGCGATCATCCGGTGCCTGGAAAAGGCGAGTGCGCACCTGGGCGAGACGATCGCCGGCTACCGCCGGGTTCAGGGCCAGCCGGATGCGGAGCACACGCAGCGCGTCGTCGACCTGCTGATTCCGCGCTTCGTCGTCGAGTTGAGCGCGAAAGAGTTGGCGCGGCGGCGCGAGCGCGAGCAGGCCCAGTTCACGGCCGAGCAGGTGCGCGTGTTGGATCTCGTGGCGGGCAACCCGCGGCTGCTGCTCGAGGGTCCGGCGGGCACGGGCAAGACGTGGGTGGCAGCCGAGGCCGCCCGCCGAGCGGCGGCGGCCGGCCAGCGCACCCTCGTGGTGGTGTTCAACCGGCTCATCGAGCAGCGGCTGGTCGAGCTGTGCGGCGACGGGGTGGAGGTGCGGCGCATCCATGCCCTGATGGCGCAGGTGGTCGACCGGCACGCGGGGCGCAACGAGGCGCGGCGCAAGCTCGACTCGGGTCGCGTCGAGGGCGACTGGTACGACGTGACCCTGCCCGAGCAGGCTTTGGAGGCGGCGCTCGAGCTGGGCCCGCAGTTCGATTATCTGGTGCTCGACGAGGCGCAAGACGTGGCGGTCGATGCGTACCTCGACGTGCTCGACGCGCTGCTGGTGGGCGGGCTGGCGCAGGCGCCGGTGTTCGTGACGGGCGACTTCGACCACCAAGTGATCTACCGGCGGCACGGGGATGCGGCGGCCGCGCCCGCTGCCCCCGAGTCGGCCCGCGACCGCCTGCTGCGCCGCCTGCCCGCGCTTGTGCAGCTGCAGCTGCGCTCGAACGTGCGCACCACCCCCGAGGTGGGCCGCTTCGTGGCCGAGCTGATCGGCGAGCCGACCCTCTACAGCGAGCACCGCCGCAGCGATGACGACCAGGTGTCGGTCGAGCGGCTGACCTTCTCGACCGTCGACGAGCAGCAGCGGCTGCTGGCCGACGCGGTGGAGCGCATCCTGTCGGAGCCGTTCACGGTGCGCGAGCTGGTGATTCTCTCGCCCTACCGCGCCGACCGTTCGGCCGTCGGCACGGCGCTGTCTTCAGGCGTCGCGGATGCTCGCCTCACGTCGCGCCTCGCCCCCGCCGTGGCGGGCACGGGCATCGAAGATTCGACGCGCATCCGGTGGGGAAGGATCCACGACTTCAAGGGCCTCGAGGCGCCGGCGGTGATCCTGACCGACATCGACCTGTCGAAGGAGCACCACCGCGATCTGCTGTACGTGGGGGCGTCGCGGGCGACGGATCGGCTTGTGGTGTTGACCTCCGCGTGATGTGACCTAGGCGGATACGTCGGGGGAGGGTGATGACTCGGTGGGCTCGCCGAAGCGCTGCTGTGCGGCTTGCTTGCTGATGCCCAGCGTCAATCCGATGAAGCCCCAGCTGCGACCGTTCGCCCGAGCGGCGGCAACCGCTTCGGCGAGTTCAGCCTTAGCGCGCTTGACCTCGCGGGCGGCAAGCCCGATACGACGCAGGTCAGCGGGGTCATCGACGGGGTAGTCGTCGAGATTGATGGTGTCGAGCAACTGCTCGATGTCACGCACTGTCGCGTTCTTCCTCATTGCCGTACTCCTCACCGCAGGTAGTGCATGAAACGTCGTCGCAAGGGCATCGCATGCAGTATTCGTGGATCGTCATCGGGGTCTGCAACGATCACTTCGAGAAGCTGACCGTTTTCGTCCGGCCCAATGATCAGGACGAGTTCCGGTTCGATTCGGACGACGCGAAACGCAACAGCGATTGCGTGGAAGATGCTGCGGTCTCTGATGCCGTGTTTGCGCGCCGATGGAAGGATTCGTGGCTTCACCGTACCTCCGAGCATTGCAAGCGTCAATGTTTAATTGACACTTCAGAGATCTCAATGCGTTGACGATCCACGAGAGTGTGCGGCGGCAGGCGCGGGCTCACTCTCCTTGGTGCCGATGTCGAGGAGGCAAGGTCGAAGCAAGTGCCGTGGGGAGGACCGCCCGGGCACACTGGTACCCGTGGAGACTGTGCAGTTCAGCGTCGAGGTCTCCCGGTTCGGCCCCGATCACGTCTCGTTCGAGCTCGCGCCGGGCGGCGATGTCGTCACGATCCGCCGTGACGCGCTCGATGTCGAGACGATCTGGAAGCTCGGCCGCGACAGGTGGCAGCCCTTCCTCGACCGCATCGATCAGTCCGATGCCAGCTCGGTCATCGATGGCGTGCGTAGTGCGGTGGCCAGCGGCGCGGGCGTCGACGTTCTGACGGCGACGCGCGAGTTAGCCACGGTCGTCTTCTCCGAGGTCGACTGGGAGCTCGGGATGTCCTCGCCAGATTGACTCAGGCGCCGCCCTGCACCTCGCGCACGAGTTCGGCGATCGCGTCGATGAGCGCGGGCACCGCGGCCGGTGCGGTCTTCGCGTCGAAGGTCTGAGCCGACATCTTGGTGTTGAGGCGTCGCCCGCCCGGCACGGCATCGACTGCGGCGAGGTAGCGCTCGACCGGTTCCGTGAGGCTCGGCGTCATCTCCAGCGACGCGCGGTCGACCCCGACCGAGAGGTGGCGCAGCCCCTGCCATTGGGCACCTTCGGGCAGACCCCACGCGATCGAGAGGGGCTCGTTGCGGTCGGGGGTGGGGAGGCGGATCGAGAGCCCCTTCGAGCGCCACGCCAGCACGAGGCCGAGCGCACTGCAGGCGGCGAGGAAGTCGCGGAACGCATCCCGGTATTCGTCCCCGTCGAGCGAGGCCAGGAAGCGCGCTTCGTCGGTGGTCACCTGGGTACCTGCGGCCGTCTGTGTGCGCCGACTCGGCGCCGCGACCACCTGCGCGGCGTGCGCCGTGAGTTCGGCGCCTTCGAGCTGCACGATCTCGACGAGGAAGAACCGGCCGACCCGCATCGTGGTGTTGAGATAGTCAAGGCTGGTGCGCATGGTCTCGGTGAACCGCTGGGCGGCGATCACGTAGTGGAAGTCGCCGGTCAGCAGCACGTCGGTCAGTCGCTCGAGGAGGGCATCGGTCGCTTCGTCGTCGAGATTCCAGCCAGCGCGCGCGATGGCGTCGCGCAGGTCGTGGCATCCGGCGAGGCTCTCGGGGGCGTGGCCGCTGCGCAAGAAGCGCTGCACGAGTCCGCGGTCGAAGTCGTCGACGCTGAGGCGCCACAGGTCAGAGCCGTAGTCGATGACCTGGGCGAGCGCGTGCCGAAAGTCGGGGTTCTGCGGTCCGGTCTTGAACTCCACGAGCACCAGGTCGCCCGAGGCGGCGAGGCACAGCAGGTCGATCGATCCAGAGGCGAGCGAGGTCTCGCGCCCCACAACCAGTAGGTCGCCGTCGAGGCCGAGATCGTCGGCCGGAATCAGCTGCGGGTTCACCTTCATGACCTCCTGCAGTGCGTGCTCGTTGGGGGCGGGCGTCTCGACGAGGTCGAACCGCTCACCGGCGCGATTCACTAATACGCGACGGGGCATGGATGCTCCTTCCGGGGTGGGGCCGAGGCTACAGGTACGTGCCGACGCAGTGCGACCGAAGCCCAGCATTCCCTTCTCGCCCCACGTTGGCCAGACTGGCAGAGGGGAATCGGCGAGCGTCGGAAGGTGAACGTGTTGGACGACATAGTGTGCGTGCACGGCCTAGACACCGGCACCTGCGACGTGTGTGCTCGCGGCTCAACGCGCTCTCACGCGCCGAGCCCAGGGTCGCGCACAGGCTTCGAAAAGCTCTTGGTGTTTTGCCCCACGATCAGCACCGAAACGCTTCTGCACTTCAACCGGCAGGGGGACAGCTATCGGCTGCGGTCGTTCGTTGGTGAGCTAAGGGGGCGCACGCCGTGGATGCAACCCGATGCTCCAACGAGTTTGGAATTCCTGCGTCTGTACAGGCCTGAGCACACCGTCGACGTCGAAGGGGAGCGGCTCTCGCTCGAGCGGGCTGACCGGTGGGAAGCGATCGTGACACATCACAACCGCCGACTCGGCATTCCGCGCTGAAGACTCATCCGCGAGTTCCAATGCTCGACAAAGCCCAAATGCGAGAGTGAGCCCGATGTACGACCAGGACGAAGAAGTCCCTCCCCAGTCGACGAGCTACGTCGATCGAAGGCCAGCCTTCATTCCGATGCTCGTTGTCGCGATGGTTGCACTTGTTGGCGCGGGAAGAATGCCGATCGAGTACTACGACTTTCTTCGAGCGGTGATGATTTCTGGTGGGCTGCTGGTGATCGCCCACGTGATCGCGTCAGGCAAGTATGGATGGATTGGGTTGGGACTGCCGATGGCGTTCTTGTGGGCCCCGGGGTCACAAATCAGCTTCGATCGGCAGGTGTGGCAGCTACTTGATGTCGCGGTCGCAATTGCGGTGCTCTTGGCGGGCACGTTGATCCCGGCGGCGACACCTAAGCGTCAGCCTGACGGAAGTTGGTGGGGCCCGTAGGCGTGGTGGAAGTACTTCGCGGTCGCGGGCGTTGTTTGCATGATCCTATGGGGTGTCATAAGCCAACCCAACTACTCGTTGCCGGATTACGACAGCCTGTAGCCGCAACAGTCAGCCTCGCCGTGGCCACCCTCACCACTCGAGAGACTTGAGCGCCAATGTCACCCCTCCCACCCAATATGGTGAGGTGGAGTCGACACCGCACCACGAGCAAGGAGACCGACTAGATGGCTGACGCGAGTAGCGCCCTCCAGAACCCTGTTCTGAACGGCCCTTACGACGAGCCCAGCCGCCACTTCGAGCTCGGCCCGAACGGCCCCACGGGCGTCGTCCTCGATCACCGCCGTCCCAGCGAGTTCTTCATCCCGGTCCCCAAGCAGAAGAAGGGTCGCGGCAAGGCTGCAGACCAGCCGACTCTCGCGTTCGACACCCTCACCGACGAGCGGGTCGAGCGCAACGACAAGATCGATCAGCTGCGCGATGCCCTGCGTGACTGGCGCCGCCAGAACTACCCGGGCGTTACGGCGATCAGCCGCAAGCTCCTGCTCCACTGGTCCGACCCCACCCGAGAAGACCGCATCCTCTTCGCCCAGCGCGAGGCAGCCGAGACTGCCATCTACCTCGCCGAGGTCGTCGGCCGCGACAAGTACGACCGCAGCGGACTTGCCGGCGTCGACTGGCGCGAGACCCTCAAGCAGGCAAACGCCGAGCACAACGCCAACCTCCCGCGCGTCGCGCTGAAGATGGCGACCGGCTCGGGCAAGACCATCGTGATGGCGATGCTGATCGCTTGGCACACGCTCAACAAGGTGCACGCCCCGCAAGACGCGCGCTTCACGAAGCGCTTCCTCATTGTCACCCCGGGCATCACGATCAAGGACCGCCTCAAGGTGCTGCAGCCGACTGAGCCGCGCGACTTCAACTACTACGACTTGCGAGGAGTCGTCCCCGCAGACCTCCGCCTCCAGCTCAACCAGGCTGAAGTGCACATCATCAACTACCACCAGTTCCAGGCCCGCACCACGGCCGCCGGGAAGGGCATCTCGGCCAATACCCGCAAGCTCCTGCTGCAGGGCAAGCCTGATCAGGGGGCCTTCACCGAGACCCCGCAGATGGTCGTCACCCGCGTGCTCGACAAGCTCGGCCGCGACAAGGGTGAGATCGTCGTTTTCAACGACGAGGCGCACCACTGCTACCAGCCGAAAGACCTCGACGAGAAGATCGACGCCGACGAGAAAGAGGCGAACGAGGATGCCCGAGTCTGGTTCAAGGGACTCGTCGACATTCGCCGCTACGGCAACAAGAGCAAAGACGGCATCAAGACTGTCTACGATCTCTCAGCGACTCCCTTCTACTTGAAGGGTTCGGGCTGGGGTGAAGGAACGATCTTCCCCTGGGTCGTGAGCGATTTCGGCCTCATGGACGCAATCGAGTCGGGCATCGTCAAGGTTCCGCGCCTCCCCGTCGACGACAACGCGCAAGGCGACATGGTCACCTACCTGCACCTCTACGACCAGGTGAAGGATGACCCGGCGTGGCCGCGCAAGGTGTCTCTCGCCGCAATGCCGGCACCTGGCACCTGGGAACCCCCGACTGCGCTCGAGGCAGCCCTCCTCTCGCTCTATAAGAGCTACGAAGCAGCGTGGGACGACTGGGAAAAACGACTCAAGCCTCTCGACGAACCGCCGCCGGTCATGATCGTCGTCACCCCCAACACCCTCGTCTCGAAGCTCGTCTACGACTGGATTGCAGGCTACGAGCTCGAGCACGAGGGTGAGACCCGACACATCCCCGGCAAGCTCCCGCTCTTCTCGAACGTCGTGAACGACCATCCGGTCTCGATTCCCCGAACGATCGTCGTCGACTCGAAGCAGCTCGAGTCGGGCGAGGGCATGAAAGACGACTTCAAGAAGGCCGCTGCCGACGAGATCGAGGCGTTCAAGCAGGCCTATCGCAAGTCGAATCCTGGCGCCGACGTCTCGAAACTCGACGACACCGACCTGCTACGTGAAGTCATGAATACGGTCGGCAAGAAGGGCAAGCTCGGCGCCGACGTACGCTGCGTGGTCTCGGTCGCGATGCTCACCGAGGGGTGGGACGCCAACACGGTCACCCACATCCTCGGCGTGAGGGCATTCGGCTCACAGCTACTCTGCGAGCAGGTCGTCGGCCGTGGCCTACGCCGCCGCAGCTATGCCACCGACCCCGATACGGGCATGTTCCCCGCCGAGTATGCAAACGTCTATGGCATCCCGTTCTCGTTTATCCCCTCGGACAAGCCCGGGCCGCAACCGCCGCCACCAAAGCCGTCACAACGCGTGAAGGCACTCGATGACCGCGCGCACCTCGCGATCGACTTCCCAGTCGTCACGGGTTACCGCGTCGAACTGCCTGACCTGCCGCTCGTCTTCGACATCAACGACGCCGACGGCATCACGATCAACGGCAAGACGGTGCCCAGCTGGGTCGAGACCGAGGGCATCGTCGGCCAGAGCGAACGCATCGAGGGCATCAAGGAGGCCCGCGAACAGGAAGTCGCGTTCGGCATCGCCAAGCGCACGCTTCGCCTCCTCTTCCCCGACACCGACGACCGCCGGCCGTGGCTCTACCCTCAGCTGGTCGACTTCGCCAAGCTCTGGATGCGCGAGAAAGTGCACGTCGAGTCGGGCTACACCCTCGGGTTCCTCACTCTCGCCGAGCCACAGCAAACGGCAGCCGAGGCCATCGGCCACGCGATCACCCGTCTCGACGATGAGCAACGCCAGCCCCTCATGCGCCCGATCCTCGCGTTCGGTGAGACGACCCGCAGCACCGCGGGCGTCTTCTTCGACACCCGCAAGAAAGTCTTCGAGACCACGCACTCGCACGTGTCGCACGTCACCCTCGACGGCAAAGACGGCAACACGTGGGAGAAGCGCATCGCGCAGGTCTGCGAGACCCTCGTCGCCCACGGCCTCCTTGCGAGCTACGTCAAGAACGACCACCTCGGTTTCACGATCCCCTACGTACACCAGGGCCGTAGCCACGAGTACTGGCCCGACTTCCTCCTGCGCCTCGCACCAGTCGAGGGCGAAGACTTCAGCCGCACGCTGATCGTTGAGGTCTCGGGCGGCCAGAAGAGCCCGGGCCCGACGAAGGCGAAGGCCGACACCGCTCGCAACATGTGGTGCACGGCCGTCAACAACCACGGCGCGTTCGGTCGCTGGGGTTACATCGAGCTCGGCGCCGCGCACATAGACGACGCCGAGCACGTGCTGCGTGAAGCGATTAGCCAGCACCGCGACAACGCGCCGATTATCGGCGACCCCGACTACTTGTCCCGTGTCATCTTCGAAGGAGCCTGATGCCTCGCCCCACCAAGCCCAAAGGTCCAACCGAGGTCACGGCCTACGACCACGACGACACCCGTCGCAACATTCCGACGGCGGATGCTGCAGCCACGTTCTACGACGAAGCCGGCGACACGCTCCCCCCGCTGCGCTACCCGCGCAACCCCGACCTCGACCCCCAGCTGGTCTGGAGAGGCAAAGACGCGCAAGACGGCGAAGACCTGGTGGTGGATGCTCCTCCCATCTACATCCAAGAGAAAGTTGTCCCGCGCGCGCTGATTGAGAACCTCCGCAAGCAGTCGAAGGATCACGCCAAGGATGAGCTGCCGAGCCTCTTCGGCTTCGATGACTTCGACACGCTCGACGAACTGTCCGCGGTGGAGTTCTACCAGCACGACGAGTCCTGGAAGAACCGCATGATCCTCGGCGACTCGCTACAGGTGATGGGTTCTCTTGCAGAGCGGGAGGCGCTGCGCGGCAAGGTGCAGATGATTTACATCGATCCGCCTTACGGAATCAAGTTCGGATCGAATTGGCAGGTAAGGACGTCTAAGCGTGATGTTAGAGACGGAAAGCTGGACGACGCTGCACGCGAGGCTGAGCAGATCAAGGCCTTTAGGGACACCTGGGAACTCGGTATTCACTCGTACTTGACTTATCTGAGGGATCGACTTGTTGTCACGCGCGACTTGCTCACCGAGAGCGGCAGCGTTTTCGTGCAGATCGGCGACGAGAATGTTCACCTGGTTCGCGCAATTCTGGATGAAGTATTTCGGCCAGAGAACTTTGTAAGTGAAATTATCTATAAGAAGACGGCGGGGGCGAGTACCGCCGACGGCCTTGCTGGCGTCGTGGACATGGTCTTGTGGTACGCGAAGTCGCGCCAAAGTCTCAAGTCCCGCACCCTGTACTACACAAAGACGAAGACCGCGGCCGAACAGTACACAACGTTGCGGCTTGCGGATGGTTCGTACCGCGCGATGACCAAGGGTGAGTTGGCGGACACAGAGGAATTGCCACTTGGTGCGGTTCGCGTCTCTGCCGATGCATTGACGAGCCAGCGACCTGCTCAAGGCAACGACCTCCGGCACTTCGATTTTGAGGGCGTCCGCTACTCACCTTTGCCGGGAACTTTCAAGACTGACGAGAGGGGCCTCCATGCGTTGGCGAGAGCTGGTCGATTGCGTGGCATCGGGAAGACCCTCAGATACGTGCGTGAACTCGAGGACTTTCCCGTTGCTCCGTTTACCAACCTCTGGGACGATACGGTAACTTCCGGCTTTGCTGAGCCAAAGGTCTATGTCGTCCAAACAAGCAAGAAGGTCATTGAGCGGTGCGTGCTCCTGGCCACTGACCCAGGCGACCTCGTGTTGGACCCTACATGCGGGTCTGGGACCACGGCCTACGTCGCTGAGTCACTTGGGCGCAGGTGGATAACCATGGACACGTCACGAGTGTCACTTGCGCTGGCGAGACAGAGGATAATGGGCGCCAGGTTTCCCTATTACCTTCTGGCTGACAGCGATGACGGCCGAAAGGCTGAAGGGCTCGCCCCTTTGAGGACAGGCGGAGACATAAGTCACGGTTTTGTGTATAAAAAGGTACAGCACATTACCCTCAAATCTATTGCGAACAATCCTGACATTAAGGATGGGATGTCTCGCGCGGAAATTGACGCTGCGATAAAGCGTCACGCAGATTTTGAGTCGCTGCTTGATCAACCGCTCGAAGACAAATCCCGGGTCCGGGTCGCCGGGCCCTTCACTGTGGAGTCGCTATCGCCACATCGAAGTGTCTCGTTTGAAGAAGCGGATGATCTTCGAACCGCCTCGGTTGACTCAGACTCGCCTTCCTTTGAGCAATCGATCCTCGCAAACCTCGTTGCAGCTGGAATCCAGAACGGCCGCAAGAAGCAGCGGCTTGTCTTTGAGTCGATCGATGCTCACCCAGGCGCCTACGTTCAGGCGATTGGGCGCCAAACAGACTCGGGAGACCTCGTCGCCATCACAGTGGGTCCGCAGTACGGCACAGTGTCGGCTGGCTTCATCAAGCAGGCTGCGCGAGAAGCTATCGAATGCGGAGCGCCACTCGTCGCCGTTCTCGGCTTCGCGTTTGACCCGAACCTTGGCGTCGAATCGGACGAAGAAGGATTCGCGGTGGTGGCGGGGGTTCGTGACCTCGGAAAGGTGAAGGTCCTAGTAGTCCGAATGAACGTCGACCTGCTAATGGGTGAGGAACTCAAGAAGACCGGCTCGGGCAACCTGTTCACGGTGTTCGGCGAACCAGACCTTGATTTGCGTAACTCAGGTGATCAGTGGGTCGTGCAGGTACGCGGTGTTGATGTCTACGACCCGACGTCGGGCGATGTGCGATCGAACTCGACCAGGGAGATAGCCCTATGGATGGTCGACACCGACTATGACGGCGAGTCGTTCTTTGTTCGGCACGCCTACTTCCTCGGCGACAACGACCCGTTCAAGTCCCTGAAGACTGCGCTGAAGGCCGACATCGACCTCGACGCTTGGTCCACTCTGTACCGCGCCGAGTCAGTCCCCTTCGACACTCCGTCGACCGGCAAAATCGCTGTCAAGGTCATCAACGACTACGGCGACGAAGTCATGAAGGTTATCGAGGTGAAGTAGTGGCGAACAGGCGACGGTCGGCTGTCGAGGCATCTTGGTACGCCACGGGCTATGTCGTCGCGCCAGCTTCAACCCAGCAGGTGATGGCAGCGCTGGGCCAGATTGGTGTCTATCGGGACGGGCAGCGCTTCGCGTGGCGCGGCATGAGCAGCGTGGACTATCGAGTGAGTTCGACTCTCCATCGAAGTCTTGAGAACGGCGCGACCGAAGCACAAGTTCGTGCGACCGAGCTCGACACCATCGAGCGTGCGCACGATTGGAACCTCGGGACGGGACGGCTCGGGACTGTAGACGATCTGCAGCTACTCGCCGACCTGCAGCACTATGGCGTTCCGACGCGACTTATCGACTTCACGGCCAACCCGATGACTGCCTTGTGGTTTGCGTGTCAGGAGCCATCAGTCGAGGGAGCTTGGGATGACGGACTAGTTCTTGCGCTGAACATCACCGAACTTGAAGTGGCTACCTCTGGGCTGGGCTCAGGCACGTGGAACTCGCTCGGGGACCCGACTGGCCATACGTTGTCAAGCCATCTTCATACGGGCGCACCATTCGTTGTGCGTGGTGTGGAGGGCAACGTTCGACTCGTCGCGCAAGAGGGACTATTCGTGACCGGTGCAGTGCCTGAGGATGTGGATGATGACTCGGTCTTTCAGAGCATTAGCGTCCCGTTCACTCCGCTTGAGGCAGGCAGCCTTGATCTCGTCAGCGCTCGCCCGCGAGGGGGTGCGCGCAAGCTGCCCTTCGCCGGAATTGTCATAAAGCGTGCACTGAAGGCTCGCCTGCTTCGGCACCTTGAGGGGTCGTACAACCGAACCGCTCGCGAGTTGTTCCCCGACTATCCAGGTTTCCGGGAATTTGGCTTGCCAACGGGATCCCGCGAGCCATCCGCCGCAGTGGAATCCATCGAGGCTCCTTGACCGTGTTTCCCAAACTCGAACAGAGCAGGAGCCTGCTCGTGTCGCCGTGGCCTGCGCTCTTGGAGGCTCAACAGTGATCTATACGGCTAGCCAGAGCGACGCAATTGGGGAAATCGGAGCGGCGCTACAGCTCATTGCGTGTGCCGGGTCCGGCAAGACGCAGGTGATCTCGCAACGGATCTCGCACATGCTCGCTCAGCCGGGTGTCTCGCCAAAGAACGTCATCGCCTTCACGTTTACGGAGAAGGCCGCCGCTGAACTCAAGGAGCGTATCCATCGCATCGTTCGTGAGGAGCACGGCGACTTGCCCGGGCTGGCCGAGATGTACGTCGGCACGATGCACGGATATGCACTGAACCTCTTGCAGACCTTCGTCCCCGAAGCCTTCAAGTACGGGGTGCTTACTGACATCACACAGCGGCTCCTAATCGATCGCCAGAGCACCAAGTCGGGGTTGACCACCTGCCCGACGACGGCGCCGAGCCGACCCACGTTGTGGCGATATGTCGACTCGAAGCTCTACATGCAGGTGCTGTCGGTCTTGCAGGAAGACGATGTCGACTTCGACCTCGTGCCCGAGGGGGTGACCGAGAGCCTGCAGTCTTATGTTCAAATGCTCGCTCATCAGAAGTACTTCGACTACACATCGATGATCGCGAACGCGGTCGCCTATCTTGAGTCCGAACCGGATGATCAGGATCTCTCGACCGCGGAGGCCGAGTTCCTGCGCCACATTAGCGACGACGTCAAATACGTGGTCGTCGACGAATACCAAGACGTCAATCCGTTGCAAGAGAAGCTCATCGCTGGCCTCGTTCGGTGGGGTGCGAACCTCTGCGTGGTCGGCGACGACGACCAGACCATCTACCAGTGGCGCGGCAGCGAGGTCTCGAACATCCTGACCTTCGCCGACCGACACGAGTCCGTTCGCACGATCGAACTCGCTGACAACTTCCGGTCGTCGAAGGGCATCGTGCGGCTCGGGCGCACCATCGCCGAGTGGATTCCCGCTGACGAGCGGCTGCCGAAGGCGATGGAGTACGCCTCGCACCAGCAATGGCAGCGCGGCGACATCCTCGCGCTCGAGTTCAGCGACCCCGAGGGTGAAGCGGCGTGGATCGTCGACCGCATCGCAGACCTGCAAGGGATGCCGTTCCAGGACGATCCAGACAGCGTCGGTCGAGGCCTGTCGTGGTCAGACTGTGCGGTGCTCTACCGCACGGTGAAAGACGCAGAGCCTGTCGTCGACGAGCTCCGGCGGCGGGGCATCCCGTACATCATCAAGGGGCTCGCACGACTGTTCGATGCTCCCGAGATCGAAGCCCTCGTGGGCATGTTCCGCTTCATGGTGGGTGAGATCGACGCCGGGGAGTTGCGCAGCCTGTTCACGGCAGCCGATCTGCTCGCCCGTCCCGAGTTGATCGAGCGCGGCATTCGCGTGCTCGAAGAGGGCGCCGACTTCGGGCGGGGCGAGCGCTGGGGCGTGTACAACATCCAGCGCCTCTACCTGACCGTGCTCGAGGCGCTCGACATTCGCGAGAGCACCATTCCCGGAACGCCAGCGCGTGCCGAGCTCGTCATGTACCAGCTCGGCAAGTTCTCGCAGGTGATCTCAGACTTCGAAACCATCAACTTCGCCTCAGACCCTGAGCGCAAGTACCAAGGCTTCGTGCGTTTTCTCACCGACGACCGCCAGGCGCCGAGCTACTACGAAGAGAGTGACGGCGACGCCGGATACGCGACCCCCGACGCGGTCACCATCACGACTGTGCACCGCGCGAAGGGCATGCAGTGGCCGGCGGTCTTCGTGCCGTGTCTGCGCAAGAACCGCTTCCCGATCCGATCCTCCGGCGGAATCAACCTCTTCCACGTCATCCCTGTCGACGCAGTGCCCAACGGAGCTCGCTATCGCGGCGGCCGATCAGAGGAGACGCGGCTGTTCTACGTCGCCGTGACGCGAGCGCAGAAGTACCTCTACCTGACGTGGGCCCCCATCGCGAGCAACCAACAGGCTCGCGCTCGCTCTGACTTCTTTCGAGACGCGGCCGCCTCCGACTGGATGCTCACCGCCGACCCCGGCCTGCCCGACGTGCCTCGCCTCAGGCCGACCCCCAAGGTCGAGACGCCGGCCATCACGATCTCGTTCTCAGAGCTCAAGTACCTGCTCGAGTGCCCGTACCAGTTCAAGCTGCGCTTCATGTACGGCTTCAGCCCGCCCATCCACGAGGCGCTCGGTTACGGCAAGGGGCTGCACGACGCTCTGGCCGAGATGCACAAGCGAGCGTTGGCAGGCGATGTGCCCTCGCGCGACGAGACCGAGGACCTCGTCGACCGGCACTTCCTGACGCCTTACGCATACCCGACTTTGCGCGAAAACCTGCGCGCTGCTGCGATTCGGGCGCTCGAGCACTACTTCGACGCCCACGGAGACGACCTGACCCGAACCGAACATAGCGAGAAGCAAATCGAAGTGGTCGTGGCACCGGGTGTCACGGTCAATGGCCGCATCGACCTCATCAAGCGCCTCGAGACCGACGAGGTCGCGATCGTCGACTTCAAATCCACCGAAGACGCGCAGGATTCCGCCATGACCCGCGACCAGCTGAGCGTTTACGCGCTCGGCTATCGCGAGTTGACGGGATCCTCGGCCGATCGCATCCAGGTGCTCAACCTCGATGAGCGCGGAGACCCGTTCAACGTTCCGATCGACGACGCGCTGCTCGCCGATATCCGCACGAAGATCGAGGCGGTGGCGGAGGACATTCGTGCCGAGCGCTTCCCGTGTGGGCATGACCACAGCGCCGACACTGCGTTCAATGATTTGGCATCGCTGACCGCGGGCGCCCCATCGGCTGACCTATCGCTTGGCGATGAAAGTGCAGGCATGGTCCGATGAGGGGTAACAACCACCCCGCCGGCTGTGGCTGCGAATGGTGCGGGAACGTTGGCTGGAACATCGACTCTTGGGGAGGAGGGGGTAGTGCATTTGCCGTCCTCCCATCGAGGTTCTACGAGCAACTTGATGCCCAGCCTGAGCCGGACACAGATTGTCCAGAGTGCGGGAAGCGCGTCTACTTCCGGCAGCTTGAGAACGGAGGGCGAGTATTTTTTGATGCGTTGGGCCCCCCATGGCCGAAACATCCATGCACCGACCACGAACGTGATCTCACGAGAGCGATTACCGAAAGTGCTCACCAGCCCTCTGCGGGGCCGAATGCCCTCGCCTCAATTGCCCCTGCAAAGTCTGGCTGGACGCCTTTCAAGTTCGTCTCCCAGCAGGGCAGGAGTCGGGGAGACTCGCCTGCTCATCACATGGGTTGGATAACTGCGCGCGCACGAAACCTTTCGATGAATCGGTGGGAGAGCTGGCTTGTTGTCGACCCCCTCGCTATTCGGCGGTTCGATTTCGCCTACAGGTCGGAATGGAATGCGGAGGGCCAGGCAATCGTCAGCTATTTGCTACAGGTCGACGCGAATTCGTTTCAGGAGTTCGAAGCAGTCGTCTGGTCTGAGCAGAGATACGCAGATTTCAAGGCTGAAGAAATCAAGGCGGCATTCTCTCTCGACTTTGATGTGCGGGGTCGTGTGTGGCTGGACCAGTACCTCAGGACCATCGACTGGAGCCGCTTCTACGGGAATCCGTCCGGTGAAACGATCCTCGAGTCGCTTCACCAAGTAGTTTTCGAGACACGGGAGGAAGGGTGGCAATCTGACCCGGACCACCTCGCCTGGATGCGGAAGCGAGTGGACGCGGTTCTCAACACGCACGTGATTATTGGTCATCATCAGTTTCTGGATCCGATCATGCGACTTGTAGTTGCTTTTTACTGATGCGGTTGGATTACCCGACACTCATGGGCCGCGAGTCAGGCCAAGTTGATCTCGAGGGAGAGGGCCAACACCATGCATGAGATCATCTGCCCGAACTGCGGCAAGGCCTTCACGATCGATGAGGCCGGATACGCCGACATCCTTAAGCAGGTGCGCGACACCGACTTCGAGAAGCAGTTGCACGAGCGGCTCGAGGCTGCCGAGCGGGATAAGAAGAACGAGCTGAAGCTCGCGCAGGCACACGCCGAGGCCGAGCGGGCGAAGCTGCTGAGCGAGCTCGAGCGGGCCAGGGCCGAGACGACATCCGCCGTTGAGCTGGCCGAGGCCAAGCTGGCGGCGAAGTTGCAGGACCAGCTGGCCGAGAAGGCGGCGGAGGTCGAGAAGCTGAAGGCGAGCATCCAGGCGTCAGAGCAGGCGAAGCAGCTGGCCGTGATCGAAGCGACCACGCGCCTCGAGAAGGAGCGCGACCGACTCAAAGCCGACCTCGAGCTGGCCGAAGCGCAGAAGGCGCTCGGCGAGAAGGCGCTGCAAGAGAAGTACGAGCAGCAGATCAAAGACCGCGACGACGCCATCGAGCGGCTGCGCGACATGAAGGCGAAGCTGTCGACCAAGATGGTCGGCGAAACTCCAACTTCACGCGCGGCCTGACAACTCGCGGTGCTCGTGTCGCTGCTCGAGCCCGACAGCGAGCTCTACAACTTGCGGCTCTGTCGATGTCTCGCACCGCTACCCGAAGATGTACGTGGTGCGGCCGCAGTTCTTCTTGTCCGTCTATCACCGTGCTGCGCAACGCCGCCCTCGGATCGCTGCAGTACAAGCGTGAGCTTGAACTGGTGAAGGCGCAGAACGTCGACATCACCAACTTCGAGCGAGACCTCGACGCGTTCAAGTCGGCCTTCGGCAAGAACTACGAGCTGGCCTCGCGCCGCTTCGGCGAAGCGATCACCGAGATCGACAAAGCCATCGAGCGGCTGCAGAAGGTCAAGGATGCCATTCTCGGGTCGGAGCGCAACCTGCGGCTCGCCAACGACAAGGCGCAAGACGTGAGCATCAAGAAGCTGACGCGCGGGAACCAGACGATGGCGGAGAAGTTCGCGGAGGTGGGGGAGGGCTGACGCGAACCCTGTCTCCAATGCGAATGTGACAGCTATATGTGTCAAAATGTCCTAATATGACAAGTATAGATGTCAGGAGGCGACATGGTTCAGCGTTCATCCGCGCGCCAGCAACGCCTGCTCCGCGAGTTCGGCGCCCACGTGCGCACCTGGCGCACCATCAACGGCATCACCGCGTCTGACCTCGCCGCGCGTGCCTTCGTCACCCGTGACACGCTGCGGCACATCGAGAACGGCACCGGGTCACCCCGACTCGAGTCGGTGATCGCCGTGCTTACCGCGTTGGGAATCGCCGACACTGTGGTGACGGCTGCCGACCCCTACCGGTCAGAAGCGGGGCGCGCTCGCCTCGACGCCATTCTCGGCGCCGGCGGTCGGCCGTGAACCGGGTGCAGGTCTACCTCGACGGCGTCGAGGCCCATCCCGTGCACGTCGGAACCCTCGAGGCCTCGTTCGCGGGCGGCCGCGCGCTGGCCTCCTCGTCATTTCAGTACACGCCGAGCTACCTCGCGCACCCTCGGCGGTACGCGCTCTCACCTGATCTGCCCCTCGCGACGGGGCGCCTCTACACCGATGAGACACGATCGCAGTTCGGAGCGTTCGCCGATGCGGCGCCCGATGAGTGGGGCCGAAAGATCGTCGAAGCCGACCACGCGCGCCGGCGAAAGGCCGACCCGAGCCTGCCAACACGGCTCGGCCCCTTCGATCTCCTGCTCGGGGTCGCCGATCACACCCGCATGGGGGCGCTGCGGTTTCGCGCCGGTGACCCGAGCGAGCATCCGTGGCTCTCTGACGACCATGGCGTCGCAAGCGTGCACGACCTCGACCGGGTGATCGACGTGGCCCGGCGCTACGACGCAAACGAGGCAACAGACGACGACATCGCCTACCTCTCAGACATCGCGACCAGCCCGGGCGGCGCGCGACCCAAGGCGAACGTCCAAACAGCAGAAGGGCACCTGGCCATTGCCAAGCTGCCCCACTCGAAAGACGGCTCCATCGATGTCGAGGCGTGGGAGGCCCTCGCGCTCACCCTGGCTGAGCGCGCCGGTCTCACGGTGCCGCGGTTCGAGCGCGTTGCGGCCGGCGCGTCGACGTCGGTGCTCGTCTCGCATCGGTTTGACCGAACACGTGAAGGGGCCCGCAACGGCTACTTATCGGCCGCGAGTGCCATGGGTATCGGTGAGCACGACGGGCGCTCGATCACCTATGTCGACTTCGCGGATGCTCTCGCCGAGCTCAGCGAGAACCCCGCCGCTGACCTGCGCGAGCTCTACGGCCGCATCGCCCTCACCGTGCTCATCAACAACGTTGACGACCACTGGCGCAACCACGGGCTGCTGCGGGGGCGCACCGGCTGGCGCCTCGCGCCGGTCTTCGACCTCAACCCCTCGCGGTCTCGCGGTGTCATCACCTCGCGGCCCATCACCGCCGACGACGACCCGCGCCATCGCGACCTGCGCAACCTGCTTGCCGTTGCCGACGCGTTTGCGCTGACCACGCAGTCGGCGGTTGGCATCGTGCGCCGTGTCGCGCAGCAGGTGTCGCGGTGGCGCGAGGTGGCGCGAGAGCATGACCTCGACACCGCGCAGGTTGACGCCATGGCACCAGCATTCGACGAGTCACAGCTCGAGTACGCGCTGACGCTCGGCTAAAACCAGCTGGCCTCGCGCCGCTTTCGCGCAGAGTCAACGGTGGAGCGCGACACGGCACGCTTCACGACTTCCGCGTCGGACCCGACCTGACCTCTGATGCGGTGGGTTCCGCCACCGACGACCGCTCGGTAGCGTGAGACCGACGAGAGAGAGCAACACCATGCGCAGACAAGCAGCACTGCGACTGCACCCGGCATTGACCGCGATGCTCAACGGGCTCGGCGACACCGAGTTCGGCGACGAGTTTCGGCAGAGCGCCGTGACCCTGTCGACGCAGCTGCTCACGCAGCCGCGCCCCGACCCTGCGCAGGCACTCGTGCCACACCGGTGGATGCTCGAGCGGGCATCCGGCGATGGCCTGCCGTTGACCGCGGCGGGCTATCTGAAGCCCGCCGACGCGCGCGACCTGGCCGACCTCTTGCCGGAGATGCGCGACTACCCCTGGGCGGGCACCCGCGAGATCGACGCCCACCCGGTGCTGGCCTTTCGGGAGTACCTGCGCGACATCAAACTGGTGCGGCGGTACAAAGGCAACCTGCGCCTCACGCCGCTCGGCCGCGAATGCTTGGCCGACTCTGAGCGACTGTGGAGGCACTGTGCCGACAGTCTGATCGGTGACCCTGTGACCTTCGGCGGGCACTGCTCGTTGACTCTTGCCGTCTACGCGGGCACCGCCGACCGCACGATTCGTCCGCAGCGCATCGCGCGCGTGCTCAGCGCGCACGGGTGGCGACACAGTGGCGGTGAGCCGCTCGATGAGCGGGACGTGTATCCGGTGTGGAACGAGCTCTGGGTGGCGCTGTCTGCCGTCGGCACGTCCGACCGAGAGGCGGGGCGGGGCGAGTTTTTGCCGCGCATCCCGAGTGCGGCGGCGCGGGCGTTGATCAGGGACGCGCTGTTTGATGTTGTGTCCGACCCTGATGTCGAACCGGTCGGAGCGGAGGCGGGGGCCGCGTTTCGTCGGGGCGCCTACCGGCCGATCCGGTAGTCAGACTGCTGCACTGCTGAACGGTCTCCAGCGCAAATAATGTCGCTAAATGTAGACATAAAACCATCGAATGTCTACAAAAGGCTACATTATGAACGTGCCCGAGCGTCCCCGCCCGTATGCAGTCGACGCCGCCGCCCGAGAAATCGGTCAGCACCTCGCCACGTGGCGAAAGCTGCAACGACTTACCGCCCAGCAACTCGCCGAACGCGCCGGAGTGTCACGCTCGACGGTGTCGAAGCTCGAGAACGGCGACAGCAGCGTGGGGTTCGACGTTGAACTCCGCGTGTGTCGCGCTCTCGGTGTTCTGCAGCAGCTCGAAGATGCCCTCGACCCGCTCGAAATCGACCTCGGCCGCGCCCGGCTTGAACAGAGATTGCCCAAGCGCATTCGTTCGTGACGCGTCGCAACTCACGCCGCAGGCTGCCTCTTCTGGCCGGGAGTCACACCCCAGTGTCGGGGAGGATGTGTGCGACCACGAGTAGCGGACCGGGGAGCACGCGCCAAAACACCGTGTAGTCGGTGCCGGGGATCTTTGAACCCCAAAGGTCCTGAGACGACACATAGTTAGACCAGGGAGCGTGCTGTGCTTCTTGCGGGTCGGCGCGGATGCGATCGAGGACGTCCCACAGGCGGTCGTACTCGCTGCCCCCAGAGTTGAAGAACTGGTCGTCGATTGCCTTGGCTGAATCAGAGAAGTCGACAGGAATGCTCACAAGATGAGGGTACCAGATTGGGGTAATCTGGCTCTTGACGCCTTTGCCAGAATGCCGCAGATGGGCGTATAGTCGTTTTGTCACTCTTGGAAGGAAGAGCAATGACCCTAGTGAGCACCGACAATCGCGGACGAGTAAGTTTGGGCAGAATTCTCGAAGCCAATCGCAACTATCGCGTCTCGGTGAGCCCGCACGGCACGGTGGTGCTCGAACCCGTGACAACGATCTCGGATTACGAGCGGAAGTTGCTCGCGAACCCTGAGCTCGTTGCCCAGCTGGCGACGGCCGCAGCGGAGATCGAGCGCGGGGATGTGCGTCGGGTGGAGCGTCGCATCCGCGGCTAAGGGCGACATCGAGGCCGTCGAGTCGATTACTAGAACGAGCTCCCCATCGCCCGCAGCCGCTCGACCCGCTCGGCGACGGGCGGGTGCGTGCCGAGCAGCCGCTCGAGCCACGAGGCGCCGGCGCCGTCGTGGATGAACAGCGCCCGCACCTCTGCCGTCACGGTCGAGGCGCCCGCGGGGTGGGCGGCGAGCTTCTCGAGCGCGCGCACGAGGCCGTCGGGAAAGCGGGTGAGCTCGACGCCGCTCGCGTCGGCGAGAAACTCGCGGCGGCGCGAGACGGCCGCGCTGATCACCGGGCCGAGCACCGTCGCCACGAGCCAGAAGATGCCGCCCAGGATGAGCAGGCCGAGGCCGAGCATCCCGATCAGAAGGCCGATGCCGTTGCGCAGGCCGCTCGGCGTCGCCTGCAGCATCGCCCAGCCGAGGCCGAGCAGCCCGGCGGCGACCGCCGCGATCGACCCCACGAGGGCGAACGTCGTGAGGGTCACCCGGCCGTCGTGGTTGACGATGTGCGCGACCTCGTGGGCGATCACCGCCTCGAGCTCGCTGTCGTCGAGCAGGTCGAGCGCGCCGCGCGTCACGCCGATCACGGCTTTCTCGGGGCGCAGCGAGGCCGCGAAGGCGTTCGGCGCGGCATCCTCGATGACGCCGACCTGGGGCATCGGGATGCCCGCACGAATCGCCGTGGTCTCGACGATGCGGTGCAGCCGCGGCTCCGCATCCGGAACCGCCTCGACCCAGCCGGCCGCCTTCGCCGCGTGTTCGGTCGCGTGGCTCAACTGCCACCACACGTAGAGCGGGCAGAACAGGCTCAGCAGCATGAGCGGCCAGAACGACTCGAACACCCACGACGTGAACAGGCCGAGCCCCAGCACCGCCACGCAGAAGATCGCGATCAGCAGGATGCTGAACCGCCTGTTGCGCGCGATCTGCCGGTACATGCGGCGAATCTACCGGGGGTCTCCGACGGGGGCTCCTCCCCAGGCGCGGGGTGGGCGCCCCGACCCCGCCGCCGCGGGATGCTCACCTCGAGTCCGGCCGCGCCCCACCATGCTCGCCGCATGACCGGAACCTTCCGTACCTACCGCCCGCTCCCGCCCGCCGCGTCTCCCATCTCGGGCCGCCCGGCCCGCACGCGGGTGATCACGCCCGACCATCCGCTCACCGAGGCCGAGCTGCAGACCCCCGAGGCGCAGCTCGCCTACGCGCTCGGCCCGGCGCTGCGCTGGCAGCTCTGGCTGTTTCTGCCGCCCACCGACGACGGCTTCACCGGAGTCGCCATGCCGTGCGACGACCTGCCGCGGCGCTGCCCGGCCGACGCGGGCTCGGTTCTCGTGCCGCTGCTGCACGGCCTGCGCGAGGCCGGAGCCCGCACCCTCATCGTCGCCCTCGAACGCAAGGGCGGCCCCGACCCCACCCGCGTCGATCGCGAATGGATGCTCGCCCTCAGCACCGCCGCCCACGAGGCCGACCTCACCCTCGGTTCGGTGCTCATCAGCCACACGCGCGGCGTGCGCGAGCATCCCGCCCCCAGCCCGGCGCTGCCGCTCGCTTTCGAGGCGTCGGGGCGCGGGTCATGAAGGCTGCAGTTATACCAGGTTATACTCGTGCCATGAAGACCGCGATCTCGGTTCCCGACGACCTCTTCGAACGCGTTGAACAGCGGCTTGCCGAGCTCGGCATGAGCCGATCGGAGTTCTATTCGACCGCTGCCCGCGCGTATCTCGACATGCTGGAGCTGCAGAGCCTGACTTCTGAGATCGATGCGGCCCTCGCGCTCATCCGCACCGACCCCGGCGCCGCGGTCACGATGGATCGCGAGCACGCCGAGTGGACGGAATTTGCCAGCCGCCGACTCCATGAGCTGACGGCGGATGACGAGTGGTGATCTCACGCGGTGACATCTGCTGGCACGACTTTGGGCCGATCACCGATCGGGGGCCGTCCAAGCGGCGCCCCGTCGTGGTTGTGCAGAGTGACGCCTACACGCGCTCGGCGCTCGGCACCGTCGTTGTCGCCGCCCTCACGAGTGCGACTTCTCGAGCGGCGATCGGCGGCAATGTGTTCGTGCCCGCCCATCTCAGCGGGTTATCGAAAGACTCCGTCGTGGTCGTCTCCACTCTCGCGACGGTCGATCGAGACCTCGTCAGTGAGCCCGTCGGCGCGGTGCCGCCGGCGCTCATGCGTGATGTCGACGCCGGGCTGCGGCGCGTGCTGAACCTGTAGCGCGGCGCGACCGGCATCGAGCATCCGGCGCGATGGGTCAGTCGTCGAGAACGAAGGTGACCTCCATCGTCACCTGGTAGGCCGTGACCTGGCCGTTTTCGATCGCGATCTTCTGCTCTTTGATCCACGCGCCGCTCACGCCGCGCAGCGTGCTGTTCGCGCGGTTGATGCCGACGTGCACGGCATCTTCGAAGCTCTTGTCCGAACGGGCGGTGATGGTGGTGATGCGGGCGACACTCGACATGGTGACTCCTTCGTCGTGAACGGTCGATGGTCGCGGCCAGTCAACTCCTCTGAGCGCAGGATGTCGAGAGCCTGTCGTGTCGGGGGTGCGCCCTACGCTGGCCATGACCCCACCGAGAGCGAGCGTGCATGTACCTGACGACGACCGAGAGCGCCGGTGGCGTCACCGCGCGTCTGCTCGTCACCTCGGCGAGCGACCTCACGCGCGCCGCCGCGTGCGAGTTCGCCGTCGCGCGCGACCTCGACGCGAAGCTCGGGCGGCTGCCGGCCGTCGACGACGAGCCCGACGCGATGCTCGCCCGCACCGCGAGCCTCGGCGACGCTCACGAGGCCGCCATCATCGCCGACTACCGCGCGCGGCTCGCTGCGGCCGGTGCGGGCACGGATGCTCTGCTCGAGATCCCGCGCATCCACGGCGACCTCGCCGAGGTCGAGCGGGCGCAGCAGCAGACGGTCGCGGCTCTGCAGGCCGGAGTGCCCGTCATCGTGCAGGGCACCTTCGTCGACCGCGACCACAGCCCCGCATCCGGGCCCGGCGATACGGCCATCGCGTTCGTCGGCTACGCCGATTTCCTCGAACGGATGCCCTCCGGCACCTACCGCGTGCTCGACAGCAAGCTCGCACGCCGCGCGAAAGTGACCGCGCTGCTACAGCTCGCCGCCTACGCCGAGCAGCTCGCGCGGCTCGGCGTCGCCGTCGACCCCGAGGTCGCGCTCATCCTCGGAACGCGTGAGCAGAGCATCCACCGCCTCGACGACATCGCACCCGTGCTGCGCGCCCGACGCTCCCGGCTGCACCGCCTGCTGCGCGACCGTATGGCCGCCGACGCGCCGCTCGCCTGGCGCAGCGCGGGCGTCACCCACTGCCGAAGCTGCGCGTGGTGCGCGAGCGAGATCGCCGCGCACGACGACGTGAGCCAGGTCGCCGGGCTCACGGGCGCGCAGTGGCAGAAGCTCGGCGTCGCTGGCATCACCACCCTCGGCCAACTTGCCGCCCTCGACGACGCCGGGGCGGCCGGTGTCGCGAGCGCGTCGGGCATCCCGCGGTCGACGCTCGACACCCTGCGGCTGCAGGGCAGCCTGCAGGCCCAAGCCGCCGGAGCGCCCGCCGGCACCCCGCCGCCCGTGCACGTGCGCGACGCCGTTGCCCTGCACGCGCTGCCCGCGCCGAGCCCCGGCGACGTGTACTTCGACTTCGAAGGCGACCCGCTCTACACCGAAGACGACCCAACGCGGTGGGGGCTCGACTACCTGTTCGGGCTCACCGACGCGGCTGGTGCATTCACCCCTTACTGGGCGCACACGTTCGCGGAGGAGCGTGCGGCCCTGCTCGCCTTCCTCGCCGACATCGACGGCCGTCGTCGCGAGCACCCCGACCTGCACGTGTACCACTACGCCGCCTACGAGCGCACCCACCTGCGCTCGCTCACCGCGCGGCACGGGGTGGGGGAGGACATCGTCGACGACTGGCTGCGGTCGGGCCTGCTCGTCGACCTCTACCCGGTCGTCACGAAAGCCCTGCGCGTCGGCAGCCCCAGCTACTCCATCAAGTACCTCGAGCCGCTCTACTGGCCGGGCTCGCGCGACGGCGCCGCGGTTGCGCGCGGCGACGACTCCGTCGCCGAATACGTGCGGGCCCGCGCGCTGCGCGAGCAGGGCGACACCGCCGGCTGGCAGCAGATCATCGACGATATCGGCGACTACAACCGCGTCGACTGCGAGAGCACAGCCCGCCTCGCCGCGTGGCTGCGGGGGCTCGCGGACGAGCATCCGGTGCCCACGCACCTCGCGATCGACGCTGACGGCAGCGGCGACAGCGACGCGGATGCGGAGGCCGACCCGCGCGGTCCCGACATCGACGACTCACCGCTCCGCGCAGCTCTGCTCGCGCTCGCCGCCGGCCCCGACGGGCTGCCCGTCGCCGACGCGGAGCGCACCCCTGAGCAGCGCGCCTACGCGTACGCGGCCGCCGCGATCGACTACCACCGCCGCGAGCACAAGACGTTCTGGTGGGAGCACTTCGACCGCCTCGTCGCCCCCCTCGATCAGTGGGCCGACGTGCGCGACGTCTTCGTCGTCGATCGGGATGCTCCCCGCGAGCAGTCCCCGTGGGGCAAGACCGGCCGGCAGCGGTCGCTGCGCCGCACAGTGCGCCTGTACGGACAGTGGGCCGCCGGATCGCGCCCCAGCGTCGGAGGGCGCAGCGGCCCCTACGCACTCTACGAGCAGCCTGCACCGATCCCGACCGGCAGTCGTGACCCGCTGGCTCGCGCCGCGCGGTCGGTGACCCTCGAGGCGGTGCACGACGACCACGTGGTCTTCAGCGAGACCCTGCACTCCGAGGCCGACGAGTACACCGCGCTGCCGGTCGCCCTGACCCCGAGCAGTCCGCCCGACCCTGGGCAGCAGAAGCCCGCCATTGAAGAATGGGGGGCCGCCCTCGTTGACGCGCACCCCGACTGGCCGCGCGAACCCGTCGGCGACCTCCTGCGCCGCGTGCCGCCCCGCACGCGCAGCGGTGGCCCGCTCACGCCCGTCACGCTCGACGCCGACGGCGAGCCCGACAGAATCAGCGCCGTCACCGCGAGCCTGCTCGACCTCGACCGCTCGTACCTCGCCGTGCAGGGCCCTCCCGGCACCGGCAAGACCCACCTCGGCGCGCACGTCATCGCCGCGCTCGTGCGCGACCACGGGTGGACGGTGGGCGTCGTCGCCCAGAGCCACACCACCGTCGAGCACGTGCTCGCGAGCGTCGTCGAGAAGGCCGGGCTCGACTCGCGGCTCGTCGCCAAAGCTCCCAAGACCGGCGCCGACCCGGCCGACTACGCGACCGCGCCCTACACGGTGCTGGGCAAAGCCGACCAGCTCGCCACGTTTGCCGCCGAGCGCGCGGCCGACCGCACCGGGCCCGGCCGCACTGGGCCCGGCGGCTCCGGTGCAGGCGGCGGCTACGTCGTCGGCGGCACGGCGTGGGACTTCGCCAACCCCGCGCGCATCGCCCGCCGCAGCCTTGACCTGCTCGTCATCGACGAAGCCGGCCAGTTCTCACTCGCCGCCACGATCGCCGCGAGCGTCAGCGCGCAGAACCTCCTCCTGCTCGGCGACCCGCAACAGTTGCCGCAGGTCAGCCAAGGCACCCACCCCGAGCCCATCGACGGTTCCGCCCTCGGCTACCTCAGCGCCGGGCACGACGTGCTGCCGGCCGAGCTCGGCTACTTCCTCGCCGAGACCCGCCGTCTGCACCCGGCCCTCGCCCAGCCGGTGTCGCGCCTCAGCTATGAGGGGCGACTGCACGCGCACGCCAGCACCGCCGACCGCGCCCTCGACGGCGTCGAGCCCGGGCTGCACCCCGTGCCCGTGCCGCACACCGGCAACGCGACTGAGTCGGGGGAGGAGGCAGCGGAAGTCGTGGCGATCATCCATCGCCTCATCGGCATGCCCTGGCGCGCCGCCCGCGCCGCCGACCCACGGCCGCTCGGCGACCGCGACGTGATCGTCGTCACGCCCTACAACGCGCAGCAGCAGACCATCCGGCGCGCGCTCGATGCGGCCGGCCTCAACGGTACCCGCGTCGGGACGGTCGACAAGTTCCAAGGCCAAGAAGCCGCGATCGCGATCGTGTCACTCGCGGCGTCGAGCGCGCACGAGGTGCCGCGCGGCCTCGACTTCCTCCTCAACCGCAACCGGCTCAACGTCGCCATCTCGCGCGCGCAGTGGGCTGCATACCTCGTCTACTCGCCCGGCCTCACCGATGCGCTGCCCCACACGCCCCACGGAGTCGCCGAACTGAGCGCATTCATTCGGCTCACCGAAGCCTGACCCCGGCCGCGGCACTCCACGCCTTCGGCCCGGTCAGCGCGTGCCGGGCCCGACCTCCAACTGTGCGAACCACTGTCGCCACGCGGGCTCGTCAGCCTTCGCGCCGAGATGCTGCCGAACGGCCGCGATCGACGGCCGGGCGCGGTCGAGCACCCAGCGAGCATCCCGCGCTGACAGCGTGAACCGCCGTGCCGACGTCGGCCGCGCCCGACGCGACGCCTCCTTCGCCACCTCTGCGAACTGACGCTGGATGCGCTGCCGTACCCCCGGCATCCACCCCAGCAGCACTGCCCACCGTTTGAGCCGGGCCAGCCGACGCAGATCGTCGCGGGCCAGCCCCGGGTGCACGAGCTGCCCGCGCGCTGTCGCCGGGGGAGCGTCGAGCGAACCGACCCCGATCAGTTCGCCGAATCGCTGCATGAGAGCGCCCGACCCCCGCTCCTCCTCCAGGTACGGCAGCAGAAGCACCGGCACCGCCGGGTGCGCCGCCGTCCATCGCTCGAGGAGGCGGGCGTAGTCGTGCTCAGCGCCGCGCAGAGGCCCGGTCAGTACGCGCCGCGCCGACAGGCTGTGCTCTGACACGCGATCCCACGTGCGCACACCTTGCCCGATCACCGACGCGGCCGCCGCACGGGGCTCACGAACCCCGAGAACCAGCACGACCTCGTCCGCGTGCTCGCGCAGCGCTGTGACGATCGCCGGAGCATCCGCGGCGCGACCAGCGGTCTCGGCGATCAGAATCACGGTTGCCGGGTCTCCCGCCGCCTGCCGCCGCACCGTGCGCATGAGCCGGTCAAGAGCCTCACCCACCTGAGCCGGGGTGCTGCCGAGCCCAAGCGGGCGCAGATGATGGGGCACGACAAGAGGCGCCAGGTCTTTGATCTCGCCGTGCTTGGTGATGCGCCCTTCCCGTTCGATCCACAGCTCGTCCACCGGGTAGACAACGCCGGGCGGGAGGGAGCCCCGGCGTTGAGCGGCGGCGAGCGCTGCGGCGAGGGCCGACGTGCCGGTCTTCATCGGGCCCACGTGCAGCACGATGCGGACGGTCACGCTCGGCAGTGTATCGATCGCGCGCGTCAACCTCGCAGCGCGGCTCCCGTTGACTCGAACTCGTAGGTGAAGTCGCCAAGTCCCGTCCACGTCACGCGAATCAACGCCGCAGGCCCCACATCGTCAGACGCGGTGCACACGAACGACGAGCCCAACGACGCCGAGGCTTGCGATGGGCACAGCACCGAGTAGTCCAGACCCTGCTGCTGCAACTGCGCTGTCAGCCGTTGCTCGACCGCGCGCAGGTCGGCGGCTGAGGCCTCCCTCGGCAAGGCAAGCGCGGCTACAGCGACACCCGCCCCCACGACTGCCGCAAGCACGACGAACACCCAGGTCGGTGCCGTGCCGCGTTTCGTCGTGCGGTACACGTGAATTGCCCGCGCCGTCAGGTAGAAGAAGGGCCCCAACAGAATCCAGGCCACCGACGGTCGAAACTCGTGGCCCAGTGCCCCCAAGCGCCGGAAGTCGAGGATGACCGACAGCACCACCCACAGCACAGCGACCGCGCCGAGCGCCGCGCCGATCAGCGTCGTCATGGGTGAAGCGCCGCCCTCGGTGACCGCCCAACCGAGTGCGAGCAGACCCGCGTGCAGCACGGGGGAGAGGGCGAGCATCCACGCGCCCGCCGTCGACACACCGGTGACGGTGCGCTGGGTGCCCGCCCCGCGTCCCGCGCCCCAGGTACGCGTCATCGGCTCGTAGTCAACGCTGGCGAAGTCAACGCTGCCAGACGGCTGGGCCATCGTGCCGGCAGCCGTCCACGACGAGGCCGAAGCCGAGGGCGGAACAAGCCGCACCGGCTCCGAGATGGGCAACGAACTGACCGAACTGCGCGGCGACGGAAGCGGGTCGGCAACCGCGGGCGCCGGAACAGCAGGCGCTGCCGCTCGACGAGCGGACACAGGCACCGGGTCGGTAGCAACCGGCCTCGGAGGCGCCGGGTCGGCAGCCACCGGCCTCGCAGGCGCCGGGTCGGCAAAGGGCGGCGGCACGTACGGTGCCGACGACACCGGCATCTCGAGCGGCGCAACGCTCGGCAGGGCCGGCGCGGCGGGGGCAGACGGGTTTGGCTGGGTGTGGTCGGTCCACGCCGACCCATCCCACCAGCGAATCAGGCGCGGATCGGTCGGGTCGGTGTACCAGCCCGCCGCCGTGGACCCCGTCGTCATGGCGCCCCTCTCAACTTCGCCCTGAGAGTGTCAGTGTAGGCCTGAGCGCCGCTCAGGGCTATGCCCGTCGCTCGTCCCCGCCGCGACGGAGGGTGCGATCGACTCGGTGCGCGATACTCGGCCTATGCGCCGCATCGCCGGACTTGTCGCCGACTACACCTACGTGGCCCGGTCGCGACTGCGCTACTGGCGTTACGGGGCGCGGCCGCCTGTAGCAATCAGTTCGGGGCCGGATGCTCCGCCTCCCGTTCTTCTCATCCCCGGCGTCTTCGAGACCTGGCACTACTTGAAACCCATCCACGACCACCTCGTTGACCTCGGCCATCCGGTGCACAGCGTGCCGGCGCTCGGCTTCAACCGGCACCCGATTCCGGAGATGGCCGCGCGAGCTGCCGCCTACCTTGACGAGTTCGACCTGTGGGGTGTGCGCATTATCGCCCACAGCAAGGGCGGCCTCATCGGCAAACTGCTGATGGTCGGCGACGAGCCCGCCGCGGGCGGCGCGGGGCGAATCGAGCAGATGGTGTCGATCAATACGCCGTACGGCGGGAGTCCGCTCGCCCGTTTCGGCCTCGGACCGTGGCGGGAGTTCACGCCGACCCGACCGGTGATTCGCGAGCTCGCCGCCGCGCCGCACGTCAACGCGCGCATCACGGCGCTGCGCAGCGCGTTCGACCAGTACGTGCCGCCGGCGAGCGCGCACCTTGACCAGGCCGAGAACATCGTGCTTCCGCACGTCGGGCACTTCCGCGTGCTGGGCTTGCCCGATGTGATCGGGCAGGTCGCCGGCCGGGTGGGCGAGCGGCCCAGCTGAAGGGAGGCGGGCGGCGAGCATCCTGAACAGTTGTCATCGTGCACCGGGCCAGACCTGACAGAATGCGCCCATGCCCGCCGCCGCCCCGATTGCCCCGACGGATGCTCCTCCCGCGATCAGCATGAAACTATTGCCTGCCGCGATTGTCGTCACGAGTGCGATACCCCTGTTCGGCTTCGAGGAGAGGCTGGTCGGGTACCCGTGGCTGGTGATCGGCCTTGTGGTGGCCTATTTCGTCGACCGCGAGCTCATGCGCGATCTCGGCATCATCGCAGCGGGCCTCATCGTCGTGAGCACCGTCAGCGTGAAGGCCGACATCTCGTGGCCCAACTTCTTCCTGCTCGGGTTCGTGTTGAGCCTCGCCGTCGCGGTGCCGTTCGTGCTCGACCGGTTCGTGTTCCGGCGTCGCGTGATTCGCTTCCCCTGGCGGGGCGGGCAGAAGTGGCAGGCGTGGGAGAAGTCATACCTGTTCGCCGTGCCGTTTCTCGGCTGGCTGATCCTGCCGTTCTACTTCATCCAGTCGGGCTCGTACCAGAACTGGCCGGCGGTCAGCGAGTTCTCCGAGGTCGCGCGCCTCTTCATCGGCGTCAACGCGGTCGGCATCTGGGATGAGCTGTTCTTCATCTGCACGGTCTACGTGCTGCTGCTGCGGCACTTCCCGGTGCTCACGGCGAACATCTTGCAGGCGATTGTCTTCGTCAGCTTCCTGTGGGAGCTCGGCTACCAGGCCTGGGCGCCGCTCATGACGATCCCGTTCGCGCTGCTGCAGGGCTGGATCTTCCACCGCACCAAGTCGCTCACTTACGTCATCATCGTGCACCTGCTGTTCGACCTCGTGGTCTTCCTCGCCATCGTGCACGCCCACAACCCCGGCGTGTTCGGGTTCTTCCTCATCGAGAGCCCGGGGTCGTAGGGCTGCACTGCCCTCGCGCAGCCCCGTGGCGCGCATCTCCACAATTCAGGAGTTCGGGATGCTCGCGCCCGGTCGACACGCCGTGCGGGCATCCCGAACGCCCGTTTCAGAGCCTTCGTTCCTGAATTGTGGAGACGGGGCCGGGGGCGCGACTCCTGAATTGTGGAGACGGGGCCGGGGGCGCGACTCCTGAATTGTGGAGGTCGGCGGGTGGGGCAGACTCGGGGGGTGAGCCTTCTCGAGTCGATGCCGCGCCCCTACGAGGCCGGCGCGGCGTTCGACGCGATCGAGAACTGGGCCGTGGGGCAGGGGCTGAACCTGTACCCGGCGCAGGAGGAGGCGATCTTCGAACTCGTCGCTGGCGCGCACGTCGTGCTCGCGACCCCGACGGGGAGCGGCAAGAGCCTTGTCGCGGTCGCCGCCCACGCGATCGCTCTCGCACAGGGGCAGCGCACCTACTACACGGCGCCGATCAAGGCGCTCGTGAGCGAGAAGTTCTTCCAGCTCGTCGACATCTTCGGCGCCGAGAAGGTCGGCATGGTGACGGGCGACTCGAGCGTCAACGGCGACGCGCCGATCATCTGCTGCACGGCCGAGATTCTCGCCAACCAGGCGCTGCGTGAAGGCTCCGACCTCGCGGCGGGCATCGTGGTGATGGACGAGTTCCACTACTACGCCGACCCCGAGCGGGGCTGGGCCTGGCAGGTGCCGCTGCTCACACTCACGAACGCGCGGTTCCTGCTCATGAGCGCCACGCTCGGCGACATCACGCCGATCGCCGCCGACCTCGAGCGCCGCACCGGGCATCCGGTGAGCGAGGTGACGCACACCGAACGACCCATTCCGCTGACCTTTGAGTACGTGCGCACCCCCGTGCACGAGACCGTCGAGCGGCTGCTCGACGAACGCCAGGCGCCGATCTACATCGTGCACTTCAGCCAGGCAGCGGCGATGGAGCGCGCGCAGGCTTTGACGAGCATCCGCATCATCACCCGCGAACAGCGCGACGAGATTGCCGAGGCCATCGGCGACTTCCGCTTCGCGCGCGGCTTCGGTTCGACCCTCAGCCGCCTCGTGCGCGCCGGCATCGGCGTGCACCACGCCGGCATGCTGCCCAAGTATCGGCGCCTGGTCGAGGTGCTCGCCCAGCGCGGGCTGCTGCGGGTCATCTGCGGCACCGACACCCTCGGGGTGGGCATCAATGTTCCGATTCGCACCGTGCTGCTGACGGCGCTCAGCAAATTCGACGGCGAACGGATGCGCCAGCTCACGGCGCGCGAATTCCACCAGATTGCCGGGCGAGCGGGTCGGGCCGGCTACGACACCGCGGGCCTTGTCGTCGTGCAGGCACCCGATCACGAGGTCGAAAACCACCTTGCAACCACCAAGGCGGGCACCGATCCGAAGAAGCGCAAGAAGATCGTCCGCAAGTCGGCGCCCGCCGGCTTCGTGACGTGGAGTGAGACGAGTTTCGAGCGACTCATCGGCGGGGCTCCCGAGCCGCTGGAGAGCCGCATGCAGGTGTCGGCGGCCATGCTCATCAACCTGATCGCGCGCGGCGGCGACGTGCTCGCGCATGCGAAGGCGCTGCTCACCGAGAACCACGAGCCGCCGCACCGGCAACGCGAGCTTGTGCGGCGCGCGCTCGGCATCGCGAAGACCCTCGTGCGTGCCGGCGTCGTCGAGATCGACCGCTCGACCGCGGCCGCCGCGCAACCCCCCGCCGGTCTCCACAATTCAGGAGATCGCGACACGGCAGAAGGCAGACACGCCGAGAGCGGGCATCCGGATGCCCCCGCCGACGCCGCGGCTCCTGAATTGTGGGGGCGGGCGCGGGTGCGGCTGACCGTCGACCTGCAGCCGAACTTTGCGCTCAACCAGCCGCTCAGCCCGTTCGCGCTCGCCGTCATCGGGGTGCTCGACCACACCGACGGCGACTACCCGCTCGACGTGATCAGCGTCATCGAGTCGACGCTCGACAACCCGCGGCCGGTGCTCGCCCAGCAGCAGTACAAGGCGCGCGGTGAGGCCGTCGCGGCGATGAAGGCCGACGGGGTCGAGTACGAGGCGCGCATGGACGCACTGGAAGACGTCGAGCACCCGCAGCCCCTCGCCGAACTGCTGCACGCCATGTTCGAGACCTTCGCCGCCAGCCAGCCGTGGGTGCGCGACGTCGAGCTGCGACCGAAGAGTGTCGTGCGCGACCTGTACGAGCGCGCCATGAGCTTCACCGAATATGTGAGCTTCTACGGCCTCGCCCGCAGTGAGGGGCTGCTGCTGCGGTACCTCAGCGACGCTGACCGCGCGATTCGGCAGACTGTACCGGACGACGCCAAGACCGAGGAACTGCGCGACATCATCGAGTGGCTGCGCGAACTCGTGCGGCAGGTCGACTCGAGTCTGCAGGACGAGTGGGAACAGTTGAGCTCCGGCGCCTCGGCAGGTCGCCCCGACGAGGAGCCAGCGCTGCCACCCCGGCCGCCGGATGTCACGACCAACCGCCGGGCATTCCTCGTGCTCGTGCGCAACGAGCTGTTTCGCCGCGTGCAACTCGCGGCCCTGCAACGCGACGACGAGCTCGTCGAACTCGACCCCGACGCGGGCTGGCCCGAGGCGCTCGACGCCTACTACGCCGAGCACGATGAGGTTCGCACGGGGGGTAACGCGCGCAGTGCATCCCTCGTGCACATCGATGAGGCGACGGATGCCCGCCGCACGTGGCGCGTGCGCCAGGTCATCGACGACCCGGCGGGCGATCACGACTGGGGGATCGACGCGGTCGTCGACCTTGACGCGAGCATCGCCGAAGGTGCGGCCGTTGTGCGGGTGCTGGGCCTGACGCGCCTGTAGTTAGAACAGCACGCCGGTGCGCAGAACTCCGAGCACCGGGGTGAAGAGCCCGACGTTGACGAGCACCGCGATGAGAGCGAGGTTCACCACGAGGGGCCACCAGCCGCGCCCCTTCGCCTGGCGGCGCACGACGACCGTGCGAGCCGCAAGATAGCCGAGCGACCCGAGGAACGCCCAGGCCCAGTGGGCGCGCTTCAGGTGACCCCACTCGTAGAGGGTGATGCGGTCGCGGCGCACCCACATGATGATCCAGAACACCGGGATGAGCGCGGCGCCCACGATCCAGATCCAGGGCGTGGAGTCGAACCCCCCCAGTACGGCCACGGCGGACTGCGACAGAGCGGTGACGAGCGGCGTCACCGCGAGAGCCCAGGAAGCCGGAGTGGTCGTTCGTTCGGGGGTGTAGTCCATCGAGGCGCTCCGCGTGTTCCAGAGCTCGTCGGGAGTGCGCGTGCGAAAACCGTAGGTGCCGAGGGGCTGGTTCGGCTCGTCGGGCGCAGAACCCGGCGCGCTCGGAACAATCGGCGACACCGGGGTGATGCCCGCCGAACCCGGCGACCATGAGTAGGGAGCCGAGTAGGCGTAGGGCGTGGCCGTGGCCGGCTGAGCGATCACGGTCGAGCCCGCGGCGGCCGCGTCGGGCGCGGAACCAACTGACGACGCACTACGACGCATCATGGCTTCTTCGGCTGGATGCTCCACAACGGGCTTGGGCCGAGTGTGCGTCGTCCACCGAGCGCCGTCCCACCAGCGCAAACGCAGCGCCATGTCGGGGTCGTCGTACCACCCAGCAGTAGGGGAGTGCGCGTCGGTCATCGGGTGTCCTCGGGTGCGCGAGAGTGCGATTCGGGTGGGGTGGAGCACTCTCTCGGTGCCCTCATCGTAGCCCCATACGGGGTACACGGAGATAATCACACAGTCCCCATTTAGGGGGACTCCCCGCCTCACTTTCGGTCGTGGATGCTCCGCCTCACGCCGAGAGTCGGCCCAGCATCCGCCAAACCGTCGTGGTCAGGGGCGGGTGATCGAGCGCGATTTGCCGCAAGAGCCGGTAGTCGCGCGCCGGCGACGGCAGCCGGTCGTCGTCGTCGTGGATACGCTCGGCGCGCAACATCCACACCACGAGTTCATCGACGGTGGGCAACTCGGTCATGAAATCCCAGGGGTCTTCACCGCCCCGGGCGCGCGCGAGGATGACGGTCTGCAGTTCGTCGTGCGCTTCAGCGCGAAGCACTTCGAGGCTTGCGCCGCGTCGCCGACCGCCGTTCATACCTCGAGCCTACGACCGGCGCCTGAGCGCCTCAGCGCGGGTCGAGCGCGCTCTGCGGCTGAGGTTCAGCCGACCAGGCCCAGCACGATCGCGGTGACGGTCGCGGGGTCGAGCATGAACCACACGGTGAGCACCGTGAACTGCGAGCTCAGCCAGACCACCAACGGCCAGGAGCGTGCCCCGGTGGTGCGGGCTACGCGCACGCCTCGGATGGCGAGGAACACGGGAGGCGTGAGGAACGCAGCGATCCACGGTGCTGTGCGCAGGTGACCGGAGAGCTCCATGAGGCGACGATCTTGCGTGGCGAGCGCGGCGCTCAGAATGAGCGGGAACACCACGGCAAGGGCCCGCGTCCAGGACGAGCTTTCGGCCGGCAAGGTCGAGAAGACCCAGAAGACGAGAAGGGCCTGGGTGAGTGGCATCGTTGCGATGAGCCACACCGACACGGTGTGGACGCGCAGCTGAAGAGGATTCCGGGAGGGCGTCGGCTCGGCAACGGTCACTCGGTCGCGCGCGGCGAACGGCACGTACTCCGAGGTTTCGGCGTTGGCCGGGCTGAGCGGCGACGCGGTGCTGCGCGTCGGCGCCGAGGACACGCTCAGCGTTGGTGCGGACGACGCGCTCCGGAGTCCGGCAGCGGGGTCAACGGGGTGCAGAGGCATGCTCTCGGCAATCCGAGCGGAATCGCGCGGCGAGGGCGTTGCCGGCGCTGCGACGGAAGTGGAGACAGTGGCGTTTCCCGCACCGGCCGCCGCGGCGCTCGCTGACGGCGTGTCGATGGGGGCGACGTGGTGCGTCCACTGCTCGCCGTCCCACCAGCGGCGCTGCGTGGCGACCCCTCCGTGGGCGGCCTCGGCCGGGTCGGCGTACCAGCCTGCTGGTACGCGGATCGCTGTCGTGGTGCTCATCGTGGTTCCCCCTCGGGCCCCGGCTCCCCAGCCGGGTCTCGTGTACCGGTCGACCCCCCTGGTCGATCGGAGTGCCGCAGTGTTGTTCGGGTTCACCGCGAAGAACGATTGCTCGTTCCGATTTTCAGTTGTGAGTTCAGTGTGACGCAGATGCGGTGTTCATGCCTCTCGCGGCATTCGCTTATCGAACGATGCTGAAAATGCCCCAGTCGTCGACCTGCCAGGCGATCCAGCCGTTCGACCGTTGCAGGCTTGCGGTGACCACGACGGCGTTGCCTCCGGCGTCGGTCGCCGGGCACCGCAGCTGTTGGCCAATGAACAAGGGAGGCGTGGGTGGGCAGTTGACGTCCATCTGACCGCCAATGCTCCGCGCGGCGAGCTCAATGCTGTTCGACGCCTCAGCGGCGAAAACCCCGGGAAGCGCGGCAATGACCAGGCCAGGAACGGCCAAGACCGAGGCGCCCACGAGCCCGTTCAGAAGAAGGAAGACCGCGAGGGGACCGTAACCCGCGCCGGAAATGCGACTGAGGCCGACGGCACGCGCGGCAAGGTACACGAGCGGCGAGGCAAGAGCCCACAGCCAACTCGCCGGCCGGTCAACGCCGCGGCGTCGCAGCGAGCGGTAGTCAAGCCAGGCCAGCAGGAGCGAGATCGGATAGGGGCCAAGCCAAATGATTGCCATGAACAGCACCGATGGCCCGGTAGAGAACGCCGCCAACACGAGCAGGCTCAGCAGTAGCTGCATCATGGGCAGCAAGGCCAAGGCCCAGACCTCGACGCTCTGCAGGTGCGGGGCCGTGGTGCCGACCGACTGATGGGTGCCGCGACGCCCCGGCTCGGCAGCCGAGATCGGCGACTCCGCCCAGGTTGGGGCATAGGCGGGTGCACCGGGGGCCGACCCGAGCCCGGGCGCGGAACCGTAGCCCGGAGCTGAGCCGTAGCCGGGCGCTGAACCGTACGGCTGCGGGGCAGACCCGCCCTGCGCCTGGAGAGGAACCCACGGCACGCTGGGCTGCGGTGCCGATGCCCCCGAACGCAGGGGGTCAGCGAAAGCCGCGGCGGCGAAAGCGTCAGCGGCGCTCGCCGCTGATTGCGCGCTCGCCGCTGACTGCGTGCGCGCTGCCGACTGCGCGCTGGCGGCCGATGGCGCGCTCAGCGCGGGATCAGCACGTTCCGCATCGGTCGGCGGCGCGAGTTGGCGAAGCACGGCGACCGTGGGCTGTTCGACCGGCCGATCGTCATCGGTGGCCGAGTCGGCACTGCGCCGACCGCGGCGGGTGGGGGCATCATCGTCGGCGAAAATTGTGGTCGCAGCGGGCTGAGATGGCATCATCGGCTGCCGCGCGTCAGAGACGTGCTCTGTCCAGGCGTGGTTGTCCCACCAGCGCAATTGGGGCAAGCCGAGCGGGTCGGGGTACCACCCCGCCGGCACTCTGCCGAAGTCGTCCTCTGCCACGCCCCAGTTTCCCCCCTCGCACGAACGTCGTGTTCGGCTCGGTCAGTCTACGGTTGAACGCTCTCCGTCGGGCAGGAATCCTCACCCCCCCGTAGGGGTGTCCCCCACTCGGGGTACAGAGGACTTTCCGCCGCGCTGATCCACCGGTCGGCGAGCGCGAGTCGGGTGGGTGGGGCGAGCGATGGACCGGCGACCCACGCGGTCGCGCCGCGCACACCGTGCAACGCGCTCAACACCCACACTTCGCAGCCAGCGAGCTCGGCCGGGGTGATCCGCTCGGCCTCGATCGCGAACCCCTCAGCGCGGGCCGCATCAAACACGAGGGACGCCGTCACGCTGGGGATGCGGGCCAGCGCCTCATCGGGCTGCACGAGCGTCTCGCCCCGCCACCAGAGCAGCGCAGAGTAGGCGCCTTCGACGATGTGGCCGTGAGCATCCACGATGACGGCTTCGTCGGCGCCGAGTGGCTGCACCGCCACGCGCAGGCTCTGCAGTGCGGAAAGGTCGGGGCCCTTGACGAGTGGTTGGGTGCGCGGGTCTATCGGGGCGGTGGCGAGAACGGCCGCGCGCGCGGTCGGCGGGGTCGGGCGAAGCCGGAAGGCCAGCGCGGCGCCGTCGGCCCGCTCACGCACCTCGAGTCGCGGAAACCAATCACCCGACCGAGGGAGAGCGGCGATGGCCGCGTCGACCGCGGCGTCGGAATCCCCGGGCACGCCGCGGATTCCCGCGACAGCGTGCAGAAATCGCGCCCGGTGCCGCTCCAGTCCGCGAACGCGGCCCTCGCGCACCCGCCACGAATCCGCGACCAGCACCCGACCGTCGTGCGGGTCGCACCAGTCGACAGCCCGCCAGCCCTCTGCCGTCCAGGCGTGCAGGCCCTCCGCCGCGACCGTCATGCCACCCCTGCGCTCATAGCATGGAGCGTATGCGGCGCGGCCTCCTCGAGCACCCGATCGCGGCGCCGCCGAGCGCCGAGGCGATGCTCGTCGCGCTCCATGCGGCCCACCCCGACGCTGCCGGGCTGGTCTGGCTCGACTCTGGAGAGGGAGCCACGACGGGCACGAGCCTCGTCGCGCTCGGCGCACCGGTGTCGCTCGACCACGAACAGGCGGTGTTGCCCCAACTGCGGGCGAGCCTCGACGCGTTAAGAGCGCCACGGCTCGCAACCGCCGGGGGCCATCGGCCGGCTGGCCCGCTCGGACTCATCGGGTGGTTCGGCTACGAACTGCGCGCTGAGACCATGCACATGCCGGCGCCCGCGGTCGACCCCGCGCATCGAGCCGCGTGGCTGCGCGTCGACCGCGGAATGCTGTGGGACCACGCGACCGGAGAGGTGCGGTTGGTCGCCCTCGACCCCTCCGGTGCGGGCTGGCAGGGAGAACTCGATGAGTGGCGATCGGGGATGCTCGCGCGTGCCGCGCGCGCGAGCGCAGCATCCATCCCGCCCGTCGGCGAGCCGCCCCCGCTGGCGCCCGCCGTCGACCGCGACGACGACGCCCACTACGCGCGCATGGTCGCGGAGTGTCAGCAGTTCATCCGCGAGGGCGAGGCGTACCAGTTGTGCCTGACGACGCAGACGGCGGTCGAGACGGCCGACGGCACGCCCATCGACGCGGTCGACCTGTATCGGCGGCTGCGGCGGGGCAGCCCGGCGCACCACGGGGCGCTGGTGCGGGTCGGCGGCGTCAGTCTGCTCAGCGCGAGCCCCGAGACCTTCCTTCGGGTGAGCGACGGTGTCGTGCAGACACGGCCCATCAAGGGCACACGGCCGCGGGCGGCCGACCCCGTGCGGGATGCGGCGCTGGCCGCCGAGCTGGCGGCAAACGACAAAGAACAGGCCGAGAATCTCATGATCGTCGACCTCATGCGAAACGACCTGTCGCGCGTCAGCGAGGTCGGTTCGGTCGTCGTCACCGGCCTGCATCAGGTGGAGAGCTATGCGCACGTGCACCAGTTGGTCAGCACGGTCGAAGGGAGGCTCCGGCCCGGGCTTGACGCGCTCGACGCCGTCGCCGCGTGTTTTCCGGCCGGCTCGATGACGGGGGCACCGAAGCGCCGGGCGATCGAGCTGCTCGACGGAGCGAGGGGGCTCGGCGGGCCCGGCGGGCACAGCGGCAGCGGGCTCGAGCGCGGCCCGCGCGGCATCTACTCGGGCGCCTTTGGATACCTCGGACTCGACGGGGGCGCCGACTTGGCCATGGTCATCCGCAGCATCGTCGTCGATGGCGCGCGCGCAACGGTCGGTGCGGGCGGCGGCGTGACGGCTCTCAGCGAGCCGAACGCCGAGGTCGCTGAGATGCGCCTGAAAGCCGCCGCGCTGTTGCGGGCGCTCGGAGTCGTGCGGGAGTCTCAGCGCGACGAGCCGCGGTAATCTGGGCTTTCTGCCCGCGGCCCTCTTCCGTGGGCGACCCCCGTGCCCCCGCGCCCCGACGGGCATCCCGACGTGATCCGAAACGAGACTGAGCCGTGACCGACGAGCTGCACCCCGACGACGCCGCCTACGACTTCGCGCGCATTGAGGCGCGCTGGGCACCGGTGTGGGATGAGCTTCAGCCGTTCACCGTGGACGACGCCGACACCAAACCGCGCAAGTATGTGCTCGACATGTTCCCGTACCCCTCGGGCGACCTGCACATGGGCCACGCCGAGGTCTACGCACTCGGCGACGTCGTGGCCCGCTATTGGCGCCAGCAGGGCTTCAGCGTTCTACACCCCATCGGATGGGACAGTTTCGGCCTGCCCGCCGAGAACGCCGCGATCAAGCGCGGTGCCGACCCGCGCGAGTGGACCTACGCGAACATCGCCCAGCAGAAGGCGTCGATGCAGCGCTATGCAACGAGCTTCGACTGGAGCCGCGTACTGCACACCTCTGACCCGGAGTACTACCGCTGGAACCAGTGGCTGTTTCTGCGCATGTACGAGAAGGGCCTCGCGTACCGCAAGGCGAGCTGGGTCAACTGGTGCCCGAACGACCAGACGGTACTCGCCAACGAGCAGGTCGTCGACGGCGCGTGCGAGCGCTGCGGCGCGATCGCCGAGAAGAAGAAGCTGACCCAGTGGTACTTCACAATCACCGCCTATGCTGACCGGCTGCTCGATGACCTGAATCAGCTCGAGGGCTCGTGGCCCGCGAAGGTGCTGACCATGCAGCGCAACTGGATCGGCCGCTCGACGGGTGCCGACGTCGACTTCGTCATCGAGGGCCACCACAGCCCGGTGACGGTCTTCACGACGCGCCCCGACACGCTCTTCGGCGCGACCTTCATGGTCGTCGCCCCCGACAGCGACCTCGCCGCCGAGCTCGCTTCGGGGTCGACGCCCGAGGTGCGCATGCGCTTCCAGGCGTACCTCGAGGAGGTGCAGAAGAAGTCGGAAATCGACCGGCAAGACACCGCTCGCGAGAAGACGGGCGTCTTCCTCGACCGCTGGGCGATCAACCCCGTCAACGGCGAGCGCATCCCGGTCTGGGCAGCCGACTATGTGCTGGCCGACTACGGCCACGGTGCGATCATGGCCGTGCCCGCGCACGACCAGCGCGACCTCGACTTCGCCATCGCGCACGATCTGCCCGTGAAGGTCGTCGTCGACACCAATGCTCCCGTTACCGGGGCGATTCCCGTCATCACCCCCGAGATGCTCGAGGCGGGCGAAGTGCCGCCCCTCGACCCGGTCGCGACCGGGCAGGCGCTCGTCGGTGACGGGCGCATGATCAACTCGGGTCCGCTCGACGGCCTCAGCAAGCAGAACGCCATCACGCGCGCGATCGAACTGCTGGAGGAGCGCGGCACGGGGCGAGCATCCAAGACCTACCGCCTGCGCGATTGGCTGATCAGCCGCCAGCGGTACTGGGGAACGCCGATTCCGATCATGTACGACGAGAACGGCGCCGAAATTCCGGTGCCGATGGATGCTCTGCCGGTGTTGCTGCCCGACGCAGCCGGCATCGACATGAAGCCGAAGGGCACCTCACCCCTGGGCGGCGTCGCCTCCTTTGTCGAGACGACCACGCCCGACGGTCGCCCGGCGCGCCGCGACACCGACACCATGGACACCTTCGTCGACTCGTCGTGGTACTTCCTGCGCTTCCTCAACCCGAACGACGACACGCAGGCCTTCGACCCGGCCAAGGCCGAACAGTGGGCGCCCGTCGACCAGTACGTCGGCGGCGTCGAGCACGCGATTCTGCACCTTCTGTACGCGCGTTTCATCACGAAGGTGCTGTTTGACCTCGGCTACGTGAGCTTCACCGAGCCGTTCAGCGCGCTGCTCAACCAAGGGATGGTGATTCTCGACGGCGCGAAGATGTCGAAGTCGAAGGGCAACCTCGTCTACTTCACGGAAGAACTCGACCAGTACGGCGTCGACGCCGTGCGCCTGACGATGGCGTTCGCCGGCCCGCCGGAGGACGACATCGACTGGCGCGATGTCTCGGTGACGGGCTCGCAGAAGTTCCTCGCGCGCGCCTGGCGCCTCTCAGGCGAGGTGTCGTCGCCGGTGGATGCCGACCCGGCCCTCGGCGACCAGGCGCTCCGCCGGGTGACGCACAAGTTCCTCGCCGAGGTGCCGCCGCTCATCGAAGCATTCAAGTTCAACGTTGCCGTCGCACGCACGATGGAGCTCGTCAATGCGATTCGCAAGGCCGTCGACAGCGGCCCCGGCGCGGGCGACCCCGCCGTGCGCGAAGCCGTCGAGACGGTCGCGATCGCGCTCTCGCTGTTCGCCCCCTACACGGCCGAAGACATGTGGGATCGACTCGGCCGCCGCGACGAGGCCGCGGGCCGTGATGGGCTCGTCGCCTTCGCCGGCTGGCGCAAGGCCGACCCGCTGCTGCTGGTCGAAGACTCGGTGACGGCGATCGTGCAGGTCGACGGCAAGGTGCGCGACAAGCTCGAGGTGAGCCCGACGATCGGTGGGGAGGAGCTCGAGGCGTTGGCCCGGGCATCCGCCGCCGTGCAGCGAGCGCTCGGTGACAAGCAGATCGCGACCGTCATCGTGCGCGCCCCGCGCGTCGTCAACATCGCGACGGTGCGGTAGCCGACTCCCCGATTCCGCCCTCGCGGCAGGGCGAGTGGATGCGGAGCCCTAGCCTGCCGCGGTGACCGACCTCGCCGCCGCGCCCACTGAGGTGCCCGTGGCGCTGCCCGCGCGCTCCCCCCGCGTTCGCGCCGCGCTCGGTGGGGTGGTGGTCCTGGCGTTGCTCGGGGTCGGGGCTGCCGTTGTGACAACCGTCGCGACACCAGGCGGGCAGGTCGTGGCCGTGCCGGATGGCGATCCCGGTGCGGGGTCTGCCGGTGATGGCGGCAGGGTTGGCTCCGCTAACCCCGTCGACCCCACTGACCCCTTCGGAGCACCGGAGGTCGTCGTGTTGCACGTGCTCGGTGCCGTCGTCGACCCCGGCATTGTCGAGCTTCCGCTCGGCAGCCGTGTGGTCGACGCGATCGCCGCCGCGGGCGGCCCCACAGACGCCGCCGACCTCGCGGCGGTCAACCTCGCGCGCGTCGTCGCCGACGGCGAGCAGTTGCGACTGCCCGCTGTCGGAGAGGCGCCGCCGCCCGGCGCAGCGGGCGCCGGAGGTGCCGGGGGCGCCGGGTCGGGCGTCTCCGCCGACGGGCACATCAACCTCAACACCGCCGATGCGGCCGGGCTTGAGCAGCTGCCCGGCATTGGGCCGGCGATCGCCGCGCGCATCATCGCGTGGCGGGAGCAGAACGGCCCCTTTCGCAGTGTCGACGAGCTGACCGCCGTGAGCGGCATCGGGCAGAAGACGCTCGACGGACTCCGCGACCGGGCGACCGTGTGAGCGTGGCGCGGACGGTCGACCTGCGCCTCGCCCTGCCCGCGCTCACCGGCTGGCTGACCGCGGTCGTGCTGGTTGGTGCAGCGACGGCGGCGGGGGTGGTCGCCGCAATCGCGGTGGGTGTCGCGCTCGTGGGTGGCGCGATCATGCGCCGGGTCGCCGCCCTCGCGGGCGCGGGCGCGGCTCGCGGTGTGGGGGTGCTCGCGGCGAGCATCCCGAGCCTCATCGCGGTCGCGGTCATCGCGGGTGCCGTGGCACTTGCCGCGCCCGCCCGCACGCCGACCGCGCTCGCGGAGGAGCTCGAGCGGGGCACGAGCGTCGCGGTCGTGCTGGAGCTCGAGCAGACGGTGCAACCGCTCGTCGATGCCGCGACGCCGACAGTGGGGGTGTACTCGCGCGGTCAGAGCGCGGATGCGCTGATCGTCGCGGTGGGGCCAACCGATTCGGTGGCCGTTGCCGTGCGCGTGCCCGTTCGCGTTCTTGGCCTTGACGTGACCGAGCGTCTGCCGCTCGGCACACGGCTGGAGGGGCGCGTGCGCGTGATTCCCCTCGAGCCGGGGGAGGATCGGGTCGCGCTCGTGCGCCCCGTGATTGACCTGGTTCCGGTCGGCCGCCCACCCGTCCTCGTCGCGTCGGCCGACGCCCTTCGGGCTGGTTTCCTTGCCCTGATGGCTCCGTTCGCGGGTGACGGCGGTGCCCTGCTGCCGGGGCTCGCGATCGGCGACACGACCGCGGTGAGTGATGACCTCGATTCTGCGATGAAGCGCAGTGCGCTGAGCCACCTCACGGCCGTGTCGGGAGCCAACTGCGCGATCGTCGTCGGGCTTGTGCTCGGCATCGGGGCGCTGGCTCGCTGGCCGCGGTCAGTGCGAGTTGGGGTTGCGCTCACCGCGCTCGGCGGCTTCGTCGTGCTTGTCACGCCCGAACCGAGCGTCGTTCGTGCCGCTGTCATGGCTGCCGTCGTGCTCCTCGCCCTCGTGAGCGGCAGGCCCGCGCGCGGGCTGCCGGTGCTCGGGCTCGCCGTACTCGGCATTGTCGTGCTCGACCCGTGGATTGCGCGCGAATACGGTTTCGTCCTGTCGGTCCTCGCCACGGCATCGCTGCTGGTTCTTGCGGGGCCCCTCGCCGCCTGGTTGAGCCGGTGGCTGCCCGCGCCGCTCGCTCTCGCCGTCGCCGTGCCGCTTGCGGCGCAGGTGGCGTGCCAGCCTGTGCTGATCCTGCTCGCTCCCGAAGTGCCGCTCAGCGGAGTGCTCGCGAACATGCTGGCGGCACCCGCCGCGCCGGTGGCGACGATCGTGGGCATGATCGCGTGCCTGCTCGCGCCGATCATCCCGCCCCTCGCCCTGCTCGTCGCCGGGGTCGCGTGGCTGCCCGCTGCCTGGATCGCCGGGGTTGCCCGGGTGTGCTCGCAACTGCCCGGCGCTCTCCTCCCGTGGCCGGAGGGTGCGCTGGGGGCCGTGATGCTTTCGGTGCTCACGGTCGCGGTACTCATCGCCGCAGGTCTGCCTGCACCGCTCGGCTCGGCACGGATGCGGTTGCGGGTCGCGCTCGCCGCCGTCGCCGCGCTCGTCGTCATCGCCGGAGCCACGGCGGGCGCCACGGCACTACGCGCCCTCGGCCGCCCCGCCGACTGGGTGATCGCGCAGTGCGACATCGGCCAAGGGGATGCGGTACTCGTGCGCAGCGCCAACCAGCTCGCCCTCATCGACACCGGAGCCGACCCCGCTCTGCTCTCCCACTGTCTCGACACCCTCGGCGTCGTGCGTGTTGACCTGCTCGTGCTCACCCACTTCGACCTCGACCATGCCGGAGGGGTGCCCGCCATCGTCGGCCGGGTCGACCGCGTTCTGCACGGCCCTACCGGTCGCGCTGCCGACGAGGCCGTGCTCGACGCCCTCGCGGCCGGCGGGGCACGCATGACCCCGTGCGGCGAGGGCGACCGCGGAACCCTCGGCGACTACGCCTGGCGCGTGCTCGGCCCTCCTGCCCACCGGGGCATCGAGCCGGGCAACGACGCGAGCCTGGTACTCGAGCTGCGCCCCGGCCCGGGCTGCCCCGCGTGCCCGAGCATGCTCGCCCTCGGCGACCTCGGCGCGGATGCTCAGCTCCGGCTCGCCACCGCGCACACCCTTCGCCGCGTTGACGTCGTGAAGGTCAGCCACCACGGCTCGCCTGACCAGCACCTGCCGCTCTACACCGCGGTCGATGCCTCGCTCGCCCTCATCGGTGTGGGGGCTGACAACACGTACGGGCATCCCGCACCGGGGCTGCTCGACGCCCTCATCACCAGAGGAGCGACGGTCGTCCGCAGCGATCACCACGGGCTCGCACTCATCGCACCGGCTGCCGCGGGGGAGACAGGGTGGCGAGTCTGGGTCGAGCGTGGCACGGTCGGAGGCGCTCAGTAGGCTGGCGGGGCACCCCGACCGTCCGGTCGACACCGCCGATCCCCCGCAGAGGAGCCCCATGGCCGCGCCGAAGAAGCCCGCGGGCCCTGCGCGGGCGGCCGCGAGCATCCCGCAGCTGCCGTGGCACCAGGTGCGGCCGGCGCCGGTGATCCTCGTGACCGGGCCGGAAGACTTCCTGGCCGAGCGCGCGAGCCGTTTGCTGCGGGATGCTCTGCGCGAGAAAGACGCGAGCCTCGAGGTGCACGACCTGCGCGCCGACGCCTACCAGCCCGGCGAGCTGGTCACGCTCGCGAGCCCCTCGCTGTTCGGTGAGCCGCGGCTCATTCGCGTCGATGCCGCGTCGACCATGAGCGATGCCTTTCTCGAGGAGGCGCTCGAGTACATCGCCGCGCCCGCCGACGACACTGTCGTGCTCATCCGCCACAGTGGGGGAGTGCGCGGCAAGAAACTTCTCGACGCTATCCGTGCCGGTACGGGCGACGGCATCGAGGTGCTCTGCAGCGAACTCAAGCGCGATAGCGACCGTGCCGACTTCGCGGCCGCCGAGTTCCGCACCGCCGGCCGCCGGATCGCGCCCGCCGCGCTACGCGCTCTCGTGAACGCCTTCACCGACGACCTCGCCGAGCTCGCGGGCGCCTGCCAGCAGTTGCTCGCCGACACGGAAGGCGAGATCACCGAGCAGGTGGTGGCGAAATACTACGGCGGCCGCGTCGAAACCAACGCTTTCGCGGTCGCCGATGCGGCGATCGCCGGCCGCCACGGCGAGGCACTCGTGTTGCTGCGGCACGCGCTCGCCACGGGCGCCGACCCCGTGCCGATGGTCGCCGCGTTCGCGATGAAACTGCGCACCATGGCGAAGGTCGGCGGTGCCCGCTCGAACGGTCTGTCTGCCGGGCAGCTCGGACTCGCGCCTTGGCAGGTCGACCGCGCCCGCCGCGACCTCGTCGGCTGGACGGAGGCGGGCCTCGGCCGCGCGATCCTGGTCGCCGCCGAGACCGACGCCGCCGTGAAGGGCGCGGCGCGCGACGCCGTCTACGCCCTCGAGTCCCTCGTGCGCGTCGTCGCGGCCCGCGGGCTCGAGCACTAGCAGCCCACCGGAGGCTGCCGGCTAGGGGCGGGCCCGCGTGCAACCGCTACGCCCGCATCCCCTAGGGCGCCCGCTCGCGCGTGCGTCTCCAGAATTCAGGAGATCGGCAGGCAGATGCGCCGCGCTGCTCGCACGGTGAGGGCCCGGACACGCGCGGGCTGCGCGTCTCCGGGCGTCGATCGGTCACTCGTTGCCTCGGGTTGCCTGGTTGTCCGTAACGAGTGACCGATCGACGCCTTTCAGCGCATGCTCGTCACTGCGACAGGGTCTGCAGCGCCGGGGCACAGACTCGGGCGGCTCGGGCTCTCCGGCACGGAACTCCTGAATTGTGGAGACGCAGCGGAGCTGTCGCACAACGACGTCGCCCCCGCCGGCGGACCGGCGGGGGCGACGTGACGTGCGAGGTGGTGGCTAGAGCGCGGCGACCTTCTTGGCGATGGCCGACTTGCGGTTCGCCGCCTGGTTCTCATGAATAACGCCCTTGCTCACGGCCTTGTCGAGCTTCTTCGACGCGAGCTTCAGGGCGTCGGCCGCGGCGGCCTTGTCGCCCGCGGCGACCGCTTCGTTGGTGCGACGGATGGCCGTCTTGAGCTCGCTCTTGACAGCCTTGTTGCGCTGCTGCGCCTTGAGGTTGGTCTTGATGCGCTTGATCTGCGACTTGATGTTTGCCACGTGGGTGCTTTCTTCTTCAGGAACGGTGCGAGGTGTGCGACCGAGGTGGGGTGCCCTGCGCATCCGATGCGTCGTGGCGAAGTCCCAGTCGCGTTCCGTGTCGAAAGAGAGAGGGCTTTCTGACACGCAAGCCAAGGAGCAACGGTACCAGCCCGCCCCCTCTGCCGACAATTGACCCGTGTCGTGGATGCGGAGCCGACGCCCGCCCCGCGCGCGAGCGGGCGCAGCGCGCCATGGGAGAATGGCGACACAATGTCTCCTCGCGCCCTCACGCCGCTCGCCCCCGCGGCGACCGACCCGTCTGCGATCCGCAATTTCTGCATCATCGCGCACATCGACCACGGCAAGTCGACTCTCGCCGACCGGATGCTGCAGATCACGGGCATCGTCAGCGACCGCGATATGCGGGCGCAGTATCTCGACCGTATGGATATCGAGCGCGAGCGGGGCATCACCATCAAGAGCCAGGCCGTACGGATGCCCTGGGCGGTCGTGCCGGAGGAGGGCGGTAAACCCGCCACCTACGCCCTCAACATGATCGACACCCCCGGGCACGTCGACTTCACCTACGAGGTGAGCCGCTCGCTCGCCGCGTGCGAGGGCGCCATCCTGCTCGTCGACGCCGCGCAGGGCATTGAGGCCCAGACGCTCGCGAACCTCTACCTGGCGCTCGAGAACGATCTGACGATCATCCCGGTGCTCAACAAGATCGACTTGCCGGCGGCCGACCCCGAGAAGTACGCGCGCGAGCTCGCCCAGTTGATCGGCGGCGACCCCGACGACGTGCTCCGCGTCAGCGGTAAGACCGGCGTCGGCGTCGAAGAGCTGCTCGACGAGGTCGTCAGGCAGATTCCCGCGCCGGTGGGCGACCTGGCGGCTCCGGCCCGCGCGATGATCTTTGACTCGGTCTACGACTCGTACCGCGGCGTCGTCACGTACGTGCGCATGGTGGATGGCCAGCTCAACCCGCGCGAACGCATCCAGATGATGTCGACCAAGGCGACCCACGAGATTCTCGAGATCGGCGTGTCGAGCCCCGAGCCGACGCCGAGCAAGGGGCTCGCGGTCGGCGAGGTCGGCTACCTCATCACGGGCGTGAAAGACGTGCGGCAGTCGAAGGTTGGCGACACGATCACGAGTGCTCAGAAGCCGGCGAGCGAGGCGCTGCCCGGCTACACCGACCCGCTGCCGATGGTGTTCTCGGGCGTCTACCCGATCGACGGCAGCGACTACCCCGACCTGCGCGACGCCCTCGACAAGCTCAAGCTGTCGGACGCGGCCCTGCAGTACGAGCCCGAGACCTCGGTGGCGCTCGGCTTCGGGTTCCGCTGCGGCTTCTTGGGGCTGCTGCACCTGGAGATCGTCACCGAGCGCCTGGCTCGCGAGTTCGACCTCGACCTCATCACGACGGCTCCGAGCGTGATCTACAACGTCACGACGGAGGACCGCAAGACGGTCGAGGTGACGAACCCGAGCGAGTACCCGACGGGCCGCATCGAGAAAGTCATGGAGCCCATCGTGTCCGCGTCGATTCTCGCGCCGAAGGATTACGTGGGCGCGATCATGGAGCTGTGCCAGACCCGTCGCGGCACGATGCGCTCGATGGACTACCTCGGCGAAGACCGCGTCGAGCTGAAGTACACCCTGCCGCTCGGCGAGATCGTGTTCGACTTCTTCGACCAGCTCAAGAGCAAGACGCAGGGCTACGCGAGCCTCGACTACGAGCCGGCGGGTGAGCAGGAGGCCGACCTGGTGAAGGTCGACATCCTGCTGCAGGGCGAGCAGGTCGACGCCTTCAGCGCGATCGTGCACAAAGACAAGGCCTACGCCTACGGCACGATGATGGCCCAGCGCCTGCGCGAGCTCATCCCGCGCCAGCAGTTCGAGGTGCCCATCCAGGCCGCGATCGGCGCCCGCATCATCGCGCGCGAGAACATCCGCGCGATGCGCAAAGACGTGCTCGCCAAGTGCTACGGCGGTGACATCACCCGCAAGCGCAAACTGCTCGAGAAGCAGAAGGAGGGCAAGAAGCGCATGAAGATGGTGGGCCGCGTCGAGGTTCCGCAGGAGGCGTTCATCGCCGCCCTCTCGGGTGACGTCGAGAAGGTGAAAGACAAGAAGTGACCGCAGCCGCCGACACCGCCGCGCTCGACGCCCTCATCGCCGAGGTTGCGGCACAGGAGGAGCGCCTGCAGTTCTCGACGTTCAGCGCCGACGACGCCTGGATGCTCGGCTCGCGCCTGCGCGCCCTGGGCGTCGAGCGCGCCCTCGCCATCACGATCGACATCGCCTTCGGTGAGCAGCGGCTCTTCCACTGCGCGCTGCCCGGCACCTCCGCTCACAACGGTTCGTGGATCGAGCGCAAGAAGGCGACCGTGCGCGAGTTCGGCACCTCGAGCTACCTCGTCGGCCTGCGCGCGAAGCGTGGGGGCGGCGTCTTCGAGGCGCAGCCCTGGATCGACCCGCTGCGCCATGCGGGCCACGGCGGCGGCTTTCCGATCACCCTCCGCGGCACGGGCGTCGTCGGCACGATCGCCGTCTCCGGGCAGCCGCAGGAGGTCGACCACGCCCTCATCGTCGAGGCGCTCACGGCTCACCTCGGGGTGTGACGGCGGCGCGCTGCGTCTCCACTGCCGTCGATGTGCGCTCTCGTGCGACCGCACGGCACCGCTAGAGCGAATCTGCTCACGTGCGTGCGCGCTGCCGCCTGCGGTCGACGCCGACCGTCGGCGCGACCCGCAGCCCCGCAACTGCCGGTGTGCCTGCGGGCACTCGCGAATCCACGGATGTCGCTCACGCCGCCGTAGCGGCCTCCGTGGATTCGCGAGTGCTGGGGAGACGGTGCGAGCAGAGGTCCGTGGATTCGCGAGGGGCGGCGAGGAGCTCTGGAGCGGACTCGGGCGGCCCGGGAGGCGCGCGAGGTGGGCCCTGAACCCGGTTCACCGTCAGGCGCGAGCCCTACGCTAGAACGCATGAGCGTCGACAGCCCGCGCGATCGTGAGCGCCTGCAGCAGGCCGTCACGTACGCGGCGGTGGGGGCAACGCAGTCGCCGGACCTCATGCGCTACCCGCCGCCGGGCTACCGACCGCTCGAGCAACGCCGCCGCATCGGGCACGGCGAGGCTCGCTGGGCGTGGGCTGTCGACGAGCTGCTCACCGGCGGGGTCTATCGCGGAGCCGGAATGGGGGTACGCATCACGCCCGTGACGGCAGCGGATGCGGAGCGCACGTATCACCCTGTCGGGTTCGACGACGCGGGTGCTCCGGCCGAGGCGGCCCAGGTGCGCGCCGACGACGAGGTGTACACCGCGAGCGGTGAGCGGCACCTGCGCCCCGGCGACGTCATCGTGGTCGGCCTCGCGGTCGGGCGGCAACTGTGGCTGCCGCTGCCGACCAAGGTCGTGCTGCTCGAGCAGGAAGAGCAGCGTGTCATGTACGCGGTCGGAACCCTGCCCGGGCATCCGTTCGGGGGAGAAGAATCGTTCACGCTGGAGCAAACGGACGACGGGTCGGTCTGGCTCACCGTGCGCAGCTTTGCGCGGCCAGCGACGTGGTGGGCGTGGCCGCTGCTCCCCGGTCTGCTGCTGGCCCGCATCCTCATCGCCCAGCGGTTCCTGCGCGCGCTCATGGGCCCGCTTCCCGCTCAGCCAGCCTGACCTAGGCTGGGCACGATGAGCGACGAACCCCGCCCAACGAGCGCCGGCATCGGCCGTGTGCTGATCGCCGTCTACGGCATCCTTGCCCTGGCCGCCCTCGGCCGCTCCAGCTACCAGATCGCGACCAAGTTCGCCGAAGCGCCCTTTGCCTACAGTTTGTCGGCGCTCGCCGCGGTCGTGTACGTGCTCGCCACCGTCGCGCTCATCGCGCGCGGGTCTGCATGGTTTCGGGTCGCCGTTGTCGCCATCGGCTTCGAGTTGGCGGGTGTGCTGGTTGTCGGCACGCTCAGCATTGTCGACCCGGTGCTCTTCCCCGACGACACCGTGTGGAGCCAGTTCGGGCGCGGCTACGCGTTCATTCCGCTCGTGCTGCCCGTGCTCGGACTCCTGTGGCTGCGCCGCGTCGCGCGTGCCCGCCGCGAGGCATCCGCATGACGGGCGCCGTCGTCACCGGTATCGACGCTTTACCCCGGGATGCCGTCCCGAGCGCCGTCACGATCGGCAAGTTCGACGGCGTGCACCGCGGGCACCGGGCGGTGCTCGAGCACCTCGTCGCCGAGGCGGACGGACGTCGCACCGTCGTCATCACTTTCGACCGGCACCCGGCAGCACTGTTCACGCCCGACGATGCGCCCACTCCGCTCGTCAGTACCGCGCAGAAAACCGAGGCTCTTCTCGCGTTCGGTGTCGACCTCGTCGTCGTGCTGCCGTTCACGCGGGAGTTCGCCGCCCTCGAGCCCGACGATTTCGTCGACGACATCCTCGTGGCGGGCCTCGCCGCCGAACGCGTTCTCGTCGGAGCCGACTTCCGCTACGGTGCGCGTGGCGCGGGAACCGTCGAGACGCTGCGCGAGGCAGGTGACCGCACGGGCTTCACGGTGGCGCTCGTGGACGACGTCTGCGAGCACGACGGTACGCGCGTGTCATCCACGGGCATCCGGAACCTGCTCGACGCCGGCCGCCTCGACGACGCGACCGAGGCGCTCGGCCGGCCACATCGCATTCGCTCAACTGTTGTGCCGGGCTACCAGCGCGGACGCGAGCTCGGCTACCCGACCGCCAACCTCGCCCGAGACGCCGAGGGTTTCATTCCCGCCGACGGGGTCTACGCGTGCTGGCTGCACGTCGAGGGCGAGCGCTACGGCGCGGCCGTGTCGATCGGCAACAACCCGACGTTCGGCGACGTGCCCGAGAAGACGATCGAGGCGCACGCGATCGACGCGCACCTCGACCTCTACGGCAAGACGGTCGAGCTCGTGTTTGTCGCGTACATCCGCCCGATGAACAAGTTCCCATCGGCGGATGCCCTCGCCGAGCAGATGGGCCGTGACGAGGTGCGCATCCGCGAGATCCTCGGTCTGCCGCGGCCGCAATGACCGCGATCACGCGTCGGCAGTTCGCCGGCGGCGCCCTGGGCGTCACTGCCGCGGCCGCTCTGGCCGCGTGCGCGCCGCTCGGCGGCGGCAGCACCCGCGGCGACGGCCTCACCGTGGTCGTCGTCGGGGCGGGGGTGGCCGGGCTTACGGCCGCGCGCGACCTGCAGGCGGCGGGAGCCACGGTGATCGTGCTCGAGGCGCGCGACCGCATCGGTGGCCGCACGGTCACCGAGGTGAGGGAAGGGTTTCCGCTCGACCTGGGTGCCTCGTGGATCCACGGTGTCGACGGCAACCCCGTCAGCGCGCTCGTCGCCGAGGCGGGTCTCGGCACGGTGCCGACCGACGTGGAGAGCGCGGTCGGCTACGACGTCGAGACGACGGACGGCCTGCTCGACGACACCGCCCTCGCCCGCGCCGCCGCGCGGCTCGACGAGGCGGTGCGGCAGGGCTACGACGCCGAGGTCGATCAGCCGCTGCAGGTGATCGTCGACGCAGCGGCGAGCGGCGCCCCCGCCGACCAGGCGCGCCTCGTGCGCTACCTGGCCGCGAGCGCGATCGAGAACGAGTACGCCGGTCCGCTCTCCGAGCTTTCGGCCTACTGGTTCGACGAGGCCGAGGCCTACGGCGGCGGCGACGCGATGATCGACGGTGGCTACGGCCAGGTGCCCGCCGTGCTCGCCGACGGCATCGACGTGCGGCTGTCGAGCCCCGTCACCGCAATCACGCTGCGCCACGACGGCGTCACCGCGACGTCTGCCACCGCGACGATCGAGGCCGACGCGGTCATCGTGACGGTGCCGCTCGGGGTGCTGCAGGAGGGTGCGATCGCCGTCGACCCGCCGCTGCCCGCCGAGCACCTGGCTGCCATCGCCGGCCTCGGCATGGGCTCGCTCAACAAGATCTTCCTTCGATTCGACAGCGTCTTCTGGGACGACGATGTCGACTGGATCGGCATCGTTCCGCCCGTCGGCGTCGACCCCTGGGTCGACTGGGTCACGATTGGCCGCGCCGCCGACGCCCCCGTGCTGCTCGGGTTCGCGGCCGGCGATCTCGGTCGCTGGGTGGATGCTCACCCCGACGACGCCGTCGTGGCGAGCGCCCTCACCGCGCTGCGCACGGCCTACCCGGGGGCTCCCGAGCCGCTCGAGGTGCTCGTCACGCGGTGGGGAGCCGACCCGTACGCGGGCGGCTCCTACTCGTTCGCCGCGGTCGGGTCGGACCCAGCGATGCGCGACACGCTGGCCGAGCCGGTCGGTGAGAGGCTCGTCGTGGCGGGCGAGGCCACGTCGCGCGAGCATCCGTCGACGGTGCACGGCGCCCTGCTGAGCGGGCGCCGCGCCGCTGAAGCGCTACTCGACGCGCTGGGCGCGTGAGGCGCGCGGCCTAGCCCTGAAGCAGGTCTCTCAGCGGAACCTTCACGCCGTTTTTGAGGTCGTCGATGGTCGCGTCGGGAATGTCTTTCACGAGCGGCAGGTCGAGATTCTTAGCCCACTCGCCGACCGTGTCGAGAATCTGGTCGGTGTCGAGCCCTTTCAGGGTGGGCTGAATGTTGTCCCACAGCGGCTGCAATGCCGCAACGTCGACGCCCTTACCGCTCATGAGGTCACCGACCATGTCGCCGAGACCGCCCAGGTCGAATCCGCCACTCTGCGCCATGCGGTGCTCCTTCCGTTCGCGGAGCGGTATCGACGACCACTCCGGTCGAGCGCGATGCCCGATCGTTCCTCAGCCTAGGCGTCAGGGGTCGACGAGGGGAGGGGTTCGTCAGCCTGCGGTGGGAGTCCTGCCCGCCCGGCGAGGAAGAGCACGATTGCGTCGCTGGCCGACGGCAGGATGGGTCCCGCACCCACGCGCCAGTCGCCGTCGACGGCGACGAGAGTGCGGGCGCCGAGGAGCGCTCGCTCGGGGTGTCGCGCGCGCACCGCGAGGTCGAGTGCCACCGCGCCGCAGAGAAACGTGTCGATATCAAGCACGAGACCGTGCGCGGCCCGCAGGTCGAGGGCGAGCACCACAGCAGTGCCGAGATCGCGGATGCTCGCCCGTCGCTCCGGCGCCGCGAGGGCCACGGCCCGCGCGCGCAGGGCGCTCGACAGCGCGTCGTCGGGCGTCGCCGCGACGGCAGGGCTCACCGGCTCGGCGGCGCCGAGGGTGCGTGCCCAGCGGGTCCACCACCGCGCGTCGAGAGCGCTCAGCGCCTCGCGGATCGCGGCCGCGGTCGTGACGTCGGCGCGCAGGGTCGCAGCGGTGAGGAGGGTGGGGCGAGCATCCACCACCGCCGCCACGTGCTCGAGCAGGGCGGCGGTGGGTCGCGACCAGTCGCCCGAGGCGGCCGCGTCGCCGCTGCGGTCGCGGTTGCTCATCGGCAGGTAGCGGCCCCAGTCGGTCATGCCGCTCAGCCTAGGCTGGAGCAGTGAGTGCCGCCCCCGAGCCTGTCGCTACCGGTGCTGCCGACGCCGAGTTTCTCGGTGCTGGCAACGACGCGGCCCGGCGGGCGTCGTCGCGGCGTGGGCAGGTTCTGCTCGGTGTCGCGGCGATCGTGCTCATGGCGGCGACGATGCGGCTGCCGGTTGCGGCGCTGTCACCGCTCGCCGGGCGCATCGACGCGGACATTCCGCTGAACGCCCTCGCCCTGGGCGCCCTCGGTACGACACCGCCACTGGCCTTCGCGCTTGCGGGACTGCTCGCGCCGCGGGTCGGCCGGAGGCTCGGCCTGGAAACGTCACTGTTGGTCGCCCTGCTCGCGATGATCGCGGGTCATCTTCTTCGCGCCGCTGCCGTCGACTACACGATGCTGCTCGCCGCGACCCTGCTGCTGCTGCTCGGCGCGGGTTTCGGCAATGTGCTGCTGCCCGCGGCGGTGAAGGCGATGACTCCCGACCGGATCGGCACCATGACGGCGACCTACGCCATGGTCATGTCAATCGGAGCAGCGATTCCGCCGCTCGTCGCCGTACCACACGCCGAGCTCGCTGACTGGCGGCTCGCGCTCGCCGTCTGGGCCGCGCTCGTCGCGGTCGCTTCGGTTCCCTGGGTGGTCCTCGCCGCACGGGCCGCGCGCGCTCGTCAACGAGGAGCGGCCGGGGGTGCCGCGGGGGCTACGGATGCGGTGCCGCAGCCGCAGCGGATCGCGCGCGCCGCGCTCCTCCGGTCGGCGACGGTCTGGGGCATCGGTATCACGTTCACTGTCTCCAGCTTCTCGGCCTACGCCGGCTACGCCCTGCTACCGCCGATCCTGCGAGAGACCGCGGGCGTGGGGGAGGGCGAGGCCGGGGCCCTGCTCGCCCTGCTCGGGTTTCTCGGCCTGCCGCTCGCCGCTCTCGGACCACTGCTCGCCGCGCGGCTGCGCACGCCGACTCCGCTGCTGCTGGCCTCGACCGCGCTGTTCACGACGGCCTATGCCGGGCTGCTCTTCGCCCCCGCGACCGCCACGCTGCTCTGGATGGTTGCACTCGGCCTCGCCTACATCACCTTTCCGACGTGCCTGGCCCTGTTCGCCCTGCGCAGCCGGACGCCCGCGACGGCGAGCGTGGTGAGCGGCGCGGTGCAGGGCGTCGGCTACGCCGTTGCGGCTCTCTCGCCACTGCTGCTCGGGGGCCTGCGTGATGCGACCGGGAGCTGGAGCAGCGCGCTCGTCGTTCTCCTCGTCGTCGGAGTCGGCAACCTGGTGGCGGTGCCCCTGCTTGCACGTCGGGGGATGGTCGACGATGAGGTCGGGGTGCCCCTCAGCCGATGAGGTTGGTACGGTGCACGAGCGCCGCCGCCCCGATGAGCGGCCCCTCGCCGCTGAGGCCGGAGGCGACGACCCGGGTCTTAGTGACGAACCCGAAGTCGCTGTGCCCGGCGACCGCGGTTCCGACGAGTGCGATGTAGTCGTCGCTCACGTGGCTGAAGCCGCCACCAATCGCGACCACGTCGAGGTCGACGAGGGCGCTCGCGCTCGCGATGGCTCGGCCGACGGCGGTTGCCGAGCGCCCGACAGCCTGGCGCGCGACGGGGTCGCCGGCCGCGGCGGCCGCCGCGAGCTGTTCGCCGGTCTCACCGGCGAAGCCTTGCGCGCGGGCCCAGGCGACCGTGCGGGGTCCCGAGGCGATCGCCTCGAGGCACCCGCTGGCACCACAGGCGCAGCGGTCGTCGAACCCGGCGACCGCCACGTGACCGATGTGGCCGGCGTTGCCCGTTGGACCAGCCACCACACGACCGCCGAGAATCAGGCCGCCGCCTACGCCGGTCGACACGATCATGCCCATCACGTTCGACTCGCCGTGCGCGGCACCTCGCCACACCTCGGCGAGAGCGATGCAGATGCCGTCCATGCGGAGGGTCACCGGGAGGCCGGGATATCCGGCCGAGTCGAGAGTCTCGGCGACGAGCCCGCCAAGCGGGTAGCCGCGCCACGCGGGCAGGTTCAGCGGTGAAACGTCACCCGTCGTGCCGGCGATCGGACCGGCACTGCCGATGCCCGCGCCGAGAACCGTCGCGCCCACGGGGAGGCTGGCGAGGGCATCCCGCACCGCGTGGGTGACGGCGGCAGCGAGCTGCTCACTCGTCGACCGTGCGCCCGTCGGCCGACGGTGTCGAGAGCCCGCGACGACCCCGCCATCAGAGTCGACGAGGGCCGCTTCAACCTTGGTGCCTCCGAGGTCGACGGCGAGGGCGTAGTCGGTCACAGATCTCAGCGTACCCACGCCGATGCGCCCCTCGGGTCGCCGCTTTGCTCATCTGAGCACAGCCTGCAACAAATGTTGTTACCGACACTCACCCGCGCCTAGCCTGGAGGTCCGAGCCTGCAGGCCAGGTCCCTCAGCACCGGAGAGAATGCGCATGCCTCCCGCCGACAGCACCGCCGCGAACGAGCTTCTCGCCGTCCGCGCGGCCGAGCTGTACTACGAGGAGAACAAGACGCAGGACGAGATCGGCGCCATCCTGCGGGTCACTCGATGGAAGGTTGGCCGGCTGCTCGCTCAAGCGCGCGAGCGCGGCATCATCCGCATCGAGATCGTGCACCCGCGCGCCCGGCGCCTCGCCCTTGAGCGCGACCTCGCCTCCCGCTTCGGTCTCAAAGACGCCGTCGTTGTGCCCGCGCCCCTTGATGATGTCGAGCTGCAGGCGCGTGTCGCCGAGGCGGCCGCCGACTGGCTCGTCAGCCACCGACCGGTTCCGCGCCTGCTCGGCGTGAGCTGGGGGCGCACCCTGCACCAGGTCGCGGAGGCGCTGCCCGTCGGCTGGTCGACCGCGGTCAACGTCGTGCAGATCAACGGCGGCGTGAGCCTCAGCAAGCGCCCCGGCACGGCGGCGGCGACGGCCGTCATGATCGCCCAGAAGGCGGGAGGCCAGGCCACCCTGCTACCGAGCCCCGCCATCCTCGAGCGCCTCGAGACGAAGAAGGCCATCGAGGGCGACCGCACCGTCGGCGGGGTGCTCGCCATGGCCCGCGGCGCCAGCGCCTACCTTTACAGCGCGGGCGTCGCCGACACGAGCTCGGTGCATGTCGACAGCGGCTACCTCACGCCCGCCGACATCGCCCGACTCGTCGAGCGCGGGGCCGTCGGCGATGTCATCGGCCGCTACATCACCGCCGACGGCACCATCGCCGACCCCGAACTGGATGCCCGCACCCTCGGCCTCGGACTCGAAGAGCTCCGTTCCGCTGGCACGAGCATCCTCGTGATCGGGGGCGAGGCGAAGCACCCGGTCGCCCGCGCCATCGTCACCAACCGGCTCTGCTCGGTGCTCGTCACCGACGAGCACACCGCCCGCGCCCTCCTCGACGAGCGCGACGCGGATGTCGCAGAATTCGCCACCACCGCATCCCGAGAGGACGCCTCATGACCATCACCCAGCCCGCTGGCCTCCAGCCGGCGGAGCGCGCCGTGCGACTGCTCGGCGCCGACCTGACCGAGACCGCCCTGCGGCGGCACCTCGAAGGCCTCAGCGGTGTCGACGCTGTCGGCCTCGAGCAGCGGGCCGCCGGACTCGCCACCCGCTCGATTAAGACCAGCTCGAAGGCCTGGGCTCTCGACACGATCATCCGCACCTGCGACCTCACGACGCTCGAGGGGGCCGACACTCCCGGCAAGGTGCGGTCGCTTGTCGCGAAGGCGGTCACGCCCGACGCGAGCGACCCGACGACACCGAGCGTCGCCGCCGTCTGCGTCTACGGCGACATGGTGCCGTACGCCGTCGAAGCGCTCGGCAGCCGCCACGGCGACCCCGAGAAGGGGCTCGTGAGCGTTGCCGCCGTCGCCACGGCCTTCCCCTCCGGACGGGCGAGCCTCGCCATCAAGCTCGCCGACACCCGCGATGCCGTCGCGGCCGGCGCCGACGAGATCGACATGGTCATCGACCGTGGGGCGTTCCTCGCGGGCAGCTACGGGCTCGTGTTCGACCAGATCGTTGCGGTGAAGGAGGCCTGCCGTCGGGCCGATGGCACCTCTGCCCACCTCAAGGTCATTCTCGAGACCGGCGAGCTCGTGACCTACGACAACGTGCGGCGGGCATCCTGGTTGGCGATTCTGGCCGGAGCCGACTTCATCAAGACCTCGACGGGCAAGGTGAGCCCCGCGGCCACCCTGCCGGTCACGCTGCTCATGCTCGAGGTGATCCGCGACTGGCACCGCCTCACGGGCGAGAAGGTCGGCATGAAGCCCGCGGGCGGCATTCGCGCGTCGAAAGACGCCGTGCGCTACCTCGTCACCGTCGCCGAGACGGTCGGTGAGGAGTGGCTGACGCCGCACCTGTGGCGGTTCGGGGCCTCGAGCCTCGTCAACGACGTGCTGCTGCAGCGGCAGAAGATGCGAACCGGTCACTACAGTGGCCCCGACTACGTGACGGTGGACTAGATCATGGCCTTCCTCGAATACGCGCCGGCCCCCGAGTCGGCGTCGATCCTGAACCTCAAGGCCCAGTACGGGCTCTTCATCGACGGCGAGTTCGTCGACGGCGGCGGCGAGGTGTTCGACACGATCTCGCCCGCCACCGAGCAGGTGATCGCGAGCATCGCGCAGGCCGACGCCCACGATGTCGACCGCGCCGTCGCCGCCGCGCGCCGCGCCTACGAGACCGTCTGGTCGCGCCTGTCGGGCAGCGACCGCGGCAAGTACCTGTTCCGCATCGCACGGCTCGTGCAGGAGCGCTCCCGCGAGCTCGCCGTGGCCGAGAGCCTCGACAACGGCAAGCCGATCCGCGAGACGCGCGACGTCGACGTGCCGCTCGTCGCCGCGTGGTTCTTCTACTACGCGGGCTGGGCCGACAAGCTCGAGTACGCGGGGCTCGGCCCGAATCCGCGCGCGCTCGGGGTCGCCGCGCAGGTGATCCCGTGGAACTTCCCGCTGCTCATGCTCGCGTGGAAGATCGCCCCGGCCCTCGCGGCCGGCAACACCGTGGTCATCAAGCCCGCCGAGACGACGTCGCTCACCGCCATGCTGTTCGCGGAGATCCTGCAGCAGGCCGACCTGCCTGCCGGAGTGGTGAACATCGTCACCGGCCCCGGCTCGACCGGCCAGGCCCTCGTCACGCACCACGACGTCAACAAGGTGGCCTTCACCGGGTCGACGAACGTCGGCCGGATGATAGCCCGCCAGGTCGCCGGAACCCAGAAGCGCCTGACGCTCGAGCTCGGCGGCAAGGCGGCGAACATCGTCTTCGACGATGCGGCCATGGACCAAGCGGTCGAGGGCATCGTCAACGGCATCTTCTTCAACCAGGGCCACGTCTGCTGCGCCGGCTCGCGCCTGCTCGTGCAGGAGAACGTGCACGACGAGGTCGTTGACCGGCTCAAGCAGCGCCTGTCGACCCTGCGTCTCGGCGACCCGCTCGACAAGAACACCGACATCGGCGCGATCAACTCGGCCGCGCAGCTCGACCGCATCCGCACCCTCAGCGACACCGGGGAGAGCGAAGGTGCCGAGCGGTGGACGGCTGACTGCCGGATTCCCGACAAGGGCTTCTGGTTCGCTCCGACGATTTTCACGCGCGTGTCGGCGGCCCACACGATCGCCCGAGAGGAGATCTTTGGGCCCGTGCTCTCGGTGTTGACCTTCCGCACTCCGGCCGAGGCCATCGCGAAGGCCAACAACACGCCGTACGGCCTCTCGGCCGGCATCTGGACCGAGAAGGGCAGCCGCATGCTCGCCCTTGTCGACCAGCTTCGCGCCGGAGTGGTCTGGGCGAACACCTTCAACCGCTTCGACCCCGCGTCGCCGTTCGGCGGCTACAAGGAGTCGGGCTACGGCCGCGAGGGCGGCCGCCACGGGCTCGCCGCCTACCTCGAGGCGAGCGGGTGGGATGCTCCGGCCGGGCTCGGCTCCGCATCCGCTCTCACGGCGCTTGTGAGCGCGCCCGCCGCCGCGAAGCCGCGGAAATCTGCGCCGAAGTCGACCCGGAAGGGGGCCGCGAAGTGACCCGCCTCAGCGTTCCGAAGACGTACAAGCTCGCGATCGGCGGGGCGTTCCCGCGCAGCGAGAGCGGCCGCACCTACGAGGTGCTCGCCGTCGACGGCAGCTTTCTCGCCAACGCCGCGAAGGCCTCGCGCAAGGATGCCCGTGATGCGGTCGTCGCCGCACGGGCTGCCGTCGCGAAGTGGTCGGGCGCCACGGCCTACAACCGCGGCCAGGTGATCTACCGCATCGCCGAGCTGCTCGAGGGTCGTCGCGCGCAGTTCGTCGACGAGATCAGCCGCACCGAGGGCGTGTCGGCTGCCGCGGCCTCGGCCCAGGTCGACCTCGCGATCGACGTCTGGGTCTGGTACGCCGGCTGGGCCGACAAGTACGCGCAGGTGGCGGGCAACGCCAACCCCGTGGCGGGCCCGTACTTCAACCTCTCGGTGCCCGAGCCGACGGGCGTCGTCGCCGCGGTGGCCCCGCAGGGTGTGACGGGCGGCTCGCTGCTCGGCATCGTGTCGGTCGTGGCCCCGATCATCCTGACCGGAAACACGGTCGTCGTGATCGCCGATGAGGGCGCGCCGCTGTCGGCGATCTCGCTCGCGGAGGTGCTCGCGACCTCGGATGTTCCGGGCGGCGTCGTCAACACGCTCACTGGCTCGCCGGCCGAGATCATGCCGTGGCTTGCCGCGCATGCCGACGTCAACGCGCTCGACCTCGCCGGAGCCGGTGGCCTCGACGGTGCGTCGGGTGCTAGCTGGGTCGACCTGCAACTCGCCGCCGCCGAGACTCTCAAGCGCGTGCTGCCGCCCGTCGCGGGCGTGCCGCGGCCCGCGCTCGAGCGCATCAGCGCGTTCGTCGAGACGAAGACGGTCTGGCACACCAAGTCGATGCTCTAGCCGTCGAGGCTCGGTTGACGCTCCGCCCAAGCGCCCTTCTCCAACGTCGGACAGGGAGCGCGGCGCGTAGCCGGGTCGCTTCCACAACTTCGGAAGGGGGACTCGGCGGTCTGATGGGCGCCTTCCACTCCGAAGTTGTGGAAGGCGCGCAGGTCACCGGGCTGAGGCCCGGGCTGCCGCGTCGGCGGGCGCGAGGTACTCGCCCGAGCGCTCGACCTCGTGCACGAGGGCGACGAGGGCGGCGTTCACCGGGGTCGGGACGCCGAGCGAGGCGCCGAGAGCGACGACCGCGCCGTTGATCTGATCGACCTCGGTCGTGCGGCCGCGGCGGATGCTCTGCAGCATCGACGCGGGGTTGGGCACGTCGCCCATTCCGGCGGCGAGGGCGCGGGCGAGCTCTGCGGCGGCCGCCGTGCCGCCGGTGCGGATGCGCGCCACGGCCTCCGCATCCACCCCACCGATTCGGCCCCACGCGACCCCCGCCGCGTCGCCCACCGCGACCGTCTCGACCATGCCGCGCACGAGCACGTCGCGCAGGACGGGGTCGGCGACGGTCTGCTGCACGCTGCGTCCGGTGATGGCGGGCAGCGCGTTGACCTGGTTGACGAGCAGCTTCGTGAACTGGGCGCCGCGGATGTCGGGGGCGAGCACGAGTTCGGCGGTGCCGCCGGGTGCGCCGTTGCCGGGCAGTGCGCTTCGCAGCAGCGGCTTGGCGACGGCGACCGCTGTGGGGTCGCCGCCGAGGGTGAGGCCGTTCGGTCCGGTGACGGTGATGCGCCCGGGGCCGGTGAGGCTCACGGCGAAGAGCGCCAGGCCGATCGCGACGGGGGAGTGCGGCAGGGCATCCCGCACCGCCTGTTCGCCGCCGAGCCCGTTCTGCAGCACGAGCACGGGGGTTCCGTCGTGAGCCGCCCACGGGGCGAGGGCATCGGCCGAGTCGTGGGCCTTCGTCGCGAGGACGAGCAGGTCGACCGTCTCGTTCGGGATGCTGCGCACGAGCTCGACCGTCTCGACCCACTCGCCCCAGCCGCCGTCGACGTGCAGCCCGGCCGCGGCGATGGCAGCGGCGTGCTCGCCGCGCGCGGTCACGAGCACCTCGTGCCCCGCGCGCGCGGCCAGTGCGGCCACAAGTCCGCCGACCGCGCCCGCTCCGATGACCGCGATGCGCATGCCCGCCAGCCTAAGCGCGTGGGCCGCGGCATCCGAGCGGCCCGCGCCCGCTAGCGTGGAGTCGTGCCCACCGGACTGCTGCTCGTCGACAAGCCGCAGGGTCTCACGAGCCACGACGTCGTCGCCCGAGCGCGGCGCGCCCTCGGCACCCGCAAGGTCGGCCACGCCGGCACGCTCGACCCGATGGCGACGGGTCTGCTCACGCTCGGAGCCGGCCCGGCCACGCGCCTGCTCACCTACTTGGTGGGCCTCGACAAGACCTACGAGACGACCATGCGGCTCGGTGCCGCGACGACGACCGACGATGCCGAGGGTGAGACGGTCAGCACGGCCGACCCGGCGGCCGTCGCGGCGGTGACCGACGAGGCGCTCGCGGCGGGCATCCGGGCCCTGACTGGCGAGATACACCAGCGGCCCAGCTCTGTGAGCGCGATCAAGGTCGACGGGCGTCGCGCCTACGACCGCGTGCGCGCCGGCGAAGAGGTCGAGCTCGCATCCCGTCGCGTCACGATCAGCGCGTTCGAGGTACTTGCGGTTCGGCGCACTGCCGCCGCGATCGAGGTGGATGCCCGCATCGACTGCAGTTCGGGCACCTACATCCGCGCCCTCGCCCGCGACCTCGGGGCGGCCCTCGGTATCGGCGGGCACCTCACGGCGCTGCGGCGCACGCGCGTGGGGCCGTTCGCGGTCGCCGATGCCGTGAGCCTCGAGGCGCTGGCCGAGCAGGGCGCGAGTCTGCTCGCGAGCCCCGCGGAGGTTGCCGAACGACTGTTCCCGGTGCTCGAGGTCGACGCCGCACAGGCCCGCGACCTCGGGCACGGCAAGCTGCTGAGCCTGCCGGGCGGCGTTGAAGGGCACGGCGCCGACGCCGAGCCGGTCGCCGCGATCGAGCGCGCTGCGCAGAGCGGGCATCCCGACCGTCTCGTGGCCCTCATCAGCGTTCGTCAGGGGCGCGGTCGTACGCTGGTCGGGTTCCCGCCCGACCCCTCACCCGCGTCAGCCCAGGAGGCCCGCCCGTGATCGAGTGGTTCACCACGATCGCTATCATCGTCTCGGTCATCGCCGGGCTCATCGCCCTCGTGCTCGGTGGCATCGGCCGCACGCCCGACGACTGCAGCGTGCTGGCGACGGCCGCCGTCGCGCTCGTGCTCATCGTGCAGATCGTCATCGGCATCGTGGCGCCGTTCGTCGGCAACGAGCCGACCGGCGACATCGTCGAGTGGTGGATCTACCTCGTGACCGCGCTCGTCCTCCCGGTCGCCGCGATCGTCTGGGCCCTCGTCGACCGCACGCGCTGGGCGACCGTCGTCATGGGCGTCGCGTCGCTCGCGGTCGCCGTGATGCTGTTCCGCATGAACCAAATCTGGTTCGTTCAGGGTGTCGCTCTCGTCAGCTAGAGCCCGTCGATCGCCGCGAGCACTTCGTCCAGCGACCCGGCCAGGTCGGCAACCACGAGCACCGCGCCCGTCTCGCGCAGGTCGTCGACCGTGAACACGCCCGTCGCGACGCCGATGAACGGCATGCCGGCGGCGGCGGCGGCTTCGTCGTCGCGCGGGGTGTCGCCGACGATGACGAGGGTCTCGTCGGGCAATGCTGCGCGCGCCGCGCGGGTGATCTCGCTGCGGTCGCGGGCCGTCGCTCCGAAGAATGAGCGATCCCAGTCGAACCACTCCGGCCCGAGCCCGGCGCCCTCGAGCTTGACGCGAGCACGCACGAGCGAGTTGCCCGTCAGCAGCGCGTTGTGCCAGCCGCGGGCGGCGACCGCGGTGAGGGCATCCACGACCCCCGGAGCGGGCTCGCGCCGATCGCCCGCCTGCGCCCGCTCGATCGAGAGCTCGTCGAGAGCGTGGCGGGCGCGCTCGTGCCACGCGTCGTCGTAGCCGAAGTGAGCCAGGATCTCGCTGAGGATCAGCCCATCGGGCTTGCCGTGCGTGCGCGGCAGGGGCGGGTGCAGCTCGCGGCCCACGGTGCGCTCGACGGCCGTGTGGTACAGCTCGCCGCCGCCCGTGTAGCTGTTGAGCAGCAGGGTTCCGTCGACGTCCCAGAGGATGGTGGTGGTCACCCGTCAACACTGCCAGACCGCTATGGTCGACGCGGACTGCGACAATGAGCGGGTGCCCAGCGCTCTGCCCCTCGCCGACCCGGCGCCCAATGACGGGATGCTGCCGCCGAGCGTCATCGTCGGCGCCGAGCACCGCGACCTCGGGGTGTACCTGCACGTGCCGTTCTGCCGCGTGCGCTGCGGCTACTGCGACTTCAACACCTACACGTCCGACGAGATCCGCGGGGTGAAGCAGAGCGACTTCGCCGACCAGGCGATCGCCGAGGTCGGGCTCGCCGCGCGCGTGCTGCGCGACAGCGGCCTGCCGCCGCGGCCGGTGAGCACGGTGTTCTTCGGCGGCGGCACCCCGACGCTGCTGCCGACCGACGACCTCGCCCGCATGCTCGCCGCCGTGCGCGACACCTTCACGCTCGCCCCCGAAGTCGAGGTCACGACCGAGGCGAACCCCGACTCGATCGACGCCGCCGGGCTCGAACGCCTCGCCGCCGCAGGGTTCACCCGCGTGAGCGTCGGCATGCAGTCGGAGGTGCCGCACGTGCTCGCCGTGCTCGAGCGCACGCACGACCCCGAGAACGTGCCGCGCGTTGTGCAGGCGGCGAAGGATGCGGGGCTCCAGGTGAGCCTTGACCTCATCTACGGCACGCCCGGCGAGTCGGCCGACGACTGGGCGCGCAGCCTCGACGCCGCTCTCGCGTGCGAGCCCGACCACCTCAGTGCCTACGCCCTCATCGTTGAGGAGGGCACGAAGCTCGCCCGCCAGATCGCGCGCGGCGAGGTGCCGCCCGTCGACGACGACCTGCACGCCGCGTTTTACGAGGCGGCGGATGCCCAGCTCACGGCCGCCGGCTACCACTGGTACGAGGTCAGCAACTGGGCGCGCGGCACCGGGCCCGCCTCAGCGGCGGCCGCCACCTCGAACCGCTCGCGCCACAACCGGGCCTACTGGCTCGGCCACGACTGGTGGGGTATCGGCCCCGGCGCGCACAGCCACGTCGGCGGCGTGCGCTGGTGGAACGTCAAGCATCCCGCCGCCTACGCCCAGCGCCTCGCGGCGGGCGTGAGCCCGGCCGCGGGGCGCGAGACGCTCGACGCCGAGACGCGCCGCGTCGAACGTGTGATGCTGCAGACCCGACTCGTCGAGGGCCTGCCGACGGATGCTCTCACCCCGCTCGGTCGCCGCGCGGTCGCCCAGCTCATCGCTGACGAGCTGGTCGAGCCGGGGCCCGCGCTGCGCGGCACCGTGGTGCTCACGTTGCGCGGGCGCCTGCTCGCCGATGCGGTCGTGCGGCGGCTACTGCCCGACTGACTGTCGTTACTTCAGGAACGTGATCGTCAAGGGGTAGGTGTAGGCCTCGCCACGGTTTGCCGTGACGGCGGCGATGATCGAGAAGACGAGAACGAGGATTCCGACCGCGAAGAGGATGAAGAAGCCAATAAACACGATTGTCGTGACGAAGCCGATCGCCGAGGCGATCACCATCGTCAGCTGGAAGTTGAGCGCCGTGGCGGTGTGCCCACGCACGAACGGCCCGCGGTCTTTCAGCAAGAGGTAACCCAGTAGCGCGGGGATGAAGCCGAAGAATATGCCGCCGACATGGACAAGGGTCGACCACAGCTTCTCGTCGCCGGGGCTCATCGGCTGCGGGGTCGAGGCGTAGGGGTTGGTGGGCGGCGGGGTCATGGGGGGCTGGTCGCTCATGTCGTCATTAAACACCCGCGGGCCCCGACCGGAATGGTCGGGGCCCGCGGGTCGTGACGGTGCGCGTTACTTGATGAGGCGCAGGCTGACCGGGTAGCGGTAGGCCGTGCCGTCTTTCGCCTTGGTGAAGCCCATGATGCTCCAGATGAGCGAGAGCACCCAGAGGCCGAGCGGCAGAATCCAGCCGATGAAGCCCCAGATGCCGAAGGTCACCGCGGTCAGAACCGAGTTCACGATAAGAATCGCGATCTGGCCGATGAGCACGGCGATCTGGAAGTTCAGCGCCTCCTTGGCTTCCTGGTTCGTGAACGAACCGCGGTCTTTGAAGATGAGCCAGATGATGAGGGCGGGCAGGATGCCGATGATGCCGCCGAGGTGGGCGAACGAGGCCCACTGGCGGTCTTCCGCCTCCGAGAGCGGGGCGGCCGGAGTGGGGGCAGCGGGGGGCGGAGTCTGGTCAGACATGGGCACAGCCTTTCGATGTTCCTAGAACGGACGGATGGGTCCCGGGGTGGAGCACGAGGCAAACCTAGCGCCGAGCATCCGCCGTGGCAATGATTCCGCGCCGGAACGTCGGGGGTAGAATTTGCAGTCCGCAAGAGCGAGTGCCAGCGAGACAGCGAGGGGAGTCGGAGCCATGGTTTCGGATCGCGCCCTCCACGTGCTGCGTGCCATCGTGCTCGACTACGTCGAGTCGCGCGAGCCGGTTGGGTCGAAAGCGATCGTTGACCGTCATCAATTCGGCGTGTCGGCCGCGACCATCCGCAATGACATGGCCCTTCTGGAGGAAGAGGAGCTGATCACCGCTCCGCACACGTCCTCGGGCCGGGTTCCAACCGACAAGGGCTATCGGGTTTTCGTCGACCAGTTCGCCGACCTTCGCCCGCTGAGTGCCGCGCAACGTCAGGCGATCGCAGCGTTTCTTGACCAGTCGGTCGACCTCGACGATGTCTTTGCCCGCACAGTGCGGTTGCTCTCGCACCTCACCAACCAGGTCGCTCTCGTGCAGTACCCCACCCTCGGCAACGCCCGTGTGCGGCACATCGAGCTCGTGCCCATGACGTCCACGCGCCTCATGACGGTCTTCATCACCGACGGCGGCCGGGTCGATCAGCGCATCATTGAGTTGCCGGTCGAGGCCGATGACACCTTCGTGGGCGAACTTCGGGCGAAGCTCAACGCGGCTCTTGCCGGACAAGCGTTGACGGAGGTTCCTGAGTTGGCAGCGCGCCTCACCGATCGGTTCGCTCCCGATCGGGAGAGTGTCGTCGCCGTTATCGCCGACGCCCTCGTCGGGCACGTGGATGCGCAACGCACCGACCGACTCGTCATGGCGGGCGCGGCGAACCTCGTGCGCACGGAGGGCGACTTTGCGGGCAGTGTGTATCCCGTTCTCGAAGCGCTGGAAGAACAGGTGACCTTGCTCAAGCTGTTCAGCGAAATGCAGGTCGACGAGAGCGGGGTCACCACGCGAATCGGCCGCGAAAATGACGAGGCCTTGAAGGAAACCGCGGTGGTCACCAGCGCATACCATGTCGGCGCCGACAGCAGCGCCAAACTCGGGGTGCTCGGCCCGACCCGCATGGACTATTCGAACAACATGGCAGCAGTGCGCGCCGTCGCCCGGTACGTGTCGCGACTGCTCGGTGAGGAATAAGTGGCAGACCATTACGAGGTGCTCGGGGTTGACCGACAGGCGAGCGCCGACGACATCAAGAAGGCCTACCGGCGACTGGCGCGCGAGTTGCACCCTGACGTCAACCCGAGTGCCGACGCGGCCGACCGGTTCAAGCAGGTCACGCACGCCTACGACGTGCTGAGCGACCCGCAGCAGCGGCAGCAGTACGACCTGGGCGGGTCGGGCGGCTTCGGCGGAGCGGGAAACTTCGGCGGCTTCGGTGACATTTTCGAGACGTTCTTCGGCGGCGCCCAGCAGCAGCGTGGGCCGCGCAGCCGCCGCGAGCGCGGGCAAGACGCCCTACTGCGCGTCGAGGTCGATCTCGACGAGATCGTCTTCGGCACGACCCGCACGATCGAGGTCGACACCGCGATCCTCTGCAGCACCTGCGAGGGCTCGTGTTGTTCGCCGGGTACGAGCCCGCAGACCTGCGACATCTGCCGCGGCTCGGGGCAGATCCAGCGCACCGTGCGCAGCCTGCTCGGCAATGTCATGACATCAAGCCCCTGCGGCACGTGCCGCGGATACGGCACGGTCATTCCGAGCCCCTGCCCGACCTGTGCTGGCCAGGGTCGGGTGCGAGCTCGCCGGTCTATTCCCGTCGACATTCCGGCGGGCGTCGACACCGGCGTGCGCATCCAACTGTCAGGCCAGGGTGAGGTGGGCCCGGCCGGTGGAGCCAATGGCGATCTCTACCTCGAGATCAAGGTCAAGACGCACGATACGTTCAGCCGCAGCGGCGACGACCTGCTCGCCACGGTCGAAGTGCAGATGACCGACGCCATTCTCGGCACCACCGTGACCCTGCCCGGACTCGACGGAGACGTCGCTGTCGAGATCAAGCCCGGCACCCAGAGCGCCGAGATCATCACCATCAAAGAGCGCGGCATCACTCGACTCCGGGGCTCTGGCCGGGGCGACCTCAAGGTCGGAGTCCAGGTGGTCACCCCCGTGCGACTCAACAGCAAAGAGACCGAGCTGATTCGGCAGTTCGCGGCCAGTCGCCGTCCCGTACCGCCGCAGTTCTCGACCTTCCAGCAGGGCATCTTCGCCAAACTGCGCGACCGCTTCCTCAACCTCTAGCGACCGCTCGTGGCGCACTTCTACCTCGACGACACGCTCGCTCTGCAGCTGGCCTCCGCCGAGGCAGGAGCGGGTGAGCCTGTCGTGCACCTGCGCGGCTCCGATGCGCGGCACGCGGCAACCGTCGCGCGCGTGCGCGCCGGCGAGCACCTCCGGCTGGGCGACGGGGCCGGGCTCGTCGTGCACGGGGTTGTCGCGAGCGTCGAGCCGGGCGACGTCGCGCTCGCCGTTGATCGGGTCGAGCGGTACGAGCGGCCGAGCCCGAGCATCCACCTCGTGCAGGCGCTCGCCAAGGGCGACCGCGACGAGCTCGCCGTGCAGGCGGCCACCGAACTGGGCGTCGACAGCATCGTGCCGTGGCAGGCGGCACGCAGCGTCTCGCGGTGGGATTCCGCCAAGGCCACGAAGGGTCGTGAGCGCTGGCAGACGATTGCGCGCGAGGCGACCAAGCAATCGCTACGGCCGTGGATGCCCACGGTCGAGCTCCTCGCGACGACCGCTGATCTGGCGGCGCGGGCCACCACCTCAACCGTGCTCGTGCTTGACCCGACTGCCGAACATGCCCTCACCGGGCTCGATGCCACGGCGCTCGCGCTCAGCGACGTGCTCGTCGTCGTCGGGCCCGAGGGTGGGGTCGCCCCCGAAGAGTTGCAGCGGCTCGTCGCGGGCGGAGCCCGCGCCGTGCGGCTCGGCGCCAGCGTGCTGCGTACCTCGACGGCGGGTCCCGCCGCGATCGCGGTGCTCTCCGTCCTCCTCGGCCGCTGGTGAGCGGCCTGGTGCAACACTCGGCCGCTGGTAAGCGGCCCGCTCTAGACTCGTCACCATGACCACGCCCGAGCCGTCGATCTTCAGTCGCATCATCGCGCGCGAGATTCCGGCCGACATCGTGCACGAGACCGACACGGTGATTGCCTTTCGTGACATCGCGCCGAAGGCTCCCGTGCATCTGCTTGTCGTGCCGAAGACTCCGCGCTATCGCGATGTTGCCGAACTCGCCGCGGGTGACCCCGCCCTGCTCGCCGACGTCGTCGCGACCGCTCACCAGCTCGCCAACGAGCACGCCGACGGGCACTTCCGGCTCGTCTTCAACACCGGCGCAAACGCCGGGCAGACCGTCTTCCACGTGCACGCTCATGTGCTCGCGGGGGGCCTGACCGAGGGAAGCCTTGCCCACTGACGATTCCGCGCGCACGCCGCGCGCTCACGAGCACCTGGACGTTGACGGCATCGCGATGGTGCGACTGCTCGGCCCACAGGATCGCCTGCTCACGACGCTCGAGAAGCAGTACCCGCTGGTCGACGTGCACGTGCGCGGCAACCAGATCTCCCTGGAGGGCGACCCCGCCCAGGTCGCCGCAGCGAAGCGGCTGATCGACGAACTTCTCGTCATGGTGCGTGGCGGGCAGGAGCTCGGCGAGGTCGAGGTGGCCAGCTCGGCGCGCATCATCGACCAGGGGCAGGGCAGCCCTGCGGAGGTGCTGAGCCAGGCCATTCTGACGAGCCGCGGCAAGAGCATCCGGCCCAAGACGCTCGGCCAGAAGGCCTACGTCGACGCGATCGATCACCACACGATCGTGTTCGGCATCGGCCCGGCCGGCACGGGCAAGACCTACCTTGCGATGGCGAAAGCCGTGCAGGCGCTGCAGCGCAAGGAGGTCGACCGCATCATTCTGACGCGACCGGCCGTCGAGGCGGGGGAGCGGCTGGGCTTCCTGCCCGGCACCCTGACCGACAAGATCGACCCGTACCTGCGGCCCCTCTATGACGCCCTCAACGAGATGATGGACCCAGAGCTCGTGCCGAAGCTACTGGCGACCGGCGTTGTCGAGGTCGCACCGCTCGCCTATATGCGCGGTCGCACGCTCAACAACTCGTTCATCGTGCTGGATGAGGCGCAAAACACGACGCCCGAGCAGATGAAAATGTTCCTCACCCGCCTCGGTTTCGGTTCGACCATGGTCGTCACCGGTGACATCACCCAGATCGACCTTCCGACCGGCGCGAGCGGCCTTCAGCTGGTCACGCGCGTCCTCGACGGTATCGACGACATCCACTTCGCGCGGCTGACCTCCGACGACGTGGTGCGGCACTCACTTGTTGGCCGCATCGTGGATGCGTACACGAAGTACGACGCCGAGCAGCAAGCTCGCCGCCACGCGCGCGAGAACGGACTGCCCGACCCGGTCGTCGGTGCAAACCGCGAAGAGCGGCGGCGCGGGCTGCCGCGCGATCGGCAACCGCGGCGACCGCGGCCCGGAGCGGGAGGGCGCTGAGCATGGCTGTTGAGATCAACAACGAGTCCGGCATCCCTGTCGATGAGTCGGCCCTGCAGCGCCTCGCCCTGCACGCCTTCGACCACCTCAACGTGCACCGCGACGCCGAGCTCGCCATCGTGCTGGTCGACGAGGCCGCGATCGAGCAGCTGCACGTGCAGTGGATGGACGAGCCCGGCCCCACCGACGTGCTGAGCTTCCCCATGGACGAGCTGCGCCCCGGTAGTGACGACGAACCGACGCCGCCAGGGCTGCTCGGCGACATTGTGCTGTGCCCGCAAGTGGCGATTCAGCAGGCGAAAACGGCCGGGCACTCGACACAGGACGAACTGCTGATGCTGACCACCCACGGCATCCTGCACCTCCTCGGATTCGACCATGCCGAGCCCGACGATGAGAAGGAAATGTTCGGCATTCAGCGCGACATCCTGGTGGGCTTTGCCCTCGATGAACGCAGGCGCAGCCGGTGACGGCGACCATCCTTTTCTTCCTCGTCGCCCTGCTGCTCGTCGCGATCGGCGGGTTGTTTGCCTCGCTTGATGCAGCGCTCGGCGTCGTGAGCCGCATCGAGTTGGTCGACATCGCCACGACCCGCAAACGGCCGAAGCGACTGCACGCGGTCGCCGCCGACGTCGGCGCGCACGTCAACGCTCTCAACTTCCTCCGCATCGTCGCCGAAACGATCGCCGCCGTCCTCGTCACCATCGGTTTCGCCACCCTGATCGACGAATGGTGGTGGGTGCTCCTGATCAGCGCGGGCATCATGATCGGCGTCTCGTTCATCCTCGTCGGGTCGAGCCCGCGCTCCGTCGGTCGGGCCCACCCGCGCGCCATGATCGGTACGTTCGACGGGCTGATCCGCGCGGTGCGCGTGATCACCGGGCCGCTGGCGGATGCCCTCGTCGCGCTCGGCAACCGCGTCACGCCCGGCCGGCCCTCCAGCGCGAGTTTTTCGAGTGAAGAGCAGCTGTTGAGCATGGTCGATGAGGCCACCGAGCTCGACGTGCTCGAAGAAGAAGACCGCGAGCTCATCCACTCGATCTTCGAGTTCAACGACACCATCGTGCGCGAAGTCATGGTGCCGCGCACCGACATGGTTGTGCTCGAACAGGGGGCGACCGTCGGTGAAGCGATGGCGCTCTTCTTGCGCACTGGTCTCTCCCGCGTTCCGCTCGTGGGCGAGGACACCGACGAGGTGCTCGGGGTTGTCTACCTGCGCGATGCCGCTCGGCTCACCGTTGAGCACCCAGCCGATGCCGCGGCCGCGCCTGTCGACAGTATCGCGCGGCCAGCGCTGTTCATCCCCGAGTCGAAGAAGGCTGATGACGCCCTGCGCCAGTTGCAACTCGAGTCGAACCACCTCGCACTCGTGGTCGACGAATACGGCGGTATCGCGGGTCTCGTCACCATGGAAGACCTCATCGAAGAGCTGGTCGGCGAGATCTCGGACGAGCACGACCGCGACACGCCCGACAGCGAGCGGCTCGACGACCACCGCTACCGGGTGAACGCGCGCATGCCGGTCGACGAGCTCGGCGACCTGTTCGGAATCGAGCTTGACGATGACGACGTCGACACGGTCGGGGGTCTTCTCGCCAAGCACCTCGGCCGCCTGCCGGTGCGCGGGTCGACCGTCACGGTCGACGGCCTGCACCTCACCGCCGAGCGCACCGAGGGCCGCCGCAAGCAGGTCGTCACCGTGATCGTCGAGGCCGATCAGGCCCTCGTGGATGCTCGCATCGCGTTCGCCGGAGACCGCGAGCCGGCGGGCTCCCGCGATGCCGAGGGTGACGGGTGAGCGACGGCACACCGCGCGGCGGGGAGGCCGCGCCCGCGGAGGAGCCCTTCCGCGCCGGGTTCGTCACCTTCGTCGGGCGGCCGAACGTCGGAAAGTCGACGCTCACCAACGCGCTCGTCGGCGAGAAGGTCGCGATCACGAGCTCGAAACCGCAGACCACGCGGCGGGCGATTCGGGGCATCGTGCATCGAGCATCCGGACAATTGATCGTCGTCGATACGCCGGGCATGCACCGCCCGCGCACGCTGCTTGGCGAGCGGCTCAACGCGGTCGTGCAGGAGACCCTCGGTGACGTCGACGTCATTGGCTTCTGTGTGCCCGCCAATGAGCCGATCGGGCCGGGGGACCGGTACATCAACGAGCAGCTCGACACGGTGGGTCGCGTGAAGAAGGTGGCGATCGTCACGAAGACCGACGCGACCGGCCCGACTCGGGTGGCCGAACAGCTGCTCGCGGTGTCGGAGCTGCGCGAGTGGGATCTCGTGATCCCGCTCTCGGCGCTCACCGGCGACCAGGTCGACCTCCTCGCCGAGCAGCTCATCGCGCTCATGCCCGAATCGCCCCCGCTGTACGAGGCTGACGCGGTGACTGATGAGTCGACCGAAGACCGCGTCGCCGAGCTGATTCGCGAGGCAGCGCTCGAGGGCGTCAGTGACGAGCTGCCGCACTCGCTCGCCGTGACCATCGACGAGATGAACACCCGCGACAACGGCCTTGTCGAGATCTACGCCAACGTCTGGGTCGAGCGCGACAGTCAGAAGGGCATTGTCATCGGGCACCGCGGCGCGCGCCTCGGCGAGGTCGGAGCCCGCGCCCGCGTCGGCATCGAGCAGCTGCTCGGCGCGCGCGTCTTCCTCAAGCTACACGTGAAGGTCGCCAAAGAGTGGCAGCGCGACCCGAAGCAGCTCGGCAAGCTCGGCTTCTAGGGTCGTGCCGGGTCGGGCCCCGTGCGGCACACCTCGGGGTGGCGGGCCGCGCGCCCTCGCCGCCGTCCTGTTGTCGTTCCCGCCGACAGTTTGGCGCAACACCCCGGGGCGAGATGCTGCAGCGCGGCGTGTTCCGTGCCGGTGTCGGCATGCCAGACACGTCCGCCTTGTTCGCGGCCGCTCGTGCCACGCTCAGCGGCGGGGCAGCAGCCCGTGGTCGTGGGCGTAGAGCACCACCTGCACGCGGTCGCGCAGGCCGAGCTTCGCGAGGATGCGGCCGACGTGCGACTTCACCGTCGCCTCGGTCACGAACTCGCGGGTGGCGATCTCGGCGTTGCTGAGGCCCTCGGCGACGGCGGTGAAGATCTCGCGCTCGCGCTTGCTGAGGGAGGGCAGCGCCGCGTCGCGCGCCGCCGAGAGCTCGGCGGGCGTGCGGGCGCGGCGAGCATCCACCGCACCGGGAGCCACGTGCGCGAGCAGGTCGGCGATCGCGCCGGGCGCCACGACCGCCTGCCCGCCGTGCACGGCACGGATGGCCGCGAGCAGAAACTCGGGCTCGGCATCCTTCAGCAGGAAGCCGCTCGCTCCCGCGCGGATCGCCCGCAGGGCCGCGTCGTCGAGGTCAAACGTGGTCAGCACAATGACGCGCGGCGGGGTGCGCTCCGCCTCGGAGGCCGATCGCAGGATGCTCGCCGTTCCCGCGATGCCGTCGGCGTTCGGCATCCGGATGTCCATGAGCACCACGTCGGGCAGCGTCTCGGCGGCGACGACCGCGGCCTGCTCGCCGTCGCCGGCCTCGCCGACCACGGTGAGGTCAGGCTGCGAGTCGACGAGCATGCGCACCCCACGCCGGAACAGCGGCTGGTCGTCGACGAGCAGCACCCGGATCGCGCTCACGCGAGCGCCTCGGCCAACTCGGGCTCGAACGGCAGCCGCGCGCGCACGCGGAACACCGCGCCCTCGTGCACGCTCAGCTCGCCACCGGCGAGGGATGCCCGCTCGCGCATCCCGTCGATGCCGTGCCCCCGTTCCGTGGTTTCGCGAGTCTCCGTACCGTCATACCCCGCGGGCGCCGTGTTGGTCACCACGAGGTCGACGGCCTGCTCGCCCCACTCGAGCTCGAGGGTCGCGGCCCCGTCGCCGTGCCGGAGCGCGTTCGTGAGCGACTCCTGCACGATGCGGTAGAGCGCGAGCTCGCGCGCCTCGGTCAGGTGCCCGCGGTCGCCGAACTCGCGCACCTCGAGCGCGAGACCGGAGTCGCGCATCGAGGCGAGCAGCGCGTCGAGGTCGTCGAGCCCCGGCTGCGGCCCGGCCTCTTGCGTGTGCCGCAGTTCAGTGAGCAGCACGCGCACGTCGGCGAGGGCATCCCGCGCGGTCTGCGCGATCGTCTCGAAGGACTCGGCCGCGGCGGGGGAGTCGCCCGCCGTCGCGTACCGCGCCCCATCGGCCTGCGCGATCACGACGGTGAGCGAGTGCGCGACGATGTCGTGCACGTCGCGCGCGACCCGCGTGCGCTCGGCCTCGAGGTCGGCGCGCGTGAGGGCCGCGTCGCGCTGCGTGCTGACCGTCGCGACGGTCGCGCTGAGCTGGCGCCGATTCCGGATGCTCCGCACAAGCTCGCCGAGCACCCACGGCAGAATGGCCACGATCGGCCAGATCATCAGAGCGAGGGCGTCTCGCACGATCGAACCCAGACTCATACCGACCGGTACCCCGCCACCGAACAGTATTGTCACCGCGATGCCCGCCGCGACGAGGACTGACACGACGAATGAGACGCGTCGTGCGAGGGTCGCACCGTACGCGGCCCCTCCGAACACAATGACGACGGCGCCCAGCAGGATGAGCGGCCCCGAGGACGCGCCGATCACTCCGTTGAGGGTGACGCCGAGGGCTGCCGCGAGCAAACCAAACTGAGCCCAACCCGCTCGCACGCGATGCACTGCGACACCGGCACCCACCGCGAGTGCCATGCCCACGTTAACGATCGCGTGCAGGACACCGCCCCACCACTGCTGATTGAGCAGAATGGCGAGTGCGAGCCACGCTCCAAGTGCGATCTCGAGCGGGAAGGCGATGCGCGCGCGGCGCTCGGGCGTGAACCACGTGATGAGTCGATCGAACATGTCCGCCACGGTACGGGCCGCGCGGCCCGCATCCGAGCGAAACTCGCGCCGCTCACCCGAGCGGATGAGCCTTTTCATCCGAAAGGCTGACGGAACAGCATCCCGAACCGCGCTGTCGTCACTTTGCGTCGGAATGTCGTCGCACTCCGACAGAAAGTGACGACACCGCGGGTGGCGCGCTCGCGTTGGCGCGCTCGCAGAACGCGGGTGTACCCTGAAAGCGTGTTCGGCCAGCTCCTTCTTCGCTGCCGCGACGAGGCTTAGACCCATAGCCTCCCTCGTCGCGGAGTTCGTCGTCGGCTAGAGCCTCTCGAATCAGGCCCTTCGAACCAGACCAGCAGGAGCACACCATGGAGAACCGCCAGCAGCCCTCAGGCATGCCGATCCACAAGTACCGCCCGTACCACGAGCAGTTCGCCGTCGACCTGCCCGACCGCACGTGGCCGACGAATCGCATCACCCAGGCCCCGCGCTGGTGTGCCGTCGACCTGCGCGACGGCAACCAGGCCCTCATCGACCCGATGAGCCCCGAACGCAAGCGCATCATGTTCGACCTGCTCGTGCGCATGGGCTACAAGGAGATCGAGGTCGGGTTCCCGTCGGCGAGCCAGACCGACTTCGACTTCGTACGCACGCTCATTGACGAGGACCTCATCCCCGACGACGTCACCATCCAGGTGCTGACGCAGGCGCGCGAGCACCTCATCGCCCGCACCTACGAGTCGATCACGGGTGCCAAGCGCGCCATCGTGCACTTCTACAACTCGACGAGCGCGTTGCAGCGCGAGGTCGTGTTCCGCACCGACGTCGAGGGTGTGAAAGAGATCGCGCTGCAGGGCGCGCGCTGGTGCCAGCAGTACGAGGCGACCGTGCCCGAGACTGAAATCTTCTACGAGTACAGTCCCGAGAGCTACACGGGCACCGAGCTCGCGACGGCGCTCGAGGTCTGCAACGCCGTCATCGAGCAGATCGCGCCGACTCGCGACCGCAAGATCATCATCAACCTGCCCGCGACGGTCGAGATGGCCTCGCCCAACGTCTACGCCGACTCGATCGAGTGGATGAACCGGCACCTGGCCCAGCGGGAGAACGTGATTCTCAGCCTGCACCCGCACAACGACCGCGGCACGGCTGTGGCCGCCGCCGAGCTCGGCTACATGGCCGGCGCCGACCGCATCGAGGGCTGCCTGTTCGGCAACGGCGAGCGCACCGGCAACGTCGACCTCGTCGCGCTCGGCATCAACCTGTTCACGCAGGGCATCGATCCGCACATCGACTTCAGCGACCTCGACGAGATCAAGCGCACCGCCGAGTACTGCAACCAGCTCAAGGTGCACGAGCGCAGCCCCTGGGCCGGCGACCTCGTCTACACGGCCTTCAGCGGCAGCCACCAAGACGCCATCAAGAAGGGCTTCGAGGCGATGGATGCCCGGGCTGCTGCTTCAGGCGTCAGCGTCGATGACCTCGTCTGGGGGGTTCCCTACCTGCCTGTCGACCCGAAAGACCTGGGTCGCACGTACGAGGCGGTCATTCGCGTCAACTCGCAGTCGGGCAAGGGCGGCGTCGCCTACCTGCTCAAGACCGACCACGCGCTCGACCTGCCGCGCAAGCTGCAGATCGAGTTCAGCGGCGTCGTGCAGGCCAAGACCGACGCCGAGGGCGGCGAGGTGACGAGCGCTGAGATCTGGGCGATCTTCCAGGACGAGTATCTGCCCTCGCCCGACCCCGATGCGAAGTGGGGCCGGTTCGAGCTGCTCTCGACCCGCACGTCGTCGGATATGTCCGGTGTCGTGCAGCTCAGTGCGACCCTGCGCGACGGGGAGGAGATCGCCGCGATCGAGTCGACCGGAAACGGGCCAGTCGCGGCGTTCCTCAGCATGATGGAGGGCCAGGGCATCGCCATCCGCCTCTTCGACTACGTCGAGCACGCCCTGTCGGCGGGCGGGGATGCTCACGCCGCCGCGTACGTCGAGCTCGAGGTCAACGGCCGCACGCTGTGGGGTGTCGGCATCGACCCCGACATCTCGACCGCCTCACTGAAGGCGGTCGTGTCGGCGGTCAACCGAGCGATCCGACTCGAGAGCCCCGACCGCGCGCTCGTCAGCGCCGGCTAGAGACTCGCGGGCTACCGACGTCCGCGGCTCGCGCCGGGGATGGGGGAGCGGCGGCGGATGCGCGGCGCTCCGGCCTCGTCGCCGACGACCGGTATCGCCGCTGTCGTCGGGTGAAGATGGATCACACCCGTGGCGGTCGTGACGGTGCGCCCGCGGTCGGCCGCAGACTCCGCATCCGCAGCGCGTCGGCCGCGCCGGGGCAGGACGGGCAGGCTGGGCAGTTTCGGCAACCGTGTGATGGCACGTTGTTCGGGCAGGCTCCAGCCGAACAGCACGGAGGCGATGCGTACGCCGAACGTCAGTGCCACGCCGATCGCGCCCGCGAGCAGCACGTCGACGTCGAACGCCAGCAGTACCGCGATCGAGCCCGCGCCCGCGGCGGCCGCGACCGCGTAGAGCGAGCCGACGTGCATGAGCGCGATCGGCAGGTTCAGCAGCAGGTCGCGCAAGATCGACCCGCCGACCGCGGCGAGCACGCCGACGAACACGGCGGCGACCTCGGGCAGCCCGAGCGCCAGAGCCTTGGTCGTGCCGATCGCGCCGAAGAGGCCGATCGTGAGGGCATCCAGCACGGTGATGAGGCGGCTGAGGCGCGAGAAGACGCGCTCGAGCAGCATGCCGAGCAGCGCCGCCCCGGTCGCCACGACGACGTACCAGTTCGACTGCAGCGGAGCCAGCGGCACATCGAGCAGCAGGTCGCGCAGCAGACCGCCGCCGAAGCCGACGACGATGCCGATGATCGCGACGCCGAGCCAGTCGAGCCGACGGTCGCGGAACTGCGCGGCGAAGAGCGCTCCCTGCAGGGCGCCGATGCCGACGGCGAGCAGGTCGACCCAGAGGGGGATCACGAAGAGGTCGTCCACACGCTCATTCTGGTGGGTGGATGCTCCGCTCGGGCGCCGCGGAGGCGGGGTGTTCGTGTCACGCCAACCCGAAGTGCTAGACTCTGTTCAGGTCAGCGTGACTATTACACGGGAGTTCGAGCGGAAGGAGCATCCATGACCGGCAATGACAGCGGCCTGGGGCTCGCCGTCTCGACCGTCATCTTCGCGTTGCGGGCCGACGCCGCCGGGGCGCCGTCCGTGTGGCTGCCGCTCGTGCGCCGCACGCGCGAGCCGTTCCTCGACCGCTGGGCGCTGCCCGGCGGCATGGTGCGCGTCGACGAGAGCCTCGAGGGCGCGGCGCGGCGCAACCTCGGTGAGACCACGCGCCTCGAACCGACCTACCTCGAGCAGCTCTACGCCTTCGGCGACGTCGACCGGTCGCCCGACCAGCGCATGGTGTCGATCGTCTACTGGGCGCTCGTGCGACCCGACGAGGCCGAGCGCGTGACCCTGGGCGAGAACGTGCAGTGGTTCGCGGCCGACGAGCTGCCCGACCTCGCGTTCGACCACAACCTCATCGTCGACTACGCCCTCTGGCGGCTGCGCACGAAGATGGAGTACTCGCGCATCGCCCACGCCTTCCTCGGCCCGCGGTTCACCCTCGCCGAGCTGCGCGAGGTCTACGAGGCCGTGCTGCGCAAGCCCCTCGACCCCGCCAACTTCCGCCGCCAGATGGAGACGAGCGGCGTCATCGAGCCCACGGGCGAGGTCGTCACGGGCGGCCGCCATCGCCCGCCGCGCCTCTACCGCTACACCGGCGCCGTCGACCTCGTCGACGCCGGACCCCTGAGCCGCCGCGTCCTCGGCGCGACCCGGCCCGATCTGAGGAACTCCGCATGACCACCATCGACGCCTCCGTCGCCACGACCATCCGCCTGATCACGAACGGCCAGGCGCCGGGCGAGACCTGCACCCCCGAGCTCGACAAGGGCCCCTGGCAGTTCGACCCGACCCCCGGCTACGGCCCCGGCTCGTCGATGCACGACGTCATCCCCACCGGCTCGCCGCGCCAGGGCGCCCTGCCCGAGCAGTATCAAGTGGCCTCGAACGACGAGCTGCACGCGCGCATCCGTTCCGCGAAGGAGGCCCTCGGCGACCGCCTCGTGATCCTCGGCCACTTCTACCAGCGCGACGAGGTCGTGCAGCACGCCGACTTCCTCGGCGACTCGTTCCAGCTCGCGAACGCCGCCCTCACGAAGCCCGACGCCGAGTACATCGTGTTCTGCGGCGTGCACTTCATGGCCGAGACGGCCGACATCCTGGCCCGCGATTCGCAGCGCGTCATCCTGCCGAATCTGGCGGCGGGATGCTCGATGGCCGACATGGCCGACATCGACTCGGTGCAAGCGGCGTGGGACGAGCTGCTCTCGGTCTACGGAGCCGAGCCCGACTCGGAGGGACGTGCGCCGATCATCCCCGTGACGTACATGAACTCCTCGGCCGCGCTCAAGGCGTTCTGCGGGGCCAACGGTGGCATCGTGTGCACCTCGTCGAACGCCAAGACGGTGCTTGAGTGGGCGTTCGAGCGCGGGCAGCGGGTGCTGTTCTTCCCCGATCAGCACCTGGGCCGCAACACCGCCAAGGCGATGGGCGTTCCGCTCGATCGCATGCCGATGTGGAACCCGCGGCGCCCGCTGGGTGGGTCGACCCGTGACGAGCTGCTCGACGCGCAGGTCATCCTGTGGCACGGATTCTGCAGCGTGCACAAGCGGTTCACCGTCGAGCAGGTCGCCGCCGCTCGAGAGCAGCACCCCGGGGTGCGGGTCGTCGTGCACCCCGAGTGTCCGATGCCCGTCGTCGACGCCGCCGACGAGGCGGGATCGACCGACTACATCCGCCGCGCGGTCGCCGGCGCGACCGAGCCGACGACCTTCGCCATCGGCACCGAGATCAACATGGTCAACCGTCTCGCCGCCGAGTACCCGCAGCACACGATCTTCTGCCTTGACCCGGTGATCTGCCCGTGCTCGACGATGTACCGCATTCACCCCGGGTACCTCGCCTGGGTGCTCGAGGAGCTCGTTGCCGGTCGCGTCGTGAACGAGATCGTGGTCGACGCCGGTATTCAAGCGGATGCGAAGCTCGCGCTCGAGCGCATGCTCGCCGCGAAGCCCCGCGACTAGGAGCACCTCATGGCCCACATCCTCGTCATCGGCAGCGGCATGGCCGGCCTCGTCGCCGCCCTGCGCGCCGCGCGTCGGCACGACGTCACCATCGTCACGAAAGACGTGCTCACCGCCGGCTCGACTGCCTGGGCGCAGGGCGGCATCGCCGCCGCGGTGTTCCCCGACGACTCGCCCGCGCTGCATGCGCGCGACACGCTCATCGCGGGGGCCGGGCTGAGCGACCCGGCCGCCGTCTCGGTGCTGTGCGAAGAGGGCCCTGCCCGGGTGCACGACCTCGTCCGCCTCGGTGTCGCGTTCGACCCGGCGCCGGGCGCCGTCGCGCCCTTCGACGAGGTGAGCGACTGGGCCCGCGGGCTCGAGGCCGCCCACTCGATCGCGCGCATCCTGCACGCGGGGGGAGACGCCACCGGCCGGGTGATCGAGACGGCCCTGGCCGCCGCCGTGCGCGAGGGGCGCATCCGTGCTCGCGAGTTCGCGCGCGCCGCGTCGTTGATCGTGCGCGACGGCGCGGTGGTGGGGGCGCTCGTCGAGAGCCCGGGGGACGAGCCCGGCACGACACGCGTCGACGAGGTGGCGGCCGACGCGGTCATCATCGCGACCGGCGGCAACGGGCGGCTCTACCGCCACACGACCAACCCGCCGGTCGCGACGGGCGACGGGGTCGTGCTCGCCTACGCGGCGGGTGCGGCGATCGCCGACCTCGAGTTCGTGCAGTTCCACCCCACGGTGCTCGCCGGGGGCGGGCTCGTCTCCGAAGCCGTGCGCGGCGAGGGCGCGACGCTGCTCGACGCCGACGGCCGCCGCTTCATGCTCGACGTCGACCCGCGCGGCGAGCTTGCCCCGCGCGACATCGTCGCCCGCGCCATCGCCCGGCAGATGCGCGCGCAGGGTGGCGCCCCCGTGCTGCTCGACGCGACGATGCTCGGGCGCGACGTGCTGCAGCGGCGCTTCCCGACGATTGATGCCCTCGTGCGCGCCTCGGGCGTCGACTGGGCGGTGTCACCCGTGCCGGTGACGCCCGCGGCCCACTACGCGATGGGCGGCGCCCTCACCGACATGGATGGCCGCACCACCGTGCCCGGACTCTTCGCGGTCGGCGAGGTCGGGTCGACGGGTGTGCACGGGGCCAACCGCCTTGCGTCGAACTCGCTGCTCGAGGCCCTCGTCGTCGGCTGGCGCGCGGGCGACACGGTCGCCGCCGCGGGCTCGGTGCCCGCGCTGCCCCTGCCGTTGCCCGCCCCCGCCCGCGCGCTCGTCTCCACAATTCAGGAGTCGGCAGGCGCCGACCCGCTCGATACCCCCGTGCCGGTCGCGGCGCACGACGCTCCCGACGCTCTGGTGCACGGCCCCGTGCCGTGGACCGCTGACCGACTGCGCGACCGCGCCTGGGAAGCCCTCGGCCTCGAGCGGACGGGCGACGAGATCGCCGAATTCGCCCGAGAACTCGCGGATGCTCACCCCGCCGACGACGAAGCGCACTCGCTGCTCCCGCTCGCGCGCCTGACCGCTTCGGCCGCGCTCGCCCGCACCGAATCACGGGGAGCCCACTGGCGCGACGACTTTCCCGACACCGACCCCGCGCAGCGCGTTCGGCGTGTCGTCGTGCGCCCGTCGGTCGGATCTCCTGAATTGTGGAGGTCGACGGCGGCGGGCGCGGAGGTGTCCGCATGACGCACGATCTGCAGGGCGCGACGCTTGCCGCCGTGACGGCGATCGTCGATCGTGCGCTCGAGGAGGACGCGCCGTGGGGCGACGCGACGAGCGAGGCGGCGATTCCCGCCGAGGCGCGCGCCACTGCTCGAGTCGTGAGCCGCGTCCCCGGCGTGTTCGCGGGCGGCCTCGCGCTCGAGCTCGCCTTCGCACGCGTCGACCCGGCGACCCGGGTCACGCGGCTCGTCGCCGACGGCGACCCGATCGCGCCCGGAACGGTGATCGCCGAGATCTCCGGCACCGCGCGCGCGGTGCTACGCGGCGAGCGGGTCGCGCTCAATCTCAGCCAGCGGCTGAGCGGCATCGCCACCCTCACCCGGCAGTACGTCGACGCGGTCGCGGGGGCGGTCTCCGCATCCGGTCGGCCGGTGCGCATCGCCGACACCCGCAAGACCACGCCGGGGCTGCGCGTTCTCGAGAAGGCGGCCGTACGGGCCGGTGGCGGTCACAACCACCGGCATTCTCTGAGCGACGCCGTGATGCTCAAAGACAATCACCTCGCCGTGCTGCAGCGCGAGGGGCTCGATGTGACCGCGGCGATCCGGGCCGTGCGCGCGCGCATCCCGCACACCATGCACCTCGAGGTCGAGGTCGACCACCTTGACCAACTGCCGGCGGTGATCGCCGCCGAGCCCGACACGATCATGCTCGACAACTTCTCGCTCGACGACCTGCGGGCCGGCGTCGCCCTTATCGCGGGACGCGCGGTCGTTGAAGCCAGTGGCGGCGTCAGCCTCGCGACCGTGCGCGCGATCGCCGAGACCGGCGTCGACGTGATCTCGGTCGGAGCGCTGACCCACAGCGCCGCGGCCCTCGACCTCGGGCTCGACGTCTCGGTCGACGAGTAACGCAGAGCGAGCATCCGTGACCCTCATCGATCTCGATCAGGCGGCGACGACCGCGACGCGGCGGGCGGTGCTCGAGGCGATGTGGCCGTGGCTGACCGGCGAGCACGGCAACCCCTCGTCGACGCACGCGCTCGGGCGGCGGGCGGCCGACGGCCTCGCGGATGCCCGCGCGCGCATCGCCGCGATCGCCGGCGTGCGCCCGGCTCAGGTCGTCCTGACGAGCGGCGGCACCGAGAGCGATAATCTCGCGGTCATCGGCCTGACGCTTGCGGCAATCGAGGCCGGGCGCGACCGTCATGTTGTGGTGAGCGCGATCGAGCATGAGGCGGTGCTCGCCTCAGCCGACTCCCTCGCGCGCTGGCACGGCGTCGAGGTTACGCGCGTGCCCGTCGACGCTGACGGCGTGGTGGATGCGGATGCCGTGCGCGCCGCCCTCCGACCCGGCACCGCGCTCGTGAGCGTGCAGGCCGCCAACAACGAGGTCGGAACCCTGCAGCCCCTCGACGCCGTCGTCGACGCCGCGCACTCCGTCGGTGCCCGCGTGCACACCGATGCCGTGCAGTACGCCGGGTGGTACCCGCTCTTCGAGCTGCCGCCGGTCGACGCCGTGACGATCTCCGGCCACAAGCTCGGCGCCCCTAAGGGCATCGGCGCGCTACTGCTGCCGACCTCTGCACCCGTCCAGCCCGTGATTCACGGCGGCGGGCAGGAGCGCGAGCGCCGTTCGGGCACCGAGAACGTCGCCGGTTCGGTCGGGCTGGCGCGCGCCCTCGAGCTCGCCGAGGATGACCGCGCCGCGCACCCCCTGGCCGAGCTCGAAGCGCAGCGCGACGCGTTCATCGCCGCCGTGCTCGCCGGTGTTCCCGGCGCGCGGCTCACCGGGCACCCCGTGCGTCGCCTGCCCTGCCACGCGTCGTTCGTCGTACCCGGTGTCGGCGGCGAACCGCTGCTGATCGCTCTCGACGACCGCGGCATCCTCGCCTCGAGTGGTTCGGCCTGCGCCGCGGGCCGCGACGAGCCCTCGCCCGTGCTGCTCGCGATGGGTGTCGACCCCGACACTGCCCGCACCGCGATCCGCTTCACCTGGGGCATCTCCACAATTCAGGAGTCGCTCGACACCGCCGCGCGTGAGCTCGCGCAATCGGCGGCCTCTCTGCGCGGGCTGGGCTGAGCATCCACCGTTTCTCCTGAATTGTGGAGACGCCTGAATTGCGGAGACGCCTTAACTCCCGAGACACCTGAATTGTGGAGACGCCGCCGCGCCGCACCGTCGCGGAGGCCCCCGCGCGCGGGATACTGGAGCCGTGCCGACCTACCGTGACGAGATCGTCGTGCTGCGCACCCACAAGCTGGGCGAGGCCGACCGCATCGTCACGATGCTCAGCCGGCAGCACGGCAAGATCCGCGCCGTCGCGAAGGGCGTGCGGCGCACGTCGAGCAAGTTCGGCGCGCGCCTCGAGCCGTTCATGGTCGCCGACGTGCAGCTGTACCAGGGCCGCAGCCTCGACATCGTGCAGCAGGCCGACACGCTCGGCTCCTACGGCGCCGAGATCTCGGGCGACTATGCGCGCTACACGGCCGCCACCGCGATGGTCGAGACGGCCGACAAGCTGACGGGCGACGACGGCGGGGGCATCCAGCAATACCTGCTGTTGGTCGGCGCGCTGCGGTCGCTGGCCCGCGGCGATCATCCGCCGAGCCTGACGCTTGACAGCTACCTGCTGCGGGCGCTGTCAATCGCGGGATGGGCGCCGACCTTCGGCGACTGCGCCGTTACCGGCGCGCCCGGCCCCCACAGTGCCTTCGTGGTGCAGCTCGGAGGCATGGTCGCCGACGAGGTCGCCCCGCCCGGGTCGCCGCGCGTCTCGGACGAGACGCGCGGGCTGCTCGCCGCCCTGCTCACCGGCGACTGGGTCGCGGCCGAGGCGAGCGGGCCGGCTGCGCGCGCTCAGGCCACCGGCATCGTGGCGGCCTACACGCAGTTCCACCTCGAACGTGGGCTGCGGTCGCTGCCGCACGTTGACCGGTCAGAGCCTGTGCCGCGGGCGGCGACGGCGTGAGCATCCTGCCACCGGGCCGCGCGTCCCGCCCCGCCGCCGTCTCCACAATTCAGGAGTTCTGATGGCCAGAGAGCCGCGACACGCCGAGCCGCTGCGTCCGATCGACTGGACGGGCGAGCACCCTCCTGAATTGCGGAGAGAAGCGGTGCCGCAGCACGTCGCCATCGTCATGGACGGCAACGGTCGCTGGGCCAACCGGCAGGGCCTCACGCGCGTCGAGGGCCACCGCGCAGGCGAGGCGAGTCTGCTCGACGTTGTCGCCGGGGCCATCCAGATCGGCGTGCGGCACCTCAGCGTCTACGCGTTCAGCACCGAGAATTGGAGCCGCAGCCCCGACGAAGTGCGGTTCCTCATGGGCTTCAACCGTGAGGTGCTGCGCCGCCGTCGCGACCAGCTCGACGCCTGGAACGTGCGCATCCGCTGGGCCGGGCGTCGCCCGCGCCTCTGGCGCAGCGTCATCAGCGAGCTCGAAGAGGCGCAGGCCCGCACGGCGCGCAACACCGGTCTCACGCTGACGATGTGCGTCAACTACGGGGGTCGCATCGAACTGGTGGATGCGGTGCGCGCCCTTGCCGCCGACGTGCAGTCGGGCCGCCTCGACCCGGCGCGCATCTCCGAGCGCACGATCGCGAAGCACCTCTACGAGCCCGACCAGCCCGACGTCGACCTCTTCGTGCGATCGAGCGGCGAGCAGCGCACGAGCAACTTCCTGCTCTGGCAGAGCGCCTATGCCGAGATGGTGTTCCTCAACACGCTGTGGCCCGACTTTCGCCGCCGCCATTTATGGGCCGCGATCGAGGACTACGCGCAGCGTGACCGCCGCTTCGGCGGGGCGGTGGATGCTCCCACCGCGTAGGCCTCGCGCGAGCTTGGCGGCGCGCGGCTGCGGGCCGCGCCCGAACTAGACTTCTGCCTTACGTGTTACTCGGCCCCGGGCATCCAGCTCGGGCGGAACAGGAGATCCCCACCGTGGCTGCCCCCTCTCGGCTCGACAACGTCATCGCGCTCGCTAAGCGGCGCGGCTTCGTGTTTCAGGCCGGTGAGATTTACGGCGGATCGCGCTCAGCGTGGGACTACGGGCCCCTCGGCGTGGAGCTGAAGGAGAACATCAAGCGACAGTGGTGGCGCGCGATGGTCACCCGTCGTGACGACGTCGTCGGGCTCGACTCGAGCGTCATCCTGCCCAAGCGCGTGTGGGAGGCCTCCGGCCACGTTGAGGTCTTCAGCGACCCGCTCGTGGAGTGCCTGAGCTGCCACAAGCGGTACCGCGCCGACCACCTCGAGGAGGAGTTCGAGGAGAAGAAGGGCCGTGCACCGGTCGGTGGGCTCGCTGAGGTGGCGTGCGCGAACTGCGGCACGCGCGGGCAGTGGACCGAGCCAAAGGAGTTCTCGGGCCTGCTCAAGACCTACCTCGGCCCGGTCGACGACGAGTCGGGCCTGCACTACCTGCGCCCGGAGACCGCGCAGGGCATCTTCGTCAACTTCGCCAACGTGTTGAACGCCGCGCGCATGAAACCGCCGTTCGGCATCGGGCAAATCGGCAAGTCGTTCCGCAACGAAATCACGCCCGGCAACTTCATCTTCCGCACGCGCGAGTTCGAGCAGATGGAGATGGAGTTCTTCGTCGAGCCGGGTACCGACGAGGAATGGCACCAGTACTGGATCGACACGCGCCTGCAGTGGTACATCGATCTCGGTGTGAATCCCGACAACCTGCGGCTCTACGAGCACCCGGCCGAGAAGCTCTCGCACTACTCGAAGCGCACCGTCGACATTGAGTACCGCTTCGGCTTCTCGGGTTCGGAATTCGGCGAGCTCGAGGGCATCGCCAACCGCACCGACTTTGACCTCTCGACCCACTCGCAGCATTCCGGTGTCGACCTCTCGTACTTCGACCAGAGCAAGGAGGAGCGCTGGACGCCGTACGTCATCGAGCCGGCAGCCGGTCTCACGCGCTCGCTCATGGCCTTCCTCGTTGACGCGTATTTCGAAGATGAGGCGCCCAACACGAAGGGTGGCGTCGACAAGCGCACCGTGCTGCGCCTCGACCGGCGACTGGCTCCGGTGAAAGCAGCTGTGCTGCCGCTGTCGCGCAACGAACAGCTCTCGCCCGTCGCGCGCGAGTTGGCCGACCGCCTGCGCCAGCAATGGAACGTCGACTTCGACGACGCCGGGGCGATCGGCCGCCGCTACCGCCGCCAAGACGAAATCGGCACGCCGTTCTGCGTCACGGTTGACTTCGACACCCTTGACGATCAGGCGGTGACCGTGCGCGAGCGCGACACGATGGCGCAAGAGCGCATTCCGCTCGAGGCCCTCGAGGGCTACCTGGCCGGACAGCTGCTGGGCGCTTAGCCGCGCTGCCCTCGCCGCCCGCCCCCCAACCCGCGTCTCACGAGCCGCCCGCCCCCAACCCGCGTCGGTCTCCACAATTCAGGAGTCGCGGCGCCCGGGAGGGCATCCACGGCCCCTCGTCGGTGTGTCGGCCCCGCTCGCCAAGCCCGTCTCCTGATTTGTGGAGGCGAGCGCGGGTGTGGCCTCCCTCACAGGGGGCCGGCCGGGCTGCGGCACGCGCGGGAGCCGCGCCCGTGGTCAGCAGGGTGCGCGCGCCGGGCATCCTGCGGCGATGGATGCTGCGCACCTCGTCGCTCGTCACGGCGGCGCTCTCGACCGACGCCGGCTGCACGAGCTCGGCGCCACCGACCACGATCTGCGCCGCGCCCTCACGATCGGATCGCTCAACCGCCCGCGACGCGGTTGGTACTCCACCTGGGCTGAGCACGATCCGAGATTCCGGGCGATGCGCGTCGGCGGCCGGCTGGCGGGCATCAGCGCGGTCGCCGCCCTCGGTGGCTGGGTGCTGGGGCGGCATCCGCTCCACGTCGCGGTGCCGACCAACGCCGCCCGCCTGCGCAGTCAGTGGCGACGCGATGTCCGGCGCGCGGATGCTCCCGCAGACGACGTCGTCGTGCACTGGGTCGCTCCGGCGCATGATCGAAGCTCGTCGACCGGCATCGTCGACCTGCCCGAGGCGATCGAGCTCGTCTGCCGCACCGAAACCGCCGAACAGGCGATCGCCGTGCTCGACTGGGTGCGGCGCACGGGCCGGCTCGGTCGCATCGAGCTCGCTGCGCTGCGCGAACGGCTCGGGCCGCTACGGTGGCTCGTCGACGCGAGCGTCGACGACTGCGACTCACTGCCCGAGAGTCTCGCCCGCACGCGCTTGCGCTCCCTCGGCCTGGAGGTGACGACCCAGGTGCGGTTCAGCGAAGGCCTCGAGCGCATCGACCTGGTGGTGGAGGGCACGATCGCCGTCGAGGTCGATGGCGACGAGCACCACCGCGATCGCTTCGAGCCCGATCGCGCCCGCGATCTGGATATTACGGCGTCAGGACTGCACGCGTTGCGTCCGAGCGCCCGGCACGTCTTCACTCGGTGGCCGCGGGTCGAGGCGGCCATCGTGCGCGCGTTGCGCGAGCGCGGCATCCTCGTAGACCTCCACAATTCAGGAGTCGCGCAGGTCGGAAGGCCCGCGACACGCCGTGAGAGCGCACCCCCGGGCCTGCGTCACCGCGGAACTCCTGAATTGTGGAGACATGACCGCGGCGGGTGAGGCGGGAATACCCACAGCGGGGACGCGTTGGGCTCAGTGTGAGCAACCCCATCGACGTGCAGATCTGGTCTGACGTGCAGTGCCCCTGGTGCTACATCGGCAAGCGCAAGTTTGAGGCCGCCGCTCGCGAGTTCGAGCAGCAGGGCGGCACCGTGGCGGTGACCTACCGCAGCTTCGAGCTCGCCCCCGACACCCCGGTCGACTTCGAGGGAACGCCGATCGACTACCTCAGCCAACGCAAGGGCATCAGCCCCGAGCAGGCGCAGCTGATGGTCGACCGCGTTGTCCACATCGCCGCGAGTGTGGGCCTCGAGTATCACTACGACCGCATCCACCAAACGAACACCGTCCTCGCGCACGAGCTGTTGCACTTTGCGAAGGCCTACGGCTTGCAGGTCGAGTTGAAGGAGCGCCTGCTGCGCGCCTACTTCACCGAGGGCGGCCATATCGGCCGCGCCGATGACCTCGCCACCTTCGCCGCAGAGGTCGGGCTCGACCGTGACGCGGCCGCGGCCGCACTCGCCGAGCACACCTACCTCCCGGACGTGAAGGCTGACACGGCGCAAGCGGTCGCGTACGGCATCCAGGGCGTGCCGTTCTTCGTGATCGAGTCGAAGTATGGCATTTCGGGCGCTCAGGAGTCCGCGACCTTCCTGGCGGCGCTGCAGCAGGCTGCCGCCGAGCGCGAGCTGACCCCTTCCGACGCCTCATGACGATGGATGCTGCACCGAAGCCCTTCGCGATGCTCGGCGATCCCGCTGCCGCTGTGTGCGAGGGCGACGCCTGCCTGATGCCTGGCTCCGCCCCCGCTCCCGTCGCCTCCACAATTCAGGAGTAGCGGCCGCCGCAGCCGGTCGACACGCCGTGCGAGCGCTTCCACAGCCCTCGCCGCCCGCCCGTCTCCTGAATTGTGGAGACGAGAAGGGTGCAGAGGCGAGCGAGGGCTCAGGGCGTGGCGACGGGCTCGCTGATGTCGGCGACGACGGCACCGAGGGCCGCGATGAGGTCGTCGGCCTGCACAAACAGCGAGTAGCCGTGCTCACCCGCGCCCATCGAGACGCGCCGCCCGACCATTCCGGCGTCGGCGTAGACCGGCCAGGCGGTCGTCGAGCCCAGGGGCGTGATCGTTCCGCGCTCGTAGCCCGTCGCCTCCAGCGCGGCCTCGGGGGAAGGCAACTGGAGCTTGTTCACGCCGACGAGCGCCCGCAACTTCGGCCAGGCGATCTGTCGGTCGCCGGGGATCAGCGCAAAGAGGAAGGTGCCGTCACGGCGCTTGACGACGAGCGATTTCACGATGTCGGCCGGCGTGATGCCGAGAATAGCCGCCGCCTCCTCGAGCGAGCGGGCTCGCATCCGCTCGACGAACTCGACCTGCAGCCCGCGCGCCGCCGCGTCGGCCGCGACCCGCTCCCGTCCACCCTGCGTCATGCCCCCATTCTGGGCGTTCTAGGCTGAGCCCATGACCCACGGCGCTCCGATCCGCACCGGCATCATCGGCTTCGGCCTCGCGGGGCGGGTGTTCCACGCCCCCTTCCTCGCCACGAACCCGGCGTTCACGATCGCGGCGATCGCCACGAGCGACCCCGATCGGGCCGCCCAGGCGCAAAACGCGCATCCGAGCGCCGAGATCATGAGCACGGATGCCCTGCTCGAGCGCGCCGAAGACCTCGACCTCGTCGTGCTCGCGTCGCCGCCGCACGTGCATCGTGAGCAGGCGGTCGCGGCGCTGGAGGCCGGGGCAGCCGTCGTGATCGATAAGCCGTTCGCGCCGAGCGTTGCCGACGCCGAGGCGATCATCGCTGCGGCCGAGGCCGCGCAGCGCCCGTTGACCGTGTTCCAGAACCGGCGGTGGGACGGTGACTTCCGCACGGTGCGCACGCTCGTCGAGAGTGGCGTGATCGGTACCGTGCACCGCTTCGAGTCGACGTTCGAGCGCTTCGGCGCGCCGAGGCAAGGGACGTGGCAGGGGCAGATCAGCCCCGCGCAGGGCGGCGGCATCCTCTTCGACCTCGGAAGCCACCTCATCGATCAGGCGCTCACTCTTTTTGGCCCAGCCACCCTGGAGGTGGCCGAGCTCCGCGCGGTGCGCGAGGGGCTCGGCAGCGAGGACGACGCGTTCGTCTCCCTGCGGCACGACACCGGCGTGCGCAGCCACCTCACGATGAGCCGGGTCGCCGCGCAGAGCGGTCCCCGGTTCCGCGTGCTCGGTGACCAGAGCGGCTACACGGTCTACGGTCTCGACGGGCAGGAGCCCGACCTCAAGGTCGGCCGCTGGCCCGGCTCCGACGGGTACGGCGAGACGCCGAAGGCGCAGTGGGGCCTGCTCGGCGTCGACAACGGCGAGCGGCCGCTCGTGCCCGTGCCCACCGAGCAGGGTGCCTACCCCGACTTTTACGCGCGGGTCGCGGAGAGCATCCGCGACGGCGCCCCGGTTCCGGTGGATGCCCGCCACGCGCTCGAGACCGTGCGCATCATCGAGCAGGCGCAGGCGATGGCGGCCTGCTGACGGCGGCCGCTCGTCCTGACAGCACATCCCGGCGCGACCTGGGAGAATAGAAACCTCATGTCCACCGCCACCCTGCCTGCGCCCCTCACCATCGGCCCGATCCCGCTGAGCGTGCCGGTCGTGCTCGCGCCGATGGCGGGCATCACGAACACGGCGTTCCGGCGGCTGTGCCGCGAGTACGGCGCGGGGCTGTACGTGAGCGAGATGATCACGAGTCGCGCGCTCGTCGAGCGCACGCCCGAGAGCTTGCGGCTTATTCGCCACCACGAGAGCGAGACGCCGCGCAGCATCCAGCTGTACAGCGGCGACCCGGTGACGGCGAGCGAGGCCGCGCGCTTCCTCGTCGGCGAGGGCCTGACCGACCACATCGACATGAATTTCGGATGCCCGGTGCCGAAGGTCACGAAGAAGGGCGGAGGAGCCGCCCTGCCGTGGAAGCTCGAGCACTTCCGCAGCATCGTCGAGGCGACCGTGACGGCCGCGGGAGACATCCCCGTGACGGTGAAGATGCGGAAGGGCATCGACGCCGACCACCTCACCTACCTCGAGGCGGCGAAGGCCGCCGAGGGTGCGGGCGTTGCGGCGGTCGCCCTGCACGCGCGCACCGCTGCCGACTTCTACAGCGGCAACGCCGATTGGGACGCGATCGGCACGCTCAAGGAGACCATCAGCAGCATCCCGGTGCTCGGCAACGGCGACATCTGGTCGGCTGAGGATGCCCTCCGCATGGTCGAGCAGTCGGGCTGTGACGGCATCGTCGTGGGGCGCGGGTGCCTCGGTCGCCCGTGGCTGTTCGGCGACCTCGCCGCCGCCTTCCGTGGCGAGCATCACAAGGCCATGCCGAGCCTCGGCGATGTCGGTGACGCGTTCCGCCGGCACGCCGAGCTGCTGGTGGAGTTCTTCGACGACGAGCCGAAGGCCTGCCGCGACATCCGCAAGCACGTCGCCTGGTACTTCAAGGGTTACCCCGTCGGGGGTGAGCTGCGCGCGAAGCTCGCGGCGGTGGAGAGCCTGCAGCAGATGGACGACCTGCTCGGCGAGCTCGACCGCGACGAGCCGTACCCGGGCGCCCCGGCCGAGGGCCAGCGCGGCCGCGCCGGAACGCCGAAGAAGCCCGCATTGCCCGACCGCTGGCTCGAGAGTCGCGAGCTGACGGGTGCGAGCCGCGCCGAGGTGACCGCCGCCGAGCTGCACCACTCGGGCGGGTAGCGCGTGCACGACCACCTCACGCCCGGCTACTCGCCGGCCGACTCCGAGCGCTGGCTGCCGGAGGAGCATTCGAGCCGCCGTAGCGACTTCGCACGCGACCGCGGCCGTCTGCTGCACTCGAGCGCCCTGCGCCGCCTCGCCGCGAAGACGCAGGTGCTGAGCCCGACGGCGGGCCTCGACTTTGCGCGCAACCGCCTCACCCACTCGCTCGAGGTCGCCCAGGTGGGGCGCGAGCTGGCCGTGAGCCTCGGCCTCGACCCCGACGTGGTCGACACCGCCTGCCTCGCCCACGACCTCGGCCACCCGCCCTTCGGGCACAACGGCGAGCGCGCCCTCAACGAGTGGGCGGCCGACATCGGCGGCTTCGAGGGCAACGCGCAGACCCTGCGCCTGCTCACCCGCATCGAGCCGAAGGTTCTCGGCCCCGACGGCCGCAGCTACGGCCTCAACCTCACGCGGGCGAGCGTCGACGCGAGCACGAAGTACCCGTGGCCGCAGTCGCAGGGCATTCCCGACCCGAGCGGGCGCAGCAAGTTCGGCTTCTACGACGACGACGCGGCCGCCTTCCAATGGATGCGCGCCGACGCCCCTGACCGCGTGCGCTGCATCGAGGCGCAGGTCATGGACCTCAGTGACGACATCGCCTACAGCGTGCACGACTTCGAAGACGCGATCGTCAGCGGCTACCTCGACGTGCCCGCCCTCGGGGCCCGCGTCAACCACGACGAGCTGGTCGACGCCATGTTCGAGTGGATCGGCGGCGAGATCAGCCATGACGAACTCATCGCGGCCTTCGACCGCCTCGACCACCTCGACGCGTGGCTCGACAGCTGGGACGGCTCGCGCCGCGACCTCGCCCGCCTGAAGAACCTCACGAGCTCGCTCATCGGCCGCTTCGCCCACGAGGCGGTGCACGCGACGCGGGCGGCGCATCCGGATGCTCCGCTCGCCCGATTCGGCGGCCAGGTGGTCGTGCCGCGCGCGACCCAGGCCGAGATCGCCGTGCTGAAGGGCATCGTGGCTGCCAACGTCATGTCGACCAACGCGCGGCAGCCGATCTACGCCCGGCAGCGCGCCCTGCTGGTCGAGCTCGCCGATGCGCTGTGGGCCGCCGGACCCTCCGCTCTCGACCGCGCCTTCGCGGACGACTTCGTCGCCGCGCCGGACGACGTCGCCCGCAAGCGGGTCATCGTCGATCAGGTCGCCTCCCTCACCGACCAGGGTGCGATGAGTTGGCACGAGCGCTTCGTCGCGGAGAGCATCCGGCCCACCGCCCCCGCCTAGAATCGGGCCTGTGCCCGGCCTCATTCGACGCAGCGACATCGACGAGGTTCGGTCGCGCACGAATCTGGCCGACATCGTCGGCGACTATGTTGCCCTGAAGAGTGCCGGTGTGGGCTCGTTGAAGGGCCTCTGCCCGTTCCACGACGAGCGCAGCCCCAGCTTCCACGTGCGTCCGCAGGTGGGCTTCTACCACTGCTTCGGCTGCGGCGAGGGCGGCGACGTCTACTCGTTCCTGCAGAAGATGGACCACGTCACCTTCCAGGAGGCCGTCGAACGGCTCGCCGCCCGCTTGGGCTACACGCTGCACTACGAGGACGGGGGGCCTGCGGCCGACCAGGGCAACCGTAGTCGGCTGCTCGCCGCCAATGCCGCGGCCGAGCAATTCTTCCGGGCGCAGCTCGCGACGCCCGAGGCCGAGCCGGCACGACGGTTCCTCGGCGAGCGCGGCTTCGACGCCGCCGCCGCCGAGCGTTTCTCGATTGGCTACGCCCCCAACGCCTACGACGTGGTCGGCGCGCACCTGCGCGGCCTCGGCTTCACGGCCGAGGAGATTCTCGCAGCAGGGCTGCAAGGCCAGGGCGACCGGGGTCCGTACGACCGCTTCCGCGGGCGCCTGATCTGGCCGATCAAAGACGTCACGGGGCAGACGCTCGGCTTCGGGGCGCGCAAGCTGCTCGAGACTGACCAGGGGCCGAAGTACCTCAACACCCCCGAGACGCCGGTCTACTCAAAGTCGAAGGTGCTGTACGGCCTCGACCTCGCCAAGCGCGACATCGCGCGCGGCAAGCAGGTCGTCGTGGTGGAGGGCTACACCGACGTCATGGCCTGCCACCTCGCGGGCATCACCACGGCGGTCGCGACGTGCGGCACTGCGTTCGGCCGCGACCACATCACGATCATCCGACGTGTGATGGGCGACGTCGACAACAGTGACTCCCACGGTCTGGGCGAGGTCGTGTTTACGTTCGACCCCGACGAGGCTGGCCAGAAGGCGGCCAGCCGAGCCTTCGCCGACGAACACCGATTCGCCGCCCAGACGTTCGTCGCCGTTGCTCCTGACGGACTCGACCCCTGCGACTTGCGCCTGCAGCGCGGTGACGACGCCGTACGGATGCTCGTCCAGAGCCGCAGACCGATGTACGAGTTCATGGTGCGCCGGCAATTGGACACCTTCGACCTCGAGACCGTCGAGGGCCGAGTGGCGGCGCTGCGCGCTACGGCACCCATCGTGGCGGGCATCCGCGACGAGGCTCTCGCGATCGGCTACACCCGCACGCTCGCCGGATGGATCGGCACAGATCCCGCCGAGGTGACGGCCGCCGTGCGGGCCGCCCGTCGCGTGACGCCGAAGATCCGCAGGGGAGCACCACCCTCTGGGAGTGTCGGGGCAACGAAGCCCGACACGCAAGCCGGTGCGAGCATCCCGCCCGGTGACGCCTCGGCCGCGATGACCGAGGCCGCCGTGCCGACCGTCGGCATTGCACAGTTGCCGAATGATCCGGTCACGCGACTCGAGCGCGAGCTACTCATGGCCCTGTTGCAGCACCCTGACCACATCGATCGGGCCACCGCTGAGCGGTCGTTACACACAGCGTTCGGGCAGCCGGCACTGGCGACGGTGCGCGATGCGATGCTTGCCGCCTTCGCGGCGTATGGAGCCGCAGACTGGGCGCGTCGGGTCACCGAGGAGGCCCCGAGCGCCTTCGAGCCGCTGGTGACGCAACTCGCGATTGCGCCGCTGCCAATGCGAGCCGGGTTCGAGGCGGAGTATTGCCGCGGCGTGACGACCTCCCTCATCGAGCGTGATCTCTTGCGCCGCAAGACCGAACTTCTCGGCGCACTGCAACGCACTGACGCGCACGGTGATCCTGAACGGCACCGCACGCTGCAGCGCCAGCTCATGGAACTCGAGGCCGAACGGCGACGGGTGCGCGGTGACTAGGCTCGACGCTGTGACCGAGTCGGCTGTTCGCGCGCGCGACCTCACCTTGCGCTACCGCTCTGGTCGACGCGCCCCCGTAACCGCGATTGAAGGGCTCAGTCTCGATATCGCTCCCGGCGAGACGCTCGCCGTCATCGGCGACGCGGGCAGCGGCAAGAGCACGCTCGCCCGGGCTTTCGCGGGGTACACCTCGCGCAGTGTGGAGGGTGGTGTCGAGATTGCTGGTGGGGCGCTCGAGGTGCTCAGCGTCGACGTGCGGCATCTGGGCCGCCGCGGCGACAACGCCCTGGCTCTCCGGGTGGGGTACGTGCCGCAAGACGCCGGGCTCGTTCTCGACCCACACCTCACCGTGGCAGAGAACGTTGCTCTGCCGCTATTCTTGCGCGACCCCCGGTTCTCCCGAAAGGCGGCGGGCGGTATCGCGGCGGAAGCGATCGACGCCATGCACTTGACGCTCGCGACCATGCCGAAGTTTCCGTACGAGCTCAGCCGTGGTCAGCGCCAGCGGGTCGCCATTGCGCGCGCACTCGTGCTCGATCCCGAACTCTTGGTGGCCGATGAGGCGACCGCGGGCATCGACGCGACCGTGCGAGGAATGATCCTTACCCACCTCGCCGAAGTTCAGCGACAGCGTGGCTTCGCAGCGTTCGTCGTGAGCAGCGAGATCGGTGAGGTGCGTCGGCTCGCGCAACGCCTTGCGGTGCTGCATCGCGGCGGCATCGTCGGGCTCGGCACGATCGATGAGGTGCTCGACGACCCGCAGCATCCGTACGTCCACCGTTTGGCCGACCTCGTCCACTCGCGCGCGTGAGCGTCGGCCCAGGCACCGCCCGGGAGGAGCATCCATGACCGCACCCGACCGCATGAGCGCTTCAGCGACCTTTGCCGCCGACGCAACCTTCGACCTCACCGATCAGCATCGTGACCCGGCTTCTGGGAACGGCCGCCAGCCAGATCGTGCACTTTCCCCCGGGCCGATCGCCGTCCTCCCGCAGGCATCGGCGTTCTTCTCCGCGGCTGCCACGGCGGGCGGAGGAGAGATTGCGTCGCTCGACGAGCACACTCGCGGTCTGGTGTGGCTGAGCGAGAAACGCGCCGACGAACTCTTGCAGATTCTCGATGAGCACCCCGGCCTCGGCTGGGTTCAGTTGCCGTGGGCCGGAGTCGACGGCTTCGCGCCGGTATTGGAACGCTACGCCGACGGCACCGGACCCGTCTTCACGAGCGCGAAAGGCGCCTATTCCGAACCTGTTGCCGAGCACGCGGTGGCGCTCGCGCAGGCCGTCTTGCGCGAGTTTGCGCCGAAAGCGCGCGCGGCGACATGGGCGCCCACCCGCACCGGACTCTCGCTGTACGGCCGCCACGTCGTGATCGTCGGCGCTGGCGGAATCGCGGCGGAAATCCTGCGCCTTCTGCAGCCGTACCGGGTGCAAACGACGGTCGTTCGTCGCAGCGCAGAACCGATGCCCGGCGCTGACCACACCCTGACGACGGATGCTCTTCCGACCGTCCTGCCGACCGCCGACGTTCTCATCCTCGCGGCGGCCTCCACGACCGAGACCCGGCACCTGATCGGTTCCGAGGAATTGGCGTTGCTGCGGCCGACCGCCGCGCTCGTGAACATCGCCCGCGGTGCCCTCGTCGATCAGCTGGCCCTCGCTGATGCCCTCCGCGCGGGGCGGTTACTCGGCGCTGGGCTTGACGTCACGACACCCGAACCCCTCGAGGCCGAGCACCCATTGTGGGCCGAACCGCGTTGCCTCATCACCTCGCACTCGGCCGACACCCCCGAGATGACGGCGCCGCTGCTCGCTGGTCGCATTACCGAAAACGTTCGCGGGTTCCTCGCGGGCGGCCCGCTCGTGGGCATCGTTGACCCGGCGCTCGGATACTGACCGTGCGACGGTGCACGGTGCATCGGTCGTCGCCGATTCTGCTACCGTAGAACCGCTGTTTCAGCGATCCTCGATAGCTCAATTGGCAGAGCAGCCGGCTGTTAACCGGCAGGTTCTTGGTTCGAGTCCAAGTCGGGGAGCCATCCCTCCCACTGCGCACGCACCTCTCTCGGGCAGCGCGCGAGGTGAGACCCGAGAGGAGCCCCGTGCAGTTCGAGGCCCTCTTCGTCGTTCTCACGGATCCACTCGGCCTCGGCCTGGGGGTGGGCGCTGCTGTGCTCACGCTGCTCGTCATCGTGTTCGCCGTCGCGTGGCTACGCGCTCGAGGCCGCGCGCGTCGCACCGCGTTTGATCGCACGGCGGCCGAGCGCCACCGCATCGAGCTCGAGTTGGCGCTTGCCGAACAGACCGGTCGACTGCGCATCATCCGCGAGTTACACGAGGTTTCCGTGCACGCGCTCTCGGTCGTCATCAGTCAGGCCGACGGAGCGCGCTATGCGGCCACGGCTGACCCCTCCGCGGCGGCCCGCGCAGCGACCGTCATCGCCGATTCGGCACGCGCGACGCTGGCCGACCTTCGCCGTGTCATGGGGCTGGTCCGCGAAGGTGAGGCGAGTGTGGCACCACACCCGCGGCTCAAGTCAACGCGCGACCTCTTCGCGGTTATGCGCGAGAGCGGGCTCGAGGTGGAGTTTGACGAGCAGGGTGAACCGTTCGATCTCAAGCAGGGCGCTGAGCTTGCCATCTATCGCATTCTTCAGGAGGCTCTCTCCAATGCGCTGAGCTACGGCGGTTCGGGAACAACGGCACGGGTCACCTTCACCTGGGGTGCCGAAGGTCTGCACGTGAAGGTCGACGACGATGGCATTCGGGCCGCCGCGCGACGTGAGGGGCTCGACCCGAACGATCCCGCCGCGGTCGGCTACACCATCGACGATGACCTGCGTGCCTTGACCGAAGAGCCGGCGGGCCGCGGTATTCGCGAGATGCGCTCGCGCGCCGAACTTTACGGCGGCATTCTGACCGCCAGCACCGTGCCCGGCGTCGGCTTTTCGCTCTCTGTAGTGTTCCCGGCACTGCGGGGCCAGGCCGCAGCACCCCGGGAGCTCTCGTGACCGCTCGGTCACGCGTGCGGGTGCTCATCGCCGATGACGCTCCGGCGCAACGCGCCGGGTGGCGGATGGTGCTCGAGTCGCAGCCTGATATGACGGTCGTCGGCGAGGTCGGCGACGGTGCCCGCGCCCTTGCGGTCGTGCGGCGCGAGCCGGTTGACGTCGTCCTGATGGACCTCCACATGCCGCGCGTTAATGGCATCGTCGCGAGCACGCGCATTACCACCGACGCGGTTGTCCTCGAGCAGGGGGCCGCCCCGCGGGTCGTGCTCGCGACGGCCCTCGACCTCGACGACCACGTTGCTGAGGCTGCGCGCGCGGGCGTGTTCGCCGTTGTCTACAAAGACATCGAGGCGGATGCTCTGCTCGAGATCATCCGTGCTGCAGCCGCCTCCGCACCCGACCCCGCGAACGGCGACGCGGGCGATCGTGCCGGTGAGCGCCGAGGCTGAACGTCGAGCCGCCTGGCGGGCCTCTCTGGCTGTCGGTCTCGCGGTGTCGGCGTACGGTGTGTCATTCGGTGCCCTCGCTGTCGCCTCCGGTCTCGACATCTGGCAGGCCTGCGTGTTGAGCCTGGTCATGTTCTCGGGCGGATCGCAGTTCGCGCTCATTGGCGTTCTCGCGACGGGAGGCGCGGCAGCCGGCCCTGCCGCGATCGCCGGTGCCACCCTGCTCGGACTCCGGAACGGTCTCTACGCCATTCGGGTGTCTCCGATCATCGGCCCGGGGGTGGCAAGACGGTTGGTCGCCGGCCACCTGACAATCGATGAGTCGACGGCGGTCGCCACCGCGCAGCCCACGCTCGCGGCACAACGCGTCGGCTTCTGGGCCACGGGCGCCATCATCTACGTTGGCTGGAATCTCATGACGCTGCTCGGTGCCGTTCTCGGCGACCTGCTCGGTGACGTGCGGCAGTTTGGGCTCGATGCAGCCGCGGGCGCGGCGTTCCTCGGTTTGGTCTGGCCTCGACTGAAGGCGCTGCAGCCCGTGGCGGTTGCCGTCGCGGCCGCGGTGGTCGCCACCGTGTTGCTGCCGATCCTTCCCCAGGGGGTGCCGGTGCTTGTCGCAGCGGGCGTCGCGCTGGTGGTGGGCATCCCGAATCTGTTCGGCAGTCGCGCGGGCACATCGGAGGGAACGTCATGACCGTGTGGAACATCATTCTGCTGGCGTCGATTCTCGTGCTCGCGACCAAGCTCGTGGGCTACCTCGTTCCTCCGCGTGTGCTCGAAACGCCGACGGCGAACCGCACCGCTGAGCTCATGACGGTGGCGCTCCTGTCAGCGCTCATCGTCGTGCAGACGATCGGAGCCGGGCAGGGGGTCATCGTCGATGCGCGCCTACCGGCTCTGGGGGTTGCCGCCGTGCTCTTTGCGGTGCGCGTGCCGTTCATCCTTGTCATTGTGGCCGCCGCCGCGACGGCGGGGGGCCTTCGCGCCGTCGGCTGGGGCTGATCGCTCAGGCTCGGTCGGCGAGGGGATCGTCAGCCTTCGAGGTTGTCGACCCCGGGCATCCAGGTCTGGCCGGGCGCACCCCACGAGCGCTTCCGCACCGCCTTGAGCGCGGCCTTTGCATGGGGATGGGCGAGCCGGTCCACGTACAGCACGCCGTCGAGGTGGTCATTCTCATGTTGGAAGATCCGGGCCAACCAGCCGGTTGCGTCGATCTCGTAGGGCTCACCATCGAGATCGACAGCGCGCAGCAGGGCACGATCGCTGCGCTGGAGGGGAAACCGTTCGCCCGGGACGGACAGGCACCCCTCGCTGTCGAGATCTTCATCGGCCTCACCGATCGGCGGGGGGCTGACAAGCAACTCGGGGTTGATCGCCACACCGCGCCACCGAACGGCGTCGTCGTCCGTCCAGTCGAAGACGAAAATGCGGGCATCCACACCGATCTGCGGTGCTGCGAGCCCCACGCCGGGGGCGGCCGCCATCGTGTCGAACATGTCGGCAACGAGGGCGCGCACGGCGTCGTCGATGACCGAGACCTCGCCGGCACTGGTGTGCAGAACGGGCTCGCCAGTGATGCAGATCGGACGCACGGCCATTTAGCCAGGATATCGACGCCCCGCGGGGTAGATTGACCGGGTGCTGCCCGAGCTGACCGACCTCACCGAGCAGATCACGCTCACCCCGTACCAAGCGATCGGTATTCCCATCGCCCTCGTGGGGGCTGTCTTTCTCTCCCTCGGGGCGCAGCTGCAGCACCGTGGTGTGGCGAGGGTGGAGGCGACGCATGGGGACGGCTCCAAGGCAGGGTTGAGCGTGCGGCAACTGCTGCACCTGATCGCGCGACCGTCATGGATGCTCGGCACGCTCATGCTCGGTCTCGCCATCGTCTTTCAGCTGACGAGCCTTGGGTTCGCGCCGCTCATCGTCGTGCAGCCGCTGGGCGTCGTCGCCCTCGTCATCACGGCCATTCTGAACGCGCGAGTGTCCCGCATCCGCCTCGAGAGGCTCACCATCCGGGCCATCGTCTTGTGCGTGGGCGGTGTCGGCATTTTCGTCGCGATTGCGGCGGTTTACGCGATCGAGAAAGTCATTACCGAGCGGCAGCTGCTCACCGTGCTCGGCATCTTGGGGGTCACACTCGCCGCCTTCGGTGTGGCATTCGCTCTCGCCCGCCGCAGTGTCGGAGCGATGTTTTACATTCTTGGCGCGGGCGTCCTGTTCGGATTCGTCGCGACTCTCGCGAAGGTCGTGATCAACCGCATCCTCAACGGAAACTTCGAGGGTCTCACCGTGATCGCCATCGTCGCCCTCGTTGCCTCGGCAGCTCTGGGCACCTACTTCGTACAGACCGCGTATTCGGTGGGTTCACCTGACCTCGTCATTGCCGGTCTGACAGTCGTCGACCCGCTCGTCGCGGTGCTCATCGGCGTCATCGTGCTGGGTGAGGCGGCTCTCATTCCGCCCGCATTCGCTGTGGTCGCCGTGATTGCCGGCGCCATCGCCGTTTTCGGTGTCGTGCAGTTGGCCAAGCACCATCCGCAGACCCACCGCTGACGACCGGGCACCGGATGCTCGCCCTGCGGTACCGTAGACCCCGGTATTCCTCGGCCCCCGCCGCGCTGGCACCTCCCGCCGACCCGCGACCATCATCGAGAAGCAAGGATCACCCCCACAGTGTCTGATGCCCCGCACGACGGCGGCTCGCCCGACCGGCCCCTGCGCATTCTGATCGGCGGCGACACCTTTCCGCCGGACGTCAATGGTGCTGCCAAGTTCGCCGAGCGACTGGCCGCTGGTCTCGTCGAGCGTGGCCACGAGGTCCATATCGTTGCCCCCGGCGCGGAGGGCGGCCCCAACGTCACGCGCGTCGAAGAACACGAGGGCCAGCCGATGACCGTGCACCGGGTGCGGTCGTGGCGGTGGTACCCGCACCCCTGGCTGCGCTACGCCCTGCCGTGGCGCATCGAGCAGAACGCTGCCCGCATCCTCGACGCTGTCAAGCCCGACGTCGTGCACTTCCAGTCACACATCGTGGTCGGTCGCGGCCTGGCCCGCGAGGCCGTGAAACGGGGCATTCGTGTCATCGGCACCAACCATTTCATGCCCGAGAACGGGCTCCAGTTCACGCCCTTCGTCGGCGCTCTTCGTGAGCCGGCCATCCGTGCGGCGTGGAAGGCTGCGGGGCGCACGTTCGGCCTCGCCGAAGCCGTGACCACGCCCACGCGTAAGGCGGCCGATTACCTCGAGAAGTACACCGAGCTCACCAACGTGCACCCGATCAGTTGTGGGCTGCACATCGACCACTACACACCGAACCTCGAGCCTCGCACCGAGAACGTCGTGCTCTTCATCGGCCGCGTCGAGGCCGAGAAGCACATCGAAGAGCTTTTGCGCGCCGCGGCAAAACTCGACGAGTCGCTTGACGTGAAAGTCGAAATCATCGGCGACGGCGAGCAGCGACCCGCGCTGGAGAAGTTGGCGAGCCAGCTCGGCATCGCCCACCGTGTGCACTTCGCCGGTCACGCGCCCGAGTCGTACCTCAAACAGCAACTGACCCGGGCGTCGGTGTTCGCCATGCCCTCGCGCGCCGAACTGCAGTCGATTGCAACCATGGAGGCGATGGCATCGGGACTGCCGGTGATTGGCGCCAACGCCATGGCCCTGCCGCACCTCATCCATCACGGCGACAACGGCTACCTCTACGAGCCGGGCAATGTTGACGAGTTCGCAGCCCTGCTCACGCGCGTTTTTACAATGCCGCACGACGACCTGCTTGAGCTCAAGCGTGAGAGTCTTCGCATCGTGCAGGGGCACGACATCAACCGCACTCTCGACACCTTCGAGGCCTTGTATCGCGGTGAAGAGGTTGTCGACCCCGTCGACGACTTCGACACGGTTGCCCCCTGACGGTTGCCCGCACCGCTCGCCGGTGTCGTGCTCGGTAGAGTGACAGCGCGTACCGCCATTCGGCGGGTCGCGGGGCGGTAGCTCAGCTGGTTAGAGCAGTGGACTCATAATCCATCGGTCACGGGTTCAAGTCCCGTCCGCCCTACGAGAGCCATCACCCTCTCAGAACGGGGGACCCCATGACCTCGACCGCCGGCCTCGGGTACGTGAGCCGCCTGCCGCACACGGTCGCCGGCGCGGCGAACCTGCTCGTCGCGATGGTGCTCATGGCGCTGTCTGTGCTGCAGTCGTCGCCTGCGCTTCCGGTCGCGTTGACGTTTCGCTTGGGCGGGCCGGGCGTCTTCGCACAGGTCGATCTCGCGGCCGCCGCGGCAATCGTGATGGCAGTGGCCGCCGTGGCTCGTCTGGTCGTGGGCCTCACTGGCGGCCAGGCGTCAGCGCCGACCGTGGTCGGCGTGCGAATGCTCGAACTGTCGCAGACCTCCGCGATCACTGTCTTCCTCGTGGCACAGCTCAACTCCGTGGTCGAGGCGGGAACCCTGATTCTCGTCTATGCGATTGCCGCCGGCGCTGTCGGCATTCTGTGGATGCACTCCCGCGCGCCGCGCGACACCCGCCACTCGCCCTGGCCCTACAGCCTGGGAGCGGCGCTCGCGGTCGTACCGTGGGGCATCGTGGCTCTGTACCAGGTCATGGCCCTGCTGACCGCGACACCGGCGTCTCCTCTCGTGCGTGCCTTCACGATCCTGTTCCTCGTGCTCGCGACGCTACCGTGGGTCATCGAGCGCGGGGTGCATCTCGAACGACTCGACCGGGTGCGCGCGGAGGCGGCGCACGTGGTCGTCCAGGTGGCAAGCGGCGTGGCGCTCGTCATCATCACTCTCGCGCTCGGCCGCCCCTGAGAAAATGGAGTCATGACCGAGTCTGCCCCACCCCCCACCGCCGTCCCGACCTCCCCAGCAACCGCCGCCGAGCGGTATGCGACGTTCCGGGAGCGTCGTGCCCTCGCCGCCATTCAGCCGCAGGGCCCGCTCGCGCTGGTCAACACCCAGTGGGTGGGCGAGGAACAGACGATTTGGGGCGTGCCCGGCCGGTGGGCTCCTGCTCCGTCGGGCACCAGCGGACTGCTTGTGACGGCGAATGCTGCGGAGGGCATCCGCGTCGATGGTGACCTGGTTGACGGCACCGTGCTGGTTCGGGGCAAGGACGATCCGGCCCCGTCAAGCATTGTGTTTGACGACCACACCTCGGGGTTCGTCATTGCCGGTGATGACGGTCTCTATGCACTGCGAGTATGGGACGCGCAGAGCGAGGGCATTCGCACTTTCGGTGGCATCGACGCCTACGACTACAACCCGGATTGGGTGGTGACGGGCACGTTCCGCGAGATCGACGGCGGTTCTGTTGTCGGCTTCGAACACCTCAAGGATGACGGCAAGACCCGAGACGAGGTGGTGCCGGGCGAGATTCGCTTCACCCACGACGGCGTCGAGTACGAGATCGCAGCGTTCAAGTCGGGCCGGGCCCTGCAACTCGTCTTCGCCGACGCGACGAACGGTGACGACACCTACAGTGTCGGCCGCTTCCTGTTCATCGCTCCGAACGCCGACGGCACAATCACCCTCGACTTCAACCTCGCCGTGCTGCCGCCCTGCGCATTCAGTTACGCGTTCAACTGCCCTCTCCCCCCGAAGCAGAATCGCTTCCCGTTTCGGATCGAGGCGGGGGAGAAGAACGTGCTTGCGGCTGACGGGTCGTTGTTGCACTGAGCGCCGTGCACATCGTTCTCGAGCGTCGGCCCGAGGGCATCGCACTCATCGATGACGATGGCGCCGAGACCGTTGTCGCAGAAGGCAGCCTGGTCGCGGCGGTTGGCGACCGTGAGGCAGCGCATCCGCGCTGGGTGTGGACCGACAGCGCACAGTGGTATCCGCCGCTCCTTGCCGCGGGGGTGCGCGTTGAACGGTGCCACGACCTGCGGCTTGTCGACGCGATCATCGCCGGCATCGAGGGAGTCGCTCCGCGCACCGATTGGCGTTCGGCGGAGCCGCCATCGATTCGCGACACCCTGTTCGATTTCGATGCGGCAACGGATGCGGCTGCCGGGCCGCGCGCGACCGACGAGTGGGCTCGCCAGCAGGCTCGTCTCGCTGCCCTGGCCGAGACTCACCGGGTCGCTCTGCTGGCGGCGGCAGAATCGGCGGGAGCCCTCGCTGCGGTCGAGATATGCACGCGACCGGATTGCCGTGGAGCGCGCGGGAGCACGACGCCCTTCTGACGGCCGCTCTGGGCCCGCGTCCGGCCGCGGGGGTGCGGCCCGCGCGCCTCGTCGCGCTCGCGGCGGAGGTCGAGCTGTTACTCGACGTGGGTCCGGTGCCGATCGACTCCCCGCCCGCGTTGGTCGGCGCTCTTCGGCGGGCAGGGTTAGCCGTCGGCTCGACCCGGTCGAGCGAACTGCGGCGCCTCGACCACCCCGCGATCGCTCCGCTGCTGGAGTACAAGGTGTTGAGCCGCTTGCACAGTGCGAACGGCTGGCACTGGCTCGACGAATGGGTGCACGAAGGCAGGTTTCGGCCGACCTTCGTGCCGGGGGGTGTGGTCACAGGTCGGTGGGCTTCTGACGGTGGCGGTGCTCTGCAGCTGCCGCGGCAGGTGCGGCCGGCGATTGTCGCCGACCCGGGGTGGACCCTGGTGGTCGCCGACGCGGCGCAGCTTGAGCCCCGCATCCTTGCCGCGATTTCCGGTGACGAGGCGATGGCGCGGGCAGGCGCCGACATTGACCTGTATGCGGGCATTGTCGCCGCGGGGGCGGTCGCGACGCGCGAGCAAGCCAAGGTCGGAATGCTCGGCGCGATGTACGGCGGTACGACGGGAGTCAGTGCGCAGGTTTTGCCGCGACTGGAGCGCGCCTTCCCGCGTGCGCTGGGGTTCGTCGAGGCCGCGGCTCGAGCCGGAGAGCGTGGTGAGCGAGTGCGCACGGCGCTCGGTCGCACGTCGCCCGCGCCCTCCGAGGCGTGGTTCGACCGTGAGGCGGCCGTGCCCGCGGCGGCGAGATCGTGGGGCCGCTTCACCCGCAACTTTGTGGTTCAGGGGTCAGCCGCGGAGTGGGCGCTGGCGTGGCTCGCGGGAGTTCGGCGACGCCTGTGGCGCAACGACGGGCGAGCCCTTCACGAGCAACCGCACCTGGTCTTTTTTGTGCACGACGAGCTCATCGTGCACAGCCCTGGTGAGCAAGCGGATGAGGTCGAAACGGTCCTCCGCGACGCCGCTGCCGACGCGGGTCGCCTCGTGTTCGGGGCGACGCCCGTGAGTTTTCCGGTCACGGTGGCAGCGGTGCGGCGATACAGCGACGCGAAATAGCGGCGCCGTGTCGGGCCGCTACGGGCCGGGATGCGCACTCTCGGCCGCCCGCCTCCCACGCCGCCGACGGTCGGTGCGCAGGCTCCACGGCTCAATCTTCGGCAGAGCGTCAAGCCAGGCGAGTGCGGAGGCCTGGAGCAAACGTGTGGCGTGTTGTGCGGCTGCGTGCGCGTTGCCACCGCTGGGATCATGCACTTCGTCGCTCGCGCCGCCGCGGGGAGCCCATAGTCGCCGGTAGTTTGCGACGAGGGTGGTGACATGGTCGCCCGGGAGCGAGAGTGCCAGCAACACGCGTTCGACCATGTCGTGCCAGTCGGCCAGGTCGGGCTCGGTGAGGTGCATGCGGGCTTCGATCGCGCCCGCATCGGTGAGGGCGTAGAGCGGCAAGTTATCGGGTGTGCTACCCGCATCTTCGATGAGCCCGTCGCGGCGCAGCCGATCAAGCGTTGAGTAGACCTGGCCGACGTTCAAAGGGGCATCCCGCCGGGTTCGTTCCACCACTTCGGCGTGGAGCTGATACCCGTAGGCGGGGCCGAGAGTGAGCACCGCGAGCAGGGAGTGGCGAAGACTCATGACCGAAGTCTATGCGGCGTATGCATACCGCGCGCGTGACGCTGCCGTCGTCGGTGCAGTGCAGGGATGGCCTACGGGAATGACAGCCTTGTGATTCCGGCGACTTCTGCGGCATACTGACCTCAGCGCTCCGGCGCCAGAAACTGAACACGCCCGGCACTCCGCCACCCAGGTCGATGGGGAAGTCGCACCTGAACAAACCGGAGGAGACCGTGGCTGCTGCAACCGCTCGCGGAGTGCTCTACGTGCACTCCGCGCCTCGTGCACTCTGCCCTCACATCGAGTGGGCCGCTGGGCGTGCCCTCGAGCGTGCGCTGACCTTCGAGTGGACCGAACAACCCGTTCTGCCCGGCGCGCAGCGCACCGAGTACGGGTGGGAGGGCGAACGCGGCACCGGAGCCCGCATCGCCAGCGCACTCCGTGGCTGGGAGCACCTGCGCTTCGAGGTCACGGAAGACGCTGGTCTTGGTACCGACGGCGGCCGGTGGATGCACACGCCCGACCTCGGCATCTACTACGCGCAGACCGACACCCTGGGAAACACGGTCATTCCGGAAGACCGGGTGCGCTACGCCATGGAGGTTGCCGGGTTGAATGCCCTCGAACTGCACCGTGAGCTTCGTCTCGCCCTCGGTCAGGCGTGGGATGACGAACTCGAGCCGTTCCGCCACGCCGGTGATGGTGCGCGCGTGGTCTGGTTGCACCGCACGGGCTGAGCCCGCATCCTGAATCGCCCCGCGAGGCGAGGCTCAGTCGACTGACCGGAAGGCCACCACCGAGTTGTGGCCGCCAAATCCGAACGAGTTGGAGATCGCGAGCAACGGCCCGTCGCCGAGCGAGCGAGGGCTCGTCACAACGTCGAGCGGAATCGCCTCGTCCTGGTTGTCGAGGTTGATGGTCGGCGGTGCCGTGCGCTCGTGCAGCGCGAGGATCGTGAAGACCGCCTCCAGGGCACCGGTGCCGCCGAGCAGGTGGCCGGTTGAGGCTTTGGTGGCCGATACCGGGATGCTCGACACTCGCTCGCCAAACACGCGCTTGAGCGCCTCGAACTCGGCGATGTCGCCGACCGGGGTCGACGTGGCGTGGGCATTGATGTGCGACACCTGGTCGGGGGTCGCACCGGCCTGCGCCAGGGCGGCGAGGACTGCCCGCGCGGCACCCGAGCCCTCTGGGTCAGGCGCAGTGATGTGGTACGAGTCGCTCGTGACCGAGCCACCGGCGAGTTCGGCGTAGATGCGGGCACCGCGGGCGATGGCGTGCTCTTTCGTTTCCAGCACGACCGCAGCGGCGCCCTCCCCGAGCACAAAGCCGTCGCGGTCGACATCGTAGGGGCGGGATGCCGCAGCCGGGTTGTCGTTACGCTTCGAGAGGGCCTGCATCGACGCGAAAGCGGCGATGGGCAGGGGGTGCACAACCGCTTCGGTGCCGCCCGCGATCACGATGTCGGCAAGCCCGAGCTGCAGATGTTCGTAGGCGTTCGCGATGGCTTCCGTGCCCGAGGCGCAGGCCGAGACAACCGTGCGCGCTCCGGCCCGGGCGCCCAAGTGCATGCTGATGGCGGCGGCGGCTGCGTTCGGCATGAGCATGGGGATCGTCATGGGCAGTACTCGTCGCGGACCCTTCTCGCGCAGGGTGTCCCACGCGTCGAGGAGGGTCCAGAGGCCGCCAATGCCGGTGGCGTAGTCGACGAGGATGCGCTCGGGCGCAATAACGGGGGCCCCAGCGTCGGCCCAGGCCTCCCGTGCGGCAATGAGCGCGAACTGTGCGGAGGGGTCGAGGCGCTTGATCTCTTGACGCTCGAGAACCTCGTCGGGCCGAACCTTGGCTTCCGCCGCGAAGGTGACGGGCAGTTCGTGCTGGCCAACCCAGTCGTAGGTGAGGGTGTGAGCACCTGACTCGCCGCGAAGGAGAGCATCCCAGCTCTCGTGAGCGGTTCCGCCGATGGGGGAGGTGGCACCGATTCCGGTGACGACGATCGTGGTCATAACGTCAGCTCTCTGCAGGGGGTGGGTTCTGTACCGCCGGGGAGGTCCGGGGTCGGCGTGTGCCGACCCCGGGCTCCGGCGTCACCGCCTCGGCTAAGCCGAAGCGTTGACGATGAAGGTGACGGCGTCGCCGACGGTGGCGAGGTTCTTGACCTCGTCGTCGGGGATCTTCACGTCGAACTTCTCTTCGGCGTTCACCACGATGGTCATCATCGAGATGGAGTCGATGTCGAGGTCGTCGGTGAACGACTTGTCGAGAGCGACCGAGTCGGTGGCGATGCCCGTCTCGTCGTTGATGAGCTCGGCGAGGCCGGCGAGAACTTCTTCGGTGGACAGTGCCATGTTTTCTCTCCTTGGGGGTGTCGTATGACCGTGGTCAATCCTAGGGTGGCGCGGTCGCACGGCGGGGGACACGCGCGTGCGCGGGTTCAGGGCAGGCGCACCACTTGCGCTCCAAAAACCAGCCCAGCGCCGAATCCGATCTGCAAAGCAAGGCCGCCGCTCAGTTCCGGATGCTCTTGCAGGAGCCGGTGGGTGGCTAGCGGTATGGACGCTGCTGACGTGTTGCCCGTCGTGGCGATATCGCGGGCGACCACGACCGACTCGGGCAACTTCAGCTGCTTGGCGAATTCATCGATGATGCGCATATTCGCCTGGTGCGGGATGAACGCGGCCAGCTGGTCGGGGGTCACCCCCGCAGCGTCGAGCGCCTGCTGCGCGACCTTCGCCATCTCCCAGACGGCCCAGCGGAAGACCGTCTGACCTTCTTGGCGGAGGGTCGGAAACTCACCCTCCGGGTCGTCGAAGGCTTCCTTGAGGGGGCGATCCATGCCGACGGCATCCCACTTTGATCCGTCGGAGCCCCACACGGTCGCCGCGATTCCCGGCTCGTCGGCTGGTCCGACGACAGCGGCTCCTGCCCCGTCGCCGAGGAGGAACGAGATGGTGCGGTCGGTGGGCTTGGCGAAGTCGCTGAGCTTCTCGGCGCCCACGACGAGCACATAGCGCGCGAGCCCCGCACGAATGAAGGCGTCGGCTTGAGCAATGCCGTAGGTGTAGCCGGCACACGCCGCCGACACGTCGTACGCGGCCGCCGGGGTCGCACCAATTCGGTCGGCCAGGAGTGCCGCGAGGGAGGGGGTCTGCACGCTGTTGCTGATCGTCGAGACGATGACGGCGCCGAGCTGGTCGGCGGCGATCCCCGCCTTCTCGATCGCTTCTCGAGCGGCCGTTTCGGCGAGGTCGACCGCGTGAACGTTGGCAGAGGCGCGCATGCGGGTGATCACACCCGTGCGTTGGCGAATCCACTCGTCGCTGGAGTCGATCGGCCCGGCGATGTCGTCGTTGCTGACCGTCTGGTCGCCGCGGGCGGCGCCGATGGCGTAAATGCGGGTGTAAGGCGACCCGCTCGACTGGTGCAGCATCGGGGTGCTCACGCGGCGGCCTCCAAGAGCTCGATGGCGGCGGGCAGATCGTCGGGTGTGGTGACGGCGACGGTCGGCACGCCCTTGAGTGCGCGCTTTGCGAGACCAACGAGGGCGCCGCCGGGCAGGAGTTCGATCATGCCGGTCACCCCGTGGTCGGCGAACGACTCCATGCAGAGGTCCCAGCGCACGGGGGAGCTCACTTGCCCGACAAGGAGGTCAACGAAGGTGGCGCCAGACGAGATTCGCTGTCCGTCACGGTTGGTGTGCAGCGGGATGTTCGGCTCGCTGACGGCGACGCCCGACACGGCCGTCCTCAAGCGGTCGACCGCACTGCTCATGTAGTCCGTGTGAAAGGCTCCGGCGACCTGGAGAGGGATCACGCGGGACCCCGCGACCGGGTCGGCAGCCAGTGCCGCCAGTGCGGGCAGTTCTCCCGCGACGACGGTCTGACCGGCCCCGTTGAGGTTGGCCGCGCTGAGCCCGAGCTCGTCGAGGCGCGCGGTGAGGGCATCCTGATCGCCGCCCAGCACGGCGCTCATGCCGGTCGGCACCGCAGCGGCCGCCTCGGCCATCGCGAGACCGCGCTCGCGTACGAGACCGACAGCATCACTGTCGGCGAGCACCCCGGCGATCGCGGCAGCCGCGAACTCGCCGACCGAGTGGCCGGCAACGGCGCCGACCCGTTCGCGTCGACCCTCGAGAAGGGCGTGAGCACTCAGGAGGCTCGCCGCCACAATGAGCGGTTGCGCCACGGCCGTGTCGCGAATCGTGTCGGCGTCGGAGACGGTGCCGTGGGCGACAAGGTCGATTCCCGCGGCGGTGGAGTACTGCTCGAGACGCGCGCGGTGAGCGGGGTCGGCAACCCAGGGCTCGAGAAACCCGGGGCGCTGTGAGCCTTGGCCGGGGGCCACGACGACGATCATGAAGTCAATCCTTCCAAGGGCGTAAGGGGCGGGGTGGTGCAGAAGTCGTGCAGAAACATACAACGGGCTTGTCGGCCCTCCACAGTTGTGCCACCGCTAGCGTCGGGCTGAGGCATCCGGTTCCGCGATCGAGCCGACGATCAGTGCGCACTGCAGAATGACGGCCTCGCGAGCGCCGGTGGCATCCCAGCCGATGACGTCGCTGATGCGCTTCAGGCGGTAGCGCACCGTGTTCGGGTGCACGAAGAGCTCACGCGCGGTGGCCTCGAGGCTACGCCCGTTGTCGAGGTAGGCCCACAGAGTCAGCAGCAGCTCCGGGTTGTGGGCCTTGAGAGGCTTGTAGATCCGCCCAATGAGGGTTCCGCGGGCAATCGGGTCACCGGCGAGTGCGCGCTCTGGCAACAGATCGTCGGCCAGCGTTGGCCGCGGGGCATTGCGCCACGAGCGAGCGACAGCGAACCCCGCCAGCGCTGCCTTGGCACTCTTGCCCGCTTCGACGACGTCGGGCACCTCGGGCCCGAGTACCAGGTTGCCCGGTCCGAAACTGGGCTCGAGCGCTTCCGCGATCTGTTGAAAGGTGTGGGCGGGTTCGGCCGCTGCTGCGTCCTCCTCACCGCGGGGTCGCGCGCGGCCGATGACGACCACGAGACGGTTGCCCTGCACGCCGATCAAAACGTCGGCATTGACGTGCCGCGCGGTGCGACGGATCTGGTCGACGTCGACAATGCGCGGCGTCGTGCCCACGAGCACGCACACTTCGCCGTGGCCGTTCCAGCCGAGAGCGGCGATACGGCTCGGCAGCTCGTTGTCGTACTCGCCCGAGAGGATCGAGTCGACGACGAGGGCCTCGAGGCGGGCATCCCACAGTCCCCGCGCTTCAGCGGCCCGCGCGTAAACATCGGCGGCCGCGAACGCGATCTCGCGGCTATAGAGCAGGATGCCGTGCCGCAAATTCTCGTCGCGGTCGCGCACGCGGTCTTCGACCACCTCGACGACGACCCGAATCAACTGCAGCGTCTGCTGCAGGCTGACCGACCGGAGTAACTCACGAGGAGCCGCCCCGAACACGTCCGCGGCAATCCAGGGCTGCGACGTGGGGTCGTCGTACCAGCTGATGAACGACGTGATGCCGGCTTGGGCCACGAGACCAACGGCCGAGCGACGACTCGGCGGCATGGTTCCGTACCAGGGCAGAGTGTCGTCGAGTCGCTTGAGCGTCGCCGTCGCCAGCTCGCCCGAAATGTTGCGCAACCACTGCAGGGTCTGCGCCTTCGTCAGCTCTGCCACCGTGCTCCTTTGCCGGATGCTCTCGCTACGCCTCGCCGCCCGCCGAACCGGTCGTCCCCGCCGTCACGTCGTACAGCCGGTACTTCTCGATCGCGGCAGGAACCGCGCTCGGGTCGACCGCACCGCGCCGCGCGAGCTGCTGCAGCGTGCGCACCACGATCGACGGGCCGTCGATCGTGAAGAAGCGGCGCGCTGCGGGCCGGGTGTCGCTGAACCCGAAGCCGTCGGCTCCGAGCGTGGCGTAGTCGCCCGGCACGAAGGGTCGAATCTGGTCGGGAACGGCGTGCATGAAGTCGCTCACGCCGATGAACGGGCCTTCCGCCCCCTGCAGCGCGCGCGTGACGTACGGCACCTTCGGGGCTTCAGTCGGCCGCAGGAAGTTGTGCTCGTCGACGGCGAGGCCGTCGCGACGCAACTCGTTCCAGGAGGTGACACTCCAGACATCGGCAGCGACGTTCCAGTCGGCGGCGAGCAGCTGCTGGGCTTCGAGCGCCCACGGCACCGCGACACCCGAGGCGAGAATCTGCGCCTTGGGGCCCAGCACCGAGCTCGACGACAGCTTGTAGATGCCGCGCAACACACCCTCAACGTCGAGACCTTCCGGCTCGGCGGGCTGGATGATCGGCTCGTTATAGACCGTCAGGTAGTACATGACATTCGGGTCAGGGTGGCTGCCGCCGTACATCCGATCAAGACCGGCGCGCATGATGTGCCCGATCTCGTAGCCGTAGGCCGGGTCGTAGGTGATGACGGCCGGATTGGTGCTCGCGAGCAACGGCGAGTGGCCATCCGCGTGCTGGAGGCCCTCACCGGTGAGGGTGGTGCGCCCCGCAGTAGCGCCGATGATGAAGCCACGCGTCATCTGATCGCCCGCGGCCCAGAACGCGTCGCCCGTGCGCTGGAAGCCGAACATCGAGTAGAAAACGTAGACCGGGATGAGCGGCTCGCCGTGCGTCGCGTAGCTCGTGCCCACCGCGGTGAAGGCCGCGACCGCCCCGGCCTCGTTGATGCCCGTGTGGATGATCTGCCCTTGCGGGCTCTCCTTATACGCCAGCAGCAGCTCGCGGTCAACCGACGTGTAGTGCTGCCCGTTCGGGTTGTAGATCTTCGACGTCGGGAAGTACGCGTCCATGCCGAAGGTGCGGGCCTCGTCGGGGATGATCGGCACGATGCGGTGGCCGAACTCCTTGTCGCGCAGCAGGTCTTTCAGGAGGCGCGCAAACGCCATGGTCGTGGCGACCTCCTGCTTGCCCGAGCCCTTCTTCGCGATGTCGTAGGTCGCCGCGTCGGGCAAGGTCACCTGGGTGTACTTCGAGCGGCGCTCGGGCACGTACCCGCCGAGGGCGCGTCGGCGCTCCTGCAGGTACTCGATCGCAGGGTCGTTGGCCCCCGGGTGGTAGTAGGGCGGCTGGTACGGGTCGGCCTCGAGCTGGGCATCCGTGATCGGAATGCGCATTTCGTCACGGAACTGCTTGAGGTTGTCGAGCGTCAGCTTCTTCATCTGGTGGGTCGCGTTGCGGCCCTCGAAGCTCGGGCCGAGGCCGTAGCCCTTGACGGTCTTCGCGAGGATAACCGTCGGCTGGCCCGTGTGTTCGCTCGCGGCCTTGAACGCCGCGTACACCTTGCGGTAGTCGTGGCCGCCGCGCTTGAGGCCCCAGATCTGGTCGTCTGTGTAGTCGGCGACCATCGCGGCCGTGCGGGGGTCGCGCCCGAAGAAGTGCTCGCGAATGAACGCACCCGACTCGGCCTTGTAGGTCTGGTAGTCGCCGTCGGGGGTGCGGTTCATGAGGTCGCGCAGGGCGCCCTCGTGGTCCTGCGCGAGCAGGGCATCCCATTCGCGACCCCAAATGACCTTGATGACGTTCCATCCGGCGCCGCGGAAGAAGCTCTCGAGCTCCTGGATGATCTTGCCGTTGCCGCGCACCGGCCCATCGAGTCGCTGCAGGTTGCAGTTGATGACGAAGTTGAGGTTGTCGAGACCGTCGTTGGCCGCGAGCTGCAGGGCGCCGCGGCTCTCGACCTCGTCCATCTCGCCGTCGCCGAGGAAGGCCCAGACCTGCGTGTCGTCGGCCTCGGCGATGCCGCGGTTGGTGACGTACTTGTTGAGCTGCGCCTGGTAGATGGCGTTGATCGGCCCGAGACCCATCGACACGGTCGGGAACTGCCAAAAGTCGGGCATGAGCCGCGGGTGCGGGTAGCTCGACAGGCCTGCACCGGCACCGCCGTGCGACTTCTCCTGCCGGAAGCCGTCCAACTGGGCCTCGGTCAGGCGGCCCTCGAGGTAGGCGCGCGCGTACATGCCGGGGGAGGCGTGGCCCTGGTAGAAGATCTGGTCGCCACCGGTCGGGTGGTCGGCGCCTCGGAAGAAGTGGTTGTGGCCGACCTCATAGAGTGCCGCGCTCGAGGCGTACGTCGAGATGTGGCCGCCGACGGCAATGCCGGGGCGCTGCGCCCGGTGCACGGTGATCGCGGCGTTCCAGCGGATCCAGGCGCGGTAGCGACGCTCTATTTCCTCGTCGCCGGGAAACGCGGGCTCGTTCTCGGGCGCGATCGTGTTGAGGTAGTCCGTGGTGGGCACCATCGGCACGCCGAGATGCAGTTCTTTCGAGCGCTTCAGCAGGCTCAGCATGATGTCGCGCCCGCGGCCCGCGCCGCGCTCGTGCACAACGGCGTCGAGCGACGCCGACCATTCCGCGGTCTCCTCCGGGTCGGAGTCGATGTGGCTGACCGAGTACGGATCCTGGTCGTTGACCGTCACCTGTGCCCTCTTTCTGGTGGTAAACAGAGTGTGTCAGCGCGACAACGAGCACCGGGTCTCGGCGCGAGCTATCGCACGCGCTGTCGAGTCTATCCACCCGCCTCACGCCCGGCCGCTCGGCCGAGCACCCCCGCGCCATCAGCGATCGGAGCACCGTGACCTCGCCCTCCCTCCCCGCTGTCGGAGTGCCCGCCCCCGATTTCACCCTGCGCGATCAGTACGGGCAGTACGTCACCCTCTCGGCGTTGCGCGGTACCGCGGTCGCGGTGGTGTTCTTCCCTCTCGCATTCACCGGCACGTGCACGGGCGAGCTGTGCGAGCTGCGCGACAACCTCGGGTTGTTTGCAGACGCCGGCGTTCGCCTGCTCGCCATCTCGGTCGATTCCACCGCGACGCTGCGGGTCTTCGCCGAGCGGGAGGGCTACGACTTCACACTGCTCGCCGACTTCTGGCCGCACGGCGAGGTGGCGCGCCGCTACGGGGCCTTCCTCGACGAGAAGGGCTACGCGACGCGGGCGACGATCGTGGTGGATGCTCAGGGCATTGTTCGTGCCGCCTTCTCGGTGTCTCCGGGCGAAGCGCGACCGCTCGCCGCGTATCGTTCAGCGCTTGCGGACCTTTCGGCGGCGTCCGCCCGCTAGCCTTGGAGGGACGGGCTCTTAGCTCAGTTGGTAGAGCGCCTCGTTTACACCGAGGATGTCGGCGGTTCGAGTCCGTCAGGGCCCACCGTCACGGGGCGATCGGGCATTGTCCGTGCTCCTGTCTAGTCTGACCGCATGCCTCGCAGTGTGGAGGAGTGGTGGCTGCGTCGGCAGCGCGTTACGGGTCGAGCCGTGCCCTACGCCGTCGGCAGCTATCACGATGCCTGGGCGCCGTACCCCGCCCTCGTGCAGCAGTTTCGACCCGAGCGCAACGGCGAGCTCGTGCTCTCCCAGATTCCGCCCGCGGCGGAGGTGTGGCTCGTGTGGGTATGCCCACTCGGTCACGAGTTCGTGGCGACACCAGCCGAGCAACGGGGGCGGCCCGGGCGGTCGCGCGCAACGCGCTCATGGTGCCCCGTCTGCTCCACACCGTCTCTGCTGCCACCCGCACCGCGCTGGCCGCGTCTCCACAATTCAGGAGTCGCGCGGGTGGAACCACGGAACGACGACACTGTTCGGCGTGTCGCCGAACCGGGCCGCTCGCTTTCTCCTGAATTGCGGAGCTCGGGGGAGGAGGGCGCGCCGGGCACGGCCTTCCACAGCGCGCGAGCATCGCGCGCGACGTCCGCCGCTGAAGGCCGCCTGCGGGCGCTGCTCGCCGAGCGCCTCGACGTTGACCTGACACCGAACGCGGTTCGCGTGCGCACCCCGTTCTTCGGTCACCTTGAGGTGTGGCCCGACATCGTGATCGCCGAACTGGGCATCGCCGTCGAACTCGACACGGTCGGCCGTGCCGCCGACGAGCATGTGGGTCGACGCGAGACCGCTGACCGCCGCAAGGATCGCCTGTTGGCAGAGGTCGGCTGGAGTGTCATCCGAATCCGCTGTCGGCCCTTGCGCGCGCTTGGGCCCGACAACCTCGTGGTCGCGGGGGTGTCGCGAGCAGCGGTTGACGCGCTGATCGAGCGCATGGTCGAGACGCGCGGCGCCTTGCTCGTTCGCGCCTACGAGCGCGGTGACCACTCGACGGCGAGCGGTCACCGCGGGGCGAAAGGCTAGCGGTAGAGGGCCGCGAGTAGCGCCGCAAAGGTCAGCACGAAGATCGCCGGGCCGACGAATCGCACGATGTCGACGCCGCGCTCACTCGCGATGATGCGGGTCGCGACAGTGGAGGTCGCGGGAAGGGCGCGCAGGTCGGCGATGACGGCGCGCGCCTCCTGGCCGGCAGAGAACTGTGCGGTCGCGCCGAGCACACCCGATGCCAGCAAGATGCCTGTTGCCGCGAGCCGAATCGCGAGCGACGCGTCGCCCAGACCGTCCAGCAGCAACCAGACGGTCACCACGAGCAGGAAGGTGGGGGCAAGCTGCGACACAATGAGGTGCCAGCGTGCGCGCGTCCAGAGGGCGATCAGGTCGTTCTCGGTCATGCGCTCCACTGTACGTCGCCACCACCACCTTCCAGGAGTCTGTTTGTCTGCCGCCGTTTGGGCCCTCGTGGCGTCGTGTGTGCTCTGGGGTACCACTGGTACTGCCGCGTCGTTCCTGCCTGATGCGGTGAGTCCGCTGGCGATCGGGGCGAGCACGATGACGATCGGCGGAGCCTTGCTGTTCGCGGTCAACCACCGCACGGCGCTGCGTGTCGTGCGCGACCGGGCGGTGCGCGGTTGGCTCCTCGCGGCGGCTGCAGGCATGGTCGCGTATCCGCTCGCGTTTTACGCCTCGATGGACCTCGCCGGCGTTGCGATCGGAAACGTCGTGTCGCTGGGTTCGGGCCCGCTCTTCGCGGCTCTCCTCGAGTGGCGAGTGTTGCGAAGCCGATTGACGGTGCGGTGGATGCTGAGCGCAAGCATCGCGATCGCCGGCATGGCCCTTCTCGTGTCGGGGGGGCACGGCTCAGGTTCTCCGGTCGATCCGACGGGCATTCCGGCTGGAGTCGGTCTCGGGCTGATCGCTGGTGCCGGCTATGCCCTGTTTACGTTCGCATCGGGCATCGTCATACGTCGTGGCCACAGCGGGCGCGGCACGATGGGCGCCGCCTTCGGTCTGGCGGCCCTGCCGCTCGCGGTTGTGCTGCTGGTACTGGGCGGGCCGCTGCTCGCATCCGCCAGTTCGATCGGGATCGCTCTGTACCTCGCAATCGGGCCGATGTTTCTTGCCTACCTGTTTTTCGCGATCGGTGTGCGTGCTCTGGCGTCGAGCACCGTCACGGTCATTACGCTGCTGGAGCCGCTCGTCGCCACCCTCCTTGCTGTGCTGGTGGTCGGCGAACGGCTCGAGCCGATCGGCTGGCTGGGACTCGTGCTCATCCTCGCCGGAGTGGCTGTGCTTTCCTCGGCTCGTCGGCCGCGTTCGCTGACCTGACCGTCCTATCATCGGGGGCATGGTCGACGACGAGTTTCCGCCGAGCGGGGAGGGCGACGCTGTCGTTCCGGAGGGTCCGCGGCGCTCGACGTACACGCCGCCCCCGGGCGGCATTCGCTGGGAGCCTCCGGTCGACGGTGCCGGAGTCGACAGTGCCGGTGCCGACAGTGCCGGTGCCGACAGTGCCGGAGTCCAGGCTGGCGGTCGTGCGCTCCCACCACCGCCGGTGCGGCGTTCACTGACGAACGCAGAACTCATGGTTGCCGCCGATCCGGCCAGCGCCGATACCGACAGCGGGGCTCTGCTCGATCTTGTCGAGCGTCAACTGGAGTTGCGACGTACCGAAGCGGCCGAGCTCGCCGACTGGGAGCGAACGGTTCGCGAAGCGGCCCCCGCGGAGGCGGAGACGATTGTCGCGGCCGTGCGTGAGCGATTCCGCGATGTTCTTTCCTCGTCGACCGCGGCAATGCCCATCCAGAACGCGTCTGCCGAACCGTCGATTGCCGAACGTCTCGCGTCGGCACCGCCGCCCCCGTCGTCAGTGGTCGCCGCTCCGGCGCTCGACCTCGCCCTCGCGGACGCGCCGCCACCATGGGGGCAAGTTCCGTCGGCCGTTGCCCCGCCGCCCTCAGCCGTCGAACCGCAAAGCGCCGAGTCGCCGGGAAGCCCCGATTCGCCGACAAGCGCGGCCTCACCCGTGAGCCCCGTCGGCCCACCGCCCCTCGTCGAGCCGACTCTGTCTGGGGGGTCGCTGCCCGGCGGTGCACCACCGGCTGAGTCGGCACTCGATGTCTTTGACGAGCTCCTGCAGGAGCGAGAGCCCGAGCGAGAGCCCGAGCGAGAGGCCGACTCGGTGAGGGGCCACGATTCTGACCTGAGCTCCGGCTTCGAACCAGAGTCGCCGATCGACGGTGTCTCGACGGTAGCCGCCCTGTTGGTGGCCGACGAGCCATCGCGCGCTGGCGTCGAGCCGGTCGCGGAGATCGTCCCCGAGACGGCGACCGATGGGGCGCCCGCCGTTTCGCCGGTCGCGCCTCGAGCGCACCGCCTCGAGGTCGTTGCGCTCGAGCCCACCCCCGCCGAGCAGCGTGCTGGCCGCTCGATTCGAATGTTCTGGCAGTGGTTTGCCGTGAACGCCTCCGTGGTCAGTGTGGCGCTGGGTGCGGTCATCCTGGGTCTCGGACTCAGCCTGCGGCAGGCGATTCTGGCTGCCCTCATCGGTGTTGCTCTGTCGGCTCTGCCGCTCGGTCTCGGTACTCTCGCGAGTAAGTGGAGCGGCCAGCCGACGATGGTGGTATCGCGGTCGACATTCGGCACGGGGGGCAATGCGATTCCTGCTGTCGTGGCCCTGGTCACCCGCCTGGCCTGGGCGGCTGCGCTGCTGTGGATGCTCGCCGCCGGTACCACGGAGATTCTGGTGGGAGCCGGTCTCGTGCCCGACGATTCCCGGCCGCTTGTTGTTCTGGTTGCCGCTGCCGGAGCGCTCCTGGTCGTGGCGCTGATCGCCGCTCTCGGCTTCGGCGCTATTGCGCGTGTGGCGGCCGTTGTCAGCGCGCTCTCCGCGGTGCTGGTCGTCGGTTTGATCGTGCTCACCGCGTCGGTGGTCGACCTCGATGCCGCGCTCGCGTTGCCCGATGGTGACTGGTTACTGATGGTGGGCGGCGGGGTTGTGGTCTTCAGTGTCATCGGGCTCGCGTGGGCGATGAGCGCCGGTGATGTCGCGCGCTATCAGGCGCGCGGCACCTCGGGCTCGGCCACTCTGGTCTGGGCGGCGCTCGGAGCCACGGTTCCCGCATTCGTGCTGATTGCCTGGGGCGCGGTGCTCGCGGCGTCGAGTCCTGTCATTGCCGAGGGCCTGCAGCAGAACCCGCTTGACCTAATCTCCCGGCTGCTTCCGCTCTGGTATCCCGCTCCCCTGGTGGCGGCGGTTGCGCTGTCCCTCCTCGCGGCAGCGTCGCTGGCGCTCTACTCGGGCGGCTTCGCCGTCTTGGCGCTGGGCGTTCGAGCGCCGCGGTGGGTCGGTGTGCTCATCAGCGTGATGGTGACGGGCGCACTCCTTGCCGTGGTGATTGCCTTTGTGCCGACCACGGCGGCATTGCTCGGTGATGTTCTGACCACGGCGGCCGTGCCGGTGGCGGCCTGGGCGGGCATTTTCGCCGCCGAGACGATGATCCGCACGCGTCGCGTTCACTCGCCATCACTGCTCCGCCGTGGGGGGGTGTACCCGACGGTGCGATGGGTCAACACCTCCATGCTGGTCGTCGCGACCGGTGTCGGGTGGGGCTTCACGACCGCGACGATCACCGGGCTCTCGTGGCAGGGGTACCTCTTCACGCCGCTCGCCGTTCCGCTGAACAGCGCCCTTGCTCTCGCCGACCTCGGCGTGCTCGTGGCTCTTGCGCTCGGCTTGCTCACCCCGATCGTTGCGGGGATTCCGACACTGCGTCGCCTGCAGATCGCTGAGCGTGCCGCCGCCGACGCTGATGACCTGGCTGTCGAGTCGGTCAGCACGCAATGACGACCCTGGCCGAGGTGCAAGCCGCTGTCGAGCGGCTCTGGCCGATCGGGGGCGCCGAAGCGTGGGACGCCCCCGGGCTTGTCGCCGGTGACCCGAGTGCCGAGGTGCAGCGCATCGTGCTCGCCGTCGATGCGGTCGCCGACACGATCGACGAGGCCCTCGCGGCAAAGGCCGATCTTTTGCTTGTCCACCACCCGCTGCTTCTGCGGGGCGTGACGACGGTGGCCGAGAGCACCGCGAAAGGGGCGCTGCTCGCCCGCCTGATCCGTGGTCGGTGCGCTCTGCTCGCGGCCCACACGAACGCTGACACTGTCGCGACCGGCACGAGCGCGCGGCTGGCGGCTCTCCTCCAACTGGTGGATGCGGTACCCATTGTGGAAACCGCGCCCGGGCTCGGCCTCGGTCGAGTGGGGGCGCTTGCTGAGCACACGACGCTCGGAGCTCTCGCGCGGCGGCTTGCGAGCATCCTGCCGCCGACGGCAACGGGTGTGCGCGTCGCGGGGCCGTTTGACCGCCCGGTTCGCACCGTCGCCGTCTGCGGCGGTGCGGGCGATTCTTTGCTCGGCGAGCCGCTCGTGCGCGACGCCGATGTCTACGTGACCGCCGATCTTCGGCATCACCCCGCCAGCGAGGCCGTGGAGTCGGCGCGCGTCGCCGGTGGCCCGGCCCTGATCGATGTCTCGCACTGGGCAAGCGAATGGTTGTGGCTCGACACCGCGGCGGACGAACTGCGCACTGCCCTGCCCGGCGTCGAGGTGATGGTAAGTGAACTGCGCACCGACCCGTGGGACTTCGTGGTCGTACAGTAGGGGCGCACCCTCACGCGCGGGAACCTCGAGACTGCACCGAACCCGAGACTGCACCAACCCCGAGACTGCACCGACTCCCGTGCCCGCCGAAGCCGAGACAATCTGAGAGACCAGGTGAGCCGCCGATGGCCCTGACCGCCAGCCCCGCCGACCAGCGCCTTCTCCTGGAGGTTCACGCTCACGACACCGCCCTTCAGCAACTCGCGCACCGTGAGCGGAGCCTGCCCGAACGCTCCCAGGTCGACGCGGTGAAGGCTGAAGCCGAGGTGATGCGTGAGTTCGTCGTACAGCGGCGAGGCGAGCTCGAGGACGCCCGACTGGAGCTGCAGCGCGTGGAAAGCGATGTTCACCTCGTCGAGGCGCGCATCGCGCGTGACACAGAGCGGTTGCAGGCGAGCTCATCGGTGAAGGACATCGCTGGCCTCGAGCACGAGGTTGCGTCGTTGACCGCGCGTCTCAACGACCTCGAAGAGATCGAGCTCGGGGTCATGGAGAAAGTCGAGACCCTGGAGAGCGAATTGCAGTCGGCGGAGGCGTCGCTCGACGCGCACCTGCAGCAGTTGGCCGCCGCGGAGGCCGCCCGTGATGCGGCCCTCGCGGCAATCGCCGACGAGGTCGCCGTTGCGCGCGCTGCCCGAGCCGCGGTCGCGGCGCGGGTCCCCGCCGACCTATTGGCCCTGTACGAGAAGCAGCGTGAGCGATACGGCGTCGGGGCGTCGCACTTGCGTGCGCGCATTTCGAGCGCGAGTGGTGTCGAACTGACGGGCAGTGACCTGGCCGCTGTCCGAGCGGCCGCCCCCGACGCGGTCATCCTGTGTCCCGACTCCAGCGCCATCCTGATTCGAACCGACGAGAGCGGCCTGTGACCCGCGAGCTCCTCGTCGAGGCCGACGGCGGGTCTCGGGGCAACCCCGGCCCGGCGGCGGGCGGCGCTGTCGTTATCGATCCGACCTCGGGTGAGGTTCTCGCCGAGGTCGGCGTCTGGGTCGGCACGGCCACCAACAACGTGGCTGAGTACAGCGGGATGCTCGCCGGCGTTCGCCGTGCTCTCGAGCTCGACCCGGACGCGCACCTCACGATCCGCATGGACTCCAAGCTCGTCGTCGAGCAGATGATGGGCCGCTGGAAGATCAAGCACCCCGCCATGGCCGAGCTCGCCGCCGAGGCGCGCCAGGTGCTGAGCGGTACCCCGGTGCGCTTCGAGTGGGTGCCCCGGCTCCAGAACTCGCGTGCTGACGCGTGTGCCAATCAGGCGATGGATGCCCGCGCCTCTTTCCAGCGCTAGCCTGGACTCGCAAGTGGGCCGGCCAGACGGTCGCGTCGGAGGCACGCCCCGCAAGGGGAACGACTCCGCCGAGGAACGTCCGGGCTCCGCAGAGCAGGGCGGTGGGTAACACCCACCCGGAGCGATCCGCGAGAACAGTGCAACAGAGAGCAGACCGCCGCCGGCGCAAGCCGGCGGTAAGGGTGAAACGGTGGTGTAAGAGACCACCAGGGGCCCGAGTGATCGGGCTCGCTGGGTAAACCTCGCCCGGAGCAAGGTCAGACAGACACCGGTGACGCTGCTCGCCGAGGTGTCGGGTAGACCGCTAGAGCGTGTCGGTAACGGCTCGCCGAGAGAGATGGCCGTCGAAGGGAAGCGATTCCTGGAACAGAACCCGGCGTATCGGCCGACCCACTTGCCTGAGCATCGCCACTCCCGGTCGGGCGCGGGATGCGCGGCTCACCACTGCGAGGGCCGGTAGTCCTTGAGGAAGACGCCGAAGAGGTCATCGCCGGCCTCGCCGCGCACGATCGGGTCGTAGACCCGCGCCGCACCGTCGACGAGGTCGAGCGGTGCGTGAAAGCCCTCCTCAGCGAGTCGGAGCTTCGTGGGGTGGGGCCGCTCGTCGGTGATCCAGCCGGTATCGACGCTGGTCATGAGAATGCCGTCGGTCTCGAACATCTCGCGCGCACTCGTGCGAGTCAGCATGTTCATCGCGGCCTTCGCCATGTTGGTGTGCGGGTGGCCGGGGCCCTTGTAGCCGCGCCCAAAGACGCCCTCCATCGCGCTCACGTTGACTACGTACGTGCGTGCGAACGGCGACGCCGCGAGCGAGGGTCGCAGGCGGTCGACGAGGATGAACGGCGCGACCGAGTTCGCCAGTTGTACCTCCAGCATCTCGAGCGGCTCCACCGAGCCCACGGCCTGGGTCCAGCTGTTCACGTCGTGCACGTCGGGCACAAGACCACCGGCATCGATCGCTGTTCCCGCGCGGTGTCGTTCGAGAGATGCGTTGCCTGCGGTCATCGCCGCCTGCGTCCGCTGCTCGGCCTTCGCCGCGGCCGCCGCGAGAATTGGGTGGGCGGCGACCGACTCGGCGAGGGCGAGCGGGTGCGGATCCATCGTGTGGCCGAACGTCACGAGCTCGGGGAGCGGCCCGTCGGGCAGAGGTGCGAGCTCGGCCTCGATGAGCGGCTGATACGCGCCCGGGGACCGCCGCACGGTCTGCGCGGCGTTGTTGATGATGATGTCGAGCGGCCCGGCCGCGGCGACCGACTCGGCGAGGCCGATGACCTGGGCGGGGTCGCGCAAGTCGATGCCGACGATGCGCAGCCGGTCGATCCAGTCAGCCGCGTCGGGGAGGGCAGAGAACCGCCGCACGGCGTCGCGCGGAAATCGCGTCGTAATCGTCGTGTGCGCACCGTCACGCAGCAACCGCAGCGCGATGTACATGCCGATCTTGGCCCGCCCGCCGGTGAGCAGGGCGCGGCGTCCGGTGAGGTCGGTGCGGGCATCCCGTTTGGCGTGATTCAGGCGCGCGCAGTCGGGGCACAACTGGTGATAGAAAGCGTCGACGAGGGTGTACTGCTGTTTGCAGACGTAGCAGGCCTGCGACTGCGTCAGTTCGCCAGCGAATGGCGCGTCGGTTGGCGAGCTGATGTCGATGCCCCGCGTCTCATCGTCGATGCGGTCGGGGGAGCCCGTCGCGGTCGCCTCAATGACAGCCTTGTCAGCCGCGAGCACCTCGGCTCTCTTCGTCATGCGGCGGTGCACCTTCACCGCGCGGAACATGTGGGCGGTAGCGTGACGTACCGCGATGAAGTCAGGATGCTCGTGATCGAGCTCGTGCAGCGTGCTCAGTACCCGCAGAGTCGTCGCGAGGTCGTCCGGATCAATCGCGGGATGGTCGAAAGGCACACGCCAGGATAGCGACTAGGCGATGGCGGTTCCGAGCAGGGCACCGATCGCGAACGTCACGGCCAGAGCGAGCGCGCCCCCCAGCACGACCCGCACGGTGGGCTTCAGCCAGGGGCTCTTGCCGAGATAGGCGCCGAGTCCTCCGGTGATGCCGAGCGCGACGAGGGTCGCGACGAAGGCGATCGGGATGCGCAGGTCGGCGGGTGGCAGGGTGATCGCGAGCATCGGCAACACGGCGCCGAGAAGGAAGGCGAGAAACGATGCCCAAGCCGCCTGCCAGGGCTTCAGCACCTCGTTCTCGTCGATGTGCAGTTCGGCTTCCAAATGCGCGCCAAGAGCGTCGTGAGCGGTGAGTTCTTCGGCGACTTTTTGGGCCGTCTCGGGGGTCAAACCTTTCGCCTGGTAGATGCTCGCCAGTTCGGCGAGTTCTTGCTCGGGAGTCTCGGCAAGCTCGCGTCTTTCCTTCGCAATGAGGGCGGTTTGGCTGTCACGGGCACTGGCGACCGACACGTATTCGCCGAGGGCCATCGAGATGGCGCCACCGACAACGGCTGCCGCCCCGGCCGTGACGATCGGGGCGAGCTCGCTCGTGGCTCCGGCCACGCCGACGACGACGGCGGCAACCGAGACGATGCCGTCGTTCGCCCCGAGCACGCCCGCGCGCAGCTTGTTGAGACCATCGCTGAAGGCTCCGCGATCGTGCGGCTCGGAGTCGTGCGGGGTGTGATCGGCGGGGGTCGCGTCGGCTGGCTCGGTCATGCCCCCAGTCAACCCGTCTGCTCCTCAACCCTCAAGGAAGGCAAGCCTGAGCTATGCATCGGCCTGTCATTCCGGGTGTGGCATATGCGGGTGCGTAGAGTCGGAAGCATCTGGCGAGCATCCGTTCGCACCCCGCGCCGGCTGGGAAGTCGCATACCGACCCCGAAGGCTGTTGTGTCCTCACTCTCTTCTGTCTCCCCCTCCGGTTCGCTCGGCGCGCTGCGCACGACGACCCCGCGTGACCCGGGGTCCGCCCCGATCACCGCCTCCTACGGTGCCCTGATGCGCACTGTGCGCGACGCCGGTCTGTTGCGGCGCCGGGAGGGCTTCTACTACGCCGTGTTCGCCGGTCTTGCCGTGGCGCTGGGCGGCATCATCGCGGGCATGGTGCTTCTCGGTGATAGCTGGTTCCAGTTGCTCATGGCGGGAGCGCTCGGCCTCGTGCTGACGCAGATTGCCTTCGTCACGCACGAGGCCTCGCACCGTCAGATCTTCGCTTCGGGCAAGGTCAACGACTGGGTGGGGCGCATCCTCGCGACCGCGGTCGTCGGCATCAGCTACCACTGGTGGATGCACAAACACACCCGCCACCACGCCAAGCCCAACCAGAAGGGCGCCGACCCCGACATCGAGCAAGACACGATCGCGTTCCTGCCCGAGGACGCCGCGAAGTCGGGCCGCCTGTTCGCGCTCATCACGCGCAACCAGGGTTGGCTGTTTTTTCCGCTGCTGACCCTGGAGGGCATCAACCTGCACGTGCGCTCGATCGCTTCGCTCTTCGAGCGCGGCCGCGTCGAGCACCGGATGCTCGAGCTGGGTCTTATCGCGCTGCGTCTCGGTCTTTACGTCGCCGTGCTGTTCTGGTTCCTGCCGCTCGGCATGGCGTTCGCGTTCCTCGGCGTGCAGTTGGCCGTGTTCGGGGTCTACATGGGGGCCTCGTTCGCACCGAACCACAAGGGCATGCCGATTCTCGAGGCCGACAGTCAGCTCGACTTCCTGCAGCGCCAGATCGTGACCTCGCGCAACCTCAAGGGTGGCTGGTGGGCGACCGTGCTGTTCGGCGGGCTCAACCACCAGGTTGAGCACCACCTGTTCCCGAACATGCCCCGCCCGGCGCTCTCGCGGGCGCGTGACATCGTGCGCGAGTACGCGGCAACAACGGGCATTCCGTACACCGAGACGAGCATCCTGCGCTCGTACGGCATCGTTGTGCAGTACCTCAACCGGGTCGGGCTCGCGGCGCGCGACCCCTTCGACTGCCCGCTCGTCAACCAGTTCCGGCGGAGCTAGCGCTCAGCGCTGGTGCTCGGCCGCCAACGCCGCGGCGCCGATGATGCCGGCGTTGTTGCGCAGCGCAGCCGGCACGATCGGGGTGTGCACGTCGATGAGTGGCACGAACTCCTCGTGTTGCTTCGAGACCCCGCCGCCGATGACGAACAGGTCGGGCGAGAACAACCGCTCGAGATAGCCGTAGTAGCGGGTGAGGCGAGTCGCCCACTCGGCGAACGATAGCTCCTCGCGCTCGCGCGCGGAGTTCGCCGCCCAGGTCTCAGCGTCGCTGCCGTCGAGCTCGAGGTGACCGAGTTCGCTGTTGGGCACGAGCACGCCGTTGTAGATGAGGGCGCTGCCGATCCCCGTGCCGAGGGTCGTCATGAGCACGAGGCCGCGCTGTCCGCGCGCCGCGCCGAACACCGCCTCGGCGTAGCCCGCCGCGTCGGCGTCGTTGACAAAGTGGATGTCCCGGCCGAGCGCCTCGCCGAAGGCAGTGTCGGCGTCGAGCCCGATCCAGCGCTCGCTGACGTTGGCTGCCGACATCGTGCGGCCGTGCAGCACGACCGCCGGGAAGCACACACCGATGTGGGCGATGTCGTCGAGCGCCGTTCCGCTCAGGTCGCTGAGCTCGTCGGCGAGGTGCTGCACGCTCGCGATGATGTCGGCGGGCTCGCCCTCCTCCGGGGTGGGTAGCTTGACACGTTCGCTCGCCAGGTCGCCCGCATCCACGTCGACGAGTGCGCCCTTGATGCCGGTGCCGCCAATATCGATGCCGAGTGCGAGAGCCATGCGGTGTCCTTCCGGTCGACAGGGCGGGGTGGGGCCGGTTTAGGGGAGCGTGAGGATTTCCGCGCCGCGCTCGGTCACCACGAGGGTGTGCTCGAACTGCGCGCTGAGTTGCTTGTCTTTGGTCGTGACCGTCCAGTCGTCGGCCCAGAGATCCCAGTCGATCGTGCCGAGAGTGAGCATCGGTTCGATCGTGAAGACCATGCCGACCTCCATCACCGTGGCGTAGTCGGGCGCGGCGTCGTAGTGCGGCACGATCAGCCCGGAGTGGAATGAGCGCCCCACTCCGTGGCCGGTGAAGTCGCGCACGACGCCGTAGCCGAAGCGCTGCGCGTAGGCCTCGATCGCTCGGCCGATCACGTTGATCTGGCGGCCCGGCGCCACGGCCTTGATGCCGCGGGTGAGGGCCTCCTGCGTCCGCTCGACGAGCAGGCGCGCATCCTCGCTCGCGTCGCCGGCGATGAAGGTCTTGTTGAGGTCGCCGTGCACGCCGTTCTTGAACGCCGTGATGTCGATATTGACGATGTCTCCCTCGGCGATGACGGTGTCGTCGGGGATGCCGTGGCAAATGACCTCGTTGAGGCTCGTGCAGCACGACTTCGGAAAGCCGCGGTAGCCGAGCGTCGACGGATAGGCCCCGTGGTCGAGCAGGTATTCGTGCGCGATGCGGTCGAGCTCGTCGGTCGTCACGCCCGGCACAATCGCCGCCCCGACGGCCTCGACTGCCTGCGCGGCGATGCGGCCCGCCTCGCGGATGAGCTCGATCGTCTCCGCGTCGTAGACGTCGCCGCCGGTGTGCGGGGGCGGCGCGGCCTTGCCGACGTACGGGGGGCGCGGGATGCTCGCCGGAACGCCGCGCGCGGGGGAGAGCCGCCCGGCGACGAGGTGACCGGAAGCGTCGCGGGGCATAGGGTCGAGTCTACCGAGCCGCGATGGAGGCTCGGGCCGGGGAGGAGGGGCGCATGAGCGAGAGCCGCGAACTGCACTGGTGGTACAACCACCGCACCGGCGAGGTCGAGCACGGCCCGCAGTCGCTCGGCAGCGACCGCGACGGCCCCTACGCGACCGAAGCCGACGCCCGCCTCGCCCCGGAGATCGCGCGCGAGCGCGCTCGCGCCTGGGCGGCCGAGGAAGAGGAGTAGGAATCCAAGTGCTCGATTGTGTGGCGCCACACGACTAAACAGGCAATGTAGCCGCCTGTCTTCAGACCGGAGTGGTGAAGGCCTCATCCCATATCGGCACGAGTTGCAGGTTCTCCACGGGAACGCGCGGAACCAACCATGTTGAATCATTTGCGCCCTCGAGACTGGCAAGTCCTTCTGTGCTGACCCGCACCAGCACGGTGGATTCTTTTCGTCGCCCCGCGGCTGCCATGGCTACGGCCGGGTTGGTCGTGAGATGGACTGCCCTTCTCTTCATCGGCCTCAGTCCATCGCGCGCCTCGAAGATGGACTCGAGATTGCTTCGAGCAGTGCCGTGGTACACAGAAGACGGCGGTGTTCGGTCGGCTCGCTCGATCTCGACTTCGACGGAGTGTCCGTAGATGGCGCGTATCTTCGAGCCGAGAATCTCGAATCTAGATTCGCCAAGTGCTCCTGCGACGAGGAGAAGTTCGTCGGGCCCAACCTGAATGCCAGACTCCTCGACAAGGAGTCTGGCGAGTTCTTCACTTTCGATCCAGCCATCGCGGTCCCTCCGCGACGAGGAATTGTGTCGAAGGTGGTACGACATAGCGCGACTTACCCGTCGGCGGTCACGAACCGTCTTCGGCGACAAGATCACCGCCCGCAGGATTCCGGTTCGCTTGCCCCACTCTGTCATCATTCGTTCGGCGATCTCCTTTGCTACGTCATTGCTCGCCCGCTTCGAAAGTCGATCAAGAAGTCTTGTTGCGTGCATGAGCCGTTCCTCATCGGCCTCCGGGTCCGTGAGCGTAAAGGCAGCACGGGCGACCTCGCCGAGCTCGAGGCACTCCTCTGGTCTGTCGATGAACTCACCACTTGCAAGCTGGAGCGAGCCAAGATAAGACTGCAGGACGCGGCCGCGGGCCTCCATGTCGTCCGGATTGAGCAACGGCTGGTCGTACATCAACTGCGCTAACTCGTAGCCGAGCGGTCTAGATCCAGGTGAATCCAGGTCGACCGCCAGCACTCGGCCATCGCTCTGGACGATCCAATTCAACGCGTGGGCGTCCACACGGGGGACAAGCGGGCCTAGTCGGAGCACTTCCAGCCACCACTTGTCGAAGAGCTCGTCGCGGAGGCTTGCACCCGGGGCCTCATCCATCGCCAAGCTCCGCAGCCACCGTCCAAACTCTCGGTCTCGGAGGACGCGGCGTTGTGTTGCGTCACTCTCTACGGGCCGAGAGTGGGAGACAGCGAGGAACTCTGCGGTGTCGACCAGAACCTGCAGAAGTGACTCTCGAGAGCTCTGTTTGGAGTAGTCCAGCAGGGTCAGGCCGTTCTCAAAGCGGCGGACGCTCAAGACTCGAGGGTCCCTCGCTCGGCTGCCATCTGCTCTCTCGATTGACGGCAAGTTGATCTCGCTGAGATGCTCGATGAGGCCAAAACGGTGGGTTAGTTTGCGATCGATCAGGACGCGCTGAATCTCAGCCGTTGTCTTCGCATCTTGGGCCAGGCGTACCTTTGCCATTTCCTTGAAGACTAGGGTCTCTCCAGTGTGCCCAGCTCGATCTTCATAGAGGCTGACCCCGCCTCGCCCCCCGATCGAGCGCCGGTCTACTTCCTTACTCGAGACGGTTCTTTCCGCAGCCAGTCGGTATATCTCCCTTGCATTCCCAGTATTGATGCTTCGAAGTACACCGGCAACAATTGGGTTAGGGGTACTTGGGGCGGTCATGCCCGCGCCCGGAAAGGCTCCGTGCTCCCGGACATCTCTGGCGATGACCGTCAACGGCTCAATTGGAGAGCCGCGCTCGAACGCGTCCGAAATGAGGGCAGCCAGGCCAGCCCTTCTCGTAGCGATGTCGCCAGTGATCGCTGCAAGAGCGAGGCGGTCCATGGCTTGCTTTGCTCTATGCCGGTCCCCAGGTAGCGCTCGGTAGGTCTTGGACGCGTCTCGCAACGCGATCGCCCGCTCCAAGTATTTGCGAGAGTCGCGGTCAACTGCGGCAGTTTTCGCCGCAATCGAATAGAAATCCGCGCAGACGTCCCTGTTCAAATACTCGCCACGTTGCGCCAGCGCAAACAGGTCTGCAGCTAGCAGGTGCGATATCCGTTCGATGATTGGAGGGACAACTGAACGCCCTCGTCCGACGCTAAACGGTGTCTTTAGTCCTTGCGCTGTCAAGTCGGCCCATTGCGCTGAATGTGCAATCACACTTCTCAACACCGCAATTCGAAGGGTGGTGATTCTGTCCTGCTCCCAACCTCGCCCTGCTCTGTCAAGAAGGTCCTCTGCGTTCGAGAGGAACTTGCTTCTGCCTTCGCTTGAAGACTCTCCTGCCAACTTGATCCACACCTCAGCAAGATTGAGTTCAAGCTCCTGTGTCGGCACACCGAGGCTGTACGTTCTCGCGACTGCAACCGCTCTCGACAGAGCTGATCTATCCCCCGTGAGGTCGTACTGCATTGCCAGCGCTTCGATGAGGAGTTCGAGACTCCGCGATCTTGTGTTCTCATCTTCAACCGCGGCGAGTAACGAACTCACCGCGAAGGCCAGGTCTGCGGTCGCCACACGTTCGAATCTGTTGCGGTGAACGATCGAGTTTCCGAAGCTCTGAAGGTCAATCGGCCGGGGCGTGTTTCCGTCGGCCTGGACTGACTTGAGGTGCTGGGAAAGGTACCGACAGGCGTAATCCAGACATGAGAGTTCAGCGTTCTTGCTTGCGGTGAAGTCCCGCAGCTCAGCTGTAGCTCGTCGAAGAAACTGTATTCCGACGTGGTAGCGAACTCGCACCAGTGCCACTGAGTACTTTGTGCGATACTGACGAAAATATGGGCCCAAGTCACGTGGTCGAAAGCTGAGATGCCATTCTCTAATGAGGCTGCCCAACAGAGACTTGGTCCGTTCTTCCCTGAAGCCTCGAACTAGGTCTTCGACTATGAGTCCTGGATTGCCGTTTGGTAGAGACCAGAAGGCGATTTTCTCTAGTGGGTCAGATCTCATCCAGGACGACACGGCTTCGTGGACGCTCAGGCCTGCCTTCTCAAGGACTTCGGCCAGGCCTGAGAACTCCCGAGCGATGCGATTCTCGACCTCCTCCTGATTGGGAAGGGGGGACTGGCGCTCCAGAGCGGCGGCCAATGAAGCGGGGCTGGGCGATGCCTGGTTTTCGGACATGATCGTTAGCTAGTCGGTGCGGTCGCGCAGCGCCTGCTCGGCGCTCTCGTCGCTGTAGCTGTGCGCCTCGTCGGGGTAGGCGCCCGACTCGACGTCGGCCTTGAACGCGAGCGCCGCATCCGTCAGCACTTTCCGCAGGTTCGCGTACTGCTTGACGAACTTCGGAATGCGTCCGCCGGTCAGCCCGGCCCAGTCTGTCCAGACGACCAGCTGGCCGTCGCAGTGCGGGCCGCCGCCGACGCTGATGGTGGGGATGCTCAGCTCGGCCGTGATGCGCTTGGCGACCTCGGCGGGGATCATCTCGAGCACGACGGCGAACGCGCCGGCCTCCTCGACGGCGTGCGCGTCGGCGAGCAGTTGCTCGGCCGCCTCGCCGCGGCCCTGGATCACGTGGCCACCGAGCCCGTGCTCGCTCTGCGGCGTGAACCCGATGTGCGCCATGACGGGGATGCCCGCCGACACGATGCGCCGGATCTGCTTGGCCGACCGCACGCCACCTTCGAGCTTCACGGCGTGCGCGCCCGTCTCCTTCATGAACCGAAACGCGGTGTGCAGGGCCTCCTCGGGCCCGGTCTCGTACGAGCCGAACGGCATGTCGGCCACCACGAGCGCCCGTTTCACGCCGTTGACAACGCCGCGCGTGAGGGGGATGAGGTCGTCGATCGTGACGGGCAGCGTCGTGTCGTAGCCGAGCACGGTGTTGCCGGCCGAGTCACCGACGAGCAGAAAGTCGATGCCGGCCTCATCGAAGATCTGAGCGGTGAGCACGTCATACGACGTGAGCCCGGTGATCTTGATGCCCTGCTCTTTTGCCCGGGCGAAGTGACGGGTGCGGACGCGCTTCGGTGCCTCAGCCATGCGCCCCACCCTAGCCCGGAGCTACCGCGTGGGCCTGTACGTGATCGGCATCCGCCGGTCGCGGCCGAAAGCCATGCCCGAGATTTTGGGTCCGATCGCGCCCTGGCGCCGCTTCCATTCAGCGCGGTCCACGAGCCGGGTGACGAACTCGACGGTCTCGCGCGCAAAGCCCAAGGCGACGACGTCGTCCCGCCCGAGTTCACGGCCGACATAGGCGTCGAGAATAGCGTCGAGCACCTCGTACGGCGGCAGGGTGTCTTGGTCGACCTGGCCGGGCCGCAGTTCGGCGCTCGGCGGCTTCGCGATCGAGTTCTCGGGAATCGGCGGGGTCTGACCGCGCGCCTCGGCGGCCTCGTTGCGCCAGCGCGCGAGCTCCCACACCAGCAGCTTGGGCACGTCCTTGATCGGCGCGAACCCGCCGACTGAGTCTCCGTAGATCGTCGAGTAGCCGACGGCAAGCTCGGTCTTGTTGCCCGTCGTCAGCACCAGGTGGCCGTGCATGTTCGACAGCCCCATGAGGATGATCGCCCGGATGCGCGCCTGCAGGTTCTCGGCGGCGACACCGTCGAGCGCGAGCTGGGTCTCAACCGGCGCGACGAGGTCGGCAATCGGCTCGACCGAGTAGTGCAGCCCGATGCGGTGGGCCAGCTCGTCGGCGTCGCTGCGGGAGTGGTCAGAGCTCCAGCGCGAGGGCATTGAGATGCCATAAACGTTCTCGGCTCCAATCGCGTCGGCGGCGATCGCCGCGCACACAGCCGAGTCGATGCCACCCGACAGCCCGAGCACGACGCTGCGGAACCCGTTTTTGCGCACGTAGTCGCGCGTGCCGGTGACGAGAGCGTTCCAGAGTTGTTCGCGATCATCCGGCAATTCCGCGATGTCCGCCGACACGGGATGCTCGCGCGCGGCCCCGCCGCCCGCGAGCTCGACCCGCCGCACCGCCGGGGGCAACTCAGTCTCAGTGGCCTCGGCCGCATCCACGTCGACGACCAGCAGGTGTTCGGCGAACTGGGGGGCCCGGGCAAGGATTGTGCCCTGCCCGTCGACGACGACGCTGTCGCCGTCGAACACCAGGTCGTCTTGCCCGCCGACAAGGTTGACGTAGGCGACGACGGTGTCCGTCTCCACCGCGCGGCGGGTGACGAGCGGTAGTCGTACTTCGTCTTTGTCGCGCTCGAAGGGCGAGGCGTTGATGACGAGCAACACGCCCGCGTCGGATTCGAGCACGCGGCCGACCGGGCCGCCGTCGCGCCAGAGGTCTTCGCAGATGATGAGGGCGACGTCGACACCACCGAGGCGCAGCACCAGAAGCTCGTCGCCCGGGATGAAGATGCGGTACTCGTCGAAGACGCCGTAGTTGGGCAGGTGATGCTTGGCGTAGCGCGCAACGACGCGGCCGCCCTGCAATACGCTCGCACAGTTTTGCGCGATCGCCGTCGGCGCGTTTGAGGAGCCGAGCAGGCGTGGTTCGTGCGGTCCGTCGGGGTGGCCGACGACGACCGGCAGGTGGCCGAGCCCTTCGGCCTCGAGGCGCGCGGCAAGTTCTGTGACGGCCGTCCCCGCGTCGACGAGGAAAGACGGCCGCGACGCGAGATCTTCGATGGGGTAGCCGGTCATCGCCATCTCGCCGAGCGCGAGCAGGTCAGCGCCCTGGGCAGCCGCCGACCGGGCAGCAGAAACAATCTGCTCGGCGTTACCCACCAGGTCGCCGACGACGGGGTTCGACTGGGCGAGGGCCAAGCGCAGGCGGGGCATACCGGTTAGCCTAATGGCGGGTTTTCGGCCGTTATTGAGGGAGAGATGTGAGCACCGGACTGGGTGGCATGGACAAGCAGCGTGACTTCGTCCTCCGCACGATCGAAGAGCGTGGCGTGAAGTTCGTGCGCCTCTGGTTCACCGACGTCGTCGGCACGCTCAAGATGGTCGCCGTGGCGCCCGCCGAGGTCGAGGGCGCCTTCGCCGAGGGGCTCGGGTTCGACGGCTCGGCGATTGAGGGCTTCTCGCGCGCGTACGAAGCCGACGTGCTCGCACACCCTGACCCCACGACGTTCCAGATTCTGCCGTGGCGGGGTGAGGTTGACCCCACGGCCCGCATGTTTTGCGACATCACCACGCCTGACGGCCAGCCGGCCGCCGCCGACCCGCGTCACGTTCTCAAGCGCACGCTCGCGAAGGCCGCCGAACGCGGTTTCACGTTCTACACGCACCCCGAGATCGAGTTCTATCTGCTGAAGAGCAGCAAGGTTGGCCCGAAAGGCCCGCAGCCGGTCGACGCGGCGGGCTACTTTGACAATGTGCCGGGCGGCACGGCCCACGATTTCCGCCGTCGCGCCGTCCGCATGCTGGAGGACCTCGGCATCTCGGTCGAGTTCAGCCACCACGAGGCGGGCCCGGGTCAGAACGAAATCGACCTGCGCTACGCCGACGCTCTGACGACGGCCGACAACATCATGACGTTCCGCACCGTCGTGAAAGAGGTGGCGATCGAGCAGGGAGTGTATGCCACGTTCATGCCCAAGCCGTTGGCCGCGCATCCCGGATCAGGTATGCACACGCACCTCTCGTTGTTTGAGGGTGACACGAACGCGTTCTTCGACCCGGCTGGTCAGTATCAACTGTCGACGATCGGCCGGCAGTTCGTCGCGGGTCTGCTCACGCACGCGCCCGAGATCACGGCGATCACGAACCAGTTCGTCAATTCGTACAAGCGGCTGTGGACGGGCGACGAGGCGCCGAGCTACGTCACCTGGGGTCACAACAACCGCTCCGCCCTCGTGCGCGTGCCGCTCTACAAGCCTGGCAAGGGGCAGAGTGCCCGGGTCGAGTACCGCGGCATGGACTCGGCGGCGAACCCGTACCTCGCCTTCTCACTGCTGCTCGCAGCGGGTCTCAAGGGCATCGAGGAAGGCTACGAGCTTCCGCCGGAGGCCGAGAACACGGTGTGGGAGCTCAGCGAGACGGAGCGTCGCGCCCTCGGCTATCAGCCGTTGCCGTCGAGCCTCGACCGTGCGCTCGGTCTCATGGAGGAGAGCGAACTCGTCGCCGAGACGCTCGGCGAGCAGGTGTTCAACTACGTTCTGCTCAACAAGCGACGCGACTGGGCTGCCTACCGCGCGCAGGTGACCCCCTACGAACTCGAGAGCAATCTCGAGATTCTCTAGCCCGACGGGCCCCGCCCATGACTCGCCCGCCCTCCACGCTTTCCGAACTCGCGCGGCTCGGCTTTGCCGAGCTCAGTGCGGCGCGCGTTGCGCTCGGCGATCTCGACGAGCACCTCGACGCCTTCGGTGCCGCAGCCGACCCTGACCGCGCGTTGCGACTGCTCGTGCGGCTTCGCGAACAGCATCCGGATGCCCTCCGCCCCGTCCTCGCCGACCCGGCCTGGGCAGCGCGCGTCATTCGGCTGCTCGGCGCGAGCGAGGGTCTCGGCGAGTTCCTCCGCCGCCGCCCCGAGCAGTTCGCCGCCCTGCGTAGTCCCCTCCATGCCCTGCCCGACGGCAGCGCCGTGCGGCGTGAACTCGTCGCAGCCGTCGACACCGCGTTGGCGGCAGGCAGGGTGGGCAGGCCCGACCCTGAGGTCGCGCGCACGGCTCTTCGCACCCAGTACCGCCATTGGCTTATGCGTATCGCCGACTGGGATCTCGACCAGCCGGACGCGGTCGAGGTGCTCCCCGGCGTGGCGGCAGCGCTCGCCGACCTTGCCGGAGCAGCCCTGGAGGCGAGTCTCGTGCTCGCGCGGGCCGTCAGCACCTTTCCCGCTGAGGATGTCGCCCGCACGCAGCTGACGGTTATCGGCATGGGCAAGGCGGGGGCCCGTGAGCTCAACTACATCAGCGATGTGGACGTGATCTACGTGGCGGAGGGCGCCGACGGCCTGGAGAATGGCCGAGCCGTCGAGATTGCTACCCGCCTCGCCGCCGACACCGCTCGCGGCATCGGTGAGCCGGGCATCGAACCGCCGTTGTGGGAGGTGGACGCCAACCTCCGACCGGAGGGCAAGGACGGTGCCCTCGTGCGCACCCTCGAATCACACGTGGCCTACTACGAGAGGTGGGCGAAGAGTTGGGAGTTCCAGGCACTCCTGAAGGCGCGGCCCCTTGCCGGCGACGCCGAGCTCGGAGCTCGCTATACCGCGAGCGTGCATCCCTTCGTGTGGGCAAGCTCGCAGCGGCCCGGCTTCGTCGAATCGGTGCAGCGGATGCGCGAGCGGGTGACCGAACACATCCCCGCCGATGAGGTCGACGTTCAGCTCAAGCTGGGGCCGGGTGGCCTCCGCGACGTCGAGTTCACGATTCAGTTGCTGCAGCTCGTGCATGGAGCGCATGACGAGCGCGTGCGGCAGAGCGACACGCTCGGAGCGCTCGACGCGCTGGCCGAACACGGCTACATCGGGCGGGAGGAGGCGGCGTCCTTCTCGGGTGACTACCGCCGGCTCCGGGTGATCGAGCACCGCGTGCAGCTCGACCGCATGACGCGCACGCACCTCATGCCGCGCGACGAAGAGCGGCTTCGGGTGCTCGCCCGTGCAACAGGTCTTGCAACGACCGCCGACGAGCTGACCGAGCGGTGGCAGCAGACCAAGATTGCCGTGCGCTCGTTGCACGAGAAGCTCTTTTACCGGCCCCTCCTGTCGGCCGTGGCCGCGCTGCCCGAGGAGGGGCTCGCGCTCACGAGCGATCAGGCCGTGGCGCGCCTCGCGGCGATCGGCTTCACCGATGCTGCGGGCGCCCTGCGGCACATTGCTGCCCTCACGAGCGGGGTGTCGCGCCGGGCGCAGATCCAGCGCACGCTGCTGCCGGTCATCCTGCAATGGCTCGCCGAAGGCGCTGACCCCGACTACGGCCTGCTCGCGTTCCGGCGCTTGAGCGAAGACCTGGGGGAGTCGTACTGGTTCTTGCGGATGCTGCGCGACTCGAGCGGGGCTGCGCAGCGCCTGACGAGCGTTCTCGCCGCCTCCCGATATGTCGGAGGGCTGTTCGAGCGCATCCCCGAGGGTGCGGCATGGCTCGAAAACGTTGACGAGTTGCAACCGCGGCCGCTCGAGGCACTCCTCGAGGAGACCCGGGCGACCGTCGACCGGCACGCGAGCGATACCGAGGCCGCCGCGAAGGCTCTGCGCACGGCCCGCCGCCGAGAGGTGCTGCGTCTCGCCCTCGCGGGCATCCTGAACGTCATCACGGTCGAGCAGCTGGGTCGCGGTCTCGCCGACATCACGACGGCGCTCCTGACGGGCACACTGTCGCTCTGCCATCGATTCGGCGACGGCATCGAGTTCGCCATCGTCGCCATGGGTCGCTACGGCGGGGCTGAGTTGGGCTTCGGCTCTGACGCCGACGTCATGTACGTCTACCGCGACGTGGGCGCCGGGGAGGATGCGCAAAAGCGGGCCGAACGCATCGTGCACGAACTCAAGCGCCTCACCGAAGACCTTCGACTGCCGCTCGACCTCGATATCGACCTGCGCCCCGAGGGGCGCAACGGTGCGATCGTTCGCTCCCTCGACTCCTATCGCGCGTACTACGACCGATGGTCGCTCACCTGGGAGGCCCAAGCGCTTCTCCGCGCTCGCGCGGTGGCCGGCGATAGGCCGTTGATGGCGGACTTCACGGCCCTCGCCGACACTGTTCGGTACCCCGTCGTCTTCGGTGAGGCGGAGGCCCGCGAGGTGAGGCGCATCAAGGCCCGCGTCGAATCTGAGCGACTGCCGCAGGCGGCCGACCCGGCGCGGCACCTCAAGCTCGGGCGGGGCTCGCTCAGCGACGTCGAATGGTTCGTTCAGCTATTGCAGTTGCAGCACGCTGCCGAGCATTCGACGCTCGCAACGACGTCCACCCTCGACGCCCTCCAGGCAGCCGTGGATGCGGAGCTCGTGTCACCCTCCGACGCCGAGCGCCTCCGCGCGGCGTGGTTGATCGCCTCGCGGGCGCGCTCGGCGCTCACGCTGTGGAGCGCGAAAACCGGCGATGTGCTGCCCCTCGACCGCGCCCAGCTCGAGGGCGTCGCCCGGCTCATGGGGTACCCGGCCGGGGGAGCCTCACGACTCGAGGAGGAGTACTTGCGCACCACGCGGCTCGCACGCCAGGTGTTCGAGAAGGGCTTCTACGGCGCGGTAGGCCGGGGCTGAGCATCCTGCCCCTGTCCCATCGCGGGGGAAACCACGAAGGCCCCGTTCCTGACGGAACGGGGCCCCCGCGTGTGGTGGCGGTTCTGGGCTAGACCGAGAAGTACAGCTCGTACTCGAACGGGTGCGGCCGCTGGGCGGCCGGCAGGATCTCGTTCTGACGCTTGTAATCGATCCAGGTTTCGATGAGGTCCTTGGTGAAGACCCCACCGGCAAGCAGGAACTCGTGGTCGTTCTCGAGGGCGACCAGTGCCTCCTCGAGCGAGCCGGGAACCTGCGGGATGCCCTTGGCCTCCTCGGGGGGAAGCTCGTAGAGGTCCTTGTCGACAGGCTCGTGCGGCTCGATCTTGTTGATGATGCCGTCGATGCCAGCCATCAGCTGCACCGCGAACGCGAGGTAGGGGTTGCCCGAAGCGTCGGGAGCGCGGAACTCGATGCGCTTGGCCTTGGGGTTCGTGCCCGTGATCGGGATGCGGATGGCGGCTGAGCGGTTGCCGGCCGAGTAGACCAGGTTGACCGGCGCCTCGAAGCCCTTCACGAGCCGGTGGTACGAGTTCAGCGAGGGGTTCGTGAACGCGAGAATGGCGGGAGCGTGCTTGAGGATGCCACCGATGTACCACCGAGCGATGTCGCTGAGCCCGCCGTAGCCGGCCTCGTCGTAGAACAGCGGCTTGCCGTCGTTCCACAGCGACTGGTGGGTGTGCATGCCCGAGCCGTTGTCGCCGAAGAGCGGCTTCGGCATGAACGTTGCGACCTTGCCCCACTCGAGGGCGGTGTTCTTGACGATGTACTTGAACTTCAGGATGTCGTCGGCGGCCGAGACCATCGTGTCGAACTTGTAGTTGATCTCGCCCTGGCCAGCGGTGCCCACCTCGTGGTGGCTGCGCTCGACCTCGAGTCCAACCTCCATGAGCTTCAGCACGATGTCATCGCGCATGTCAGCGTGCTGGTCGACGGGAGTGACGGGGAAGTAACCGCCCTTGTAGGGGGTCTTGTTGGCGAGGTTGCCGCCCTCCTCGACGCGCGCCGTGTTCCAGGCGGCCTCACCGGAGTCGACGGAGTAGAACGAGGTGTTCTGCTTCACTTCGTAGCGCACGTCGTCGAAGATGTAGAACTCGGCCTCGGGGGCGAAGAACGCGGTGTCGGCGATGCCGGTTGACGCGAGGTACTTCTCCGCCTTCTTGGCAACCTGGCGTGGGTCGCGGTGGTAAATCTCACCGGTGCGCGGGTTGTAGATGTCGAAGATGATCACGAGCGTGCGCTCAGTGCGGAAGGGGTCGACGTAGGCGGTCGACACGTCGGGGATCAGCTGGAGGTCCGACTCGTGAATCGACTGGAAGCCCCGAATGGAGGATCCGTCAAACAGCTGGCCGACCGTGAAGAAGTCCTCGTCGACGGTCGAGGCGGGGATGTTGAAGTGCTGCTGGACACCGGGGAGGTCGGTGAATCGGATGTCGAGGAACTTGACGTCCGTGTCCTTGATGAACTTCAGCACCTCGGAAGAATCACTGAACATGCGACAGATCTCCTGAGCTTGGTACCGGACGACTGCAATCGCAGCCACGCCTTGACCCTAGGCCGAGGGGATTTCCCGGCAGTGTCCCTGATGTTTCCGGGATGTTACGCCGACGCCGCCCGTAGCCACCCCGCGGCGTCGGATGCTCACCCGACGGCCTGCGCGAAGCCCTCCGTCGTCTCCGCCAGAGCGCGCATCGACTCGGGGATCGGGCGGCCCTTCGCCACCATCGACTGAGCCCAGAGCCGACCGGCGCGGTAGCTCGAGCGCACGAGCGGCCCCGCCAGTACGCCGAGGAAGCCGATCTCTTCGGCCTCGGCCTTGAGTTCGACGAACTCCTCGGGCTTCACCCAACGGTCGATCGGGTGGTGCCGCGAACTGGGGCGCAGGTACTGGGTGATCGTGACGATGTCGGTTCCCGCGGCGTGCAGATCCCGCAGCGCCTGCGAGACCTCCGCTCGGGTCTCACCCATGCCGAGGATGAGGTTCGACTTGGTGATGAGGCCGAAGTCGCGGGCCTGGCTGATGACGTCGAGCGAGCGTTCGTAGCGGAACGCCGGGCGAATGCGCTTGAAGATGCGCGGCACGGTCTCGACGTTGTGCGCGAACACCTCGGGTCGTGATTCGAACACGACCCGCAGCAGCTCGGGGTTGCCGGAGAAGTCGGTCGCGAGCAGCTCGACGCCCGTGCCGGGGTTGAGCTCGTGGATCATGCGCACGGTCTCGGCGTGCAGCCAGGCGCCCTCGTCGGGCAGGTCATCGCGGGCGACGCCCGTGACGGTCGCGTACCGCAAGTTCATCTGCACCACCGATTCGGCGACGCGCCGCGGCTCGTCGGTGTCATAGTCGGCAGGTTTGCCGGTGTCGATTTGGCAGAAGTCGCATCGCCGCGTGCACTGGCTTCCGCCGATGAGGAAGGTCGCCTCGCGGTCTTCCCAGCACTCGTAGATGTTCGGGCAGCCCGCCTCCTGGCACACCGTGTGCAATTGCTGATCGTTGACCAGCGAGCGCAGAGCGCTGTACTCGGGGCCCATCTTCGCCCGTGTCTTGATCCACTCGGGCTTCTTCTCGATGGGTGTCTGCGCGTTGCGCACCTCGAGCCGCAGCAGCTTGCGACCCTCGACGGGGTGCGTGGCGGGGGTCGTGGTCATGCGGGTACTCCTTCGGGAGTCGACGCGCGCACGCCGACGATGTCGTGGACGAGCGGGCCGAAGGCGCGCTCGATGAGGGGGATGACCTCTGAGGGTGTGACGGTGCGTCCCAGCTCGCGGCTCACCGACGTCACTCCGGCGTCGGCGAGGCCGCACGCGACGATCGAGTTGTACGCGTCGAAGCTGTTGGAGCAGTTCAGGGCGAAGCCGTGCATCGTAACGCCCTGCGCCACGCGGATGCCGATCGCCGCGATCTTGTCGGTGCCGCGCATCCAGACCCCACTGCGGCCCTCCACGCGGTCGGCCCCCGCGACCCCCATGTCGGCGAGCACGGCGATGAGCATGCCCTCGAGACTGCGCACGTAGCGCACGACATCCACCGGCTCGGCCAGACGCATGATCGGGTAGCCGACGAGTTGCCCCGGCCCGTGCCAGGTGATCTTGCCACCGCGGTCGACCTCGACGACGGGGGTGCCGTCGGTGGGCCGCTCGTGCGGCTCGGTTCGCTTGCCGGCGGTGTAGACGCTCTCATGTTCGAGCAGCATCACGGTATCGGGCGCCCGGCCCTCGACGACGGCAGCGTGCAGGGATCGCTGCTGTTCGAGACCCGACAGGTACGGCACGGAGTTGGCGCTTAGCCCCGTGACGACGAAGTCGATCACGCGCTCAGTCTACGCCCGCCCCTGGATCGTAGGCTGAGCGAGTGACGACGACGCCGCCCCTGCCCCCGCCCGAATGGCCCGGACAGCGCCTCGGGCTTCCGGCGACAGGACCGCGCTCCGTCGCGCGGCTCGGCCGGCGCTTCGCGGCACTCGCCATCGACTGGGGAGTCGCCGTCGCCCTCTCAGCAGGCTTCTTCGGCTACGACTCCATCGCCACGCTGCTCATTTTCGTTGGACTGCAGGTGCTGTTCACCGTCGTCGTCAACGCCAGTTTCGGACACCTGATCCTCGGCCTCCGCGTTGTGCCAATGGCGGGTGGGTTGCTGGGCGTGTGGCGCCCGATCGTGCGCGCGCTCCTCATCGCCCTCGTGATTCCCGCACTGCTGTTTGACGAGAACCATCGGGGTGTGCACGATCGCGCTGCCGGGACGATCTTGCTGCGGCGGTAGCGTGGCCCAGCCCGCGCATCCGGCCGATCGCGCTTAGCGAGGCTTGGGAGCGCGCGCCTTGAGCGGGTCGATACCCTTTGGAATCGGAAGCGGGTTTGACTTGCTGAGAGAGGTCAGACGGTTGTTCACCGCGAAGACTTCGGCCTTGGTCAGTGACTTCTTCAGTCTGTTGAGGGTACGAGCGAGGTTCTCGAGCTTGACGCTCTCGACGTCCGGGCCGACGTGGAGGAAGTGCACCGGTACGTTCGGCACGATGCGGTTCACGTTGCGTCGCTCGTCTTCCATCATTCGACGGGTGCGCGAGGCGGGGCCCTCGCCGATGATCACGACGCCGGGTTTGCCGACGGCCCGGTAGACCGCGTCCTGTGTCTTGGGGCTCACCGTGATGGGCATTTCGCTCGCCTGCCAGGCGCGCCGCAGTGACGACTTCAGGACCGCTCCGACGGCCCCCGGCTGGCCGGAGATCTGGCGGTAGGCGACCCGTTCGGCGCGGCGTCCCAACACAATCAGGGTGAGCAAGACGCCCAGGAGAACGCCCGTCGTGACCCACAAGACGCTCGCGAGCACGTCGCCCGGGGTCGCGAACACGGCCAGGAGAACGCTGCCGAGGATCGGCAGGAGCAACGCCAGCAGCATGATCCATACCGCGAGCTTGTCCATGCGGCGGGTCATCTGGAAGACCTGCCACATCTGCTTCATGCGACCGGGTTCTTTCGGGGGCTTCGGAGCGGAGGAGCGGGCCATGCTTACCAGGATAGGGGCTGGTATCGGCTCCTCCCGGCCCGGCCTCGTCACGGGCTTTCCCCGGAACACGTGCTCACCACCTGCGGGCGTTCGGTGCCGCGCCACCCTGTCGCCATGCACCCTGATCTTCTGCGTGAACCTGGTGGGCAGCTCGGTGGGCACCGTGTGGTCCGGATGCTCGCATGCGATGACCGCGCGCTCACCCTGCTCGTCCACGGCGCGGGGCGCTCGCGCGTTGCTCGCGTGTTCGCGCCCACGGCCGACCCGGCAGTTGTCGAGCAAGAACTTGCCGTTCTGGAATTCCTGGCCCGTGGTCCTGCGGCCCTTCGACACCACGTTGTGGCCCTCGACGATCTCTTTACCAGCGCCGACGGTCGCGTCGTTGCGCTGCTCGACTACGTGTCGGGCCGTGAGCTGACTGACCTCCTGCGTCAGGCGGCGGGTCGTCTCGAGGTGGGCGAAGCGATCACAGTGCTAGCACCCCTTTTGCAGGCGATTGCGGCCGGTCACGAACGGGGTCTAACGGGTGTGCCGTTGGCGCTCTCGACGATCCGCTTCACGGCGACGGGTGCACCGGTGCTCATCTCCGTCAACGGGGCCCGACTGACACCGCCGTTACCGTCTCACTACTGGGCGGGCGAGGAAGAATATCGGGCTGATCGGAGGGCGCTGGGTGTCCTCGCCCAGCAGGTTGTGCGCGCCGTGCACCGTCAGGAGGCTGCAGCGCTCGAGGCAACCCTGGTCGCGGCCGGGCCAGAGCCCGATCCTGCCTTATTGGCCGCCGCCCTCTTCGAGCTCGCCAGGCCGATTCCGATTCGCCCTGAGGAGCGAGCACCAGCGGAGGTGCTCATCGCTGGTGTCCAGACGCCGAGCGCGCCGACCACCGGCGATGACGACCTTATCCTGTCGGCAGAAGCCAGGAACTCTGCGCCGACCGTTGACCCCGCCGACGCGCCCACGGTCGGAACGACCGCGCTCCTGATTGTCGGGACACTCCGTTCACTCGGGTTGCCCGACAGCGTCGTCGAGGCGGTCGAGCGGGGCTATGCGGTTGCGACCCGCGGGATCACGACCTGTCGAGCCTGGGCCTCTCGGTGGGGTGATCATCGGGAGGTTGGCGCTCGGCGCGTGATCGGAATCCGGCCTCGCTCCGTCGTGGTCGGTGTCGCGGGAGTGGGAGCCCTTGTGCTCGCCGTGTCGCTCGGAATGACCGCGCCCGATCGCGCGGGATCGACCGAGGCTCCCGTCGTCGACGCGCCCGTGTCGATGGCGCCGATGGCCTCCCTCGCTGTGTCCAACGCTCCGGAACACCTGATCCACCCGGAGCCCGACGAGTGGGGTCTCGTCGTGGATGAATTACTGAGGCGCTGGCTGGCGTGCCGGGCGACGGCTGGAGCGCCGTCGCCCGCACCCGAATCGACATCAGCACACACACAGCCACACGCGCAGGACGACACATCGGAAGCCGTCTCGGGGAGGCTGTGTGACGCTGCTGTTCACTCCGGCTCGGCTGCCCAGGCGCTGCTCACTGCTGACGATTCTCGTCACGACGTCATCGCGCGGTGGGTGCTGGCTGGGGGGTCGGCTGTCGTCGTCGAGCGCATGGGCGGAGCCGTGCTCATCGATCTGGTGACATCATCCGACGGAGCGCCCGATGGCAGCGAGCAGTCGGCGGTGGCCGCGACGTCTTCCCCGCCGCCGGAAACGACAGTGGCCTCGCTCCTGGTGGTGCGGAGCGAGGCCGGCTGGCGTGTGCGAGACGTTCGCCTCTAGATTCCGAGGTCAGCGTCGAAGTCGGCTTCCTCCAGTCGCGCCTTCACGGCTGAGAGGAACCGGGCCGCATCAGCACCGTCGACGATGCGGTGGTCGTACGACAGCGCGAAGTAGACCATCGAGCGCACGGCGATGACGTCAGAGCCGTCGACCTGAATGACCGCCGGCTTCTTCGTCACGATTCCAGTGCCCAGAATGGCAACCTGCGGCAGGAACACGACCGGTGTGTCGAAGAGGGCACCGCGCGAGCCGGTGTTCGTCAGGGTGAATGTACCCCCAGCGAGCTCATCGGGCTTGAGCTGGTTGTCACGCGTGCGGGCCGCCAGGTCAGCGATCTCGCCGGCGAGACCCGCAATCGTGAGTTCTCCGGCGTTGCGCACCACGGGGGTGAGCAAGCCGCGCTCGGTGTCCACCGCGATCGACAGGTTCTCGGTGTCGGGGTAGACGATCGAGTCACCGTCGACGGTCGCGTTGATGATGGGGTAGGTCCGCAGCGCCTCGGTCGCGGCCTTCGCGAAGAACGGCAGGAACGACAACTTCGTGCCAGTCGCCTTCTCAAAATCACCCTTGACCGCGGTTCGCAGTGCTGCCAGTCGGGTCACGTCGACCTCAACGACGGTGGTCAGCTGCGCGGTGGACTGCATCGAGGCCACAGCGCGCTCGGCGATAACCTTCCGCAGGCGAGACATGGCCGCCGTCGTTCCCCGCAAGGGCGAAACCTCAGCGGCGACCCGAACCGCGGGGGCGGCGTGTGCCCCACCCGCGGCAGCGAGGACATCCTGCTTGCGAATACGTCCTCCGACCCCCGTGCCGGTGATACGAGCAAGATCGACCCCGTGCTCTGCTGCGAGTTTGCGGACGATCGGCGTGATGTACGCAGCGGCCGCGGCGGGGGCGACCGCCGGAGCCCCGGCCTGCGCGGGTGCAGCGGCCGGAGCAGGCGCGGCCGCGGGTGCCGGAGGGGTGACGGCAGGGGCAGCAGGTGCCGGGGCAGCAGGGGCTGGGGCAGCTGGTGCAGGGGCAGCAGACGGCGCGGCTGGCGCGGCTGCTGCTGCGGGCTCCGGGGACGGTGCGGCAACCGGGGCAGGCGCGGGCGCGGGTGCCGGGGCAGGCTCAGGCTCAGGCGCAGGTGCCAGAGCCGGCGCTGCCTCGACCGGCGCCGCCGCCGGGGCGGCGGGAGTCGCTGCGGAGCCCGAGCCGTCGCCGATGCGCACGAGAGGAGTGCCGACCTCGACCGTCTCGTCCTCGGCAACGAGGATCTCCTCAACAACACCAGCAATCGGCGAGGGGATCTCAGTGTCCACTTTGTCGGTCGACACTTCGAGCAGCGGCTCGTCGACCTCGACGCGGTCGCCGACGTTCTTCAGCCAGCGGGTGACCGTTCCCTCGGTCACGCTCTCGCCGAGCGCCGGGAGGTTGACGGATTCGCTCATGAGTAGTGCTCCTTCAAAGCCTGTGGTGTGGTTCTCAGCCTAGTCACGACGCGGGATCAGATGCCGTGGAGCGGTTTGCCCGCCAGAGCGAGGAACGCCTCGCCGAGTGCCTCGTTCTGCGTGGGGTGGGCGTGGAGGAGGGGCGCGACGTCCTCGGGATGAGCATCCCAGTTGACTGCCAGCTGTGCCTCGCCGATCAGTTCGCCGACGCGGGCACCGATCATGTGCACGCCCACGACGGGGCCGTCAACGACGCGCACGACCTTGATCGACCCCGCGGTTTCGAGGATGTGACTCTTGCCATTGCCCGCGAGGTTGTACTCGTAGCTTGCGATCGCCGTGTCGCCGTACTGCTCTTTCGCCTTGGCCTCGCTCAGACCGACGGAGGCGACCTCGGGCTCGCTGTAGGTGACCTTCGGAATGTTGATGTCGCTGATCACGACGGGGTTCAATCCCGCGATCTCTTCGGCGACGAAGATGCCGTGTTGGAACCCGCGGTGGGCGAGCTGCAGGCCCGGCACAATGTCTCCGACGGCGTACAGGCCCGGGATGTTCGTCTCCAGTCGCTCGTTGGTGAGCACGAATCCGCGATCCATCGCGACGCCGACTTCTTCGAAACCGAGGTTCGCGGTGGCCGGGCCACGGCCAACGGCGACCAGGAGAAGGTCAGCCTCGATGGTCGCGCCGTTCTCGAGCGTGACGACGACGCCCTGCTCGTTTTGGGTCACGCTCTGGAACCGGACGCCAAGCGTGAATTCGATGCCGCGCTTGCGGTAGGCGCGCTCGAACTGCTTCGAGATCGTTTCCTCTTCCATGGGCACGAGGTGCGGCAGGGCCTCGATGATGTGAACCTCGGAGCCCCACGAGCGCCAGACGCTTGAGAATTCGACGCCGATGACACCGCCGCCGAGGACGGCGACTTTCTTCGGCACATAGTCGAGCTGCAGCGCCTGCTCGGAGGTGATCACCCGGCCCCCGATCTCGAGGCCGGGGAGGGTGCGTGAGTAGGAGCCCGTGGCAAGGATCACGTTCTTGCCGGTGATGGTGTCGCCGCCGACCTGAACGGTTGTTGGGGAGGTCAAGCGACCTTCGCCTTCGATCATCGTGATGCCGCGAGCCTTGATGAGCCCTTGGAGACCCTTGTACTTGCTGGCGATGATGCCCTCGCGGTACTGGATGACCGCGGGAACGTCAATACCCTCGAGGGTTGCCTTCACCCCGAAGCGGGCGGAGTCGCGCGCTGCGTCAGCGACCTCGGCCGCGTGCAGGAGGGCCTTCGTCGGAATGCAGCCGACGTGCAGACACGTGCCGCCGACCTTTGACTTCTCAATCAGCCCGACACTCATCCCGAGCTGGCTGGCGCGAAGCGCGGCGGCATAGCCACCGCTTCCCGCTCCGAGGATCACAAGGTCAAACGTCTGGTTCGACACCGGCAGAGACTCCTTACATCCGCGAAGGATAGTCATGCAGGGGCCGACGTCGAGGTGGCGGGTCGACCCGATGTGCGGCACGACGATCACGTGCCCGCCGACGAGCCTACTACTTGGCTGAGAGTCGCTCCGCGAGCCGCACGAGCAGCCGCACCATGACTCCCGACGGCCCCTTCGGTGTGTACCCGAACGGGCTTCCGGGGTTATTGGCCGGCCCTGCAATGTCGAGATGCGCCCACGGGATGCGCGGCGCATCGGGCTCCTCGCTGGTTCGTCCGACGAACTCACGCAAGAACACTCCCGCCAACAGCATGCCTGCCGCCGTGTTGCCCGGCTTGGCATTGGCGATGTCGGCGACATCGCTCTTCAGCAGAGGGCGCAACTCGGCAGGGAGGGGCATCGGCCACACGAGTTCGCCGGTGTCGGCAGCCGCGGCGCGCACCTCCTCCACCAGTGTGTCATCGCCCATCAACCCGGCGTACCGCTCGCCGAGTGCCACGCGAGCAGCTCCGGTGAGGGTGGCGATGTCGACGATGGCATCGGGGTGTTCCTCGCTCGCGGCAACGAGGCCGTCGGCCATGACGAGCCGTCCCTCCGCATCCGTATTGAGAACCTCCACGGTCATTCCGCCACGAATGGTCAGCACATCGTTCGGGCGCATCGCCGTGGACGACGGGAGGTTTTCGGCAAGGCAGAGCCACGCCGTGACACGCGTGGGCAGACCGAGTCGAGCGGCCGCAATGACGGCGCCGAGGGCGGTCGCCGCCCCGGTCATGTCGTACTTCATGCCGACCATGGCCGCGGCGGGCTTGAGCGAGAGTCCGCCCGAATCAAAGGTGATCCCCTTGCCGACGAGGGCAAGGTGCGGCGCGCCCTCGGTACCGGCGTACCGCACGACCAGGAGACGAGGCGGGCGGGATGACCCCTGCCCGACGCCGAGGATCCCGCCGAAGCCACCAGCGGTCAGTTCTTCAGGACCCCACTCCTCAAACTCCAACGGCAGTCCAGCTGCCGCGGCACGGGCGCGGGCAACAAACGAGGCCGGGTACAGGTCGTTCGGCGGGGTGTTGACAAGGTCGCGTACGAGGGCGACAGCCTCCGCGATGACACCCGCCGCGGTCACGGCGCTCTCGGCTTCGGGGTGCGCGACGACAGCGACGATCTCCGTTGTGTTCGCCACCGACTCGGATCGCCGGTACGCGGTGAAGCGATAGCCGCCCATGACCGCCCCTTCCAAGACAGCTTGGGTATCGGCGGCCGACAGCGCGGGCAAGGCAAGTGCGATGCGGGGCGCCGTCGACAACGCCCGAGCTGCCGTACCCGCGGCCGACCGCAGCGCCTCTGGCGTGAGTTCGGAGCGACCGAGGCCGACCGCGAGCAGGCTTGAGGCCGCAACCCCGGACGGTGCCGGAATGCGGAGAGTTTCGTCGAGCGCGCCGGTGTGGCCGAGCATCCTGAGTGTTTCGGGGATTCCCGCGAAGGCCGCATCGTCGAGCGCTACCAGGGTGACTGCACCTTCCTCAGCGGGTCGCGTACCGATCACCAGCACGTCGGCCTCAACGGCGGTGGGTGGTGCAGCGGCAACGGAGAGCACGGGGGAGGTCGAGGGCATGCGGGCCATGCTATCCGCGGCCGCGCATGTCCCCATTCGCCCGCGAGCTGCTGTCGTCGGGCGACTGTTCGCTCAGGGCGCTCGTCGGTGACCGGGTTGCGAGGCCAGGGCGACCTACCATGGAGGTATGCGGAGCCCTGACGAGCTGTACACCGTCGTCATGACGGAACACGAGGTTCCGCGCGGGCTTCCCCTGGTGGTCGGACTGACGGGCTTTGTCGATTCGGGAGGTGCCGTCGCACAGGTCTCCGAGTACCTGCTGGATGAGCTCGAGCACCGCGACGTCGTCGTCTTCGACAACGATGCACTTCTCGACTATCGCGCTCGGCGACCCATCATGGTGTTCGACGAAACGCGCATCACCGAGTATCGCCGGCCCCAACTCGCGGTGCGACTCGCTCACGATGAGCTGGGTGCGCCCTTCCTGTTGTTGACGGGGTACGAGCCCGACTTTCGCTGGGAGCAGTTCGTCGAGGCTGTTCTGGATCTCATCGCGCGGTACGAGGTTGCGACGACAACCTGGGTACACGCGATCCCGATGCCGGTGCCGCACACGCGGCCGATCGGTGTCACGGTGAGTGGCACACGCGAAGAACTCATCGAGACCTACTCGGTGTGGCGGCCTCGCACGCAGGTGCCGGGAAACGTCCTCCACCTCCTGGAGCACCGCCTGACCGTGGCTGGGCAGGCGATCGTGGGATTCGTTCTGCTCGTGCCGCATTATCTCGCCGACACCGAGTTTCCGGCTGCGGCAGTCACGGCGCTCGAGAGCATCACCGCCGCGACCGGCCTCCTCTTCCCCACCGATCGACTTCGCGAAGACGGTCGGGAGTTCCTGGCCCGCATCGAGGCGCAAGTAGGGGAGAACAGCGAGTTGGCGCGACTCGTCGGCACGCTCGAGGAACGCCACGACTCGTATATGGAAGACAACCCTCTTCGGTCACCCCTGACTGACGAGGACGGCGAACTGCCCTCGGCTGACTCCATCGCCGCCGAGCTTGAGAAGTTTCTGGCGCACCGCCAGGGGGCCGACGACAGCGAGAACTAGGGCGTGTCTGACAAATAGGTGACGGTCTCTGCAGCATGCTCAATGCATGTC